>BNJT01000388.1_pt1 | contig 209881 bp, 306 predicted proteins | sample 8540491 | NCBI WGS metagenome assembly BNJT01 (sample SAMD00202455, study PRJDB9452) | human saliva metagenome | host: Homo sapiens
TAATTCGTCCCGTTTATTTCCAGTATCTTTTGAATCCATATTTCTGAACACATTTATATTTTTAACATAAAACAGCAGAAATGCAACCGTGCTCAGATTACAATTTGGTTAAGATTTATGAATTCTCGGGACTCATTCAGTCCCTATCTACCTATTAACCTTTTTCATGGCAGGTTTCTCCATCATCCATCACAAAAAGAAATTTCTAAATGAGCTCCGACTTTTTGCGCCATCTCTTCTAAGAATAAAATTGAGGGATTATGGTGTCCTGAAACTAACCGGGACAAATGAGCTGGTTTTATCCCAACCTTTTCTGCAAACTCGGTACGTGAGAGTCCGGACACAAGTCTCAACTCTGTAATCCTTACTGCCATTTCTTTTAGAGTGAAATCTAAATCTAAGTCTTTTTCGTAGTTCTCCCAATCCAATGACAAGCGTGCTATTGAACGCTTCAGATTTTGATCCATTTTTTAAAGCCTCCTCTTTAGTATATACAACTGGAATATTCAATTCAGTCTGCGATTTATTTCCCCACATTTCGAGTATCGCAGGACTTAATCCTTCCTTATCCAACAGTTTAAGAGCAGCAAGCATTTTCACCTTCTCTTTATACGGTCTACTATCCACATACTCTAACGTTCTTGGGTCAATCTGATGTTCTATTTTCATAATTTTCCCTCCCACTTAAACATTACCATATTTGGTAATTAGCATATATGGTAATGTTGTTCTCTCGTATACTTTTTGCCTCTTTTTCAACAAAAAGACTGGAAAATCATTCAGTCTTTTATACAAATCATATTTTATTTTTAACGATTTACGTCTACGTCTTTACTGATTCATTAAAATCGCAAATCCACCTAATACGCTAAGAGCACCTACAATCGTAGTGAAAATAGTTGTAGAAGTTCCAGTTTTTGGAAGATCTGCTTTCAGAAGTAGTCGTGACTCTTTTTGGCGTCACTGTTGTTTCTGTAGTAGCTCTTCAGTCGTACCAGTTTCTGTTGTTGTTGATGAAGACGTTGGTTCTTCTGTTGTCGTAGATTCTGTTGTAGACTCCGTTGTCGTCGTTGAAGACGTTGTGGATTCAGTCGTTGTCGTTGGTGATTCTGTTGTAGTAGTTGCAGTAGTCGTTGGCGCTTCTGTAGTCGTCGTTGTAGTTGTAGTAGTTGTAGTAGTGGTTTCTGCTTTATTTACTACATCTTTACGAACAATGCCACCTTCTGCATCCGCTATGTTTACTGTAATTTCTTCCTCAGAGAGAACATATCCGGCTGGAGCTTTTGTTTCTTTTAATCGTGTATTTTGGTTTGATTAAACTATCAAAAGTTACAACGCCGTTAGCATCGGAAGCTGCGGTTTTCACTAATGTTCCTTCATAGTATAATCCGAATTCCGCACCTTTGTAGTTTTTCACCCAGTGTCTGATTTTTCGTTAATTCCACTTTGAAAATATTACTTCTTGCATTACCACCATCTTCTTGGTAAACAATTTGAGCATCTGCATACCGATTTCCAACCCGTCGAATCTTCCATCGTAGCATTGTTATTTAAAAGCATTCCATTTGCTGGAGCGCCTAGTAAATCCACATCGTATTTTACATAGTAACCTCGGTTTGGATTAAATGGTTTCAAACTCAACGTGAATGACTTACCATCTGCTGAAAACTGTGGACTATAACTTGCTGTTACGTCTTCTTGATACCCTAGACGAATAGAATTGTCTGTTGTATCTGTATACCAAGTTCCAGACATCACTCTAAAGCTCGATTTATCAATCTTCGCATTTTCGTATTGAATTGTATCGCCAATCATTATATCCGTAAAATTAAGGTAATTTTGGTTAACATATATAATATAATGTAACTTACTATTATCATTTGGATCTTGCCAACCAGATTTGGCGAAATCTTGAGGTTCCATTCCGGCAATCCCAGTATAATTGACTACTCCTGAATACATTGGAGTGTGGTTTACGGTTACTGTTATGCGGAATTTGTTGTGCTGTACGTGCTACATTGTGGTCGACTCTGACTGTCATATTGAAGTTTCCTGAAAAACTTGCACGCTGTGTAACATATAGTTTGTAAAGGTTAATACAGCTTGTTTACTTGTAGAGTCAATAGTTGCATTCGCTACTACTTGTCCGTTTACATCACGAATTTCAAAATGATTTTCCGACAAATATTACCTCTTCAGGCAATTGAATCGTTGCAGTATCTCCTGGCTGTACTTTGACCGTTATTAAATGCAAACTCTGCACTTAATCGAAAGTTTTCCCAAGAGCCAACGCCCTGTGTTAAAGGTTCTCCTTGGCTATTTTGTATATCTATTCTTGTAATCACATTATCCACAACCGCAGATTCTATTTTAGGTTGTTGAAATATTACAAAAAGAGCAACCAATAATGTCATTAAAAGAACCGTTAACTTCTTGTTTTTTTAATCATTGTTATCCCCTTTCTCCTTGGTTTTTCACAGATAACTCGCTAAAAATTCACACAGTTCTCAAATGAAAAAGAAAAATTAATTTAGAATAAATCTATTATACACGAATTTGTGCTAATTTTAAACCCTCATCAAAACAAACTTGCATAACTCCTTAAAATTAGGTACACTATTATTCGAATGTCGCCTTAGTGTAGTGGATATCACATAAGATTCCGGTTCTTATAACAGGGGTTCGACTCTAGGCGCCATAATTTAACGTTTCCTAGTGCTCGCGACGTTTCAAAACGCTATAAAATCAACGTTTTTGATTTCTTTGCTTTTCATAGCATTTCCGTTTCCACGGAACAAATACGGAACAAATAAAAGCGAGCTATCACTAGCCCGCTAATCTTTAATTTTCTTTGATTTTATATCTCTCTAATTGACCCTCTGAACTCTTCCATCAATTCAGAACAAGCTAATTTTGCTTAGTTTGCTCTTGTCTTGAGCTCTTCTAACTCCCTCATAATGCTCTAGAATTAGTTTAGAGTCTTCCAATCATCGTCTTACTTGTGGTTCGTTCACGTACCAATAATCGACAATGATCGTTGCACCTAAATTGATATTGTATTCATAGATTGCATAAACAGGTTCATTCTCACCGTATTCAATCACATCTCTTTATGATTTCCATCATTAAATTTAGTTGCTGGTTTAAAAATTCTCTATCGTTAATCATCGTAATTCTCCTAAATTATTTTGAATCCATTTCAATCTATCTCTTCCTGCTGGAACTTTATCCACATTAAACTTAAAGTCCATTTTGATAGAATGTATTCTCAATTTCAATTCTTAGGAATGTTGTTGTCATATTTCCTTGAGCTGTATATTTTCTATTGATTCCCCAACGATTTTTCAGGTTGGATTTTCAACCACTCCATTAAATGCTTCTTTTTAAATTCAATAAAGAATGATGGAAAAATCTATTGTTAATTTTCTATTAGAAAAAAATAATACTCAATTTGTGCTTCTGAGATAAGCATTTGCTCATAAGGTGTGAATAGGTCATCAATCATATTAGCAACTCTGACTAGCCCCCATTTTTCAATTGCTGTTTCACCTTGTTTGAATTTTTGCCAATTATTATCTGGAAATTTTTATTCCATTCTTTTTAAAAATTCGTTTTTCATATCTATAATATTTTTGGAATTGTTTCTAATATTAAATTCGTTATATCTTTATTAATTTTCATGTTTTTATCCCCTTTATTATTTAATTAAAAGTACACTTTTAGGATACCATTGAGAAGAAGTTCCATAAGGTGTTTCAACTTCTAATTGGACGGCTTTTTCTGTTTCTTTTTAACACATTCAAAAATTTTGATGAATGTGATAGAGATTTCGCCCTAGAGTTTTTGAATCTCCAAAAATTGTTTTTCAGCGAACCATTTCTTAACACCTTTATACGCTGTTTCGCTATCGTTAAACAGGTAGTATTCTTTTCTCGATTGCTTTTTGTTTCTTCTTTAATATTCAAAGCCTTTTTGCGATTTCTAAAGCTTTGTCCATTTCAATGTTGTTTACTTTTATGATTTTTCTGCTAATTGTTTTACTTCTTTCATTTTGATTACCCCTTTATCTTTGTACCTCTTCCTTACATTTATATTATATAACATACACATATGTATGTCAACACTTTTTATAAAATAATTTGAAAAATGCGAAAAATAAAGCCCACCTCGAAAGGTAGGCTTTGTTTTATTATTATTCGAAATGGATTGCACCACTTTCATCTACGTAAATTGCAGCACGGTCAAGCATCTCTCCATTCGAATTAAAAATAGTAATATTTACCATCAATCTTTCTCGCCTCTTTTGAGACCATGTCACCATTATCATTCGTACAATAGTACCATTTATCGAAGTACTGAATCCATCCTGTTTGCATTTCTCCATTATTCTTGAAGAAGTACCACTTGCCACCAATGTTTTGCCACCCGATAGCCATATAGCCACCCGGCTTCAACCAATACCAGAAGCCTTCGTCATCCTTGAACCACGTATTTTTCAAGAGCATATCCTTCCTTGTTGAATCGGAGTAATTCCCATCAATCTTCTTCCAAGTATTTAATGGATATGTGCCATCTGGATTCTTGAAGTACCATCCAAACGAATCTTGAATCCAGCCTTCTCTCACTACTGGTTTGCTTGTATCCGTTCCATAAGGGAAACGAATGTATCCAACGATACCATCATAAGTACGTGTGTTGAATCGAGCAGGACCACCCACTTCAAGATAGTTCCAGTTACCATCGATGTTTTGCTCGATAGTCTTCAGCGTGTAACCGTCTGAATCTTCAATAATAAGACCTGTGTGCCCATAATCGATACCATCTGCTGCCACGAAATGTTTTACAAAGATATCCCTGCTTTTTGCAACCACCCGGGACCTTCATAAATCACTTCAAATCCTTGAGCCTTCGCAGAATCTAGTAAATTGATAGCATTGCCCGCTAACCACTTTCCGAAGTAGTGATATGAGATGTAATTCGGCAAATCGGCACATTGAGTTCCATACACCCCATCAGCATCTACACCTTGAGCTAATTTTGCAAGCGAAACAATAAAATCAACGACTTCTCTAACTGTTGCCATATTCATTCCTCCTTAATAAAAAGAGGACTCACAATGAGCCCTCTATGATCCGTATTCTTAACCTTCAATCTTTTTCAATTCAGTTGAATCCATTCACGACAGATTCAATCAAAACTTTCTTGGATTCGTCATCCAAGTTGATTCCAGCTTTTTCTAATTCTTTTGTTAAGTTGTCGAATGCTGCTTGGAATTTGTCTTGGCTTGCCCCATGGACATCTTTGAAGATTTGTTCCACCGCATTCACGACCGTGTGAGTGATTGATTTCGCCAATTCGTAATTCTTAGCATCCGTTTTTGCTTTTAATTCGCTTGCTTTTTGTTTGGATAAATCCTTTTCAAACCAGTAAATGCTAAACCCTACTAATACGACTAAAAATACTCACTGATTCCGTTAATGATTGTTGCTTGTAATTGTTCCATATTTAAACATCCCTCTTGTTTGTAAATTGATTTCTGATTTTGATTTGATTGGCAATCTCAAGAAGATTTCATGCAAGTCATGGATTTCTCCGTTTCCACCTAAATTCACATAAGCTTGATATAATTTGCCAATCTCACGAGCTTCTTCGACTGTTGTCCATCCACGTTCAATGGCTCTCGACATTGTGTCGTAGAGCCCTGAATCTTGCTGTAGTTCGAATGCCTTCTCGATTGTCGTTTCCGATACTCTCGACTTTCTGAACATCCATTCGAACATCTTGATTTGTCTCTGCCATCCCATCCAATCGATTCAAGATTTCGTTTGTATGTTTCTTGGATTGGGCGGATATTCTAGTCGTAATTACGCTGACAATGCCACCTATTACAGCGATTACGACCGCATCGGAGAAGAATGGATTCAACGTTCCATTACCTCGATTGCGATGGCTAGAGTGTTGATTTCTTGTTGCTTAGTGCTTACGCTTCTACTCTTCACTTCGATGGCATCTTGGATATTTTTGAGCTTGTTGCTCTAATTTTGATTTCTCAACAGATTTCTCATAAATCTCTTGTCGAACTTCTTCGACTTCTCGTTCTAGTTGAGTTTTGCGAATCTTTGTTTGTTCTAAATTCATATTTGTTCCTCCTATATCTCTATATCTTGAATGAAATATCATCTAAATTTAGCCATTGGTCGTCCACATTATCTTTTATAACCACATTTCCAGTCGGATATATGGCTATAATAGCGGACCCATAACTGTTGTTTAAAGCTTTTTTGAACAATCCAACCGATGGTCTGTATTTTTCGGGAAGCGTGAATAAAACAGTTTCTTAGTCGTTTTTCCTCTCCTACATGTACCACGAATAAACACTATCCCCTCACTAGTTCTTGAGTACTGAACATTTCCCAAAATTTGTATAATGTTGCCATCCTTCTTTTTAATATTGCTGTTTCCCATTCAGACGATACGGGAACATTGCCTGGTTTAAAAACTGTCCATGGTTGCCATCCATAAGTATTCACTTTACGTCTCATATACATTACATCAGTGTTGTGAGGGATGTAGATTTGCATTGCAAAATTTTCATCGTTTGGATGTGTATTAACTTGCAAATATCCATATCGTTGATAAGTATCAAGATTTGGTGGAAGGTCGCTCATATTGTACGCATAGAACAATCCTGTCTTAGTAGCATCGTTTGCCGAGCCTGTAAGTTTGATAGACTTCCCATTGATTTGAGTAAGCCTTCCGACTTGAACGAGCTCGTTATGAGAATAGATGTCGCCCTTCGCATCGATTGTTCCTCGTTCCCATACCTTACCGAATCCAGTCCCTTTCGGAGTCCCTACATTGACTACTTCTTCAGGACCCACGATTGAGCGGTAAACGTAAAAGCTTGCATAAGCATCGGAGATTGTTCCTTCTACAATCCAAGCCTTATCAGCTGAGAACGTTCCAAACAAGTCCGCATTCGAGTTCGTGACCGAGTTGATAACTCTTGAATCAATCCCCCCGCCTTTATTCTCAGTAAAATAACCATCATAAGCGGGTTTCACTTTGAATTTCAAACGCATTGGGTTCTTTTGCACACCATCAATAATGAGTGGTGAGATTTTAGCTGTTCTTCGAACTACAATCGTTTGTTGGTCTCCACCACCTCGCACAGCTTCAAATGTAAGCATAGGAGCGAAGTATTGAAGTACCTTTGATTGGGACTGTTACTATATTGGACTTGAGCCCTCGACTATCAATCACATAAGCTTGGACTTGAAAATCACCGTAATTTTTGAAGAACGGGAATGTCGCACCGTTTGAGGTGATTGACATCTTTTGGTCTACAACTTCGGCATAAAAGTTCTTGATTGTGGATCCGTAAGTCCCTTCCATTCCTTGAAATTGGCAAACCATCTCGGAGAATGTTTGGACGAACGTGTTCTGCCCACAATGTCTTTTGGTTGCTTTGCCTTATCCGTCAACTCTATGGTTTGGAGTTTAGGTTGTGTATTTGCTGGCAGCCCTATATACCACCCATTACTATACTCATCACGCCCAATTTGATTTTCACCATCGAATGTCCGTACACAAATATCAAACGTGCTTGAAACCACGTTTACGTTAAGCTTTGCATTCTCTGGGGAAGGCGTGAACTTAACACTCGTCCCGATATTCTTTCCGAGGTTCTATCCAATCAGAACCCCCATACTTTATACCAAACTTGGTGAGTAAAGTTCTCAACCTTACGCTCGATATTGATGGTAAGTTCCTCTCCAAGAGCACGTTTACCTTCTACTGAAGCAATGGTCGACATTCGTGGAATCTTGGTGAATGTTTCTGTAAAGCTAGTACTTAAATTACCTACATACCAACCATCGTATGTGATGCCTTCTGTTGACCCCGACCAAATAGAGATTTTACGTGTCGCTTGTCCATCATCATCGTGATAAACTCTGAATTTTAGCCTTCCGAGATACTTCTCGGAGCCAGCAATAAATAAGTCTCTAACCTTCACATATTGAGTATCTCCAGCGAATTGAACGCCTAAATACGCCCCTGTAGGTCGGGTCGAATTCGATACGATAACCGCCAGGGTCGTTCCCTAATCCATAGGTCGATACCGACATCAGAATAGTTCTCGGGCTTATTTTTGAGATAGTGGAATGACTTCGTATCTTGAATATACGTGCCAGTTACCATCAAAATATGTTTTTCCCATCGTCTACCTCCTTCCTACGGTCCTACATAACGAATAACGTTGTATTTTGGATTTACGTTGTATTGAGATTCCACATAGTAACCAATTTGAATCGATTTCGTGAATACACCATTGTCGATATGGATAACCCCTTGCGAAATGCTCATGACTTCTCGACCACCACTCATCATAGAAATTGATTGTCAGACACAAGAATCGAGCTATCTCCTTGAGGATTCCCAATCGAGAGCCCTTCATTCCCTAAATTTCATTTTTCTATCGATAGCGTTCCAAATAGCTGTCATAGAGCCTAAATCATTCTGAATTCCAATCATGCGTTGAGAGAGAGCTACAAGGTCATCTTGAGCTTGTTTTCTTTCTGACTCATTCGTTTTAACGAACGCTTCATACTTTGCCTTCCACTCCAAGACAGTCTCCAGAGTCGCTTTTGCCTTCATCTCTTGCATCATGACAAGCTGTTGGTCTTGTAGATGCTTCAATTGGTCTTCTGTGATGAGTTTGTCAGCTTTCATCTCGAGCTTGGCTTCGACTTCCTTGATTGGCTTCTTGAAGTCCTCGACATTGGAAACATCAATAAATACTTTCCCGTCACGAACGCCCAAGATTTCTTTTGTTCCATGGACTACACGTACACGATTCAGGTCTATAGAACCAGCTACAATCTTGTTTGCGTTTAATTCGATAATCTGTGCTACTGCGGCACTTATCTTTTTCGCGATCACTTCATCAGTCGTAATCTTACTGATGATGCGTTCCATATCTGCCGTATCCGCTTTTTTTACCCAAGCTCCGTTTTGGCGTTCGTACAATTCTACATATCCGCCATTTGGTTTAAAAACCAGGTATCGCCATTCTTAGGATTTGTTGGTTCTGTAACGTCTGAATACACATTCCCTTGACTTGTAATCAATGTGTTTAAGTACTCCACTTGTTGCGTTAGTGTTCCCTTATACTCTTTGATTCCTTGGGAGGTAGTATTAGCCTTTCCATGAGAAACCGCGCTAAAACCGCCGTTAAACGTCATTTTTGCGATAGTATAGGAAGACTTACAAATTGTCCGTCGTATGATTCAACGCTTATCCATTCTCCGGCTGAGATAGCCATATCGCCCTGCCATTTTAGATTGAATGGGTAGAAGGTATTATCTCTCAATTCGTTGTAAAACACGATTCAATATCGCTTGCGTCATGATAGGGTTTTTGAATTCAACAATATTCCCTGTTTCTGAACCTTCGCTATATACTATTTTCTTGTTTGAATCTGTCGTAACTTCGTTTTTTGCACCATTTACACGGTATAGAACCTCATTCTTTTCCAATCCGTTCAAATAGTAGTTCGATTTAGGTACTCGTCTATTTGAGTTTGTCAGTTTAATAAATTCCAATCGCCCTAAGCGGTCAAAGCGTACAAAACTATTGTTTAATTGCGCAATGTAGACTAGAGCCTCACGCATGGTTGTCTTTTCTAACTTCTTCATGACTGGATAGTCTGCTACTAATAAGTTTGGAGCTAAGACTGTATCCGTCAATCTCGCTATTTCTTCTACAATTGCTCTAGTGTTGCTAGGATATGTCAATGAACTGTTATAAATACCGTTCATCTTGTACATTCCGTCTTTAAAGGTTATTTTTGTACGTTTGCTATTACGGTTTATTACGACATCTTTTACATAGAACACGCCTAAAGGTATTTCTTCGAATTGTTCGCCAACTAATAAAGACACGTAAGGTTTCCCTTCCGTGTCTTCCGTTATTCCTTCTATAACTCGCGCGATTTCTACATCAAACATGTTCATGTATCCACCGCCCGGCGTGAATTTATCTCCTGTTCCTAATCCGTCATCCAGGTCAAAAGAGATAATGTCATTTACACCGTATGTCTGTGACCCGATGACTATTTTTCCATCAAATGTACGTGAAAGGCTCTGTATTGCTTTGTTTATAGTTATCGGTTACTTGATACATATACCCAACTACCTTTCAATAAAATTCATATTAAGCCCACTCCAAGGCTTCATTTTTTCAGCCCAGGAATATGCTGGGGTTGTCCTGTCCCCAACGTAAAAGGTCTTTGTTGCTTGTCCTAGTTGAGGGTCCGGATAACTCACTTCAAAAGAATTCAGACGTTACTGCATTTAGCAACGTCTGCATCTCCGATTGAGTCAGCATTCCCCATTCACATTCCAATTTTTCGTTTAACGGCTACACGATCTCGTACAATATCTCCTTTGGCATTACGCCCTGTTTCACCATCAATGTCTAAAATTATTACCTTGAAAGATTTAGGAGCGACAACCGTCGCTCCATTAATGATCAATGACATCAAGCGTCACTCCTTTCTTAAACTTTCAATAGAACTCGTCCTTCTTGCTCGTGAGTTTTTATTAATCTCATCGATTGCAAAACGTCCAAACTCTTTATCTCCGATTTGAATTACAACTTCTTTGATTACTGGTCCGTTACTTCCTCCACCGCTATTTTTGAGGCATGCGGTCCGCCACTTTAGAGGCTAGGTCAGTAATCCATCCTGTATTGTTCTCTAATGGCATTACAGCTTCTTTACCAGCTTCACCAACGATTGCTAATGTAGCACTATCAATAATCCCACCTTTAGCTAATCGTGGAAGATTTACATAGCCAATACTTCCAAGAGATACCCCTGGAATTTTGTTAATCAATCCAATTACGCCATTGATCATACCGATAAAAACCATTTACTACATTTTCAATGGTTCCCTAACACTGCATTTACTGCATATCTGAATGCTCCACCTACTGCTGAACCTATCATTTGCCCTGCGTTGACAAAGATACTTTTAACAGTAGACCAAACACCGCTGAAGAACGCTCCGATACCGCTAAACGCATTTTTACTGCGTTGAAAGCACTACTGAAGATATTCCAGAACCATGAAGCTACGCCACTAAGAATGCTTGTTACATCTTGCCAACGAGCTCCAAAACCATGAGCCGATACCAGCAAATATTCCAGTAACCAGTGTCCATGCTTGTCGGAACATATTACCAAACCATGTGGCAATTCCGTTTAGAGTTGATGACATCTTGCCATCTTTTGTCCAAAACCATTGCCCGAATGGTTTAAATATATTTACGATGTTATCCCCATGCTTGCTTAAACATATTTCCAAACCATTGGCCAGTTTGAGAGAATATAGCCGTCATTCCTTGCCACAATCCCGCAAAGAATTGTCCAATAGACGCACAAGCATTGCCTATAAAGTCGCAAATACCTTGCCACACTTGAGAAGCAACTTGCGCCACTGTATCCCAATTAGCAATTAGGTTAACCCAACCGCTACTAATGCAGCGATTGCAGCAATTACTAATGTAATTGGACTTGTTAAAACTGCTAATGCTCCGTTAAGCAACCATGTTGCTCCAGCAGCTGCGGTTGATGCAGCAGTATGAAGTGCCATAGATCCCGCGCTTACTACCCATTGGGTCGCTTGCGTTACTAAGGACCATATCAACTGTGCGCTGTTTAAAACAAAGTCTTTCGCATACAATGCAGTTAAATAAAGAGATTCGCCGAATGATGCAATTTTATCAATCGTTAAACCTTTGACTGCATTTTACAACTAGAGTGAATGCTCCACTTAACCCGCCCTAATTGCTCGATGTAAGTAGCAAATTGCGTTAGTTTCCATACGCCGAAGAATGCGCCTAATACTTTAGTGATTCGGAGATGACCCCGGTATTGTTCTTGCACCACTCACCAATGACCTGGAGCGCATCAGCTATACGTTTAAGAACTTCTACCGCAATTCCACCAGTCCATTGTGCACATTGGAGATAGGAAACTATTGAACAACCATGCGAACGCATCGCCAGCTCCACGCAACACGCCATCCGCAATTGAAAACCGCACCGGCTAGACCACGAATAAATTCAGGAACTATGTCGGATATTGTGTAGCTTACAAGTGGACTCATTACGTTATCTAAGAACCATAGCAATCCTTCTCCGATGGTAATCGAGAATGGAGCTAATGCATCCCAGAATTGGCGTAAAGCCTCGTTAATCTTTTGGAAAATCGATATTATTCAGTGTTTTAGTAATAATATCTATAAACCTAGGCAAGCCTTTCTCCTAACACCCATGTTCCAACAGGAACTAAGAGTGTTCATAAAAGTCGATTAGGCCTTGAGCTATAAATTGCTTCAATGGTTCCAAGGCTTCTGCTAAACGTCCAAGAGCTTCAATTGTTGGTTGTACAATTCTTTTTAGCTTTTCTAGAAACTTAACAATAGGCCCTGTATCTTCTTCGTTGAAAGAGTCGGAGAACGATACTTTAGGAAGTGTTAATGCTCCACCGCCTGGGTTTCCGCCGCCACCTCCGCCTCCGCCGCCACCTCCTCCCCGCCACCAGAGCCTCCGCCGTCATCGCCGTTGTCTGATTGCTTCTTTAGGGAGTTGATTTCATCGAATTTGAGTAATCCTAGCATTTCTTTTGCTGCTTGTTTTGCAGCTTTACCAGCTTTACCGATACCATCGCCTAGTTTTCCTGCACCTTTTCCAGCGTCACCTAAGCTATCCGCAATACCTCCTGCAGAGTTTTTGCACATCACTCATCGCACCGCCTAATCCACCACTAGTATTTACCGTCTTTCCAAATAAAAGCTGTGTAAACGTCGCTAATGCGCTTGTAGCAGTGTTTAAAAATGATGCAAAAGTATTTAACGCGGGCATGATCGCATTCAAAACAGGTAAGAACTGCATTACCGATATTCAAAGCACTGTTTTTAACAATGCAACAAAATATGCAAGGCTTGTTGTTGGGCCTTGCATAAGTGTATTACCGTATTTTTAGTTGCTTGTTCTAAAATAGCCATCATTCGGATAGCTTGTTGCGTGTTAAAGTCTAATTGCGCCCAAGAACGGCTCATTAGCTAACTGCTGGAACGCTTCCGTAGCTTCTAACATCGCCACGTTCACATTGATTCCTAAATCCTCGATGGCTTCTGTACTTCCAAGCATCCCACTGCAGAATACGGTTCATTACATCGTCCATAGTTCGCCCGGTTGCACTCGCAATAATAGAAGATGTTTCAAGCATCTTGACTGTGTAACCAGTCAATTGTTGGTTATCTTTGATAAAGTTACTAAAAAGGTTAGAATAAACAGCACTCGTACTTAATCGCATCACCTTTTAGCGATGTTATAAGCAATAGCACCATTGTTCGCCCATTTTAAGAACGATTGAGAGCTTTCTCCCATGGTTCTTCTGATTTGGTTCATTGCTGCACTGACTTCCAAAAGCCATTTGTGTGCCGTATTGACTCAACTTTCTATATAAAGCGCCAGTGATCGCTGCAATTTTAATCACGTTCCCTAGTTTAGAAAAACGTATTGTTTAGTCCGTTGACCTTTTGAGTCACTTCTTTTTGTGCATTCTGCAGTCTGGTTCTTAATATCTTCAACGCTTTTTTTATACGGCCCAGTTTCGGCTTTAATCAGCACTTGAACCTGTTCTAATGTTAGAGCCATGTATTACTCTCCTTTCTTCAGATTCTTGTTAAACCTTTCCGCAAACGCTCTTAATCTCTCTTTGTTTATCTCTAATTCATTTTGACGTTGTAATTCTTCTGCAATTTCTTTTTCTTCTATGAATAAATCCGGGTAGATTTCATGTAGTTGCTTTGGTTTTTACTTTTCCGTCAAATAAAGAAGCCACACAATCACGTATCATGAACGCTTTCGCATATAATTGTTTGATATTTCTTGTTTAATTTTCGCTTTTTCTATACGTCGATGAGATTCGATAATATCAATAATTTCATCAACGCCATAATTCCAAAAAGAAACGACCTCCACCCCGCAGTCAAGAGCCACAGGGTAAAGGTCGTATATTAGATCCGTGAGGGTTAGATGTTCGCTTTGGCCATTTCCACGTTTTCGCTCATCGTTTGCCCCATCTCTACTGAGAAAAAACCCGATACTTCAAACAACGGAAGAAGAACATTAGTAAATAATTCTAATTGTGAACCACCCTCATCAATATATTTATCAACTAATTCTTTAACATCTTTAAACGAAATGCCGTGATGGTATCTATGTAAGGATACATGGATAATTCCACACATTACATTCAAAGCTGGGATTGTATCTATTAGTGTTAATAGATTACATTTAGTTGTTTTTCTAACTGACAAATGCCGTCAGTAGTAAGTTTTAAGTTTATATTCCGTATCTCCTACTGTCCAAGATACATACGGACGTCGTTTTTGGTTTTTACTTCTTTAGTTTCTACTACTTTTTCTTCTTGTTCCTCGAACATCTAAATTCCTCCTAATTTTTAAAGCTCTTTATCGCCGTCTACAAATTCTAATTCAGAACGTAATGTGATCTTAAGTGTTGTTTCAATGACTGAGTTCACACCACCGCCAGAAACTTTTACTGACACTTGACCTGAGAATTTAACTTTTTGTTCCGTCTGGATATGCGTGTTCAAAGAAAAACAACTGTGCTGTTCTCCATGAATTTACGCATTTTACGGTATGTTGATTGAGCGTCTTTATTTAAGTATTTCAATTTATACTCTAATTCTCCCGCGTCCCCAATACCTTGTTCATATTTTTTTACTTTGTCTAATAGTGTCGTGTTTTCCACTTTTTTTCTGGTTCTGTTCCCTAATTCTGGAACTTCTTTAATTCAGGGATAAGAGTAGTTACTGCTTCTGCACTTTCCCATATTTTTAACGTAATTCCGTTTTGCTAACATTCAATTACTTCCTTTCTTAATCTGAATAGTTTTTGTGGTATACATGTAATCTTTCTTTGTCTATGATGCCGTTAATCTCATCAGCTTATGTCTTAGTTGTTGGTTATCGGGTATATCTTGAGATGTTACCCGTTTAAACCCTAACGCGACAAAAGCATCATTAATTTTCACGGCTACTTCTGATGTACTCTTATTACTCCAAATATGCACTGTGTAACTAATATCTGACTTTTCCTCACCTTCGATTGTGTATTCGCTAGGGCTTGTTTTCATCTTCCAAGTACACGACAATTGGAAACTTTTCCCAATCTTCCGGATATGCATCAGTAACATTATCCGTGATTGCTTTTAACGCTCTGAAAACGTCAGGTTTAACGTTAATCAAATAGATAACCTCCTTATGACTCCAACTACAGTATTCATGAATATAGGTGGAATTTTATCCTCGTTTTCTTTTAACGCTGGATACATAAACGGTTGAGCCTTTTGTCCGTCTGTCCAATAGATATATTCTCCGTCAGGTAGTTTACCAACTATCCAGTTATACCCATTAGCAATATCGTTATTCAACAAATGCCCAGGTATCCACCACGGATCAGTACGATAACTTACATTCACATTCGGACTGATGCCCGCATGGTTCGCTGAACCTTCAGGCCCTGTACCAAACTCAACGTATGGAGCGTGATCGCTATTAGAATAAACAGTCCCTATAACGTCATCACCTTCGAGTTTTACCTTGGTCTTAATAGACTTGCGTAAATCACCTTGAAAGGCTGGCGCTTTCCGTTTAGCCGTACCTTGTACTTTCTTAGTAACTACACCCATTGCAATTTTTTTAATTGCATCTACGGTATTTTGAGGAAGAATAGAAAGTTTCTCTACTAGTTCGTCCCAACCTTCGTTCATTTTCTAATCGCCTCCAATAAAAGTACTCTGTGACCCGTATAACCTCTATCGCTGACAACCTTGTAGTTTGGTTTGCCCGTACTGTTAATAGCTACGCCGTCTTTTTCGGCTATGTCTACGTCGTTATAACAATTCGCATTGTACATATACGCTAAACGCTCGCCGTACATTTCAGCTTGTAGTTTTTCCACCCTGCTGGCCACACTTCCAAATCACATTCGATAGGTTCCGTGCTGTAGTCTGTATACGTTCCGCCTTCATCATCAGTTGTGGTCTGCCATTTATAGACTTTATACGTCTTTAGGTTTTTCAAATGCACGTCCGCCACACCTCACTAACCTAGCTTGTTTAATACTGATTGAATATTCAAAGGCAATTCCGTCAGATACGTGATTGATATTCCACCTTCACTTACTTACTTCCCTTGATTATCCAAACGATTGTATAAGTATTGCGCCAATTGCAGACTGTGTCATTACTAAGGATAACGGTACGTGTGTTCGATTCGTTTCCACTAATATTGTATTTTCTGCTTTGTTCCAACAAAGAGAGAGTAACTCCTCGTTACTCTCCTTCGTTAAAATTTTCAGTTGCTTCAGTAGGTCCATAATCTTCCCTCACTTCTTCGAAATAATCAGTGAACTTTTTCATTTATTATCCTCAATTTCTTAGTGAATAACTCCTTTTTGTTCTTCTGTTATTTCTATTTTCTCTCTGGTTTATACGATTTTCCTTCGCTTCGATATAAATACAGGTTCTAACACTTTATAAAACATCCTTACCTCCTATTAAGCAGTAATCTTGATTTTAACTACTTTCTTAGCATTTTTGTAAGTATGCTCCATAGTGTTTGTCTGCAAAGTATCCAGTTGATTTCTTAGATGCATAACGTTCAATTTCAAGTAATGTTTCGCGTTTTAACGCGATCTTGAATGCTTTTTGTTCCATCTTCTTCATCAGGATTCATTTGAACCATGAACGCTTCAGTTTTTAGCTAATTTCTTAGATTTAACGATTAAAGTATTGAAGAGTTTACCATAAGTTCCATTGATAAACGCTTCAGCACCTAATTGTGAACCGTTTAAGAATTCTTTACCTGCTTCAATACGTAATGCAGTAGCCACTGTTGGATGGCACAATAACACGAAAAACATCATTGTTAGATTCTAATTCAAAAATATCTTGTGCGTTGCTTAAATCAGTCACTGTGAAACCTTTTGTGGTTGTAAGTGATTGTGTTGCTGTTTTTAGCTGCTGCAAGTACGTCATTGTCTCACTTTTTGGTCGATAGATTTTTGCTAATTGACGCATTGTTGTTCCTTCTGGGTCACCCGCACTAGATAATTTAGCTTCGTCTGTAAGTTCTACCCTTTAGCAGCTTTTTGATTGTCATAGTACTTTTAGTTTTTACCTAATTGTTCTACGGAATTGCTTCACCTTCCGCAATATCTGTTGCGTCTCCAATATAGTTCCATTGATATACTGTTATTGTTGAACCGGGAATTCCTACTAATATAGTCATACAATATCTGCTAAAGGTGCAAATTGCATGTTTCTACCAATGTTTTCTTGAAGTCATGTCCACTAATACTTCTGGATCTACTACGTTTTGTTAATTTTGTTTGTCCTGCTACCATAATTTATTTATCTTCCTTTCAATTGTTCGTATAGTTCTGATTTGTTTGTTTTTAGTTCCGTACGTTGAGCAATTGTCATTTTTCGAACTCTTTGAGTGCTGATGCCTTGATTTTCTGGAGCTTTTTCAATAGGCGCACTACCTTTCAAGCGTTGTTCTACGGCTTTGTTAACTGCGGACATAAACGCTTTTTCTACTGCACAATGGACTCGTTGCATGCTTCCGCGTTGCTATAGTCCAATACTGCTGATAGTTCAATAGGCAATCCTTTATCTGCTAGTGTTTCTTTGGCCGTTGCAGTAAGTTCACGTTTTGTGATTGCTGCTTCACGTTCAGCTAGTTCTTTATCGCGTTGTTCACGTTCGTACCTTAGCTTTTTCTTCCGCGTTCATCTTGGCTAACTTTGTGGCTTCTTCAACTTTTTTTCTGCCATTTCCGCACTGCCATCATTGCATCAACATCGTTATCGCTATATCTTTTCGTCTCGTGGATCTGTTTCTTCAGGTTCTGCAGCTACCTTTGTTTCTTCAACCACTTTCGACATTGTTATTTTCTTGTTCCATAAGAACCTCCATGTTTTAAGTCGTCCCCTGACTATAGATTCCTTAGCTTTTTAATGTCGTCAAAGCTTGGACAAAATAAAAAGCCGATTACCTAAGTAATCAGCGTTTCAATTTCATAACAAGTATTTCAGCACACAACACGCATGCGATGAAGATTAGAGTTAGCCTAGTAATAATGGGATTAGAATAGGCGAAAACACCCAAAACCAACTCATCGTACTAAAGCCGAATACCTTTGCCGTTGCGAATATCAATGTAAGCAACATTAAAAATAAACTTGCAATTCCCTTTTTTTCCATTTTCTTCCTCCTTGCAAAATAAAAACCGTACATAATACGGCTTTGTTTATAAACTTAACAATCTTGTTACATCTTTTCGATTTGTGACCGTCCCATTCTGGAGCGAATTCCACTTCTTTTATAGATTTGAAATAATCCCAGTAAATCATATGATAATGATAACTATACATCCCACCTTCTTTGGTTTTTAATACCCACGATAAAATAGTTATCAAACATTGTTCCGTCAGAATGTTTCTTTGACTTCCAGGATAAATCTGGGTGTTCTTTTAAAAATTGCTAAAAAACAAAAATCATTCTATGGAAATACAATTCGTCAAACGTGTGCAGAACCATCCGAAATAAATGACTTATCTCCAAGAGCATCTACATATTCTTTGAACTTGCTGTAAATTCATTTTCATCTCTCCTTTGTAAAACAAAAAGCACTCAACAATCGTCAAGTGCTATCTGTTTGATTTCTTCCATTGTGCGAACGTCTGGCGTTCAAACTCTTTGAATTCTTTCTCGCTTATATCCTTCATGTAATCGGTCTGGATATGATGCGATTGTTGTCGCTCTACAGAATACGTGTAGGGTGGATAGTTCACACCTGGTTTTCTATCCTTCACTTTGTATATTTTTCCGTCATGCTCTCTGCACTAGACTAGATGTACGGTTGTCCAACACGGACTACTATACTCGTACTCATCTATAAAGCACTCTTCATAGCCTATCGCTTCCATTTCTGCTTCTACATAAGTACTTTCTGTTCTGACTAAACGTCTTGCGTTGAAATAGCTCACATTCATCCTGGAAGCTATCTGCTTTTGCCATATCATCAACGCTTCTACCTGTCAGATAATTAACCATGAACTCTTCTTTTGAGCGTTTCACCTTTAGATGATGAGTATTATCCCAAATAGATTCACTAAAATGCTTTTTGGACCAATTCACTTTCAAAAGATCTTCGACAACCTGTTCATCAAATTGAGTGAAGTTAAAACTCACGCCTGCTTGTTGTTGGGTTAGATAAATCGAATGTAAATAAGCATCCTCTGCTGTGTGTATCAAATGGCTCGTTACAAGCCTTACATCACGTTTTGCTAACCTCTCAACCATTTTTATCTATCTTTGCACTAGAATTGCGTAGTGCTTCAATACGATGCGCGTATGCAGCACTATTCATTTCAGCTAATACATCAGCGTTGATATTCATGTTTTCTAGCTCACGTTTAACTGAATCTACATTCGTTCCTGCACGATAGATTAAATCTCTAGCTTGTTGTTCAGTCAGTCCATACGCTCGTTGGAACCTTTGAAATATCTTTCTGCCTCTTCTTCCAGTCGTTTTTGAGCTAAATAGTATCCTTGATTCATGACCTGGGCTGCATCTTCTGCTTTGCCCATTTGTTTCACCATGAACTGAGCTTTGCGCTTTTGCCCAATAATCGTTATTCGGCTTCATCTACATCATCTCTATTTAGTGGAGTATTCGAGAACAATTCTCTTTGTTCTTCAACGGCTTGTTTTTTCTGTTCTTGCAACTTCTCTACTTCACTGGCTGGGTCTTCACTAAATGGAAGTACGCCCAATAATGTTTCATCGGTAACTTTTCCGTGAAGATTAGACACAATCTGTGATAATTCTAGTAAGTTCTTAGGTAATGCACGATTAAATTGAGCCACGATACTATTCGCTTCTAGTGCGATAGATGTTAATCCTAGACGATGGCAAAAGATTCGAATACGTTTACGTAATCCTTTACGGTAATACCGTTCTTTGATATTCGTAATCATCGCAAGACCAAGAATTTTGTATTCCATCGCTACTCCTGATGTGTTCCCTGCGAAGTTTTCATCAGACAAGTTGGGAACATGGCTAAACGTGTAAATGTCTTCCTTGATTGCCTTACGTAATATTTCAACTCCCGCCTCGTCTAACGTTCGAATTAAATATTCCGCTTTAGCGTCTGAAGGTAATTCCATTAACTTACTTTCTTTTAACGCTTTGGCAAATTTCGGCATGTCTTCAGGGTCATCTATAACACCTGCTCCGTATAACAGCAAAATAGCATCAACAAACTGCTCTTTTCATCCGTCAATCGTGTTAACGTCAATTTGTTATATGCATCAATCAGTTTAATCTGTTGTTCGAAATCACCAATACGATACTTGTTGTTTTGATACTCAATTACTGGAATTTCTCCCATGTAATGTGGAGTTACTGTTGTTTTGTCCGACTTTAAAAGCCCCCCACTCATTTGTAATAACATAGAGTGTCTTAGGTTTTCTGTGAACACTTCTGCACGATAGATTGTTGTTTCATTTCTGCTATCTGTACGCTCGTAATAGTAGACAGCAAACTAACGGTTTTTGCTCAATCGAATCATCATACACAATGAATGTGTTCGTTGGTTCTAAAGATTTCACATCTAATTCATTTGAGTTTTCTTTAGCGTAAATGTACTCGTATGCTACACCGTAGATTGACATATCAATCGCGTTATCATAGTCGTTCTCGTCTATTTCAGCGTTGTCAAAAGCTTTTAAGCAACGGGTCAATATCAACGTCTCCTGAATTGTTATACGTGATTGGATTGCCTAAAAAATATCCGGTTGCAGTATCTGAAATATCTTTAGCGTGATTGCTGACTAATTCTTCATCTTGCTTTGCTAAATAATATTTCATGTTCTTTGCTAATCGTGCTGCATCTTTCCTGTGTTTCAGAATCAAGTTTGAGATTAGCGCTTTGTCTAAATTCGTTTCATCGTAACTATCCCTTGCAAGTAAACATTTAGTAGAATCCCATCCTTTCTTTGCTGAATAATTTAGCTTTAGGAGCTTCAATACATTGCAAGCTATATCGCAACGCGTCCATCAAGTGGTTATTCTTATCCTCTGGTTTATTCAACCAGTTTCCTTCTTTGTCTTGTTGATAGCAATAACTGTAAAACTCATCCATGATATGCGTACAAGATGGATGCACAAAAATAGAGTATCCTTGTAATTTGGATACTCCTGCCATAATGCTGTCTTTTCCTTTACGACTTTCTTTCAATCGTAAGATGTTATATTCTGTTTGCAATTCTTAATCAACCTCGGTTCTGCACTCATCTGCGATGATGCGTGACTCAGCATAGCCTTTGTCTCGTATCATCTTTGCTACATCTTTTGTTATTAATCCAACCTGATACGCTTCATCGAAGATGTATATTTCTTTCTTTTGTTCATTAATCAAACTCGCACATAATGCTGTAGGATCATGCGTAAACCCAAAGTCAAGTCCAATCGCTAACTGATACGCTTTATCTTTCAGTAATTTGTCTTTATCAAAGTCCTTGACTTTGGACATTCTCGTATATCAACCCTTCAGCAACGCCCCACTGCCCATCACATACTATCCTTGCACGTCTTGGGTTTGTTTTATACAGAGTCCTCATATCGTTGGATATCGACTTCGTCTAGCCACTCGTTACATCGGAAGGTAGTCGTAAGTGCTAACGTATCCGCTCTTTGTGTTTTTTCATCGAAGAATACACGTTTTAACCAGTGCCGTTCGTTCCACGGGTTGAATGTTACAGTTATCTGTTTAAAGAAGTCCGGAGCATCTAACGTTCCACGGATTGATTCAACAACCGTAGAGAACTTTTCTTCTATTCTCTATTTGGTATGCTTCCTCAAACCAAGCCCAACAAAGAATACCTACATCTACAGTGATTGAGGTTATTTTCAACTCATCGTCTAACCCTCGAAATAATATCTTTTGCCCTGTTGCTTTGAGGGTTATTTCAGGTAATGACTCGTTAAACTTAAATAAATGAGCAACTTTCAATTTGTTAGCTGCCCATTTAAAGTCTGTGTACGTCGATTGCTTTATTCTGTATTAGAGTACCGTCTGACTACTAGAAGATTTGCCCACGGATATTTTAAGATACGGACAATAAAGTTTAATGCCGTCGTTTTAGATTTTTTAGATCCACGCGAACCTTTTACGACTCTATAAAAGTTCCTGGAGCGCCAAAATGTTCCGTAGCCTTTTCCAATTATAGCGGGCAGATTAATCTTGGATGTCGTCTTCATTCATAAACACCACGCTCCCCTTGAACGTCTATTTCTTTACGGTCCAAGGTAGGCACCATTTGACTTTAGAATATGGTCTATCGATCGTTGCCTATCTTCCAATACATGGCGTGTATTCCTCCAACGATTACTTCTTCCGTTTCTTCTCCGTTAGATTTTACCACTTTTTTTGAATATCTCTTTTGCGGTTCCCCACGGGCTATACTTGCAGAAAGTGCTAAAGCTTCAGCGATACTCATTGAACGTTCGTTAAATTGTTCTTCCGTACGTTTCTTGATGTACTCAGAGATTTCAACTTTTTTCAACAATCTTTGTCCTATGCTATATGCCGTTTTTTTCTGAATAACCCACCTTAATTGCCGACTGAGTTGCATTTTTACTGATGATGTACTCATCAGCGAAGTGCTTTTGTCTTTCGTTCATTTTCCATCACCTCTTTTCATTGCATACAAAAACCCCTCGAGCTAGGGGACTCGAAGGGAAAAATTAAAGGAGTAAAACCATGAGCAAAAAGAAATCTTTCACATCTTTTCACATCGTAACTATATCATAGAATCATTAGTACTGCTTGGTACCGTTTGGTACAGAATCATCTTTTTAGTACATTTTCTATTTTTGATAGCTTCATCATGAAGGATAAAAAGTGTTGTTTTTGATATTTTGTAACTCTTCAGCAATCTCATCCCAACCTTTAGACGAGATGTATTTCATCCAAAATGATTGTCCGTTCTCTAGAATCATCCAATTGTTCAATTGACTGGATAAGTTGATATTTTAAATCGACCAACTTATCAACTGTTTTATCAATATAATCACTTAAATTGATTATCTTAACGTAAGCATCGTCTTTAAGACTCGCTTTTGACTCTTGCACATTAATTTCTTTTTAGAGAAGGAGATTTCAAGAAAGAATTGTTCAAGCGATCTAACTCTTCCATTTTTGTTTTTACTTCCAAATCGATTAAAACGAATTTGCTTTAATTGATGTTTAATTCCCATTCTTCACATCCTCTCTAATCTTTTTTGACTAACGTTGGTCCAAAGTCTTCAGTATCTGATAAATAATCAAAAATACTGACTGAAAAAGAACCGTTCGCAATCCATCTTCACATTCCACGCTTCGCGATGATGCCTGTTCTTGAAATGCTTTTCTTTCAAATTCCAATTGGAATCAACGACCTTTTTTGAAAGCAAGTACCTTTACAGGTTTGCTTTTATAATCATCAACAGCCTCTTTCAATGATTCCGGCACATAATCAGTAATAACCTCTATCGTCCATCATTCACCTCACAATAGAGCTTCTAATTTATCAATTTGGAATCCTTACCAAGCTTTATCTGGATCATTAAATTCATCATCAATAGCGACCACCGGAAGCGAGGTAAATCCATAATGTTTCAAGAGTTCGAATGCTCCCGGATTTGCTTCAATGTCGACTGTTCTGAATTCAATATTGTTTTTAGTCAGCTCAGATTTTAGTCATCTCACATTGCATGCATCTTGGTTTAGAATAAACTGTTAACATCGAAGTCCTCCTTGTTGACAGATAATCCCAATACATTTTTAGTACTGAAGATTCCTTTTTTTCTTTTGACCGTCTGATATACTCTGTATAACTAAAAGTAATAACAGAATAGAATCTGTCGTCTTTCTTTAAGTCCGTTACGTTTTCAAATCTTAATGTTTGTCCGTGTTTTTTAAAAATATAGTAAGGTGCATTATTATTCCTCCTGTCTCAATCGTTATAAAAACATCTCTTTTAACTCTAATAACTACCGTATTATCAATATCTCTCTTTAGTCACTTCTGCTGAACCGGCTGGAAGTTCGGCTAGTATATCAGATATCGCTTGATCATAAGATAATTTTAACTCCTGCTTTTTCAAACGTTTCTTTATTTCCTCGATTTCATTTTTATTTTTAGAGTAGTAATATACATTCGAATCTTCGTTTTTATTCACTTGCTTTTAGAGCAATAATTGACTAGCAATGATAAAGCTACTTATGACTATTGGTGTTAAATATAAATTCATTATTCATCCTCCTCGCATTCAATTTTCTCACAATATGGATATTCTCCACTTTCTATTTTCATATTCTTCTCTAAGTCCAGCAAAGTATAATTTGATTTCTTCGGTTTTTCCACGGTCCCTAACAATCCCTATTAAATCAAACACTTTCCTAACATCTTCACCACTTACATGTTCATTCAAAATAACATAATCAAGAATGGTCTTTAATTCTGATTTTTCATCAAATCACCTTCTCTAAATCAAAAATCTGTTGTAATACTTCATCTATGCTTTTCTTCATCCAATTCATTGATTAGCATCGTTTCTTATCCTCCTCATGTTCTCCTGGATTGACATCACAATCCTGGGTGATTGAACCAATTAATATTAGAATTGACATAATTGCTGCGTATATCAGTAATGGCAGCGTGGCTACAAACCAAGTGATTAGAACTCCAGCTAATTTAATAATTACTAATACTACAGTTAAACTTAACGCTAATCCAAATATATATATTAGTAGTTCTGCTTTTTGTCATCCATCCTTATTCCTCGATTTATTCAATTTCTTGTTTATATACTTCTAATGGGCACGTTACACCTAATCCATCATGTATAATCAGTTCTATTTCTACAGTTTTGTTACTCAAATCTACAAAGACTGCATTTGTTTTTTCTCTTCCTCTAAAAAGTATTTGTTTGCCATCTTTTATCGTTAAAAACTGAGCACCACGAAATTTCGTATTTAATCCATTCGCATGTACTGAAATAATCAGTATTTCTCACCTACTTAATAAACTGTCTTATGATTACAATATTCGGGTATAAGAATGGTGACAATGTTTAAAATATAAAATAGAAAAAGTTGAAACTATTAAAGCTATAAGCCATCTTTTTATACCTTTTTCTTTTAGTTTCATCTCGTTTATCATCAAGATACATTAACCAATTTATAAAAGTAATTACTACCAAAAGGCTAATTGTATATAAAAGAAGTTTCTATAAATTCCTCCAACCGTATACCACACTCGCTTCCGTTCTGTAACTGCGGATATAACCTCATTGCTTTTCTCCACACTTACCTGTAGCCATTCTGCTATTTTGTTTACTATTTCGTTTGACATTTAGATTATCCTCCATATCTTTTTAAAAGTTTAAATTCACGTTCCATTTCTTTTTAATTCGTTCTTGATTTTTCTTTCACCATCTCGTTTACTTTTTTAAAACCGTATTTATCAATCAAAGCTTCATTAACGTATACATCGTAGTGATACTTCAATGCTTCGCCAAATAATTCAGATCCCACGATATTGATTTCTGCTCTTTGAAAATTGTTTTTCAGTGATTCAACAATTGTATTCCGCAAATCATCATCAAAAATGATTCTGAATTTGACTTCAATAGTCATCGACATTTCAGTCATCGACATTTCCATTTTGTCCATATTTCTCACCTCCTTTGCATCCAACACTCGTTTGCTGCATTCCCACACTCGTCTAGGTTGAGGAAAACGAATCGTTTTTTCGAGTAAAATATCCAAAGCATCCTCAAAATTGCATTGCTCACCATAGTGTCCATCGATTTCGATTGGTCCGTGTTTCTTTTTCATAAGCTTTTGATAATTTCATCAATATTTATAATCATTAGGGTCCAACCTCTTCGGCCATTCAACCATGTTCGGATTTTTCCTTCAATTGTTCGCTTAATTTGATTGCATTTTCAATTGCCTTCAACGACGTTTCAAATCCAATTAAAAAGCAAATCGTTCATCATAACTCATTTCTTCAAGCTGTCCATAGTTAATATCTTTTTGGAATTGTTTCATAGCACCCAAGTACATTGAGACATCCTTGTACTTGCAATGAGCCACAATCAAGTAGTGAACATCATCTATCAATTTCTTTAATTCATTCTTAACCAATCAACTTCACCGCCTGTTCTACTTTCGGCAAATTCTCTACAATCTTGTCTCTTATGTTTAGTGCAATTGCATACGGGTCCTTCATAAATTCTAACTAGCGTGTTCGCATTCACCTTCAACGCTCTAGAAGCAGCTAAAGCATCTTTTCACTCGAACTTCCTACCATTCCATAGATGTACGTGATGACTTCTCCGAAATTCTCACCCATCATTTTTGAAGAAACGTGAATCACTCTCTCTTGATACGGATCCTAATGATATCCCTTCGATGGAATGTTCCTTGATAAAACGCTGAGTGCCTCATTTGGCGTGTCGAAATGCATCGCTTCTCTAATGTTGTTTGTAAGTTCTATGAGTATATTGCGGATGATTCTTCACAAGATATCCCATCATGCTTGAGTAGTCTTCGATACGTTGAAGTACCATTGCGAACTTTTAGCATCTCTGAATGACATAAATTTATACTATTCATGAGCACCACTACTTTACCATTTTTCCTTTACTTAACCTTGGGTTACACGGTTACACTGCCTCTCAAAACATTAAAACATATAAGAAATGTTGACTTTATTAGGCTATTTTATATCATACATAATTTTCTTTTTATAAAAACATGTAAACATGTAACTCTTTTACATAAAAGTACTTTATAAACGTTTACTAATCAACGTTCCTAAAGGGTATGCCACGCAGCACATGGACTCCATGTGTAACTTACCATGTGCGTCAAAGGTTGCACTGCATCATTTTGTTCCCTGGAGGTTACTGTCTGCGTAAACCTCTTTTAAGGTAAAAATTCTTTTCGTACCCACGGGTTGTTTCTTCCATTAATTCCTGCATTGATTGTTTTCTTTCCCAATCTGTAAGTCTCGTTATTAAAACTTATCTTTCAGAGATGCTCTTTTGGCCAAGTTAGATTCTTTATGAAACAGATTAAACTATAATCTCCTGGAGTAGCTACTGATTCATCACTTGTCCACCTGAATGCCAGCCAGGACTATTCGCAAAATATTTAGTTGTATAAATGTACTGATCAGTTGTTGTTCTACTTTCCCAACTCTAGGAACAGGCATTTCCAGGTATTGAAGAATTTTGAATTCAATCTCATCTCTGAACATAAATTGTTCACGATATTCAACTAATTCCGCTTGTTTCTTCATCAAACATCAAATCCACACCGCTTTTATAGATTGTGACTGCTTCACCCCAAATTTGTTTTACGATTTCATCCGTTATCTTCATAGGATGCTTTTTCTGTTTTGTTGTTATACGCTAGTACAGGTAAGAACCTGCGTTCACCTGTTTTGTCCTTGAGGTATTCAACGTGATTGCTTGTTCGTGCCAGAACGAAATTCTTTTGCGAATTCTTTGCGTTCTTCGCATGTACGGTTTTCTGAATCAAACCTGTTTTTGAGATGAACGACTTTGTTTTCCTGCAAAACTCATTCGGTCACTAGCGACCATTTCTGTCATCATTTACAATTAAATGCTTCAACATGATGTCGTAGTTGTCTTTGTTCGCAGAAATCAGCTACTGCATCCGTATACCAATGCCCACCCTAGCTTTTGTAAGAAGGAAGTTTTACCAACACTAGCCACCTACCAAATCCAGAACATAGTCAAATTTGACATAAGGCTCATATACTTTGGCAACAGCACCTACTAGCCACATTTCAGCAATCTTAGATACTAGAGGGTCTTGATTTGCACCGAGATAAACTTGTAGCATTTGTCCAATGCGCTCTCGTTTATCCCAATTCTTCTCAGCTTCTTCCATATACTCTTTTACTGGATTGTAGGACCGTTCTGATAAGAAGGTTTCCATGCTGTCAGTCATCGCTTGAGATGTAAATGCAGCACCCGTGACGTTTTCAAAATATACTTTGACTACTGACTCAAAATTCGAAGATAACTCTCCTTTTTCAAAAAGCGTGTTTCCAGTTGAATGTCTCTTGTTAACTCGTGCTCTTGAGAAAATTCATTATGCTTCGATAGAGATTTGACTGATCATCAGCACGAAATGCATTCAAAACGTTTACTGGGCTGTTCGTTTTAAGAGTTCCGTTGCTGTTTTTAATCGGTTCATAATCCTTGTAAAAACTCACCACTCTGCCAATCACAATCACCTCCTGTCTTTGTTAATCATACTTACTACTGTTCTTTCTAGTTCTTGCATCGATAGCGGATTTGGAGTATTGCCCTATTGGCCATCTTGGCCAACACCAACATCCATTTTCATCCACCTTTCGCCATAACAAACCGCCAACAAATTTAGTAAAGCTTATCATTTCGATTTCCTTCGTCGCCTAATCCATTTGCGATAATTTCAAAACAATTCTGTTGTTTTATTCTTTCCGGATGTTCTACTTCTTACTTACCCAGACCTTAATCCATCGCTGTAATCAAATTCACGTCCATTGGTGATTTTGTACTGCTGGATGATGGCTTCGATTAAGGCCCTGGAGGGAGTAATCATCCGTTCCTTTTCAGTGAGATTTTTCCATGTCCCATTCATATTGACGCTGTCTGTAGCAGACGAGTGCAACCAGCACTAATTGTGTTTCATGCGCTTTGATATCCACTCCTGGAAGGAATCCAATCATTTGACTGATGTGGATATCATCACGCTTGAAATAAAATAGGTGCTACCTCCGGATGCTGTTTTAGCTTGAAGTGTGGGTTCGATTAGGTTTAAATGTTCCCAATTCTTCAACGAATCATATCCGCTAGTTTGTCCGTGCTTGTCAATGTCAATCACGAAGAAGTTTGTGGTCCTTAGTGCGATGTTCGCATTCGGATGTGGTTCCAAACTTCGTTAATTCCATCAGCATCAAGTGGTGGTTTATCCGCAAATTCAATTAATGGTCTTTTTAGTTGTAGGACTAATCAGGATGACCGAGAACCCTTTTGTTGATAACAGCGCATATTCTTTCATTGAATGCATGAGATCACCTTATTCTTAGAATGGTAAATCATCTTCTTCCACGTCGATTGTATTATTGCATTTTCAACGTTTTCTTCAATATCGTAGTTGCGATATACTTTATCTTCTTTTCCTTTCGTTTCCAGGATTTTTAATGTGAGTAAGAACCAACTGCTTTATGCGTTCTAACGCATCAGCTAATGCTCTTCCGTCTTCAAAGTCGTTCTTCTATAACCCTTGTCTCCAGCAAGTTCAATTGCTTTAGTAAAGAATTTAATTGTTCGTTCTACTGACCAAGATAGGTCTTTTGCGTCCCATTCAGACAACGTTCCGAAAGATACATATTCAGTACGACCGTTAAATTCACCGCCACGAACTCAGATGTGAACCCTAGGCTTTCCATCCACGTTGTAATGTTGAGATTGCACTCGTTTTAAAAACGACTGTATAATCACCGGCTGGTACGCTGCAGGTCCGTTCACGCTATCCTTTACGGGTCAAATCCATCTTCTTTAATTTTCTTTGCAATGCTAATAAACTCATTTTCATTTCTCCTTTAGTTTTAAAATAATTCATCTTCATTATTAGAAACTTCAATCGTTTCCTGTTTAGTTGGTTTTTGTAGCTTGTTTTGTTGCTGCTGCTTACGAGATGGTTCAACAGCCCCATTAATCGTTGTTAAGATTTTCAAAATTGGTTTGTCATCCACTTGGTCAGCGTGGTAAGTCTTACGTTTTCTTTCGACTTCACGGATGTAGTTATTCCTATTTTTCTGTATGAATCATCAAATCCGAATTTCCGTTGATAAGATTCACGTACTCTATCTTTCAAGCTTTGGTTTGTCCTTCGTTGCATTTCCATTGTCGTCGTATTCTGAAATTTGACGGCTGATATAAATAACGTTCATCGGTAATGCTTTAAGGTCAATAACCAGTTCCGTAATTGCCTGGTTGAAGAAGTCTGTAGCCTCTTCCGTATGGAATTTCAGATAATGATTTTTAATCGAGGCTTTCCTGGTGGAGTTAGTCTCGTCACACACAGCAAATTTTAATCATCTCGATAACGTCATCAATAACATCGATTACGACTGTCTCGTATGAATGTTCTTGCGTTTGTAGAGCTAATGGATTTCTCCTAGCTGCTTAATCACTGAATTAGTGATTCGACCTGATTCTATCTTTATCATTTAATAGTTGAATACTTGGCACGCTGTTTGCTTCCTGCATTCCCATCTGTGTTTAAAACAATTGGATTAGGAACTCGTTTGCTCATAGGTACGATTTGCCACTTCATGGTTTCGCCATAAATGAAGTAATTTCTTGGCGTGTCTTTTGGTACTTGCGGTTTATTTTCTGTAATTTTAAACAATTTCATTCTCCCTTTATAATAAAAATTCAATCACGTTTTACATCGTGTTGTTGTCTGCTTCCTGTTATTCGCCAAAGTAGTTGGCGATAATCGTCATATTCTCCAGAACCTTCTTCAACTGGATCTAGAACGACGATTGTTTTGATATTTTGTGCTGCAAGCCATCAACGCCGACTCCAGAACCTGGTTTGTAGCAACTACTACTTTTCTATTAAGCCCTTCTTGAAGCGTCTCCAGTCCAGATTCCGATGTGATGTGGATGTCGTTCGATGACATTTACAATCTGTTTTCGACTTGCTGACAATCAGCATGTCATGTAGTGCTCTTTTGATTAATCCATCGAGTTTTTATAACATTAATGGAGTATCAGCGTTCACTGGGTCTGATTTTGGGAAATCAACTTCAACTCCTGTTTGATTGAGGTATCTTTCAAACGTGTTCCGCCTGAAAGATTGTTTTGCCATTGCTGTTTCACCTACAGTCACAAGATTTAATTTTCTAAACTTGTCTAATGTGTCTGGGTTTCAGGTCAACAGTTACTGGATAGAACTTAATTTCGTAACCATTGTTCTCAACAGCGTTTTTCGATTTCTTCGATTTCTTCCCATCTAAAGAAGTTTGGTAGATTATTGACATAGCGTTCATAATCTCTGAAATCTTCCCATTTTTCTTTCGAATAAGTGAATGGATCATATACCATTTTTCCGTGAACTTTCTGCCAATCAAATTTATTATTTGGATTTTGCAAAAGCCGAAAAATCGTTTTTCTAGTGGGTAGAAATTTGCTCCTCTGATTGGAGTGGCTGAAATGAGTCCTATCGTGTATTTTCGTTTTATTTTTGCGATATAAAGCTCACCTGATTATCAGACGACATATTCTGCCACTCATCGATAATCAGCACGTCACAATTGAATTTTGAGCCTTTTGAGCTTATTTTGAATACTTCGGTCCAGTTGAAATAAAGAACTCAACATCTGAATCAAAATCCATCTTTTTAATAGCTCTTTTCCATCCTTCAAGAATTGAAAGGCGGTTGTTTGTGATGATGATTTTCTTGGCATCTTTCTCCTTGGCAATAGCTAGAGCACAGATAGTTTTTCCGCGACCCCGGAGCTTCAAGGAAGATTCCGTATGTTGACCGTTTGCTTCTTTCAATTGCTTCCAGATTGCCACTTTCTTAGTTTTAACGTTATGTTCATTCACCACCTTGCCAATATCATGATTACCTCTTCGATATCATTTCTCATCGCCCAAAAACTAACCCGAGTCTTGCTGCTGCACGCACATCTCAGTGATATAGCTCTTTTCAAATTTCCACAGTCAAGTCGTTTCAATAATTCATTAGGAATATCTGATTGATAGCCGCATTGCGTTGCAACATACAGATTCCGGGAATAGAACTCGAAATAAAGCAACGTTTTCTAGAACTGAATTATCCTTTGATTTGTCGTTGTCCTAGCTTCAAATTTCTCAATGACGACTACATCAACATCTAAGAAACGGCTGACCTCTTCAAACCAATTGCGGATATCCTGACCTTTGCAGAAGGAAACCCAATGATTTACTAGCTTTGCATATCAAGCAACACGATACCGTTTGTACTTCCTGCAACCTTTGCGCTTCCAGGGTCAATCGCTAGTATTTTCATCCTTCGACTCTCCTTCACTAACCTGCCTATCAAACAAATTCTTTTTGTTGTTCTCAACAAACTTCAAGAACGTTTTTAATTCTCTGTAATTACTGATCGTGCATGATACACTCACCTATCGACGACACTCATCCATATATTTAGGTTTTGCATATTTAATTGATATCTTTTACCGAAGACTTTACCGTCTTTGTCTAAGAAAAGTATCAACAACCGTTTCTTCAAAAACCAACTCGGATGTTGAATGGTAGAATGTAAAAATTTCAATTTTGTGTTTAGAGATTTCAATTAATATATTATCTGTTACTGAAATTTGTTTTTCATTATCTAATTCTCCAACCCTTCCGTTTGTTTTAGTTCAGCTCCTGGAACTCAAATTCCGCTCTTCAATGCTTCTTTCAACGAAGTTTTATCCACTTTGTGGTTGTGGAATTAGATAATCTTCTGGAAGAATATTTTCATCAGTAATATTCACGCTTAACGGGTTTTTCTGAATCGATAGTTTAAACATTCCAGCTTCATATTTAGTTTTTCCAATCAGTTTCAAACAGTCTTCTACATATGCTTTTTAACCATTTCACTCCATTTTCTTCCGCTTGTCGTTCTGCTTTTAAATCGGTCTTCTTCTGGTTTTTAAAGCTGTTGCTCTTGCTTCTTTATTTCGAATTACTTTTACGGTGATTTTCAAGTTTGTTTTCGAGTGTATCTTTGATACTATCTAACGTGTCTTTCATTACTTCAGGATCTAAATCCATATTTTGTACTTCTTGAAAAGCGAGACTTTAATTCGTATAAATTCATTTTATAAAACATTCCTTTCTGTGTTCCTTGTGGTTCGATGTGGAATGATTTCACGTTTGGGATATTCTGTACTATCGCCACCGCTGCATCCTCCACTGTTTTTCCATAATCCATGTATTGTTCAAAAATAGCGGATTTACTAAATCTGCTTCAATGTCTAAAAATTACTTTTTGACTCTGTTCTTTTAATGATTTCGATACGCTTTTAATATCTCTCAACCTCCTCGTAGGTTTTTAACCCTTGTCTTTTTATTTGAGGTTCGTATATATATACCTGTATGAATCATTCTTCATTCTGATTTGCCCGATGACTTTATCAGCGTATAAAAACGTCTTTGCAGTTTTGAATCTAGTAAGTCATCGTGTCAAATAAACATCTTCCATTTATTCACCTTCAATCTTGGGAGAGAATATGTGCTATAATCTCATTTGAAAATATTTTTGTATTAGTCAGCGTTCCAGCGCTGGCTTTTTTGTTCCATGTATCTTGAAAATCAACTTCTACATATTTGTCTTTTCTCATTAGTTCTACTTTGTTTGTGTGGTGATAATTTGCTTCACCTACGTACAGCAGAACCATTATTGCTGCTGTTAAGATTGCGATGATACTAACACTGACAATTCCTAAACCTTTGAAATACCATGAGAGGAATTTCTTAAAAGGTACTGTGTTCTTGAGTCTTCGTTCTGTTCTCACTGTTTTTCTCCTTCCATCCCATATCTTTTGAATTTCATCAACCATACTTGCTTGATACTTGTAAGGTCGTGTGTCCGTTCTTCTTGAAGCAACAACTACAGGATGGTTTCTAACTCGCCTTTTATTCCATGAACTGGAACTCGTTCCAATTGCTTCACCAATTCTTCAGTTGTTATCCATCTTTGATTATTGTTAGATTTCATATACGGTTTAATTGGCTAACAAATTTTTCAGGATTTCGTTTACGACTTCCAAGAATATCGTTTCAAAATAATCAATTGTTGCTTGTTCCACGGTTTTACTCCTTTCATTTTTCATATTGTTGTAACCTTCTTCTCTAGCCTATAATTGTGTTGGGGAAAGGAGGTGTTTAATATGCAAAACTTAATCTGAACCTCGTGCTAAAGTCAGTCGCTGCAGAATGGACTCAGATTAGCTATTGAGAATAATTTAATTACAAAACAAACTTCAGCAAAGCGCATGGCTGAGGATGTTTTTCGAATTTTATAAAACTTTATAGAGCTAGAATCCAAAGAAGACTAGTAATCCATATTTACTCTAGCTGAAAGCAACTCAGCTAGAGCTTATTTCCATAGCTGGTTGTTCCTTTATATCCTTGATGAGTTGAACGATTAATTCATCTAACTCTTTTTAAGACTTCTAGTGCGATTGTAGTTCATTCCAATTCCTCCTTTTTATGTTGTTTTCAAACTGAACACTATTCGTATTTAGGGTAAGTCTGACTCTAAAAACCTTCTACAACTTCAACATCATCTGCAGTGATGACCTGCAATGATTTTTGCTTCTTCTTCGTCTGTTTCTACAACTATTTTTGTGATATCCGATAATGTTTCGATACTCATTTTTTCTCCTTTCTCTAATTTCACTATTGTTTACCATCTATTTTCAGACTTATAATGTGTCTGAAAGGAGGTGTTTTAGCTGAAAATCAATAAGCAAAGATATAATTGATATGTTTTTACAAAAACTATTTAGAGCAATTCAACAACTGATAAATCTTTCGAAAATCAAATTAAACAAGTTTTGACTGTTGAAAGTTTAATCGAAAATCCAGTCAAGTAATTTCGATTTGTTAGAATCAACTTCTAAATTAACAGCTGTATATAGCAGCTTCTGCTTTTTATCCAAACTATGATTGACTTAAATTTAATTGTTTCTGAGAATCAATAATCGGCACTTCACCGATATCAACGTTTCCAGATCTCGATTTTCGAACTTTTCAATAACAATTCCATCGTTTGTGAATCCCAATGAAATATCAATTGTGACATCTAGCTTTTGGTTAGGTGTCTTTTTCTGTTTCCATTCCACTTCCTCCTTTCTGTTAAAAACACAAGTATTAAGTACGTTTTTGAAATCGTATTTTTAACCTATATGATCTAATTTAACCTTGTATAATTCACTAATTGGTGTAGCAAAATTCATAGGAATTTTAGTACTATCTTTCTCGTATTTTGCGATAGTTTGTTGATGAACTCCTAGTTTTTCCGCTACTTCTTTCTGAGTTAAATTAACGTTAACTCTTGCAGCCTTTAACGAAATTTTGTGTCAAAACACGTTCCTCCTTTCAAATTTATTTAACTTATGTGCTTATGATAATACAATTAAATCGTATGTCAATAGTTTTAATATAAAAATTCGATTTTTGATATTTTTGTTTTTACAAGTTCGATTTAAACCGTTATTATATAGTAGAAAAGAATATAGGAGGTGCTGAAAATGGCACGAGGAAGAGGAAATATACTCCGAATGACATAGAAATCATGAAGAGAATTTCTGTTAATATTAATGAATTACTTAATCGTACTAGAACTAAAGCAAGTTGAATTATCTAAAAGTACGGGTATACCAACAAGCTACTTTAACCGGATATGTTAAGGGAACATCTATGCCTAATCCAGGTAATGTGCAAAAGATTGCAGATTTCTTTAACTGTAGAAAATGTCTGCAGACCCTAGGTTTGCTCAAAATACCATTTCAACAGAAGCACCAACATGGGCAACTAAAGAAGACGCTATCGACATCGAAAAAGCACTAAAATTAAATACAACTGCTATATCTTATGATGGCATTGAATTAACTGAAGATGAAAAAGAAAAAGGTGGACGCAATTATAAGAAGCGTTTTATGGGATAAATTTAAAAAGATAAAAAGGAAGGATAATTATTGGATATTAAAACTTTAGTAGAAAATCATCACACAGCTAATCCATTTGTAATTGCTGATAACTTAAATATTAATTATTTATATGTTGATTTTCCATCTAGGCTTAAAGGGAGAATTATCGTTACAAACGATGGAGAGCCTATTATTTTACTAAACAACTCATTGAAGAATTCAAATGAGAAATATCTAGTGATGGCTCATGAATTAAAACACGCTATGGATCATTCAGATTTAATTGGATACTACTCTCTTTGCTGTAGGGGGCAAAGGTAAATTAGAGCTAGAAGCTAATAAATTCGCAACTGAATTAATGCTACTGCTCTATCAAGAACAGTATCAAGAGTTTCCAGAAACATTTGATAAGTTAATTACGACTTATGGAGTTAAGGAAGAAATGAGAGAATATTATTAGTGTTAACATCTCACTTTTCATAAAAATACCACACTACTAATCTTGGCGGATGCAGTGTGGTAAGCATCAAAATCACCCTGAATAGGGCTATTTGTATGCCTCATTTTCACCATAAATAGAAAGGTTGGTAAACTATGGCAAGTATTTATAAACGTGGCAAAACTTGGTCCTATAAAGTATATTACTACGATAACGGAAAACAAAAAGCAGTTTCAAAAAAGTGGATTTAAAAACTAAAGCTGAAGCAAAGGATGCATCCGTCATCAGAGAAAAACGAAATGCTTCAAGGAAAGAACTTTTTCAAAAGAAAGAACGTTCCTAGCAGACTATATGGAAAATTGGAGGAAGTTATACAAGGAAAAATGTTATATCGCCAAAGACGTTGCAACAGATTCGGATAGTTACTAACTATGTTAGAAAAAGCTATAATTTGATGCTCAAAGATATAACACACGAAAAATTATCAGGAAATTCTTGAATAAAGTTGCAGAAAATCATGCAAAAAGAAACTGTAAAGAAGTACCATACCTATGTAAAAGCAGCTTTTAAAATACAGCTATAAGAACTAATATTTTAAGTGTAAATCCTGCTGAAGGTGCGATTTTTAAAAGGGTGTTGATTCTAAAACGAAGAAGGAAGAATTAAAAATTCCTAAGCTTAGATGAATTTAAAGCGCTAGAAGAAGCTCTTGATTAAAAGATATAAGAGCTGACTATACAACACGATATATAATCCTATTTAGTATGTATACTGGCGCTAGGTTTGGAGAATGCCTTGGTTTAACATGGAATTGTGTTGATTTTGAAAATGAAAAAATCAAAATCGAAAAAGGTTTTGATTATCAGTTTACAAATGATTTTACTGAAGGAAGACAAAAAGCAGTAAACGAGACAATCGATGTTTCTCAAAGAATATTAACTTTATTAGATGAGTTACCACGGAATAAAAATGTTGTTTTTGAAAGAGTTAGTAATAATGCGGTTAATAAATCTTTACATAAAGCATTATTAAGAGCTGGCATTAAGAAGAAAGTTACATTTCATGCATTAAGACATACTCATGCAAGTATTTTGCTTTTCAAAAGGTGTTCAATTACTCACGGTTAGTAAAGAGATTAGAGCATGCTGATCCAAATATAACATTACAAACATACGCACACATTTTGGATGAAATGAAAGATTCCGAATCAGATAAAATCAAACAAATATTTTAAACACGGAACAAATGCGGAACAAAACCCCACAAATGTTGATATATAGCAGTTTACACCCCTAGGCGGCTCTAAAATCATCAATCCCAAGAAGCAGAAATTTCTGCTTCTTTTTATTTATCTATTATTTATTGAAAGTCTCTTTTTTTCTATAGAAAAGAAGAGTTGTCGCTGAAAGAATCAGCATCACCGCTACTACAACAGTATTCCCAAGAGATGTTCCAGTATTTGGCAACTCTGAGTCCTTTTGAGAATCTTCCTTCGAAGTGTCTTCGGAAGGGATTCCATTGATGACGCCTGAATTACTTGTTGCGTTTTGAGTAGTGCTTAGACCATCCGTTCTAGCCTCTGTCGTAGCAACTGTTGTTGAAACAGCCGTTGTCGTTGGTGCTTCTGTTGTTGTCGGAGCTACCGTCGTTGTCGGAGCTTCCGTCGTTGTTGGAGCTACCGTTGTTGTTGGAGCTTCCGTCGTTGTTGGAGCTACCGTTGTTGTCGGTGCTACCGTTGTCGTCGGTGCTTCCGTTGTCGTTGGCGCTACCGTTGTCGTCGGTGCTTCCGTTGTCGTTGGCGCTACCGTTGTCGTTGGCGCTACCGTTGTCGTCGGTGCTTCCGTTGTTGTTGGAGCTTCCGTTGTCGTCGGTGCTACCGTTGTTGTCGGTGCTTCTGTTGTTGTCGGTGCTTCCGTCGTGGTCGGCGCTTCCGTCGTTGTTGGCGCTACTGTTGTCGTTGAAGCTTCCGTTGTTGTTGTCGTTGTCGTAGTTGTCGTCGTAATTGGCTTATCTTTTTAAGTTTAAAGACACCCCATCTTTTTCCAAGAACTAATGTATATGTTTTATCATCAATTTCATAACCAGCAGGTGCTTTTTCTCTTTAATCGTAAAAGTTTGACCAACATATTTTTGCATCAAAGGCTTTTGAAGTAGCAATCCCTTTTTTTCATCCGTCGTTACTTCAATTTTCTCCCCATCTGGATCTGTAATTTCATATACTGCACCAGCAACAGGATTTAGTTTTAAGGTATCTACTTTAACAATTCGAATTTGATACGCAGTCGACGCAACAATCGTCCCTGAATACAAAGAAGTGGCTGTTGCTTCAAAAAGCAGTTCTTGTAACATTACTTCTTTGTGTTAATAATGTCCCATCTTCTTTAGCAAGAGTAATAACATTTTTTTACCTTATCACCATTATTTGGTGTCGTAGTATCATAAGTTACATAGTATTTTTGAGAACCATCTTTAAAAAGTTACACTAAAATTCGTATAATTTTTCATTCCAAGAAACGGTATATTCGACCCTTCTGTTAATAGAACCGAGTCTGACGGAGCCGAAGCCGTTCTATCTGTTATAGAAGGTGAACTGTACACTTTTAACGATTCTGGAATATATTGAATGGCTGCAACACTTGAGTCATTTGGTAAGTCATCGTTTAATACCAAGTTAGGACCGTTATCTTGACCTCCTGTATTTACACGAACTCTCCATCTTGAAAGAAATTGACCAGAACTTACTGAACCAATCTCTTTTAACTTATCAGAAGTCCAAGAAATTTTTTGGGCAGTGCCCCCATTTTTGGCAAAGTTTTCATATCCAACGGTCGGTCTTACTTGTTGTGTCGTTGTTGTATGGGTTTGTTCAAAAGTCTCTACTAACGACTTAGAATCTAATACTAATTTATGATTCGTAAGGTCTTTTTTGTATAAAAAGTTTAGAGAGAAATTCCCAATAACATCTGTAACGACATTGGCACCCTTCGCTTTTAAGTAGTCATCTAAATTTTTTTAAGAGTAACTGTAATAGTACCCCCTTGTTCGTCTCCATTATCGGTAAACTTCAAATCCGCGATGGTCACACCAGTAGTCGGATCGACTAATTCCATATCATTATTTTTCGTATAATGATATAGGTGCAGGAATATTTATTTTAAAAATTATCCCCATTTGATAGATTTCCATTATATCTTGACAAATCAAAAATTCATTCTCAAACGATATCCTTGATTCGTTCTTAATTGATACACTCCATCTTTATCTGGCTCTATGGCAGTATCTAATTGATCTAACAAAGTAACACCCGTCACTACTTTTTCAAGTTCTTTTACTTCAGAGGCAACAGATTGTTCCTTTGCTAAAAAATTAATGAAAAGAGTGACATTACAGTAACAAATAAAATGAACCATTTTTTTGTTTTTGTTTCATATTTACCTCCCTTTCTATAAATAAACATAATAATATAGAATAATATACAATTTTATTAGAGCTAAGTCTATTGATATTATCTCGCATAAAAGAAGTGAGAAGAATTTTCTCTCACCTCTAATCATTTTGAAACTAGTTTCTGTCTGTAGGATTCTTATAATGAAGAAAAATCCCAAATATCCGTTGCCAAACCTTCGTAAAATTCTGGCTCATGGCAAACCATTAAAATGCTTCCCTTATATTCTTGTAAGGCGCGTTTTAATTCCTCTTTTGCATCAACGTCCAAGTGGTTTGTCGGTTCGTCGAGTACGAGCACGTTTGACTCTTCATTCATCAACTTACAGAAGCGTACCTTTGCTTGTTCTCCCCCACTTAGTACTTGCACTTGGCTCTCGATGTGCTTACTGGTTAATCCACAACGAGCGAGCGCTGCACGTACTTCTGGTTGTGTCATCGATGGGAAGGTATCCCAGATTTCTTCTAACGCTGTCTTACGATTTCCTTTTGGCGTTTCTTGTTCGAAATACCCAAGATCGATATAGTCCCCACGTGTTACTTTTCCGTTCAATGGTTTAATAATCCCTAATAAGCTCTTCAAGAGTGTCGTTTTACCGATACCATTTGCACCGACAATCGCAATCTTTTGGCCACGTTCCATTTCAAGATTCACATGCCCTGTTAATGGGCGGTCGTATCCAATCACTAAATCTTCGGCTTGGAAGATGTAACGACCCGGAGCTCTAGAAGTCTTGAAGTCGAATTTTTGGTTTTGGCTTCTCACTCGCTAATTCGATAACTTCCATCTTATCCAGCTTCTTCTGACGAGACATCGCCATATTACGAGTTGCCACGCGCGCCTTGTTCCGGTTTACGAAGTCCTTCAAGTCCGCAATCTCTTTTTGTTGACGATTATATGCTGCTTCTAGTTGAGATTTTTTCATCGCATACACTTCTTGGAACTGATCATAGTCCCCAACATAACGGTTCAGCTCTTGATTATCCATATGGTAAATCAAGTTCACTACGCTATTTAAGAATGGAATATCATGCGAAATTAGAATAAAGGCATTTTCGTATTCTTGTAAGTAACGTTTTAACCATTCAATATGTTCTGCGTCTAGGTAGTTTGTTGGCTCGTCAAGTAATAAAATATCTGGTTTTTCTAATAATAGTTTTGCCAGTAATACTTTCGTACGTTGACCACCACTGAGTTCACTCACGTCGCTATCCATCCCAAATGCTGCAACGCCTAATGCACGCGCTACTTCATCGATTTTAGCATCCAGAATATAGAAGTCATGGCTATCTAGTCTCTCTTGCAACTCGCCCACTTCTTCCAGCATCGCGTTCATTTCGTCTTCATTTGCGTCTCCCATTGCCATATACAATTCATTGATACGCGCTTCTGCTACAAATAAATCGTCAAAGGCTTTTTGAAGGACACTGCGAACGGTCATTCCTGGTTCTAGGACTGTATGTTGGTCCAAGTATCCCACCTTTACATTTTTAGACCACTCGATTTTTCCTTCGTCGGGTTGTAATTGACCTGTCACGATATTCATGAAGGTTGATTTCCCTTCACCATTTGCTCCAACGAGTCCAATATGTTCCCCTTTTAATAGACGGAAGCTCACATCATTGAAGATGGCTCTTTCACCAAAGCCGTGTGTTAATTTTTCTACATTTAAAATACTCATCAACGTTCTCCTTAAGTTTTCTCTGGGTCATTGTATCATAGTTTGCGATAAATTCAAAAAAGCAAAAAGAAATACGGAGCAAGAAATGATATGCTCCCTCTAAAGTAGACACTAAAAAAGTAAACTACTTTAGAGGGGGTATTTTTTAGATTGGCTAAGAAACATACTGCAAAAGAATTAGAACGATTCATAGAATTGTATTTAGATGGTGTGCCTTTTCGTGAGTTGCGTAGTGAATATGGTTTAAGGATTTCACCTGGAACATTTAATATGTATTTTTCGAAATATAAAGCATATGGACTTTCTGCTTTAGAAGATAGAGATGGGTTTAACACTTATACAAATGAATTTAAAGAAATGGTGGTTAAAGAGTTTTTAGAATCGAAAACCTATTTAACGGCAATCACAAGAAAATATAATATTCCTTCTGTTACAACTGTACGAAATTGGATTATTAAGTATACTAATGGTGAGGCCACGAAGGCCTACTATCCTAAGCCAGAGGTATACACTATGAAATATAGAAAAACATCGCACGAAGAAAGAATCCTTATCGTCAAAGACTGTATTCAAAATCAATTAAACTATAAACAAACTGCACAGAAATATAACATCTCGTACAACTTGGTGTATCAATGGGTAAAAAAATATCAAAAATATGGCCCTGATGGATTAATAGACAGTCGAGGAAAACGAAAACCAGATAATATACAGACAGAAACTGAGCGTATTCGTGCAGAAATGGCTATATTAAAGGCACGAAACGAATATTTAGAAACAGAAAATGCCGCACTAAAAAAATTACAAGAAGTGGAAAGCGAGCTGATGTTTGCCAGACGAGATTTGAAGCGGAATATCAAACGATTAAAAAATTAAGTAAAAGAGGATTTCATATTACTCAATTGTGTAAAGTGTTAAAAGTCAGTAGAGCTGGCTATTATAAATGGTTAAATCGTGTCCCTTCGGAATCTGAAAAACGACTACGTCGTTTAATGGAATTAATACACGAAGTATATGAATCTGTTCAAGGTATATATGGATATCGTCGTATCACAATCTATTTAAACTATTATAGAAATGCGAAGGTGAATCATAAATGTATTCAGAGTCTTATGAAACTAATGGGATTAAAGGCAATTATACGAAAAAAACGTTATCGTTATAAATCCAACTCTGAAGAATACACTGCAGCTAATATTTTTAAATAGAGAATTTAAGAAAGAATACGAGCCAATGGCTCTACTATTAACGGATATTACTGAATTAAAGTATGGAAAGGGAGAAAAAGCTTATTTAAGTGCAGTTTTAGACTATGGCACAAAGAAAATAGTTGCATATCAAATATCTAAACAAAATAATAATCAAATCGTTAAAGACACTTTTGACCAAATAAAGAGAAAGATAATCCCAACAAAAACAATGATTCATAGTGATCGAGGATTTCAATACACTTCTCATTTCTTTAAGCACTTTATAGAAAAAGGTCAGATAACACACAGCATGTCCCGTCCTGGCAGATGTATCGATAACGGCCCAATTGAATCGTTCTGGGGAACATTAAAGGAAGAAGTATATCGTTTTATATCATTTCAAAAACTATGAATCTCTTTTCAAGAAAGTTGAAGAGTATATCCACTTCTATAATGAGAAAAGAATTACTTTATCAATGGGGTTAAAAATCCCTGCATAAACAAAAAGACGAGTTCTTATGAACTCGTCATACAATTTAATTATTTTCCTGTCTACTTGACAGGGTGCACTTCAAAATGAATTCCCTACTCCGCATTTTTCTACTATTTAAATTGTGCTTTGTATAAAGCTGCATACGCTCCGTTTTTGGCGAGCAATTCTTCATGCGTGCCGTCTTCTGTCAGTCCCTCTTCAGTGACTACAATAATACGGTCTGCATTTTTAATCGTAGCTAGGCGGTGAGCGATAATAAACGTCGTTCTACCTTTTGCCAACTCGTCAAACGATTGTTGAATAAACTTCTCCGTTTGCGTATCGAGCGCACTTGTGGCTTCATCCAAGATTAAAATAGAAGGATTTTTCAAGAAAATACGGGCAATCGAGAGGCGTTGTTTTTGTCCGCCTGACAATTTCACACCACGTTCTCCGATATGTATCTACCCCATCTTCTAAATCCTCGATGACTTCTTTTAGTTTTTGCTTGCTCGATTGCACGATCTACTTCTTCATCCGTTGCATCGAGTCTTCCGTACAACACATTTTCGCGAATCGTTCCATTAAAGAGGAACACATCTTGTTGCACGATACCGATTTGACGGCGAAGCGATTGTAAGGTGAAACGATTGATGTTTGTTCCATCGACCAAGATTTCGCCTTCTTTTAAATCATAGAAGCGAGGCAATAAGTTCAAGAGCGTTGTCTTCCCAACCCCACTTGGTCCAACGAAGGCAACGGTTTGCCCTGGTTCGACCGTTAAATTGATATGTTCTAACACTTTCTTATCTTCTTCGTATCCAAATCCCACGTTTTTATATTCCACTCGTCCTTCAAACGGTGGAGCAGGAATGGCATCGGGTGCGTCTTCAATATCGATTTCGACATTCATTAATTCTTTGAAACGACGGAATCCCGCAAACCCTTTTGGATACAGTTCAATCATGGAGTTCATCTTATTAATCGGTCCCACGAATACATTGGACAGTAAGATGTAGCCGACTAATTCTCCAGCTGTTAAATCACCAATGACCGTGAAGTACGCTCCTACGATTAAGCTGAAGAGATTAATACTGCGCATTAATAAGTAGTTGAAACTGCTACTCGTCCCCATCGTGCGATAAAACGCAATTTTATTCGAACGATACTCTTGAATAAGTTCTTCGAAGAGTTGTTGCTCGTGGCTTTCGTTTGCAAAAGCCTTCACCACACGCATTCCGCTCAGTACATTTTCTAGACCAGCCGTATAGTTGGCTAATCCCTTGTAGATATTTCGATTAATACTCGACATGCGACGATTAAATACCGCAAGAGCCACCGCAATAATCGGTACGAAGAAAATCGTCAATAGTGCAAGTGTTGGATGCACTTGATACATCAACACAAACGAAGCGATTAAGGTCATAATGGCGATAAAGAACTCTTCAGGCCCATGGTGCGCCAATTCGCTAATATCGAATAAATCACTCGATAAGCGGCTCATCAATTCCCCGATTTTTATATTATCGAAGAACGAGAAGGATTGTTTTTGGACCTTAGCGAACAACTCCCGACGCATATCCGTTTCGATGTTAATCCCTAAAATATGTCCCATGTATACGACGATAAAGTTCAAAGTTGTCGAGAAAGCATAGAGTGCTAGTAGTCCTGCCCCCACGAGTAGAATTTGTTGTAAGTTTTGAGACGGTACGATGTTATCGATGACACTTCTCACCATCACCGGAAAGGCAAGCTCGAGAATAGCCACGATCACCGCACAAGTAAAATCAAGTAAGAATAATTTTTTATACGGTTTGTAATAATGAATAAAATCTTTAATCACGTTTGCTCTCCTTTCGCATAATGTAATGTACTCCAGTCTTTTGTCTTATAGACAATGTGCCCATAAAGCACGGTTAAGGCATTGGATAATAACATGGCAATCCATACACCAGTTGCCCCGAGTGCTGTAAAGGCTCCAAGCGCCCAAATAATCGGCAGGCGCAAGATCCAAAGACGTCCAACTGACATGTTCATGGAGTATTTCGTCACGCCACATCCTTGGAAGAATCCGTTGTACGCTGAAAATAAGCCCATGAAGAAAAATAATAAAGGCGGTATAGTTTAAATACTCAACGGCATTTGCCCAAAGAACGGCATCGCTTCTGTCTTTAATAAAGATTCCAAGAATAGGAGATTGGAAGAAGAAGACAACCACACAGCCGACTGTTGAAATCATCAGCACCCATAGTAATGCTCGTCTAAAAATAGCGTGTCCACGCTCAAATAGGCCTGCCCCCATATTTTGTCCGATAATGGCAGTTAGCGCTGCACCGATTCCCATCTGTGGTTGCGTCAGTAAATCCGAGATGCGGTTAACCATCGAGTACGCGGCCAGCACTGACGTTCCATATGACTGAATGAGTCCATTTAAAACTGTGAATCCTAATGCCGCTCCACCATACCCAAATGCAGATGGCCATGCGACTTTTAGGATTTCTTTCATCACTTCTTTATCAATTTTGACGTGTTTCAAATAGATTTGAATTTCTGACTCCTTACGAACCGCACGAATGGCAAGCACTAGTAACAATGCTTTAGCAATGACCGTTGCCCATCCTGCCCCCTTCAATTCCCCAGTTCAACCCAGTGAGTCCGACAAATGGAATGGTCGCAAAAATGAAGATAGGATCTAGGATGACATTTGAGATTGAAGAAGCCGCACTAATCATCGTAATCGTGCGTGTTCTTCCTTGTGCATTTAGCAAGGATTGATAGCCAAAATAGCAAAAATCAAAAAAGAGTCCAATAAAGTTAATTTTCAAATACGCTACGGATTTTTGCTAAGAAAGTCCCCTCTGCCCCCATCCATTCCACGAATAGAGGTGCTAAGAAATAGCCTATCACGGATAACACGAATCCAAAGAAATACGTCAAAAACCATCGCATTCCCCGCATAACGTTTAGCTTCTCTAAATTTTCCTGCTCCAAAGTATTGAGCAATCAGCGCGGTTGCTCAACGCTTATCCCCATTCCAAGAGAAATAAATAAAAATTCAACGGCCAAAATAAACGCTGTTGCTGCAAAATCTTCTGCTGAGAGTTGCGCCACATATAATCCATCCGTCAAATTGTATAAAGTCCGAATTAAATTGTTTATCATTAACGGAGTCGCAATCGTTAAAATTACACGATTTATATGCCCCTGTCGTTATAAAATTTTGTTTTTCCAAAAATATCACCTGTTCTAGTATACATGATATCCCCACCTCTGTGAACACATACCATGAACAATTCAACTTTTCTGCTTTTCTATAAGAGTATAAAGGCTCGTTTTTGGGACATGGGATGTCTTCATAATAGCTATAATAGGGCACCGGTTCGAGCCAAAGTCTCTCACCTCTAAATCTCAAAGCGGGAGTAAGGAAAACTTCCTAACTCTCGCTAATTCGCTTTTAGCGCCATCCCCTATTACTGCTATTATAGAATCCCATGTCCCCTCCCGAGCCTCTTTCCATTCTTATAAGGTAGAAAAAGTGTGCTGCTCTGTCTTTCTCCACCAGATTGGATAAATAAACAATTTCCTATTATTTTGCAAAACAAAATTTCACAGCACGTAATTTTAAGAAGCCCCTCATTCTGTCTTTAGCCCGTACGAAGCACACACAAACTCGTTTCCGCCCCTCCGTGACAAAATTTCTAAACACTTTGGCCAAAGAAATAAAAATGCGAAATTCAAAGAATTACGCACTCCCTAACATTTTTTATACAAGCAGGTCTCGTGAATCATTTGGTCCATAGTAGAAACAATAGCGAATGTAATCGATGCGAATTAGTAGGAGTTAGGAATTGATTCCTTACTCCTACTTTGAGGCTTGATAGGTAGTGAGACCTAAGGCTCACGCCGGTACAGCTATTGTAGCTACTATAGAGACCCAAATGATTCATAAAAGACTTAGAGTCTTTTTAAATTCTGTACGAAGCACCTACAATGTCGTTCCCGTCCCGCCGAGACAAAATTTCTAAACACGTTCTCAAAGAAACAAAAAATAAGCAATTCAAAAGTTAAGCACTCCCTAACATTTTTATACAAGCAGGTCTGAGGAATCATTTGGTCCATAGTAGCAACAATAGCGAATGTAATCGATGCGAATTAGTAGGAGTTAGGAATTGATTCCTTACTCCTACTTTGAGGCTCGATAGGCAGTGAGACCTAAGGCTCACGCCGGTACAGCTATTGTAGCTACTATAGAGACCCAAATGATTCATAAAAGACCTGCGTTCTGTTTACCAAAGCACAAAAAAGAGTTAGGCACCAGCCTAACTCTTTGGAATTTCTCAAAATTATTTTTTAGTTTCTTTGAAGACAACGTGTTTACGTAATTTTGGAGAATATTTTTTTAATTCTAAACGCTCTGGATTGTTACGTTTGTTTTTGCTTGTTAAGTATAAACGTTCACCTGTTTCAGCACATTCTAATAAAATGTTGATACGCATGGATGACACCTCTCATTCAATTTATTTCATTAACTCATTGAGTTTCATACTGGTATATATTAACAAATGCCGTTCGCTTTGTCAATTCACAATACCACGGATTTTTTGAAAAATTTATTCTTATAAAACTTTTTGAATCCAACCTTCTGGAGCTTCTACGTCCCCATACTGAATTCCTACTAGTTCATCATATAAACGTCTTGTGACTGGACCAACTTCTGTTTCTGAATAGAACACATGGAAGTCATCTCCATTTTGAATTCCGCCTACTGGAGAAATAACTGCAGCCGTACCGCAGGCACCTGCTTCAGCAAAAATATCTAATTGATCGACATACACATCTGCTTCTTTTACAGTCATTCCTAAACGGTGTTCTGCTAACCAAAGTAGTGAATATTTCGTAATACTTGGTAAGATAGATGGAGAGTATGGTGTAATAAATTGATTATCTTTTGTAATTCCGAAGAAGTTTGCAGCTCCTACCTCTTCAATTTTTGTATGTGTCAATGGATCAAGGTAAATACAGTCACTGAAATGACGTTCTTTGGCTTCTTTACCTGGCAGCAAAGCTTGCCGCATAGTTCCCGCCGACTTTAGCAGCCCCTGTACCCTACGTGTGCTGCACGGTCGTATTCAGAAACGATGAAGTTTGTTGGAGTTAATCCACCTTTGAAATAAGCTCCTACTGGCATTACAAAGATTGAGAAAATATATTCCGTTGCTGGACGAACCGCTACATTGTTTCCAACCCCAATCATGAACGGACGGATATATAAACTTCCTCCAGTTCCGTAAGGTGGTAACCATTGTTCGTTTGCCTTTACCACTTTTTTCACAGCTTCTACAAAGCGTTCTTCAGGGAATTCAGGCATGAGTAATCGACGGCAAGAACGAGCCATACGAGCTGCATTTTGATCCACACGGAATAAGTTAATGCTGCCATCTTTTACAACGGTATGCTTTTAACCCTTCAAAACATTGTTGTCCATAGTGAAGTGCTGTCGCTGCTTCATCTACTTTTAATACATTATCTTCAATCAATGCGCCTTCATCCCACTGTCCATCTTTGTAATAACTGATGAAGCGTAAGTCTGTCTTAATATAATCGAATCCTAAATTATTCCAATCTAAATTTACTGTATTTGTCATATTGACCCCTTCTTTCCTAAATTAATTACTCGACTACTTTATACTCTCCGGTGAGACTATCCATCTCCTCTAGCTTATGGTCTTTAGCATGATATCTAAAAAATCCATAAATTGACGTCGAAGAACGTTCCTCATGTCGAATTTGTAAATCGATGGTATCGCTTGTTTGAGCTTGAATAATAATGTCATAGTTCTCATCTAGAACGACTTTCTTTCTTTTTTCAATCTCTGCAATCGCTTGTTTCGCAAGTGTATTTCCACTTTTTTGTTCTACTGTAGTTTTTTGTTCTACAGTGGTTGTTTCAACCTCAGAAGAATCTGTTGTATCTGGAGATTTTGTCGTATTTTCTACTTTTTCTCCTTTGGACTCTGTTGTTGAAGACTGATTATTGGAAATTTGAACACCCGGAGCAGAATTATCTGCTGTTTGTCCTGACCTATGTGAACAAGCTATTAATGTTAATCCCAAAAATGTAAATACTAGTCCTTTTTATGATATTTTTTTGCTCATTCATCACCACCTTTCACATTTTTATTATTCTATCATAATTTTTTTCTGAAAAGTATTTCATTTCACATTATTGTAATTATATTGAAAAACAGATCATTTTTATTTTTATAAAAGGAATTTTTTGTTGAAAAAGGTCCTATCATCGAATAAATGATGATAGGACCTTTCCCGTGAATATTATTGTTTTTCTTTAATTTCTTCCACGTAATTATAGACCATATGTCCTGCTTGTCCGCCATCTCCAACTGCTGTTGTGATTTGACGCAATGTTTTTTTGACGAACATCGCCGACTGCAAAGATACCAGGAATAGAAGTTTCCATTTTCTCGTTTGTCACAATCCAACCTTCTGCATCTGTGATATTTAAGTCTTTAAATGGATCTGAAACTGGTAAAAGTCCCACATAGATAAAGACACCATCCGCATCATGAGTAGTTACTTCGCCTGTATTTACATCTTTTACGCGAACGCCTGTGATTTTAGAACCGTCTCCTACGAATTCTTCAACGGTTGAATTCCATAAAAAGTCGATTTTTTCATTGGCGAATGCACGGTCTTGCAATACTTTTTGTGCACGTAATTGATTGCGACGGTGAACGATAGTCACGCTTTTTCCGAATTGTGTTAAATACGTTCCTTCTTCAACCGCTGAGTCTCCTCCACCAATCACGAAGATTTTCTTATCTTTGAAGAACGCTCCATCACAAACTGCACAGTAAGAAACCCCACGTCCAGCGTACTCTTCTTCACCAGGAACTTCTAATTTACGGTGATAGGAACCAGTCGCAATCACTACTGCATATGCATAGTATGTTTTCTTGCCAGCAGTGATGACTTTAAGGTCGCCCTCTAATTCGATTTTTGATACTTGGCCATAAGCATATTCTGCGCCGAATTGCATTGCACCTTTATACATATTGTCCGCTAATTCTGGCCCAGAAATTGTAGGGAAACCAGGATAGTTTTCTACATCTGAAGTGTTTAATAATTCTCCTCCAGGAACGCCTTTTTCTAAGATTAACGTTTTTAAATTCGCACGAGAAGTGTAAAGTGCCGCTGTCATCCCACCAGGGCCACTTCCGATAATGACTACATCATAAATTGTTCTTTTCTTCCATCAGAGATTCTCCTTTTGTATAAACTAAGAGCGCTGAGACATAGTCCAACGCTCTCCTTCCATTTCAGTTTAAAAATACGAACATCAATTGGGCAACTTTTATTGCTCACTAGCATTTTCCTTCTAGTTTCTTCCCTAATGCAATTACGTATTCTTTTAAGCTATCTTTGATTTCTGGATGTTCCAATCCGAATTCAATACTCGTCTTCATGAATCCAAACTTATCACCAACATCAAAGCGTTCGCCTTTAAATTGCTTAGCAAACACTCTTTGGGTTAAGTTCAATGTATCAATGGCATCTGTTAATTGAACTTCTCCTCCTGCACCAGGTTCTTGTTTTTCTAAAAATCTCAAAAATTTCTGGTGTTAATAAGTAGCGACCGATAATCGCTAAATTACTTGGTGCTTCTTCAGGTTTTGGTTTTTCAACGAAACGACGAACATTGTACAATCCATCTTCTACTTCACTTTCTGGATCGATAATTCCATATTTATACGTTTCTTCATGAGGCACTTCCATCACGGCAATATTTGAGGCATGAGTTCTTTCATAGCCTTCAATCAATTGTTTCGTTAAAGGAACTTCGTCACGCATAATATCATCCCCAAGCATGATCACAAAGGGTTCTCCTCCGACAAAGGCTTTTGCTTGAAGTACCGCATCTCCTAATCCTTTTGGATAGGATTGACGAACAAAGTATAAGTTAATTCCTGTGGTTTCTTGAACGAGTTCTAATAACTCTTTCTTTCCTTTAGCTTCAAGGTTTGACTCTAATTCGATGTTTGAGTCAAAATGGTCCTCGATTGGACGTTTACTCTTACCAGTCACAATTAAAATATCTTCAATTCCTGATGCTAGAGCTTCCTCTACAATATATTGAATCGTAGGTTTTATCCACGATTGGTAACATTTCCTTTGCCATCGCTTTAGTTGCTGGCAGAGAACGAGTTCGAGTCCTGCAGCAGGGATGACTGCTTTTCTCACTTTTTGCATCTGTTTGTCCTCCGATCAGCTTATTGGTGTTCTTTGATGGATGCTTCTGATTTGTATTCACGACCCATTAGGCATTGAATTTCTTCGCGAACATCATGTCCGTTATATAACACATTGTATACAGCAGTTGTAATTGGCATTTCAATATTCTTTTCTTTTTGCTAATGCATATACCGCTTTACAGGTTTCTACACCTTCTACAACCATTCCCATATTTTCTAGAATGGTTGGAAGTGGAATTCCTTTCCCAATTTGATCCCCACATCTCCAGTTACGAGAATGAATACTCGTACAAGTGACAATTAAGTCTCCTACCCCACTAAGTCCAATAAAAAGTTAGCGGATCTGCTCCAAAGGCAACTCCAAGACGACTGATCTCTGTTAATCCTCTTGTCATCAAGGCCGCTTTGCATTATCCCCATAGCTCTAGACCATGAAGAGCACCTGCTCCAACCGCAATCACGTTTTTAAGTGCAGCTCCCATTTCAACCCCAACGCAATCGGTATTCGTATATACTCGGAAAAATGAATTGCTAAATAGTTTTTGTACGTATTTTGCAGACTCTATATTTTCACACGCAGCAGTAATCGTCGTAATATCGCGTCTAGAAACTTCTTCCGCATGACTTGGCCCAGATAAAACTACGATATCCTCGTAGCGATCACGATCCAATTCTTCTGCTAAAATTTCTGAAATACGTTTATAGGTTTCCTGCTCCAGCCCTTTACTTGCATGAATGATCATCGGTTTATTCTTGAGCAGGTCATTTAATTGCTTAGCCACTATACGAATCGCTTTTGTTGGAAGTACGAATAAAATCGCATCCACATCTTTTACCGCTTCTGCTAAATCTAAGTAACCTCTAATCGAAGGATCTAAGAAAACCCCAGGTAAGAAATGTTCATTCGTATGGCGCTCATTAATTTCTTTAATTTGAGCTTCATTATTTCCCCAAAGACGAGCCTCATGTTGGTTTTCTGCTAGCACCATCGCTAATGCAGTCCCCCAAGAACCAGCTCCTAAAATGGCGATTTTTTTCATATCAAAACTCCTTTACACTTTTCCAAACAATATTGGAGATTGTGGATTATCGATAGAGACATAATCCGGAACCGCTGGCACTCGTCGTCTTCTTACAACAACCAGACCAATTCCTAATAGGAATAATACGATTGAAACTAGTTGAGAAATTCTAATGACGTTAAACATCCAGAGGCTATCTGTACGCATTCCTTCGATGAAGAAACGACCAAATGAATACCAAATTAAATAGCCAGCCGCTATTTCTCCTACCTTTACCCCTTTACGTCTGCGTAGATAGAATAAAATAAGAACTCCGACAAACGACCAAAGTGATTCATATAAGAACGTTGGTTGGTAATAAGCTCCATTGATATGCATTTGTTCAATAATAAAGTTTGGTAAATGCAATCCTTCTAAGAAAGCACGGGTTGTAACCTCTCCATGAGCCTCTTGATTCGTAAAGTTCCCCCAGCGACCAATTGACTGAGCCAGCAATACAACAGGAGCCAAAATATCAAGAAGTAACGCAAAAGAAACTTTCTCTTTTTTAGCAAACCAATACACCGTTGCTGCCCCTGCAATGACTCCCCCGTAAATTGCAATACCACCATGCCAAATTTGAATAATTTCGGCTGGATTTACAAATAATATTGCCATTCAAAAAGAATGTAATACAATCTTGCTCCAACAAATCCAAGTGGAACTGCCCAAAAATACCAAATCAATGATAAAAATCTTTTTCGATATCCTTTTCTGGTAGCTTCCCTATCTGCTAAAGTCGTTGCTAAATAGATTCCAAAGGCAATAATAATGCCATACCATCGTACTTGTAACCCTCCAATTTCAAAAGCAATTGGATTAATGGTCAAAGCCATTTCTAATAAATTCATTTACTGTTTTACTCCTAAACTTCTTTATTTTCTTCAATCAATTTAGATAATCGATTCGTAAAGTTTTCTGTAGCATCAAAGCCCATTTTTTTAGCGCGGAAGTTCATACAGGCTACTTCAAGAATAATTGATACATTTCGACCTGTCTTCACTGGAATACGAATTTTAGGAATTTCAACTCCTAAAATTTCGACATTTTCCATATTTCCACCTAATCGATCGTATTTCTTATCAGGGGTCCAATTTTCAAGATGAACCACTAAGTCTACTTGCTTAGAATCTAAAATAGCTCCTGCTCCAAATAGCGTCATCACATCAACAATTCCAACACCACGAATTTCAATCAAGTTATTTAAAATCTCTGGCGCTTCCCCGATTAAGGTTAGTTCATCATAGTGATACAGTTCTACACGGTCATCCGCAACAAGACGGTGTCCTTTTTGAACCAATTCTAAGGCCGTTTCTGATTTACCCACTCCACTTTCACCAGTGATAAGTAATCCAATCCCAAATACATCTAGTAGTACCCCATGCATTGAGAAACGTTCAGCTAGTCTACCTTCTAAGAAATTTGTCACACTACTAGAAACCTGAGTCGTTTTTGAAGAAGCTTGTAAGATAGGAATCTGTGCTTTTTCTGCTGCTTCAACAAGCTCTTTTGGCGGTTCTAGTTTTCTTGAAATAATAAAACATGGTGTCTCTGGTTTACAAAGACGTTCCATCACTTCTAATCGAATCCCTTCATCCATGGATGCCACAAAAGAAGTTTCTGTACGACCTAATAACTGGATACGTTCTGCTGGATAGAAATTTAAAAATCCTGCTAATTCTAATCCCGGTCTTGAAATTTCACTTGTAACGATTGGACGGTCAAGATACTCCTCTCCATAAATTGGTTTTAAATGAATATTCTTGATTAATTCTCTAACCGTAACACTTTTCATATTATCCCTCATTTCTTTATACCCTTCTACTATACCATATTTGAGCGTTTTTCTTGTATGCTTTTAGAATTTATTAAACTTCTGTTCATTCTGCCAAATAATCTAAAAATATTTTTTAAAAAATTGAGCAACCTACTTGAACATTTTATAGGATTTTATATAATAGTCTAAGTTTCTGAATAGGAGGAAAAACATGGTATTTTATTCATATGAATTTTTAAAAAGTAAAGTTCAACAAATTGATTATATTCAATTAGGGACTGACACTTTTTGTCATTGTTATTTTAGCAATTGCCTTATATCGTTATTTTTAAAAATAAACAAGACACAAAAATTTCGCGAATTAGCATTAATCGCCGTCATCGGTATCTTAATTCTTGCTGGTTCTAAGATTGCTGACTTACAGTCTTCTAAAAATTCAGAAAATCAATACTCTGGAGCCCTTCGCTTCGTTGAAACGATCGCTCAAGATTTACATGTTAATAAAGAAGATGTCTATATTAATACTGAAGCCGCAAAGGATGGAGCCATCGTCAAAGTTGGCGATCAATTCTATCGCGTATTAACAGGGAGATAGCCCGGAACATTACCTACTCGAAAAAATGGAATTGCAAAATCCAAAAGTTACGATTAAGGAGGCTGAATAAGTTGAACCTTTCTATATATCGATGTCGCAATCAAACTTGCACTTGGACTATTATCATTAATTGTTGTAATCAACTACACTGGGAAAGGAAACCTCGCCCCTACATCTGCAAGTGACCAAATACAAAACTATGTACTCGGGGGAATTCTCGGGGGTGTGATTTATAATCCATCCATTACCATCTTACAATACTGCATCATCTTATTAATTTGGTTTGCGTTAGTACTAACCCTTCGCTGGGTAAAAACAAATAATCGTACAGTGAAGAAGATGCTTGACGGTGAACCTTTACAATTAATTAAACATGGGAAAATTGATGTTGAAAATGTGCGTTTAGCTGGTCTAACGGCTCAAGAAGTTGCTTTTAAATTACGTTCACAAGGAGTCTTCTCTATTCGCGATGTAAAAAGTGCAATTTTAGAGCAAAATGGTCAACTCATCCTGACAAAATCTGGAGAAGAAAATCCAAAATATCCAATCATTACAGATGGTGTCATTCAACAAAATATACTTGATGTTATCGATAAAACAGAAGATTGGGTTACTGAACAACTTGCTGCCCAAGGTATTCAAGATGTTTCAGAAGTATTCCTTGCAGAATACAATAACGGCCAATTAATGGTTGTGAAATACTAATTGAATCCAAACAAAAAAAGCGACCAATTGGTCGCTTTTTTGTTTGGTCTATTAGTCAACTAGATTTTCAACAAAACGTTGGAAAATCGTTAATAGAATGCTCACCACTAAGGTAATCAGCGGACTTGAAAATGAGAATCCCGGTCCGACAAACCATGATGTAATACTTAACATCATTGCATTTAACACAAAGCTAAAGCATCCAAACGTTACAATCGTTACTGGCAATGTTAAAAGGAATAAAATCGGTTTAACAAATAAGTTTAGTACCGCAAGAACGATACTTGCAATAAGCGCTGCTACCCAGTTTGTAACGTAAAATTGTGGAACAAACCATGCAATTACCAAAAATCCTAATGTATTAATGGCAATTTTTTAGTAAATGACACTAAAAATCACTCCAATCATCATTATCCTCATCTTCTACTTTTCGAGCAGTTTTTACGAGGACGATTATTTCTAGAAGTATAGTAGTAAGTATCTTGTCGATTACGACGACGATACTCAGAACCCCCTTCTGGAATTATGATAGCAAGTAATATATAGAGGAAGATTGGAAAACCTGTCCAGCAAAAATCAAGAATAGTACACGGACAATTGTTGGGTCTACTTCAAAGTATTCCGCAATTCCTCCCATTACCCCACAAAAATTCGGTTATTTCTGGATCTTCTCAACTTTTTCATTTTATTTATCCCTCTTTCTTACTATCTGTCTTTTGATTGTAGCTGATTTACATGAATATTACCAGTTGTTGTTTCTGCAACTACTTGTGGCATAAATTCTTTTTGCTTACAAATCACTGCTAGTTCTTTCTGTTAAATCTTTTTCTTTGTTTTAATGACTTCAAAGATCGTTTCATCAAAGTGGAGACTTCCTAGAGATGTTTCTAAATTCGCTTCTAATCCTAATTCTTCAGCTAAACTAATTTTTACATTCCCATTCGCTGTCTCAACATCCACTTTTTCGTTTGTGGACTAGTAATTTCTACTTTAATATTACCATTTACCGTTTCAAATTTTGCTCACGGAATTCTCCTTCTAAGCTAATATTTCCGTTCACCGTTTCAGAAACGATATCTTTTAAAAATCTAAGTGTTCATATTTTAGGTTCCCTATTGACAATTTCAGACTCTAATAAAACCCCTGTGACATCTTTTTAGGAAAAATATTTCCGTTATTACTTTCTAAGTAATAATCTTTCCTTTTAATTCTTTTTAGATGAAGCGTTGTGTTTTAAGCCTTTCATCGAAACATAATCATATTCTTTTTCTGGTAAAAGAGATGGTCCAATCAGCAGTAAACTTGTTTACTCAAGCTCTTAATAAAGATGGTATCTTCATCTACCTCAACTTTTACACGGTCTCTAATATACGATTCCGCATCGAAATATTCTTCATCTTGAGAGGCTACTCGGCATTCTCCTTCAATTGTCATTTCATTTCCTGGAACTGACTTCACACGGATAATTCCATTTGCGACTTTTAAAATCAAGGATACTTGCTTCATCAATGACTTGGTGGAAATGATAAGGAACTTTCTTACCATTTTTCGCTTGTGTATACGGTTTGTTGACTTCTACAGAGTTTATAACAGATTGAACAGTAGCTGCAATCGAATCTGTAAATTTAGCAGCCCATGAAGTAATGCTTCCTGCTGTTCTTCTTGTTTTTTCTTCCCAGTCTGTTTCTTGTACTTTCTTCTTCGCTTTTTGAATGGTTTCTTCCCATTCTTCTTTTTTCTTTGCCTTCATTTTTTCATCAGCCATTTTCTTTTCTTGAAGTAAGCTCTTATATTGATTACTTAATTGCTCCGCATCTTCTTCTAATCGAACGAGTTCCATTTCTTCATCTACTGTTAACGATTCTAACTGGCTCGCTGTTCTGATTTCGTCGATTCGACGATCAATTTCTTTTGTTCGTTTTAAAAATCGTCTGAATGGCTTCGTCTGTTTGATCACTTTCTGCTGAAAACTTAGTGAACGCACTCGCCACACCTTCCATAATAGAATCCAATTGACTTGTTGTAGGTTGTTCTTTCTCTTCTACTGCCTTGTCTCCCATTTTTTCTAAAAGGACCACTGCTTCTTCTGCTGAAATAATACCTTTTATCTACTAGTTCTAAAAATTCTATCTTTTTGGTTCATTGTTTTCTTCCCCCTTAAAAATTTAGGCGTTTCTTGATTACATCCTTAGTGTAAAGGAAGTTAAAAATAAAAACATAGGTCCTAAGGTTGATTTTTATCCTAAACTTCTCTAAACCTAAAGTTGTATTCTAATTAAGTCTTCACTCTTTCTTTATCTTGCGCTACTGCTGTTTTGTTGATACACTTTGAATACAGTTTATAGTAGGAGTTGGAAGGAATTTGATAAAGAAGACCGTTACATTAAAAATCGCATGAACGACTTGATCGACTCGAGAAAAGAAAATATCGATATTATCCAAAGTCGCGAAGTGTTCTCTTTTTCTTTGGATGCCGTCCCTTCTAGCGGATTTTTGCAACTATCGCAGAGCGTAGAAAAAGCGAACATCGTCGACCTCTGCTCAGGTAATGGAGCAGTAGCATTTCTACTTAGTCATAAAACCACTAATCCTATTACCGTTGTTGAAATTCAAGAACAACTCTATGATATGGCGATGCGCACCACTCAACTAAACGGTTTAGAAGACCGCATTACTTTTATTCATCAGGACATTCGAAATTTAAAGGGTATCATCCCCAAAGATTCGGTCGATTTCATCACTTGTAATCCACCTTATTTCAAGGTAAAGGAAACCAATCTGACAAATCTCAAGGAGGCCTATACGATTGCTCGTCATGAAGTGCACCTTCCACTAGAAGATCTACTTTCAACTATTTCTGGGCTTTTGAAGATGAAAAGGAAAAAGCCTATCTTGTTCATAGACCGGATCGATTGAGTGATATCTTAACAGAAGCACGACAACACAGACTGGAAGCTAAACGAGTCCAATTTGTATACCCGAAAGAAGGAAAAGAAAGCAATATTGTCCTTATTGAATTAATGAAGGACGGCCTTCCTGGTGGACTCAAAGTGTTGCCACCGATTACTGTTTTCAATGAGCAACAAATATACTGATCAGAAGTATCCTCTGGGGACAAAGCATGAGTCAATTCTATATGTATGTTCTACTCTGCAAGGATCAAACCTTTTACACCGGTTATACCGTTGATTTAGAAAAAGAATCGCAACGCATAATGCTGGTAAAGGTGCCAAATATACAAGGATGAGAACCCCGTCACACTGCTCTATGCTAAAGAATTCGCCACAAAACAAGAAGCGATGAAGGCAGAAGCAGCGTTCAAAAAGTTCTCTCGCCAAAAAGAAATATTTCTACAAACGATTGGCGCAAGTGTCACTCGTCCAGTGATTATCTCATTTAGAAGGAGACAAGCAAGATGAGACAAAAGGTTATCGGACTGAAGGAATTGGCAAACTTTTTCCTTGTCCCTACTCCCATTGGAAACTTAGAAGATATGACATTCCGCGCTGTGAATACTCTACGAGATGTGGATTTAATTCTAGCCGAAGATACACGTCATACAAAAATTACTCAACCACTTTTGAAATTGAAACTCCGCAAAAGAGTTTTTCATGAACATAATACGCAGGAACGCATCCCTCAAGTGATTGAGTGGCTCCAAGAAGGAGATTGCACAAGTGAGCGATGCAGGAACCCCTTCAATCAGCGACCCTGAGTTTGAACTGGTTCAAGCCTGTGTCGAAGCCTCTATTTCTGTCATCCCCTTCCAGGAGCAAATGCTGGGATTACGGCTTTGATTGCCAGTGGACTCGTTCCACAGCCTTTTTACTTCTATGGATTCTTACCACGAAAGAAAAAGAAAAATGAAACATTAGAACAGTTACGCACTCATAGCCCGAAACCGTCATCTTATACGAATCACCGTTTAGACTAAAAAGATACGTTTTTGGCCATCCAAACTGTATACGGAGAAAGTCAACCCGTCGTTCTCTGTCGAGAGTTAACCAAAAGTTATGAAGAGTTCATTAGAGGTACTGCTTCTGAGACTTGTTCATTTACTCCAGGAAGAAGAACTGAAAGGTGAATGTTGTATTTTTGATTGGTCATAAAAATCCTCAAGAAGTGACAACAGTGACTATCTGGAAGTGCTGAAGAGAACACTCAGACACTTCTTTCGATTACTCAACAAGTGGAATGGTTTATGGAGCAACAACAGTTATCACAAAAAGAGGCCATCAAAGCTGTTGCAAAAACACCTAGGTCTCAAAAAACAAGACGTCTACAAGGAAATCCATGCATAAAAAAGGAACTGTAAAGAATAACGTTGATTATTCCAAATACTTTACGGATTTTCTTCATAATAGCTGTAATGGGACAACGGTTCGAGCCGAAGTCTCTCACCTCAAAGTCTCAAAAACGGGAGTAAGGAATACATTCCTAACTCCCGTTAATTCGTTTTCTAGTATCATCCCCCATTACTGCTATTATTGAATCCGTAAAATTTTCCATAATCAACGGTCAAGGATACTAAGCATAATTTTCCTTTTTCTATAAAGTACTACACAAAAACACCCAAGCATTACTGCTTTGGGTGTTTATTATACTCCAATATATTTAAATACATTGAAAAGCCGTCATTAGAAGGAGAGCCATCATTAGTCCCTAAATAAAGTCTTTCAACCGTTTCATGGCTTAATCTAGCTTGAATCTTCGTTCCAATCCAACCACCTAGCACAGCAAATATCGCAATTGCTAGAATGATGAAGGAGACAGACTGATAGTTTTTCGAATTCATAAATCACTGTTGTCATCTTCATCATTTGTGCAAAAGAAAATCATCACAATTGAATAGGTTGCAGCTTCTTTTTGCTTTCATGGAGAAGAAGTATACCATTAAAAGCAATATTGAGTGGTCCCCTCGGATTCCTAAATGGGACAGAAATGATTCCAACGCATAGACCAATAGTGATAATGGCTATTAGATTCGAAACCGTTAATGTTTGAATCTTCTCTTTGTTCAGAGTGAATAAAATAATCCCTCCTAATAACACAAACAAAATGATGGATTGAGTGATGCTGACAAATTGATTCCCCATCATTTCAACAGCTTGGAGAAAGACAATATCTCCTATTTTCCCACCGATAATGGAGCCGAATGCCAGTCCAAATACAATGTGTTTATCCACTTGAAAAACCTAATTTACTTCTCTTGTAAATAGAGACTAAGCACATTGTAGAGACTGCCACCGTAGAATACACGCTAATCATACTCGTCGTGTCCATTCCCACAACATCAAAGGCAGGTTTGATGATAATTCCACCACCTAATCCGGTAATGGCTCCAATCATTGTGGCACATAAAACAATGATGCTATAAATAATGAGTTGCATTTATTGCCCTCCGAGCAGTCGAATACATCTAAATCCTAAATGACTCTGCTGTAGAATTCCAAGGAGAACCATTTCTTGCTGCAACACGGTATCGATTGCAATAAGAACAATGACATAAGAACGAGCCACCTCGAATGGCATACTCTACCTCAAGATTTAGAGGAGCTTGGCATTTGCCTCAATATCTTCAAAAGGAATTCCGCGATGATTTATGCACCACTCCCATACATTCCCAATCATTTGATATAAGCCGTATCCATTAGGTTCAAAACTCTTTTACAGGAGCCGTTCCTAAAAAGCCATCTAATTCACTATTTTTGATTTGGAAACTCTCCTTGCCAAGTATTCGCATGGTATTTTCCATCTTGTTCAAGTTCTTCTCCCCATGGATACTGAGTGGACGTTCCACCACGCGCCGCATATTCCTACTGTGTTTTCGGTTGGAAAGCCCAGCTCCAGCCCACTCCACAATAAGTCAACGCATCTTTAAGAGATACATGAACAACTGGATGATCATATTTTCCTCAATCGATGACTCCTGGTCCAAAAGGATGCTTCCAACAAGCCCCAGGAACCAACAGCCACCATGAAGAACCCGATACATGAGAATAGTTTTCTCTTTTCTCTGGAGAGACAAGCAAATGAAATACGTAGGAATCCCCGATGAGTTCTGCTGTTGTTTGATAGCCTGTCTCATCGACAAATCGTTTGAACTCTTCATTCGTTACCGTCGTATCAGCCATTTCAAATGCTTGAACTTCTTTTGTCACGCAAGGAGATTCGTGATCTTCAACAAATCCTCTATTTTCAGTATCTCCCATTTGGAAAGTGCCTGCTTTTAAAGGAATATAGTTCATGCTACTCTCCTCCTTTTAATGTAGACACAATTTTTCTAATGGAACTGGGCAAAGTTTGCCTTCTTGAACAAATCCTTCTTCTCGTCCTTCCAAATAACGAGGCGAGTTTCACTTTAAATTCGTGAATCAATGAAGTATATTTTTCTTCTGCAATCAGATTCCATTTTTCATTTGGATCTTCCGTCATATGGAATAGTGGAACTCGTTTGTCACAGGAACCATATAAATTTCCATTCATCGGTCAAAATATATTGGCTTGAATCAACGCCTGAGGCTATGTTCTCCGTGGAATTCGTTTCGCCAACCAGCAAATTCACCAAATAATAATTGACGTACACTCTTTCCGTCCGTTTGTACGGTATTGCCTGTTGCTAACTCCAACAAGTGACGGGAATACGTCCTGAATCTTGATGAGTTGTTTAACACTCTTCTTAGTCCCAGCGATTAAGTTACCTGGGTCGAAAATGAAAGCAGGAATCTTGATACTTCCTTGGTATGGATACCCTTTTCTGAATAAATAATGTTCCCCTAATTGATCCCCGTGGTCACTCACAAACCAAAATCGTATTCTCTAATAAATCAAACTCTTCCACTGCTGTTGGAAGCGGCTTAATTGATTATCGATATGGGTGATTAACGCATAATACGCAGCAATCATTCGCTTTTGAGCATCTTTAGGAATTTTGCCACGTTTCTGCATAGAGACTTGGAATTTTTCTTCCAATTTTTTCCCAGTTTCCGATATGTAAATCTAGGTTTTTCATCCAGCTTTTGCATATATAAATCAAAAGAAGTATTGAGGAGGATTTAGCGGAGCATGAGGTTTCTCAAACGACATCTTCAAGAAAAACGGAACGCTTGGGTCACGTCTCTTCAAGAAGCAGATACTCTCGCTAACAATCCAATTCGTTGGATGATATTTTCTGGCCAATCAAATGGACGAACATCCAAGAATTACAGTTTGCTCCATCATCAATGATGTCACATCGCTTCCAAGTTCTTTTTAATCCAGTCTAAATAATCACTCAGATATGTTCAAAACGTTTCTCCGTACGCTTTATTGTACTTACGGTCGACATGTAAATACCCATCATGTAAGAGACATGATCAAATCCTAATCGTTTACGACTTGGATACACATGCATTTTCCGATACATTCCGTTTGATACCCTAAATCTTTAAAGGTTTGAGGAAGGGTGTTCGTATAGTTCCAGGAACTTCATCCTCATAACCTACACGACCATTCGAAGCTTGATCCATTCCTGTTAAAGGGCTGCTCTTGCCGGTAACGCAACTCGGTACGGGAGAATAAGCATTTTCAAAGTTATAGCCCATGCTGGCCATCATATCTAATGTTGGTGTAACCACTAAATCATCTTCGCGGTTTATCGACAATGCATCGGAACGCATTTGATCTACGACAATTAAGACGACGTTTGGTTTTTATCTTGTTTTTAGCATTTTTATCCTCCATCCTATAAAACAAAGTCACTCCTATTATAACAAAAAGAGCCTATCCTTCGATAGGCTCTCTTGATGTACTTTATTGGTATTTTTCATGACTATCTTGCTTTCTTCCAAGATTTAATGTTCACCAAATAAGATTTCAGTGCAAAACATGCAATTCTCGTCATTTTTCTCTACGTTTTTCCATAATATAAATTACAAATATGGAATCCTTGATTATAAATATTTTCTAAATTAATCACAGATTGACTACGTTCTTTTTTCTCAACGACTTGATTCGAGATGTGCGTGCTTGAATTCATCGCATCCAAGCGATCTTTCAAGTGGTGATTTTTCCATAATCAAATTATGATTTTCTTCTATGACCTTTTTGTAATTCTAAAAGAAATCTGCTCTCAAACTCATGCAGTTGCAATAATGTTTGTTTCGTTAATTTCTCAATTCGATCATATAACTGTCTATTTGGCATTCACGCACCTCCTCTTTCTTCATTATGGGATTTGTAAAACCCATTGTTCTAATACAGCCTGAACTCCTACATTGGATTGTATTTTGGAGAGAGCCTTTGTCATTTTTCATGTTCTTGAATCCATTGCTTCACACTCAGTTTTTCCAGCAATGGTTTTTACAGTTGCTATCTTATCACTTTGAATCAGTTGCCCTTCTAACCCTTTGCGCACAAAGAAGTGCATCACGTATATAGAGTTGCAATAACGTTAAAATTGCTCACTTTCTACTTTCAGAAACTAACAACGGAAGAACTTGCGATTGAATCGTAATAAAAGCCATCGCTCGATTCGTAAAGAATACGAACAAACCAATTCCAACTTTCTTGACGGATTTGTCCAAAGCTTTCACTTTCAAGTAATAATAGGGCTTGATCGGCACTATTAGTTAACTGTGATACTAATTGAGCCGTCGCATTAGAGGCCCTTTTTCCTTTAAAAGCCCATTCACTGTGTCACTTTGAGTTGGATTTGAAACCTAATAATTTGGCACGAGATTGAATAGTAATAAGCACTTGCTGTAATTGCTCAGTCAATAAAATAAAGTGAATGTTTCCTGTCAGTTCTTCTAAAAATTTTAGTAAGCTATTGGCAGCACCTGGAGTCACTGTATCTACCGCATGAATCACACAAATAATTGCACTCGATTCCATTGCTGTTTTTGGTTAATTGTGACTTTAAGGCACGGATTTGATCTACTTTTGATTGTCGTTCCTTCTGGCTCCACAACGATATAATCAGGAAAGTTACCATGCTCAATTCGCAGACAATGTTCATAAACCTGATAAGCACCTTCTCCAACGCTTCGATTCGTACAGTTTAGTATTTTAGCAATTTCTTTCCGCCATTTCTGAGTTTTCCAATCCCTTTTGCTCCTTCGAACAAATAGGCATGGCTAAGTTGCCCAGTATCAATTGTACTGAATAAAATGCTTGCTTCTTTTCATCTTAGAAACGTAAGAATGAGGTCTACTGGTGAAAACAAAATACCGTAGCCCACCTACTCGAACAGAAACAGGTGCATAGCAATTGCGCTATCTAACATGCTATCAATATGAACAGGAGGAATTGTCATTTGTTCACGTGATTGGCAGTTTTCTTTAATGATGTCCAATGCTTCATCCTCTTTTCTTCTTCGATACCGATTAGGAAAGTCGTATTTCCTGCACGTAGGAATCCCCAGTTGTTGATAGACGTGTGCATGAAGTATTAGGCTTGATGCGAACTCATCTCCTAATAAATGTGCATCTTTATCTTGTACAATAGCAATTAATAATTTCATTTTTCATTCTCCTATCTTGTAAAATAATTTGGGTAACGTTCTACTAACACTTTTTGAAAAACACTCGTAACCCACTTCTTCAATCGTTTGAGTCGCATCAATGGAAACCATTCTTTCAGGATATTTCTCTAGTATGCTAAATACCCTTCTCGAACCATCGTATGGAAACTCAAACCTTCTTGGTCTAATCGATCAAACTGACGATTGCCTCTTGCTTTATGAATTCGCTCTAAACCAACTTCGGCAGGCACATCTAAATACAGTGTCGTACTCGGCGAAAAGTCCATCTGTAACCAAAATCGATTCAGTTCAGCTACTTCCTCTACTCCAATCCACGAGCAACCCGCTTGATACACTAATGAGCTATCTACAAATCGGTCACAAAAATACAATGTTCCCTTTTTCCAAATTCGGTAAAATACGATCTTTTTAAGTGCTGACGGCGTCCTGCTGCATATAAAATAGCTTCTGTTCTTTCGTCCATTTCGGTATTATTCACATCCAGAATCACTTTCCGAATATCTTCCGCGATACGACTTCCACCAGGCTCTCTTGTTGAAACGATATCCACTAAGGCATGTTTTTTGTAACAAAGGAATCAGTTGATTGATTGACTGTGTTTTCCCAACACCATCCGGCCTTCCATTGTAATAAACAATCCTTCCATAGTTATCCTCCATCCCTTTCAATATCTTCTTTTTATTATACGCTATTTTCCTCTTATAATAAACCAAATTCCATCAGATTTATCAGATTTCCATCTCCCCTTTCTTCACAGAGACACAATATTTAAAAGCACTGTGATTACGAAGAGAGTTTGTCGAGGTTCTTATAGTAGCAGTAAAGAGGATTAGAAGTGAATAAATAGGAGTTGGGGATTTATCCACTTACTCCCATTTTGAACTTTTAAAGGTGAGAAGACTACAGGCTCGAACTGGTCCCATTTATCCTCGATCCTCCCCCTTTTTCCCGCACGAGCACAATATTAAAAATAGCACCTTGATTACGGTGAGTCCTTGCTAGATTCATATAGTAGCAGTAAAAAGGAAAAAGGATTAAGGTGAATAAATGGGAGTTGAGGTTTCACCCCTTACTCATTTGAACTTTAAAGGTGAGAGACTATAGCTGAGACCGGTCCCTTTATCCTCCTCCACCATCTCCCTTTTTCTGCATGAACACAATATTTAAAAGCACTGTGATTGCGGAGAATCCTTGCTAGATTCATATAGTAGCAGTAAAGGATAAAAGATTAAGGTGAATAAATGGGAGTTGAGGGTTTATCCCTTACTCCCATTTTGAACTTTAAGGAGAGAGACTGCAGGCTCGAACCGGTCTTTACAGCTACTATAGAAGAATCTGCAAGGAATCGCTAGTAATCACAAGCCTTACAGACTTGTATTTTTAATATTGTGTCTATACTAGGGAACAGGGGCTTGTTTGTAAACAAGCCCTGTTCCTAGATTAAGTCTATTACCGTTTCATCGATTTTGAGTACGGACGATTGTAATCCCATAGCTAAAAGTAATCCAGCAAGACCAACTAGCATTGTGCTACGCCTTCTTTTCCAACCATCTGATGCCCCAAAATAACTACATAAAGATACCAACATCAATAAGAAGCGGATCCAATTTTTACTTTCAGGATTCATGATATCTTCTCCCATCTAATTTCACTTGGCTCAAGTTCCACTGTTCTAGATACTCCTTCACCATCATAAACAAGTGTCGATTGCGCTTCGATTATTATTCACAATCGCATACATCCTTTTTCAGGATAAGCATGTGCTCTCGACTAATGGATTACTTGCATACCATTTTTGTTAATTCACTTTTCTTTATTCGCTGCGTAGAATAACGCACGCATTAATAATCTTGTATTTTCTGGTGTGTGGAAGTCCTGCGATGTAAACCCCGACCTTTTCCGTGAGGTTCGCTGCAAGATGGATTTCCCGAGATTCTTTTTCCTTCGGCATTGGCTGGAAGAACGATTCCTTCTTCAACGCCACCTGCGCTCACTTTCGGATTGCTAAAACTCAAGTACTTCTGTGTGCACTCGTTAAGCCATGCACGTTTTTCTCATATTTTCCCCAAGTCAATCTTATGAGACATCTTCAATATCTTCGATAATAAAGTGTTCTTTCAATTCTTTAGTAAAATATTTATCTGTTGAAAGGCTATATCCATTTCTCTTTCAACGCCCAAAATATCTCCAAGTTGGAAGAATCTTCCTTGGTGATGAACGGCTGTTGGTTCCCCAACTCCGATAAATCCTCACCCATATATACGAATTCACGAATGCGTGTAATGAGTGTCTCATTCTTCCAAACCTCTCCACCACTAGATGAAGTTCCGACATCTCCCGCGTTGATGATGACATCGACACCTTCTGGAACTCCATCGTGATGATATCGTCAAAGCTGATGAAGCTTACGTCCACTAAGCTCCACTTAAATGCTTCCATAATTCCAAGGTAAGAATAGATTTGTTTTATATGGAAGTTCATGGGCAACCATGTGTGATTGCCATGTTCTTAAACGACCCCCATGCGTTTAAGATAGCTACTTTCAAACCAGTATATGGTTTTGTGTGTTTAACGATATCGTAGATTTCTCTAAATTCATCCGTTACATGTTCGATGTAATCCACAAATTTAGGGAATTTGTATGACAAGACTTAAATAACCACCGTATCCGATACGGTCTACAGGGTTACGCATGATGGCACGTCTTGCGGATAACCAGATTTTATTGGCTTCAATCGTAGGATCATTTTCCTTCACGAGATACATCTGGGAAGAAGTATGGTAAGAATCTTCCTTCCGTATATTTTACGTGTGGAATATCTGAAATCATACGAAGAGTTGCTCCGCCGCCAGACAGAACCAACCACTGCATCTAATCCGATTTGTTCGGAAGTATGGTCCATATGGTTCGGTCCCAATCCAGTTATCTCCCTAAGAACATCATGGCTTCTTTACCAGCATCGTGTACTTCGTCGACTAGTCGCTTCTCTGGCAACAAATGCTTAGATGAAGTCGAATATAGTCTAAATGTAGCTTTACTTGGTGTGCGGAATGTTGAGGTTATAGTACCTTCATCCACAATATCTTCTGCTCTTAAGCGATAGCCTTTTTCCCTTAGCTAAAAGCTTCAAGTGCTGCAACTGGAAACGCTAGCACCATATCCGAACCAGTCCACAAATTTTTTCTTTTCCTAAGTTGTTGAAAATCAATGCGCAAATGATAGAAGAACGTTGTGAAACGAACCACATCTGTATCCGGATTCTCTTTTAACCATTGTTTTAAATAAACATGCATGAATTGAGTTTGAATGAGGTCCACGTACATCAAATGGAATATCGTGAGGAACATCTCCCCAGTTATTCGTAATACTGATTGTACATTTGTGTTGGATCCCAAATCGCATACACTAGAAACGACACTGTATATTCATGGAAAGGATTTTGTCCCTTGAATCGTAACCGTATTATTTTCTTGGTTAATTGACCAACGTTCTACCAGTACAACTTCTCCTGTTGTACGGTCAATGACTTCAATATGGATCATGCACATAATCTGGTTGAACTTGATCTTCAAAGTACCTTCCATAAAATGGAATCGTTAATGTTTCTTCCGTTGCTAGCAAAACTTAGACATCACGAAAATTTGTTGGCACTCTTCCATATAATCTTTAATAAAATCATTGTGATTTCGTGCTACAAAATACGTCGTATAAATTTTTGCGTCTAATTGTTTTGGTAAAGCTTCATCAAGTTTTGTTCCATCACTATCACGAATGGCATCGCACCCCAACGCTCGAGTAATTCTTTTGTTTACTCAAAAATTAGATTCACTTGGTAGGGTTAAACGCCCTTTGTTTTACCCATATACTCTCCTCCTGCGATGACGACTACTACTCTTTTCGAGCCTCCCAATGTCATCCCTTGTGTTAATTTATTTTGAACTAAAATATATAAAATCAATCTTAGTACACATTACGATTACCATCCCTGCGTACATTTGACCATATTCTGCCGCACCACGTTGTGCTTGAAGTAAGTTCTTAAGTCCTACAGGAAGTGTTTGATTTTTACCTGGCATCAATGTCAAAGCAATAATGTATTCATTTCCAGAAAGAAAGGAAGTTAAACAAAATTACTGTGATAATACTTGGTCGTGCCATCGGTGTCATTACACGAAGCATTGTTGTGAAATATCCTGCACCGTCGATAGACGCTAGCTCTTCAAGGTTGTTGGTAATGTTTTGAAGAAATTCGATAATAGATAAATCGTGAATGGTAGTGATGCTGCTGCATAGACAACAGCTAAGACAAAAATATTATTTAGGAAGAAGCCGTTAATTCCAAGCCCTTTTGGTCCCTTCACTCAGTCGAGTAGCGATTAAGAAGATTGGCACCACAATGTAGTTTACATTGATAGAATAATCCACCTTTTAACAATGAATTCACGAATCGACTTCCTGGGAATTTATAACGAGCTAATACATGAAGAAGATGGAATCGCCACTACTACAAATAACCAATGCTAAAGCCGTAACAATAACGGAATTGAGCAAGTAATCTCCCATTTTCGCCTTATTCCAAGCATCTAAAAGTTTTGGCTAGTAGAAACCTTCAAGCAAGGTGCCAACGAACCATAAAATTCTCTATTTTCTTTAATTGAAGCTAAGAAGACCCATCCGACAGGTACATAATACTAATCGCTCAATGTAATTAGCGCAGCATATGAAAAGCCTTATAAAGCTTTTCAACATGAACGTGTTTGTCCTTTCATGATCTCCCCTCCTAGTATTCAAGAATATCGCGTTTCTGTAATGTGACTTACGATACCGGATAATCAAATGAGAATATAAAGATCAACTACCCGATGGCCATACCGTATCCATATGAAGAGTTTAGTATAAGCTTGTTTGAACATGTAGCTTAGAATACTTCACATGATCCGTCTGGTCCACCGTCTGTCAAGATTTGTACAAGTAAGAAACTTCAAGTTAATCGTACTAATAATGAAGAATGTTAGGTTGTACGAATACTGTTCCAAATTAATGCTAAAGTCACGTTAAAAGATTTTTCCAATTTTTCCAGCTCCATCAAGGTCTGCAGCTTCATATAAGCTAGCTGGAATATTCGCCATCCTGCCATGTACATTACCATGTAATATCAATCGCTTGCCAAATGATGCGCGAATGCTAATGAATAAAATAACAATACTTTGATCTCAAGCCATAATCGATTCCATGCTTCTGGTAAAATCGCATTTAATAGACCTGCTTTTGGATCGTATACTGCTGATAAAATCCCTGCAATAACTACGATTGATAAAATATTAGGAATATAGAAAATGATTCTAAAACAAATTATTTCCACGAATCTTTTTCTGTTGAAAGAATCGCTGCAAAAACAACTGCTAATACAACTGTAAAGATCGTTACAACTACAATGAGTAAGATTGTATTTTGCATTGTTCTAAAGAAAGTTTTCATCCATCCATAGAAATTTTAAAATTATCTAAACCAACAAATTCTTATTATTTGAAAATCCGCCCCATCTAAAAGTGACATACGGAGATACTTCAATTGTTGGATAAATCATGAAACGTAAAAATAAAAATTGAGTGCAGGTATAAACACACGAGAATAAATAAATTTCTCTCTCTTTTTCTACGATTTTTCATCGTTCTGCCCTCTTTCAACCATTTTTAGATAAAATGAGAGTGGGTGGAAGGAATTTTCACCCTTGAAAATTAGCTTCGCATCCCACTCCCTATTTATTCTTTCTATCAATTATTGAACTGCTGCTTTTTAGCTTTTGGCTAACTTCTTCAACAGATTTTTGCCATTTCAGCAATTGTTTTTGACCAGATGCTACAGAGTCAATTTGTCCATATAATGTATCCTTCATACTTACACCTTCAACTGGTTTAGTAGCTACGAAGTTACCATTAATACACCATCATACTTCATCTACAGCTTGTATAAAAGCTTTCAATTCTTCTGGTAATTTGCTGTTACGCCTTGAATTGGTTGTGCTGCATTGTATTTAGCAAAGATTTCAGCTGCTTTATCTGAGTACAAGAATGATAAGAATTCTTTAGCTGCTGCTTGATTTTTAGATTCTTTTGGAACCCAAAATGTGTTCGAAGAATGAGTAAACGTAACTGTTGCCACCTTTTTCGATTGCTGAGCTAGCAGTCATAGCCCATTTGAAGCCTTCAGCTCTAGGAGCTTTGCCATTTCACCAACTACCCAAGTACCGTTAGGCATGAATAATGCTTTGTTGTCTAAAGATTAATTGTTGGTTCTTAGTGAAGCTTTGTTTATTAGGTTGCAACTGTTGAAGGTTCAACATTTGATAATAATGTTCCTCACTGCTTCAAAGCTTTGGTAGCTTCTGGAGAAGTGAGATACACCAGTTTCATATTTCATTGCTTTGTTGAATAAATCAACACCACCAGCGTTTTGCTAATAATGCTGGGAAGAAGCTATCTAAGTATCCTGTAGCTGGATAAGTGAATAGTGAAATGTTTTCTTTCTTAGCTTTTTCAGCTAATTCTTTCATACCAGCAACATCTTTTGGAACTTCCCAACCTTTAGATTTGAATAATCCTTCGTTGTAGAATAATCCTGTTGGAGCGTAGAACATTGGTGCTAAGTAGATGTTTTCCATCTCCATAAGGGTCAGTTACTGTAGATCCTAATACATTGTTTAATAATTTTTCAGAAACTTTTTATCTTCGCCATATACTTTCATGTCGAATAAGTCTGTTAAAATCAGCTAATGCTTTATCTTTAATTATGTTTCTGGTAATGCTTGTTTACGTCTAATGCAAGCATTACGATATCTAGATAATCTCCTGCTTTCATTTGAGGCGTGATTTTTATCTTCAATTTCATATCTTGAGTCAATTCCACTTTTTACGTTTGGATTTGCTTCTTCATAAGCTTTGATGATTGCTGGCCACATTTCTGAACCATAACCACTTTCTAAAGCTACTAATTTAAGAGTTGTTTTCTCTTTGACTTTCTGCTTTTAGTTGTTGAATCCGCCTTACTAGTGTTATTGCTGTTATTTCGCAAAGCTGCTAAGAGTTACACTTGCTAATAACGCTGCATGATAGTAATACTTTTCTTTTTCATATTGTCTCCCCCTAGTTTCTATTACTTTTTAAGACATCTTCAGTTTACTATGGAAAAACGCTTTCACAATAACTATTTTGCTTTCGACTTGTACTACTTTTGCTGTCTTAGACGATACCATCAAAATTTTCATTTTCTTTTTGTTTATAAAAATTAAATCCTATTTACAAAGAGTACTCCTCCTGCAAATAGGATACTACTTTATTTATTTAATGGTAGCAATTTTTCAAAAATCACCATTGTCTGGTCCATAATCACTCCACTAATTACTAGTAGAAACAACTGGTCCAATCGTTGGCCATTGTCCCATAATAGCTGCGATAATCACACAGCTCGCATCAATTAAGAAATTTGTTTCGCGGTATAGACGTTTTGAATTTTTCGTGTAAGGCAAGGGTTGCAGCGATATAAGGTCCAACCCCAAGTTCTGCTAAAGGCATGACGGCACATCCTATGGCAATTAACACAATCCCTACAACCATCGCATATTATATGGTGATATCCATTTCAGCAAGTGCTCTAAAATCAGATCAGGTCAATAAAGAAACTTTTGCAGAACATCCCTACCACCGTACCAAATCAATATATCTCCAGTTGATACTGAGCGTAATCGCCAGGAATACCAGAGAAACAATGATGTTACTCATTGTACTAACCTCAAAGGTCGATTTAACCTTCCCACACAGAACGACAACGTCAGCTCCTATTACTCCGAACCAGCCATCTTTGCACCTGAGCCCGATTTAAAAACAGGAAAATGACCCAATAAAACTAATCATATCGATTTAATATCATTTTCAATCTCATTCTCCTAGTTTGACCAGTTTTCTGGACTCCACATCCGCGTCTAACTCGCATTGCTTATTCAATTCGTTTTGCTTGTTCTAAAAGAAGAGTTTTTGCAGCCACAAGCAAAGCGCGTTCTTTATACTCTTTGCTCTTCCGCAATCCACTGCATCAAGTAGCCTAATCTTCTCAATAATCTCCCTATTGGCTCTCCTCCCAATCAGCTCAGATGCATTTCGAGTTCGAGTCTTTTCATCCTGATTCTCTTTGATCCACTCTGCGATTTGTTCCCACTCGGCACCTTTCATTGATTGTGCGCGTTCGATAAACCAATCTTCTATATTTTTAATGTTCCGTGATGTTCTTTCGTCACATATTGTAAATATTCCACGAGTAACGTTTGTTTAGCAACTTCAGTCTTATAATCAAATTGATGGACTTCAAAAATCGGTAAATACTTCCAACCCATTGCATTTGCTAACGCTTGGGAATGGACGCATAAGTTCCGAAATCGTAATTGCTCTTTCCCTCCTGCACGGAAGGCTTCTTCTTTTCACCCCGAGTGTTACAACGATTCCTAGTTCTTTAATTTGCTTAGCAAAAAGGCGCACTCTACTCATCACCGTATCGATCCATTCCTTCATGACAGCAGGTGCTTGGTACCCAATACATCGGGAATTGAAGAATGAGTCTTTTGGCTCCACTTTCTAACAGTGCTTTTTCTTCAGTCGCTCTTGTAAAATGAGGTTTTCTCTCACTCCATACTTCATCTAAATGGCGAACCGTTACAGCTTCTCCCTCCCCCTTTTTAACGTTGCGAGGAAAAACTGTTGGCTCGATGAGGTTTGAATCGTTGGATGGCTAATGACCACCATTGTTTTCATATTACGCGTTTCCTTTCTGTGAAAGAACTTCTAAAGTGAATTCGTATTGTCCACAAAATACTGAATCGCAAACGGTAGCGCTGCGTCATCGACTAAGAACGCTGGGTGATGCCATTCGCGAGAGCAACCCGTTCCAATAAAGACAAAACATCCTGGAACGTGTTCCATATAATTGGCGAAATCTTCTGCTCCTAAAGTCACTTCCGGTGTCACCACTGTCGCAAATTTCTCCGTCACACTTTTAACGACTTTTGTGACTGCGGCATCATTATGCACCACAGGCGGTGTTAAAATCCATTCAATACTTCCTTTTTGTCCGTAAACATCGGCCGTTTGAATAATCATCTTTTCGAATTGCTGCGTCATTTGACGTTCTACTTCTTTATTAAACGTACGAATCGTTCCTTCAAAAAATACTTTCTCTGGAATCACATTCCATGTATTCCCTGCTTCGATATGCGATACGCTTAATACCACTGGTTCAAGTGGGGATGTATGACGAGCAACAATCGCTTGAGCATTTGCAATCACTTGGCAAGCCGTAACGATGGGGTCGTTTCCGTTATGCGGTGCTGCAGCGTGCGTTCCTACCCCTGTAATTTCGGCTTTAAACTGGCCGACTGCTGCCATCAGAGGTCCTTCCTTCACACCAATCGTTCCAACTGGAAGTTCTGGCTTATTATGGAATCCAATAATCGCATCCACTCCATCAAGCACACCTTCAGAAATCAATGCGCGTGCTCCACGGTTACTTTCTTCGGCTGGTTGGAAAATGAAAAACGAACTTTCCCTTGTAATTTGTCTTCTTGTGCCTTTAATACTTGAACGGCTCCCAGCAAGCTTGCGGTATGGAAATCATGTCCACACATGCATCGCTCCTTCGTTTTGAAGCGTAGTCTAATCCTGTTTGTTCCACAATCGGTAAGGCATCGATGTCAGCACGTAAGGCTAATGTTGGACCCTCACCGTTTCCGATTTCTGCGACCACTCCTGTTTTAGACTTTAAATCCCAGCATGTAAGTCCCATTGCTTCTAGGGCTTCGCGAATATAGCGCGTCGTTTCGACTTCCGTTCCGGATACTTCTGGATACATATGTAAATGACGGCGGTGCGTTGTTGCACGTTCAATAACTTCTTTTGGTAATCATACGTTCTCTCCTCAATCAGTTTCCCTACACATTGTAACAAACTAAGAGGCGTAATGCACCTTGAACTCCCTTTGAAAAACACTAAAAAAATAAAGTTGCTTGCAACGAAAGAAAAGACACTGTTTCTAAGGAAACAGTGTCTCGTATTTTTTATACATTAACCCTTTTTGAAGTGCGACCATTTCGGCATATTGACCTTGTAGTTGAAGTAATTCATCATGCGTTCCACGTTCCACAATTTCCCCTTTATCCAACACAAAAATTTGGTCGGCATGAGCAATGGTAGAAAGACGGTGCGCAATCATGAAGGTTGTACGTCCTTCTTTAACGACATTAATCGCATTTTGAATAATCTCTTCCGTCTCGGTATCGATATGCGAAGTAGCCTCATCTAAAATTAAGATTTTCGGGTCAAAGACAATAGCTCGAGCAAATGAAATCAGTTGTCGTTCTCCTGAAGAGAAGTCCATCCCTTTTTCTTTCACCTCGTAGTCCAGTCCTTTGTCACTCTTTGTGAGTAGATGTCCTCCGCCCACTTTAACAAGCGCCTCTTTAATCGTCTCCGGTTGAATCGATTCATTATTGAGCCCGACGTTTGAAGCAATCGTCCCTGTGAATAAATACGGATCTTGAAGCACGATACCCATTTCGCTTCGAACGCTACGTCTGTTATAGTCACGCGTGTTTTTCCCATCAATCAAGATAGCTCCACTCGTTGGGTCATAGAATCGAAACAGCAAGTTCATAATGGATGATTTCCCTGAACCGGTATGTCCCACAAAGGCCACTGTCTGCCCAGGTTCTACCGTGAAATTCAAATGCTTTAACACCGGAACGCCTGGCGTATACTCGAAGCTGACATCCTTAAATTCAATTCGTCCTTCATCAAATGTAAAGAGCTCTTCTCCACTTTCTTCGCTTGGCGTATCCATCAATTCAAACACACGGTCACCGGCCGCCATTGATTGTTGCAATCCTGAAACGATATTCATGAATGTTTGAATAGGTTCGTATATCCGGTTGACATAATCAATAAACGCATAAAGAAGCCCAGCAGAAATTCCTAATGACCCTCCTATAAATTGCATGCTAAAGAAGTAAATGATACAAAATAGAGTTATATTTCTCAAAAGGCCAACAAGACTCCATGAGAAGAATGCATCTAACCTCAATTCGCCACGTCCTACACGTGCCCATTCCTTATTCTTTTCTTCATATTCCTCGACTATTGTCTCTTCTTGTTGAAACGCCTGAACAATCACAGCTCCTTGAATGGATTCATTCAGTTGACCACTGAGCTGACTATATAATTCTCGACTTTGCGAGAACAATTTGCGCTGAAGTTGTGCAATAGTCTTTTGCCACAAAAACATTACCGGAATGAGAACAAGAAAAGCTGCTGCTAGTCCTGCATGTAGCATAAAGATAGCAATATATACCCCAATAAGTGTCACAATCGTACTAAGTAATGTAGAAATACCCGTCACATAGAAATTAGCACGGACGGATTCCGTATCACTCGTAATACGGGATACAACTTTTCCGGCAGGTAAGTGATCAAAATACGAAATCGGCAATGTTTGTACATGTTCAAAAACTTCATCCCGAAGACGTTTGGCGATTCGGTTTGACAGAGTCTTCATGACGACTCGATTTAAGTAAACACAAAGATAGCCAACGCCTGTCACGATGAAGTAGAGTCCCACACCTTGAAGTAAAGTCCCTAACTCGAATACATGCGTTTGTTCCATCGGTGTAATTATCTTGTCAATAAGATATTTCGCAATGATAGGGCCAGTTAACGTCGCAATCGTCGATACCAATAGGAGAAATAATCCGAGTACGAATGGACGTATTTCATATTTCAAATAACTAAGTAAGCGTCTAAACGTCGTCATTCTAATTCCTCCTCTAATTCTTGAATATGGTATTGCTCGTAATACCATCCTTTTTGACTGATTAACTCTTCATGTGTCCCACGTTCACTAATACATCCGTCACTTAATACAATAATTTCATCAGCATGACGAATCGCAGAAAGTCGGTGTGACGCAATTAAATTGATTCCCTCTTTCCGTTCATCTTGTAGATGCGAAATAATCTCGCGTTCCGTCTTCGCGTCAACCGCAGATAGTGCATCATCCAGAATTAAGCATTCCCTGTTTCGAAGCAATGCCCGAGCAATCGACAAACGCTGCTTTTGCCCGCCACTAAGCGATACACCTTTTTCGCCAACAATCGTATCAAGGCCCTCTGGCATGCGTCTCACATCCTTGTCAAAAGCGGCCAGTTTCAACGCGGCCCAGATTTCATCATCTGTTGCATTTGCTTTTCCAAAATACATATTTTCTCGAATCGAACGCGAAAAAAGTGTGTGTTCTTGCGGTACATAAGCAATCTGATGAGCAACATCGTTTTCTTTATACTCCACAACAGGGATACCATTCATTAAAATGGCCTGCCTAGCATATGGAAACTGATGTAAGAGCTGTACTAAGAAAGTCGTCTTTCCAGCCCCTGTTTTCCCAACGATTCCTAATGTTTCCCCCTCGTGAATCGTCACGTCAATCTCCTTCAGCATTGGTTGTTCTTCCCCTGGATACGTGAATGAAAACTTCCTGAATTCGATTGAGTCAATCCATTCAAGAGGGCGCTGTCCCCCACGTTCCAAACCGTCATTATAGTCTTCTAATTCCTGAATCCGTGAAGACGCGACCTTTCCACGTTTATAAGTCGATAAAATATCACCAAGCATAAAAATTGGCCACATAATCGAACCCATATAGACCTGAAAAGCAATAACGTCCCCCACTTGAATAACTCCTTGAGAAACAAGATAACCGCCATATGAAATCCCAATAACAAAACTCAACATCGCTACAAACTCTGCGAGTGGCATAAATCGAGAGTCCAATTCTCCAACACGGATATTTTTCTTCATGGCTGCTTCTGTCTTTTCACGAAAGGCTCCAACCATTGCCTCTTCTTGACCATAAGCACGGACCACATAGTTCCCGTCAATCATTTCAAGCACTTCATTGTTCAATTCAGAAACTGCAGCTTGCGACTTACTGTATTCCTTCTCAACTTCATAGCCCCATTTATAAACGAAATACGACAAAATCGGCATTGGAACCAGTGCAGCTATCGTTAATGGTAATGAAACAGTAGTAATCATCATCGAGAGCGTAACAATCAACATAAAAGAAGAGTTCAACGTCGCATACGTACCAAACCCCATAACTTCTCCCATAGTCGACACATCTTCGCTACTCCGAGTGATAATGTCTCCCGTTCGAAAATGGGCGTAGAAAGGAATCTTTTTCAATAAATTATTTCTAAGTAACCTCACACGCAATTCGTGCTGAATCTCGTAATACCCAATAAAAATCATATACGTCCATGCACTCTCTGCAGCGTAAGCCACTGCAATCACACCAACAAGAACCGCCAGCTGTGATACAAGCCATTCTGCTGTCAATGTCCCATTTACAATTTGGTCTACCACTTGACCAATAATACGCGCTGGGTAAATAACCGCAATACTACTTACCATCATTAAGATAAGACTTGCTAGATAGCGTAGCGGATGTTGTTTAATAAAATCAAATATTCTCTTAAAAAAAAGATTCATCGTTTTCCTCCATCAAAAAAGCCGTCACCTTCCCCACGCATGGAAAAAGTAACGGCTCACTTAAATTTATCTATAAAAATGCGCTATACTTCATTCACCAAAATTGGAAGGTTTCTCAAATCATGTACTTGTTTTACGTTTAAGTTGTTCATTGATTTCTCCTCCAATCTGATAAATTTAACGTTATACTGCAATTATACTCGAAAACGCCGTCATGTCAATACCTTTCGAAGTTTTTCACAATCGAATTCATTGATAATCATTCTCATTATAGGTACAATAGAATCATTACAAATTAGAAAAGGATGAAAGATTTACATTATGGCAAAAGACATTCGTGTTTTACTTTACTATAAATACGTTCCAATCGAGAATGCGGAACAATTTGCGGCAGATCATTTAGCATTCTGCAAATCAATCGGATTAAAAGGACGTATCCTTGTCGCTGACGAAGGAATCAACGGAACTGTATCTGGTGATTACGAAACAACTCAAAAATATATGGACTATGTTCACTCTCTTCCGGGGATGGAAGACTTATGGTTTAAAATCGACGAAGAAAGCGAGCAAGCCTTCAAGAAGATGTTCGTTCGTTACAAAAAAGAAATCGTACACCTTGGTTTAGAAGATAATGACTTCGATAACGATATTAACCCACTTGAAACAACAGGGGCTTACCTTTCTCCACAAGAGTTTAAAGAAGCTCTATTAGACGAAAACACAGTTGTACTAGACACTCGTAACGACTATGAGTACGACTTAGGTCACTTCCGCGGTGCCATCCGTCCTGACATTCGCAACTTCCGTGAATTACCACAATGGGTTCGCGATAACAAAGAGAAATTCATGGACAAACGTGTCGTTGTTTACTGTACAGGTGGCGTTCGCTGTGAGAAATTCTCTGGCTGGATGGTTCGTGAAGGCTACAAAGATGTTGGTCAATTACACGGTGGTATCGCAACTTACGGTAAAGACCCAGAAGTTCAAGGCGAATTATGGGATGGAAAAATGTACGTATTCGATGAGCGTATCGCTGTCGACATCAACCACGTAGACCCAGTGGTTATCGGGAAAGATTGGTTTGATGGGACACCTTGCGAACGTTACGTAAACTGTGGTAACCCAGAATGTAACCGTCGCATTCTCTGTTCTGAAGAAAACGAAGACAAATACTTACGTGGTTGCTGCCATGAATGTCGTGTTCATCCACGTAACCGCTACGTGCAAGAGCACAACCTATCTCTTGAAGAAGTTGTAGCTCGCTTAGAAGCTATCAGCGAAGAATTAGATACAGTAGATGCTTAATTGGATTAAAATCGAAAAACATTTTTGATTGATTTATTGTGTGTGGATTCCAAAGAATCTTGCGGATTTCATAGCCACAATAATGGGGAATCGTATTAAATGTGAATTAAAGGGCGTAGGAATTTATTCCTTACGTCCTTTTTGAAGCTTTAAAGGTGAGAGACTATAGGCTCGAACCGGTACCCCATTATTGTAGTTATGATAAAAATCCGCTAGGATTCGAAGGAATCACATCATCACTAACACATATAAACACTCTATATCTCAAATAGGGTGTCTTTGCATTTATTCAAATTCATGTTTCACTGTTTCTAATGCTGCGGCGATGACTTGATGCATATCGTAATAACGATACTGTCCAAGGCGTCCTCCGAAAATCACTTGCGGAACCGTCTGCGCTAATTTCTTATACTGTGCGTACAAGTCGTTGTTCACTTTATTATTCACTGGGTAATAAGGCTCATCTCCCACTTTCCAATCGGCAGGATACTCACGCGTAATTACCGTTTTCGGCTGAGTGCCAAACTCGAAATGCTTATGCTCGATGATACGAGTGTATGGCGTTTCGCGGTCTGTATAGTTCACCACCGCATTTCCTTGGTAGTTCTCTACGTCCACGACTTCTGTTTCAAATCGTAGTGAACGGTATTCCAGCGTTCCAAGTTCATAATCGAAGAACTCGTCAATCATTCCCGTGAAGACGATTTTGGCGCCACTATTTAAGTACTCGTCTTTTTTCGCGAAGAAATCGACATTCAACTCTACTTCGATATTCTCGTGGTCTAGCATGGCTTCAATCATCTTCGTATAGCCGCCAATCGGAATTCCTTGGTACGTATCGTTGAAGTAGTTGTTATCGTAAGTATAGCGAACAGGCAAGCGGCGGATGATAAACGCTGGTAATTCTGTAGCCGAACGTCCCCATTGTTTCTCCGTGTAGCCCTTGATGAGTTTATAGTAAATATCTTCCCCAACAAGAGAAATCGCCTGCTCTTCTAAGTTCTCAGGTTCTTTATCGCCGAGTACCGCACGCTGCTCAGCGATTTTTGCTTCAGCTTCTTGTGGCGTCACGACACCCCATAATTTATTAAAAGTATTCATGTTAAATGGCAAGTTGTAAATCTCACCGTTGAAGTTGGCAACTGGAGTATTCGTATAACGATTAAATGTCGCAAACTGATGCACGTAATCCCAAATCTTCTTGTCGCTCGTGTGGAAAATATGCGCACCATATTCGTGCACTTGAATCCCTTCCACTTCTTTTGTATAAATATTCCCCGCAATATGGTTTCTTTTCTCAATCACTTTTACTTTATAACCGCGTGTTGCTGCTTCGTGTGCAAAGGTTGCACCGAATAATCCAGCACCCACAACGATGTAATCAAATGGTTTCATGTGGTTTCCCCATTTCTTATGTTGTCTTGTTTATTATACCATGGACCCTTCAGGCGTACCAAAGCGATTAGGCGCTTCACGTACCATATATGATAATTTCATAAAAACTACCAGACTAGTGCCTGGTAGCTCGAAACTCTATCTAATTTAGTTAAATCCCGATGAAACGTTGGGTCACTGTATAAAGTCCCGTCGAGAATCTTGTACCGGTTTGTTCTTCGCCATCGCGATTTTACATAGCGCTGTTTTAGCTGATGAGTTGGAAAGACTTCTGGATTTGCTTCTTTCAAATCCGCACAGTAAAAGCTTTCTTCTTCTCTTGATGCTCAGCTTGTCCACCCTTATTGAGTAACGCACAAGAAATCACGGTTGTAATCTCTAAGTGGTTTAATAAGTAGTTTTTCAAGACTGGTGGAAATTGCCAATCGCTATGGTAGTTCGCCATCAATAATTCATTCACACGAATTTGTTGGTCGATACGACTAATCATGACTTTCTCATTGACCGACTGATCTTCACGACCGATAAAGTAACGGTAAAAATCCAAGTTCATATAAAATAATGTCTTGCTACATTGAAGCGGTACGAAGACAAATAAATTATCCACGTAGAAAGTATGCTCTGGCAACTGCAATCCGGATTTACGAAGCAAGTTCATATTGTAAATAAGCGAGTGCATCATCATGTATTTCCCACGACGAAGCGGCTTCGCATCATCCCAAGTAAACACTTGATTTTCAGGGAATGCTGAAGTGTAGCGCATGATTTTCTTCGTTTTCGCGCCTTCTTTTTCATAGACGAAGTTCGTAATGAACACATCGACTTCTTCGCCAGTTTCTTCGAAGCGTTGTAATTGTTCTAGGATTTTTAAGTACGCACGGACATCCACCCAGTCATCACTATCGACGACTTTGAAGTACTTCCCTGTTGCGTTCGCCATCCCCGTATTCACGGCTCCACCATGACCTTTGTTTTCTTGATGGATGGCACGGATAATCGTTGGATAAGCTGCGGCATATTGGTCAGCAATGCGAGCTGTGTTGTCTTTAGAACCATCATTAATAATTAAAATCTCAACCTCTTCGCCACCAGCAAGGAGCGTTTGAAGGCAATAATGCATATATTCTTGAGAGTTGTAGCATGGGACTGCAATGGTTAATAATTTCATGGGGGTTACCTCTCGTTTCTAGTAAACTTGTCTCATTCACTATACCATTTTTTCGGTCATTTTGTCAGTTTGGCTCCCTTAATCCTCTTATGAAAAAAAGCCCTCTTCACATGGAAGAAGGCTTCGACAATACTGTTATTCATTTATGCTTGTTGTTTTTGTTCTCTACGTGCAATCCATGGAAGGACAAGTCCGAGTCCAAGAAGTGCAAATGGCATAATGATATTTGAAATTAAGACAAACCACCATTCAGACGGATTTTGCGCATAATCTATTTGTGGCACCATTCCGAGAATACATGCAAAGGCCGTGAAGGCAAATCCCCATAGTCCCATTAAGAACCCAAGTGTCTTATTGTTAATGTATTTATATTCAGCATTTTTATATCGATCCCAATGGCGATACAAGAACATGAAGGCGACGAATACCCACAAGAAGCACATTGGCGACACGATGGCATTCAAGTTTGTCATCCAAACAACAACTGTATCGATTTCCTTAAGCCCTAGAGCCGGCATGACAATCAATGCTCCTGTCAAGACCCCTGTAAGAATGTATCCGTTTCTTAACGTACCATTCTTTGTACGTGCACGAAGCCAACGCGGAACATATTCTTCATCTGCACTAGCAAGGAAGATTTGAAGTGGTGCATCAATCGATAGGCTAATGTAGCGGTTTGCCCAATAAATTGCGTCAATGCATAAATCGTTACAAGAATGTTTCCTATATTCCAATGGTTTCCTAATACGGCAAATGCTTGATAGGCCCCATTTCGCATCAAGTCTTGTGGAATATTGTTGCTATCAAAAATCATCCCCATTGCAAGAGATCCAAAGACCGCACAGATTCCAACCATCACAGCCATCGCAATCATCCCTTTTGGAAATTCTTTGGCTGGATTCTTGATTTTATGCACATACGGTGACATAGACTCTGCCCCTCCGACCGAGAAGACAAGAAGCGCAATCGTTGTAAAGTATGAAAAATCAAACTTTGGAATATACGTTTCAATCTTATCCATATTCGCTGTTGCTAGTTGCAGGTCGGGTTTAATCAATGGAACCCCAACGGCTAATAGAATGAACAAAATCGACATCACAAACATAGCTGTTCCCGCAATCATTCCTAAGAATTTCAACGCACGAATTCCCTTTGTTGAAATATAGAGAATGAGTAAGAATAGGGCTAAACAGACTGTTACTAGTAGTGGAATTGGCAGTTCATCGACAATTCCTGAGTGTCCTTGGAATACCCATCCGAGCGCAATCAACATCGTCTGTGGTTTTTGCGCTAAATAAGGAATCTGAATCACCCAAAACGTCCATGCGGTAAAATACGCTAGTTTCTTTGTAGACGTCTGTTTAATCCAATCACTGACTCCCCCTTCACTATCTTGGAACGTCGAACCGAGTTGTCCAACCATTAATGAATATGGAATAAAGTAAATCACTAAAATAATGAGCCATGATGTAATCACCACAATCCCTTGTTGGGCGAAATTGTTCACCACATTCCCAAGTCCCCACACAAAGTTAAATGCAATGAGGGATATCATCAGCCAACTCATTTGTTTTTCATTTTTTTCTTCCATCTTTTAACCTCCTAAAACGAATTGCTGATTAGTCACTCACTGAATAACGGTTGACCATCAAATTACTTGCACGAAGCAATACTTTGTCCAGTAATGCTGCTGTTTTTTCTTCAATATAATCACTGATTTGTTGATTTTCCGCCTCAAAGTCTACCACTTCTCCTTTTTCAAGACGAGCGTCAACTTGGGCAATCATAGCTTCCCCACGACACAATGTATTCTTTTGATAACTTTCAATATCTGCTTGATGTTCTAAGTAATGCGCATCCGCAAGTCCAGCAATTAAGCGACTTGACCAGTAGAAGGAATCCGTTGAAACCTTCGCAGTCGTATTGGCGAAATACGCTGGCGTTGTGTCCACTTGTGTAAAGAATGGAACAGCGGTTGTAAATGGCATTGAACCATAAGAGACCCATTGAATTCCTGTTGTATCATGCGGACGATTTGGACGAATTTGGAGAATGGCCGTTTGACTCGTACGATTAATTCCTACCGTACGGAAACGACGATTACTCTTACCATCGCCTAAGTTTCCATAAGGATCATATGGCGTAAATTGATAATGCGTACTCATCGATTCTTTCACATCTTCGACGGTAATCTTACGGTATGGAACACGTGCCCATGGAATTTCAAAGCTCGTTGGAGATTGTTCCACTTCAGGGTTAAACATGCGTTGAATATCCCAAGCACGAGGTGTGTTATACAAGCGGTCTTTGTCACGTTGGGAACCAAATGCGTAACGTGGATTGAATGATTCTCCGTCAAAATTCAAGTTCAAGTGATGACGAATCATAAAGTCTTTCAAATCAGGATCGCACATAAAGTTTTCTTTGTCTTCAAAATCAAAGAAGTCGCTGCCGAGTTGGTTTGGATTTACCACATACGCATCATCCGGTACACGGCGAGCCATCCAGTGATGTCCCCCAATCGATTCAAGCCACCAGATTTCATTCACATCAGAAATTGCAATTCCGTTTGATTCATAGGTTCCTGCTGTTTCAAGGAAGTGTCCAAGACGTTCGACCCCTTCGCGTGCTGTTTTAATATAAGGCAACACCAATGTGAAGATGTCTTCTTCCCCAATCCCCGTTTCCACGAGTGGGTCGGCCCCTAATACACGCGGATTTGTCGAAATCGTTTCTGTCGCACTCACCGCAACATTATAAGCATTAATCCCTGCAGCTCCCCAGATGCCTTCGTTATTGATAGCATTTGGCATGGCCGTATAGCGAACAGGATTGTCTGGTAAATCTGTTTCAAATCCTGAAATCACTGCTTTATAGTGACGTGGTTGGTCTTCTGGACGTACCACAATGAATTTCTTTGGAGTGAACTCTCCATTACATGAGTCCTCTGTACGCGCTACTAGCGTTGAACCATCGTAGCTGGCCTTCTTTCCGACAAGAATCGTTGTACATGAATCATGTTCTTGGTCAAATCTCATAAAAACTACCTCCATTTACTTTGTTTATACATTTAAATTATAGTCCTATTCGCGCTATTTCTCAAAGAGTTCTTCAGAAATTGCCCCTGAAATTTCTTCCTAAGGATAGGTAAAAAAAAGAACCTAGCGCAAACTAGATTCTTCTGTATCTTCTATTATTGTTTTAGTTTTCGATAAACTCTTTCTGCGATGGTAATCGTCGCTGCAATCACCCATAAGACAAGTATCGTTGCAAGCACGTATTGAATATTATAATAGATTGCAGCGATACAAAGAATCAGCCCTGCAGCCACTACATAGCGAAAATTAAAAGGCGCTACTCGGTGAATATACCAAAAAACGAAATCTTCACCAGGATTTTTTGTCACCTTATAATCTTCTATTAACGCTCTAAACTTCTCCTTAAACTTCTCAACCATCTGAATCCCTCCTATTTTTTATCCGGAATTACCCAAAATAGATAGTAAGTAATAAACACTGTCAGCGCGCCAAGTCCAATTTTCACCGCCAAAATCGGAGCCAAGTAAATGGAAATGGCCATTAAAATATAGATATAAACAATAATTTTCTTCTTACGACTGCGCGCAATCGACTTCGTTTCACGGTAATCTGCGACGTATAGTTGATACAGTTTCGTCTGCTGGAACCATGCCTCAAAACGAGTAGAACTCTTAGAGAAGCAGAACACTGTCAGCAACAGAAACGGCGTCGTCGGAAGTACTGGGAGCACAATTCCAATAAGCCCCAGCGCTAGCGAAATCCACGCGATAATAAAATACACCACTCGCATTCTTTTTCTATTCCTCCTCGGCTAATTGCGCCACTCTTCGATTGATAAAAATCTCTAATATTTTTGTCAGAATATAGAGTACACTAACAAAATAGAAGAAATAGACAAAATAACTGACGGAGACATTAATCGCTAGAAGGAATGTCGCCACTAGTACAATCACCCAAAACAGCTTCAGGGCGAAGATCCATCTTTGCTTCTTCATCCATTGCTTATCGGTTAATGTATGGTCACCCTTATCAAGTGCGATAATCGTATCAATAAACTTGGTAAAACGTTCTTTCAAGCACTATCTCCTCTCTTTTAGTAAGCATAGTGTAGCACAACCCTATAAACTAGTAAATTTATTTTAATCGATTTTTAATAAACAAAAAAACTACTGTAGCAGCAAGGCCAGACTACAGTAGTCACATCTACTTTAAATAGGAAAAACTAACTATCTTTTCAATAATTCTGTTTGATGAATTTCTTCCAATAAATCACTCAATTGAGTATTATATTCTCTCATGCGATGTGAATCTGAATCCATCACATAAAAATCAGAAAGACCCTCTCTAGGAAAAAACATACTGTTATATTTTCTGCGTAATAAATCAACATATTCATGCGAATCTGGATTTTGACACATATATTCTAGTATATCCATCATATCCAAAATCGTATCCGTAAAAAAATTAATATTTCTTTGTCCTCTATGCTTTTGCAAAAATTCCAATAAATCCTTTAACAATTCATGTAGTTTTCTGATTTCACTTGTATTCATAAGCGTTAAATCCTCTTAATGATTATTTACTTTACTCCCAATATAGCATAGAACCGTTCCAAATACAGTACTCTTTGCAAAATAAAAAGAATGAAGTACATAACCGTAGCTTCATTCTTTCATATTGTTATTTTTCATTTCTTAACTTCGTAATGAAGTGTTCGATACGATCTAACGCTGTCTTCAAGTCTTCGATTGAGTAAGCGTAAGAGATACGTAGGAAACCTTCCCCAGAGTCCCCAAAGGCTGTTCCTGGAACAACGGCTAAACGTTCTTCCTCTACTAAGCGCATTGCGAATTCTTCAGAACTCAAACCGAATTGAGAGATATTTGGGAAGATGTAGAAAGCTCCAAAAGGTTCAAAGCAAGGAATGCCTAAGTCTTTGAAACGTTTCACCAAGTAACGGCGACGTTGGTTGTAGCTATCGCGCATTTCTGCAATATCATCATCTGAATTACGAAGCGCATCCACACCCGCATATTGGCTAAGTGTTGGAGCTGACATAATCGCAAATTGGTGAATTTTATACATTTGTTCCATGATTGGCGCTGGAGCTAAGGCATACCCAAGTCTCCATCCAGTCATCGCGAATGCTTTTGAGAATCCTCCGATTAAAATCGTACGGTCACGCATGCCATCGATTTCGACAACAGATACGTGAGGTTTTCCTGTGTATGTTAACTCTCCGTATAATTCGTCAGAAACAACGATAATATCGTGGCGTTTCAACACTTCACAAACTGCTTCTAAGTCTTCACGTCCCATTACAGCCCCAGTTGGGTTATTTGGAAAGTTCATTAAAATCGCTTTTGTTTTTGGTGTAATCACTGCTTCTAAATCTTCTGGCGTGATACGGAATTGGTTTTCTTCTTTTAACGGAAGAATCACAGGAGTCCCATCGGCCATTGTTACGGCTGGAACGTATGATACATAACCTGGGTCACAAATAATCACTTCATCCCCTGGGTTCAAGAGAACACGCATTGAAATATCAACGGCTTCACTTCCCCCAACAGTAATCACACATTCGTGCATTGAATCGTATTTTACCCCGTGACGGCCCTCTGTAAAGACACACACTTCTTCACGAAGCTCTTTTAACCCTGCATTAGCTGTATAGAATGTACGGCCTTCTTGCAACGCTTTAATCGCTTCATGACGAATATGCCAAGGCGTATCAAAATCAGGCTCTCCAACCCCTAGGGAAACAATATCTTTATATTCACTCGCCATATCAAAGAAACGACGAATTCCTGAAGGTTTCAAGTCCTTAATTTTATTATTTAACATATTTTCTAAATTCATGGAGTAACCACCTGACGTTTATCATCTGCTTTACCGACAAACATTGTGCCGTGATCTTTGTATTGTTTTAATACAACATGTGTTTTAGTAGATTGTACTTCGTCAATCACTGAAAGACGTGAAGATACGAAGTTCGCAATCTCACGCATTGGTGCTTTCTTCAATTGCACCATGAAATCATATCCACCTGACATTAAGTAGACAGCTTCCACTTCTGGGAAATGATAGATTTTTTCTGCAATACGGTCGAATCCTTTTCCTTTTTGAGGATTTACTTTTAATTCGATAATCGCTGAAACATTCACGTTATCAGTTTTTTCCCAATTAATTAATGTATGGTAGCCACAAATAATTTTGGCTTCTTCCATCTCTTTAATACGACGTTTCACTTCATCCACGTCAATTTCTAATAAAGAGGCAATTTCTTCTGGTGTTAAACGACTATTCTTCTCGATTAATTTTAAGATTTGCTCGTTCACTTCTTTGAACATAGACTTTCCTCCTTTAGTCGCATCCGCAACTTTATGTACTTATCTATTGTACCCTTTTTTTGCTAGAATTCCTAAGAATTTATTGCGACTTTATGAAATTCATAAAATTTATCAAAAAACTCTCTTCTGTAATAGAAGAGAGTCCTATTTCTTTATTCCGCTGTTTGTTCAAAGTGAGCAACTAAGTCGTTGATGACTCCACTGGATACGATTGTGTCGATTTGTTTCATCGCATGGTACACGCTATCTGATTTTGAAGAACCGTGTGATTTCACAACTGCTCCCTTAAGACCAAAGAGCACCGCACCCCCGAATTGTGAGTAGTCCAATGTATTCTTTAATCCGTAGAACGTATTCTTCAATAAGAGCGCTCCAAGTTTTCCTTGAATACCTTGCCCTTTGATGCCTTCTTTTAGAAGTCCCATCATCGCAAGCGCTGTTCCTTCGATTGTCTTCAATACTGCGTTTCCTGTAAATCCGTCTGTTACGACAACATCCGCAGCACCTGTTAAGATTTCACGAGCTTCCACGTTCCCGATGAAGTTTAAGCTATCGTCTTCTTTCAAGAGTCCGTAAACTTCTTTTGCGAGTTCGTTCCCTTTTCCTTCTTCAGCTCCATTATTTAATAAGCCGACTGTTGGGTTCTCGTAACCAAGAACGTATTTTGAATAGTAGCTACCAAGAATACCGAATTGGTGAACGTTTTTCGGTTTACATTCCGCGTTTGCACCAACGTCCATCATAATAAATTGACGGTTTTCTTTTCCAAGAACAGGCAACACTGGCATTAATCCTGGACGGTCGATTCCTTTAATACGGCCAACCACTAACAATCCAGCCGTTAGAAGAGCTCCTGTATTTCCGCAAGAGAAGAGCGCATCTGCTTCCCCTTCTTTCACCGCTTTAGCCGCAACGACCATTGAAGCGTCTTTCTTCGAACGAATCGCTTTAACCGGTTCGTCATCAGAGTTGATTTTTTCTGAACAGTGAATCACACGAATATTTGGAAGGGATTCCTCCAAGCATGCGTTCACTTTTGCTTCGTCTCCGTATAATTGAAACTCGACAGTTGGCATTTCCTTTGCTGCAAGGACGACGCCTTGGACGATTTCTTTTGGAGCATTATCTCCACCCATCGCGTCAATTGCAATTCTTACCATTGTTGTTCCTCCTCTTCTAGCCACGTGGCCGTGAAGTTATCCATTGATTTCTTTCGTTGTTTGTTCGATAAATGCCTTCATGCGTTTTGTCTCGGCTTTTTCTCCTGCTGGATCTTCCGAGGCATAAAGGATTGCATCTTTACGTGCTTGTTCTAGTATATCATAATCTCGTATTAAATCGGCAATCTTAAAGTCTGGAATACCGGACTGTTTTACCCCAAATACATCCCCAGAGCCACGAAGCTCCAAGTCTTTTTGACTGAGATAAAATCCGTCCGTTGACTCGCACATAATGCGCATGCGTTCTTTCCCGTTTTCGGTCTTTGGACTCGCTACCAAAATACAGCTTGAGGCATGTTGGCCACGACCGACACGTCCACGTAATTGGTGCAGCTGCGCTAGCCCGAAGCGGTCCGCATCTAAAATCACCATCACTGTGGCATTCGGCACGTCCACCCCAACTTCAATCACCGTTGTGGAGACGAGTACTTGTAGCTTGTTGGCTTTAAAGTCCGCCATCACCGCTTCTTTTTCTTCCGACGGCATCTTCCCGTGTAGGAGTCCCACTTTCACGCGGTCTGAGAAATGCGCTGAAATCATGCGGTAAATCTCCTCGGCATTTTGCACATCGAGATGTTCCGACTCTTCAATCAGTGGTGAAATCATATACGCTTGTCGCCCTTCTTGAATTTGACGTTCCACGAAATTAAAAATCTGCTCCATTTCCTGCTCGCGAACCCAAGATGTCTTTATGGGCTGACGACCACGAGGAATTTCACTGAGGATAGAAGTATCCATTTCCCCAAAAGCCGTAATAGCAAGCGTACGAGGAATTGGCGTTGCCGTCATTTGAAGCACGTTCACACCCGCTCCTTTTCCAGCGAGTGCCTGACGTTGTTGCACCCCGAAGCGATGCTGCTCGTCGATGACGACAAAGGCCAAGTCTTTAAAGTTCACATCTTGTTGGAATAAGGCATGTGTCCCGATAATGAGGTTTGCCTCTCCACTCTCGATTTGTGCGAGTAACTCTTTACGCTTCTTCTGCGAACGATTCATACTTCCGGTTAACAACACTGCTTTCATCGGTGTTCCTTGAATCAATTTTTCAATCGTCAGCATATGTTGTTCCGCCAAGATTTCTGTAGGAACCATGAGCGCCGCTTGCTTACCTGTTAGAGCCGTTGCGACCATGGCAATCGTCGCCACAATCGTCTTCCCACTCCCAACATCCCCTTGCAAGAGACGATTCATCTCATAAGGCGCACGCAGGTCAAAGCAAATCTCATTCACGACTTTCTTTTGCCCATCTGTCAGTTCAAACGGTAACGTCTGAATAAACGACTTCAACTGAGCATTATCATACAGCACCTCTTGCCCTTTTGTTTGCTGATGTCGCTTCTGACGCATCCATTGCAAGCGCAGTTGATATAAGAAGAGCTCCTGGTAGACGAGCTGATACTGCGCACTCTGTCTTTCCAGTTCATCTTTGGAAAATGCATCGCCCGTACAGCGTCTCTATGCCCCATCAAGTGGTGCGACACCGTTAACTCTTGCGGCAATACTTCTGGAATTTTATCTTCAAAACGATCCATCGCCGTACGAACGAGTTTGAGAATCGTCGCCTGCTTCAACGATTTATTCGTGCGGTAAACCGCCTCGACTTGGTCGCCTTCTTCGTCTTCCACGTTTCGGTTCGATAAGATTTTCATCCCCATCAAGGTAGAACGCTTCGCATCCCATTTCCCGTAGATAGCAATCTCTTCGCCCTGAACCACTTTATCTTTTAAATACGGCTGATTAAAGAACGCAACTTGGATGACTTGAAGGTCAATCGCCATGCGAAACGCCAATCGATTCTTCTTGAAGCCGTAGTAGCTGACAACCGGTTGTGTCGCCACAAGCCCTTTCAGTGTGACTTTCTCTTGGTCCATGATACTTTGCACATCACGAATCTGTATATCTTCATAACGAAACGGAAAATGCGTTAACAAGTCATAGACTGTCTCGATGCCAAGCTCGGCTAATGGTTCTAATCGTTTTGGTCCAACGCCCGGCAAGACTTGCACACTTTGAAAGACTTCATTCATCCAATCACATCCTTTCTACTTTAATAAGTGTAATTCAAGTCCGGTTTAAACGTCAAGGGGAAGGAAAATGAGGGATAAGCGTATTTATCTGCTAAATATTCCTTTCATCCTTTCGGATATCTTCATATTCGCGTGAATAGCGGTACCGGAAGGAGCCTACTGTCTCCTTTCCTCTCGAGCCTCAAACTGATACTAGGAAATTCTTTCCAAGTATCAGTAATTCGCATCGAGTACGCTCGCTATTCATGCGAATATAGAATCCGAAAGGCTTCCCAGGAATATTTCAAGGCACTTCCTTCCCTCATTTTCCTTTCTCTCTCCTTGACCGTTACAGTGCAGGGAGTTTGGATCTGCATTCCACAAAGTGCAGTCTTCCCCTCGTTGAACCTTTCCGCAATAAAAATACTGGGGAGCACCCACAAAGTCTGCTTTTTCCCATTTGGAGGCGAGTGAAGACTCAAAAGCACGCGGAATTTAGAAAGCAGTAGCTGTCCAGCGCACCCCCTGATGTGAGCACGAAAACCAACCAGATACACATACTCATTAATAGGAGAAAAAGGAAAGACGGAGAAACTTACGGATTCTATAATAACAGTAATGGGGAATGGTATTAAATGCGAAAAAGCTGGAGTTAGGAATTTATTCCTTACTCCAGCTTTGAGGCTTTAAAGGTGAGAGACTTCGGCTCGAACCGGTACCCCATTACAGTTATTATAGAGGAATCCGTAAGGATTCGAAGTCTTTCAATTATTTTTTATTATTCCACAGATAATAAGTAAGTGTATACTGGTTGGTTTCCTTCATGGACTTCAACCTCTACATCAGGGTATTTCGCTTCTACAGCTTCAGTGATTTCTTCCACTTCGCTTGCTTCTGCGTCTTCACCATAGATGATTGTTAGGATCTCCGAATCGTCGTTGATCATTTTATCAATCGTCGCAAGAGTTGCTTCCTTACGGTCCGCAATACTTACTAAAATCTTGCCATCTACAATACCCATGAAGTCGTCTTTCTTAATTTCAACGCCATCAATGTTAGTATCGCGAACAGCGTTTGTAATTTGACCACTTGATACAAGCGCCATTTGTTCGCTCATCGCAGCTTTGTTATCTTCTAAGCTTGCTTCTGGGTTGAAGGCTAATAATGAAGCTAACCCTTCTGAGATTGTACGAGTTGCAACTACAGCAACTGCAGCATCTTCTGATACTTCAGCCGCTTGGTTTGCAGCCATTTGAATGTTTTTGTTGTTTGGTAACACGATTACTTTTTCAGCATGTGCTTCTTTTACCGCTTGAAGAATATCTTCTGTACTTGGGTTCATTGTTTGACCACCGTTGATGATTGTCGTTACACCCATGCTCTTGAATAATTCTTGAATTCCTTCACCTGCAGCAACCGCTACGATTCCGTATTCAGCTTTTTGTTTTTGCGCTGCTTCTTTAACTTTTGCAGTGTAGTCAGTTTTTAACACTTCTTCGTGTTGCAAGCGCATGTTGTCTACTTTCACTTTCATTAATGAACCGAAGCGTTGTCCGTAGTTCATGACTTCACCTGGACGTTCTGTATGCACGTGTACTTTGATGATTTCATCGTCAGCTACAACTAGTAAAGAATCTCCAAGTTCGTTTAAGTAGTTACGGAAAGTATCGTAGTCGAAAGTATCTACGACAGTTTCGCCTTCACCGATTTTCACCATGATTTCAGTACAGTAACCGAATTTGATGTCGCCTGTTGATACGTGTTCGTAGTCAACGCCTGCTTCGTGGTGAGCCACTGAAGTTAAATCGATTTTATTGCTTTGTAATGATTGAACAGGAACTGCTTCCCCTGTTAATGCTTCGAAGAATCCGTTGTAAATGAATACAAGACCTTGACCACCTGAGTCCACTACGCCAACTTCTTTTAATACTGGTAATAAATCTGGAGTTTTCGCTAATGCTTTTTCAGCACCACGTAAAACAGATCCCATTACTTCGATGATGTCGTTTGAAGTTTCTAGTTTGCGAACGCCACGTTTAGCTGATTCACGAGCAACAGTAAGGATTGTACCTTCTACAGGTTTCATAACCGCTTTATAAGCAGTTTCCACACCGTTCGTAAATGCTTGCGCTAATTCTTCACCAGTGATTTCTTCTTTACCGACAACGGCTTTAGAGAAACCACGGAATAATTGAGATAAGATAACCCCTGAGTTCCCACGAGCACCCATTAATAATCCTTTTGCTAAATCTTGTGCTAAATCACCTACAGTTGTTGCTGTAGAGTTCGCAACACGTTCCGCCCCAGATTTGAATGAGAGCATCATGTTTGTCCCTGTGTCTCCATCTGGTACTGGGAATACGTTTAATGAGTTTACGAATTCTGCATTTTCAGATAAACGCATTTCACCGATTTCCACCATTGCGCGGAAATCTTGAGCCGTAATAGTTTTCATAGTTGCCATATTATTCTTACTTCCTCCTGACTAGAATCAACAAGCATTACGCTTCGATGATTTTAACTCCTTGAACATAGACATTCACTGTTTTTGCAGCAAATCCTAACATTGTTTCTAAGTTATATTTCACTTGTTCTTGTACGTTTCTACAAATCGCAGAAATCTTAGTACCATAACCTACAATAATGTAGACATCCACTGCAACACCATCGTCTTCTTGACGAATCACAACTCCACGAGTGAAGTTTTCTTTCTTCAAGATTTCATTAAAGTTGTCGCGGATTTGATTGCGGCTTGCCATACCAACAACACCATAGTTATCTGTAGCGGCCCCACCAACAACCGTTGCAATCACTTCATTGCTAAGTTCAATTTGTCCATTTTCTGTTTGAATTTTTACTGTCATACAAATACCTCCCTTAAATGTATAAAGGTGTCTGCCTAATTTTTAGACAGATTGACACATTATTTCTATACTATAATATCATATTCCAAGCGGTTTACCTAGCCTTTTACCAATTTTTAACCCTCTTAGAAACTCATTAACCAGTACGCTTGCATTCTAAGGTCAACTATGCTAAATTATTTAAGTATATGATTTAGTTCAAAATTATATCAGCTGATAATGAATTAAATAAAGGAGGAGAATAACAATGGCTAAAGTATGTTATTTCACTGGACGTCGTGCTGAAACAGGTAACACTCGTTCTCACGCTATGAACGCTAACCGTCGTACTTGGAAACCAAACTTACAAAAAGTTCGCGTTTTAATCGATGGCAAGCCTAAAAAAGTATGGGTTTCAACTCGTGCATTAAAATCAGGTAAAGTAGAACGTGTTTAATACAGAGCACTATTAAAAAGAGCTTAGGCGATATCCCTAAGCTCTTTTTGTTTTTCTAAAAATAAATAAGCCGAAGGCTTAAAACGATAGCTAATGAATACTACTAGACATTCAAAGATATTTGACGTCATGGATAGCGGACATTTAGTGTAATGGTACCGGCAGGGAATCTAGAGTCTCCTCGCCTACCAAGCTTCAAACCAAGGCTAAGCGACAAGTCGCTAAGCCCTTGATAATTCACATTGGTTACTTATTCATTACACTAACCGCTATTTCCTCAAATATCTTTTTTCTGTCTCTAGAAGTTTTCGCTCTTTTTCAAGCCTCTTATAAAACAAAGAGTTAGGATCCGCCACTCTTTTTTCTCAACTCTACTTTACCTGAGATTAATGCCAGGAAACCAAGGGACCATGGGTGGTGCTTCTCACATTTTTGAATTAACTTTCAAAAATGGAGTTTGTGAAAAGGTTATAAGATAGAGGTTTGAAAGCAGTCTCAAAGGAAAGAAATCTATTTTTCATTTTTGTAAGTTTATCCATCTGTTGAGGTTTTATCCGCTAAAAAAAGCTTAGAGATAAGGATGATAGAGGTTCTATTATTGAAAACAACGGTGAACGAAAAATTCCAAAATTCACTTATAAGTGAATTTCGGAATTTCAACTAACTTTGTGAAAAAACATCGCACGAAACAGTGCGATGTTTTGTTCTATTTTGTATTATATGTTGCTTTATCCTCTGCAACCATTGAAACTGGTATTTGTTAATTTGTAAATCTCAACAAATACCCATTTGGATCTTGTATTAAAAAAACTCTATTTGCATTTCTTCTATTCCATTAACTTGATATATGTTTCTAGTTAGTTCTCTGTATAATTCTATATTCAAATGATTCACTAATTTATAAAGCTCTTCAATATCATCAACAGCTATTGAAAAATTTATTCCTCTTCCTAATGGATATACTAGTTCACCTATATTCCAACCATCATCGTGAATTTGTTCAAACATAAACTGACTATCTTGAAATGACATGAAAACGAATTTATCTTCAGTACGTTCATATTCAATTTTAAATCCTAATTCTCTATAAAATTTTTTAGTCCGTTCAATATCAAAAACTGACAATTCAGGAATCATCCTATTAAAATTCATGTTTCCTCCTCGTCAAATTATAAATTCCCAGTTCTACAAGCGAAGGATTTAATTATTTTTTCTTTTTGGTTTTGGTGTAGGTAATTCATCCTAATTGTGCGCTGTTTTGTTTTATCTCCAATGATCTCGGGTTTGGGCTACTAAGATAAGTCCTTTTGTGAAGGAAATGGTCATCTTGTCACTTGTAAACTCATTGCTAACAAGTGCCACTGGGTATGCGTAGCTTTTGGAATCGAGCGTGTATTTAACATCGATGAGGGTGACATTTTCCACAGGAGTCATACTAATAAAGGAAAGGTACTTCGTAAAGTCCATCTTTTCAATCGTGTATGTGCCTGGCTGGATGAAATTCACGACATTCGTTGCATCCTCAAACACCACATACGGAATAAGCGGTGCTAAGTCTGGTCGCATCATCGTCCATAAAGTACTAATCGCGTGGTCCACTCGCCCGCCAAAAGAACCGAGTACATGAATCGGTGTCTCTTTGTAATGCTCCTTCACCCATAGCAAGGCTGCCTCAAAGTCAGTATCGTCTTTTTCAGAAGGGAGCGGGACAATAGTACCTGCTGCTTCATGAATCAAGTCGCGCTGTTCTTTTGTGACAGAATCAAAGTCCCCAATCGCTACTTCCATGGGAAGGTGCTGCTCTAATAATCGAAGAGCGCCACCATCGACTCCGACAAAACGGAAGTCTTCATAGGCCTTACCGTATCGGTTTTCTAAGAGCTCCTTGATGTTCTCTTTGGTGTTGGGTCCTCCCAAGACAATCACAACTTCCATCTTCGTCCCTCTTATGCTTCTTTGATTGAATCAATCGCAGCTTTGATATCGTCTGCGTAGTATACATATGAACCGGCAACGGCAACGTCTACCCCTGCTGCAGAGCAAAGTTTCGCTGTTTCGCCGTTCACTCCGCCGTCCACTTCGATTAAGTAGTGGTAGCCTTTTTCTTGGCGCAATGCGACTAATTCGCGTACTTTATCTAATGTTTCTGGAATGAATGATTGACCGCCGAATCCTGGGTTTACTGTCATCACTAATACTAAGTCCACTTCGCTTAAGACTGCTGAGATGGCACTCACTGGTGTTCCTGGGTTAATTACGACACCGGCTTTTACGCCTTCTGCTTTAATCGCTTGAAGCGCGCGGTGAATATGTGGCGTTGCTTCCACGTGAACAGAGATGTAGTCTGCTCCTGCTTTTGCGAATTGTGGAATGAAACGTTCTGGAGTTTTGGACCATTAAATGGCAATCTAATACTAAATCTGTTACAGGACGTAATCCTTCAACGATGTTTGGTCCTAATGTTAGGTTTGGAACGAATTGTCCGTCCATCGCATCGATATGAATCCAGTCTGCTCCTAATTTTTCGACTTTCTTAACGTCTTCTCCTAATGTTGCAAAATTTGCGCTTAAAATTGATGGTGCTACTTTCATGTTCTGTCTCCTCTATCTACTTTTTTCGTTTATAGACTGGTTTTCTTTGGTCCAGTTCTTCATAAAAATTCAAATAATGGTCGTATCGCTCTTGCCAAATGTCTCCTGATTCCACTGCTGCAATCACAGCGCAATTCGGTTCATGTTGGTGCGAACATCTCTGAATTTACATTCTTGTTCTACTTCGACAAACTCTGGGAATAAATGTGGTAAGTCTTCCTTTTCTCAATCCCCATAAAATCAACCGTACTAAATCCCGGTGTATCCGCAATCCATACGCCCTCGATTTCATGAAGCGATACATGACGGGTCGTATGACGCCCGCGCCCTAACGCGTTTGAGATCTCTCCCGTTTCTTGATTTAATTCCGGAATCATCTCATTAAGAAGCGTTGATTTCCCTACTCCAGATTGTCCAAGAAAAATCACTTTCTGACCTTTCAAAGCTTCCAAAAATGGAGTTTTATCGTTCATCACTTCTTGTCCAAAAAAGACAGGGTATCCGATTTTTTGATACTGTTTCCGGATGTCCTCAAGCTTTTCTAAACCTTGCGCTGTTAACAAATCGGTCTTAGTAGCCATGATGATTGGATGCACCTGTAATCCTTCAAGGTATACGAGGAAGCGATCCACGAGATGCGTTGAAAATTCTGGTTCAACCGCAGACATCACAATAATGCCAACATCGACATTGGCTACAGGTGGTCGGACTATTGTGTTTTCCGTGGTAGGATTTTCGTGAGCGTTCCCTCTTGAAGATTACTACTTTCAAATTCAACCACGTCTCCTACTAGAGGCGATTGCCCTCTTTTTGCGGAAAACTCCACGCGCACGAGTTTGATAAATTATTCCATCGGATTCAATGTAATAAAATCCACTCAGCGCTTTAATAATAACTCCTTGTGTCATAAGTGCTCCTTAAAAGTGATTTATTCCTATTATAAAGGTTCTGAACGCTTGTTACAATTGATGTAAAGTTTTAGCCCAATTTCTCATGGAATAAAAGAACCCCATAAGTTAGAAACGACCCTAACTTATGGGAATTCTATTATTGATTTGTCTTTTTAGAGCGTTTAAACACGAGTCCAAAAGCAGAAAGTCCAATTGCCCATCCAAATAAATTGAATACTTGTAAATCTTGGGCACTAGTTCGTGGAAGTTCAGCCTTAGGAACTTCCTCTTCTACTTTGCCTGGATCTTGTGGCAGTGTTAACTCCGGAAGATCATAGCTTAGCGCATCATTTGGCACCTCACCAATCACACCTTCTGGTAACTCTACACTTGGCGCGTCTTTTGGTTTTTCACCTACGACTAATTCGTAGTAATGAGTTGTAATCCCATCTTCTACTTTTGTTTGTTTCGTAAAGTAGTATTTTTCACCCTGTAAGAAGGTTGGGGCCGGCTTCGTTCCTACGACCGTTTCTGCAATTTCTACTTCTTGATTGTTTTCAACCGTCACGAAACGAGTGATTTTCAACTCTTCCTTACGATTTGGATCTTCTAAAAGCTTAGCCCCTAACACTAAATCATAGTAATGAGTGGTGATGCCGTCTTCGGTTTTCGTCTTCTTACTGAAGAAATATTTTTTCGCCTTGTAAGAACGTTGGAGCAGGTTGCGTACCTTCAACAGTTGGCGCCACTTCCACTTCTTCTTCATTTTCGAGCGTCACAAAGCGAGTGACTGCTTTTTCTTCTTTTTGATCTGGCTCAACGGCTGGTTTATCTCCCGTTACTAAATCGTAGTAGTGAGTGGTAATCCCGTCTTCTGTCTTCGTTTGTTTATTGAAGTAGTACTTCTCTCCTTGTAAGAACGTTGGTGCTGGTTGAGTTCCTTCGACAGTTGGCGCTACTTCTACCTCTTGTGAGTCTTGAAGAGTCACAAAACGGGTTACCGCTTTTTTCCTCTTTTTCGTTTGGCTCAACAGCTGGTTTTATCACCTGTTACTAAATCATAGTAGTGAGTCGTAATGCCGTCTTCTGTCTTCGTTTGTTTATTGAAGTAGTATTTTTTTCGCCTTGTAAGAACGTTGGCGCAGCTTGAGTTCCTTCAACAGTTGGCGCTACTTCTACCTCTTGTGAGTCTTGAAGCGTCACAAAGCGCGTCACTGCTTTTTTTCTTCTTTTTCGTTTGGCTCAACCGCAGGCTTATCACCTGTTACTAAATCGTAATAGTGAGTCGTAATGCCGTCTTCTGTCTTCGTTTGTTTATTGAAGTAGTATTTTTCGCCTTGTAAGAACGTTGGCGCAGCTTGAGTTCCTTCAACAGTTGGCGCTACTTCTACTTCTTGTTCGTTTTTCCACCGTCACAAAGCGCGTCACCGCTTTTTTTCTTCTTTTTGGTTTTGGCTCAACGGCTGGTTTGTCGCCTGTTACTAAATCATAGTAGTGGGTGGTAATCCCATTTTCCGTTTTCGTCTGTTTATTGAAGTGATATTTCTCTCCTTGTAAGAACGTTGGCGCTGGTTGAGTACCTTCGACCGTTTCGGCTACTTCGACTTCTTGTTCATTTTGAAGCGTTACAAAGCGCGTCACCGCTTTTTCTTCTTTTTGGTTCGGTTCAACTGGAGGTTTATCGCCCGTTACTAAATCATAGTAATGCGTGGTCACCCCAGAAACTGTAGTCGTAATACCATTATAATGGTATTTTTTTCGCCTTGTAAGAAGGCTGGCGCTTCGTGGACTCCTTCCAATGTTGGAGAAATTTCTACTTCAGTGCCATCTTGAACGGTAACAAAACGAGTAGACTCTCTTTCTGTTGATTGAGTGTAAATAACATGGTATAGAACCGTTTGACTTCCATCACCCATTTCAACACCTTCTCCACCTGCGACTTCAACATTTTTTCCAGTCCATTGTGCTGGAATCTTTTTCTTATAATCTTCCATTAAATTCGCTGACTCAGGCCAGTACGCATTCGTTACCCCATAAAATGGATAGGCTGCTTTCCAACGAGTCGGTTTCCATCCAGATACTCTTGGATGAGGAACTTCTTTTGTCACTAAACCAACAATCTGACGTTTTTTTCTCCTACCCGTTCTAATATTCCTTCGCTGTTCGGACGATAATTATAATATTCATACACATCATTACTCTCTTTCGCATTAACTCGTTCTCCGTTTCGAGTAATAAATAACTCCCCATTTTCATGGAAATTTCGATATAATTCTTCCTGTTCGGCTTTTGTTAATAGTCCATCAAAATAGTAATCAGAGCTAGAATGATGTTCTAAATCTTCTACTTTTAATTTAGTGTACGTCTGTACATTGCTTGGCGCAATTTCTCGACCTGTATCATCCGCATAAGTGATATGTTGATGGTATTCTGTCTTTTCAAGACCTTATTAGGAACTTCCGCAATCCATCTTGTTGTTTGTACTTTCGGAACACTAATCAATTCATCCGGATCTGTTTCATCCCCTTCTGGCGTTGGAACATCTAATGTATCGTAGTTTAGATCCATTGAGACGTATTCTCCAGTTTTCCCAAAGGTCGTGCTGAAAGTAAATTGATTCGTTTTGCTTGCGACAGCTACCGTTCCGTAATACTTGGTTCTTCGGCTGTATTGCCATCCGTATTTATCAAGACTATCGCCTGCATAATGGAAATGAGATCCATTTTCCACATGCATATTATCGCCAACTGAATATAGTTCATTTCCTTGACGCGTAATAGAAGACCCTGGAATTGGAACAATTTCATCTTCTGCCCCAATTGTCACAGATTTCTTTTCGTCTATTTGTTCATAATTAAATATTGGAACATAAACCACATGCTCATATCCCTTATCTCTACTAATATGATAATGGCCTTTGACGACTCCTTGAGCATCTGTTTCAGGAATGACTTCTTCTGTTATTTCATCGCCTAAGATTGGTGTATGTGTTTCCGTCCATCCTTGCACTCGGTGGAACGTTACCTTTTGATTTTCGTCTCGACGATAGACGCTCCATTGTGACGTGTACGCTTGAGAATAGTTCATATATTGATCTTCAATTTGATCATTGTATTGAATACGCGCCACTAATCCAGTAGGGGTATAGCTGTCTAAAACTTTACGACTGGTACCGTGCGTTAAATCACTAATCGCATATAAATTACTTCCTGTATTATTTACAATTTCGTGTCCATTTTCATCGTAGTAACGAATCTTCACATTAATGGTTAAAGGCTTATCTGTTGCACGGTCTGCCCCAGCTGTCACACTCAGTTTTCCACCTACATTTTTAATCCAAAGTAACGCTTTTTGCTCTTCGTAAGGGGAGCTAACCAATGTATACTCATGATCCATTCGAGTCACTTGCTTGCGTTCTCCATCAACGGTTAAATACGTACCTTCCAATCCTCGTTCAGAAACGGTGACAGGTTGCCCTTGTTTTTAGAACCGCCACTTGTCCATTCGAATGTTCTTCTGGAGCATTCGTCGTTGTTTGCATATTTTTTTAAAGCTCAATTCGTCTAAACTATTAATATATTTTACAGCTTCTGCAGGATAATATTCTGAGGCGGTCACGATGGTTTTAGCCCCGTATTCATACCCGCGAATCACCGTTTGATTGTTCACAGCTTGTCGTAGGTCGTTTCCTTCGAATTGGTAACTTTGAAAATCTTCCGTAGCATATTCATGTTCTTTCGATTCACGTTCATACTGTAGACGATTTGAAATGCGATTCTTTTTTATAATTTTTGTAATCTTTCTCGATTATTTTCAATGAAATTTTCAATGATATTAGCTTCATATGAAGATTCTCCCGAAATATCGTCGGAACGTCCAACTACGCGATCGGTATATTCAATTTCAAATCCAGCTTTTTTCGCTTTCTCAATGGCATTATAATAAGCACTCGATAACCCGCTATTTGGAATATCATTCAAAACAAGGCGTTTAGTGGCTCCTCTTACCTCTACATTTCGAGGATCACTTACCCCTACATTTGTATACTCATTGGACTCTGGATGTTCCCGGTTATCTTCAGGAATACGCGGAGTATTCGTACGATCTTTCTCCTGATCTTCTGGACTCACCGGTTCGAAATTTGGTCTTCCTTGATTTGGTTGATCGTTTAAAGATTCGCCAGGTTCTGGTCTGGCAACGGATTCTCTATATTCCATTTCCGTCGTTTCGCTAGCTGAAGTCGTTGGCGTAACTTGTTCTGAAGGAACTTCATCCGCAGCAACTCCAGGAAGAAGTAATAGATTTGCCCCAATCATGACTGAAAAAACACCTAAAGTGGTTTTTCTAATCGAAAATTTTTCTTTTTTCCCTAACATTTCTTTATAACTTTTCAAGTGATTTCCTCCCATTTCTAAACTATTTAAAAAAATCCCCATCGAATCAATAACCCCTGATTCTCATCCTACCTTTTTAGATTCAATCCAGTTCCCCCGTTCCCGAATAAACTATATATGTGATTCATTCACTTCAAATAAGTGAAACTATTTTCAAAAAAATTCAATGAATCATTACACAAAATAAATTATTTTTCACCAAATCTTCAAAAACACTAACAGTCCCATTTTAGTACAAATGGCTTTAAAATAAGAAATACTTTGCTTACAGCATGAAAAAGGTTCCATTATTTTTTTAAGGTTAATGGAATTTTTCCACCCACCTTTTAAAAAAATATAGAACCCTTTTTAATTCAAAAATTTTTTTCCATTTTTCCTCAAAAAGCACTTGTCGTGTATTTAACTGAGAAGGATTTACGCAATCATCTCCCAAAGCACCTGTCTCGTATTCTACTGAGAAGGATTTACACCTAACTTCAAACGCACTTGTCTCGTACTAACTGAGAAGGATTCACGCAATCATAAGCACATGAAAACGAGAAACTAAAAAGCACGGTTTTTTTCTTTTTTTATACCAAAAGCTTTAGAGCTATTTTTAAAATTGTAGTTGATTGTATATAGTATCAAGATAATCGGAAATTTTTTTAATTTTAATTCAATTTTTTTATAATCAAAATTGTTCATCAAAAATAGGGACGTCTCAACGACGTCCCTATTTTTTTATACCAATCAGCAAACACCCACAAAAACAAAAAGGAACAAGCCAATAGGTTGATACTGTCATAAAAGAATGAAAGGTCAAATTGCCTAAATTTAAACTATTAATGACAAACGTAAGTATAATAAAACAATAAATAAAAAGTTTCTTTTTTAAAATTCATTAAGTCCAACCCTGCTTCACATCTTAGATTTTTTTATTAATTGTTACTTGTGTTCTTTTTTTATCAAAATATACAGGCACATTTAAAATAAACATTACAAGGAAAACCTCATATTTATATTCCCCCTTTTGATAATAAACCAAAAAAAGAAAATACTAGATGCCATAATAGTACTAACTATAATATATTTAAACCATTTATTCATACCGAACACCTAAAAGTTAATATTTTTATTTATGGGATAAACAATACATAAGAGTATAAAGCTACAAAAATCAAAACAAACAAAACAAATAAAAAAAATTTCCACCCATAAAGGTACTTTTAATAATATTTTTTTCTTTCTCAAATATATTCCAAGCGTAAGTAATACGATCCATATTAAATAAAAACAGTGGTCTCATATAACTTCCTCCTTATCTTCATTTTTGATATCCTATTCAGGGTGGTTGTTCATATTTTTTTATAAATGTGAATACCCATACAAATAAATAAAGTAAGTAACATTGTTCGTTCAAAAGAAATACTATCACCAAAGCTTTCACCATAAAAAAAATATCATAAAAAAATATCAAGTGAAAAACTTCAAAAAAATCGTAAGACTTAAAACAGGAACCGAAAAATTATATGAATCTTTTATTTTTTTAAACATTATTGAAAGCCTCACTTGTGAGCTTTTTTTAGCAATAAGTAAAGGCCAGAAATTACTAAAATAGCCAAAATAACAATACCTACTAAAACATAAATTCCGCTATCCATAGAAATCGCTCCTTTGCTTTTTATTTTATGTATACACTAATTTTACTCCTCTTTTTTTCTGCTTAAAAGTCTTTTTTTTCATATTCAGTAGCGGTATAATTAATTTTTAGGGTACTAAATTAGGGGCTTACTCCGCCCCTATAAAGCAGAGCAAGCCTGCGACGCTTGACCCGACCTCTAGCAATTAAATTTCCAAAAATTCAAAGAAATCCCATAACAACAACGACAAATGAAATAGGCTCTCTCAGCGATTTATAGCCAAGAGAGCCTTTGAATTTGACAGGTGAGAGACTACAGGCTCGAGACTACCAAATTCCTTGTCTCGTATTTAACTGAGGAGGATTTACGCCCCCAGTTAAACGCACTCGTCACGTACTAACTGAGGAGGATTTACGCAATAACCTGCACCTTTGAAGAGAAACGGATAAACCTTGGATTTTATAGTAGTGATAGTAGGGAATAAGAATCGAAATGAAATAGAGCCCCACAGCGGATGTTCCGCCATGGGGCTCTTTGAATTCGATAGGTGAGAGACTACAGGCTCTAGCCGGTCTCCTACATTCACTACTATAAACAAATCCAAGGATTTAGAAGTTTCTCTTCAAACCTTCAGTTTGTATTATTTGCGTAAACGTTCGATGTCTCGCGCGATTTCAACTTCTTCGTTAGTTGGGATGTTTAATACAGTAACTTTCGCACCTTCAGAAGAAATGATCGCTTCTGAACGAGTATCGTTACGCTCAGGATCGATATCGCAACCGAACCAAGTTAAACCGTCGATGATACGAGAACGAATTGTCTTAGAGTTTTCACCGATACCAGCAGTGAAGACGATAGCGTCCACACCGTTCATAACAGCAACATATTGTCCAATGTATTTTTGAACGCGGTCAACGAAGATTTCTACTGCAACTTTAGCATCTTCGTTTGTTGCACTTGCAGCTTCAACGTCACGCATGTCGCTTGATACACCTGAAAGACCTAAATAGACCTGATTTTTTGTTTAAGATGTCAACCATTTCGTTAACGTCTGTAATGTTTAATTTGTTCATTAAGAATGCTACTAATGAAGCATCGATATCACCAGAACGAGTACCCATTGTAACCCCTGCTAATGGAGTGAATCCCATAGAAGTATCTACTGATTTACCGCCATCAACCGCAGTGATTGAAGCACCGTTACCTAAGTGGCAAGTGATGATTTTTAATTCTTCGATTGGTTTACCTAACATTTCAGCAGCGCGGCGTGAAACGTAGCGGTGGCTTGTTCCGTGAGCTCCGTATTTACGAGCTTTGAATTTTTTGTAGTATTCCATTGGAATGCTGTATAAGTAAGCTTTCTTAGGCATTGTTGTATGGAATGAAGTATCGAATACAGCAACACTTGTAATGTCTGGTAAGATGTGTTTGAATGCGCGCATTCCTACCGCTTCAGCTTTGTTGTGTAATGGTGCAAATTCTGCTAAGTCTTCAACTTGTTGGATAACAGTGTCATCAACTAAAGCTGAATCTTTGAATAATTCTCCACCAGCAACGACACGGTGACCAACACCAGTGATTTCGTCAAATGAAGAAATAATGTTTAAAGCTACTAATTGTTCTAATAATTTTTTTCTACCGCAACTTCGTGGTTTGGAATATCTTCTACCACTTCAAATTTTTTTGGTCGTCTCCATAGCTGATTGAGAAGATTGAATCACCTAATCCAATACGTTCTACTAAACCCTTTAGCCACTACTTCTTCTTGTGGCATATTAAATAATTGGAACTTTCAAGCTTGAACTTCCTGCATTAATCGCGATTGATTTTTGACATGCACATTCTCCTTTAATTTCAAAATTAAGCCCGCATTAGTGGGTCTAACGGATTTATTATAACATTTCTTGTACCCATTTTTTTCGAATGTTAGAGTGAATTTTCTGAATTTTTTTCTCTGTTTTTAAATTCTGGGATATCTCCCTAGAGGACTTGACTCACTTGTTTTGCAGCTTTTCCCTCGTTTTTTTGAACAATAAGTAAAGCGACTTACTAAACTGCACATCTTTAAATAGATTGCGTGGGAAATGCGAGCATTGCTTGTACATATGTTTCCCTTTTTGCAAATAAGCCAGTAACGTTTCCCCTTCGAGATGTCTCAAAATAGATTTGTCGGAACGATGAATAATCCGATTCCAGCTTCCTTCAAATAACGAACTATGCTGTTCGATGAGTAAATGATGGGCAAAAGAATGACCTTCTTCATTTTCTGTCTCAAAACGAGCAGCATTGGCATCAACTGGATAATATCCAATAGGCAAATCACTCACTACGAAGTCTTGCGGATCCACGAGTAAATCTTGCAAAATCCATCTTGCAAAGAAGTCTTCACATCCAATTGTTCTAATGCGAAGGCTTGTAAAGGCTAAATGCACAAGCACTTCATCATTATCAATAGCCGTCCCTTGGGCAGTTTTACCAGCAGATTGTAGGAATAACAAAATTGTACTTAGTAAGTTCCCACTTCCTGCCGCAAAGTCCGCAATTTGTAGCGTCATATCTTTCTTCGTCATTTGGTCAATCATATACGCTACGAGTAAGCCAATCGCATCTGGAGTCATTTGATGGTTGGTTTGTAAGCCATCTTGTTTAGCAGCTTTCAAGAACGCGAATTGAATCATCCTGCGAATTTCTTCACTCGAATAACTTGTTAAATCTAATTGTTTATACGCTTTGTTTAATTCTTGGACCACTTCGTTACTTGGCAGGCCTTCGACTTGTTGCGCAGTGTTGTCATTGACAATATTTTGTAAGGTTTCCCCTAACGCTTCAACATTCGAATAGCCGATTTCTTGTTGAAGCAGCTCTACTGCTTTTGCCAATTCCTCGAACGCTTGAATTTCTTTTCCCGCTTCGATAAAAATCCCTCCTTCTATTTTTAAGAGTTTCTCTGCTTTGAATAATATGAAATAGGTTCATTCACATTTTTTGCTAACAAAACTACGCAGAACGTTCAGATTCTATAATAGCAATACTAGCGATTGTACTCAATGTGAATGATTGACTCTGGAAATTCATTTCCTAGAGTCAGTTTGAAGCTTGAGAGGAAGGAAGACACAAGGCTTCCTCCGATACAGCTAGTATAGCAATTATAGAGAAATCTGAAAAGTTCGCAGTAGTTTTGTCACTTCTCAAATTTCCTAAAAAGGATGTGACTGAATGTCACATCCTACTCATTATTATTCAGCAGCGACTACTGGATATACAGATACTTGTTTTTTGTCACGGCCTTTACGTTCGAAACGTACAATTCCGTCTACTTTAGCAAATAAAGTATCGTCTCCACCTCTACCTACGTTTTCACCTGGATGGATTTTTGTTCCACGTTGGCGGAATAAGATTGAACCACCTGAAACGAATTGTCCATCAGCACGTTTAGCACCTAAACGTTTTGCTTGTGAGTCACGTCCGTTTGATGTAGAACCGCCCCCTTTTTTATGGGCGAATAATTGTAAATTCACTTTTAACATAGTTGTGCACCTCCTTGATTGATTATGCAACAGTTACAGCTAGAAAGTCTTGATATTCTGACTGAATATCTTCTAACCCTAGTAATAGACTATTTAATAAAATTTGAGTTGTAAGTTCTTGCTCTTTCGTCAAGTCCTCTACAACTTCCATATATAAGTAACCACCTTCAACCTCGTCAACTTCGACAAACGGTTGATACCCTGCTAACTTTTTCAATGCTGTTCACAGTTGTAATGGCCAGAGCCGATACCCCTGCGCAAACGATATCCGAACCATGTTCACTATAGTTTGCATGTCCAGTCATTTCAAAGGAAACAATTCGTTGGTTCTTTTTGTGTACAGTCACTTGAATCATCGTGATTAAGCGTTGATTGCGTCAATAACAACTTTTTGTATAAGGTTGACGGTGACCTTGTTTACGGTGTGAGTCTTTACGACGTTTGTATTTGAAAGTTACAACTTTCTTTTGACGGCCTTGTTTTTTTCAACAGTTCCTTCAACAGTTGCACCTGCTACTGAATGGAGCACCAACTTTAACGTCATCTCCACTTACAAATACTACTTCTTCGAAAGTTACTTTGTCGCCAGCTTCTGCGTTTAATTTTTCAACGTAGATTGCTTGACCAACTTCAACTTTAACTTGTTTTCCACCAGTTTTTACGATTGCGTACATATTGCACCTCCTATATTTTTAGACTAAGACTCGCCAGTTTAAAGTGCCGATTCCGGTCTTTTGTACTCTAATCCGAGCGGTTGTAGCTGTGGTGCTTCACAATTACAACACGACTATTTTAGCAAAAATATACGCCGCCGTCAACCATTGTGACTAGCCTCTTCGTAAGTTCCTTTTGAAACTTTTGAGGTGAGAGACTAGAGGCTCAAGCCGGTGCCTCATTGCAGTTACTATAAATAAACCCTTCAGTGTTCGAAGTTTCACCCACCATTTCTATTCCATCCTCTTTTTATAAAACAGTTCAAAACTGCTAAAAAAAGTGTTCAAAACGGAAAACACGAAGGATTTTATAATAGCAGTAATGGGAAATCGTATTAAATGCGAATTAATGGTCGTAGGAATTTATTCCGTACGACCATTTTGAGGCTTTAAAGTCGAGAGACTACAGACTCGAGACGGTACCCCATTACAGCTATTATAAATAAATCCTTCAGTGTTTGGAGTTTTGAACTTCGTTCACTTTTGTCGGGGAGCACCTTGCGGTGTTTTATTATCAAAAGAAAAGAGGGGTGAAAAACTTTCACCCCTCTTTGATTACATCATACCCATGCCTGGATCCATTCCTGGCATTGGTGGTGCTACTGGAGCTGGTTTGTCAGCTACCACAGCTTCTGTTGTTAATAATAATGCCGAAACAGATGCAGCATTTTGTAAGGCAGAACGTGTTACTTTCGTTGGATCAACAATCCCTGCTTCAATCATGTTTACCCATTCATCTGTAGCAGCATTGTATCCAATCCCTTTTTCTTCAGATTTCAAACGAGCAACAATGACTGAACCTTCAAGACCCGCATTTTCTGCGATTTGACGTAATGGTTCTTCTAATGAACGAGATACGATTTTCGCACCTGTAGCTAAATCTCCTTCTAATTCAAGAGCATCTACTACTTTTTGAACGTTCACAAGAGCGGTTCCCCCACCTGAAACGATACCTTCTTCAACCGCTGCGCGAGTTGCGTTTAAGGCATCTTCAATGCGAAGTTTTTTCTCTTTTAATTCTGTTTCAGTAGCGGCACCGACTTTAATTACGGCAACCCCACCTGATAATTTAGCAAGACGTTCATGTAATTTTTCACGGTCAAAATCACTTGTTGTATCTTGTGCTTGTGCGCGAATTAAAGCAACACGGTTTGCGATTAAGTCTTTAGAACCTGCACCTTCCACGATTGTAGTGCTATCTTTAGAAACCACCACTTTACCAGCTGTCCCTAATTGCGCTAATGTTGCGTCTTTCAATTCTAAGCCAAGGTCTTCTGTAATGACTTGAGCCCCTGTTAACACAGCGATATCTTCTAACATCGCTTTACGACGGTCCCCAAATCCTGGAGCTTTGACAGCTACCACGTTGAATGTTCCGCGTAATTTGTTTAATACTAATGTTGGTAAAGCTTCGCCATCCACGTCATCCGCGATGATTAATAACGCACGTCCTTGTTGAACGATTTGTTCTAATAATGGAATGATTTCTTGGATGTTTGACACTTTCTTATCTGTGATTAAGATAAATGGATTGTCTAAAGTCGCAATCATCTTGTCGTTATCAGTTACCATGTATTGTGATAAGTAACCACGGTCAAATTGCATTCCTTCTACAACATCTAATTCTGTTTCAATCCCTTTCGATTCTTCGATTGTGATAACGCCGTCGTTACCCACTTTTTCCATAGCTTCAGCGATTAATTCACCGACTTCAGCTGAACCTGAAGAAATGGCCGCCACTTGTGCGATGGCTTCTTTTGATTCTACTGGACGAGAAATGCGGTGTAATTCTTCAACCGCTGCTTTTGTCGCAAGTTCAATCCCGCGACGGATGCCTACTGGGTTTGCTCCAGCTGTTACGTTTTTCAATCCTTCACGAACGATGGCTTGTGTTAAAACAGTGGCTGTAGTTGTACCGTCACCGGCAATATCATTTGTTTTTGAAGCCACTTCAGCAACGAGTTTTGCACCCATGTTTTCGAAATGATCTTCTAATTCGATTTCTTTTGCGATTGTGACCCCATCATTTGTAATGAGTGGAGAACCAAATGCTTTTTCTAATACAACATTACGTCCTTTTGGTCCTAATGTTACTTTTACTGTGTTTGCTAAAACGTCCACACCGCGAAGCATGGCACTTCTTGCGTCTTCTGCAAATTTAATATCTTTCACCATAATTGTATCCCCCTTTATTCAACAATTGCGATAATGTCTTTTTCTTTCACGATGATATATTCTTGACCATCTAATTTTACTTCTGTTCCTGAATATTTCTCGAATACGACTTTATCGCCAACCGCCACTTGACGGTCTTCAGCAGCAGTGAATTCGCTTGTTGCGATTACTTTTGCAAATTGTAATTTTTCTTGAGCAGTGGTTGGTAGGAATAATCCACCAGCCGTTTTTTCTTCTTGCTCTACCATTTGAATAACAACTCTATCTTTTAAAGGCTTTAACATATAAAATCCTCCTTACTCTTTTTTAGCACTCGAAAACCATGAGTGCTAACTCATAGTTTTATAATACTCATTTGGTCAGGAAAAATCAAGAATAAATACTTGCTTATTTCTCAAGAATTATGTAAGATTTTGACAAGAAAGGATGATTGCAATGCCTAGAAAAAAATTTTTCTTTAGAAAACTCTATTTTTGAAATTGCATTAGCTGTCTTCTTTATCTTTCTAGCAACCTCTCATTATCCTGGAAATGGATTTGATTTTGTGACCTTATTCTGTTGCTTATTTGCAACCAACAGTATCGTAACGAGTATTAATATGCTTCGAACGTACAATGAATTAAAGAAACTGGCTAATATCATGGAAGATTTCCAAATGGATGATGACCCTCTAGACGATAAAGATCCAGAAGAAAAGCACTAATCACTGCATCAACGCAATCGATTAGTGCTTTTTATGTTTTTAATTCTTAGTTTTAGAGGAAAAGCTCTTATTTCTTACTGCCTATTTTTTTATCAAGTCTGAGACTTCCTTTTGAGTATCCCGTTGAGGAATGTTCGAACTTTCCTGTATTCAGATTTTTAGTCAGACTAAAACTCATGCTCATTTTCTTATCGGAGTTCAAGTATATTTTAAAGCGAATTCCTCCCATAGGATTGTGCTGAATAGACTCAACATCAATTTCATAGGACTCGATAACGCCGCCTTCTTCTAACGCTTTATGATCTAGATTTTTTTAATTGATTCTCAATCGATTCTCTCACTTGCGCACTTTGAACTAAAGTGACCATTTCATGCTTCTTCACTAGATTCCACGTTACAAAGCCACCGATGATTAACGCGATTACCGCAATGATTCCAAGCATTCCACTACTGAATTTCTTCATCATTTTTCTCAGCCTCCCTTTACATTTAAAGGTTCTACTTGTTTTTGTATAGTATATCATGAATTGTACTCGTTATAAATACTATCTCGATTCAGTAAAAAGCACTAATCGCTCGCAAATCGGATTGGATTAGTGCTTTTTACTATCTAACATCTACTGTTGTTTTACCATTCTTCTTTCTATATTTATAGACCTTTGAAATTTGTAGTTCTTGAGAACGGTTCTGTTTTTATATTCTTCAATTTTTATTGTTAAGCGTTTCTACAACTTTTTGAATAAGCTCCCTTAATGGAAGAATCTATCTCAGATACTATTTTTCATGTTGCTTTTTTGCAGCCTCTTGATTCTTTTTATCATCTTGTTTATTTTTTTCAATTCTTCCTTTTCCCTGATTTTTAATGGCGCAAGAAAATTTGTAATCATTGATTTCTCTATATCCTTTTTAATTATCTCTTCATTGTCCATCAATCCTGAAAAATAATTATTTAAATTTTGTCTCAGCATTAGAAAAATCTCCCTCATCATTTAACTATAATTCCGTCTTTTTAGAATAAATCAGTTCAATCTCAGAATCAATATTCTCCTTTTTATAATTGTTATCTAGAGCAACTTTTTCATCCAATTTTATCCGATTTTCTGTATAAGTAACCATTATATCGTCGAACAATGAATTTGAAAAGTATCTCAACCGCGACAAATCTTCTGTTACGTCAATGTCCGATTGTAGTATATATTGATATGTCATTTGGTCAATTTCTTCTAGATATCTAAGTAATTTATTCTTTCTTAAAAAAATAGTTCATTTTGCTGGTTTTCTAATTCTCTACTATTAGAGCGATATTTCTCCTCAAGTTGCTCTAATTTCAATTGTTGCACCATTATAGCTTCACTTATCAATTCATTTTTTCCATTGATTAAACTCTCCTGCTAACTGAGCATCATGATTTAATAATTCCCTGAATTCCTAAATTAATTTTCCGACTCTAACTCTTTAAACTCTGTAGATAACATATCTCCAGTATCCTTATATAATTTCACAGTTTCAACAATATCATTAACAATATTATGTCTAGTAACACCACCTTGACGATATGCTCCTGCAACTTCTTCAGGGGATAAGGAATATCCAAAAAGGTACAATATATGTACTTGTCATTATTTCTTCAGCTTCAAGAATTGATTCTAGGTAAAATTTTCTTCAATTCTTCTGTCGCTACTTGTGATGCTTTTGTCAAAGAGGATAAGATAACTTGTGCGTGTTCAGAATCTAAAAATATTTTTTCACTTCCTGTCAAACCATTCAGCGTTAATTTCCTCTTGAGTAACGAAAAGCGGTACATGCCCATTCTCATCAAATCTCTTGATATTGCATATCTTCTTTTCAATATCTGTTGTACCTTCTTTTTCTCTTAATTTTTCCGTCTTTATCAAAAACGTAGCCTCCCCACAAATGTTGTGATATAAAATTATTTACTGGGTTTGCATCCACATGATGCACAATTCCTACAGAATTTTCACTTCCACTAGTCGGATACCCAAAAGCCACTATATCCATGTCATCAACATAATTATGGATTCTATATTTCAATAAATCTACCGTTTTCTTTTGTGCATCCGTTAATTGCCTGTATATATTTGGACCTTGATACATATGAGCCTCTTTAATACGAGAAGGGTCTGTAACATTGGCCAACGCAAATTCAGCAGCCATTGTACCTAAAGAATGAGTATATAAACTAATTTGAGCCTCAGGATAATCTATTAGTATTTGATTTAATTTTTGCCGCAGCATATAATTGAGGAGTTGCTGCTTTGAATTGCAAAAAATATATTCACTGCCATTGGAATATCATTTAATCCCCAATCTATTAAACCTCCTAAAGAAAAAGGTTGTTTTGAGCCCTGAAAATAACACTATTACTTCTTTAGTTTCAACATTCTCAACGACATAACCATCAAGGCCACTGATATCATGAAATATTTCTTTTAACTATGCCGACAGTAATTTCATTATTACCATCTGGGACATTTATCGGAGATCCTACTTTTTAATGATTTATCATACTCTGCTTCAGAAATTATTTTTGTTTTGTAAATCAGTATAAATTCTATTCATCTTTTTTCCTTTTTACAAATTTATCCAACTCCGGTGACCAACTACCTCCACCATTTTTCTATCTTACCTGTATTATTATCCTTATAAAGGTATACAGAAACTGTATATTCTCTATTATCGTTAATATAGAGATAAACAATTATTCCCCTGTTGGTTTTTTCTCGAAAAGAGTCAATTGTATATTTTTGTATTTTTCCTTTTTCGGTAAAAGCATTCGGATCAATTGACTTTAATCGTTTCAAATATATCTGTTCAACTTCTTCACTCTTAACGATTTCTTCTATTTTATTGTTTTTCAAATTGTGTCATTATTTTACATCCTCCCTAAAACTAATCCGATAATCATAAATAAACTAAGTAAGATTATTATTGTTTTTTCATTACTAGTTCTCCTCTACTATAAATTACATAAAAATCCTTTTTATAAGTATATCATTTTTTTAGATATCGTTAAGAGTAAATAGATAATATATTTCAGAATGAAAACCCTACAGAAGGATTTTTACATCCGCACTTCATTCACAATCGCCGTTGTCAGCAATTGAGAGAAGTTAATGTTGCGTTTAACCGCCAAGTCATTGGCCCATTTTGGTATCGTCAATGTCTTCTTGACGAGTTTTGTGGCGTCTAAATAATGCTCAACATCGACCATCACCATTGATTTAAGAGATTGATCTAGATTATATTCTGAGGTCACATCTTCATCATCTTTAAATGGGAAATCCTCTTCAAGTGTCAAATCATTGATTGCGGAGGCTTTTGGTAATTTTTCTCCTTCTTCAATGAGGCTCGCTGCCATCATTCCTAAATACTCACTGGCATTACTCATTGCTTCAGAAATCGTACGTCCTTGTGTTGCTGAGTTCTCAAAGTCTGGGAAGTGAACAAAATACGGGCTATCCTCTTCCTCTACCGTAAAATAAATTAATGCTGGATACGTTAATAACATGCGATATACCTCCTGTTCTCGAAAGCAAGACTGGGTCATTTCAACCCAACTTGCTTCATTATTCCTCTTTCAGTAAATTTATTCAATTCTCCATGAGGAATAATAATTGGTCGTACTTGCCCTGGTTTTGTCATTTTTACGTGAGATCCTTTCCCACCTTTTACAACTTCAAAACCATGTTTTACAAGTAATTTGACCATTTGTTCTTGTGTCATCGGCATTAGTTCTACCTCCTGACACTTCAATTATAGCACGTATAAATACGTATTCAAGTTTTATAACTTATTTTTTCACACAAAAAAGGCACCCTATGCGGATGCCTTTCAACTGATTATTTTTTGATTGTCCAAAAAGTAAATTAGAGTTTGAAGTTCGTTTGTTAGGTCCACGTTTTTGAACTCGAACGTTTTTCTGGAGCATTTAATCGAATTGGTGTGAAGTTTAAAATGCCTCGAACATTTGCTTCCACAATACGATCTGCTGTATCTTGAGCTACATCTTGAGGAACGGTTAAAATCGCTACTTGAATTTGTTGAATTTTTAATTGTTCAATCATTTCATCCATGCTATACACAGGTACTCCTGTTTGAATCGTTCCGACGATATCAGGGTTCACATCGAACGCCGCACTGATTCGAACATTGTTGCTTTGGTGGAAATTGTAGTTTAGTAACGCTTGTCCTAATTTACCAACTCCTACTAAAGCTACATTTGTTAAGCGATCTTGGTTTAACGTATGGCTGAAGAATTCCAATAAGTATTCTACATCATATCCATATCCACGTTTTCCTAAAGCTCCAAAATAAGAAAAATCACGACGAATCGTTGCGCTATCTACTTTTACAGCTTCACTTAATTCAGTTGATGAAATACGACGTTTTTCCTGCATCATGCAAGAAACGTAAATAACGATGATAAATGGCCAAACGTTTTGCAGTTGCACGTGGCACTTCGATTTCTTTTCATTTCTTTATAATCTTTCATGTCTAAGACTCCTTTTTCTTTTAACATCCATGCGTATTCTATCACAACGATATGATTTTTCACAAATACTTTGTTTGCTCCTCACTTACTCCTATAAAATCCACTTATACACAGCAATGCTTGTACGATTTTATTCACAACCTGTTGTTTGTGAATGTGAAAACAATGTTGAATTCTTTTCAATATTGTCCACCTCTTTTTTATGATAGAATGAGATGAATACCCACTGAAAGGACCTATCATGATACTACTACAAGGACAAGGACTCGCTCGAACTTTTGCAGATGAAGTCCTATTTGAAAATATTACGATTCATATTCAAGAAAATTCGCGAATTGCCATCGTTGGACGTAATGGTACTGGAAAATCAACGCTGTTAAAAATGTTGGCCGGTATCGAAGAACCTTCTCTTGGCTCTGTCTCAAAGAAAAAAGACCTATCCATCGGTTACTTAGACCAATATGCGGCCATCGATTCAACGAAAACCGTTTGGGAAGAGATGATTCATCTCTACGAAGACGTAGAAATTTTGAAGAAACAAGCACAAAAAGCAGCTGAACAACTCGGTGATCCTGACCTTCTTGGAGACCCAGTGGCGTACGAACTCGCCTTTAAAAACGCTATGACCAACTGCAAGAAGAACTCAATCAAAAGAACGCATATGGATACGAATCCGAAATCCGCACCGTGCTTCATGGATTCCGTTTCTATCCAGAAGACTACGACCAACCGATTCAATCGCTCTCTGGAGGACAACGAACTCGTTAGCCTTAGCGCGTATTTTATTAGAGAAACACGACTTACTGATTTTAGACGAACCGACGAACCACCTGGATATTGAAACCTTAACATGGCTAGAGGATTATTTACGCTCTTCAAATTGCGCTCTTGTGATCGTATCCCACGACCAATATTTCTTAGACCGTGTGTGTAATGAGGTTTACGAAATCAGCCATAAAGCCTGTGAATATTACAAGGGGAACTACTCGCACTACTTAGAGGAACGTGAACAACGCTATTTACTCAAGCAAAAAGCCTACGAGAAGCAGCAACAAGAAATTCACGACTTAGAAGAATTCATCCAGAAAAACTTGGTGCGCGCCTCAACCACAAAACGTGCGCAATCCCGTCGTAAAAAATTAGAGAAAATGGAACGATTGGAAAAACCAAAAGGCGATCAACGCTCTGCTCGATTTGAATTTACCGTGGAACGCGAATCCGGTAACCAAGTATTACAAGTAAATGATGCTTATATCGGCTACGACCACGAAGCCTTGAGCGGTCCGATTTCCTTCCAAATTCGCAAGCGTGAAGCCATTGCCATTGTAGGGCCTAACGGAATTGGGAAATCCACCCTCTTGAAGTCGATTACGGGTGAACTTCCTTTAATCAAAGGATCGATTGACTTAGGAGCTGGCGTTCAAGTTGGTTACTATGACCAAAACTTGGCTGGCCTTTCTACTAACCAAACAGTTCTAGAAGAGCTTTGGTCTCGTCATTCAACGATGCCTGAAAAAGATGTGCGTTCGATTCTTGGAAGTTTCCTATTCTCCGGAAGTGATGTTGAAAAAAACAACCGCTCAACTCAGCGGGGGTGAAAAAGCCCGACTAGCCCTTTGCAAATTGTCACTGGAGCATGATAATTTCCTACTGCTCGACGAACCAACCAACCACTTGGATATCGACAGTAAAGAAGTATTAGAGGATGCCCTCATCGATTACGATGGTACGATTTGTTTCGTATCCCATGACCGTTTCTTTATCAACAAGATTGCAACGGCCATTCTTGAAATCGAAGAAACAGGAAGCACACTCTACTTGGGCGACTACGACTACTACCTTGAGAAAAAAAGCAAGAGAAAGAAGAACTCGCCGCACTGCAAGAAGCCAAGAGTGCTGAAGCAACAAGCGCTCAGCCGATGACAGAAGCCAAAGCTAGCTATCACGCCTCTAAAGAAGAGCAACGTCAAATCCGCACGCTCACTCGACGTATCGAGCAATTAGAAACGGAGATGCACGATATCGAAACAGCGTTAGAAAAAGTCCACGAGGCCATGACACTGGAGGAAAACTATTCCGATCCCAGATAAATCCGCCACTCTCTCAACCGAAGAAGGCGCCCTTCTTGAACGTCAAGAAACACTTCTTGCCGAGTGGGAAGAAGCTTCACTAGCTTTAGAAGAATTCAATCAATAATCGTTTGAAATTATCATATATGATAATTTTCTACTTTCAGACATTCAAAGAAGCGTAGACTCTTTTTATAGAGCCTACGCTTCTTTTTATTGTTAATGTTGCCACTGACTTTGATAGAGATTGTAGTAAAACCCACGTTGCTCCATCAAACTGGCATGATTTCCTTTTTCAATGACATGTCCGTCTTTTAAGACGAGAATCACATCCGCGGTACGAATCGTCGACAAGCGGTGCGCCACGATAAAGCTCGTGCGCCCTTCCATCAGATGTTGGAAGGCTTCTTGAATCTTCAACTCGGTACGCGTATCGATGGAAGACGTTGCTTCATCGAGAATCAGCATATTCGGTTGTCCCATCATCACACGCGCGATGCAGAGCAATTGTTTTTGCCCTTGTGAGAAGTCCCCACCGTCATCTGAAATCACCGTGTCATACTCTTGCGGCAGACGGCTCACGAATCCATGAATATGGCAGAGTTTAGCGATGCGAATCATCTCTTCTTCGCTAATCGTCGGATTTCCCATCGTGATATTTTCACGGACCGTCCCCGTTTGAAACCAGGTTTCTTGAAGCACCATTCCAAATCCATTTCGCAACGAATGGCGGGTGATATCTTCAATCGAATGACCATCGATGGCTAATTTTCCACTATTAATATCGTAGAAACGCATCAATAAGTTAATCAATGTCGTCTTTCCACTTCCGGTTGGACCGACAATCGCCACGCGTTGCCCTGGTTTGACATCCAGCGAGAAGTCTTCAATCAGCGGTTGGCCTTTCACATAAGAGAAGTCCACATGGCTAAATTCCACCGCCCCATCGAAGCTTTCAGGAGACACAGCATCCTCACGTTCTGGACGTTCAGAAGGTTGTTCCAATAGTTCAAATACGCGGTTAGCACAGGCAATCGCATTTTGCAATTCGGTAATCACACCTGAAATTTCATTGAACGGTTTCGTATATTGGTTGGCGTAACTGAGGAAGGCTGATAATTGACCAACCGTCACACCACCACTAATGACGAAGAAAGCCCCGAACACGCCCACACTGGTGTAGACGATACTATTAACAAAGCGCGTTGCCGGATTCGTGATGCTCGAGAAGAAAATAGCCTTGAGCGACACATCCGTTAGGTTCTTATTAATCACCGAGAAGTCCTCGATGACTTTTTCTTGTTGCTGGAAGGCCGTCACCACTCGAGTTCCCTCAATTATCTCATTCATATAGGCAGTTTGGTCGCCACGAATTTCCGATTGTTGTTTAAAGAAATGATAGGATTTTCTTCGCGACAAAGCTGGCCATGACAAATGACACTGGCGTTATCACCACTACTACAAGCGTCAATGTCACATTTACACTGAACATAAAGACTAACGTTCCTAGAATCGTCATCACACCCGTAAATAACTGCGTGAATCCCATCAATAGCCCGTCCGCGAATTGATCCGCGTCCGCGATGATACGGCTCTCGATTTCTCCGGCAGGATGAATATCTAAATAACTGAGTGGCAAAGTCTCGATTTTTTCAAGAGCGTCTCTACGAAGGTCTCGCACAACCGAGTATGTCATCTTGTTATTGCTGAGGTTCATAAACCACTGCGCGATGGCTGCCATTGCCGTAAAGAGTGCAATCTGACATAGGATGGCAAATAGTCCTTCATAGAAGACTTGCCCGGTGTCCAGCATTTGGTCTACGGTTTCTCCAACTAATTTTGGAATCATTAAGGTCCCAAATACATTCACACTCGCCAAAAGAATGGACGCTACAAAATAAATACGGTAGCGACGAATGTAGCGGAGGACTTTACGGACGGTTTCCCATTGAGTTTTCTGTCTCATGCTTCATCCTCCTTTGGAAATTGTGAATAGTAAATTTCTTGATAAATCTCATTATTAGCTAATAGCTCTTCATGTGTGCCCTTGCCGACCAGATTTCCTTCGTCTAAAACGAGAATTAAGTCTGCGTACTGCACAGAAGCCGCCCGTTGCGACACGATAAAGGTTGTTGGCCGTGGCACTTTGGTTCTTGATAGCCTCACGCAATTTTGCATCGGTCGCAAAGTCTAACGCCGAAGCACTATCATCTAGAATTAAAATCGGTGCTTGTTTGGCAATGGCACGAGCAATCGTCATCCGTTGCTTTTGCCCACCAGATAAGTTGCGTCCATTTTGTTCGATGCCATAATCCAGTCCGCCTTCTTTCGTTTGTACAAATTCGCTGGCTTGAGCAATTCCTAGTGCATGTTCTACCACTTCACTTGAAGCAGATGCATTTCCAAAACGGACATTGTCGGCAATCGTTCCACGGAAGAGTTGTGCCTTTTGCAAGACCATTGCGACCGCTCCACGAATCGATGCAAATCGGTAGTCACGAACGTTTTCTCCGAAGACCTCTACACTGCCTTCTGTCGCATCATAGAAACGAGGAATCATATTGACAAGAGACGATTTTCCACTACCAGTCCCCCAATCACGCCGATGGTTTGTCCTTTTAACGCGGTAAAGGAGATATGGTTGAGCGCTGCATTTTGGTCCCCCTTGATATGTCAGCGTCACGTCTTTAAACGCCACTGCTACGTCGCTATCTGGATGGACGTCTTTGGTTCCTTCCACCATATCCGGTTCCATCGATAGAATATTGTCAATACGCTCTGCACTCGCAACGGATTTCGTCATTAACACGATAAGATTGGCTAATTTTACAAGCTCTACTAGAATTTGTGACATATAGTTTGTTAAGGCGATGACGTCTCCTTTTGACAACGTTCCTGTATCCACTTTTATCGCCCCATTATATAAAATGACGATAAGCGCTACATTCACAATCACAAACGTAATAGGGATTCATAGCTCCTGATAGAGCACTCACCTTTTGTTGCGCCTGATTCAACGCTTCGGTATCTTCTCTAAACGACTGAATTTCTTTTTCTTCGCGGTTAAATGCCCGAACCACACGAACACCTAGTAAATTCTCATGCACGAGACGCATAATACGATCTAGTTGCCCTTGAACCCGGCGATACATTGGAATTGTCCAGTAAATTATCCCGAATACGACGACTGCTAAGATTGGAACTGTTATGGCAAACGTCCATGCCATTTCCACATTCACAACAAAGGCCATCACAATCGCTCCACCGACGATAAAAAGGCGAACGCAGCAACAGACGAAGCGCGATGTTTAACCCGTTTTGCACGAGATTCATATCGCTCGTCAAACGTGTCAGTAAAGTGTCATTTCCCTAACGCATCCAGTTGCGAGAAACTGAAGTATTGAATCTTTGAAAAGAGCGCCTGTCTTACATCCGCTGTAAATCCAGTTGCTGCTTTTGCCGCATAATATTGGGCCGTAATGGACACGACGACCCCTAAAATCCCAAGGACGATTAAAATGGCCCCTTGACCAAGGATTAAAGAGGTATCTTGGTTTCCAATTCCTTTGTCAATGATGACTGCCATAATAAGCGGTACTAATAACTCCAAAAATTGCTTCTGAATAATTTGAATAAAGGTGCCAATATTGTTTCTTTCAAATATGGCTTTTAAATAAGGCTTTTAATCGATTCACAATCATACTTCCTTTTACATCAATAGTACTTTTATTGTATCACATTTTATCCTCTTCAAAAGCGGAAAAACTTGCTTCCTGCTTTTGATTTTTTAGAGTGTAACAATACTGTGACGTAACAAAAATGTGACATTCACTTTTTACTCCCTAAAAGATGGAGCATTTATGATACATCAAGTTTTTTCCTTCCTCAACGAAACCCTTTTATACCCACAGTGGGTGTGCGGAGTAAATAATCATTAGAAGACTGGGCCTTATTAGAAAGTTGACTACGAAAAATCTTACGGATTCTATAATAGCTATAACGTGGGATAGCATTAAATGCGAAAAAGGGAGCGTAGGAATTATATTCCGTACGCTCCCTTTGAGGCTTTAAAGGTGAGAGACCTAGGCTCGAACCGGTGCAACGTTATAGCTATTATGAAGATATCCGTAAAGATTTGGAGTAATCAACATTGTTCACTATACTGTCACGCAAGTGCCCAGTCTTCTATTTTATTGTTTACGTAAATTATGCGCTTCAATGTACTCCGCAATTTGGATAGCATTGCTCGCAGCACCTTTACGAATATTGTCGCCCACACACCAGATGTGGAAGCTGTTTGGTTGAGAAATGTCACGGCGAATACGTCCCACATACACTTCATCATGCCCAGTTGCTTGTAATGGTGTTGGATACACATTTTCCTCAGGTTTATCTAATACGATTACGCCTGGTGCTTTTGCTAATAATGCACGAATTTCTTCAGGTGTTGTATCTTTTTCGAAAGTCACATTGATTTCTACAGAGTGTGAGTTATATACAGGTACACGCACACAAGTGGCTGTCACAGCTACATCATCTGATAAACCAAGAATCTTGCGCGTTTCTTGAATCATTTTCATTTCTTCTTTTGTATAGCCATTTTCTAAAAACACATCGATATGCGGCAATACATTATTGTAAATTGGGTGTGGGTAGTTTGTTGGAGCTTCCCCTTTTTCCCCATTTCTTAAATCATTAATCCCTGCTTGTCCAGAACCTGAAACAGCTTGGTAAGTGGTATACGCCACACGTTTTAATCCAAATGCATCATGCAATGGACGTAATGGCACAACAGATTGGATCGTTGAGCAGTTTGGGTTTGCGATTATCTTACGTTCTAATGTTGGTGCGTTACATTCTGGCACCACTAAGTCAATCTCTGGATCCATTCTCCATGCGCTTGAGTTATCGATGACAATCACGCCGTCACGTTCTGCGATGGGCGCAAATTTCAATGAAGTACCGCCCCCTGCTGAGAAGATGGCGTAGTCAATATCACGCTTGAAGGAGTCTTCCGTTAATTCTTCGACTACATACTCTTTTCCTCTAAACTGTAGTACTTTTCCTGCTGAACGTGCTGATGCAAGTAGATATAAGTGGTCTACTTGTAAGTCGCTTTCTTCTAAACGTTCAATCATTTTTGTTCCAACGACCCCTGTCGCTCCTACAATTGCAATATTTACCATAAAAAAATCTCCTTTTGCTAAAACGCTATGTTGAAAATTATAACGAACCTCTCTTAGAAAGTAAAGAATTGTCTTTCTTCGCAACACATTTGTAGCTGTAATAAATACACTCTTTGATGAGTGCTTCATCTGTGCATACATTCAGCGCAATTGAAATCCAATGCTTTTTATTCATATGATACACCTCAAAGAAACCTTCATTCGTTAATAGCTTTTCCTTCGTGTTCGGATCAATTTTCACATTCAAGATTAACACTCGCTCTTCACTTGCAACCCCTAATTTATGGAACGGTATTTCCGTCATCAATGCATAGCACTTCCCTTGTTCTTCCACTCTAAACAATGTGGCTGACGATCTTTTGAACGGTTGCGAACTAAAAGGAACAATATTGCTATAAATCCAATTCGTCCATTTTTTTCCTTCGTGGTGTTCAGTTCTCCCTGAAGAGGATGAATCCACTTGGTCGCTATTTCACCGGCTTCTTCTCGAAGAGCCTGGGCAATACTACTTCCTGTTGCTTCTACATCAAATAAGGTATATCGCTCATTAAACTCATCTAAAACAATGATTTCTAATCCTTTTTCCTTTGTAGCACTGACAATATAGAAGGAGAAACCTTCTATACGGCTTAGAATTGTTTCTCCTTCACGTTCTGTCAGGTCTTCTTTTAAATTCCATTTCATCGAATAACCCTCTTATAATTTATACTCAGCTCTTAGCTCTAAAATCACATCACGCAGATCGGCTGCTTTTTCGAAATCCAATGCTTTGGCAGCTGCACGCATATCCAATTCCAGCAACTCGATGGCTTCTCGTCTTTGTTCTTGCGACATTTTCTTGAAGTCTTTTGCAGTGCTTGGAGCATCTTCTTTTTCCACTTCATGTGTAATTGCAATTAAATCACGAATATTCTTCACGATGGTCTTCGGAACGATGCCGTGTTCCTTATTATAAGCCTCTTGGACACTGCGACGACGGTTGGTTTCATCAATCGCTCTTTGCATAGAGTCTGTAATCTTATCGGCATACATAATCACTCGGCCATTCGCATTTCGTGCGGCACGTCCAATCGTTTGCACTAAAGCTCTCTCACTACGTAGGAAGCCTTCTTTATCCGCATCTAGAATCGCCACCAGAGAAACTTCTGGTACGTCTAAGCCTTCACGAAGTAAGTTGATTCCGACCAATACATCAAATTCTCCTAATCGCAAGTTTCGGATGATTTCAGTACGTTCCAATGTCTTAATATCACTATGAAGATACTTCACTTTAATGCCTACTTCTTCTAGGTAATCGGTTAAATCTTCAGACATTTTCTTCGTAAGCGTCGTAATAAAGACACGCTCATTCCGTTCAACACGTAAATTGATTTCACTAATTAAGTCATCAATTTGCCCTTTAATTGGACGAACTTCCACAGGTGGATCGAGCAAGCCTGTCGGACGAATGATTTGCTCAGTGACTTTTGGCGTATGTGCTAATTCATATGGACCTGGAGTCGCCGAAATATAAATAATTTGTGGAACTTTCTCTTCAAATTCTTCAAATCGTAACGGACGATTATCTAGCGCACTTGGCAATCTAAATCCGTACTTAATTAACTGCTCCTTACGCGCTCGGTCCCCATTATACATTCCACGAATTTGAGACATTGTAATATGAGACTCATCCACCACAAATAGTGCATCTTCTGGGAAGAAATCAAGCAATGTATACGGTGGTTGTCCTGGCTTTCTTCCATCCATATGGCGAGAGTAGTTTTCAATCCCATTACAATAGCCCATCTCTAGGAGCATTTCAATATCATAATTGGTTCTTTTGTTCTAATCGCTGCGCTTCAAGCAACTCATTATTATCCCTTAATTCTTTTAAACGAAGTGCGAGTTCTTCTTTAATCGTTGCAACCGCCTTAGAAATTTGGTCTTCATTCGCGACAAAGTGCGTTGCCGGGAAGATTGGGACATGCTCTACCGTTGCCTTAATTTCTCCTGTTAACACATCTACTTCTTTAATCGCTTCGATTTCATCTCCAAAAAACTCGATTCGAAATGCCGTCGCATCATGTCCAGCGAGGAAGATTTCGACGACATCTCCTCGAACTCGGAATGTTCCCCTTCTGAAATCATAGTCATTGCGCTCAAACTGCATTTCAACTAAACGACGAAGTAATTCATCTCTTTCTATTTCCATTCCTTCACGAAGAGATAATACATGGTCACGGTAGTCTTCTGGATTTACCAACCCGTACATAGAAGATACGGAAGCAACTACAATGACATCTCTTCTTTCCAAAAGCGCGCTTGTAGCAGAGTGACGCAACTTATCGATTTCATCATTGACACTAGATTCTTTTTCAATATAAGTATCACTAGAAGGCACATAAGCTTCTGGTTGGTAGTAATCATAATAAGAAACAAAATATTCGACCGCATTGTCTGGAAAGAATTCTTTTAACTCTCCATATAATTGCCCTGCTAATGTTTTATTATGAGCTAGCACTAATGTCGGTTTATTCACTTCTTTTATCACATTAGCAATCGTAAATGTCTTCCCAGTACCTGTTGCACCAAGAAGTGTCTGTTCTTTAACGCCCTTATTAAGCCCCTCCACTAATTCCTGGATGGCCTGAGGTTGATCTCCTTGTGGCGTATACGGAGCCACTAGTTTAAATTCATTCATACCTTCACCTCTTTTTTCGATTCTTTTCCATTATACCATCAATAAACAATATTTACCCCCAGCTTGCACCCTCCCAACCCTATACCTTGCTTGCATTTCATACTGGACTTTTGTATAATAGTCCGTGTTGGAAACAACTGATCAGTGATTATACATGTAAAATGAAAGAGGGGTGAACCCATTGCCAAATATCGCATCACAAATCAAACGTGTTCGTACTAACAAAAAGTCAACACTAGCAAACAACTCACAAACTTCTGCTATGCGTACTGCTATCAAAAAATTCGAAGCTGCAGTAGCTGAAGGTGCTGAAAATGCTGAAGAATTATTACGTGCTGCTCACAAAGCAATCGACGGAGCTGCTTCTAAAGGATTAATCCACAAAAACAAAGCTTCTCGTGACAAATCACGTCTTGCTGCAAAATTAAGCAAATAATAATTAGCCTGAGAATTGATCTCGGGCTCTTTTTTTATGCTCGAAAAATAAGAACGCCTCACGGGTAATGAGTGAAGAGAGTAGAACACCTCCTTCGAACTCCTCTGGATTTTTTCATCGTTATCATCATCATGGCACCACCTTGAGCCGAAGTCTCAAGGTTAGCAAGCTTCAAACTGAGGGTAAGAGATAAATCCCTAACCCTCAGTAATTCACATTGCTTGCTAGTACACGACGATGATTCCGATGAATCCAAGGAGTTCTTCGTTTGTGTTCTACTCTATTACGATATCCGTGAGGCGTATATTATTAGAGATGAAAAAGAAGCCCTATCAATAGCGCTTCTTGGTTTGGTAAAATCCTTACGGATTTCTTCAAGGTAGATTTTTATATCGGATAAACTGAAAAGAATCAGTTTTGTTATTGAAAGAGTTATAGCGGGGCAACGGCTCGAGCCTAGGTCTCTCGCCTTTAAAGCCTCAAAGCAGGAGTACGGAAGGACTTCCTACTCCTGCTAATTCGCATTTAATGCACTTTCCCGCTATTCTTTCAATAAACTGATTCTTTTTTGTTTATCCTCTATTAGATTTTACCCGTAGAATCCGTAAGAATTTTTACCCCTATTCTTGATTCCAGAGATAAAAAAAGAAGCCCGATCAATGGGACTGCTCCGGGAAAGAAAAGAGAGCCCGGGCAATTCAAAGGTTAAGGGAAAGAAAAAAAGAGAGTGCTGGGGAAGAAAGTTTGGATTCCTCTCCTGGCACTCTGCTTTTTATTAGACAGATAAGTCATCAATAAATTGTTTGGCTTCGGCTAAGCCCATTCCTGTTTCGTCACGTAAGTCTTTGATTGCTTGAATAATGCGACCGTCGCGTTTTTAATGTACGTAAGTGTTCTTCGAGTTCTTCTGGGATATACTCTACTTCTTCGTTAGATGAACGATTAGTATTCGAATAGGAACTTTCTCTATTAGAAACATTGTTTGTTTTTTTACCTTTACATAACTTAGTAATACTAACACTACAACTGCAGCGATAATGATAATCATTGGGCTCATACATATTCCTCCATATTATATATTTGAATTTTTATTGTTTTCTACGCGCAAAACTGTAAGATAAACCATTCCAGTTGCATCTCTTTAATGCCTACACTCGTCTTTAAAGCATATTCTGTGTCGACCAATTGCATAAAGGCCTTTTCTAAAAGCGGTAACCCAAATCTTCTAGATTGTTGCAGCGCAATCTTCACACGGTACGGATGTACGCCCAGTGTCTTTTGGATTTCTGGTTCTTGATACCCTTCTCTTTTCAAGTAGGACACTTGAAGCAATAATCGAAACTGTCCTAAAAGAATCGCATTCATCTTCAAGGGGTCTTCTTTTTGTAGTAACATATCGTGATAGATTTGGAGCGCCTTGACTCCTTCTTTTTTTCAAGATAGATTCCCCAAGTTCAAAAAAATATTCTGTTCCAATGTTTTTGGCGACTAAACTCTCGACTAATTCCAGCGGAATCATTTTTGTATCAATGGAAGCAATCATCAGTTTATCTAATTCTTTCATACTATTCGTTAGTGAATATTGTGTTTTAACGAGTAAGGTCTCTAGCGCTTCTTCTTGGATTGTGTAATGGTGGTTACGCAATGAATCTTGAATATATTGTTTAACATCTCTTTCTGTTAGTTCACTAGCATCTAATAAAACCGCCACTTTCTTTAACTGTTTCACGATTTTTCTTTCGTTGATCCAACTTATCATACGGAGCAAAGAATACCATCACAGAACTTTCCATCGGATTTTCTAAATAGGCTTGCAACCTTTCTAATTGATGATCCATTGATTTTTTTCTCTTTTTCCCCTGTAAAAAGCTTGGATTATCAACCAGTACTAATCTTCTCTCTCCAAAAAGGAACCGACTCTGCATCTTGAATAGCTGTTTGAATAGAGACTTCCTCCATATTGAATCGTCCCACATTCAAGTCTTGATCTTCAGGAGCCACAATGGTCTCTAAAAACACTTTTTCGTGCAAGTTCTTGTAAATAAGGTTCTTTTTCCTTGAACTAAATAAACCAGATTCACTTGCCCGTTTTTAATGCGATCGAGTTGTTTCTCAAATTCCATCTTTCCGCCTCCTGTCCTTTAAGTTTATCTTGAAACGTGGGCTTTTGTCTATTCTTTCAATTTTTTTGACGTTTTTTTCGAGAGTTTCGTAGAAATTTCAATCTGTTCTTTTCTAAAATAAAGACGAATTTGTCCATCTTGATCCGTGCGGAAAAATATGAGCGTGTATTCCATTTAACCTTCCTACCGTCTCAATCGAAGGATGGCGATAACGATTATTCTTCCCGCAAGAAACCAAGGCAACAGAAGGGGAAGCTTTTTGTAACAATGCTTCACTTGTAGACGTTCGGCTTCCATGATGCCCCACTTTTAAAAATAGAAAAATGCAAGTTGGGAGTATCTTTTTAGAATATTGTCTTCTACTTTTTTTCAGAAGCATCGCCAGTGAGTAACACGGTATGCTTTTTGAATCGTTAGAAGAGCTACAATTGAATCATCATTTTCTCCTTTGGAAGTGTCTTTGGGCCACAGAATTCGCCACTTCGTTTGGTTCCATTTCCACTCGTTTCCTGAAGAAACCAACTTCCACCGTATAGACGGATAGTCTCTTTTCATTTGTTGCATCAATGGAAGTTTCTCCATCCCTTTTTCCAATCACTATTTCTTTAATTTTAATCTGCTGTGCAATTGCTTGAAGATTCCCGACATGATCTTCGTCTCCATGGGAAAGCATTACTTGCGACAATTCTGAAAAGTCCTTCTGCTTGAAGAGCAGGAATGACGGTTGTGTCTCCTTGAGGTTTTCTCTTGCGCTTTTTCCATTCTTCTTTGGAGGCAAAATCGCTCAATCCACCCGTATCGATTAATGTCGCTTGATTCCATCCTGGAGCCATTACTAAAACCGAGTCTCCTTGTCCGACATCTATCATTATTAATTCATTTCCCCAATGATAGGGAACTTCTATCAGAAGTAAAATAAGAGCCCCCAGACAAAAGAGTCCTTTTTTAACCGTCATCTTCCTTCGTTCACATAGCACTAGAGCGAAAAGAATCAGCAAAAAATAACTGATCCACTCCCATGATTCCCAAATCCCAAATGTAAACTTTGTAAAGGTGAACTTCTGACAAAAGCTTAATACTTGCGTGAGCCCCGAAAGAAGCGCTTCTCCTAGAAAGCAAATGATGTCCACTAAATTTCCCCATCCCGATAATACCGCAATCAGATAAATCGTTAAGAGAGGAAATAGAACCCCTTCAAACAATAGGGAGAATAATGCAGTAAGCACGATACTGAGAACATTCCAATAAAAGAAATATTGACAGACGAGTGGCAAAGCTATAACACTCACTCCGATTGGAATCCACAATGAAGCGTTGACTTTAGGAAGCACATTTTTGCCACTTGGATAATAGAAGAATTACTGCGCTAAGAACATAGCTTAATTGAAACGCGACATTCCAAAGAATTCCTGGCCAAAGGAGGGTTGATCCAATGACCATCCCTAAAAGGCTCCATAGTTGAGAGTGATGCCGAAGAGTCGTCCATCGTTTCAAAAAAGTAGAGAGAATCACCATTCCAATCGCGCGTGTCCCACTAATGCCCCATCCGATAACAAACCCATAGAACAGAACAAAGCACATTAATACACCATCCGTTTTCTCACGAGTAATTCCGCACCTCCAGCAAAACTTTTGCAGAACCGAAACCATTAACGAAATATGAAGCCCCGAAACCGCTAATACATGCAGAATCCCTAGCTGTTTGTACCGTTCCCAAACTTCTTCATCAAATCCTGATTTTTCCGCAAGAAGCAATGCTAATGTATATTGTTTGACCTGATTTTCCTTCTGCGTGCGCACTTGATGTAGCAACCAAAAACGGAGATTCTCAATAGATGCATGGATTCCTTTGACAGCGACTTTTCTACTTGATAGGCTCTCAATTTTGAAAGAATGAAGAATCCCCAAACTCAAATAGTGATTTTTCGCATCGAAAATTCCCTTTATTTCGAGCAGGTTCGATTTCCTCAATACTTCCTTCAACAGATACCTTTACCACATGATTCAGTTCTAGAAATTCCTTTTGCTCCTCTTTCGAAGCCAAAATATAGCGAAAAAATACTGTTTCACTCCTTCCTTCTGCTTCTAAAAGAGCAGTTCCTGTTAACAAATCCCCATTCACTTTGAGGTGATGGGGATTTAATATCATTTGCCCATGAAGAGGTTGTGAAGGGTGAAAAGGGGTTTGTGTAATAGCCTGGACATAATAGAATGAGCGAATAGAAAAAAATTCCAACGACTATTAGACCCATTGCTTTTTCGTACTGATTGTTCACGGATTAGACCCACTACGATTAGCAGTAAAGGAAGAGCAAAGCCCACTTTTCCTGACTGAAAAACGACCATCGCCGTCCCAATCACGCATGCAAGAACAAAGTAAATCATTGGACAATCACTCTTTCCTGAAAGGATTCATATAATTTCTTACCAATCCCTCTCACTTTCATCAGCTCTTCTTTGTTTTTTAAAGGATCCATTTTTCTTTCGATATTCTATAATGGCTTCTGCCTTTTTCTCCCCAATCCCTTTTAATGTCTTCAATTCTTCAACGGTTGCTGTATTAATATTGACCTTGCCTTCTTTTCCAACTTCCTTTTTCTGAGACGTGGGCGCTTGAGCGACCTCCGAATTCACTTCTTCTCCCTTTTTGGGGACTACAATCACCATTTGATCCTCCAAGAGTTGCGCTAAATTCAATTTTTTTGATCATCCGCTAATGGAGTGAACCCTCCTGCAGCCCTCAATGAGATCTTTCACTCTATTTTCTGCTTTCATTTGATAGACTCCGGGGTGGTGAACTTCTCCTTTTACATCAACATAAATGACGGTCGAAACCGTTGTTTTTATCTTCTACCTCTTGAGGAAGAATGGTTGTCTCTGCTAGGGATGTGGCAGCTTCTTCCACCTCTTCCCCTTGGCGACTCATCCAAAAAGCCCCATCCCGATAATGAGGCAAACAAATAAAAACACTCCCTTTTACTTTCCAATTCATTTCTTCCCATTTATCTTTCCATGCATCAAAAAGCCATTTTTTTCTCACTCCTTAAAAAAAGATTACTCCAATTAAAGATATGAGAAAAATGACTCTCCTGTTATAGATTTTTTAGAATCTCAATCGCTTCTTGTAAAGTTTTCACAGGATAGATTTTAATATCTGTCCCTAACTTTTCAGCTGCTTCTTTGACTTCTTCGTAATTTGTCTTGATATCTGGATAACGCTCACGCATCTCATCCGTAATTTCATCATCCGGTGCTAAGAAAAACAGTCGCTCCAGCTTCAATCGCAGCTACTAATTTCTTATCAATCCCGCCGATTCTTCCAACTCTTCCGTCCAGTTCAATCGTTCCAGTCCCCGCAATATTATGTCCTTTTTTTCAAATGGCTGTTTGTAATTTGATTATAGATTTCAAGCGTAAACATTAAACCACCTGAAGGACCACTGACGCCATGCGGATCAAATTCAATCGACGGATCCGAAGTTACGTCTTCATCAATTTCTCCATCAAATCCTAAACGAATTCTACCAGTACGACTGTTCATTTTAATTGTTCCCGAATGAGTTGGGATTTTTCCATCGCGTTTGACCATCAGCGATAAATAATGACCTGGTTGCAATGAAGAAAGATAATCTTGTAGTTTTTCAAGACTCTCATCCGTATTTTCAAGTCTCTTTCCATCAATTGTTTCAATGATATCGCCAACTTTTAATTTATCACGGAAATTAGAATTTTGATCCACTCGAGTGACAAAAATACCGTTGACTTTATTTTCTACTGACTTTCCAGCTGCTTCAAAGGCGACACGAACTGCTTTTGAACGAGCATTTCGCATACTGAACTCTTGTAATTGATTATATTCTTCTGGTGTATAGTTTCCAAACACTTTTTCTTCAGGTAAAATCTCATGATGTTTGAAAAATTGTTTTAAAGAAGTTAGGACTGTTGCTTGCTCTATATAGACAGTCAGCACTCGCAGTGTCCCTTCTTCTTCATCTTTTGTCCCATTGACCGTTAGAAACTGAGATACATCTTCAGCCGTTCCGGGAGATTCAATGACGTAAGGAATGGGAATGAATGAAATAATCGCTAACAGAATAACCGTTAAAATAATATAAAAAATTTTCTTAGACTTCGACATTTGTAATCTCCTCATCCATTCTAATCTTTCTCTCTGACGCATCCTTATACTTTTCTTCTAAGGCGCTTTTTCACAACTTCAGGGACAAAAGGACTGACATCCCCACCAAAACGTGCCAATTCCTTCATCATCGAAGAGCTTACAAAGCGATATTCTTCCTTACTGAGCAAAAAGAACCGTTTCAACTTCCCCGTTTTGAACACGGTTATGAGATGCAAGAGTCGCTTCATATTCGAAGTCGGTCGCATTTCGAACCCCGCGCACAAGAACACTTGCTCCTAACTTGGCTGCAGCCTCTACGGTTAATCCTCCGCTTACGGCTACCACTCTAGCATTGGGTACATGCGCAATCACCTTTTCAACCAGTGATTTTCGCTCGTCTAAAGAAAATAAATAATTTTTCTGAACATTATGCGATAAAACCACAATGACTTCATCGAAAAGTTCACTGCTTCGCTCGATAATATCCAAATGCCCATTCGTAATCGGATCGAAGCTTCCTGCTACTACCGCTTTTCTCATCTTAAGCCTCCTCTTCGCTAGTCGCACGGTCGAAAAACACTAATGCTGTAATCCCGTACTCCACGCGCTTATATTGCTCAAATTCTAAAATTCGCTCTGGAAGTTGCACTTCCTTATCCACCTCGCAGACAATCACGCAGTCTGAGGAAAGAAGGTTGAGTTCTTGCAACTGCTCAATGTCTTTTACAATTTCTTGCAAGCGATACGGTGGGTCCATAAAGACCAACTCGAACGGTTCAAACGCCGGATCACTTGCAATGATTTTGAGTCCTTGTTTGACGTTTTGTCGTTTTAAATGAAATTGCTCGGGCGATTTTGTAATCTCAATATTTTGCTCAATCGTCTTTTGTGCAAGGCGATTGTTTTCGAATAGAAACGCACGGTCCATTCCACGAGAGACAGCCTCAATGGCAACGGCTCCGCTTCCGCTGTACATGTCGAGCATGACTCCTCCGTCAAAATAACCGCCCAAAATATTGAAGAGCGATTCTTTTATCTTGTCAGTCGTCGGACGAGTATTTTGGCCCGGTACTGCCTTTAAGCGTCTTCCGCCAAATTCTCCTGAAATAATTCGCACAGTGCATTCCTCCTTATTTCACTATAATACCATATTCCAGCGTTCTTTCGTGAGTTTTTTATAAAATAAGTGCATCAACTGCTTGAAGGATTTCTTTTGGTGCTTCTTGAGTGATGGGGGAATGACGATGAATCGAATCCTTGCGGATTTTTTTATAATAGCTCTAATGGGGCACCGGCTTGAGCCATGGTCTCAAGCTCTTTCAAGATTCAAACGTACTCTAGAAAATAAATTTTCAAGAGTACGTAATTCACTTTGAATGCTATCCCCCATTACTGCTATTATAAAATCCGCTTGATTCTTCTCATCGTCTAGTTCAAAGAGAAATTTTTACTTTGTAATACTCTAAATTTATAAACTCACGAAATAATATGGAAGTATAAATACGCTGTGTGATTATATTTTAAACGGCAAAGCTTAAAGGCGACTGGCAAAATGCTCTCCTCCTTGGAATGGGGACTGTCGAGAAACAAAAAAGTCCGCTACATACATAGCGAACTTTCATTTATTTTATAACGGAATAATGGTGTCATTATCACTATTGGCAGGTTCGGTTGAGACAATCTCAATCATCAGCCCATGTGGCAAGCAGATGCTGGTCTGACCCCGGTTTGGAAATCCAGCCCGTATTCACAGCAATCTGATCGGGGCTATTATCCTCTTTATCTCTAATTCTAGTTCCATCAACTTCGATAATATTATATTGATTATCATGAGGTTCAAAATAAAACTCTTCACGAGGCGTATTTTCGCTTAACTCGATACGCTGAACCTCCTCCCCATCAATGGTAATGATGGCATATATCTTAGCTTCTTCTTTAACGGTTGCTTGTTGGTAAGCATAAATTGCATTTGGTAAAAATGATAAGACCAATAACACGAGCACAATAATAATGTCGTATGGCTTTATCAAATGGGAATACTTCTTAACTATCGTTCTCATCCTTTAACTCTAATAATGTTCTTCGTACTTCTGAGGCGATTTTTGAACCCATCACGAGTAATTCATACAAAGTGAAAGTTTCAAATGGAGTTACTCTCCCCACATAGCGAATAAAAAGTTCCCCATCTGGATCCATGAGTAGCGTATAGTAAGCTACTAACTCCTGGTTTAAGCGATTAATGGTAAAAAGCACATCGAATAAATCTAACCCTAAGTCTTTTCCATTTCCGATTCCTTCATAAGTGATTTGGTAATCGGTACGATCCTGGCTATCATCAAACACGACGCTAAACGGAAACTCATCTTCTCCTTCTGAATACAGACCAAGAAACGCAATTCCGTCATTGCTTAAATCTTTCTTATCCAGTTTCAAATCACGATTCTTTAACACTGTTTCAAATGATTCACTTACGTACATCGCAGCCACTCCTTTCGCCATTTGTAACCTCTATTTTACTAGATTCCCTTCTATTTCACAACCAAACATCGAAAACCATCATTTTCTTCTCTATTAGATACTAAGAACGTCTTCATTTTGGCCGTTTTTTAGGAACTTCATTCTCTTCTGCATGTATTCTATTCATTTTTAGAAAAAACAGTAAACCTATTCCGTTTACTGTTTCCTAAAATAATCTTTTTTTCACTTATCTATAGTCCCTTTTCTTTTTGGATACATGATATAAATAAACCGCAAAGAAGATACAAATTGCTTTTTGCTATATAATCTAGAAGGCCTGTATCATTTATACTCATTTGAGAGAATGTATTTATCAGTGCATGTGTCATCACACAGATCCATAGACTATTGGAATAGGCAAATAATGCCGACAGAATAAAAGAGTTGGTTAGTAATCCTAGTAAAAAACCTAGAACATGAATGGTCCCTAAACTTCCGTCAATATAAAAGAACAAGAGATGCCATACAGCCCCAACACACAAAAAGTAATCAGCGTTGAAGCAATATATGAAATCTTCTTCTCTAAACTAGGTTGAAATGAATATCTCCATCCCTAATTCTTCGATGCCACCAAATACAATCCTTAAAGAAAAAGAAGGAACGGTAGAAATAGTGATATGCTCCTTCTAAACTAGACACTAAAAAAATTAAACTGCTTTAGAGGAAGTATTTTTAAGTTAATAAAGAAACATACTGCAACAGAATTAAAAAAATCATAGAATTATTTTTAGATGGCGTAGCCTTTCGTGGAACTATGTAGTGAATACGGTTTAAAAATATCACCTGTAAATTTTAATTTGTATTTTTCTGAATTATAAGGTACACGAGACTTCAGCATTAGACAATTAAAACGGATTGAACACATATACATATGAATTTAAAAAAAGTGGTTAAATAGTTTTTGAATCAGAGACTTACGTAACAGCCATCGCAATAAAATACCAAATTCCTTGTGCTAAAAAATGTACGAAATTGGATTCATAAGTATACTAATGGTGAGGCCGCGAAGGCCAAATATCCTAATTCAGAGGTATATAACATTAAATCTAGAAAAAAACCTCCCTTAAAGAAAAGAATCCTTATTGTTAAGGACTGCATTCAAAAATCAATTAAACTACAAACAAAACAGCACAGAAATTTAACGTCTTTTACAATTTGGTATTTCAATAGGTTTGAAATCATCAAAAATATGTTCCTGATGGATTATTAGATATTCCAGAGAAACGTAACCCCAATAATATACATACAGAAACCAAGCTCATTCGTGCAGAAATAGCTTTATTAACGGTATGAAACGAATACTTTAAAACAGGAAATACCTCAGTAAAAAAATTAAAAGAAGCAGAAAAACGAACAGGCGTTTGCTAGATTAGATTTGAAGCGGAATATAAAACAATTAAGTAAAATAAATTTCTTCATCAACACTATTTGACAAAGAGCCAATAATAAAAAAACACCCCAAAAGTTAGGTTTTCTGTCTAACTTTTGGGGTGCACTTAGATCCACAGTTTTTGGCTTAGCATGACCAAGCACACCGTATATAGATTATAGTGGAATCATATATATCTGCTAATGTTTTTTTATTAGTAGGAATAGTAGTAATTTTTAAACACTTTCTTGAACAGGAGAAAGTAAAAAATCCATACACTACTCGAATTATAAGTTCACAAAACATGCTGTGAAATGAGACACGGACTAGCGAGGAGAATTCAAATTCATACCATTTATTTCCGTCCTTTGTGGATAATATTAAGACATTGTAGCAGAAGTCTTCATAGAATCCATTTAACAGACAATTAGCATTTGATAATAAAATCCTAACTCTATAATTAGTCTAACTTAAAGTTTAATTATTGTGAAATAATAGGTCATAATAATATTCAAAATAGCTTTTTCGATCGACTATAAATTTCACCTTTCCAGCTAAGCTCACAACGAATATTGTCATTTTGATTTTTCTTTTCATCGACGCTTTCAATTCAACTCGTAAAAATTTTTGCCCGTTGATTTCAGTAACTATATAATCTACCGTTTCTACCTTTCCTATTATTTCAAAAATCTTTTTGCTTTATTTCTTATGTTTTTTAAATATAGCTTCTGACCAACTTCTATACTACTTGCAGATTCCGGAGAAATATATGTAACTATAGAAATTTCATTAAGCTTCTTTATATCCGGAACAATTTCAGCAATAATCTCTCCTACAGGAATTATTCCCAATTTATTAATTTCTGACTTTAAATGAACAACCCCATCTATATCAGCTTTTTATATAATTCTTTTTTCAAGTGCTTTTTAATTCAGTCAATTGATTTTTTTAAGTTGCATCAAATTTTGTTCGTTATCTTTTATTTCCTTTAATATCTGTACAATAACTTGTTGTTTTTAGCTTTTTATTTTTCGATAGCACTCATTTCCGTCAATTCGTGTTCATATAATTCATTTTGATTTATTTGCATTTCTTTTCTTTAAATCTTCTAATTCTCGAACCTGCTTTTAATAAAAATTGCTTTTTTCTTCATTTTCTAGTTTGTTAATTTCTTCGTTTTTTTATTAATAGCTCCTCATCTATTTTTTTGAAATTTTATCTTGCAAATAACTAGTTTTTTTGGCTATTCACACTATTTTGTTGGATAACTTCTTTATTATTTTTTTATTCTCAACATTTATATTATATGAAACCTGTAGTAAATAATCTTCAAACTGTGCTGAATATCCCCAATGACCCTCTGATTCAAATTTTGAAACTCCTTCTTCAACACTATTATAAAAAGATCTAACTCTTTTAACTTCCCCTCAATATTTGATATCTCATCATTTATTGCGTTCATTTTTAGTAGTTAACTCTTCATTGTTATATTCAACTAGAATATCACCCCTTATGTACTATTTTTTCCTTCCTGTAAATAATTACGCTCTATGCTCAAGGGACTTACGGATTGTACTAATTGACTTTTTATCACCAACACTAACCTCTGCATACTCCTCAATTATGACTTCCCTTTTTTATTATCAAAGCAACAGAAACAATACTTATTATAAATAAAAATTGAAATAATAAGATAAGATATGCCCCCTACATTCCTCTTATAGAAAAATTCTCTGTTAATATATTCTGACATCAATTATCTTCCTTCTATCCCGTTATTTATAACTTCATAATAAAGCCCTTGGATATTTAACAACTCATCATGTTTACCCTTTTCAGCAACTTTTTCCGTCTTTAATATAGAAAAATCTGATCACATTTTTGGCTATAGACAGTCTATGTGCAATAAATATAACAGTTTTTTCTAACTGTAACAATCTATCAATTATTTTGTTTTTCAGTAATAACATCCAAATTACTTGTGGCTTCATCTAAAATTAATATGGTAGGATTCGACAACAAAGCTCTTGCTAAGGCAAGACGTTGTTTCTCACCCTCCTGACAAAGTCATTGATTCACTATTAATATGTGTATAGACCCCCTGAGGTAAGCTATTAATAAAATTAGTGAGTTCACATAAATCAATTACTTCGTTAACTTTTTCAAAATCAAATTGTGGCGAATTTAAAGTTAGATTTTTCAAGAATTGTACCTGTGAAAAACGTATGATTTCTGAGGTACATAACAAACTCTTTTTCTTAAATAATTGGTGTTAATATCATTTATATTTAAATTATTTATCAGAATCCGTCCACTAGATAAATCACACATTTTTAGTCAAAAGCTTTTGCTAATGTCGATTTCCCACATCCACTTTCTCCTAATAACGCTACTTTTGATTTCCCTTCTATTTTTAATGAAATATCCTCAAGAATTACTCTACCATAACCATATTGAACGAGAGTTTTTCAAGAACAATATCTCCCGATAAATCGCCTGATTCCAAACCCATTGTTTTTCTTTTTTTCTGTATGTAAAATATCATTTATTCGTATATTTGCAATTTTTGATAATTGAATTTTGGGATAAAAATCTAGTACATCTCCAACAGAAGAAAGTAAATACGACATCATAGATTGAAATGCAATGAATCTTCCGATAGTGATATTACCATCAATTATCATATAACTTCCGACTAACATTATTAGTAAACGAGTGTATTCTTGAAGTGTATTTTTTTGATAACATAAAAAAATATGGTGAATTTATTTTTCCTGTAAACTGAATCTAAAATGTTCTGTGAATTGTAAATCTATTTCTTCAAGCCTACAACTTTCAGCGCTTAAGGATTTTATAGTTTCTATACCATTTATATCTTCAATAATAGTCGATGATAATTTTGAATTTAATTCAAGTGATTTACTATTAAGATTAAAAATAATGATTTCTAGTAATAAAAAAATAAATGCTAATACTACAGGGATCAATATTATACTAACAAAAAGAAATGGATTTTGTAAAATTAGTACTATTGAAATTATAATTCCTGCTATTAAGCTCATAAACGTGCTAGAAATCGCTTGAGATATTGTTTCAATTAGTAACATTGCATCAGAAAAACGAGAGATGATTTCTCCAGACCTACGAGTTTGAAAAAAATCTACTGGTAATCTAAAAACATGTCTTAAATATGGCAATAAAATATCTATACTCATTCTTTTGGCTTAACACTAGCAATAAATATTCTTTTGAATATTCTAGTACCGATTTAAGTAAATAAATAATACCAAATGCTATTACTAAAACATATATACTTTTGCTTCAATTTTAAAGGAATAAATTCATCTATTATAACCTGTGTAAAAATAACTACTTACTATTGAAATTAGGGCAATTAAAAAGAAGAGGTTAAAATACTAAGTGTAATTTTTTTATCCTTTAATAATTCCTGCCCTACCTCCCATAAACTACTGTTTTTTTCTCTTTAGTAGGATAATAACTAGGAGCAGGTGTTAAAAAGTAAGACTCCCGTCCATATATTGGTAAACTCGTTAATGCTAATAGAATAGATTTTTGTTTGGATTAGGATCCGCAATCGTAATTCTATTTTTTTACAATTAGTAATCAAACAAAAATGAAATTCATTATCATCATTCTTTACATGTGCGACTGCTGGTAATTGTATCTTTTTTTCAAAAATATTAATATCTGTTTTAATTGCTTTTTGAATCTAGATTAAAAAAATTCTGCTGCTTTTAACTAATCCAAAAAGACTAGTTCCTTCTATTGTAGTTTTTGATAAATTTCGGAGTGTCGATATATTTATATTACTGCCATAATGCTTCAACACCATGGATAATACCGCTAATCCGCAATCTTTTTGGTCAAGTTGTTGAGTATAATTTTTACGCTTAAATTTCATGTATTCTCCTAAAAATAGTAATAGAGGTCGTTATACAACCTCTATTACTGTTAATTATCATTTAAACCAAGACTGAAACCATCGTCTAAGATTCCTCAAAGCTTGACTACCTCCGCTGCCGTAGCCGCCGCTACTAGACTCCCATCGCTCAATGCGACGTTGAACATAATCTCCGCCAAAAATGTTTTTTTCATTTCATCATTTGATAAAATTTTTTTCATTATAAAAAAACTCCTTACTTTTTAAAAATTTTATATAGGCATAGAAAAACATGTAATAGTCCTTAAAAAAACATGAAAAGTTATATAAAAATAAATCTTTCTTTCCAAATTAAGTTGAATTCTAACAGTCAATAAAAAAACTAAATATTGTAACTATTATATAATGTATAATTTTACTTTATGTAATAGAAAAAGTTTATATAGGCTTTTTTTCGTTAAATAACCAAAAATTAGTATTAAAAAAACAAAAGAAAGATTAGGTTCTCAACTTTCTCAGACTATACAAATTTACCATCTTCTAAAGAGACTTTTTAACCATTCACTAAAATGTTTTGTTGCTACTCTAACTCCATAACCGCCAGCAATCTCAAATCGTTCCATTGAAGATACAGACGGATTAATAGAATAGCCACCCATAATAGATTTCATTTCTATTTCTGTCAAAGACTTATTTTTCATATTTTTTTCTTGTTTCTACTTTATTATAATCATGATTACGTTTTCATTATAAAATATTTCTTTTACAAATAAAATGATTTATTTATTCATTTTTTTATGAATTTTTAAGTAACACTTGTAATTCTTCTAACTTTAGACCTTACGAAACTCTATTTCAAACAAAACATTAGTACCTCTACTCTCTATCAAAATAAGAAGAATTGATTTGATTACGTAAACGAAATACATATTTATAATCAGAAATTACAGTTATAAAATACTGGACGCCTTCAGAAATATAAAATCAAGCTCCACCGGAGACTAAATCAGATATTTTTCAAGAAAAATTCGAGAATTAAGATACCAAATCCTCCCTTCTTAAGCGATGAAAATGGCTAAATCTAATTACTATTTCGAATTAAATAAAGTAGATGCTGTGTTTGTGAAGAATTGTGATTTATTACCAGAACTCAAAAAGATTCTTTTCATGATAATAAAGTTAGAAATGGCGATGTAAGAATTCACCAAGAATTTTTTTCCGTATAGTTCACGTTGTTAATCATAAAAAGAGTACAACAACTTATACATTTAAATAATTTGTTTAGAAAGCTTCCTAAAGAAAAAAATATTATTCTAACTCGTCAATGTTGGAAACATTGCTAATAATATTATTAACAACAATATTTTGACCAAAAAAACCCTTTTAAAAAAATTGGAGTACAGATGTATCTCTATTTACTTTTTCTCGAGGGCGATATTTTTTATTTAGAATCTTAGATATATACACAAATAAAAATCATCTCCTTTGCTCTTTCTCTAAAATCTAACTTATAACAGATTCATAGGCTGCTATATAGAGCTTAAAAATCTTTGATGTTAATGAATTAATTTTTCTACTCTGATTAAGATTTCCCTCACAAATCTTTTTATCAAAAATATTGAAAAGCGAGGATTTACTCAATCAATGTTCCGAAAAAGAAAATTATTTTGGTAATTGCACTCTAGAATTGTTTTTTTCACCAGAATACAGAACTAAATGTTCTACGGTTTGAGAAGGAATATGTCATCTTTAAAGGACTTCAAACTGTTTTTGAAGAATATATAGATTATTACAATAAAATAAGTTCAGAAAACAAAATGATTATCACCTTTTCAATACAGGAAAGCATAAATATTTCAGTATAATTTAATTATGTATCCAGGATACTGGCTACATATAGTTCCAATTAGATCAAAAAAATAGACTGAAGTTTCCTTCAATTTCTTCTTTAATTTTTTTATGGGTTCTATAATTTTTTAGGGTTGATGGAAATTTTTCCACCAACCCTATTTTTTAGTGTATACAAAAAGGCCAACATCTATTATATTAAAAGCTCCTAAACCTAAAACAAAAAGGATGATGACCATATGAACAATATACTAGAAGCTACACTACAAATCAAAGAGAAAAACATTATTTGGGATAATAAAGTTAAAGAGATGATATTTTAAAAAGAGAAAATCTTTATTTTATTCAGCTACATATATGCATAAACCAGAATTTTGTAGCGTTTGTGGGTATGTTAGCCAAAATAATAATATCGTTAAAAACGTCACGAAAACATCTCGTATCACTCTCTGTTCTGTTTCGGGCCTACTGGCCTACTTAAATCTACGCAAGCAGAGATTTCTCTGTAGAGAATGCGGCTCTTCATTTACTGCAGACACTAGTCGAATCGTAGAAAAACACTGTCATATCTCTAAACGATTAAAAAACGAAATCAAATCAAAAATAAGTGAAACAGTATCTGAAACATATATCGCAAATGAAACAAATGTTTCAGTTCATACTGTATGACGTATCATAGATGATGCAGCACGATTACTAACGATTTGCCTGAACATTTGTGTTTTGATGAATTTAAATCCGTCAAATCTTCCGATAGTAATATGAGCTTCATTATTTGTGATAGCACTACACACAAGCTGGTCGATGTCGTACGAGATAGAAAATCTTACAGTTTGAAAAAGTATTTTCATCGTTTTGAGCCTAAGACTAGATTAAAGGTAAAAACTATCTCCATCGACATGTACTTACCGTACATTCAATTAATAAAAGAAATGTTTCCTAACGCTAAAATTATCATTGATCCTTTTCACATCGTACAAGCCTTAAATAGAGAATTAAATCGAACTCGGGTACGTGTCATGAATAAGCATCGCTATAAAGACGCTAAATTATATCGAAAGTTAAAACATTATTGGAAGTTAATTTTAAAGAATCCTAATGAACTTCAGAACTATAAATATAATCGTTATAAGCTTTTTGAAACCTTTATAACAACCAAGGGAATTGTGGATTATATCTTAGACAACAATCCATCTCTAAAAAATGATTATGAGGTTGTACATTCACTTCGTGAATGTATTCAAGCCAGAGATTATATAGAATTTAAGGAAACCATTGAAGCAGCTACTCAATTAAATCTATCTCCTGGTTTAAAAAGAGTATTAAAGACTCTTATTACATACTTGCCATATATTCAAAAATACTTTTGAGCATCCAACTAGAACAAATGGCCCTATTGAAGGAATAAACAATAAAATAAAAGTGCTCAAAAGAAATGCCTATGGCTTTAGAAACTATTACCATTTTAGGAACAGGATTATTTTAATAACAAAAATGTTTGGCCCAAAACTAAAAGGAATTAAGCAACAATTAGTTGCTTAATCCCTTCCTAAATTTCTTCATTAACACTATTTGACAAAGAGCCCAATTAGTTGCTTAATCCCTTCCTAAAATTTTTCATCAACACTATTTAACAAAGAGCCTTTTAATGATTAACCTAAACGTTGGCGAGAATCCGCTGCACGTTGTAATGCTTGACCAACATAGTTGATACATAACATCATTACTAAGATTAAGATTACAGTTGGTACCCAAACCCATAATTTGTGTTCGATGATATCCGCATTTTTCGCTGCAGAGATTAATGTACCAAGTGATGGTGTTGTAAATGGTAAACCGAACCCTAAGTAAGTTAACCCTGTTTCAATACCGATGTTCCCTGCTAAACGTAAGATTAAGTTTACAATAATTAATGAACTTAAGTTTGGCAAGATTTCACGGAACATGATTCGTAAGTCACTTGAACCTAAAGTCTTAGATGCATTTACATAGTCTAAGCTTGCTTCTTGAAGAGTACGTGTTCTGAATAAACGAGCAGAACCTACCCAATAAAAGGCTGTCATGATTAATACAAAGTGGAACATTGTATAGTTTGGAATCACTGTTACGAACACGATGATAATCATCAATGTTGGTAAGATCATGATAAAGTCAACAACACGCATGATCGTTGTGTCCACCCATTTACCGTAGTAACCTGAAATCAATCCAACGATGATACCGATGATACATGTCAAGATTGTAACTGAGAAACCGATTAATACTGAGTTACGAGCCCCGATAATTAATAAAGCTAAAACGTCACGACCACTTTCATCTGTCCCTAATAAGTGAGCATTTGTTGGTGCTTTATAACGACCTAAAATGTTTACTTTAAGAGCTGTATCTTCATTAATAAACATTGGTCCAATAAAGATGACTAAGAAAATTAATACTAATAAAACTAATGCTGTTAAGGCAATTTTATCTTTTAAAAACTCCCGTACAATAACCTGAAAACCAGCAGGCGGTGTAGATACGGTGCTTCTTCAACGACAGTTTCTTCAACTGTATTTACATTATTTTGCTCCATTTGCTACTCCTCCTTTTATTATTGTACACGGACACGTGGGTCTACAATACTCATAATAATATCTGATAATAGCGTACCTAAAAGTGTCGCTGTACCAAATAGTAATAGTAACGCTAAGATTACTGAGTAGTCACGTCCTGTAATAGATGATACGAATAAGTTCCCCATCCCTGGATATGAGAAGATGTTTTCAATAAACACTGAACCACCGATTAAACCAGTGAATTCATATCCTAAGAAAGCTGCAATCGGTAAGATTGAGTTACGGAAGATGTGGCGGTTGAACACAACATTTTCAGGAACCCCTTTCGCACGTGCAGTACGAACATAGTCTTGGCTTTTCGCATCGATAACCCCTGTACGTAAGTATTGAATCGTACCAGTAGTTGAAAGAATCGCCATCGTAAACGCTGGTAGAATTAAGTGGTGGAATTTGTTCAAGTAGTAAGCTAATGTGCCGCTCACGACGTCTGAATCGACAGAACCACGAGTTGGGAACCAACCTAATGTATAACCAAATAACCATAATAATACTAAGGCGAATACGAATACCGGGATTGAGTAAGTAATGAATGTATATACTACGATTGCTTTATCAGCCCAAGTATTTTGGTAACGACCTGCAATCATCCCTAATGGTAATGCGATTAAGTAAGTTAGAATCATCGTTAGTAATGATAACCATACTGTGTTACCAATACGTTCACCGATTAATTTTCGTTACTTCATATTTGTAAGTATAACTTTGACCGAAGTCTCCGCGGAATGCTTTTGAAATCCAGTTCCAATATTGAACAGGAAGCGGATCATAGAATCCGGCTTTCACACGTAAAGCTTCAATTGTATTTGGATCCGTTTCTGGAGTAATTAAACCTGTAAATGGATCCCCTGGCATCATCTTCGCGATTAAGAATGCTAACACACTAAGGATGAAGATTTGTGGCAACATCAATAACACACGACGTAAAATGGTTTTCCACATAATTATTTTCCTCCTTTTGGATTTAATGCAACAGCATGTGTGCCTGAAATTTTTTGTAAGTCGAATACACGACCATTTTTCATCATAATAAAGTTTTTTTGATTTTCTTGATAGAACTTTTCAGCTTCTTTACGACGAAGTTTGTTTGCTTTCACGGTTTTCTGGATCGATTACCGGAATCGCAGACAATAGACGTTTTTGTATAGATGTGTTGTGGATTTGCATAAATATCTTCAGCACGTCCAGTTTCAACGAAACGTCCACGGTACATGATGAATAACTCATCACACATATGTTTTACAACCCCAAGGTCATGGGAAATAAATAAGTAGCTTAAGTTGAACTCATCTTGGATACGTTTCATGTAGTTTAACACTTGCGCTTGTACAGATAAGTCTAACGCTGATACTGGTTCGTCGGCGATGATTAAACGAGGGTTACTTGCTAAGGCACGAGCAACACCGATACGTTGTCTTTGACCACCTGAGAACTGGTGTGGATATTTTAATAATGCTTCTTCAGTTAATCCGATAATTTCCATTAATTCGATAACGCGTTTTCTCTCTTCATCTGGAGATAAACGTTCGAAGTTTCTTAATGGCTCAGCTACGATATCTAAAATACGTTTTTTAGGGTTAAAACTTGATAGTGAATCTTGGAAGATCATTTGTACGTTACGGTTATAGTCTGAAGTACGACGACGTGCTTTGTTTGTTACGTCTTGCCCTTCGTAAATGACTTTACCGCTTGTTACGTGTTCTAGACCAATAATCGATTTACCGATAGTTGATTTCCCAGAACCTGATTCTCCAACAAGACCGTAAGTTTTTCCTTCTTCAATTTCAAGTGACACTCCGTCAACCGCATAAACATGATCCGTTACTCGGTTAAAGAAGCCACTACGAATCGGATAGTGAACTTTTAAATCTTCAATGGTTACAAAACCGCTCATTATGCTTCCTCCCCTTCAAAATGGAAATGTTTATAACATGTACAACGAACGAAGTGATTTGGCCCAACTTCATGAAGTGTTGGATCTTCTTCGTGAGCGTCCGCTGAAATCCACGGAATACGTGGAGCGAAACGGCAACCTTTACGTGGTAATTTTGGTAATGGTGGCACTGTTCCTTTGATTACGTGTAATTCTTGACCTTCTGAACCCGCTTGTGGGATTGATTGTAGTAATGAACGAGTATAAGGATGTTGTGGGTTTGTAAATAATTCAGCAACTGGTGCCACTTCTACAAATTGTCCAGCATACATCACGGCTACACGGTCAGCTGTTTCTGCTACTACCCCAAGGTCGTGAGTGATTAAGATGATTCCAGATTCTGTTTCTTTTTGGATATCATTTAATAAGTCTAAGATTTGCGCTTGGATGGTTACGTCCAATGCAGTTGTTGGTTCATCGGCAATGATGATTGGTGGTTTACATGATAATGCAATCGCGATAACCACACGTTGACGCATCCCACCTGATAATTCATGTGGGTATTGTTTGAAAGTACGTTGTGGGTTTGGAATCCCTACTTGTCCTAACAATTCTAATACACGTTCTGTACGTTCTTTTTCATTTAAATCTGTATGATAATAAAGAGCTTCATCGATTTGAGCACCAATCGTCATCAAAGGATTTAATGAAGCCAATGGATCTTGGAAAATCATTCCGATATCATTTCCGCGAATTTTGTTATATAACGCTTCATTTAAGTTTACTAAATTCACATCATTATAAATAATGTCTCCAGTAATCTTTGTGTTGTTTTTATTGTGTAATCCCATGATAGTTGTCGCTAATGTAGATTTCCCACATCCTGACTCCCCAACAATGGCCAAAATTTCATTCTTTTCTAATGTTAAAGATACATTATCTACTGCATCATAAAAATCATCTTTGATACGGAAACCAACGTGCAAGTTATTGATTTCTAATAGTGGCTTATCAATTGTCAAATCCGATTCCTCCTTATTTTTTGTTGTGTAACTATTTGTATTTTAAAATAATAAACATTGTTTCTATTATACGTTGCTTCCAGCTCGAATGCAAATTGTAAGACAATTCCAGCGCAAATACAACGTATTTTTAGTTTACCATGAATTAGGCTCGAATGCTATTATTTATGAGCAAAAATTAACTTTTTCTCATGTTATTTTAATTTTGATTCATTCTAAAAAAAGAAACAAAAATCTTCCAATTGATCTTCCTTTTAATGCTTTGGGTGTAGGAACAAAAAAGACTGGCTGAGCCAGTCTTTTCGAAACCTTATTTCGCTGCTGTATCACTCGTTAATTCGATTTGATATAGAGCTGATTTTTGACTACCTAAGTTAACATCGAAGTATTTCACACGTTTGTTAACAGCAGTAATCGATTCTCCGACTAACGTTGGGAAGATAAACGCTTTATCATGAACGTATTTTTGCCATTCTTTGTAGAACTCAATGTTTTTCGCTGAGTCAAAGGCTTCTGTTGAACTGATTTTCTTCATGATTGCATTTCCTTCTGGATCTACATAACGTTCGAAGTTAAATTTCGCTGTTTCCCCAAACAATCCTTCTGGGTTTGGATCGTAACCTGTTGACCATCCTGCTGCAAACACATCGATTTCTGGATCATCCGCTTGATTTTTATCATAGAATGAGTTCAATTCAATCGTACGTCCTGTGTACAGTTGAACGTCTAACCCGATTTCTTTCCACCAGTTTAAGTATTGTTGTACTAATGATTCGTTGGCTTCGTCACGTGTACGAGCGGCAAAAAGTAATTTTCAACTTAGAACCGTCTTTGTTTTCACGAAGTCCATCTCCATCCACATCTTTATATCCTGCTTCATCCAATAATTGTTTCGCTTTTTCAGGATTGTAAGTAAATCCTTCTTGGTCTTTATTATAAACATCTTTAAAGAACGGAATGATAATAGAATTTGAGGCATGTTGTAATCCGTTATACAAGTTTTTGACCCGCTGCTTCAACATCTAGTGCATACGCCATCGCTTGACGTAGGTTTGCATCACTCATTTTTTTGCATTTGGATCTGTTACATTTTTACCTGCAGCATTATCATATTTTCCTAAGTGGAAACCGATATATTCATAGGGCTGATTCTTGTGAACTTAAGAAAGTCACATTTGTTAAATCTTTATAAGCTTCATATTGCGCGTTTGGCATTGTCGCGATATCGTAATTCCCAGCTTTCATTTCTGACACGATATTATCTGGTGAAACGACTTCCATTACGACTTTATCAACTTTTGCTACACCTTTTATAATAGTGTTCATTTGGAACGAGTGTTACAGATTCACCGGCTACAATAGAATCAATTTTGAATTGTCCAAGACCAACGAATTTTTTTACTACGAACGTAATCACTTTGTTCCCACTCCGCTTCAGGAATGTCTTTGAAGATATGTTTCGGCATAATATAAGCAGAAACAGAACCACCGGCTAATTGCATTGAAGGGCTCATTTCTTTGAAGTGAATTTTCACCGTGTAATCATCCACTTTTTCAAGACCTGAAACACTATCTGCTTTTCCATTGTGATAGTCTTCCATCCCAACGACATTTTTAAAATCACCGTCGTAACGAACACCTGTATAGTCTTTATTTCCGATGGCTTGATAAGCGAAAATATAGTCATCGATTGTCACTGGTTGGCCATCAGACCATTTATACTCTTTTGAATTTAAAGTGACCGTTGCTGTTTTATTCTCAACATCAAATTTAATACTTGCTAGACCCTGTATTGGTTAATTTACGGTTCTCATCATATTCAAACATGCTTTTCATCTATAAGACCCCCGATAGTTGAATCAGTAGTGACTTGAGACAACTCATCTGCAAAAATCCCAGAAAACGGTGATGAAGATACGATAGCATATTTTTAATGTGCCACCTTTAATCGGCGTGCCTTCATGAGTGACTTCTGATGCATACTTCGTTTTGGCTGTACCGGCTTCAGTACTTGTTGTCGACGAATCTACTATTATTTCCGCCACAAGCAGCTAAAGTTAAAGCTGTCGTTGCAGAAAACAAAATCATCATTTTTCTTGTTCATATTCATTCTCCGTTCTTTTTTATTTTTGCTCTTATTTCGAATCCATAAATTTATGTTGGGATTATAATACTTGATTTTTTTATCAAATTGCAAGTGTTCTTTAATCTTATTTTAATTTTTCATCATTTTTACTCATTTTTGAAAAAGTTTTTTAAAACAAAACAAGCCTAGGAAATTTCCTAGACTTGTCTTCATTTTTATTATTTTTGCTCCATCTTCAGAAGTCAATTCGATTTGGTAAACTTGAGATTTAGAACCACTTGTTGCAATTGAAGTGTCATAATATTTCACACGTTTATTTACAGCAGTTACACTGTCCCCCTACTAAAGTTGGAATCATGAAAGCTTCATCTTTAGCATATGCTTGCCATTCTTTGTAGAACTCTTTATTTTTCGCATCGTCAAAAGCGTCTGTTGAAGAAATTTTCTTCATGATTTCAGTACCTTTTTCATTTACATAACGAGAGAAGTTAAATTTAGCTGTTTCACCAAACAAGTTAGATGGGTTTGGATCATAACCTGTTCCCCAACCACCAGCGAACATATCGATTTCTGGATCATCTGCTTGAATTTTAACGTAGAAGTTATTTGATTCAATTGTACGCCCTGTATAAAGTTGTACATCTAAACCAACTTCTTTCCACCAAATTAAGTATTGTTGGATTAATGATTCATTCGCTGCGTCACGAGTACGAGCAGCAAAGTTAATCGTTAACTTAGAACCGTCTTTATTTTCACGGATTCCGTCACCATCAACATCTTTATAACCAGCTTCATCTAATAATTGTTTAGCTTTCTCTGGGTTATAAGTAAATCCTTCTTGCTCTTTGTTATATACATCTTTGAAGAATGGTAAGATGATAGAGTTTGTACCATAGTTCAATCCGTGATATAAGTTTTCACCAGCTGAATCGATATCTAGTGCATAACCGATTGCTTGACGAAGAGCTGGATCGCTCATTTTCGCTTTTGGATTCGTTACGTTTTTACCTTGTGATTTATCAAATGTTCCTAATTTGAATGAAATGTATTCATAAGAAGGCGCAAATGAACTTAAGAATGTTACGTTTGTTAAATCTTTGAATGCTTCATATTGAGCACTTGGCATGCTTGCGATATCGTAGTTTCCAGCTTTCATTTCTGAAACGATTGAGTCTGGAGAAACTACTTGCATCACCATTTTATCTACTTTAGGACGACCTTTAAAGAAGTTTTCGTTTGCTTTTAAGGTTACAGATTCTCTGGCACGATTGATTCAATTGTGAATGGTCCTAGGCTGACTACTTTTTGTACTCGCGTACATAGTCACTTTGTTCCCAATCTTTAACTGGAATATCTTTGAAGATATGTTTTTGGCATTGTATATGCTGGAATCGCTCCACCTGCTAATTGCATAGAAGGTAACATTTTTTCAAAGTGAATTTTCACTGTATAATCATCCACTTTTTCCACACCAGAAATTTTATCTGATTTGCCTTCGTGGAAGTCTTTCATTCCAACAATGTTTTGGTAACGGTCGTTATAACGAGACCCCTGTATAGTCTTTTATTACCGATTGCTTCGATTGCAAAGATATAGTCGTCAATAGTGAATGGTTTTCCATCTGACCATTTATAGTCTTTCGCATTTAATGTTACAGTCGCTGTTTTTCCTTCAACGTCTAATTCTAATGAAGCTAAACCTGTATTTGTTAACTTACGGTTTTCATCATACTCGAACATTGATTGATCTACTTGACTTGCAATAGTTGAGTCAGTAGAGTTCGTTGATAATTCATCAATAAAAATACCACTGAATGGTGAAGCTGCTACTAAAGCGTATTTTAATGTTCCTCCTTTAATTGCAGTTCCTTCATGAGTAACTTCTGCATTAAATTTTGATTTTGAACTTGCTTTTGCTGGTTCAGATGAAGTGTTTCCACTATTTCCATTATTAGCATTCCCACATGCTGCTAATGTTACTGCTGCCGCTGCAGCTGATAAGAATAATAAGCTCTTCTTTTTCATTTTTTTCCTCCACTCTCAGACTTCGAGTCCATCCTAACTTCAGATGAATTGTCTGACAAATTAATTCTTGATGTTAATTTTAACAGAATTTTTAATTATTTGCAAGAAAAAAATCTATATTCTTTTTTTAAATTTATTTTTAAGTACAGGATTTAGACTACATTTATTAAGAACTCTTTTCTCTTTAAACCTCTTTTTATACAAAAAAAGACCTTGCAAAAGCAAGGTCTTAAAATGAAATTTCATTCAATTATTTATCAGCAACTCCAGTTTCAGAAAGTAATTCTACTTGTTCCCATCCTGTTGATTTACCTTGAGCAATACTTACATGTTTCACACGTTTGTTTACTGCTGTTAGTGAGTAAGTGTTGAAACGTGGAACTTGGAATGGATTTTCGAATACAAATTTTTGCCATTGTTTGAATAATTCAACACGTTTAGCTGATCGAATGAAGCTTCAGAAGCAATTTCATCGATTAATTTAGTGTGTTCATCATTCACATAGTGTGAGAAGTTGAAACGAGCTTTTGGTCCATATAATCCATCTGGGTCAGGGTTGTAACCAATTGTAAATCCACCTAACCACATATCGTAGTCATCTGCATATTTTGTTAATTTTTCAGCGTATGCGTTAAAATCTAATGCACGACCATTTAATAATTCTACGCGTAGACCAACATTTTTCCACCATTCGATGTATTGTTGAATAACAGCTTCATCTGTTTGGCTACCAACTGGAACTAATAATGTAATCGTTAATGGTTTACCTTCTTTGTCTTCTACATAGCCATCATTATCCGTATCTTTATAACCTGCGTCTGCTAAGATTTCTTAGATTCTTCTGGGTTGTATGTGAATCCTGGAACTTCTGATTTATCCGCATAGATTTCACCAAAGAATGGTGTTAATAATGTATTTGCTGCAGTACGTAACCCTTGGTAAGTTTCGTTTGCCACTTGTTCATTATCTAATGCATAAGCGATGGCTTTACGTAAAGCAGGATCACTCATCTTCTTACCAGGTTCGAATACGTGTTCACCTTTTTCTTTGTCAAAGTGACCCATATTGAAACCAACATAAGAAATACTGTTTGTGATGTTACCAATTAATGTGATATTTGATAAGTTTTTATAAGTATCATATTGTTCTTGAGGCATTGAAGCAAAGTCATATTTACCAGCTTTCATTTCTTGAACTATTGAGTCTTGAGATACAATGTCCGCTTTTACGCCGTCCACTTTAGGTTCACCTTTATAGTAGTAAGGGTTTTTCTTGAATGTTACAGATTCCCCTGGAACTACTTTATCAACGATGAATGGTCCGTTACCAACAACTTTAGTACGAGCCGCGTCTGAAGCCACTGCTTGATCATAAGTCATATCCTTGAAGATATGTTTTGGCATGATATTACTCATAATCGCATTTCCACCTTTTTCTAAAGCTGGATATACTTCTTTCAAGTGAATTTTAACGGTTTGGTCATCCACTTTTTCAAGTCCTGAGATTTTATCTGCTTTTCCTGCGTGGAATTCTTCCATACCAACAACATTTTCAGCATTTTCATCGTAACGAACACCGTTATAGTCTTTATTACCAACAAATTCATAAGTAAAGATATAGTCATCGATTGTTAATGGTTGTCCGTCTGACCATTTGTAGTCTTTAGAACGTAATTTTAACGTTACAGTTTTTTTTCTCTGTCTAAAGTGAATTCCATCATACCGCCATCTTTTTTGATGCGTTGGTTTTCATCGAATTCGAATAAGTTTGCAAAAGCAAAATCTTCTAATGCACCATCTGAATTATCAATTGATAGTAATGGGTTAATTAACCCTTTAAATGGTGAATCAGATACAATCGCATAGTTAATTGTACCGCCTTTTATAGCTGTCCCTTCATTTGATACTTCTGTTGGGAATTTACGTTCTGATGCTTTTGCAGCAGATTCCCCACCCGCGTTATTCGCTTTGTTATTATTACATGCAGCTAAAGTTACTAATGAAGCAGCACCTAATAAACCAGCAATTGCTTTTTTGTTCATGTGTTTCCCTCCAATTTGGATTGTTTTTAGAATATCTTAGATTTTTACTCTTATTCCCATCTCACTGCAACCTTAAATATTCTTTTCTCATTATTTTTTATTATTCTTTCATTTATTTTTTTAATTATAAAAACGCGTCATTTCAATGTTTTGTACACATTACTATGTAGAAATTGTCTTTATTTTTATGAATATCATGAATATTTTTATTTCTTTTGTTAATGAAAAAGGATGGTAGACAATCCTACCATCCTTTTTGAATATTAGCTTTGATGTTCAGTGATATAATTCACTGCGTCTCCAATTGTTGTGATGTTTTCTGCATCTTCATCAGAAATTTGAATTCCAAATTCATCTTCTAATTCCATAACTAATTCCACGACATCTAGTGAATCTGCGCCTAAGTCTTGTTGGAATGTCATGCCTTTCGTTACTGTTGAAGCGTCAACGCTAAAAACGGTTTGCAATCAATTGAGCTACTTTATCAAAAACCACTTGATTTGACATAACTTTCTCTCCCTTCTCATTAAGGTTTCCTAGGAGGAAATGCAATCAAATCCTCAAACCTTATTCATCCGCATTCGAAAGCGGACTATCTATTAATTCAGATAGTACTGTTATTTTACAGAATTCTACCAAAAATGTCTATACCTTCCATAAAAAGTACGATTTTCCTCTATTTCTTCATTATCTTAAAACGAAATGACCAGGTTCCACTTCTTGCAGAGTAGCATTCTCATCGAAATCTTCACCTTTGTAAACAATCCGTTTTCTATTTTTCTCTTCACGAGGATCGGGTAGAGGAATAGCGGATAGCAAACTCTTCGTATAGGCGTGTTGTGGATTCGTATAGACACATTCCGCAGAGCCCATTTCCACAATACGGCCACGATACATGACAGCAATCCGGTCACTAATATATTTCACCATGGATAAATCATGGGCAATAAAGAGATAAGTGAGTCCTTTTTCTTTTTGGAGTTTCTTTAGTAAGTTCACAATTTGTGCTTGAATGGAAACGTCTAGTGCAGAAATCGCCTCATCACAAACGATGAATTTTGGATTTAAGGCGAGCGCCCTTGCAATCCCTGATTCGTTGACGTTGACCTCCTGAAAATTCATGCGGATAACGGTTGGCATGTTCTCGGTTGAGCCCCACTGTTTCTAGCAACTCATCGACTATTTGGTTTCGTTCTTCTTTTGTTGAAGCCAAATGATGAATATCAATACCTTCTGCAATAATATCACGCACCTTCATCCGGCTATCTAGTGAAGCGTAAGGATCTTGGAAAATCATCTGCGCTTCTTTTCGAAACTCAAGCAGTTCCTTCCCTTTTGTTAGTGTCGCAATATCTTTCCCTTCAAAAAGGATTTCCCATCTGTCGGTTGGTATAGGCGTAACAGCGCTCTTCCCTGTTGTTGATTTTTCCAGAACCTGATTCTCCTACTAACCCGAAAGTTTCTCCTTCGAATATGTCAAAGGAAATATCATCAATGGCTTTTACGAGATTGTTCTTTGTGCCAAAATATTGCTTTTAAGTGTTTCACTTCAACCAGTTTCTTCTTTTCAGCTGTATTAGTCATTAGACGCACCTCCTTCTCCAAAAAGATTTTACGTCTTCTCAAAAATCTCCTCAGGCACTTCTACTTTAGGCGCACGCGGATCCAAAAGCCACGTTGCTGCAAAATGCGTCTTAGACACTTGGAACATAGGTGGTTCTTTTATGCGGTCGATTTCAAGCGCGACATCGCTACGAAGTGCAAAGGCATCTCCCTTAGGTGGATCTAATAAATCTGGTGGTGAACCTGGAATCGCGTAAAGAGTATCTCCGGTATGTAAAGTCGGCATCGAACGAAGGAGGCCCCATGTATACGGATGTTGAGGATTATAGAAAACTTCATCAGAAGTTCCGACTTCAACAACTTTTCCTGCATACATGACAGCAACACGGTCTGCGACATTGGCTACAACTCCAAGGTCATGCGTAATAAAGATGATAGCCATTTGGAATTTACATTGCAATTCTTTTAATAACTCTAGAATTTGTGCTTGAATCGTCACATCTAGAGCAGTTGTTGGTTCATCGGCAATTAAAATATCAGGATTACATGCGAGTGCAATTGCAATCACAATCCGTTGACGTTGCCCGCCAGAAAATTGGTGAGGATATTGCTTCATCCGTTCTTTCGGATTTGGAATTCCTACAAGCTCCAATAATTCTTCTGCACGTTGATACGCTTCTTCTTTTGAAGCTTTTTCGTGTTTAATAATCACTTCCGCAATTTGTCGTCCAATTTTCATGGTTGGATTCAAAGAGGTCATTGGATCTTGGAAAATCATCGCAATCTCTTTCCCGCGAACAGATTGCATTTCACGTTCACTTTTTTCTAAGAGATTCTCCCCTTTAAATAGAATAGAACCTTCTTTCACCATCGCGTTGTTCGACAACAATTGCATCACGCTTTTAGCAGTCACACTTTTTCCAGAGCCAGATTCTCCCACTAAAGCTAGAGTTTCCCCTTTTTGTAAATTAAGATTAACTCCACGAATCGCTTGTACTTCTCCTGCGAAAGTTTTGAAGTGGATTCGTAAGTTTTCAATAGATAAAATTGTTTCTCTCATTCGAATCCTCCTAATCTTTCATTTTCGGGTCAAACGCATCACGAAGTCCGTCTGCTAATAAGTTAAAGCTAATCATTAAAACACAGAGAACTCCTGATGGGAACCACATTAAGTTTGGATAAATACGGAATGTTTTATATCCTCCATTAATCAGAGAACCGAGTGACGCATCCGGAACTGGAATCCCAATCCCTAAGAAGCTTAAAAAGGCTTCAAAGAAGATTGCTGAAGGAATTGAAAACATGGTTTGAATAATAATCAAGCCTGCCATATTCGGTAGTAAATGCTTGAAGGCAATTTTCCAAAAGCTTTGTCCCTTAAAGAACGAGAAGCTAAAATATATTCAAGATTTTTTAGTTTTAATGTTTGCGCACGAACAACACGAGCCATTGTTACCCAACTTGTAAACCCAATCGCCACGATAATCGAAACAAGACCTGGTTTCATCACTAATAACATTAAAACAAGAATAATTAAGTTTGGAATTGCTGAGATAATTTCTAAGAATCGTTGCATAACGGTATCTACCCGTCCTCCAAACCATCCAGAAATAATTCCGTAAGTCACTCCAATAGTAATATCAAACAAAGCAGCAGCAAAGGCAATAATCAAAGAAGTTTGTGTCCCGTATAAAACACGTGAAAATAAATCTCTTCCTAAATTATCTGTTCCAAAATAGAAGTTGACACCTTCAGGAACTCCTTGTTGCGCATACACATCTACTCCATTTCGAAGGCCGCTAAAGAGTCCAGGAATACGAGCAGGTAAATTCGCAAATTGCGCATTTTGTTCGAGAGGATCAAACGGAGCAATCACTGGAGCCAAGATAGCTAGCAAAATAATCGCTATTACGATGACTAGAGAAAATACAGCCCCTTTATTTTTCGTTAATCGTCTCCAAGAGTCTTGTAAAAAGTTTAAAGACGGAGAAGCGATTTTTTCTCGGTCAGCCGTATGACTCAAATCTACTCTTTGGAATAAGTCTTTTTCAGATACTTCTGCCATTATACTTCCCCTCCTTCATCTGTAATTCGAATACGAGGATCAATCCAAGCGTATAGTAAATCGACCATTAAAATCACAAATACTAACAATGTTGAATACAACATTGTTACTCCCATAATCGTTGGATAGTCATTTGTTAAAATCGACTTCACGAATTGCTCCCCGATACCAGGGATAGAAAAAAATATTTTCAATAACCATCGATCCTGTCATCAATCCTACGAGCATCGGTCCAAGAATCGTCACGAGTGGAATAATTGCATTTCTAAAACCATGTCGAAATGCCACTTCAAAACGACTTAATCCTTTTGCTCTAGCAAGTTCAATATAATCCGAATGCAATACTTCTACCATTTCCGTTCTCACGAAACGAGCCGAATCGGCAATCGGAGAAATCGAAAGCGCTAGTGTTGGTAAAATAGAAGAAACAAAACCTTGATTCCATAAAGCAATTGGGAAAATAGGGAATATCACCCCAAACAACAATTGTAAAACAACAGCGAACACGAAACTTGGAACAGAACGACCGATAATCGCAAAGAACGTTGCTAGTGTATCCACCCAAGTATTTTGTCTCATGGCTGCCACCATCCCTAAGAGAGAACCCACAATCGTTCCAAAGATCAACGCTTGGAATCCGAGTTGGAAAGAAGGTCCTACTCTAGAGAAAATCAAATTCGCTACCGTCGAATTATATTGAAAAGATTGTCCAAAATCTAAACGGAATAAACCCGTAATATAAATCCAGTATTGAACGAATACGGGTTTATCTAAACCATACTGCATTCATAATTTCAAGTTGAGCCTGAGTTAGTTGCTCCTCATTTGCGTATGGAGACCCCTGGCAATAGTTTCATTAAAAAGAACGTAATTGTCGCAATTAAAAATAGTGTTAAAAACATGTAAAAACACGTTTTTATGATATATTTAAGATAGTTTTTTTCAACCTTACACCTCCATTATTTATCTTCTAATTCTGTTTCATCATACTATCTAAAGAATTAAAGTTTCAACTAATTAGTTTCACAAAAGGAATTGCGATTTTGCAAAACTTCTGATACATTGTAAGGAATAAATGAAAAGGAGCACCTTTATGAAATTTGATTTTAAACAAATCGGAATCTTTTCCGGTAGCATCATTCTTCTTTGTGCACTATTCGTAAGCGTCACCAGTGGCTTCTCCTTTCTACACTTTAGCAACGCTTTATTTATGTGCGCTTTAGTTTTCTTAATGCTAGGACTTTTGCCTCACTTAAGTCGTACAGATTTTTTTGAGATCATTCTCTCGTCGACACTCTTCAGAAACAGAAGGAAAAAAATGGATTGTGTTTTCCTATTCTTCTGTCATTCTTTTTCTAGTAGTAGCTACAATTCTAGGAACTCTTTCGATCCTTATCGGTCTCTTTTTATAAATGACAAAAATCCGTGTACAAAGTGAGTACACGGATTTTTCTATAGTCTCTCTGAAGCTTTTTGTTCAGCTTTCTCTTTTTCAATTTCTTCTCTTAATTCAGGAAGAATCTGAGTGAAATCCATTCGAATTTCTTTTCGAAGAGAAGGCTCAACTTTACGAACAAAATGGAAATTAGATAAACGTTCCATCACACTTTCTACTTCATCTTTGTTCACGTATAAGTAGATATATTTCAAACGCTTTGAAATATAATGAATATTTCCAAATCGCTTCAATTGTTTAATTGGTTTCAATGTATACAACCAAACAACGAGTGCTTGTCTTTCTTGTTGTTCCATTCTTTCTCCCTTCTACATCGCTTTTAATTCTACTCTTTTATGTTCTTCTTCTGGAGTCGCTTCTTCTTTTGGAGGAGTTGGTTCTTTTTGTTTTTGATCATTTCGAATCGCCCAAAGCACAAAGCCCACCCCAACACTAGAGGCTAGGAAGCTAGATCCTCCATAACTGATAAGTGGCAGTGGAACTCCTGTTAACGGAGCGAATCCAACTAGCGCACTGATATTAATTCCAGATTGGATTAAAAAAATAAAAATCGCTACTCCATAACATAAGTATTTTGCAAACAAGCTTCTACACTTGTTTCCTTTATAGATCATCGCAATAATGAACCCTACAATTGCCAACATCAAAACAAAAATAACAACAAACCCAAGTTCTTCTCCCACAATGGCTAAGATAAAGTCCGTATGAGCTTCTGGAAGGAACCCCGTTTTTTTGAACAGAATTCGATAGTCCTGTTCCAAAACCAATTCCCTCTAGACAATCCTAGAAATCCCTTGATAGATTGATATCCTGAACCCGTTGCATCTGACCACGGATTATGAAACGATGTAAAACGACTGACTTGATAAGCTTTTAGTCCAATTTTTTTCACAAAAATGGATGCATCTAAATACGTAATTCCATACAGAAGTGCAAAGACTGCCCCCCAGGAAGCTAATGCTCGATTGGAAACGCCCGTCATTAACCCTAGTAAAAAGCGCCACTGCAACAACAATCATCCCCTGTCCCTAAATCGGGTTGAAGCATAATCATTCCAAAGAGGAAGATAGTGACTCCCCCTGGGACTAAATAGAATCTCCAATCTCGTTTACTTCTTTCATTCTTACTATATAAATAGGCAGAAATCCAAATCACAAAAAGTTTTACTAATTCAGAAGGCTGTAAGTTAAACACTTTTTAAGTTAATCCAACTCTTTGCCCCATTTATTCCTTTCGTGAACAATACGACAACCAGTAGTACAAAAATGACCCCAAAAAGTAGCGCCCATCACTTTTTTTCACTCTTCATCCATTTCTCTGGGAGAATGGAAATTCCTAGCGCCAATAACAATCCCCAAGGACGATATATAAGAGCTGTTTTACCATAAAAGCTTCGGAGTTGCCTTGATTGACTAAGGCATAATAACTACTTGCACTATAGACCATTACTAGTCCAAATACAGAAAGCAATACATATAACCCCATAATCAGCGGATCTACTTTTAGGAGGCGTTTCATTTTTTCATGAAAATTTAACACGAGAGTCCTCCTCTACTTTTGGTACGTTTCTTCATAGATTTGGGTATACATATCATTTAAAGCATACCCAAATCCGCCATAATTTTATGTCCTTCATTTGCATGGATTAAATCCATCGCTACAGCAAATTCTACTTGTTTTTGATAAACCGAATAATTGTGTGTCGATAATCTCTTCGAAAGCAGGGCATTTCGCCAAGCAAAGATGTGTTTTTTGTTTTGAAATCAGTTGATAGATTTGTTTTGCATTTTCTGTCAACTGAACTAAAGCAGGATTTTGAGTCATCTCACATTCCCCTTTCCGTTATGCATATACTATTCTAGTATACTTGCATCCATAAAAAAATACCACTAATGCAAGTGGAATTTACTGAAAATTTAGAGTTCGCTTTGGTGCTCTTTTTATAAAAGAAATGATTCCGCCTTTCCCAACGGATGTCTTCATCATCACTGTAACGTTGCACCGGTTCGCTCCTGACTAAACAACAATAGCTATTACTTTATTTCTTTGGGATTATTTATAGTAGCGACAATAGCTGTACCGGGGTGAGCCTGTGGTCTCACTCCCTACTGAGTCTCAAAGGGACTCTACGGAAAAAATCCTAGAGTCCCTAATTCGCATCAGTCACACTCGCTATTGTTGCTACTATAAATCCCAAGAAAAATCGTAATAGCTTTTTCTCTATCAAGACATTAATCATGAATCCACTTAAAAAGTAATAAGTTATAAATCCAAAGTATCCTAACTTCCAAATTGCATTATAGAAAATCCATTTATAATCAGATTCAAACTAATAAAATTATTGGGCAAGCAAATTGTTTAATGCTTCTTCATGATTTATTCTATTTTTTCACATTTTATTCTTCGTAATATAGAAATAGTCCCCTCAATCATTTATAATCATTTCATAAAGGGGATTTATAATGAAAAAAATTTTTAGCGTTTTTTTACTTTTTTTAGTATTTTTTTGTTTTAGGAGCTTGTGGGAACTCTGCTACATCAAAACACTACCAGTGAGACATCAACTACTCAAACTACAGAATTAGATTTAAGCAAAGAAGAAAAAACTATTTCAATGCTTTTAGTTTCAAAAATTGAAGTTGTAAATAAAGATAATTATAAATCTGAGAATTATCAAAGATACGCATACAATACTATCCTTAGGGATCCTGACAAATTTGCCAAAACTAAATTGAGAATTGATAACTTAAAAGTTGTACAAGTTTTTAACTGAAGGAAAATATACTAAACTCTTAGTCTCAAATTCTAGTAGCGATTTTTATATGTTGTTCATTGAAACAAATAGACTACAAACTAAGCTATTAGAGAAAGACCTTATAACAGTTAATGGACGTTACTTATTTACTTATGATTACACCACAACAGTAAACACCCGTAAGAGTGTTCCTCTTATATATATCGATGCATACAAGCTTCACGAGAAAAAATAATCATTCAATTCAACGAGTTTGCTACATTTAACAAGCTCGTTTTCTTCATTTCTTATCCATTCAATTCTCTTTATGACGGCAACAAAAAAGCTATTACGAAGTTCTGCACGGAATCTATAGTAGCAACAATAGCGAGTGTAACTGATGTGAATGGGAGTAAGACAGAAGAAACAATGCACTTCTGTTTCTTCGTCGTCTTACCCCCGCAAGGACAAATAGGATTGACCAAACTGCTTGCCAGTAAGGGTCAATCCATTTGTCTACTGCGTCAAAATCAATAAAGTTTATTAATTGATAAAGACAAACTTGAGGCTCAGTAGGGAGTGAGACTACAGGCTCACCCCGGTACAGCTATTGTCGCTACTATGAAGAGTTCCAGTCAGAACAGCAGTAATAGCTTATCTACTTATTTATTTTTCCGGTCCAATCATAGAGAGGCCGACACGACCTTTTTTGAGGTCAAGCTCCGTCACCCACACTGTTACGATATCGCCCAACTGCAACCACATCACTTGGATGTTTTCACGAAGCCTTTCTTCAGTTTCGAAATATGCACAAGGCCGTCTTGTTTCACACCAATATCGACGAATGCCCCGAAGTCCACTACGTTACGAACGGTTCCTTCGAGTTCCATTCCCACTTGTAAGTCTTCCATCTTCAAGACATCGCTTCGTAAGATTGGGCCTGCGACTTCCTCACGTGGGTCACGTCCTGGTTTCAATAATCCATCCAGCACTAATTCCAGCGTTTCTTGTCCGATGCCAAATTCTTCTTTTAACTCTTTAGCATTCAGCCCTTTAAGAGCTTCTTCCAACTCTGGTGAACCAAGCGCTAATTTTTCTGCATTGGCTTTTTTCAAAATGGCTTTAGCGACATCATAAGATTCTGGGTGAATGTCGGTACCGTCAAATGGGTTCGTTCCATCAATGATTCGTAAGAACCCAACGGCTTGCTCGTAAGCTTTTGGCCCTAAGCGAGGTACTTTCTTCAATTGCGTACGGTTTGTGAACTTGCCGTTTTCGTCACGGAAAGCGACCACGTTTGACGCTGTCGTTTTCGTTAACCCTGCAATATGCTCTAGAAGAGCGGCACTAGCCGTATTCACATTTACCCCAACCTTGTTCACGGCTGTTTCAACGACAAAGTCTAACTGCTCATCTAATTGTTTTTCTGGAACGTCGTGTTGATATTGTCCAACCCCAACAGCTTTTGGATCGATTTTAACGAGTTCTGCAAGTGGGTCTTGCAAACGACGAGCGATGCTAACTGCTGAACGCTCTTCGACTTGGTAATCCGGGAATTCAAGACGTGCAATATCGCTGGCAGAATATACTGAGGCCCCTGCTTCGCTGACGATGGTGTACACAACCTTACGAGGAATTTGTCGTAATTGTTCCGCCACAAATTGTTCAGATTCACGGCTAGCCGTTCCGTTCCCAATCGCCACAAGTGTCACGCCATATTGTTCCACGATGCGACGGAATTGTCCGCCTGCTTGAGCACGTTTAGCTTCTGAACTCCTACGTGAGGATAAATCACAGACTTACCAAGTACTTTCCCTGTTTCGTCAATAACCGCTAATTTACATCCTGTACGGTACGCTGGGTCGAGCCCTAAGATGACTTGACCTTTCATTGGCGCTTGTAATAATAAGTTCTTCAAGTTCTCCCCAAAAATTGCAATCGCTTGTGTTTGCGCCTTTTCACTTAATTCATTACGGATTTCGCGTTCAATCGCTGGTCCGATGAATCGTTTGTAGCTTTCTTCAATCGCGCCTTCGACAATCGGCGCAGATGGTGAAGACGGATTTTTGATTTTCTCTTCTTTAATCTTTGTAAGAGGGTTTGTCACATCGACTTCAATCGTCACACGGACAACGTCTTCTTTTTCTGCACGGTTTAAGGCAAGCACGCGGTGAGGAACGATGGATTTCACAGGCTCTTCGTAGTCATAGTACATTTCGTAGACTTTCTTCTCGTCGAGCTCTTCTTTCTTCACAACGGACTTCACGATACCGTTTTTTTGCGTAAATTGACGTAATTGTTTACGGTATTTCGCTTCATCGGAAATCCATTCGGCGATAATTTCAATAGCACCATTAATCGCATCTTCGACCGTTAAAATCGCTTTTTCTTCATTGATAAAGGTTGCTGCTTTTTCTTCTACAGAATCCTTTGGTGTCATGAGTAACCATAATGCGAACGGTTCTAGTCCGGCTTCTTTGGCAATCGTTGCCTTCGTGCGACGTTTTTGTTTATACGGCGATAAATATCTTCCAATCCCGTTAAGGTTGTCGCCTTGCTTAATGCAGCCGTAATCTCTGGTGTGAGTTTGCCTTGTTCGTCAATGAGACGGCTAATTTCTTCTTTTCGTTTTTCGAAGTTTTCCAAATAACGTTGGCGTTCTTCGATTTCACGAATTTGCACCTCATCTAAAGAACCGGTTTGGTCTTTACGATAACGCGCAATAAACGGTACCGTATTGCCATCTTGTAAGAGACCTAATACCGTATCGATTTGTTTTGGTTTATATTGAGTGAGTTCTGCCTTCACAAGCGCTACGGAACGTTCATAAGCAGTGATTTCAGTTGTTTGTTCTGTCATAGTCAACTCCCTTTCTGTCTCCTCTATCCTATCATGAAATAAAAGGAAAAGCACCTAAGCAAAAATACTTAGGTGCCCTATTACGGCAAAGTTAAATAAACTTGTTCAATATCAGCTGATGTTTACTCTTATAAAAGAGCTAAGATAATGAAGTTCAGAACGAATAATCCTGTAGCGACCCATAAAATTGGGTGAATGTCTTTTGTTTACCAGTAATAACTTTCACTAAGCAGTAGAAGATGAATCCTGCTGCGATCCCGTAAGAGATACTGTAGCAAAGTGCCATGAAGATGCCGGAAAAGAACGCTGGAATCGCTTCGTCCAATTCGTCCCATTTCACATCAGCGAATGAAGAAAGCATCATCACCCCAACGATAATTAACGCTGGTGCTGTCGCTTCTGCAGGAACGATGCCCACGAAAGGTGCTAATAAGGTTGATAATAGGAATAGACCTGCTGTAACGACTGCTGTTAAACCAGTACGTCCACCAGCTCCGATTCCGGCTGCACTTTCGACATAAGTTGTAGTGTTTGAAGTCCCAAAGACAGCCCCGATAGAAGTCCCAATCGCATCTGCGAATAAAGCCTTATCCATCTTAGAAGAGAATCCAGATCCGTTTTCAAGTTGACGTTCGTCTTCTTCAGAGAAGATACCCGTTTTACGACCTGTACCGATGAAGGTTCCAAGTGTGTCAAATGTATCCGATAAAGCTGAATGCGAAAATCGTCATTAATACTAAATGGTAAGCGCGCTGGGATCAGAGAAGAGTTTTCACGATTCCTTCTGAGCCAAAAGCTGCCATGAATGTTGTACCTAAGTCATTGAACGCTGCTCCAAGAGAGTTGCTTTCAAAGCTGACTTTTGATAAATCGACAACACCCATTGGAATGGCTAAAAGTGTCGTTAACACAATCCCGATAAGGATAGCTCCACGAACTTTTTTCAATAATAAGAATACAGTGATGATTAAACCGATAACTGCAAGGAGTGCGCCTGGAGAAGTGAAGTTAACAAGAGATGGAACAATGCCGCCGTTTGAGTTCACGCTGAACACGCCGCCTTTATACGCTTCTGTTGCGACATTATACGCAGCACCGTTTACTTGAGTAATGGTTTTTGAATCAGAAAGGAATTCTAAAAGGTTAGCGTTTTTTAAACCGATATAAGCGATGAAAATCCCAATCCCGCCCCCAATGGCATGTTGCATACTGACCGGAATGGCTTTAATAATCATCTTACGAACTTTGTTACTGTAATGAAAATGTTGAATAAACCACAAATAAATACCATTGCTAATGCTTCTTGCCAAGTGAATCCAAGGCCGAATACAACTGTAAATGTAAAGAACGCGTTTAACCCCATCCCTGGTGCTAATGCGTAAGGAACGTTTGCGAAAAGACCCATCACTAATGTGCTGACAACTGTTGCGATAATCGTTGATAAGAAGACTGCTTGGAATGGCATCCCTGTCTTACTAAGAATGTTCGGATTGACAAAAATGATGTAAGACATCGCGAAAAATGTCGTTAATCCTGCCAAGAATTCAGTAGTCACCGTCGTGCCGTTCTCTTTCAGTTTAAAAAACTTTTCCATTAAATTTCGAACCCCTTTATAAAAGAATGAGTGATGACATTTAGTATACTAGAAAATTTTAATAGAAAAACAATATAATTATCGAACTATTTTTAAAACGATTTTTGTTTTTATTGTTCGTTATTTTATTTCGTTAACTCCTTTTATACCTTTTAAAAATAAACGATTATACATAATTGACGAACAATAAACTCCTTTCTCCACTTTCGTTTATAGTTTTTATACTATATATAGACAGAAGCAGCTCAAAGCTACTTCTTTCTCTAATGGATTATTTTTCAGATTTCCAAACTGGGAAATATTGTCCCGGACCAATTTCGTCCATTTTTTTAGCAACATCGTCTGTTTGGTATAATTCAACGATTTTTTGTAAACTGGGTTGTCTGCATCTTTTCCATTTCACAACGATGATGTTATAACGATCTTTTGGAATCGTATCTAAGTGGTTTGCATCTGTAAAGATGTTATCTTCAATCTTCAATCCAGCATCTTGAGCCATTGAACCATTGATAGAAGCTGCATCCACGTCTTGTAACATTTGAGGAGCTTGAGCAGATTCTGCTTCGATGATTTCTAAATTACGAGGGTTGCTTGTAATATCTGCTAGTGACGCCTTTGTTCCAACGCCCTCTTTCAACGTAATTAATCCTTCAGTTTGTAGCGCTACTAATGCACGCCCTTGAATCGCTACCTCTTTAGGAACTAAAACTTTTGCTTTCTCAGGTAAATCTTTTAATGATTTATATTTTGTTGAGAAATAGTATAAAGGTGTGATGAAAGTCGTTCCGATTTCTTTTAAATCGCTCCCTTTATCTTTGTTCCATTGCGCTAAGTATGCACGGTGTTGGAAGGCGTTCATTTGAACAGAACCTTCTTCTAAAGCTGTATTTGGTAAAACATAGTCGTTCATTTCTACAACTTCGATATTAATGTTTTCTTTTCTTCGCCTTTTCAGCAACATAATCCCATAGTTTCGTGGGCTGCACTTCCGACAACTGCAACTTTAACCGTTTGAGCTGCTTCAGTAGTAGATTCCTTTACTTCTTCTTTGTGATGTTTGACTGCCACATGCAGCTAATGTAATCGCCGCAATTGCTGTTAAAAATAAGTGTTTGATTTTCATTGTTTTTCCTCCAATAATTGTATTTATTATTTTTTATCAACCAGTATTGTCTACCCATTCCCCCTCATTTTTTCGAACACAATAAAAAAATCCTCTGCCCAAAATGGACAAAGGACGATCATTTCAATAATACCGTGTTACCACCTTTATTCGTTCATTCATCACTGAATAAACCTCAATCGATTCCATTGATTCTTCTTTGAAATCGTGTCGCTATAACGGGCGCCCCTGTACTTTCCCTTTACTTCACAAGCTCAGAAAAGTCCACTCAATGGCCATTTTCATCTTCTTATCACTACTTGGTTTCACCAACCCCAAGCTCTCTACTCAATGCCTCAAAGAATACTTTCCATCTCATCGCGTTATAGATTGAATTATACAGGTAATCTATAATATGTCAACAATTATCTATGAGGTAAAGAGACACTTTTTTAACAGAAAAGACACTAAAAACACAAATTTTATCATAAAAACCCTCGAGAAGCTGTTTCAAATAGCCCCTCAAGGAAAAATTTTCGTTTCGTTATCAGCAAATGCTGTATAAGAATTATTTAGATGATGTTGTTGTTGAATCAGCTGCATCTAAGAAATTCTTCAACGCATTTTGTAAGCTTTTCATCAGAAATCTTTCACGTCAGCACCTTTTCAATAAATCCACCATTGTTTGGTGTAAGAATGCAGAATCTTTTAATTTTGCTTGTAACATTTCTATCTTCCATTTGAGATTTCACTTCATCAAATGGTTTCTTCTCACCTTTGTCTAACATTTTAATAATGTGGTATCCCAAATTGAGTTTCAACTGGAGTTTCTGTGATATCTCCTACATTTTTCAAGTTGTAAGATGCTTCAGAGAACTCTTTTACCATATCTGAACGTTTGAATGGTCCGATTTCTCCACCTTTTAGAAGCTGTACCTGTATCAGCAGAGTTTTCTTTTCGCTAATTCTAGAAAAATCAGCGCCATCTTTTAATTTGTTTTGAATTAATTCTTCTGCTTTTGCTTTTTGCGGCTGCTTTTTTTCTTCATCAGATGCAGTTGCTTTTAGCAGCAATCAAGATATGTTGTACTTTGATTTGTGGTTCCCACTCATCGTAGTATTTTTTAATATCTTCATCTGTAAATGCTGCAGCTTTTTTAACGGCCGCTGTCATTAATTTGTTTAGGTAAATTGTTTGACGGTATGCATCTACTGAAGCAATTCCGCTTTGTTTCAAAGCAGCTAACATGCCGTTTTCGCCACCATATTGAGCCACTAATTTAGCAACTTCTTGTTCAGCATCTTCTTTTAATTTTTTTAGAATCTTCTACTGATCCTTCTAACACTTTTGTTAAGACTAAACGTTGTAAAGTTTGTTCTCCCAACGGTTTCTTTTCATTGCATTGACAAATTCTTCTCTTGTCACATTACCATATTTTGTAGTAGCAATTGTTTCTGAATTCGTATTATTTGAGCAAGCCGCTAATGCTAAAGTTGAAGCTAGCACTAACATTCCTGTGAATTTTTTTCTTCATAAAAATTCCCTCCTATTGGTTTCTTTTTAATCGATGGTATTAATATACCATAGTTCTAAACTCTTTCCTAGTTTTCTAGTCCACTCTTACTTTTTCTTAACTTTCTTTGGGACTAAAAAAGAGCCAGGTCTAGTAAGCCCGACTCCTTCAAAAAGTTAAGTTAAGTTCTATTCAGTGATTATTGTAATACTCGAATAGTAATTGTACGACGTCCGAAGTTATAGACATCATTTAAATTCACTAAGTGAACGTCAATTCTGTTGCCGTAAATCGCGCCACCAGTATCTGCAGCACGGAATACACCGTAACCTGGAATTTCAACATATGATCCTAATGGAATGACACTTGGGTCAACCGCGATCACATTTGGTTCATTCACAAGGTTTGTTCCATCAGCAGTGTAGTTTGATAAACCAGCTTCATTATATGAATACGCTGTTGCTTCTACTGTTATGTAGTAGCCATTTTGGCTTGATGAAGCAGCTTGAGTCGTTTGAGCGGCTTTGTGTTGTTTCAGTTGCTTGAGTTGCTTTGTGCAGTCTCATTGCTTGCTGAAGTTGTTGCTTCTGACTTCTACTTCTTTTAACTTCTTTGTTATCTTGAACACGGTAAGAATGTTCTTGAGAGCCATTATTGACAGTCACTTCTTTTTGGTCTGCTGAGAAGCGTAATACTGTTCCTGGGTAAATAAGGTTCGCATTTTGAATCTCGTTTACTTGAACAAGTGAATCTAGTGAAGCGCCTGTTGCTTCAGAGATTACTGATAAAGTATCTCCCCATTTAATTGTGTACTCTTGTACCCCTTTGTCATCTTTTTCACATCTTGTTTTACTTGTTCAACAGTACGTGCTGTCCATTCTACTTCATTTGCACTTGCTGAATTCGCTATAAAACCGGCATAGCCAAATAGTGCAAGTGATGCTGTCACCATCATCAATTGTTTCTTGATTGGTTTCATATTTTCCTTTCCGACTTTTGACTCTTTTATAGAATTCAAAAATCTCGTTCGCATAATTTTTTTGAGTCGCGAACTTAATGAATGCAATTATGTTACCATGAAAAAAATGAAAGTGTTGATTTTACGCCCTTTGTTAAGGTCACTTAATTTTTTTGACTTTTTCTGATGTTATTATTACAAACAAATGACAAGAACATATGTTTCTGCAATATTCGATATCTTCCTGTAACGTTTTCGTAGAACTTTCTTAGATTCTTAGTCATACTTTTTTCATTTATTACATCATTTTTGGCTCTTTTCAAAGAAAAAATCGCATTAAATCGAATATTACATCAAAAAAACCTTCCTATTTAACAGTAGGAAGGCTCTTCATTTTCTTTAATTTACATGATTCAACTCACTCATCTGAATCGTTTGATCGATATTTTCTTTTAAGGCTTCAGGAAGATGGTGCGTTACCCATAAGACTGTCACACTCTTATCTTCTAGGATTGGTTTCAACACCTCAATGGTTGTCTTTTCGTCTAAGTTGGAGCTGACTTCATCGAGCAAGAAGACTTTTGGTTTTTTTATGAGTCCACGCGCGAAGGCAATGCGTTGCAACTGGCCGCCAGATAGATTTGAATCGCCATCGCCTAAGACTGTATCTAATCCTTGTGGCAAGTTTCGTACGATAGTTGCGAGTCCGACTTTTTCAAGAGATCCCCAAACTTCTTCGTCCGTATACTCTTCTGTGAGCGTTACGTTTTCGCGAATAGTTGTCGTGAAAATATGTGGTTTTTGGGCGATATAGACCATTTGACGATATAACTCATCATAGGATTGTTTCTTCACATCGATGCCCTGCAAAGTTTCACTTCTCCTAAATACTCTGTTAATTTAGCAGCGATAATATTTAACAGCGTTGATTTCCCTGTTCCGCTTTCACCAGTAATCGCGTATTTTTTTGCCCTTCGTTAAATCCAAGAGACACATGATTTAAAAATCACCTTTTTCTCCGTAATTGAAAAGAGACATCTGATCACTTCAATTAAAGTATGAGAATCTTCTTTATCCACATTCTCATTATTTTGCGCAGACTCAAGTAGTTCATATTTTTCAAATAGAGGAGCTGTACTTTTAATCGAACCGATTTTTTGACTGATATTTCCAAGCACATTAAAAATGATTCCGCTAAGGCCTGTTGTAGCAATGATACTACCGATACTTACTTCTCCGATATAGGCTAGATATCCTGTTAAAACAAAGACAGAAACCTGGCAAAATAAGTTACTAATTCCACCACTTACGGCAACTTTTGCCATTGTCTTACTAAAATCTCGTTGTGTATCTCCAACTTTAACAGATCTTTCATGGATTTTTTGAGTCAAATAGTTCAACTTTCTAAATACGAATAAAGTATCATATCCACTTAATAAGTCCGAAACATGTTTTGAAAAATGCTCGTTTTCTTCAGATGTTTTCATTGTTTTAGTCGTTAACTCTCCAGAAAACAATGCGGGTAATACAGCCATCAAAACAATACAAAAAGCTGTTAATAATACAATAGACCAATGATACATAAATAGTGCTACCGCAGAAAATACAGCAGAGATGACTCCCCCAACGACTTCAACCGTAGGCGTAAAAGCTTTTGTTCTAATTTGTTCCATATCGCTTGTAAACCAAGAAATATAGGTTTGACTATTTTTCTCATAAAAACGTTCATAAGAAGTATTCTTTATGGCATGACTAATTCGATCCTCGTAACCAAGTAACTACCTTTTGTTCAAAGAAAGCTTGATAGCGAATCAACATATAGGTAAACAACAAATATAAAGCAAAAAAATTGCGACTAATAGAATCGTCTCATGGATAAAACCGTTCATATCCATTTTTACTAAATAGTCTAAAATCTCTGCATTGACAATACTTGTTAACAATTGAGAGGTCGCAATTAATGTTAAAATCGCAATAGTCACGAACACTTCTTTTTTAAATTTTTGGAAAATCACCTTCATCTAAATCTCTCCACTTCAAATTATTATGTTCATAGTTTAACATCGTCTTAATCCAATGTGTATAGGACTTTTGATGGAAAATAAAAGAAAAGTGAGAAAATGTAATTTCTCACTTCCTTATATTTTTTTAGTCTTATGCCAATAAACAAAATGGAGAAGGCCACTCCTACAAAAGCTCCTATCACAAGCGGTACTCCTTGTTGTAGAGCTGGTAACACACTAATCTGTAAAATAGCCCCCTAACGAATATCCTCCAATACTCAAACACCCAAGGATAAAGAGGACAATCGTCGACACCATCGTATCTTTAATCAAAGAAAAGAGCAGCATCTGTGCAATGAATAACCCAACAATTGCTAGCAATGGATATCCAATCGCCAGTAGAATTCCTTGAACTGCTGAAATAAAGATTGTTTCCCCATTAGCAACATACGATACAGGAAACAAAATAGCATTTTCTTGAATTAGGATTCCATACACCCACTAAAGACAGAATCACCAGCAGACTAGGAAAAGCATAAAAGTATTTCAAAGAATAGAGCGTTTCTGTCAATAATTCTTCTTTACTAGAAATCGGCACTACTTCTAGCAGTGTTCGATGTCGTTGTTTTCTTTCTAAATATCCTCCTACTTGAACAAGGAAAAAGAAGACAAGGATACCGTAACCAAGAAGTTGGAAAATCGTCTGTATAAAATCACCATACTGATAATAGGTTTGGTAGGATATCTCTTTTCCAACTAAATAATGGAATAATTGGAGTTTAGCTTTAATTTGCATAGGATCTCTAACGAATCCGCCCATTCTTCTGGGGCACGACTTAGAAGAGATTCCACCAATTCCAATCGCTTTTTCATAAATCGGAATCAGCCGTTCCGTTTTTCCCCTTCACTGTATAAATCCCATTTTTCTTGCGCATAGGTTTGATAGAGCGCTTGAAAGGTAGTATCCATCTCTTTCTTTGTATCTTCATCAATCGTCATTTGATTCTCAAACGAATCTTTCAGATCATCTATCTGAGAAAACTGTCGCTCAATCACATCTCTTAAGGTCGGTTTTCCTGTAATGTGATGATATCCAATGACAAGCGTCGCAACTACTAAAATAAGAAGCGGTATCTTAAAGAAAAATCCTCGTTTTTTTAAATGCATTCTATCTAACTGAACCCATCTACTCATACCGAACCCCCTCGTCTCAGACGTTCTTGCCAGCAAGAAGTTCCAATCGTTAATAAGAAGAACACAAACGCCCCCACAAGTAAGCTGGCACATCCGTTTGAAATCGTAAACGTACCTGTCGCATAAAAATCATCTTTCATTCCTTGGATTACAGAGCCAAAGTTCACATAGTACAGTGGCAACTTATCTGCAAAAGAAGGATAAATCTTCATGGAACGGAAGATAGGCTCTGCCCAAATAACCATAAGTCCTACGATGAACCCTACCATCTTATTTCTAGTCAACTGATTACACCATGCGACGAGATTGATTAAGAATAGTAGCACACATGCTGCAAAGAGTAGAGCAATCCCTGATAAATTGTAATGGAAGCAAGAGAACCTCCTCTTCCCCACGAAATACAAGTAACGACGAAGTAAGGATGTCCCAGCCAAAAGATACACTCTGTACTAGGAAAACTACAATTAAAAACAAGAATTACAAGAGCCATGTTTACCAACCAGTAACTACTAATCTTTTGTAATAAATATTTCCACTCGCGAATCGGCTTCACCGCTAATATACTTCGATGCTTCCAATCATCTAACAGAATGGGACTGATAAATAGTAGCAAGATTGAAAAATAGAACTGGCAACCAGTACAGCATCGGTTCATTATATTTTGTCCATTCCATCCAAAAAATTCGATTCTGCATTTGTAAAAATATCGTCTAATTGATAGCGCCCCTGTTCGTCTAAAAGAACGAAACTCCATTAAATATTGTTTGACATTCTTATACTCTAACTGTTCCTGCTTACTAGGATTAAATCCAATTGTATTGTAAATCGGAAGGGGTGATTTTTCTTTATCTCTTAATTCAAGTCGCAACTCCCAAAAATGAATCTGTTCTTTTATATAAGTTTTTATAATCTTGATTTTGAAACGCTGTTGCTGAACGATGATAAGCAACGGCATCCTCTAACCATTTTTCCTCTGTTTCCGTTAAACTTCTTTTCTTTGCTTCCTCTTCATATTCATTGATTAGTATCAAATGAATTTTATCTCCTTGATTTAAAGTGGTATTCAAAAGTTCATTGAGAGAAGATTTTTGTTGAAAATTCATCACAAGAAAAACAACCATCAGCAATACATAACCGATGAACTGAATTTTCATTAATCGATTTCGAACAATCAACAGTAATTGTGTTCTCATTCTAGCTTCTCCTCTCTTTTTCAACTTTCGATTGTACTATCCGTACAGTTCTTTATAAAGGGCGTAACAACCTTTTGATCCAATCTTAATTTCACTACATTGATGGATGCTTTCTAGTATCCACTCCCATTTTTCTTTTGGAAGCTCACCATCTGTAAGGTGAATGCTAATTTGTCTTCCTTCGCGATTCATCATTTCTACTTCTCTTGGAAATTGCTCTACAAACTTTTCGAAATACTCTTTTGAAATAAAGGTCAATTGTAGTGTATCGATGCCTTCCATTTGTGGTGAATATTCCAAGGCGATTCGTTTCTCCTTCATAAAATAAATCTTGTCGGCAATCGAATCAAGATTGTTCAGTAAATGAGAGGCCATTACGATCGTTTTTCCTTCATTTCGTAACTGTCTCAACACTTTAGAAATCAATTCCACATTATCAGGATCTAATCCGTTCATCACTTCATCCACAAGCATGTAATCTGCTTTTGTAACTAGCACCAATGCAAAACAAAGGCGTTGCCGCATCCCGAGTGAATATCCGCCCACTTTTTGATGAATATAGCCTTCCATTTTTAACTGCTCTATCACAGTTTGAACAGTTCCAGAAGCTACCTTCCACATCGAGGCATAGAAATTCAAATGTTCGATTCCATTTAACTCATCGTATAATTCAGATTGATCCGGCATCTTCACAATATGCTGTCTCATAAATAATGGTTCGCTTGTATAATTCTTCCCTTGATAAGATACCGAAATACCGTTATTTCTTAAATGTCCAGATAGTATTTGGATAAGCGTAGATTTTCCTACACCATTTGGTGCTACTAGCCCAATAATCTGAGATGGTGGAAGATGCAAGTCAATCTGATTTAGAACCTCTTTTTCTCCATATGAAAAATTTTGAATATGAACTTCTAACATTCGAGCGACTCCTTTCCTTATTGGATTACTTTGTATTTGTTACCGTTTCCTTTTATTGATATTATAGCAAATTTTTTTCTTTTAAAAAATAGAGTTAAGTATTTTTCAATCAAAATCCTATAAAAATATCTGCTATTGTTTGATTTTTGCATAAAAACCACACCCATTCAGGTGCGGTTTATCTATTTCATTATGCTTTTGTTTTCTCAGCGCGGTCACGTTTCATTTGGCTTGAACGTAATTGTCCGCAGGCTGCTTCGATATCATGTCCAAATTCTTTACGAACGACACAGTTGATGTGGTTTTTCTTCAACACATCGTAGAAGGCTACTACGCGTTCTTTTCCACTACGTTCATATTGGTCATGTTCACGAACTTTGTTATAAGGAATTAAGTTCACGTATGAAAGACGTTTCTTATCCGCAAGAAGGTCCGCTAGTTGTTGCGCTTGTTCCACCGAATCATTCACGTGATCAAGCATGATGTACTCGAAGGTTACACGACGATTGGTTTTAGCGATGTATTCATTAATGGCATCCATCACGACTTCGATTGGATATTTACGGTTGATACGCATGATACGAGAACGTGTATCGTTATCTGGTGCATGAAGTGACAATGCAAGGTTCACTTGTAATCCTTCGTCTGCGAACTCGCGAATTTTTGGAGCCAGACCACTTGTAGATACAGTGATATGACGAGCCCCGATTCCAAGACCTTTATCAGAGTTGACCACTTTCAAGAATTTAATCACGTTATCATAGTTATCGAATGGTTCCCCAATCCCCATGACTACGATATGGCTGACACGGTCCCCAGGAGACACTTCGTCTAAGGTGCGTTGTACGTGCATGACTTGCGCTACGATTTCCCCAGCAACAAGGTCACGTTGTTTTGCGATAATTCCGCTGGCACAGAAAGTACATCCGATATTACATCCTACTTGTGTCGTCACACAGATGGATAATCCGTATTCCTGAGGCATTAATACCGTTTCGATTAAGAGGCCGTCTGCTAATTCAAAGAGGAATTTACGTGTTCCGTCTGTTGATTGTTGTTTGATACGTTCGTTTAACACTGGGAATGTGAACTCTTCTTGTAACTCTTCAATCAGCGATTTTGGCAAGTTTGTCATTTCTTCAAAACTCGTCACACGTTTGCGGTAAAGCCAATCCCATAATTGTCCTGCTCTGAATTTCTTTTCGCCTTTTGCTTCAAACCAAGCGGTAAGCTCTTCTAGTGGCATGCCGTAAATAATCGGTTTTCCTTCATATTGACGAACCACTCGTCCAATTTTTCTAACCATATTTAATCCTCTTTCCTATACTTGAAATGCTCTAACGATTGTTTCTCTATTCGCATGAGCGCTTAATAACACCGATAATTTACACGAGCCTTTTGTCCGCTAAGTCCTGTTGTGAAAATTACCCCTGCTTCACGAAGCTGTTTGCCTCCGCCAAGATAATTATATACATCGTACGTTACACCGTTAAATGCACGGGATACGAGCACGACTGGAATTCCTTTATCCAAGCAACGTTGCAATCCAGGAAGCGCTGTTGGCGGGAGATTCCCTGCCCCAAGAGCTTCGATGACTAATCCATTGGCATCTGAATCGGCAATGGCATCAAATAACATCGAATCCATTCCAGCATACGCCTTCAATAAGTATACCTTATCCACGAGCTCTTTAATTGGATAGTATTCATGATGTAAGAATTTTTGGAAGTAAATAACTTCACTCTTTGACACTAAGCCAAGCGGTCCAAAAGTGGGTGTTTGGAAAGTCGCAACGTTGGTAGTATGTGTCTTTGTCACGTACGTTGCTGCATGGACTTCATCGTTCATCACGACAAGAACGCCCTTATCCACACTCTCTGGACTCGTTACCGTAATAATGGCGCTGCGTAAGTTCGCAAGCCCGTCTGCCCCGATTTCATTGCTAGAACGCATCGCTCCGGTCAATACAATTGGGAAGGTTCCATCTGTTGTTAACTCTAAGAAATACGCTGTTTCCTCTAAAGTATCCGTTCCGTGAGTGACCACAGCTCCGTCAAAACCATCCTTTTGTGCTTGGACGATTCTCTTTTGAACTTCCAACATTTTTTCTTCCGTCATATGTGGGGATGGTAAGTTAAATAAGTCCTCTACAACGACACTTGCGATAGGCGCAAAAAGAGTATCTGAGTTTGTTAATGGGTTTGTTCCTGTTGGGGTTACGCTGCCCGTTGAGCGATCTTCGCTCATGGCAATCGTACCACCAGTGTTGATAACGATGATTTTCTTCATGGTGCTACTACTTTCTTTCATTTTCTCTTTACATAGGATACCATAAAATCGCAAAAACTGACTATAAAATACGCACAAAAAAGTGATACCTTTGAATCCTTGCGGATTATTTTTATAATCGCTGTTACAGGGCACCGGTGCAAGCCTTGGCCTTGCACCTTCGAAAGCTTTCAAACTCGGAGTACGGGACAAGTCCCTACTCCGCCTGATCACATTCGATGCAACCCCCTGTTACTGCGATTACTAAAATCCACAACTTTCTTCGGTATCACTTTTTGTGTGATTTTATTCAACCTCCTTATAAAAAATGAAAAAGTGTTTCACCACTCATTTAAAAGGATGCTGTGCGAAGTGTTAGAAAGTGCATCCCACCGGGGTTTCGAAGCTTTTTGGTGGTTCGAATCGGGTAGAATCTGAAAAAAATTTTTTTGATTTTTTTATCGGAATTTTTACTATAATTTTTCTACATTTGTACTGTTAAACCAAAGCCAGCTGTTGAATATACCGCTAAAAACCGCATCATTTCAACGTTTATATTTTTACTTTTTAATTTTAAAATTCGAAATGTAACATATATGCTACTGTAGCATATATGCTACATTTTTATTTTTGCAGTCTTGCACTCAATAAAAACCGTAACCTTGAGGCTACGGTCGGTTGTTTGATTATTTTATAGTATATTGTCTTTCGTGATTTTTAACTCCTGTGAGTGTCATCTGGGCTATTGTCTTCACGTGTGAAAGTTTGTTCACCGCTAGAATCGACAACTTCCATAAAGATTTCTTCGTATTCTTCAACGGTTAACATTTTACGGTTTTCAAGCAAAGCCTTATGTTCCGCAATATGCAATTGATTTTCGAATCCTTCAACTAATTCCCCAGCAAAGAATTCCCCAACTGCTCCTGAACCATAGCTAAAGAATCCGATGCGGTCTCCAGCTACTAGCACAGAACTGTTTTCTAATAGCGAAATAAAACTTAGGAATAATGATCCTGTATAAATATTTCCGACATGACGGTTATAAATAGACGCTTCTTGGTATCTTGCCGTGAAACGTTCTCTTTCTTCTTCGCTCATTTCTTCTAAGAACGGTTTGAAAGCTTTCATCCCCATCTTCGTATACGGTAAGTGGAAACAAATGGCCTCGAAGTCCGAAAACTCGCAATGAGTCTTTTCTTGATAGTTCTTCCACACTTCAGAGAAGAAACGGATGTATTGTTCATTTGAAAATTGACCATCTACTAATGGATAGGCTTCATAGTTTGGTCTCCAAAAGTCCATTACGTCATCCGTGAACAAGCTTGTTTCATTGTCTAAAACCAATAAACGTGGTGACTCAGAAACAACCATGGCTACCGCACCAGCTCCTTGAGTAGGTTCTCCACCTGAATTCAATCCATATTTAGCGATATCACTAGCAATGACCAATACTTTTGAAGAAGGGTTTAATGCGATATGCCCTTTTGCTAATTGAAGGGCTGCTGTTGCCCCATAACAAGCGTGTTTTAATTCTACGCTTCGAACACGGTTAGATAACCCTAACATCCGTTGCATATAAACTGCAGCTGATTTTCGATTGATCAATTCCCGTTTCTGTTCCAAATAAAAATCATATCAATAGATTCGCGGTCAGCATCATCAATAATCGATAAAGCTGCATTTGCGGCTAAAGTCACGATGTCTTGTGTGACTGGAGCTACTGCCATTGTAGACTGTCCAATGCCAATCGTGTATTTAGCTGGCTCTACTCCACGAGCAACTGCCAATGTTTCTATATCTAGTGCAGTCGGTGGCACAAAAAGCCAATCTTATCTATTCCCTATATTCATTGTTGTTCTCCTTTACGAAAAAGCCCTAACCACATGTTGGGCTTCTTGTTCTTTCTTAGCAACAACTATACTAGCAAAAAATTGCCGTCTGGACAATTGAATTTACTATTTGTTCTATAATTTAAACAATTCTTTACTATTTAGAACGATTAAAAATTAGGGTTTTTAGAAGCAAAAATCTTATAAAATAGTGGAGATGAAAAGTGAATCTACTATAGAAAGGAATCAAAGATATGAACGGAAATGATATTGTCATTGTCAGCGCCACACGGACTGCCATTGGTAAATTCGGAGGACAATTTGCTACAACCTCTGCGATTGAATTAGGAACAGCGGTAGCAAAATCCGCGATCGAAAAAGCCAAATTATCTCCCGACCAAATTGATACAGTAATTTTCGGAAATGTTTTACAAGCTGGACTTGGTCAGAACCCTGCTCGACAAGTAGGATTAAAAGCCGGTCTACTCCATTCTAGTACAGCCTTAACGGTCAATGAAGTTTGTGGTTCTGGATTAAAAGCCATTATTCTTGCAGCACAATCCCTTCGACTAGGAGATGCTAAAATTGTCTTAGCCGGCGGTATGGAAAATATGAGTTTAGCACCTCATTTATTACAACAACGCTTTGCTCCAAAAAACGGACCAGTTACTTTAGTCGATTCATTATTTAATGATGGGTTAACAGACGCCTATTCAATGGACGCGATGGGCATTACCGCTGAAAACATCGTTGAAAAATACGGATTTACACGCGAAGAACTCGATGCTTTTGCTCTTTCTTCTCAACAAAAAGCTGCTAAAGCTCAAGAAGAGGGACATTTCGAGAAGGAAATTACTCCAGTCGCAGTCTTCAATCGCAAGACAAAATCTGACGACTTCAAAGATAGCGATGAATTCATCCGTGCAAACACAACACTGGAGAGTCTTTCTGGATTAAAACCCGCCTTCAAAAAAAGACGGAGTAGTTACTGCTGGAAACTCTTCAGGAATCAATGATGGAGCCGCTTGTGTCATCATGACAACTCGCGAATATGCCCAAGAATTGAATCCTACCCTATTCTAGCAACTCTTAAAGGATATGCAGAAGCAGGTGTTGATCCTGCAATCATGGGTATTGGACCTGTTCCAGCGATTGAAAAATTAGTAGCACGCACCCGTATCCCGCTTGAAAAAGTGGATATCTTCGAACTGAACGAAGCCTTTGCGGCACAAAGCATGGCTGTCATTAAAGACTTGAAAATCCCAACTGAAAAAGTAAATCCATATGGTGGGGCGATTGCACTAGGTCATCCAATCGGTGCTTCCGGCACACGTATTGTTGTCACACTAATCAATGCTCTAGAACAACTAGATGGTAAACTCGGCATTGCTTCACTTTGTGTAGGTGGCGGAATGGGCGTTGCCATCGCCATTGAACGCGAAAAATAATAGAAACAAAGAGAGCTACCCAAAATTCACTTATAAGTGAATTTTGAGCAACTCTCTTTTTTCTTTTTAACAATCGGAAGTACGAAGAAAGAAATTCATATTAGGATTACGAAGAATCTGACGTATTCTATAATAGCAGTAACTTGAATCCGCATTAAAACGAATTAAAGGTGAGAGACATCGGCTCGAACCGATGCAACGTTACAGCTATTATAAAGATATCCGTGAAGATTCGAAGTAATCCTATAACTTAATTTATTTCTCTTCGTGTTTCTTTTGTTCGTGTCGGTGTTGATAGTATTCTCGAATCTCTCATTCTCCCAGCTTGCCTGATATGTAATCGAAATTCCTTCTTTTTCCAATGAATGCTCGTTAAAATATCATCCCAGCTCGGAAATTCGATGTTAAATGTATCCGCAAAACTAATGGAAGCTCTCCATACATCGAAGCGAGTCTGTAGTAAAAGCAAGGCTACTCGAGTGAGTAGTTCACGTTTTTCTTCATCCATTTGCCCCGCAGCTTTGAAGAACTCCTGAACATAATGCATAAATTTGCCAAACACATCATTAATCGTATCCAAACCAATCGTAAAAAGAAGCTCGAAGAACACGTCCCAGAACAGTTCTAGTTCTTCATCACTCACTTCTTCAGTCCATTTTTTAAACGTTTGGTCATTTAATTGGCTGTTTTTTGTCAGCTGATCCATTGTTACAAATTGTCCATTTTCGATTTCCCATGTCAAAGCGCTATGCTGGAGAGCAGCAAAGGCATTACTTTTGACGATGACATGAGAAATTTCAGATTCCAAAAAGCAATCCAACCAACGCATCTTGAGGAATGTAACGCATCGCTAACGGAGCCACTGCGTGATAGCCTTCCGTTTCTAAAATAGAACGGTGTAATCCTGGAGAATCAAAACAGAAGATTTTTCCCAATCTCGATTGAACTTCTTTCTCTTGGGTAGAGGCAGCGTATAAGGCTAGATTTCCTCCTTTTGAATGTCCTGACAAGAGAATTTCCCCATCGAACAACTTCGCCTGTTGCTCCAAATATTCCTTGGCATCTTTGTGCGCTGGAATCACTGGAGAATACGTCATCATAAAATCTTCTTTCCAACCAATCAGCGTTTCATCTGTTCCACGGTAAATCACGATGCGCACGTTGGGGTTTATTTCCACTGTCAATGCGGCAAATTGTTTAGTAATATCTGAGTCCACTTCGCTCTTCATCCCAAAAAACTTAAAGGATTGATATCGTTTTGCTTTTCCAATTTCTGCGTTAAATCGACTCTTTCTTGCGTAATCATCATCGGATTATCTCTCAATAATCGTTCCGCATTTTCCCCCATATGGTGAGCAATTTCTTCAACTGTTGAAAATTCTTTTCCACTCATATCTGAAGAAACGATCTCTTCTAGAGGTGAATATCCTAATTCCGTTAAGACAAGGGCGTCAATTTCAGAGAAAGGTCTCTATCAAACGTGTCCTTTCCAAACTCTTGTACATAATTCATCATATTTTTCATTGAATCGTCCTCCATTAATTTGAGTGAGTCCAATACTATTTTACTCTGCCCTTATACCTCTTGCAACTCTTTTTCCTATGGGCTTTTTTTGCTGATTTTGTATAGAATTTCCCCTCCTATTTATGCTATACTACTGAAATGAATTGAAGGGGGTTGTCGTATGAAATTAGGATTTGATAGTGAGAAATATCTAGAAGAGCAAAGTCAGTTCATTCTTCAACGAGTGAATGCTTACGATAAATTATATTTAGAATTTGGCGGGAAACTCATCGGTGATTTCCATGCAATGCGAGTATTACCTGGATTTGATCCAGATGGAAAAATCAAATTACTCCACCGCCTACGAGACAAAGCAGAGATTATCATCTGTGTATACGCTGGTGATATTGAACAAAACAAGATTCGCGGTGACCTTGGAATCACTTATGATCAAGATGTTCTTCGTTTAATGGACGACCTACACTATTGGGACCTCAAAATCAATAGTGTACTCATCACTCGTTACACAGGGCAACCTGCAGCTACTCAATTTAAAAATTCTCTCGAGCGTCGCGGTATCAAAGTGTATACACACGGCTATACAGAAGGTTATCCAATGGACGTGGAGACCATCGTGAGTGACGCAGGATATGGTGCAAATGAATTTATTGAAACAACACGTCCTCTTGTTGTCGTAACCGCTCCTGGTGCTAACAGTGGAAAACTAGCGACATGCTTAAGCCAGCTATATCATGAAACCAAACGCGGACGCCGTGCAGGATACTCTAAATTTGAAACCTTCCCTGTATGGAATTTACCGCTCAACCACCCTGTAAACGTAGCATATGAAGCAGCTACTGCCGACTTAGAAGATGTCAATATGATTGACACTTTCCACCTTGCGCATTACGGGGAAACAACGGTGAACTACAACCGAGACATTGAAGCATTCCCTCTATTACGTCGTATTTTGACGAAGATTTACGGTGACGCTCCAATCCCTTACAACTCTCCAACCGATATGGGAGTGAACCGTGTTGGATTTGCGATCACTGATGACGAAGTTGTTCGCGAAGCTTCTAATCAAGAAATCATTCGCCGTTATTATGCAGGGTCAGTGTGATTACAAACGCGGTATCGGAACTTTAGAAGCGGCTCAGCGTGGTAAATATATTATGGAAGAATGTGGCCTTTCTGCAAAGGATCGACCAGTCGTAGCCGTTGCCCCTCGAAAAAGAGAAAGAAGTTAACACTCTGTCGTTTCACTCCAATTACCAACTGGAAAAATCATCACAGGTAGACAAACGGACACGATGACGGCTAGCGCGGCTTGCTTACTCAACTGCATCAAAGAGCTTGCAGAAATCGGAGATTCTATCCATCTCCTACCTCCAGTGATTTTAAACGCCATTGGACAACTAGGACAAGACATCCTCAAACACCAACGCCGTTCGCTAGACAGTAAGGAAGTTCTCATTGCATTAAGCATTTCTGCTGTAACTAACCCTGCTGCAGAAGCTGCAAAAATCAATTACAAAACTTACGCAACTTACAAGCGCATAGCACGGTCATCTTGCAAAAAGCTGACGAAGAAACCTTCCGAAACCTCGGAGTTATGGTTACTTGCGAACCAAAAATTCGCCGGAACCAATCTTTATTACACAAACTAAGCTAAGCCCTCGTCCAATGGACGAGGACTTTTTGTTGGCACAATCATTATCCTAGCACCCTTCCCCGTACTTCCCCCATTTCTTGAACTGTCCAAGCGCACTACACTTCCCCTAGCCGTCCCAAAGACCTATTAGCCTTACCAACACCTCTTTTCAGAAGCAGAACTCTAAAAGTCCTCACACTCTCCCTTTTTCAAAAATCTTCGTTACTTGGAAATTCGGCCTCTTAAAATAATCAATTCATCAATGTATTAATAAAAAAACGAAGAACTCCACGGATTCTATGATAGTAATAATAGCGATTGTAATCGATGCGAATCAGTGACTCTGGAAATTTATTTCCTAGAGTCACTTTGAGGCTCGATAGGTGATGAGACGTAAGGCTCACACCGGTACAGCTATTATCACTATCATGAAGATATCCGAGGAGAGTTCGTAGTTTTTATAATTCGTTTGATGTTCTGAACTTATTTCTCTGCGCCCGAATTTCAAAGGAACGAAGTTCCTTATTCATTTTTTTGCACAAAAAAAGTCGAGAGCGTGTCTCGACTTTTTCTTAGTTTCTAAAGATTTTTGCTTCTAGGAAGAGATCGTTGTAAAGGCCTAATAGGTCAGTTCCTAAGTTTTCGTAAACCTCCATCTTACTCATCGCCTCTTCTGTCGGATAAAAACTCTCATCCGAAGTAATATCTTCCGGTAATAATGCTTGCGCATCTTTATTTGGAGTGGCATATCCTACATACTTCGCATTTTGAGCCGCCACCTCGGGACGCAACATGAAGTTGATAAACGCATAGGCGCCTTCCTTATTACCTACTGTTTTTGGAATGACAATATTATCAAACCATAAATTCGTTCCTTCGCTTGGAACTACGTAGGCGAGGTTTTCGTTTTCGCTCATCATTTTGGATGCCTCTCCTGAGAACGTCACCGCAATATTTGCTTCTTCTTGAATCATGTATGTCTTCATTTCATCCGCAATAATGGCTTTTCGCATTTTGGCATTAAAGTCTTTAGGAACTTCCCTGCCTCTTTCACAATGGTTTCATCTTTTTCGTTTAAGGAGTATCCTTGTGTTTGAAAGTGCGATTCCCATCATTTCACGAGCGCCGTCAATGAATAAAATCGAATCTTTAAATTCTTCCTTCCATAAATCTCTCCACTCACTAATAGTTCCTTCTGGATAGACATTTTTATTGTATACAATCCCTAGAGTTCCCCAGAAATAAGGAATACTATACGTATTATCTGGGTCAAAAGACTGATGAAGGAAACGTGGATCAATATGTTCGATGCCTTTGATTTTCGAATAATCTAATTTTCTCTAATAAATTCTCTTGCACCATTTTATGAATCGTATATTCACTTGGAATAGCGACATCATAATTTGTTCCACCTTGCTTAATCTTGGTTAACATGGCTTCGTTCGAATCAAAGGTTTCATAGATAACTTTATATCCTGTTTCCTCTTCGAATTGAGCAATCAATTCTGGATCAATATAGTCTCCCCAGTTATAAACGATAATCGTTTCTGGGCTTCCAGCTGTCGCAGTTTTCAAAAGTTTTTACGAACTCCAAAACAGCACAAGACAAGAAACTAAAATCGCTCCGATTAAGATCGTTAGTCGCTTCATAATGTGACTCCTTTCAATAAGTCACTCTCTGCATTCTTCCCATTTAATCGTTTTTGTTGGAACTTCTGAATGAAGTAATAGCCAATTACAAGAGATAAGGAGAATAGGAACATCAATGTACTTAAAGCATTGATTTCTAAACTAATCCCTTGACGTGCACGTGAGTAGATTTCAACGGCAATCGTTGAGAATCCATTCCCCGTTACGAAGAATGTCACTGCAAAGTCATCTAGCGAATACGTGAAGGCCATAAAGAATCCACTCAAAATTCCTGGTGTAATCGATGGCAATACGATGCGTGTTAACACTTGAGAACTGGTTGCTCCTAAGTCACGAGCAGCCGTAATCATTGATGGATTCATTTCAGATAATTTTGGTAAAACCATTAACACGACAATTGGAATGTTAAAGGCGATATGCGCAAGTAATACAGACATAAATCCGAGTTTAAATCCTACAACTGTGAATAGAATCAATAAACTTGCCCCGATAATAACATCTGGCGATACCATCAAAATATTGTTAAATCCTAATAGTACTTGCTTACGACGGTTTGAACGGATGTAATGGATCATGATGGCTCCAAGTGTTCCAATCACTGTCGCAATAAGTGATGATAATAGCGCAAGAATCAGTGTATCTAGCACAATCCCGATTAAACGCGTATCCGCTAGAACTGCTTCATAATGCTTGAAAGTAAACTCTTCAAAACCATTCATGCTTCCAGCACTGTTAAAGGAGTAAAAAATCAAGTAAAAAATAGGCGCATATAAGACTACAAATACAAACACTAAGTAGAGATTACTCCACTTGTTATTATTTTCTAATTTCATTCAGATACGCCTCCTTTTTTACGATCTCTTGTAACAAACATTAAAATAATCATCGCTACGATTAATACCACGCCGATGGTTGAACCCATACCCCAGTTTTGCGTTACGAGGAAGTGTTGCTCAACGGCTGTACCCAGTGTAATCACGCGGTTTCCTCCAATTAAACGAGTCAACATGAAGAGTGAAAGTGATGGGATAAATACCGCTTGTACACCACTTCGAACCCCATTCATTGTTAATGGGAAAATCACACGTCTGAAAGTATCCCATTTCGTCGCTCCTAAGTCACGGCTTGCCGCAATCAGAGAGCCTGGCAATTCTTCAATGGAGTTGAAGATTGGCAAAATCATAAATGGCAACTCGATATACGCTGCTACTGTTAAGAAACTGAAGTCTGTAAACAAGAACTCTTGTGGTGCAATTCCAAATAAGGAAAGGAATTGGTTAACTGTTCCTGTTTGACTAAAGATTCCAATAAATGCATAGGCTTTTAATAAGAGGTTAACCCATGTAGGCAAAAATAATTAATAAGAGCCATAATTGTTTATGTTTTGTACGACTAAGGAAAAAGCGCTGTTGGATAACTAATTAGCAATGTCACTAGAGTGACTAGAAATGCATACCAAACAGAATTGAACGTCATTTCTAAGTAGTTTCCTGACGCAAAATAGTTCGTGTAGTTTCCAAGCGTTACTTGTCCATTGATGTCGAAAAATGATTTATAAAAAATCATTCCAAGTGGTGTTACTACGAATAATAACAACCAAATAAAGTATGGAATGGAAAATAAGAAACGGGATTGTTTAGTCATTTTCTTCTACCTCGTCTTCGTAGCTTTCTAGACGAGCATCGAAGTCTTCTTCACTTTCTCCAAAACGCATTACGTGGATGTCTTGTGGTTCGAAGTATAAGCCCACTTTAGATCCTACTTCTGCTTTACGAGTGGAGTGAATCATCCATTCATTGCCATTTTCGTCATAGCAGATGATTTCGTAGTGAACCCCGCGGAATAATTGAGTATCTACTTCAACTGTTAATTTTCCTTTTTCAATTGTCGTTAACGCTAAATCTTCTGGACGAATCACGATTTCAACTTTTTCGTTTGGACGCATTCCGGCATCGGCACACTCGAATTCTTTTCCAACGAATTCTACAAGATAGTCTTCCTTCATGACCCCATCAACGATATTACTTTTCACCGATGAAGTCCGCAACGAAGCGGTTGATTGGCTCATCGTAAATATCCACTGGTGTTCCTGATTGAATAACTTCCCTTTACTCATTACGAAGATTTCATCACTCATCGCTAACGCTTCTTCTTGGTCATGCGTTACGAAGATAAATGTGATTCCTAAGCGTTGTTGTAATTCACGAAGTTCATATTGCATGTCTGTACGAAGTTTTAAGTCTAATGCTGATAATGGCTCATCGAGTAGTAGTACTTCTGGTTCATTGACAAGCGCACGCGCAATGGCTACGTTGTTGTTGTCCACCAGACATTTGTGAGATTTCACGGTTTTTCATATCCTGATAATTGCACCATTTTTTTAAAGCGTCTGCCACTTTTTCTTTAATGATGTTTTTCTGGTGTTTTCTTTAAGCGTAATCCAAACGCGATATTTTTCCGAATACGTTCATATGTGGGAATAATGCGTAGTCTTGGAAAACAGTGTTCACTTTACGTTTATTTGGTGGAAGGTTAGTAACGTCTTCCCCGTTTAAAGTCACTTTTTCCGTTTGATACATCTGTAAATCCAGCAATGATACGTAAGATTGTTGTCTTACCGCATCCTGAAGGCCCTAGTAATGTATAGAATTTTCCTTTTTCGATTTCGAAATTAATATTTTTTAATACATGAGTATCCTCATAAAATTTGTTCACATTCTCAAATGAGATAATGGTGTTGTTTGACATTGCTAGCACCTAACTTTCTTTATTATAAATAGGAATCTGTTGCCACGACTAACACTTTAGAAGTCGTTTTACCGGCATTACTAATTTGATGTTTGGCTTTCGCCTCGAAATAGAACGATTCTCCCTTAGAAACTATTTCGACTTGTTTTCCGACTTTGACTTGAATAGAACCTTCAAGTACATACCCAAATGTCTCTGACAGTGAAGGTTGGAATGTTTTATACGCTCCCCCAACTTGAAACTCCAGAATCACGGGTTCCATCTCATGCTCATTCGAATCTGGGTTGAGCCATGTGACCGTAGTATGGTGTTTAGCATCTTCCATCATCGTCATATCTTCCTCACGGTATATCGTGAGGGCTTCTTCAGGACCTTCATCAAAAAAATCTGCAGCAGGACATCCTAATACTTCTAAAATATCGAAGAATGTATCCATGGATGGCGAGCTCAAATCATTTTCTAATTGAGAAATATATCCCTTTGACAAATCTGTTCTCTCCGCTAACTCTTCTTGCGTTAAACCCTTTTTGAATTCGCAAGGCACGCAGTTGATGTCCGATTTCCATTGTCTTCTCCTTTTAAACTAATTGTTTACTAACACAAAGAGTATTATACATTAAGTTTAGTAATAGTCAACCGAAAGAACCTGAAAAAACAGATTTTTTTAGAAGTTTTATTTGGCTTAAGATTGCTATTTTGTCAGATAGTTTTTTAAAGGAGAGAAAGAGGCCAATTATCAAATATGATAATTGGATGGAAAATAAAAAAATCAAAAATTAACTTTTAAGTTAATTTTTGATTTTTTTCTTTTATTCAGTTTTATGCTTTTTACAATTGGAATCCACAATTCCATTTTTATAATCAGGACTCGTCATATCTCCTTCATAATAATATTCAAAGTCCGGAGCTCCTGAATGCATATAACCGTGCTCGGGCATAAAGACCTCCATTGCGTATTTCCATCCTTGATGAATACACTCTGGAACCGGACCTGTTAGTTCAATAATCGCATACTCTGCTTCGGGAACCTCAATTATGTCGAGACCAAGCTCCTCAGCTTTTTGAATCTGTAATCACATATCCCGCTAAATAATTAATCTCACTTGGATCTTGAACATCATGACACATCCCTACACTCTCTCCAGTTCCAATCTTAGCTAATTGTTCATGAGAGTATCTTGAATAGAACTCTCCCCATACACTTGGGCAAAGGGATGAATTGATGTTTTGTTTATTCAGACCTGCCACCGTAAAGGCTTTTTTGTTTTCTATCTTGATATTCATACTTCTTCCTCCTTTGACACTCAATGCCAATTGCAATCGTGAAACAATTTTAAACGGTTTCCCATGTCGTACTTCTGAAGGAGAAAATCCATGAAAATTCTTGAATGCCGCTCCAAATGAGTCTGAAGTTTCATAACCAAATCTAAATGCAATATCTATAATTTTTTCATTAGAATCTCGTAACACAATCGCAGCTTCTGTTAATCTCCTACTTCTGAGATAATCAGAGAGCGTGGTCTGCGTTAGAATTGAAAATAGCCGGCTAAACATTGGATACGAGTATCCAGATAAAGGTTAAAAATTTTTCTTTCATCAATATCCTCTTCTAGAACGGTCTCAAGGTAATCGATGGTTCGATTAAAAGAATGCATCATATTCATCTTCATTCCTCCTTCAACATTATTCTAAGCCTTTCTTTTTAAACATACCCTATATTTTTTTGTACAAACTATCACTGAATTCGTTACTTCTATTATTTTCAATCATATTATACTAAATCATTGAACCGAAAAATAGTATGGATTCTGTATAAACCAAAAAGGGATTCGCTTGGCGAATCCCTTTTGATTGATGAAAGTTAAATTGGGTGCGACCACTCACCCGTGTATTCTGTAGTTGAACAAGAAGCTCTCGAAATTACGAGATTATTCTGCTAGAACATAATATCGTAATGTCTTATATAATTACATTTCAACATTCATTGCAATGCTCACACCCAAATCCTTCACACTGTGAAGGATTTTGCTGACTCGTCCCAGAGTCCTTTACGTTGTTTGTCTCCAGTGATTCGTTTCTAATCGCCTTTTTCTCACATCCTGTTTAGTTGAACTCGGACTCACAGGGACTGACGTCCACTTCCCGTAGTATCCGCACGACTTGTTCCAAGTCCCTTGCGTTACTCCGGTCCAGTGTTTTCAGTCCTGAGCGTTCGCCCTCGTATCCTGTTTTTTTAATGCGCAAGCATTTCTTGTGCGATTTCTAATCCGCTTAGTTTTGTTGGGTAGTATGTTGGCCAGTTATCCATTTCTTCTAATAGTTTTTCTTGGCTTTCATTGCCCATGAAGATGTGGAAGTGCTCAGCTTTTACTGGAGCGATGTTATGGTCACTAAACTGAACATATTTTTGGAGCACCTTCTACTGGTGTTACTGCTTCAAATAAGAAACGAACACCACGATTCCCTTTTTTTATAAGTAAGAATCTTATAGCCAACATATTTATATTCAGCTTTGACCGTTGTTCCGTCTTCTTTTTGAATTCCATTGTTTTTATCAGTGATATTGATATTCGTGATATCTGATTTATATCCCTTAGTATAGTAGTCTTTGAATTCTTCTTTCGTCATTGTCTTTTTCAATTTTGCTTTATAATCAAAGACTTGGTCTAAAGTTCCATCGACTAAATAATGATAAACAGATTGCCATTCTCCTGCATAATCCGATAAAGTACGATCTTTTCACGGCACTATCTTCAAAGTATCCATTATGAACCGTCTTGTTATCTGTCGTTTTTCAGGTTGGATGTCTTTTCCTGGTTGATCTGTTGTTTTCTTCAAGGCTGCAAGATTTTTCGCGCATTACTGAAATATAGTCTTCGCCTTTATCCATTTGCTCTTTCGTAAGAGACTCAATTGGATTTAAGATCGCAAGCTCGACACCTGTTTCATCGGCTAATGTTTTCGCAATTTTTTCAGATGCATTCTCTTCGAAGTAAATCACTTTAATGTCATTTTCTTTAACATATTTTTGTTAATTCTGCTAGACGTGAAGCACTTGGTTCAGCTTCAGGTGAAATTCCTGTAATTCCGACTTGGTTGAGATTGTAATCTAATGCTAAATAACGGAACGCCGTATGTTGTGTCACAAAATTCTTTTGTTTCGCATCTTTAAATGCATTTTGTGTAGTCATTATGCAATGCAGTTAATTTTTCAATGTACGCATTGGCATTTTTCTCAAATACTTCTTTACGATCTGGGAAAGCTTCGACTAATTGTTTTGTAATGTTTTGAACCATTTTAATCGCGCGTTCTGGAGATAACCACACATGCGGATCATATTCATGACTATGGCCTTCTTCCGAATGGTCATGATCATGTTCTTCTTCCTCTCCACCTGGTAGTAATACCATATCTTTTGTTGCACTAATTGGTTTTACTTTACTATCAGAGAGTGTCTTTAATACGGTTGGAATCCATGTTTCCATATATTCACTGTCATAAACTAGCGCATCCGCTTCACTCATTTTCGCAATTTCTTTGGCAGAAGGCTCGTAATCATGAGGTTCTACCCCTGCTCCAATCACTAGAGATACGTCTGCTTCATCCCCAACAATATTTTTGGTAAAGTCATAGATTGGATAAAACGTTGTTGAAATTTTTAGTTTTCCTTGTTTGGTTTGACTACTTGAAGTGTTTGAATTATTCGTAGCGCATCCAGCCACAACCAGTAAAAACAACATCAAAAATCCAATAAAGGTCGTTTTTTTCATGATAGTTTCGGTCCCCTTTTCTTAAATCGTAATTCTTACGTTTTGTATTGTAACACCTTCTAAATCTCTTTGCAAGAATTTTTTTCTGAAAACAAAATGGAAACATCTTTGGTTTTGGATGGAATCTTTTTCAATAAAAAAAGCCTTATCCACATCATCGCAGATAAGACTTCTCTTCTATTAGATTAATACTTTCGATAAGAACGATTGTGTCCGTTCCATTTGTGGATGTTCTAGGACCTCTTTTGGATGGCCTTCTTCTACAATCACACCACCGTCCATGAAGATTAGACGCGTTCCTACTTCACGGGCAAATCCCATTTCGTGCGTTACGACAACCATGGTCATGCCGCCTGCTGCGAGTTCCTTCATCACGTTGAGTACTTCACCGACCATCTCTGGGTCTAGCGCTGAAGTAGGCTCATCGAATAAGAGCACATCTGGTTCCATCGCAAGCGAACGTGCAATCGCGATTCTTTGTTTTTGTCCCCCAGATAAGGAGTTCGGATACACATCTGCTTTATCGGCTAAGCCCATTTTCTCAAGAAGCTCATGTGCTTTTTGTTCTGCGACCGCCTTGTCGATTTTCTTCAATTGGATGGGGCCAATCGTGATATTATCTAATACGGTTAAATGCGGGAATAAATTGAAATGCTGGAACACCATTCCTAAGTGTTGGCGTACGCTATCGAGGTCCACTCCTTTTTCATTAATGCATTGATCTTTGAAGAATACCTTCCCGCTAGTAGGCTCTTCTAATAAGTTTAGGCAACGTAAGAAAGTGGATTTTCCCGACCCAGAAGGCCCGATAATCACGAGCACTTCTCCTTGTTCGATATGAGTTGTAATCCCATTTAAGACTTGCTTGTCGCCGTATTGTTTTTAATCTCTTCTGTTCTAATCACTGGCTTGTAACTTCCTTTCTAGTTTGTCCATAAAGAATGCTATCGTCGTTGTCATGACAAAGTATAAGAACGCCGTCATTAAGAGTGGAATAAATACGGTAAAGGTTGCCCCACGAACCGTATCCGAGCTGTACATTAAATCATGAATCCGATTAAAAGAGACGATGGAGGTTTCTTTAATTAAGGTTGCAAATTCATTCCCGATGGCTGGCAAAATATTTTTCATCGCTTGTGGTAATATAATTTGGCGCATCGCCATTCCTTTCGGCATCCCCATCGAACGAGCGGCTTCCATTTGTCCTTTATCCACTGATTGAATCCCACTACGGATGATTTCAGCGATATAGGCTGTCGTATTTACAGATACCGCAATCACTCCTGATAAGAAATCATTTAAATCAAGGACGGTTGCGAGTCCAAAATAGACTAAGTACAATTGAACCAATAGAGGAGTTCCACGAATAATATCAATGTACACTTTCGCTGCATTCGATAAAACCTTATGAGAACTCAAACGAGCAAGAGCCATTAGAGTCCCACAGCCAACCCCTACTACGACTGAGAAAAATGATAGCAAAATCGTTGTTGTCGCCCCTTCCATAAACAGGGGCCAATATTTGATGATTAATTCCATATTTTTTCCTTCTTTCTATTCAGACATTAAATTCGTATTGCGAATAATCGATTCTTTCAGTTTTCCTGAGGCTTCCAATGCATCGAGTACCTCTTGAACTTTTTTAAGGAAGACTTCATTCCCTTTTTGTGCGACTGCTGCAGTTCCCGCATCTTCACTTGGAATCTCAACAGAAGCCACTGTCAAGTCACTATTCGCTTTCACAAATTCATCAGCAGCAATATTATCCATAATCACGGCGTCTAGTTTTCCTTGTTGAAGTGCTAAAATCAAAGTAGGATTCTTTGGTTGAGAGGTCAAATTGGCACCCGTTAATGTATCCTTCACGATTCCCTCTTGCGAAGTTCCTTTTTGAGCTCCAACATTTGCTCCATCGAAAGCATCGATCGTTGTATATTTATCCGCATCCGTCTTCTTCACCACAGCGACCATATGGGAATCATAGTAAATATTAGAGAACGCCACTTCTTTACTACGCTCCTCAGTAGGAGTAATTCCAGCGAGAACTAAATCTACTTTTCCAGCTTTCATCGCCGCAATCAAGAAGTTAAATTCCATTTCTCTAATTTCTACTTCTACTCCTAAAGCTTCCCCGAGAGCGTTAGCAATATCGATATCAATTCCCACTACGGAATCTTTACCATCTTTCACATAATGCCATTCAAAAGGGGGATAGTCAGCAGTCGTCCCGATAACAATTTTCTTCTTCGTATAAATTCTATCTAACACTGCCGATCCTGTACTATTTTCTGTTGTTGGTTGTTGGGTACATGCTGCCAGTAAGCTAACTACTAGCATAAGCATTGCGATAATCTTCTTCATTTGAAACCTCCTTATAAAATAAAACGCCCCTTATGCTAAACGCATAAGAGACGATGTCTGTCGTGGTACCACTCTATTTTGACGGGGAATTGCTTCCCGATCCTTTTGCTTGATAACGCATGTCCTGCGAAGATGGATACTAATTTCTCCATCTTTTCTACAAAGTGCGCTTCCAGAATTTCTAATCCGATGAGCTTCCACTCTACCTCATCTCGCTTTCGACGCCAAAATTCTGTACTCTCTTTGTCAATGAATTTAAGTATTTAAGTTGTTTTGTATTTTTAGACCTATTTTTGGATTGTCAATTGAAAAAATGAGAAAAATCATTAAAATATGGTTTTATTTTTCTTTTCATGCTCCCTACTCGTCTCAATCTTTTTTCTTGCAATTTCCACCCAATCACCCAACCAATGACAAGCACATAGTTTTCAATTGCCCCAACGAGATTGACGAAGGTAGCTCCCTCCAAATAAGCAAGAAGATGATTCGTACCAATCCCTAATCCGCCTACCATTAGTGCTCCTAAAACGACTCTTAAATAAAACCAATCATACTTAACATTAACGGCCACTAAAATCATCAAAACCGCCAAATTCCAAAAACCAATTTCTCGTTGCCAACCAACAGCAACCCCGTATCCCGAGTGAGCTCCCATCACCTCAGGAAAGAAAAATTTGATAAATCATCGCGCCTCCCATCGCCACGAATAGTATTATAAACAGTACTCTCAAAAAAATTTGTTCATCTTCTTCACCTCGTCATTCTTTATTTGATTTTTTTATCTGATTTTCCAAAATAAAAGAGCCCCCCAGATTCTATCCAACGAATCGAATAGAAATCTAGAAGCTCTTCTTGATTATTTGCTTAAACCTTCAATGATTTTTATCTAGGTTCCATTTCATCATGCTGTAGTAGCTGTCTCCATCTTTTTCCTTCTTCAGCAATAGAGTCCGTGAAAGATTGTAGAGTGAATTGGTTTACCTGTTTCTTGAGATACAGTTTTCATTGGACGGTCATCCACACTACTTTCTACGAATAATGATGGAACTTTTGACGCACGTAATTGACGTACTAATTTTGCGATTTGTTCTGGAGTTCCTTCTTCTTCTGTGTTGATTTCCCAGATATACGCTGATTTAATATCATAAGCTTTAGAGAAGTACTTGAAACAGCCTTCACTTGTTACGATTAAACGTTTTTCTTCAGGAATTTTTGCGATACGTTGTTTAGCATCTTTATCTAACGCTTCTAGCTTTTCAACATAAGCTGCTAAATTCTTTTCATATGTTTCTTTGTTCTTTGGATCTTTTGCGATTAATTGTTTTGCAATGTTTTTAGCATAAATCACACCATTTTCGATATTTAACCATGCGTGAGGGTCTTCTTTACCTTTTTCATTTGCCCCTTCAAGGTAAATTACATCAACACCATCACTTACTGCAAAATAGTCTTTATCTGCAACTTTACCTGCATTTTTAACCATTTTTGTAAACCATGCATCTTCAGCATTTTCTAAGTTAATTCCATTATAGAAAATCAAGTCTGCTTTTTGAACCTTTTGAACATCTTCTGGTAATGGTTCATACTCGTGTGGGTCTTGCCCTACTGGAACGATACTATGTAAATCCACTAAATCTCCAGCGATATTTTTTGTCATATCATAAATAATAGAGTTTGTTGTCACTACTTGTATTTTTTTGTTTTCTGCCGTTGCAGATGTCGTTTGAGAACTATTCTCTTTACCAGTAGCGCATCCTGCAATCCCTAAGACAACAAGAGTAGCTACTAAAAGTTTCTTCATACTATTCATGAGATTTCCTTCTTTCTCTTTGTTTTGGTGAAATAATAAAGCTTACGACAAAAAGTGCTGCTGCTGTTAATACGATGGTTGACCCAATAGCGATGTTAAACGTATATCCAATAAACAATCCTAATATGGATGATAATGAGCCAAATATCGCGGCTAAAATCAGCATTATTTTTAGACGATTTGAATATAAATACGCTGTTGCTGCAGGGGTAATTAGTAGTGCCACAATCATGACTGTCCCTACACTTTGCATTGCCGTAATGGATACTAGTGCTAATAGGAACATCAATAAGTAATGATAAAACTGTACGTTCATCCCTGTAGATTGAGCGAAAACTGGATCAAAACTCGTTACTTGTAATTCTTTAAAATACGCTAAAATAACGACGACTACAATCACGCTCACCACCAATGTAATGAGTAAATCAATATCTTGTACGGCTAAAATATTCCCGAATAAAATATGGAATAAGTCTGTTGAACTCTTCGCCACACCAATCAAAATAACTCCCAACGCTAAAAACGAACTAAAAGTAATCCCAATAGCGGTATCGCCTTTGATAGTACTATTTTGATTCACAAACGCAATTAGGAACGATGCTAATAACCCGAACACGAGGGCTCCAATAAAGAAGTTAATGCCTAAAATAAACGACAACGCTACACCCGGTAATACCGCGTGAGAGATAGCGTCCCCCATTAATGACATTCCTCTTAGAATGATGAAGCATCCTAAAATTCCGGCAACCGCACCAATCACGACTGCTGAAACAAGCGCATTTTGTAGAAAATGGAATTCCATTAATCCTTCAAAGAAATTATGCATGCTGCTCACCCCCTTGTGGAATATACACACTACCGCCGTATACATCATCTAAGTATTTCTTAATGAATACGTCTTCTGTTTTCCCAGAGGCTACAATCGCGTGTTTGACAAGAATCACCTGGTCAAAGTATTCTTTCACCTTCGATAAGTCATGGTTAACCATTAAAATAGTCTTTCCTTCCTCTTTCCATTTACGGATAATCGTCATAATGACTTTCTCACTAAGCATATCAATCCCTACAAATGGTTCATCAAGGAAAATATATTGTGCTTCTTGAACCATACAACGTGCTAATAATACACGTTGGAATTGACCACCAGAAAGAGCCCCGATTTGGCGAGATGCTAAATCAGTTAATCCCACTTCTTCAATGGCTGCATCGACCTTTTCCCAATCTTCTTTCGTCAATCGTTGCAATGGTTTCTTTTTAACAGTTCTTCCTAAAGCAACACACTCACGAATAGTGATTGGAAATGTAAAGTCAATCTGACTTTTTTGTTCGACATAGGCAATTTTTTGTAATACTTTTTTTACGGGTTCTCCATCAATCAGAATTTCTCCTGACGATTGAATCAGTCCTAATATTGCTTTTAATAATGTTGATTTACCTGCACCATTGGGCCCGATAATCCCGGTAATAGTGGGTCCTTCAATGGTTGCATTACAATCTTTTAACACATGTGGTTGCATCGCGTATGATACCCCAACATTTTTAATCGTAATCAATGAATTCATCCTCTCATTTATGTAGATTCTACATTTATTAGGTTACCCTAAAAAAATAATTTCGTCAAGTGTTTTTTTAGGTTTACCCAAAAATTTTCAGAAAATTTTTGAAAACAAGCCTTTACCTGCTTAAATCAGCTGATTATCTCTCTTTTAAAAGCAGAAAAAGGCGCCTTCTGTTGCCTTGGAAGACGCCCTTTCAAACTCTTTATTTTGTTAATAATGCTGCAGCTGCTTCATCACAAATCACAGTCACTTTTGGATGTTTTTGTAAGATACTTGCTGGAACCTCTTCTGTAATTGGGCCTTCTACTAAGCCTTTAATCGCATGAATTTTCTTAGGTCCGAATGCAATCAGTACAATTTCTTTTGCATCCATAATCGATTGTAATCCCATTGAATAGGCATAGCGTGGAACATCCTCTTCTTTTTCGAAGAAGCGTTTGTTGGCTTCAATCGTTGACTCTGTTAAATGAACTTTATGTGTGCGTTGTGTAAACGGCGTACCTGGCTCATTGAATCCGATATGTGCGTTACTTCCAATTCCCAACAATTGTAAGTCCACTGGATTTTCTTGAAGAATACGTTCATAGCGTTCTACTTCCGCATCGACATCTTTGGCTAATCCATCTGGTAAATAGCTATGTTTGAATGGTTTTGCGTTGAATAATTGCTCTTTCATGAAATAATGATAGCTATGTTCATCTGTTGGCGCTAATCCGACATATTCATCTAAGTTTACGGACACTCGATCTGAAAAATCTAAATCGCTATTTCTAAGTAATTCATATAACCCAATTGGACTTGATCCAGTTGCCAACCCAAATACTTTGCGCTCCTTCGCCGTGTGCACGTTTAAACACCTCAAAAAGCTGCTTTTGCTCCCTCTTCTTGAGTTTTTACAACAATAACTTTCATAAATAATACCTCCCTGTATTCCCCTTTCATAAAAAGGGTTCTAAAAACATGAACAACTGCTCAACTCTATTCTAACAAAAATTCAGAGGTCTTTAAATAGCTAAATTCATTTTAGTTTATAAAATCTTCCCTATCTTACCGTAGAAATTCCTCTTTACGATATAAAGAGGAGAGTTGCCTCTCCTCACTTTTTTTGGAACATCCTATAACCGGTTTCCCTCTCTCAAGCTCGTGACGAACCGCTAATCGAATGACCCAGTAACAAGCGTAGATAAAGACTCCTGCTAGTACAAATCCTCCAAGAATCACTGGTAATCCTACATCCATATAGAGCACCTCCAATGAGACTCAAACCTTTTAAAACCGACATTCTACAACTTTATTATAGCATTCCACCTTTGAAATTCAATAGAGTCTCAACTTGAAATAGCAAAGAAAGACTATCCCATAAAAGGATAGTCTAACAATTATGATTTCGACATAAATCTAGCAAAGAACTTTCCATACCACTGCTCATTAGTAATATTAAAGTACTCTCTGTATTCTTTACGATACTTGAAGAAGTAAAATGCTCTCATAACCATCTTAATAGTTACTCCACCCATTAAGAGAAATACGAATGTAAACACCAAAAATAACAATCCAAACAAGAAACTCATAAGCCCTGGATTATCCTTACTAAATTCGCCAAAATTAAATGTCCAACGATTTAAAACAGACAATCCAATTAATATTCCCGCATATTTCTTTATAAAATAAACCAATGGAGTCCCCCAATTCTTGGTCTCCGTTTTTAGTTCAGTATATAGTATATTCTTAATTTCTATTACTCCATCCACAATAAACAATTTGAATAGAAAGACACAAACAACTAATTGCACTATAAAGGCAAGCATTCCAAATGCTCCAATCGTTAATCCAGCTGTTAAAGGTAATGTAGCTACTGCAATAACAAAGATAAACGAGATTATAAAAAAATCGTTCCATATAATAATTGATGTGCATAATTTATTTTTGGGAAAATATTAAAAACAACTAATACTGTATACAAAATAATAGCCCCTAGAATAATTGGTCTAAGGTAAAACCCTACTTCTCCAATTAGCGCACCTGTACTTTCAGAAGCCACTTGAATACTCGCAGGTGCATCTCTTAAACTATCCGGAAAGTGAATCCCTACACCATAAGTAATAATATCAGCCGCTAAAAACACTAACAAAGAAACTCTCTCCCAAAAACTCATAGAAGAAAATGATCCAATCTGCGTACCCTCTTCTGTCAGAATATCATCTTTTACAATCCTTTTTGATTGCTCGAAACTTGCCCCAAAAAGTTTATTTTTCCCTTGCATAATTAATTTTCCCTCTCCAAATCAACTTATTTCGACATAAATCTTGCACGAAACTTTCCATACCACTGATCGTTTGTAATATTAAAGTACTCTCTATATTCTTTTTCGATATTTAAAGAAATAAAAGGATTTTACAAAATTTTTTTCAAAAGCTGGCCTTCTGCAAGTAAAAAGAGACTAATAAGAGGTAAAAAAATAAGAAGCCAGACAAAAACTCATAAGCCCTGGATTATCTTTTACTAAATTCACCAAAATTAAAAAGTCCAACGATTTAGAATAGATAATCCTAATAATATTCCACCATATCTTTTTACAAAATTATTGATAGGAGTTCCCCAATCTTTATCTTTTTATTTCGTTTTTCATTATAAAGGGAAGTCTTAACTTCCTTCATTACATTGACAATAAGTATCTTAACTAAATAACCCAAAAAGATTAGTTGAACAATAAATGCAGAGTGTTCCGAATGCTCCAATTGTTAAAACCAATTAACAGAGGTAACGAAGAAAAAAATTGCTAGTAACCCGAATATTAATAATAAAACAATTTTCCATATATTAATTGATACGCATAATTAAATTTTTGGGATAATATTTAAAAATTATTAGTGCTGTAAATAAAATTACTAATACCAAATTGATTGGGCGAAAATAAGCCCCTATTTCTCCAATCAATGCTCCCGTGCTTTCAGAAATGACCTGAACACTATCTGTTGAATTTCTGAAACCATCGGTCATATATATCCCCGCTCCATAAGCAATAAAACTAAACATTAATCCAACTAGCCCAAACACTCTCTTCCAAAAAAACTCATAGAAACAGAAACTCCCATTTGAGCGCCATCTTCGGTTTGCAAACTGTCTTGGGACGATTCTCTTAGATTGCTCAAAACTCGCCCCAAAGAGTTTGTTTTTTTGTTTGCATCATCAATCCCCTTTTCTAATCCTTCTCTTTCTTGTTTGAGCCATTCCCATCATTCTACTCAAACTTCTCATAGTTCTTAAGATATCAGTTTTTTTGTTAAAATGTCAACGTTTTTTCCATAGTCCTCACCCTGCTTTTTCAACAAAAAAGCCATCCCTACCAGTTGCCTGATAGGAATAGCTTTCAGTTTTCAGAAGATAGTACTATTCACTGCATATTACATTTTTAATTTTTTAACTTCTAATTTACTTTCCCATTCTTTATATACTTCCATGAAGCGTTCCTCTTCTTCATCCTTAAAGCCTTCAAAAACCACCTTATCAATATTTTCGTGGTTAAAAAAGATTGCATCTTCGGGATTGATTCCCTCTGGATATACAACTCCAACATAATCACTATAAACTGGCTCATTATCCGATTCAAAAACAGGACCACGACCAACTACCATTAGTTTACTAGTCGCTCCTTCTAAATATAAAACACTTCCTAAAGGTAATAATTCTTGTGTCATATTCATTCTCCTCTACTAATCATTTTTGTTTTGACATAAATCTTGCACGAAACTTTCCGTACCACTGTTCATTGGTAATATTAAAGTACTCTCTGTATTCATTTCGGTATTTTAAAAAGTAAAATCCTCTAATAAAATTTTTTGAATACTAATCCACCTACGAAAAAGAATAAGTAAATCATACCAAGAAATACAAATCCGAATAAGAAATTACCTAAATCTGTATTGGCTGAAAAGTTCTCTCAATCTTAAACGTCCAACGATTTAAGATTGCTAACCCTAAAAGAATTCCACCGTATCTTTTTTAAAAAGTTTTCGAAATAGTTTCTTCCCAATCTTCAACCTCAACTTCTTTTTCGATTATATAGTTCATCCTTAAATCGTTTTACTTGATTTAAAAATAGTTTTTTAAATAGAAAAATACATAAAAGAAGTTGAATACCAAACGCAATCCAACCAAAGGCGTCAATAGTCAACCCTACGGAAAGTGGTAACGAACCAATAAAACATAGGCAGAAGAAAGCAATTAATACTAAAGTTGCATACAGCAATTGAAAGGCATAATTCAATTTAGGAATCAAATTAAGGATAATTAATGCTGAAAATAGGATTATCGCTGTCAATACTATAGGACGCAATAAATGACCTACGTCGCCAACTAAAACACTAGAAACTGACTGTTGATTCTGAACCGAATGTCTAATACCATCTGGCCACGAAACGCCAAGCATATAAAATAGCGCACTAAACATTAATCCAACTAACCCAAGCGCTCTTTTCCAAAAATTCATCGAAACAGAGACTCCCATTTGAGCACCGTCTTCGGTTACAAACCTTCTTGGAACGATTCTTTTCGATTGCTCAAAACTTGCCCCAAAGACACTGTTTCTATCGCGCATTTTTCTCCTCCTCTAAACACATCTACTATAGAATCTAACGCTCCACTAACTGCATTTCCTATGGTTTGTTTTTATATTTTTCTTTAAACTCATAAATACTTTTTCCAACAACAGAATTTGAAATCACATCGTACGTATCGTCTAGAAAATTCTGAAAATCTGAGAATTTTTTTCTTCCTTCTCTTGACCATTTTTTTATACCCCATAAGGTGTTGAATGCTCCTGCTGCCAATCCTAAAATAGCCCCTAAAGGCCCACCTATCATCGATCCAAATATCGCACCTTCTATAGGTCCAGCACTCTTAAGTTGCGAAACCGACGCATGAATAAGAGACTTCCCTTCATTCTTGTATGCTCTGCTATTCTGATTATTATACTCTGTAATTGTAGTTATGGTGGCATCTACCCCCATGGAGACCCATCCAGCTATCTTTGCCATTTTTCCTAAAAATTTTAACTTGCCAAATAGCTTTGATTCTTTGATTACTGTTCCTATCTTTTCTATCCCTGATTTAATCGGTTCAGTTATATTACCAATCAGTTTGCTAATTTTGTTTACTGAGACGTTTCCAATTTTAAAATTAGCTATTTTATCAATCACGGAGTGGTGAAGCGTATTGAGAAAAATCATTAAAACTTCCACCCTTCCACTTACTTCCAAGGTTATTATACCAGCTCCAATTTTTTGGAAGCAGCATACTTTTTCATAATTCTCCAAGCAGCTTTTTAAATTTTCATTAGCTTTAATTCCTTTATTACCAAATGTATAAAAAGTACTCCTTGTGTATTCTTTTGTGACAGCATTACCAAAAATTCTTTGTGACAGTAAATGCTGTTTTTGAACCACGGATGAATATCCGCTAGCTTATTTTCTATGAAATCTGGATTCGTCAAAGTCCTTAACACCTGTTAATATTTTTTTCTTCTCAACCACTCAGCACTTAATTCACTTGCCCAAGGCATTAATGTAATTTCAGAAGCAGAAATCATTCTGTTATTTGCATCCCATACATTTTTTTGTCTGTTGCAAGCCTTGATGAATATTATCCATCAAAAAAATCAATATGTGAGAAGATTTGCGCCGAAGAACTATTAAAGGCAATCAGCTTATCTAATTTTTCTTTCTAATGTTTGTTTTTAAGTTTTTCATAATTACTTTTATTAATCCCAAAACTAATAATATTCAGAATATTGGGGTTTGTTTTGCCTCTTTCTTGATCGATTAATCTTTCATAGTCTAGAGCCATATTATTAGCATTTATAATTTGCCTATTTAGTTCATCTTCACTTAAACTCAATCACATCTACACGGCTTCGATATTCTTCAGGCAACTTTGAACAGCTCTCTTTAAGTGCCTCATCCAACAATACACATCCTTTAAGCAATGGAATCAGCACATTATGAGTATAGTTTCTAGCAGCTGAATACGCATTTCCCTGTAGACTAGTTGTATTAATTAATCGATAAAGAGATTTTTGTATATTTCCATAGGATTGAATTCTTTTCGATACAACATTATTAACACTTTGTGCCTGATTATCAGAACTTTCCAAATTCATCTCAATCCCCATTAAAACTTCTCTCCCTTCCCTGTTTCTTTGTTTCCTTTTTCATATCATTAATCTGTTCTTCCAGTAAGATGTTTTTTTCTTACGCAAGGCAATGTATTCACTCTCAAACTCTTTTTCATCTTATTTTCTTCGTGGATTTGCGAATGATAAATTTCTTGAAATGTAGCAGTATCTGAAGAGTTGTGAAAGACTTCTAGAATTGATTCTAACAATTGTTTTGATTTTTTTGAAATTTGCTCGTATTCATTTAAAGCATTACGATTGTCACGAATTTTATTTTTCAACAGAAATTTTTTCCTTCTGCAATCTGTTTTTATTATTGTTTAACTGGTCCATTTAATGTAAATCCCTCATTATTCCCAAGTTGAAGATTATCAATTTGATTTTTCCAATTGTACGTCTTTTTTCATGAAATGATTGAGAAGTCGTCAGAAGATTATTGGACATCGTCTTCATTACTTGGCTAACAGCCTTTGAAATATCAAAAGATTTCTCAATTAATTCCTTAGCTTTTTCATTGCCATTCAGTTTAGATTGCATGTCTTTTCGTAACCGAATTGCTATTATCCAATTCTGAAATTGCACTAGAAAGCATTGAAGATTGTTCGGTTGCTACTAAAAGATCATTCTTGATTTCTACCATATAACATTCCCTTTCTGTGCCTCCAACAAATGATTAACAGTGTTAAACACATTGGAAACTTGTTAAGTCTAAATCCTTTTTAAAAATATATAATTAAAGATATTTACAGCTAATTCGAGAATACCGATTTTTGAATAGAAAGTCAATTTTCCTCCTTGTTTTCGTCATACTTTTTCATATAACAAAAAAGCCATCCCTACCAGTTGTCTGGTAGGAATAGCCTTTTAATTTTTATTTCCAAAAAAATCATCGTAGATCGTAATTGGTAAGTGACGTTTATGTTCTGTCTTTTTGATACCAATTTTCAATCGTCTCTGCTGCTTTTTCGTTGATATCTTTTTCCTTCGAGATAATCATCAATCTCTTCGTAAGTAACCCCCTAAAGCGCTACTTCGTCTGGCAGCGATGGGACGATCCTCTTCTAAGTCTGCCGTTGGAACTTTCAAGTATAGGTGTTCTGGAGCACCCAGCACTTGTAACATCGCACGGCCTTGACGTTTATTAAGACGCCATAATGGAGTGATATCCGCAGCCCCGTCCCCAAATTTCGTATAGAAACCTGTTACCGATTCAGCCGCATGGTCTGTTCCAATAACGGCACAGCCTGTTTGGCCTGCAATGGCATATTGAGCCACCATGCGTTCACGCGCTTTGATATTTCCTTTATTGAAGTCTGAAATTTCCATTCCTAAGGCTTCAATACTGCGTTCAGACGCATCTACCGCATCCTTCACGTTCACGCGAAGCACATCCGTTGCCTTCATAAAGGCAATCGCATCCATGGCATCTTGTTCATCTGCTTGCACCCCGTAAGGAAGGCGCACGGCATAGAAGCGATACACTTTTTGGTCTTGTTCTTCGTTTAATTCATCAATTGCCATTTGCGCCAATTTCCCAGCGAGCGTTGAATCTTGCCCACCACTAATCCCAAGGACATACCCATTTAAGAATGGGTGCTTTGCAAGATACGCTTTTAAGAAATCGAGGGTTTTACGGATTTCTTCTTCAGGATTAATTGTTGGTTTCACTCGAAGCGTTTCGATAATTTTTCGTTGTAATGGTCTCATAACGTTCCCCTTACTTTGCGTTTTCTTTGGCCAACTGTTCTGATTTAAGACGCACTTCTTCTCTGATTTCCGCAATACTTGCCAATTTTTGGTCGTATGTCTTTTGAGAGAGGTCGACTGGATATTGCTCTGGGTTCAAGATACGTTTGTATTCGTCCCATAGTGCTTCGATTTGCTCGTCTTTATACGCTTTAATTTCTTGAAGTGTTGGTAATTCATACACGCGTTTTCCGTTTTCGAAAATCAGTTGTAAAATTGGACGCGCTGTGAAGTCTGTCACTGTTTTATTGATATAAGTGTAGACTGGATGGAACATAAAGAGCTCATCTAAGTGGTCTGGACGTTCATCCCATAATGCGATGTAGTCCCCTTCAGATTTGCCATCTGAATTACGTGTAATACGCCATACTTGTTTCTTACCAGGTGTGGATACTTTTTCCGCATTGTTTGAAATCTTCATTGTATCCACCATTACGCCGTTTTCGTCTTCGATACTTACAAGCTTGTACACACAGCCAAGTGCTGGTTGGTCATACGCTGTAATTAAACGAGTCCCGATTCCCCAAACGTCGATTTTAGCACCTTGCATCTTCAAGTTGAGGATTGTTTTTTCATCAAGATCACTGGACGCGTAAATTTTCGCTTTTGTAAACCCTGCTTCGTCTAATTGTTGACGAACTTTTTTCGACATATACGCCATGTCTCCACTATCGATACGAACGCCCAAGAAATTAATCTTATCGCCGAATTCTTTGGCTACACGGATGGCATTTGGCACACCGGATTTCAAGATATCATACGTATCGACTAAGAATACGCAGTCACGGTGACTCGTGGCATACGCTTTGAACGCTTCATAGTCATCACGGTACGCTTGTACTAATGAGTGGGCATGTGTCCCAGATACTGGAATGCCAAACATCTTGCCGGCACGAACATTACTTGTCGCATCACATCCACCGATGTATGCTGCACGCGTTCCCCAAATCGCTGCATCTAATTCTTGAGCACGACGAGTACCGAATTCAAGCACTGGATCGTCTCCAGAAACCATACGCACACGGCTCGCTTTTGTTGCGATCAGTGTTTGGAAGTTCACGATATTTAATAAAGCTGTTTCGATTAATTGGCATTCTGCAAGCGTTCCTTCTACTTGCACCAGTGGTTCGTTCGCGAAAACGAGTTCTCCCTCTACGGCAGAGCGGATGCTTCCTTTGAATTCGAAGTTCTCTAAGTATGTTAAGAATTCTTCTGGATAATGTCCAAGTCCACGTAAATATTCAATATCTGTTTTTGAAAAACGTAATTGTTCAATAAAGTGGACAATACGTTCTAGTCCAGCGAAAATCGCATAACCATTTTCAAATGGTAACTTTTCTGAAATATGCTTCAAAAATCGCTCTCTTCTCAGACACTCCTGTTTCCCAATACGTTTTTCATCATATTAATTTGATATAGGTCTGTATGTAGTGTTAAACTATCATCTTTATAAACTGAGTTCATCTATCGATACCCCTTTTTTTATTGTAATTACCTCTTTATTTTACACCAGTTCTGGACAATTGTACATGGATGGAGACTTGAAGAAAAAAAGCAAGTCCTTCGTTAGACTTGCTTTTTTGCTCTATTTATCTTTATAGGGTCTAAGAATCCTTCGTGCGGAGTCATATGGAAGTATTCCGCAATTTCTTGTAATTGCACATCTGTGATTTCTTGTAAGATTTTTCCACCTTGTGCACCTACTTGAGAGTAAATCATCGCTGCTTTTTCGATGACTTCAATTAATCCATATGTTTCATCAAGTGTATCGCCTGATGCAAATAATCCATGATGTGGCCAAATCACCGCTCTGAACTCTGCCATTTTCGCAGCTGTTGCTTCCCCAATCGCGTTCGTTCCTGGTGTCATATAAGGAATCACGCCGATTCCTTCTGGGAAGACAACGATGGATTCAGCTTGCATTTTCCAAAGAAGTCTTGATAAATGACGTTCGTCTAATGGTTGTGTGAAGCTTAATGCGATAAGGTTTGTTGGGTGGCAATGGAAGACCACTTTATGATTTGGATTCACTTTAAGTCGTTCGATATGGCTCATTAAGTGGCTCGCGAATTCTGAAGTTGGTTTTCCGCCATCTTCGAATCCCCATAGCAATTCTGCTTTTTGTCCGTCTTCTGAAATACGAACTAAACCTAAATCAAGAAGCGGTTGGTTTGTCACGTTTCTGAAGTAACGGCCTGTACCGGTTACTAAGTAATAGTAGCCCGCAAGTGTTGAAGCGTCGAATCCTAAGTCGAGGACGCGTTTCACTTCTCTCACATCTTCATAGCCTTCTACTTCGCTCGCTTCCAAGCGCACTGACACGTTCCCGCCATTACGTTCATCCCAGTAACGTAAGTACGATTCTTTTGTCAGTTCACATAATTTTTGTACTGCTGGTGATTCAATAAATTTTGTCATTTTTCAATTCTCCCTTAATTTCTTTGTGATAAAACTTGTTCTTCGTATGCTTTGACTTCATTATACCATGCAAGTCCGACTGTAACACTATTGATTTTAAGGGAGTTTAGACAAACAAATAACCGATAACACTCCTTGAGTATTACCGGTCTTCCATTATTCTGCTTTATTCGAATTTTCCTTTATTCGCTTCATTCGCTGTTTTCAAATCAATTTGAAGAAGGTTGACTAAGTTTACGTCATCAATCGTTGCTTTTTCCTTTATCATCCACTTTAATTGCTAAATAGTGCGTGTTTCTTGGAAGATAATCCATGCCTTCTAAGTTCACTCCCAAATTCGATTTAAACCCTAGGGCTGCTAATCGATAAATCAACTTAAGCAATAGGGCTTTAGAGAAATCAGATTGTCCTATCTTTTGAGATTCCTGGATCAACCCTTCAAAGAAAGCTTGATTGTCTCTTTGATAACTTGCTTGTACTTCATATTGATAGAGATCTACTTTTGGAGCTTGGAATTTCAAATACACGGTATCCCCATCGACTTTATAATCTTCCAGCGTGTAAGCTCCTGCTTTCCCTAGTGAGTTTGTATTTACTTTTAAATACATAGGTCCATAAACTTTAATAGGATAAGTAACTCCTTGAAACTCTATCTCTGCATCATTAGAGAAGGTTGGTCTGGATTCTGTCACCATCTTCACCATATACCCATTCCATAGTTTATCAAAAATTCTTCTTGATTAGAGGTAGTTGTGGCATTTTAACAGCGCATCAAAATTTTTCTTGATTTACAAAGACAGCGTCCACTAATTTTAATGCTTCTTGTACTTTTACTATCTGTAATGCTCTTTTTCTTCTCTGCAAGATCTTCTGCTGCTTTTTTTCACCCCAGATAAAGGCATTTTTACAGTTTTTCCACTATTAGATTCTACATACGTTTGTTCGTAATTCCTTAATGGAGGCATTTTAGCATCCCAATCAAAGGAAGCCGCTGGACCAGTAACATCATTTTTTATGATAAACCGTAGATTTCGTTTGAGCTTGTGTGGTTTCACTTGTAGCAGATGGAGTAGCTGAGCAGCCTGCAATGACGAATGAACAGAATAACGAGCTCCCTACTAGAAGTAATTTAAGTTCTTTTTTTCATTGAGTTCTCCTTAATACTTTTTAAAATAGCAATCTTTGAAAGTTTATTTATATGAATTTTATTATAGCATACTCCTTTGATTCTCAAAACTTTCTTTCTATAAAGACTAAAAAGCACCCCTACAAATGTAAGAGTGCTCAACGACT
>BNJT01000153.1_pt1 | contig 209746 bp, 331 predicted proteins | sample 8540491 | NCBI WGS metagenome assembly BNJT01 (sample SAMD00202455, study PRJDB9452) | human saliva metagenome | host: Homo sapiens
CATCGCTCTCCCTTTTTATACTTTTTATGGGTTTAGATGTTATAATATTATCCATGAAAAGCACAGATAAATATCAATTACGAATCCGCATACTGATTGGTCTTTTTTTCAATTTTGTTTGGTGTTTTTATTTATCTTATTATTTAAGTTAATGTTCCTTACACCACGTACTTTATCTGAAAAAGATTGCCAAGATTGTTTATCCGTTATTCAGTCGAGTCAGAATAGTTCAGTAGAAACTACGCCAAGCCCTAGTCCTACACCATCACCAACTCCTGCTCCAACTCCTGAATCAACAATCGATACGATGACTGTATCTTCTATTCAGAAGATTACAAATAAGAATCATCCGATTGATTCTGATTATGTTCCAGCTGACTTGACTATAGTCAATGTTAATTCGAATGGTACACAATACTTACGTAGTGAAGCGGCGAGTGCATTAGTGAACATGTTTGAAGCTGCACGTAGGGATAATATTAATTTATACTTAGTAAGTGGCTATCGTTCGTATGCACAACAATTAGAACTATATAACACATATGTACGTACTGATGGTAAAGCTTTAGCAGATCAATATGATGCGATTCCTGGTGCTTGTGAACATCAACTTGGTTTGGCAGTTGATTTATCTGATGATAATCGTGACCATGATATTGATATTTCATTTGAAACAACAGCTGCATATCAGTGGTTATTAAAGCATAGTTACGAATACGGGTATATCTTCCGTTTCCCTCGTGGAAAAGAAGCGATTACAGGTATTGTGTATAATCCGTGGAGTTTTAGATATATCGGAATTGAAGAAGCTAAGAAAGTCTATGATTCAGGGCTTACATTAGAAGAGTTTTACAAAGTAAATTAATAGGGAAAGATAGAATATCTTTCCTTTATAATTTTTTAAAAATTAGTGTAGACTATTCAAGTAAATTGAAGGAGGTATAAATGGTTAAGCAGTTATTGAAAAGTATTCGTGAGTTTAAACTGGCAACAATACTGACACCGACCTTTGTCGTGGGTGAAGTAATCATTGAGGCGTTAATTCCATTTTTAATTTCATTACTGATCAATGATATTAAAGCAGGTTGTGATTTATCAGTGATTTTAGGATATGCATGGAAGTTAGTTGTTTTATCACTACTTTCGCTATTGTGTGGATATCTAGCGGTATCTATTGTGCAGAGGCCAGTACAGGATTTGCACGTAACTTACGTTATGATATCTTCACTAATATTCAGAAATTTTCATTTTCAAATATTGATAAGTTCTCATCTGCATCACTTGTCACTCGATTAACGACGGATATTCAAAATGTACAGATGGCATTTATGGTGATTATCCGTACTGCTGTACGTGCTCCACTCAATTTAATATTCTCCTTTACAATGGCATATATTATGGGTGGAACAATGGCAGTTATCTTTTTGATTATTATTCCATTCTTAGGAATTGGATTATATCTGATTGTCAAAACAGTTATGCCAATCTTTAAAAAGGGTTTTCCTCTGTTTGATAAGATTACACGTATCGTAGAAGAAAATGTAAAGGGTATTCGTGTTGTGAAATCCTTTGTGCGCGAAGACTATGAAATTAATAAATTTGATGAAACATCAAATGATATTCGCAAAAATGTTTACACGTGCAGAGCAGATTATCGCATTGAATAATCCATTAATGCAGATAAGTATTTATGCGGTTATGTTATTTGTATTGATGTTTGGTTCTGAAATGATTATCAAAACAAATGCAACAAGCTTAGATGTAGGACAGTTATCTACCTTGATGACTTATGGATTCCAAATCATGGTTTCCTTGATGATGTTATCGATGGTATTTGTAATGATTACTTTCTCTGAAGAGTCCTGCAAGCGTATCGTTGAAGTATTAAATGAGAAGAGCTCAATTACATCAAAGGAAAATGCTATTACAGAAGTGAAGGATGGTTCGATTGACTTTGATCACGTAAGATTTAAGTATTCTCCTACTGCTGAGCGTCCTGTCCTAGAAGATATTGATATTCATATCCAATCTGGTGAAACAATTGGTATCATCGGTGGAACTGGTTCTGCAAAGTCTTCTCTGGTGCAGTTGATTCCACGTCTATACGATGTTACTGAAGGTACAGTACGTGTTGGTAAAGAAGATGTTAGAGACTATGACCTTGTGACATTACGTGATTCTGTTGCGATGGTGTTACAGAAGAATGTGTTATTCTCAGGTACGATTGCGGACAATATCCGTTGGGGTAATAAGGACGCAACATTAGAAGAAGTGAAGCATGTATGTCATTTAGCTTGTGCAGATGAGTTTATTGAACAGCTTCCAGATGGCTATGATACCTGGATTGAACAAGGTGGTACAAACGTTTCTGGTGGTCAGAAACAAAGACTCTGTATCGCAAGGGCTCTCCTAAAACAACCTAAGATTTTAATTATGGATGATTCAACCTCTGCCGTAGATACAAAGACAGATGCAATCATCCGTAAGGCAATGAAAGAATATATCCCAGAAACAACAAAGATTATCATTGCTCAAAGAACTTCATCTGTAGAAGACGCAGACCGTATCATCGTCTTAGATGGTGGTAAGATCGATGCGATTGGTACAAGTGAAGAGCTACTAAAGACAAATCAAATCTACCGTGAAGTTTATCTATCTCAAAATAAACAAGGCACTGAGGAGATTGTGGAAGAAGGAGGTGTTCGTTAATATGGATCAGAAACAAACGAATCGCAAAAAATCCTTCAAGAGAATTATGAAGATGGTAGTATCCTACTATCCAATTCTATTCCCGCTGATTGTGGTATTAATTATTATTAATGCTATCTTGGGTGCACTACCTTCCATTTTCCAGCAGAACGTTATTGCTGTATTACAACAAGCTTGGGAGCAGGGATGGACTTGGGAGGTCACAAAACCATTTATTGTAAAACTTGTTACAACGCTAGCAATGATTTACTTTGTTGCGCTAATTATTGGTATTGTATATAGCCAGTTAATGGCGTTCTTTACACAGGGTGTTCTGCACAAGATACGTAAAGAAGTATTTACGCATATGCAGAAGTTGCCTATTCGTTATTTCGATACACATCCACATGGTGATATCATGTCTCACTATACAAATGATATCGATGCTATGCGACAGATGATTTCTCAGAGTTTCCCACAGCTTTTGATTTCTGCGGTGACAATTATAACGATTATCGCGATTATGTTCTATTACAGTATTCCTATGGCAGCGGTCATCTTAATCGGTGCAGCAATTTCCATTGAAATTACACGTAAGCTTGGTGGTCTTTCTGCGAAGTACTTCATCCTACAACAAAAGGCAACCGGTAAGACGGAAGGTGTGATTGAAGAAATGGTGAATGGACAAAAGGTAATCAAAGTGTTTAATCACCAGGATGAAGCTGAGGAAATCTTCAATCAAGCAAATAATGAGCTATATAAGGCTTCCGATACAGCTAACCGTTATTCCAATATCTTGATGCCAGTCTTAAACAACGTAAACTATTTAATTTATGTATTCGTTGCGGTAGCGGGTGGTATCTTTATTCAAGAGAAGCTTCCAAATATATCCATTTCAGGATTGCCTTTCTCAATTGCAGTGATTGTTCCATTCTTAGGAATGTCACGCCAGTTTGCAGGTATGATTCAACAGATTTCCCCACAGATTAACTCAATTGTAATGGGTCTAGCGGGTGCGGAGCGTGTATTTGAATTACTTGATCAAGAGCCTGAAGTAGACGATGGAATTGTTACACTTGTTAACGCAACTGAAAAAGATGGCGAGCTGAAAGAAACAAATGAACAGACTGAAATTTGGGCTTGGAAGTATCCACATGAAGATGGCACAGTGACTTACACAAAGGTTGCGGGTGATGTTCGTTTCGATAGTGTAGACTTTGCGTATAATCCAGATAAGATTATCTTGCATGATGTAACACTATTTGGTAAACCTGGTCAAAAGATTGCCTTTGTTGGTGCGACAGGTGCGGGTAAGACAACAATTACGAACCTTATCAACCGTTTCTATGACATCGCAGATGGAAAGATTCGCTATGACGGTATTAATATCAATAAGATTAAGAAGTCTTCCTTACGAAAATCTTTAGGTATTGTATTACAGGATACCGTATTGTTTACGGGTACTGTAATGGATAATATTCGTTATGGACGCTTAAATGCGACAGATGAGGAATGTATCGCAGCCGCAAAACTCGCGGGTGCAGATGGCTTTATTCGCCATTTACCAGAAGGTTATCAAACTATGTTGAATGGTGATGGTTCAAATCTTTCACAAGGTCAGTGTCAGTTATTGGCAATTGCTAGAGCTGCAGTTGCAGATCCTCCAGTTATGATTATGGATGAGGCTACTTCTTCTATCGATACACGTACAGAGCAGATTGTACAAACTGGTATGGATCGTTTGATGAATGGCCGTACTGTATTTGTGATTGCTCATCGTCTATCTACGGTTAAGAATTCAAATGTTATTATTGTATTAGACCATGGACGTATTATTGAACGTGGTACGCATGAAGAATTACTTGCTCAAAAAGGTCAGTACTACCAGTTATATACAGGTGCGTTTGAGTTAGAATAAAATGAAAGGATATGAAATTTAACATTCATATCCTTTTTTGTCTGTTAATTTATCTAAGAAATGCATTAGTTGTATCACGGATGGACGTAATTGATTTATCTTTGGGTAAGCATAACTAATGTAAAAATTTAACTTATCCTTTTTAACGAAAGGAATTTTGACTAATGAAGTATCTGAATCATCAGTTGACATCTCTGTAAGAAGAGAAATTCCTAGGTTGTGTGAAACCATTTGCTTGATAAGGTTGATGTCATCTGATTTAAAATAGATATTTGCTTGATAATCATATCTTTCATTAAGTAAATCAAAAGCCTTTAGGTGCACATTATGTTCGTCCAGTAAGATGAAAGGCTGCTGGAGAATGTCTTCAAAAGACAGTTCTAATTTGCTAGATAAAGGGTTACTTTTTGACATAAGAACAAAGAGTTCTTCATGGAATAATTCTTTAATAATTAAATCTTTGTGTTGTAAATGATCGATACTACCGAGTAATGAAAAATCTAATTTACCACTTAGCAATTCATCCCAAAGTGTAATCGAACCACCACGAATTGGATAAATATCCTTGAAGAATGAAAAGTCACTACAATCATGATATTTTGCGGTTAAATAGTTGATGATAATTGGCGGAAAACCGACTGCACATTTAGGTTCAAGGGAACGAGCAATATCGTGATGTGTTAATGAAAATTCATTTAATAATTGCTTACAATGAGACGCTAGTATTTCACCTTGTTTTGTCAATTTAACAACACGGTTTATACTATTTTTTTCAATAAGACTACATTGGTAATATTCTTCAATTCGTTTGATAGCATAAGAAATCGTAGGTTGACTGACATGATATTGTTTAGCAACCTGCGTAAATGATTTTAATTGTGATAGTTGATAAAAATAGTTTAAATCACGTATATTCATCTGTTTTTCTTCTTTCGTTATGAATAAATCTTATCATAACTAAGGTGTTTGACTATAACAAAAATACTTAGCTATAGTAAATGTGCTTTCTATGCAAGAAAGTATGGCAGATACATAGCTTAGTCAAGGTTGTCGATGATATCTTCGAAAATACGGATAAAAGTAGCTTGTTGTTGTTTTGGAAGCTGTTTTAGCTTCATCGTCAATCGTTTCAGATTAAGGGAATTGTTTGAATTTAAGTCTCCCTCTAAACTGTTAAAATTGAAAAACTCTTCGACCGTCAAATCCAGAGCTTTAATAATTTTTTTCAAGTGTTTGAACGTTGAGATTTTTGTTTCTTATTCTCAATCTGATTGATGTACTTTAATCCCAAACCAGCTTTTTTTCGGATAGCATCTCTTGGCTAAGTCCTCGTATTTGCCGATAATGTCGTATTTTTCGGGCGATATAGTTTGTAAGATATATGAAATCACTCATGTTCCAAGCATACTTTAAATTATGAAAATGTATAACCCTAATTAACAATACTAAGTATGATATTCAATACAATGTGTTAAAATGAATTTAATTATAGAAGGAGGTGTACATATGAGTGCACATGATATTTTAAATAATCCATTTTTAAATAAAGGAACTGCTTTTACATTAGAAGAACGTGAAAAATTAGGACTAGTGGGTATGTTACCACCATACGTCCAAACAATTGAAGAACAAGCACGACAGACTTATGCACAGATGCAGACAAAGGTAAGTGATTTAGAAAAAGCGTTTGTTTTTGATGCAAATCTTTAATACGAACCGTACACTTTTCTACTATATGTTCTCTCAACATCTAGCAGAATTTAATCCTATCGTTTACGATCCAACGATTGCAGATACAATTGAAAATTACAGTGATCTATTTATTGATCCACAATACGCTGCATATTTAGATATTAATCACCCAGAAAATATTGAAGCCACTTTAAAAAATGCGGCTGGTGATCGTGAAATTCGTTTAATTGTCGTTACAGATGCAGAGGGTATCTTAGGTATCGGCGATTGGGGAACAAATGGTGTGGATATTTCTGTTGGTAAGTTAATGGTATATACAGCAGCTGCTGGAATTGACCCATCTATGGTATTACCTCTTGTTATCGATGCAGGTACAAACCGTAAAGAATTACTTGAAAATCCTAACTATCTCGGCAACCGTCATGAACGTGTACGCGGTGATCGTTATTACGACTTTATAGATCAATTCGTGCAGACTGCTGAACGTCTATTCCCTAAACTATATTTACACTGGGAAGATTTCGGTCGTTCTAATGCTGCAAACATTCTTGAAAAATATCGTAAGCAAATTCCAACATTCAATGATGACATTCAAGGAACAGGCATCGTAACTCTTGGTGGTATCTTTGGTTCACTAGCAATTACTGGCGGTAAGTTGGCTGATCAGGTTTATCTTTGCTTTGGAGGAGGTACTGCTGGTGCTGGTATCGCATCTCGTGCACTACGTGAAATGGTTACAGAAGGTGTTCCTGAGGAAGAAGCATGTAAGCGTTTCTTTATGGTTGATAAACAAGGACTACTCTTTGATGATATGGATGATTTAACACCTCAACAAAAACCATTCGCTAAGAAGCGTTCTGACTATCCTAATGCGGATAAGTTAACGGATTTGTTAGAGGTTGTTAAGACTGTTAAACCAACAATCTTAGTAGGCACTTCAACAAAACCAAATACATTTACAAAGGAAATTGTTGAGGAAATGTGCAAGATTACAGAGCGCCCAATGATTTTCCCATTATCAAATCCAACTGTTTTAGCTGAAGCGAGTGCTAAAGATCTTATCACATGGTCTGATGGTAAAGCATTTGTCGCAACAGGTATCCCTGCAGATACAGTTTCCTATAAGGGAGTTGACTATGTAATCGGTCAGGCAAATAATGCATTAATTTATCCAGGTCTTGGACTTGGTATGCTTGCATCGGAAGCTAGTCTTTTAACAGATGAAATGATTGGAGCTGCTGCACACTCCCTAAGTGGTATCATTGATCAGTCTCAACCAGGTGCACCTGTACTACCACCATTCAAGTATGTCGCAGATGTTTCCATTAAGGTTGCAGAAGCTGTTGCTAAAAAAGCGCAGGAACAAGGTCTTGCACGTGCGAAAGAAACAGATATGGCAAAGGCAGTACGTGATTTAAAGTGGTATCCAAAATACTAGGTGATTATGATGGTCTTCCTACAATCTTTAGAGAGTATTTTGCCTGTCATTATTTTAATTCTGTTAGGATATGTCCTACAGATAAGAAAATGGTTTGATGTTAGTTTTGGTGATAACATCTCAAAGTTAATTATGAATATTGCTTTACCAGCATCTATATTTGTATCGGTAATGGAATATCTTACGGTAGATCGCCTGATTAAACTTTCAAGTGGGTTAGTATATGTGGGTCTAGCAACAATCTTAGGATATGTTATAGCCTATATACTTGTTAAGATTTTAAAAATTAAACCTGGTAGACGAGGAACGTTTATCAATACTTTTGTCAATGCAAATACTATTTTCATTGGGTTGCCTTTAAACATTGCATTGTTTGGAGATAAAGCAACAGAATACTTTCTCGTTTATTACATCATAAATACAATATCTTCTTGGACATTAGGTATCTATTTGATGACAACGGATAGTCTTGTTCAAACAAAAACAGCAGTATCGTTTGACTGGAAAAAATTATTACCACCACCTCTTATTGGATTCCTTGTGGCAATTGTATTTCTAATTGTTAAGATCCCAGTACCACAGGCAATGATAAAAACATTAACTTATGTTGGGAATATTGTGACACCACTTTCACTTATTTATATCGGCATTGTACTAGCAAAAGCTGGACTAGCAAGTGTGAAGTTAGATAAAGATTCTGTGTTTGCTCTGTGTGGTCGTTTTCTAATAGCACCTTTATTAATGGTGATGGTTTTTAAAGACAATTGGTACAAATCTACCAAATCTAGAAGCACAGACATTCATGTTGCAATCGGCAGTTTCATCGCTTGCTGTAATGCCAATCCTTGTGCACCAAGGAAATGGAGATGTTGAGTACGCAACCAACATTGTAACTTTAAGCACAGTATTGTTAGTGATAGTCATACCATCTCTGATGAGCATAATGCAATTAGTTCTGTAAATGAAAATGAGTATTTCATTTATAAATTAAGAAGATTTTTCTCAATATATCATTTGATTAAGTGAGAAGACTCTCCTAATATTGTGGTGCTTAGAACTGCTTTTTGACTTACTTAAAGAGTGGATTTAGGGGTACTAGCAATTACTAATTATGATAAAAGCCTAGCTGATGGAAATTCAGTTAGGCTTTTTAGGTATTACCAGAATAGTTTTTTACGTTCTTTTGCTTTGGAGACTAAGTCGTAGTCTGTCAGAAAGTTTAGTGGTAGACCTTCCACAATAGACAAAGCACGTTTTAGATTTTCTTCTGTTAGGAAATGTTGTGGATTGTGGATATCAAGACCAATGATAATAGGACATTTCTTTTTAGCAAAAATTTCAAAGAATTCTCTTGTTGGATAGGCATAACGTTCTCCATCAAGATATTCTTTCTTACCAATACGGACACCAGTACCACAGTTTAATTCAAGTGGAATGTCATAGTAGCGTGATATATCTGCAATCTTTTCGGCAGCCTTTAGGACACTCTCATCAATTCTAGGATATTTCCAGAGAAATACATCCGGATGAGCAATATAATCACACATATAATGTTGGCAAGCTTCCTCTAAGCATTTTACGTAGCGTTCAACTTGGTCTTTGTTATCAAATTCATAGACGCTATCTTTATCAATGGTTAGATTGTGTTGTCCTAAAATAATATAATCTAGTGTTTTTCGATATTCACGAATGGTATCCCATTGGCTTGGATAGTACTCTACTTCCATACCTAGATGAATATTGATCTGTGATGTGTATTTTTCTTGTAAAGAACGAATAGATTGATAATAATCAGGAATTTGTTCAATGTTCATGCGTAATCCAGGACATGGTGTAGGATATGCGGCATGGTCACTGAAACCAAGGGTTGTTAGACCTGCTTGAATTGCTGCTTGAACATACTCTTCATCTGTACCGATTGCATGACCACAACGAGCTGTATGTGTATGATAGTTTGCTTTAATCATTGGGGTATACCTCCAAAACGATGAAATTATACCATTCCTCATATAGATTGACAAAATATTCAAAAGTAATATTATAATAGTTGAATAGTTGTTCAAATGTTATGTGCGAGGTGTTAAGATGGAATATAAATATCGTGTGATTGGGATTGATTGTGCAGATTGTGCTGCAGAACTAGCAGAGGAAATCAGAAAAATAGAGGGTGTAGTAAGTGCTGACATCCATTTTATGCAGCAAAAATTATACTTTACATGTGATGAAGAAAATCATTCAGTGATTGAGCAGAAGGTTTTTGACATTATTCATGATGATGAACCTGATGCTGTGATTACGGCTCTACACGAAGAACCAAAACATCTCTTTAAATTTAATATTAAGAACATTGATTGTGCAGATTGTGCAAATGAGATTGCGGAAAAAGCAATGGAAATTGAAGGGGTAGAGCATGCGGAAGCCGATTTCATGCATGCGATACTACGTGTACAGTTTACGACAAGCGAGTATACACGCATTGAAAATGAGCTACGCGAGATGATTGCTAAGCTAGAACCCGATGTGGAATTCTCGCGTTATTTTGCAGAACAAAAAATTGAAACGAAAAAAGATCATAGTATACAAGTTATGATTGCTAGATTGGTGATAGGTGCAATCTTGTTCGGCATTTCGTTTGCCTTAACAGGTATTGCAAGTAATATTTCAACCCTAATTGCGTATATCATTCTTGGTTATGATGTAATTTTAAAAGCGTTCAATAATCTGAAACGGGGAAATCTTTTAGATGAGCATTTCTTAATGTCGATTGCAACATTTGCGGCGTTATATCTGAATGATTGGAAAGAAGCAACAGGTGTTATGTTGTTCTACCAAATTGGAGAATTCTTCCAAGATTTGGCAGTGGATCATTCTCGTAAGTCAATTGCGACTTTAATGGATATACGTCCAGATTATGCGTATGTACAAAGTGGAACAGAATTTATTAAGGTTGATCCAACGGAAGTACAGGTGGGAGATATCATTCAAGTAAAGCCAGGAGAACGCATTCCTTTAGATGGTGTGATTGTGGTGGGTAGTTCTTCGCTAGATACAGCTTCTTTAACAGGGGAATCAAATCTTCGTGATGTGGATGTGAATGACGAAGTCATTTCAGGTGCTGTGAATACAAGCGGTGTACTACAGATACGTGCAACAAAAGAATTTGCTCAATCAACCGTATCTAGAATTCTAAATATTATTGAAGAAAATAACGAAACAAAGTCGAAACAAGAAAAGTTTATTACAAAGTTTTCACATTACTATACACCAACAGTCGTTGGTTTAGCAGTACTAGTAGCAATCGTAGTAAGTTTAGTGACTAGTGATGTCAATGAGGGTATTTACCGTGCATGTACATTCTTAGTCATCTCTTGTCCATGTGCGCTAGTGATCTCAATACCACTCACTTTCTTTACGGGTATTGGTGGTTTATCCATGCATGGCATCATGTTGAAAGGTGCAAATTATGTTGAAAAAATTGCGGAGATTCGTACAATTGTTTTCGATAAAACAGGCACTCTAACAACGGGACAGTTTGCGGTAAGTCAGTTATTAGATAGCTTAGATGACGCAAAGCTGATAAAACTTGCAGCATATGCGGAAAGTTATTCGAATCACCCTATTGCCAAGGCAATTCAAAATGCATATCAAGAAGAAGTTGATCAAACACAAATTTCAGATATGCAAGAAGTTGCTGGCAGAGGCATTTCGATTACTCTAGAAAACCATCATGTTCTTGTTGGTAATTATAAGATGATGCAGGAAAATGGTGTAACTTGTAAACAGTATACAAACCCTGGAACCTATGTTTATGTAGCGGAAGATGGTATATTCATAGGCTGTATTCTATTGAAGGATACAATCAAAAATAGTGCAACAGTAGCTATTTTGAAGCTAAGCAAGAGTCATGCTTGCATGATGGTATCTGGCGATGCAGAAGAGATTTGCCAAGAAGTAGGTAAGGAACTAGGCATCAACTCGATTTATGGTGGATGTTTACCAGAGGATAAGATAACATGCGTGAATACTGTTAAGCAGAATGGTGTTGTAGCATTTGTGGGTGATGGTGTAAATGATGTTCCAGTTATGCGCACAGCTGATATTGGCTTTGCGATGGGGTCACTTGGTAGTGATGCGGCAATCGAAGCCGCAGATGTTATTATCACGGATGATAATCTAAACAAGATTGATACAACCATTCAACAAGCCAAGAGAATTATTCGTATCGCAAATCAAAATATTGTACTTTCGATAGTGATTAAAGTACTTGCGCTAGTATTGGGTGCACTTGGTATTGCGAATATGTGGATGGCAATCTTTGCGGATACTGGTGTTGCAATGTTGTGTGTTATTAACGCCATTCGACTTCTTCGTATCAAGGAATAATTAGTATTCCTATATTTGTAAGTATGGTAAAATAATCTTGTAGTAAAGGAGGTTATCTTTTGCGTATATTAGATATCGTATCGGTGATTATCCTGGTACTTGTAATCGCATTAGGCGTGCTATATTGGCAAACGAAAAGGAGCAAGAAATGAAAAGATTTATAACATTAATTTTAGTGAATGTAGCTTCACTCTGGTTGATTGATCGTGTTATGAGAACAATGTATATTGGTAATGCCAATACATTATTCTTCCTGGCATTTATTCTTGTAATTTTAAATGCAACATTAAAACCATTAATGAAGTTGGTATTCTTACCATTGACATTCTTTAGCTTTGGATTCTTCTCACTGATTATCAACGCAGCAGTATTATCCATTGCATTCAGTTTTGCACACGGTTCATATATGATGGGATTCCATACAGCAATTATTGCAAGTATTCTATTATCAATCGTGAATGCGGCTATTAATTCATATCTTGAATAACATCGTACAAAGAAGTACGATGTTTTTTTATATTAGATTGCATTAACGTTTGAAAAAAATATAATAATACTAGAAGAATTGTTGAAATAATAGAGGTAGGTATGTCACAGTTAGAACGTATAATAAAAAAATCTACATTTAAATACTCGCTGATTGCATTTGGGTTTTGTATTTTATCAGAAATTATTAGTTTACTTTCACCTAGATTAATGCAATATATTATCGATACTGTAATTCCACAAAAAAATATGCAGACAATAATTTTGAGCATTCTTATTTTTTTGTGTCTATACCGTTATTACATATCTGCGTAAAAACAATTTTTTTAATTACTTTTGCGATTGTTTTTCTCTAGGAATAAAGGGAATGAGTATGCAATTCAATTAATGGAAAAAGATTATTCATCAACCACTACGTTTTTTGATACTCATAATTCTATAGAAGTATTGACGGAGTCGGGAAGAGAACTTTCTAACTTAATGTTGTTCTACATTAAGGATATTCCAAGTTATTACAGTGCAATTTTATCTTCAATCATTATTGTTATTATTTTATTTTTCTTATCATCCGGTGATAGGACTATTTCAGATTTTATTTGTACCTCTTAGTATTATCCCTGTTAGATATATTCATTTAAAGCTAGAAAATTTAGTAAATTCCATAATTGAAAAATGCAAAGAATAATCAGTTAAAAGCAGATATTTTTCAAGAATATAGACTACATCAAGAGCAACAATCTTGAAACATTCTATATCAATAAGATAAAAAGAGAATAATGATGGAATTGTTTCTGTTTGGGGAAGTGTCGCTTCAATGGAATCTCTAGCAGGTGTATGGATCAATGGATTTATGACCTCTTTATTTACTGGACTATCATTTGGCATCGTTGCATTATTGATGATGTATACAACAAAACTTACGGTTGGAACAATTATTTCTGTAGTTGGATATTGTGGATTGCTATATTCATATTTGAATACCGTTTTCTCTACTGAGATTGAAAAAGGAAAGTTTAAAGGAGAATTTACAAAGACGAGAGAATTATTTGAATTAAGTTCTAACAATTCTAGAGAAGGCCATTTGTTTGTGTTCAACCAAAAAATCCAATTTCAAAATGTTAATTTTCAGTATACAAATACTCCTATTCTAAAAGACATGACTCTGACAATAATGGCTCATAAATGGACTGTTTTATTAGGTGAGAGCGGAGTGGGAAAAAGTACAATTTTTGAAACTCATCGAAAAAAATTTTATACGGACTACGATGGAGAAATAACGGTTGATAATACATCTTTGAGAGATATTGCTAGTTTTTGACTTGCGAGATAAAGTGGTGTATTTATCGCAATCACCATCTCTTTTTCCTGGTAGTATTCGTAACAACCTAACAGTAGATAATACTCAAATAACAGAAGAGTCTATATGGGAAGTATTAGAAACTGTGAATCTAAAAAGAATATGTTTTATCTCTTGATGATTCACTAGATACTGATATTTATGAAGCTGGCAAGATAATGTCTACAGGTCAAAAGCAACGTTTGTGCATTGCTAGAGCATTATTAAGAAACGTTGATGTATATTTGTTGGACGAAATTACCTCAAATGTAGACTATGAGAATACTCAGATGATTTTGTCATACTTTACCGAACTATCAAAAAAAGGGAAGACAATCATTAGCGTCACACATGATAAGAATTATATTTCGTTTGCGGATGAAATATATCAATTACGTGATGAAAATAATAAAAACAGTCGTCTATAAAATGTGATTTAGTTATTAAAAAAAGTGAATTTTTGAATCATTAAAGGAGTATACAAGGATAATTTGTATGCTCTTTTTGCTAATATAAGGCAACATTATTGTAATATCTGATATAATTTTTTTATCGATATGAGAACGGTAATTCAAAGAGTAAAACATGCGAGTGTTACCATCGATGGTGTGGTAAATGGGAAAAATTGAACAAGGTTTCCTATTGTTAGTTGGAATCAAAGATGATGATACTGAAGCAGTTGTAGAAAAAATGGCAGATAAGATTGCCAAAATGCGTATTTTCGATGATGAAAATGGGAAGATGAATCTAGCATTACAACAAGTTGGAGGTGCGATTTTATCAATTTCACAGTTTACGTTATTCGCAAACTGCAAAAAAGGGAATCGCCCAAGTTTTGATGGGGCTGGTAAGCCTGAACATGCCAAAGCGATGTATCTATACTTCAACGAAGTGTTAAGACGCTATGGTCTACAAGTCGAAGAGGGCATCTTTGCGGCAGAGATGAAAGTTGAACTGCTCAATGATGGGCCAATCACAATATGTCTAGATTCGGAGGATTTAAAATGACACAAATAATTTACGGTAGTGAATTATCTGCCGAACTAAAAGAAAATATGCGTACGAAGGTTGAGGCTTGGGTATCTGCAGGGATGAGAACTCCATGTCTTGCGGTTATTCTCGTAGGGGATAATCCAGCATCTGAGTCTTATGTACGTGGAAAAGAGAAGGCTTGTGCAGCGGTAGGAATTCAAACCAATACAATTCGTTTATCCGCAAATATTACACAAGAAGAATTAGAAAAGGTGATTAGTGATTGTTCTAAGGATGATACCGTCGATGGCATTCTCATTCAGTTGCCATTACCAGAAGGCTTTAATGAAGACAGAGTGATTGCGTGTGTTGATCCTGAAAAGGATGTGGATGGGCTTCATCCAATGAACTTTGGAAGATTCTTTATGAATCAACCATCCTTTGTGCCTTGTACACCACTCGGTATCATGGAGCTATTAAAGCGTATGGGATGTAATCCTAAAGGTAAGCATGCGGTGGTTATTGGACGCTCTAAATTGGTAGGAACACCAGTAGCTCGTTTATTACAGAATGCGAATGCGACTGTCACAATTTGCCATTCTCATACTGCAAACTTAAAAGAACTTACAAACTTAGCAGATATCTTAATTGTCGCAGTAGGTAAGCCAAAGATTATTGATGCTCAATATGTCAAAGAAGGTGCGTATGTAATTGATGTTGGTGTCAATAGTGTTGATGGGCATTTGTGCGGTGATGTAGATTTTGAATCGGTAGCTCCTAAGGCAGGTGCGATTACACCTGTACCAAAGGGTGTTGGTCCAATGACAATATGTATGTTATTGCAAAATACAATCACTGCATATGAAAAGAGGCAGGGACTATGATTAGTGATTTTAATCTAAATGATACAGTTGAAATGAAGAAGGAACACCCATGCAAGAAGTCCAAATATTGGAAAGTTATTCGTATGGGTGCGGATATTAAAATCAAATGTTTGGGTTGTGGTACAGTTGTAATGTTTCCAAGACATGAATTTGAACGTAAGTTAAAGAAGATTATTGAAAAAGCACCACAGGAATAAGAGGAAAGAAAAGAGGAATCATATATGTCATTAACAGCGGTATCGTTGGCTTACCAAACGTAGGTAAATCAACTTTGTTTAATGCAATTACAAACAGTCAGGTCTTAGCGGAGAACTATCCATTCGCAACCATCAATCCTAACGTTGGCGTGGTAGAAGTTCCAGATAAGAGAATGGATGATTTCGTAGAAATCTTCCATCCAAAGAAGACAATCTACACAACATTCGAATTTACAGATATTGCAGGTCTTGTAAAAGGTGCATCAAAGGGTGAAGGTTTAGGAAACCAATTCTTAGCAAATATTCGTGAGACAGACGCAATCGTTCACGTTGTAAGATGTTTTGATGATAGTAATATTGAACACGTAGAAGGTTCTGTTGACCCAATTCGTGATATTGAAGAAATTAACTTAGAACTATGCTTAAGTGATTTGGATACAGTCCAGAATCGTATTGGTAAGGTGGCTAAGAAGGCACAGACATCCAAGGATAAGGATGCTGTAGCTGAATATACATCCTTACAGAAGTTTGAAAAGTTATTAGAGGCAGGAACACCTGTACGTTTAGGTGACTTAGAAGATTCTGACCGTGATATGTTAAAGAACTATGGCTTATTAACATCAAAGCCAGTTATCTATGTTGCGAATATGAGCGATGAAGAAATCGGTGATCCTGAAAGTAATGCGTACTACCAAAAGGTAAAAGTCATTTGCGGAAAATGAAGGTAGTGAATGTATCGCAATCTGTGCAAAGATGGAAGAAGAACTTTCCAGTCTTGATAAAGAAGAGAAGATTGCATTCATGCAGGATTTAGGAATTGCACAATCTGGTTTGGATAAGATTATTCGTGCAGCATATCACTTGTTAGGTCTAAGAACATTCTTCACAGTTGGTGAACCTGAGTGCCGTGCATGGACTTTCCATGAAGGTATGAAAGCTCCTCAGTGTGCAGGTGTTATCCATACAGACTTTGAAAAGGGATTTATCCGTGCGGAAATCTATAGCTATGAAGACTTGATGGAATATCGTACAGAACAATCTGTTAAGGAACATGGCAAGATGCGCTTAGAGGGTAAGGAGTACTTGATGAAGGATGGAGATGTAGTCTTCTTCCGATTCAATGTATAATTCATCTCATTTTCACAGTGAATCATGATAAAATAGGAGTAACAATAGGAGGCTCTTATGAAACTGATCTTAGCAATTGTATCCAATGATGATGCATCTGCAGTTTCTGCTGCACTTACAAAGAATAATTTCTATATGACACGTTTAGCAACGACTGGTGGATTTCTACGTGCTGGAAATACAACTATTATCGTTGGTACGGAAGATGAGCTTGTAGATAAATGTATCGCAGTTATCGGCGAAGAAGCAAAGCGTCGTACAGAAATTGTTCCATCAACAGCATCATATGATGTTGGTAGATATGCGTCCTTCCCGGTTGAAGTACAAATCGGTGGAGCGACAATCTTTGTATTGGATATTGAACAATTCAAGAAGCTATAAAGCAGGGTGACCTGCTTTCTTTTGTCATGAGGGAAAGGAAGAAAGTATGACTGTATTATTTGTGAATGCCGCATTCCGTAAGAATTCAAGAACAAATGACTTGGCACAGAAGTATTTGTCAACTCTCACAGATACTGTAGAAATCGTAAATCTTGGTGAAGAAGAGATAAGACCACTCCAGAAAGCTTCTTTAGAGCAGTATTGTAAGGATTCTAACAACCATGATTTTCAAGATGAAATGTATCGTTATGCTAAGCAATTTGCCAAGGCGGATGAGATTGTGATCGCGGCTCCATTTTGGAATTTTGGACTACCTGCTATATTACATGCATATTTAGAACTGGTATGTACGCAAGGTATCACCTTTAATTTAAATGAAGCAGGGGAGTATTACAGTCTTTGCCAAGCGAAAAAACTCGTGTTGATTTTAACTGCTGGTGGAAATGTGCCGGAGAATGATTGTGCAATCTCATTTATACGAACATTGTGCAAAGAGTTCTGGAAGATTGAGGATATACGATATTACTACGCAGAAGGAATTGACCTTGTTGGTGCAGATGTAAGTGGAAAGTTAGAAGCAGTTATCAAGCAGTATGGAAATTCGCAAGAGTAAAATCGAAGATATCCATCAAATCTTAGAAGTGATTCATGATGCGCAGGATAGTATGCGTGATAATGGTATCCCTCAATGGCAAGATGGATATCCAAATGAAGTGATTATTTCCCAGGACATACAAGCAGAAAATAGTTATGTACTTATGGATGAAAAACGTATTGTTGGTACTGCATATATCATTGCAGAGCATGAGCCAAGTTATGACTATATTGAAGGTGGTCAATGGTTGAATAATCATCCTTATGTCGTTGTACATCGTATTGCGGTACGCAAAGACTACAGAGGAAAAGGTGCTGCTCGTTATATCATGGAGTTTGCGGAAAAAGATAGCGAAGGAACATCAACTACATGACATTCGCATTGATACACATGATGACAATCTTCCGATGCGTAAGTTTTTATTAAAACTTGGTTACCATGCATGCGGAACAACCTACCTAGACAATGGGGATAAACGTATTGCATATCAAAAACATTTTAAATAAGAAAAACGCACTAATGAGTGCGTTTTATCATGTCTATCAGAATTTTATCATTGTTATTTTCTGGGTAATGAATAACTTCATCCAAACATGCATGTAATATATCTGCGATTTCTTTTCCCTGATAACCAAGTCCTTTGATGGTATTACCATCTATTGCGAGATGCTTTAGTAAGTATGGTTCGTTAGCATCTTGTATTTCGTGATAATATGCAAGCATGGTATCTTTTGGATAATTTTTGTCAATCGCATAGCGATATGAATGATAGATATCAAACGGAATATTAAGGGTAGATAAGAGCTGTTTTAATTCTACCTTGGATGTAAGGCTCTTTGTTGAATGTTTGATACAACCAAGAATCACAGTTTGTTCTGCGCCTGAATATTTCAAGCGTTCTAAGATTTCCTTTGCATTAGGAATATCCTTTAGAAGTATTGCCATGCGGATATTTGCATTCAATAAAGAACGATTGATTGAAGCTAAGCTTTGTTGGATAACGCTGTCTTTTAATTCAGGAATAAATACCTGAATGACATCGCTATATTCTGTAAGGATAGAAGAGGCGGTATTTGTTTCTAGAATGCCAACCCACTCGTTATGAATGCGTTCTTCAGAGATATAGTGTAGTAAATCTTTTTGTTTGTGTATTGCGGTTGCTGTATTTTCTTCGATGGTAAATGAAAGTCTTCCTGCAAAGCGTAATGCGCGTAGAATACGTAGTGCATCTTCATCAATACGTTCGTGAGGGTTACCAATGCAGCGAATGATTTTATGCTGCAAGTCATCCACACCACCAAAGAAATCTATCAAACCTTCATTATTGTTATAGCAAAGAGCGTTGATTGTAAAATCACGACGTTTACAATCCTCCTCGATACTCTTAGAAAATGAGACTCCAGATGGATGGCGATGATCTTCGTAGCTATTTTCACTACGGAACGTTGTAATTTCAACAGGTTGTTTATTAGACAGTACAGTAATGGTGCCATGCTGAATACCTGTTTGAAATATACGGTAGTTAGAGAATACTTGCAACATCTTTTCTGGGGTTGCGTCTGTTGTTAGGTCGTAATCATGAATCGGTAGTTCTAGTAATGCATTGCGAATTGCACCACCAACAACATATGCACTATAACCATTTTGATTTAACAAGTCGATGAGGGCTTGGATATAATCTGGAATCTGAATTTTCATAATTCTATTATAGTTGGATTATTCAAGAATGGATAGAAAACCGCTAGATAGCGCTAAATATCGCATCAAATGTGCTTATTTCTTGGATTTTTCTTTTTATTTCATTCCACAACATCTTATGATTATCATAGAACATAAATTTTTAAGGAATAAAAACAATTCACTGTAAGGAGGATTTTACATGAGAATCGGACAATCGACAGACATTCATCGCCTAGCAGAAGGAAGAAAACTCATCTTAGGTGGTGTGGAGATTCCTTCAGAACTAGGACTTGTAGGACATAGTGATGCGGATGCGTTATGCCATGCGGTAGCGGAAGCGATTCTTGGTGCACTTGCATTAGGTGATCTGGGGAAATGGTTTCCAGATACTGATCCAAAGTGGGAAGGTGCTGATTCAATAAAGATTCTGACGCAGGTTGGCGTCATGATGCGTGAGCGTGGATATGCGATTGGAAATGTTGATAGTCTTATCATGATTGAAAAAGCCAAAGATGGCACCACATATTCAGTCTATGCGTGAAAATATCGCAAGAGCTTTGGAGTGTCATCTAGATAGTGTTAGTGTGAAAGCGACGCGTGGAGAAGGCTTAGGTTTTGTTGGAAAGTCAGAAGGTGTACAAGCACAAGCTGTTGTACTACTTGTAAAGGAGGACTAGTTTATGTTTGCGAAAAACTTCTGAAGTAAAAAGTATTACGAGACCCTGTACATGGATATGTACATATTGATTTGCAGGTAATTTGGGATATTGTTAATAGCAGTTGGTTTCAACGTTTACGTCGTATTCGTCAACTAGGTGGTGCTTATGTTGTGTACCACTGTGCAGAGCATACTCGTTTCTCTCACTCCCTAGGAGTGTACGAAATTGTTCGTCGTATGGTAACAGAGGTTCCAGATATTGTCAGTGCATTAAATGAATATGATAAGGTAACAATCATGCTGGCAGGTTTACTGCATGATATTGGTCATGGCCCATACAGCCATGCATTTGAGGCAGTCACTGGGACATCACATGAAGAATTTACTTGTCGTATCATTGAAGAGAATACAGAGATTACAAAGATCATTGAATCCAGTGCAAAGGGTCTTGCGAAGGATGTTGCGGATGTCATCCGTCATAAGAGTAAGAATCCACTACTTGTGCAGATGATCAGTTCACAACTAGATGCGGACCGTATGGATTATCTATTACGTGATGCATACTTTACAGGTACGAAGTATGGTGAGTTTGATTTAGAGAGAATCTTACGAACATTACGTGTCGTTGATGGTAACCGTTTGGTAATCAAGGAAAGTGGTGTATACGCAGTAGAAAACTACATCATGGCCCGCTATCATATGTATTGGCAGATTTACTATCACCCAGTTGCACGTAGTTTTGAAACCATTCTACATCTACTCTTTAAGCGTTTGAGAGATTTAAAGAGTGTTAGTGATCCAGCTATCATTTCATTATTTAAGCCTGTTTTGACAGGGAAGAAGATTTCTTTAAAGCAATATTTCATGTTAGATGAATATGCATTCAGTTATGGTTTCTCAAGATTATGTGAACATAAAGATCCAATCGTACGTGATTTTGCGTTACGCATTCGGGACCGTAAGTTATTTGCGTATTCAGAAAGTAATCCTGCAAATAATCGTAAACTTCGCCATCAGTTAAAGAAGGCTGGATATAACTTGGATTATTATTGGTCAAAGGATGAGGTGTATCAAAAACCGTATGAACCATATACAGATAGTAGAGGAGATGCGGTTTGGGTAAAGAAAAAGGATGGTACGATTGTGGAAATGTCGAATGCATCCAATGTTGTATATAGTTTAGTGCATGGACCGGTTCATGATGAATTTAGTGTCTACTATCCAAAAGGAGTTGAACAGGTTAAATGAATCAAGAAGAACGTGCAATAAAGTGGACGCAGGATATTCCGGAATTAGATGGATTAACATTACAACAGCGCATTGCGATATGTAACCAAGTATCAAAGTATGTTATTTTCTTGGTTGGGCTATGGCTAACGCTTTTCTTTGTGGTCGTTTTCGTTATACTTTCCAGTGCAGATACAAACTCTGCTCTATATAATCTACTCAATCATACAGCAGAGGCTATTAATACGATTTTCAATGGTGGTCCAAGTAAGCGTTACATGGTAGCACTACTTGAAAGTTTGCTATATATTTTACCATTACTTGTAGTTTTGGTAGGACCAATTTGGCTTATGATGACAGCATTTCGTAAGCTAATGTTGTTTTCGGCTGCCAGGAAATTATAGTTCGAGGTTGAAATCATAATATATACAAAAAAATACACTGTTGTGTACAGGACATAACAAAAATCACATATATAATAGTGTATAAGAAAAAAATGCTCAATCGGAGCAAATGTGAGGTAAAATATGAATCCAATATTTATGGTAGCAGGGGATACTTATTGTATGGGCTATTGCATTTGCGGTATTTATCACACTTCAAATGAAGCGGAAGAACGCAGAAGCAGAACTTGTTGCGGCAAGTACAACGAAAGCTATCGTACATTTCTATGGAGATGTTTCAGCAATTGATGGTCAAGATGCGGCTATATATCATCCAATCAAGGGGCAAATGCTAGATACAATTATAGCGTTAGAACCAGGTCATCATACCTTTGTAGGTAGTTTTCAAATGACAGAGAATGGCATTGTAGTAAAAAACAAAAATTACTACGCAACGGATATTGAGTTTGAATTTGATGTCGAAATGGGCAAGACGTATAGGGTAGGTCTTTATAAAAATGTGAATCATGAAGAAAAAGTGATAATGACACTTCCACTTACTGTAAGTGGATTTGGCGCAAAAGCACTATATCTTATCGCTTACAACGAATAATTTAATAAAATTACTTCCATAAATTACTATGGAAGTTTTTTTGTGGGCGCAATGGTTGACAGGAGGATTACTTCGCATATAATCATTCACGGAAGGTGAATATGCGTATAACAGTCAAACTAATACAACATGATTTGTTGGAGGATAAGAAGCAAATCTTATTAGAGACAAATGCTTTATATGATGGAAATACATTACGCTATCGCGAGGAAAACGAAGGGGATCACATCAGGTTTACTTCGGTGATGATTATATTTCGTTCGAGCGAAAAGCAGATGTGCATACAAAAATTACTCTCTTTGATGATAAAGATGGAGAAAGTGTTGTGGACTCTCAGTACGGAAAAATGTACATGCAGACAAGGCTTTGTCATGCGGAAAAGTGTGATGAATACTGGTCTGTAGAGTATCAACTCTTATCCAATGATAATGTTGTACTTCACCAGAAATTATGCTGGGAATTGACACCAGTAAAAATGTTTGACATTATTTGCAACTTGGGGTATAGTGCCATGGCGAAGCAAGCATATCATGCATTTGTATAAAGGAGATTTACAATGGTTAACAATGAGACTATGACGGATGTAGCCTACAATTGGCTCAAAAAAAGAAAAAGAGAAGTAGATTTCTCAAAGATTTGGGATGAAATTGTAAAGACAATGGATATTCCAGAAGATAAAATCAGACGTAAAAAAGCACAGTTCTATAGTGACTTAATGTTGGATAATAGATTTGCTTCATTAGAGAATAACAAGTGGGATTTACGTAACCGTCGTAAGTTTGAAGAGGTTCATATCGATACTTCTGAAATCGAACTAGAGGATGATGAATTAGATGAGCCAATTGAAGTTGCTGGTCTAGATTTACCAAAGGGCGATGACGCATTCGATAATTAATTAAGAAAAGGCTAAAAATAGCCTTTTTTTAATCATGCTACTTTAAAAATGTTCAGAAATAGTTTAATATGAAAACGCTAAATAAGGAGGAATATCTCATGGTATTAGTTTCAGCAAAAGAAATGATTGAAAAGGCTCATGAAGGTCATTATGCAATTGGTGCTTTCAACATCAATAACATGGAATGGACAAAGGCTATCTTAGCTGCTTGCCAACAGGCTAACTCTCCTGTCATTCTTCAGGTTTCTGAAGGTGCAGCGAAGTATATGTGTGGTTTCAAGCAGTGTGTAGATATGGTTAAGAACATTCATGACCATATGGGCATTACAGTTCCAGTTGCTTTACACTTGGATCACGGAACATTTGAAGGTGCTAAGGCTTGCATCGAAGCGGGTTTCACATCTGTAATGTTCGACGGTTCTCACTATGATTTCGCAGAGAACTTAGAGAAGTCAAAGGAAATCATCAAGTTAGCTCATTCACAGGGTGTATCTGTAGAATGTGAAGTTGGTGGTATCGGTGGTACAGAGGATGGCGTTACATCTAACGGTGAATTAGCTGATCCAAAGGAATGCGCAGAAATCGCTTCTTTAGGTGTTGATTTCTTAGCTGCGGTATCGGTAACATCCACGGTGTATATCCAGAAGACTGGACAGGATTGAATTTTTGAAAGATTAGCAGAAATCGATGTGCTGTAAATGGCAAGCCATTAGTATTACACGGTGGTTCTGGTATCCCATTTGACCAAGTACACAAGGCTATCACAATGGGTGTATCTAAGATCAACGTTAATACAGACTTACAGATTGTATTTGCTAAGGCAACTCGTGAATATATCGAAGCTGGTAAGGATCAACAGGGTAAGGGCTTTGACCCACGTAAGTTACTCAAACCAGGTGCTGACGCAATCGTTGCTAAGGTAATCGAAATGGTTAACCAATTCGGTTCCGCTGACAAAGCTTAATTACAAATTGAGTGATATAGAGGCTCACATGAGCCTCTTTTTTCTATCTCGTTGTATAATGATGACGCAAACTTTTGCATACATCTAGAATGGATACGAAAATTCATGTAAAATGCTGTATATGATAAAAGCGGTATTGTTTGACATGGATGGTATTCTTTACGATAGCGAATACTATTATATGCAAGGGACAGTTGCACAGATGCGTGCGTATGGTTACGAAGGTCCTGTAGAGAATATCTATCAAATCATCGGTACAACGATGCAGAAAAACATATGAGCTGTTATATGACATGTTGGATGGAAAAGTTCCTCTTGATGTAATTCGTGAAAATAACGAAAGATACTTTAATGTGGAACACCCAATTCATTTTAAAGAGATTATGTTTTCGGGTGTACCGCAGGCATTACAACAGATGAAAGAGATGGGTTTAAAGTTAGCGGTTTGTTCTGCATCCTCGTATGATTTGATTGTCACAAGTCTAAAAGAGATGGGGATCTTGGAATACTTCGACTTTATTGAAAGTGGAGAAAACTGCAAACGTTCAAAACCATATCCAGATATCTATTTATTAGCCCAAGAGGCACTACAAGTACGCAAAGAAGAGTGCTTGGTATACGAAGATAGTAAAGCGGGGATACAGGCAGGTATCTCAGCCGGAATTAGAACTGTTGCGAGAATTGATAATCGCTTCTACCAGGATCAATCAAAAGCAGATATACTTGTAAAGGATATACACGAGCTGACAGAGCTGATCAGAAAGGAAAATAAATATGCAGGAAGTAATTAAAATTGAAGGTGGACATACGCTAGAGGGAGAAGTCACAATCTCTAGTGCAAAGAATGCGACAGTAGCACTGATTCCTGCTACCGTACTGGCCCATGGACCAGTCACAATTGTTGGGGTACCGCAGATTGCGGACGTTGAATCTCTAACAAAGATTCTAAATTTATTAGGTGTTCAAGTAGAAGCACGCTCTTCTGATCATTTGATTATCGATCCTACAAATATCCAAAACATTGACTTGGTAGATGACGCAGTCACAAAACTTCGTGCATCTTACTACTTCATGGGTGCGTTGTTAGGTAGATTTGGTCGTGTATGTATGAAGATGCCTGGTGGATGTTACTTAGGCCCAAGACCAATTGACTTACACCTAAAGGGTTTTGAAGCCTTAGGTGCTAAAGTAACATATGATAAAGCTTGTTATACAATCGAAGCCAAGGAATTAAAGGGTGCGAAAATCTTCTTAGATATCATAGTGTTGGCGCAACTATCAACATTATGATGGCTGCTGTATACGCAAAGGGTCGTACAACGATTGAAAAATGCGAGCGAAGGAACCAGAAATCATCGATGTTGCGACATTATTAAATAAGATGGGTGCACATATTCGTGGTGCAGGTACAAATGTCATCACAATTGATGGTGTTGATCAATTGATGGGTTGTTTCCATGAAATTATCCCGGACCGTATCGAAGCAGGTACATTCTTAGTGATTGCGGCTGCTTGTGCTAAAAAGATGGTGATCAAGAATATCATCCCGCAACACTTAGATGCCTTAACTTCTAAGTTACAGGAAATGGGTGTTGATATGGATATTGATGTAGACCGTATTACGATTCGTCATACAGATAAACTGGTTGCGACGGATGTTACCACAAGACCATACCCCGGTTTTGCGACTGACTTACAACAACCACTCACAACACTGATGACACAAGCACATGGTGAATCCAAGGTTGTAGAGACAATCTACATAGAGCGCTTTAAGCACTGTGGAGAATTACAACGTATGGGTGCAGATATCGAAGTATCAACAGGTTCTGCTAGTATCAAAGGCCCAAGTTCTTTATTTGGAACCAAGGTTGTTGCGACGGATTTACGTTGTGGTGCAGCGATGTTAGTGGCGGGTCTATTAGCAGAAGGTGTCACAGAAATCCATGATGTATATCACATCGATCGTGGTTACGCTGAAATTGACCAGAAGTTAAAAAAATCTTGGTGCAGTAATTTGGCGTGAAACTATTGAATAAAAAAAGATTGCACGAAAAATTGTTATGGTAGTATAAATAGGGCAATTTAGCACTTTTCTTTAAGCCAATCAGAGGCTTAAGGCAGAAGGGAGATAAAAATGAAAAAAGATATTCATCCAACTTATCACAAGGCGAAGGTAGTATGCACAAGCTGTGGTGCAGAATTCGAAACAGGTTCTGTATTATCTGAAATTAAAGTAGATACATGCTCAAACTGCCATCCATTCTATACTGGACGTCAGAGATTCGCACAGGCTCAAGGACGTATCGAGAAGTTCAATAAGAAGTACGGTATGAAATAAAGCCGGTCCGGTATAATTCCGGACCTTTTTCTTTTGAATACAAAGAATATAAACTATGTTAAAGTTGTTATGGAAAAATATGTGGAGAATACTATGGACGCAGTAAGAACAAAATTAAGTGAAATAGAAAAACAATATAAAGAAATCGTAGAGAAGCTTATGGATGACAAAGTTATGTCAGATTCTAAGCTCCTTACAAAATTATCAAAGGAACAGGCAAGACTTACACAACCTGTCGAAGCGTACCACCAACTTCTAGAGTTAGATTCTCGTATTGCGCAAGCAGATGAGATGTTAAAGGAGAATGATCCTGAACTCAAAGAGATGGCACGTATGGAAAAAGATGAGTGTGAACCAGAACGTGAAGCCTTGTTAGAAAGAATTCAGCACTTACTTGTACCACGTGATCCAGATGATGACCATGATGTTATTATGGAAATCCGTGGTGGTGCAGGTGGAGATGAAGGTAATATCTTCGCTGGTGACTTATATCGTATGTATAGTAAGTACGCAGAAAGTAAGGGCTGGAAGGTACAGGTTCTGGAAGCTTCTGTCAGTGAAGCAGGTGGATATACGCAGATTATCTTCTCGGTTAAGGGAACAGATGTATACAAGGAATTAAAGTTTGAATCTGGTGTACACCGTGTACAGCGTGTACCAAAGACAGAAACACAGGGACGTATTCATACTTCTACCGCAACTGTACTATGCCAACCTGAAGCGGAAGATACAGATATTGAAATCGATCCAAAGGACTTAACAATCGAAACACACCGTGCTTCTGGTGCCGGTGGACAGCATATTAATAAGACAGACTCTGCCGTACGTATCGTGCACGTTCCAACAGGTATTACAGTAAACTGCCAGGATGGACGTTCACAGATTGAAAACCGCGAGACAGCGATGCGCTTAATTCGTGCACGTGTATATGAAGAACTCAAGCGTATTCAGGAAGAAGAAGCTGGTAAGATTCGTCGTGCTAAGATTGGTACTGGTGATCGTTCAGAAAAGATTAGAACATATAACTATCCACAAAACCGTGTAACAGACCACCGTATTGGTTTAACAATTACACAGTTAGACCGTATCATGGAAGGTAAACTCGATGGAGTCATTGAGGGCTTATTAGCAGAAGAAGAAAAAGAGAAAACTTGAGGAGACAGCAGTGTGAGTACATTTGCGAAAACAATTAAGCAATACGAAAAAGAGTGTCTAAAAAATGATATTCCTGCGGAAACTGTCATGGCATATCTTTTAGAAATCTCTCAACGTGAACGCTATGATTTGTTTATGCATATCGATGATGAGATGCCAGAAGCGCTCGCAAGTGAATTCCATGCAGGCATGGAAAGAATCTTAAAACAGGAACCAATGGCGCATGTATTAGGTTATTCATGGTTCTATGGATATAAGATGATTGTCAATGAAGATGTATTAATTCCACGCTGTGAAACGGAAGAACTCTGTGCACTCATTTTATCTCGTATTGATGAAATTTTCCCAACTAAGAAAACTGTCGAATGCGCAGATGTTGGAACCGGTTCTGGTGCCATTGCGATTACAATCGCAAAAGAAGAAAGTCGTGTGAAGATGCACGCAACAGATATTAGTGAAGAAGCTTTAGTCACTGCAAGGAAGAACGCAGAAAATAACGAAGTCGAAATCGACTTTACTGCAGGGGATATGTTACAACCGTTAATTGACGCAAATCGTCATTTGGATGTACTTATTTCCAATCCTCCATACATCCCACAGGATGAACAGATGGAAACCTCTGTTGTGGACTTTGAACCTCATGTAGCCTTATTTGGTGGTGAGGATGGACTAAAGTTCTATCGCATGATTTTTTTCAGGATTGCAAGAAAGTTCTCAACGAGAAAGCATTTATGGCTTTTGAAATGGGATGGGATCAGCGTGAGCGTATGAGTAAACTAGTAGAAGAGATGTTACCAGAAGCACGTTATGAAATCCTTAAAGATATGAACGGCAAAGACCGTATGTTGTTTGTATATTTTAATTGTTAAAAATGGAGGATTCCTCCATTTTTATCTTTTCAGATAAATTTAACATCCAAAAATGGATGAGCATAGTAAAATAGATATGCTAGGAGTATAAACTATGACAAAGAATATTCTTGAGTGGCTAGAAGCCTCTTGTCTAAAACATCCAAATAAGATTGCGGTCGCAGATGAAACCGCAGAAATGACATATGCAGAGTTAGTGAAAGATGCCAAGATTCTTGGTACAAGGCTTGCGACATATATCCAACCTCGTCAAGCGGTTGCGATGTATATGGAAAAGAGTAACACTACACTTGCGGCGATGTATGGTGCTGTCTATGCAGGTGGATTCTATTCACTGATTGACACAAGACAGCCAATTGGACGTATTGAAAAGATTTTAGAAGTATTAAGTCCAAGTGTTATCTTGAGTAATGAACGTTTCTATGAAGAAGCGCGCGAAAAATTAGGGTCTACTACTAATATTGTGAAGGTTGAAGATATTATCCGTGAAGGCATTATTGATGAAAACATGCTTGCAGGGATTCGTAAACAGGCAGCTAGCACAGATCCTCTCTACGTAAACTTTACGAGTGGTTCCACTGGTGTACCAAAGGGTGTTGTTGTTGGACACGGATCTGTCATCGATTTTATTCCAGAATTTGTAAAGGTATCTGGAATTTGTGCGGATGATCGTATTGCTAACCAAGCACCATTTGATTTTGATGTGTCAGTGAAAGATATTTATAGCAGTATCTATGTTGGTGCTAGAGTAGAACTGATTCCACGTGAATTTTTCAGTAATCCAACACATCTGATGGATTTCTTATGTGATCATCAGGTGACTGTACTAACATGGGCTGTTAGTGCAATGTGCTTTGTGTCCATTATGAATGGATTTGGCTACCGTAATCCTGAGACGATTCGTTTAGTCATGTTCAGTGGTGAGGTCATGCCAATTAAGCATTTAAATATCTGGATGAAGAATTGTCCAAAGGCAGAGTTTATCAATCTATATGGACCCTACTGAAATTACATGTAACTGCACATACTATCGTTTAGAAAATCGTGAATATAAGGCAGATGAAATCATTCCAATTGGTTCAGCATTTGATAATGAGAAGGTATTCTTACTATCTGATGAAAATAAATTGGTGGATACCCCAAATGAAAGTGGAGAAATCTGTGTAGCGGGTGCTTGCCTTGCGTTAGGTTATTATCATGACGGCGAAAAGACAGCAGCTGTATTCGTACAGAATCCATTAAATACTGTGTACTATGAACGCATGTATCGTACAGGTGATCTTGCGAAATATAACGAGCAAGGAGAACTGGTCTATATTGGACGCAAAGACTTCCAAATCAAGCACCTAGGACATCGCATTGAGTTAGGTGAAATTGAAAGTTTAGTGCAAGGACGTAGTGGTGTTGTGCGTGCATGTGCAATTTATGATCACAATAAGAAACGTATCTACTTATTCTGGTTAGGTGAGCGTGATCAAAAGGAATTACATAATGAATTAAAGGTTGTAATGCCAAGCTACATGGTGCCTAACAAGTTAGTACACTTGGATGAAATGCCAATGACAAAGAACGGTAAGATTGACCGTGCTGTATTAAAGAAGATGGAAGGAATCGAATAATGCAAGAAAAAGAACTAAAGTATATCGCAGAACATTATCAAACACCTTGCTTTATCTTTGATTTAGAAGCAGTAAAATATCGTGTTTCAAAGATGAGAGAAATCGTAGGTAGTGCATATCGTCTATGTTATTCCATCAAGGCAAATCCATTCTTGATTCCGACGATGGCAGAAATCACAGATAAATTAGAAGTATGTAGTCCGGGTGAGCTATCCATCTGTAAAGCTCTTCGTGTAGAGCCAACAAAGATTCTATACTCAGGTGTTAATAAGACAGAAGTGGATGTTACAGATGCGATGGAATATGGAGTAATTCACTACACAGCAGAATCTTTATTGCATATGGATATCGTAAACGAAGTTGCTGGGAAGTACCAAAAGAAAGTTGAGATTCTACCTCGTTTAAATGCAGGTAGTCAATTTGGTATGTCCAAGGAAGATTTATTCTCTATCTATGCAAATGAAGAAAAGTATCCAAATGTTATTGTAAAAGGCATTCACTACTTCGCGGGCACACAACGTAAGAAGAACGACAAGCAAATCAAAGAGTTGGATATGTTGTTAGAATTAATCAAAGAGATTCAAACAACGTTCAATCGTAAAGTAGAACAGATTGAATATGGACCAGGTCTATCCGTTCCATTATTCGAAGGCGATGATTTCAGTGATACATTAAAACCTCTTGAGAACATCCATGCAAAGCTAAAAAGAACTATCTGAGGTTGTTGATTTAACAATTGAAATGGGTAGATTCTATTCCACATTCTGTGGAACATACCTAACTCGTGCAATGGATTGTAAGTCCAATGAAGGTGTGAATTACTGCATCGTAGATGGTGGTATGAATCATCTAAACTATTATGGTCAAATGATGGGTATGAAAGTACCACATTCAACACTTGCATGCATGTGATGAGCGTACAGAAAAGAATTGGTGTCTATGTGGTAGTCTTTGTACAACTGCAGATGTGCTTGTAAGAGATGTAACCTTACAAGGTTTGCATGAGGGTGATTATTTAGCCTTTAACAATTGTGGTGCATACTCCGTTACAGAAGGGATTCACTTATTCTTAAGTCGTACGATGCCGTTAATTCTATTGCGTACAGCAGAGAATGAATACATTGTCGCAAAGAGAAATGCAAGAATCTTATCCAATCAATACAATTCAAAAATTAATCAATAGACATTCTCTATTTAAATGACAGATAGAGAATGTTTTTTTCTATTTTGTTGGGAGTATACTAAAAAGTAGATATTCAACTATTATGTTCAACTATCATTACACTGCTATCATTTATCTTTTGCGTATTTCTAATTCATAAAAGGAGGGTTTATGAGAAAAAGATGTTATTGTTCCAATGCGTGTATTTAGCTGCTTTTAGTTTTTGATGGCTATCACGATACAACTGTATATTAAGTTTTTATTTAGCCGATATAAATATGAATATTCCGAAGATATCAGTGTTATTCACAATTCTAGTTTTAGTGATACTAGTATTGCTTGTTGTGGCATATTTGATATATCGAAAAATACCAAAAGATCAGGAATGATAGAAAGGTTCTCTTACAAAAAGAGAACCTTTTAAAAATGAATTTATTTATGTATTTGAAATACTTTGTACAATCGCAATCGCAATGTTTGTGTCATGAGAGATACTTACTTCAAGTTCAGGATGGTCTTTGATGTAAGGTTTTCCACTTTCATCATTTAGAATACTGTACTGTAAGTAGTCTTTATCCTGGGTTGCCTTGAAGATAGCTTCTTTTGCCGCAAAGCGTCCTGCAAAGTATTGTTTTTTCTGTGTGGTAGTATGCTTTGAGGAGAATTCTATCATTTCAGATTGTGTCAAAACATGTGAAATGATGGGTTTTTCTAAGTCAATTCGAAGCATATCTACGATGTCTACGCCTAACATGGTATTATTATTACATAGTTACGTGCATTTGGCGAATGCTTGCACACTCAGTCAATCGACTGTAAAATATTGCAGAGGTTAGTATGAAAGAGAAAAAGAATAAAAAGAAATTATCTAGAGTGGGAAGAATTGTACTGGATATCATCATGGTTGTGTGTTTAGGTGTTGCAATTTTTTCTGGCTACCAGTTATATAAAGGTCTAGCAAGTTATAACCAAGCAGGAAATGCGTATGATAACTTACGTAAAGATGCCGTTACAACGAAGAAGGACACGGATAAAGATGATACAACTTCTACATTAGATTTCCAAAAGTTGTTATCTCAAAACCCAGACTGTGCAGGTTGGATTACACTTCCAAACTCCAATGTGGACTATCCGGTTGTGTTTGGTGCTAGTACAGATGAAAATAAGTTTGGAAATAGTTATTACTTGGACCACTTATTTGATGGTACATACAATCTAAGCGGAACGGTATTTATTGACTATAACAATGGCAGAGACTTTACACATAAGAATACAGTCATTTATGGTCACCATATGTTAAATGATTCAATGTTTGCGGATATTGAGAAGTATAAAGATCAATCTTACTATGATAGTCATAAGGAAATGGTTTTCCAAACACCAAATGGTACATATAAGATTTATCCGGTTGCAGGATATTCTACAACGGGTACAGGAAACTATGTACAGTATGACTTTGGTAGTGATAGTGAATTTTTAAGTTATGTTGATCGTTTTGTTTCTGCATCAACATTTAAGAGTGATGTAACAATCACAGCAGAAGATCAAATTGTAATGTTATCAACATGTTCCTATGATGTTGAAGATGGAAGATATGTATTAGTTGGAAAACTGGTAAAAGTTTCATAAACAAGGAAATGATCTATGACCGAACAAAATCCAAACAGAGTAATTCGAAAGAAAAAGCGTAAGAAGAGATATATCAGTGCTAGATTTTTATGGCTGATTCTTTTCCTTGCGAGTATTGTATTTGCGATTACATTCTGGCGTATGCCGATGTTTCCAACAAAGTGGAAATTTATCGTTGTACTCGTACTTGTGGTAATCGATTGGTTAACATTTTTGTTAACATCTAAGGTAAGACCTAGTAATATTTTTGCGCAGGGAATCAATACAGTGCTTGCGGTAGCACTTGTTATCGTTAATATTGCACTACCGTACTATACAGATCGTTTCAGCAATATTTTCTCCTCTGTTTTGGGTAATGAAGTCAGAATTGGCATCTATGTTATGACAGATGCGTATAAAGCAAAATATAAAGATATATTCGCTAACTCTGAATACAAAGAAAGTATGAAGTTAGCGGAGTATCAGAATGCAACATTTATTACAGCAATTGGTGTAGATGGAAATAATCAGAACTACGCACTAGAACAGTTAAGTGCGGATTTAAAGAATGATAATCTGAAGACAGTGAATAGTAGTTCTGTGCAATCTGCTGTAAAGAACCTATATACAAATCAAGGTGATGTTTTACTCTTAAGTGATTCCTATTTATCAACAGTTTTAGAAACAGATGAATTTAAGAACTTTAAGACAGACACAAAGCTGATTGGTAGTTATTTCCGCAAGGTGGAAACGACACAAGTAACAGAAGATAAGACCAATCTTGCGAACACACCATTTACAATCTTCATTGCGGGTAATGACCAACCGGGTGATTTAAGCTTAGAGGGTAGAACGGACGTTGATATAGCGGTAACAGTGAATCCGAATACACATCAAATTCTGATTTCCAACTTACCACGTGATGCTTATATTCAAAATCCGGCATATCAAAACTCGAAGGATAAGTTAACTCATCTAGGATTAAGTGGTATTCAAAATACATTAAAGGGTGTTAGTAACTTACTTGGTACAGATGTGAATTACTACATGTTAGTAAACTTCACAACATTTGAAGATATTATTAACTCAATTAATGGTGTTGATATTGATAATCCATTTGAATTTACTGCGACATTTACAGGACGCACATATCCTCAGGGAACATTACATCTTGATGGAGAGTTAGCATTAGAGTATGTTCGTGAACGTTATAGTTTGCCAAACGGTGACTTTGACCGTAACCTTCACCAACAAATTGTGTTATCTGCGATTATTCATAAGCTATTAAGTCCTGAGTTGATTAGTTCGATTAATAATATTCTGGGTGCCTTACAAGGTAAATTCTTAACCAATGTTTCTACAGATTCTATTTATGCTTTATGTAAGAAACAGTTAGACCAAAATATTCAATGGAATATTGTAAAGTATCATCTTGATGGTGATACAGGTAGTGATTACTGTGCATCTGCACCGGATCAACTATTATCAGTAGTTTACTTATATCAAAATCAGGTTGATTTCATTAAGGCTGAGATTGATAAGATTATGAATGATGAAATCATTTCCCAGGAAACACTACCTGAGGGAATATATGATAATTCCACAAACTAGGAGGATTTATGTACCGTATTGATGAGATGTATGATTTAGAACACACAGCTGCGAAAGAGTATTTATCACAGTTTACATATCCATGGGAAGCTCTTTCTGGAATTAAGAACCTCATTTTAAAGTTAGGTGAAGGATTAGACAAGGAAGAATACACTGAAGTATCTGAACATGTTTGGATTCATAAGACAGCGACTGTATTTCCATCGGCCTATATTGGTGCACCATGCATTATTGGACCGCGTACAGAGGTACGTCATTGTGCATTTATCAGATCTGCGGCGTTAGTTGGTGCAGATTGTGTGGTTGGAAATAGTTGTGAGTTAAAGAATGTGATTCTATTTGACCATGTTCAAACACCGCACTATAACTATGTAGGAGATTCTATCTTGGGATATTATTCCCATATGGGTGCAGGCTCAGTCACATCAAATGTGAAGAGCGATAAGCGTCCTGTAACAATTCGTGAAGATGGTCATCGAATTGATACGGGTCTTAAGAAGTTTGGCGCAATGCTTGGAGATTATGTTGAGGTAGGGATGTAATTCTGTGCTTAACCCTGAGCACTGTGATTGGTAGAAACTCTCGTGTATCCAACATCTTGTGTAAGAGGCTTAGTACACGAAAATAGTATTTGGAAAAATGATGGTACAGTCATTTCAATTCATGAATAAAGAAAAATATAGTTGCGTAATCGCAACTATATTTTTAGTTAGTAAGTATTCAACGTTTTTCGCGCTTTGTCGCAAAGGATGTCACAAAAGCGAACAGCAGTGTGTGTTTCATCAATTGTTACCCAAAGAGGTAAAGGTGAATTCTTTTTGAAAGTTCTTCTAGCTTTGTGTTTTCGAAAATTGGAAATAGTTGGTTGGTTTCGACAGGGAAATAAAAACGATATCCTTTTGATAGAAATCCTTCTGCAAGTAAATCTGCCATATCAATAGCGTGTTTTGAGATTGTAAGATAGCGGTTCTCCTTAAAGAGTTCTTCGAATTGAATACCGAGCATTCTACCTTTGGCTAGCATTCCGCCGTGTTGCTTGATGGAGTAGCGGAAGTCTTTTTGTATAGGCCACTAAGAATGACGATGCATTCTCCAAATAGAGCACCAACTTTTGTGCCACCAATGTAGAATATATCGCATAGATTTGCGATATCTTCAAAGGTCACATCATTCTTCTTGGCCATAAGACCATATCCTAGTCTTGCGCCATCAATGAAGAGTGGGATGTTATGCTTTTGGCAGATGTTGTATAAATCCTTAAGTTCTTGTTTGGTGTATAGGGTACCACTTTCAGTAGGGAAGGAAATGTATACGATACCTGGTTGTACAGTGTGTTCTGCACTAGCATCGTTGTAGTGGTTATGAATCAGTGTATCCACTTGTTTGGCTGTGATCTTGCCGTTAGATGTAGGTAGTGTTAGACATTTATGTCCTACGGATTCAAGTGCACCTGTTTCATGTGCGTTAATATGCCCACTTTCTGCACAGATTGCGCCTTGGTGGTGTTTTAAGATGGCTGTAATGACAGCGATATTGGTTTGGGTACCACCAACCATGAAGTGGATATCCGCATCTTCACGTTTAATTGTATGTTTGATAAGATTTGCGGCATTTTGACAATGGCTATCTTTGCCATAACCGATTGTTTTGTTCGTCATTTGTATTTGTTAAGGCTGCTAAAATTTCAGGAATACAACCCTCAGTATAGTCACTATCGAATCAGAATCATCTGATACCCTCCATATTTCGCGCTATAATTATAAGGCATAGAGATAAAAGTAGAAAAGAGGAAGTATATGCGTCGTTTTTAAAGCAGAAGAGATTCAAGAAATCATTGAGATACTAAAAATGATGGCGTCATTAGTGTGCCAACCGATACGGTGTATGGAGTTTGTTCACAGGTTTCTAGTTATCAAGCAGAAGAAAATCTAAGAAAATGTGAAGCATCGCCCTCTAACAAAAGGCATTTCCAGTGATGTGTGCAGATCTTGAACAGATACAAGAGATTGCACAGGTCGATGAAAAGAGCTAAGAAAGTGATTGAAGGCTTTATGCCGGGACCAATCACAGTTATCCTCAAGCGGAAAGATGGAGTGAATCTATCTCAAGAAAACCTAGATACGATTGCGATTCGTATGGCAACATCTACTACACTTGCCAAGATTATTAAAGGTTTAGGAAGACCAATCTTTATGACAAGTGCGAATCAATCAGGAGAACCAACTTGTACATCACTAGAGGAGATTGAAAAGAGCTGTCCAGATTTGGATGGAATGTTAGAAGGTGATGTCTCCTTTGGTGAAGCGAGTACTATCGTGGATTGTACAAAAGAAGAGTTGGTTATTTTGCGACCAGGTCCAATCACCATGCAGGATATTACAGAAAAATTGATGAAATAACAACGTGATATCCTTGCATGTATGGGTATCTTCTTATATCATTTAGAACAGGAAATACGGAGGAAAGAAGATAATGTTAGAAGTATTGAATCATCCCCTAATTACACATAAGTTGACACAAATGCGCCGTAAAGAGTGCGGAACGAAGGATTTCCGTGAGAATCTTGACGAGATTGCAGAGCTAATGGCATATGAAGTATGCCGTGATTTACCAACAAATCCAATTGAAATTGAAACACCGGTTGCGAAGTGTACTGGTTATGAATTAAGTAAAGAAGTAGTCATCGTTCCAATCTTGCGTGCAGGCATTGGTTTATTAGATGGTATTAGACGCTTAGTTCCTACGGCTAAGGTAGGTTTCATCGGTATGTATCGTGATGAGACAACTTTGGAACCTGTAGAATATTTTGCAAAGTTTCCAAGCCACTTGGAAGACGCTATCGTTATGATTGTTGACCCAATGTTGGCGACTGGTGGTAGTGCAAAGGATGCGATTGCGCAAATCAAGAAGCGTGGCGCAAAGAATATTAAGCTTGTATGTTTAGTAGCTGCACCCAGAAGGTGTTAAGGTAATTCAAAAGAGCCATCCAGATGTCGACGTATATATCAGCTCGCATTAGATGATCATCTCAATGAGCATGGTTATATCGTACCGGATTAGGAGATGCTTGGCGACCGTATCTTCGGTACAAAGTAAGTCATGTCCAATCTGCATTTTATCTTGCGTTCTATTGTGTATCTGTTGATGTTCATTGTGACTTGGTTTGCGATGGACGCAATCAATTACGAAAAAGCTATTGCGCAAAAATAAGGTGAATCAAGCACAGGTGCTCTATTTCATCCTAGTGATGGCTATCGCATACCTAGCAGGATCATTCATATTAAGTTTTTTCCATTTTTGGATAAAGTAAACAGGCAATCACAATAATTTGTGGTTGCCTGCTCTGTTATATAATTAATGCCAATTTAATTAAAAATATTGAAATATATGATAATTATAATATAATTATCATATAGATGTAGGTGGTATCTTGATGTATTCGTTTGAATGGGATCAATATAAAAGTAAAATTAACCAATCTAAACATGATGTGACATTTGAAGAAGCGATGACAGTGTTTTTATGATGAAAATGCATTGTTAGAATATGATAATTTGCATTCAAATGATGAAGACAGATTTCGTATCTTAGGAAGTAGTGAACTAGGAAACATATTGTTGGTTGTTCACTGCATTAGAGAAGAGAAAATAATAAGAATCATATCGGCTCGAAAAAGCAACGTTAACAGAAAGGCGGAATTACGAAAGGATATTTGAGTATGACAAAAAAAGATGAATATCTAGAAAAAGAGTTTAATTTTGAAAAAGCGATTAAAAATCCATATGTGAAGGAATTAAAACGGCAAGTTACGATTAATATTAATAAATCTGTGATTGACTATTTTAAAAATGAGTCGATGCATACGGGAATTCCTTTATCAAACATTAATTAATTTATATTTAGCAGACTGTGTAAAGGGAAAAGAAGAAACTAAAAATAAATTGGGAATAATCCTTATTTTATTCAATTGTTTTTGGTTGTGAAAAATGAAACATAATTATATTTTGACTTGAGATAATAACTGATTCTATCACTTCGCCATTTGTGGATATGCATTTGGTCTTTTGTAGTTATATCTATAAACTTTAAGAAATGATGTGGAATTTATTGTTTTCTTCTGAATATAGAAGTAAGGAGGAAAACAATTATATGAAAGATAAGGCACAAAAATATGATTTATGGCATCATTATATGTCCTACCGCAAGGATCTCTACCGTATTATACAACCACACAATATTGAAGCGGGTATGATATCTGAAGCAAACTGGGTGATACGTTCCCGTTATCAATCGGGAAAGGATATTGGTATCAGTGTAAAACCGGGTGATATTTGTTATATCGAATTTGGCCAATCCTACCTTAATGAAATGGGTTATCAACATTTTGGTTTGGTTGTGTCTGTATGTGCAAAGAAAGCTTTGGTCGTTCCGATGACTTCAAATGAAGCGACATATCAAAAAGCCTATGATTCTATCTATCATCCACAGGGGAAATATCATCTTATGAAGATTGGTTTAGTAAGTGGGTTAAATAAAACCATCAGTTTTATTTTTAAATGATATACGCTTTATAAATACTGCAAGAGTGATTGATATTAAAGCTCATATTCCTGTTACAGCACCTATGTTTAAAGAAGTACAGAAAAGAATGTTGAGAGTGATGTTCAGCACAGAGTGATGGGATATGTTATTATACTGGCATGGAAAAACTACAAGGAAAGTGGTTAGTTGCGGTATCGTCTGGACCAGATTCGATGGCGTTATTACAAATGTGTATTGATGCTGGTGTTGATTGTGCGGTCGCACATGTGAACTATCATCATCGTCCAGAAGCGGATGAAGAAGAAAATTATATCCGCAGTTTTTGCGCGGAAAGAGGAATTCTGATTTTTGTACACAATGATCCATTTACATATACTGGAAACTTTGAAGCTGCAGCACGGGAATTGCGTTATCGCTTTTTTGTAGAGATTGTAGGACGTGAAGGCTATCAAGGTGTATTGATTGGTCATCATCAAGATGATTTATTAGAAACATATATCATGCAGGAAAGTAAAAATATTGTGCCAGAATATTATGGCTTACGTGAAGAAATGTTAATGCATGGTGTATTGTTTAAGCGACCTTTACTGCATATGACGAAGGAAGAGTTAGTAACATATTGTAAGGAACATCAATTACGCTATTATATCGATGTGACAAATTTAAGTAATGAGTATACACGAAATCAGATTCGTCATGAGATTGTTGAGCCGATGACAACATTTGAAAGAACTGCATATCTACGTGAGATTAAACAACGTAATGCGATTATGCAGGAAAGAAGATGCCGTGTTAAAACGTATATACGCAAGGAGAAGATTTTACTTGAGACGTATCGCGCATTATCGCAAGATGATAGACTAACGATGTTAAGAATGTTTGTGGAAGTGACACCACATTATTCGTTAAAGCATTTACAGGGTATAGATGATACAATCATGCATGCAGGTGACTTTATAATTCCAATGGATGGTTTTTCGTTGGTGAGTGATGGAACGCATCTTTTGAAGTATATTCCTGAAGAACCATACAACTATGTATTTTACTCAATAGAAGAATTACAAAAATATTCATAAGGACCATTTCTATACAGAAGAAGGTAGTCCTGGTGTATTTGCGGTAACGTTACAAGAATCAGATTTTCCAATTCGGATTCGCTCGTTTCAAGCAGGAGATAAAATTCAAATGCGCTTTGGTCGTAAGGAAGTTCATCGTTTCTTTATTGACCGTCACATCCTCAATATCAACGACAAACTTGGCCAGTTGTAGAAAATGCGTTAGGAGAAATCATTCTAGTGCCAGGACTAGGCTGTAATGTGCAGCATTACTCTACAATGCCTAATTTGAATGTGATACAATACTAATATTACAAAGGAGCTATTTGTCATGTGGGCAGAAAAAGATATAAAGAAAGTGTTGGTTAATGAAGAACAAATTAGTGCACGTTCGAAAGAGTTAGGGCGCGAAGATTACAAAAAGATTATGCGGGTAAACAACCACTACTCGTTGCGTTATTGCGTGGATCCGTTCCTTTTTATCCGAGTTAATCAAGCACATCGATTTAGACATTCAATATGATTTTTATGGATGTTAGCAGCTATGAAGGTACAGAATCAATTGGCGACATCAGAATCTTGAAGGATCTAGATACATCTGTTAAAAGGACTAGATATCTTACTTGTAGAGGATATCGTTGATACAGGAAGAACAATTCAGACGGTATGCGAAACACTAATGCATAAGGGTGCTAATAGTGTTAAGATTATTACTCTATTAGATAAACCCTAGCCGTCGCGTTGTAGATATTAAAAGCAGACTATGTTGGTTTTGAAATCGCAAAATGAATTCGTTATTGGATTTGGTATGGATTTCAACCAGAGATATCGTTGCCTTCCATATATTGGTGTATTGAAGGACGAATGTTATCAATGTAATGAGGAGTAAATAAATGCAGAGAAACAGACTAGCGAACTTTCTTCCATATCTCGTAGTCATTCTTGCGATTGTAAGCTTATTAGGCTTAAACATGGGCGCCTCTTCAGAGCGTATCAGTTATTATGAATTGCAGAATGTAATTGAAAAAGAGAATGTGGAAGAAGTATCTGTCTCAATTGGAACAAATGTGACTGTCGTAAAAGGGTGTTTACGAAAAAGATAAACAAAAAGTAACATTTACTGCGACAATTCCATCTACTTCTGATGAAATTGGACAGGTAATTAAAAATCTTGGAAATGATTCCACAAAGTTGACGATTGTTGATGCGGACGCATCCAATATCTTCTTAGAGACAGTGGCATCCATTATTCCATTTATCTTATTTGCGGTATTTGCGGTTTGGATGTTAAACCGTATGAACGGCGCAAACGGTGCCAATGCGAAGGCATTTGAATTCTCAAAATCTAGAGCGAAGTTAGAAGGTAAGATTCGTGTTCGCTTTAATGATGTAGCGGGTTGTGATGAAGAAAAGCAGGAAATGGCAGAAATCATCGACTACCTCAAATATCCTAAGAAGTTTGAGAAGATGGGTGCGCGTATTCCTAAAGGGTATCTTACTAAGTGGTCATCCGGTACAGGTAAGACATTACTTGCCAAGGCAGTTGTCTGGTGAAAGCAAATGTTCCATTCTACAGTATTTCTGGTTCTGACTTCGTTGAAATGTTTGTCGGTGTTGGTGCAAGCCGTGTTCGTGATATGTTCAAAAAGGCACAACAGACAGCTCCATGTATTATCTTCATCGATGAAATCGATGCGGTAGGATCGTCAACGTGGTCTCGGCTTTGGTGGTGGACACGATGAACGTGAACAGACACTGAACCAATTACTTGTTGAGATGGATGGTATGGAAGAAAAATACAGGTGTTGTTGTCATTGCGGCAACAAATAGACCTGACGTATTAGACCCCTGCATTATTACGTGCAGGACGTTTCGACCGTCAAATTACAGTTGCACTTCCAGACCGTAAGGGAAGAGAAGCTATCCTACATGTACATGCTCGTAATAAGAAATTTGTAAAGGACTTAGATTTAGGTGCTTTAGCAAAGCGTACTCCGTGATTCTCTGGTGCTGATCTTGAAAACGTATTAAATGAAGCTGCGATTTTAGCAGTACGTGAAAAATAAAGATGAAATCGGCATGAAGCAGATTGATGAAGCGATTGACCGTGTCATGATGGGACCTGCAAAAGGTAAGCCGTACATACGATGATAAGACAAAAGAAGTTAGTTGCTTACCATGAAAGCGGACACGCAATTATCGGTTTATTCTTAGAGAATGCACAGGTTGTACAGAAAGTTACAATTATTCCTCGTGGTCAAGCAGGTGGATATAACCTCATGACACCGAAGGAAGAAAAGATGATGCATACAAAGAATGACTTGCTCGATACAATCACTTCCTACATGGGTGGTCGTACAGCTGAAGAATTATTCTTTGATGATATTACAACAGGAGCAAGTAACGATATTCAAAATGCGACAAATATTGCAAAAGACATGGTTACTCTCTATGGTATGAGTGATCTTGGACCTATTAAGTATAATGCAGGAAATGAGAATGTATTCTTAGGTAGAGATTATAATCAACCAAACAATGTTTCTGGTGAAGTTGCGTATGAAATTGATCAGGAAGTACGTAAGATTATTAATACATGCCATACAAAGGCAAGACAGATTATCGAAGCACATAAGACAGAACTTGAAACAATCGCACATGCATTAATGGAATATGAAACATTAACTGCTGAGCAGATTCAAAGAGTTGTAAAGGGTGAAGATATTTCTGCAGACTTCAAGTATGAAGAAAAAGAATCATCAGAACCTGTTACAGAAGAAACAGTCAGTGAATAAAGAAAAGGGTCACATAGATATCTATGTGGCCTTTCAGTATTTTAGAAACTAGTACGACAAGATAATACTTGTCCAATAATTTTAATTGGTAATTCTTTGATCTCCTGTGGAGTAAAATAACGACTCTCTACATCTGGATTCGCAGCTTCTAGAATCATCATTCCTTTTTTGTAGATAACACGTTTCACGGTCACTTCTTGATCAATCATGACAACGGCAATTTTACCACTGGCAATAGAGTCACATTGACGTACTAAAACAAGCGATCCATCCATAATACCAATTCCAGACATAGAGTTACCGGTTATACGTAGGTAGTAATCACCATTTTTCTCTTTCTTTGAGTGTTGTTTCTTCTTCGCCAAGATAATTTTTCTTCTGCAAATAAGTCATATCCTCGCTTTTTGCGTAGCCAAGGATTGGTAAACGAATGGTTGTGTCCATTCCCATTAGGATAGGAGTAATATTATATCCAAGTAAATGAGAAAGGATTTCAGCGGTATCATCATTTACTTTTTTAATTTCGCCACTAGACCAACGTGCAACGGTAGAACGAGAAACGTTACATCTACGTGCAAGTTCAGAATCACTACATCCTGTTTTTTTATTTTTGTATTGGTGAATCATCTCTTTTTAGTGTCATCTGTATTACCTCAGCATTAGTATAACAGATTTGCGGCAATTAAGAGATAAATAATTAATAATTGTTGCGTATATGATTGAAATACGCAACACAAATCGATATAATACAAAATAACAGGAGAGAGGGTATGCAGCTATATAAGAAATATGTGGATGTTGTGGTGATGCAAAAGAAAAACAGGAGAATTACGCCCTCTCTATCTATGCTGGAATGATGGGCGGGAGTATAAGATTGATAAAGTGTTAAGTCATTCTAGGAAAAGAGTCTTGTGTTGGTGGTTGTGGGATACGTTATGTATGTATCATCCAAGGCAGATGCAGGAATCTGTTCTTAGAAAAAGATCGATGGTTTTTAGAAAGTTATCAACCGTGATTAAAGTAGTTTTAAACATGCGTTATTATTTTTGATATGAATAACTTAGACAATTTCGAATTTTTTTATACATTGTAAAAAAACAACAAGATCTAATTATTAATAATTTATTAATTTTTTTATAAATACAAAAATGATAAATTTAAAAACCATATAATAGTAAAAAGATAGCCACAATGTATAATTATTGAAGACATGGGCTTTATGAAAACTTAATAAACAAGAAATAGGCAAAGTAAAGAATATTTGGTAATGATGATTTTTTGGGGGGAAGAATTATGCTGAAGAAAAAAATTATGAGACTTGTATTATCGATGCTGATGGCACTTGTGATGTTATTTCAAGGTGTCAATTATAATGTCTATGCTGGAAGTGAAAAAGAAGTAGACCTTGAAATACAAAACATAGTCATCAAGAACGGTGGGAATCCTGTTAATAGTATGCAGGTTGGTGATGAATTCCGTATAGAAATGAATTGGAAGGCAAAAGCAAAAGCAGCGACCATTAATGAAGGGGATTATTTTATTGTTAAGCTTCCTGATAATATCCTTATCAAAAATGATGCGGGGAATTTAAATTTCTCATTGACTGCACCAGATGGATCAGTGATGGCAAATGCTCATGTCACCCCAAAAGCAGGTGGCGGTGCTGAGATTAAAGTTACATTTACCAATTATGTAAATGGTAGATACGATATTAAAGGAACCTTGGGCATGAATGCCAATTTCAATAAAGATAAAGTTACAGTAAATCAAAAATAACTTTGATATAGAAGCTGGCGGGAAAAACAACACCATTTCAATTTAAAAGTAGATGGTGGTCCTACAGGAAATAGTAATGAAGTACTACATAAGTATAGTTTTTCAGCGGCATCAATCAATGAAGCAGAGTGGCGAGTACGTATTAATTACAAAAAAGCTAACTTTCCAAATGCTGTTGTGACAGATACACTAGTAGGAACAACAGAAAAATTTGTTAAAGAAAGCTTTCGCTTGTATCGTGTAAACTACACTAGTGATTTAAATGAAAAATAATCGTGTCAGAATTGATTTATCAGATAAGATTGTATTCTCGAATAATGATCAAACATTTACAATCAACCTAGGAAACATAAATGGAGAACAATATAAACTAGAGTATAGAACAACTTATACTCCAGGTACCAATCTAAGAAATAATGTTAAACTTACATCTAATAACAATAAAGTAGATGAAAAATTTGTTTCCTTTAAAAAAGAAGCTGCTGGTGGAACAGGCGTTGGTATCTTAGCGAATAAGATTAAGCTAGTTAAGGTTGATGCGGAAGATAATACTGTTGTTCTAGCAAATGCGGTATTTGAAGTTACAAAACCAGATGGAAGTAAGTTTGAACTTACTACGGCTGCAGATGGTACGGTAACATCACCTGCTCTTGTGGCTGGTACATATAAAGTGAAAGAGAAGACAGCTCCTGCCGGTTATGAATTAAGCACAGAAGAATTTACATTAACAGTAAATTCCACTACAAATGTGATTCAGACTGTTAAAGACAACCCAATCAAAATTTCTGTTAAGGCCACAAAACAATGGGTAGGTCCTATAGGATCAGCTGTTACAGTACATCTTTATGCAGATGATGTAGATACAGGTAAAACAGTTACATTAAATGCTGCAAATAACTGGGAAGATACATTTACAAACTTGAGAAAGTACAAACCAGGAACAACTACTGAAATTAAGTACACTGTAAAGGAAGATGCTATCGCTAACTATAATGGTGTAGTCAGTGGTGATATGGCAACAGGCTTTTACAATCACAAATACCAATACAGAGAAGACTACTGTCAAAGTTACGAAAACTTGGGTAGGAACACCAGCAGCTTCTGTAACAATCAAGTTATTCGCAGATGGAACGGAGAAAGAAACTGTTACATTAACAGCAGCTGATAACTGGACACATACATTCACTAACTTAGATAAGTATGCGACTGATGGTCATGAGATTGTTTACACAGTTGATGAAACACCTGTTGCTCGGATATGCAAAAAGATATTTCTGGAACAGCAGCTACTGGATTTACTATTAAGAATACAAACACTGAAACAATCAATATCCCGGTTACAAAGACATGGGTAGGTACTGCAGGAACATCCGCAACAATCAAACTATTGGCTGATGGTGCAGAGAAGGAAACAGTTACATTAACTGCTGCAGATAACTGGACACATACATTCAGTAATCTTCCTAAGTTTGATACAACAGACGGTCATGAGATTGTATATACAGTAGATGAAGTTGATATTCCAAATTATACAAAGGGTATTTCTGGAACAGCAGCTACAGGATTTACAGTTACAAATACAATCACAGGTAAAGTATCTGTACCAGTCACAAAGGTGTGGGTGGGACCACAAGCTTCTTCTGCTAAGGTAACTCTATTCGCAGATGGCGTTGAAAAGGATTCCGTAACACTTAACGCTGCAAATGGTTGGGCACATACATTTACAAACTTAGATAAGTACAATAACGGCACAGAGATTGTTTATACAGTTACAGAAGAGCCAATCGCCAACTATGATTCTGTAGTTACAGGTAATGCAGCTAATGGCTTTACAGTCACAAATACAAATACAGAAAAGACATCTGTAAATGTTACGAAGACATGGGTAGGAACACCAGCAGCTTCTGTAACAATCAAGTTATTCGCAGATGGAACAGAGAAAGAAACTGTTACATTAACAGCAGCAGATAACTGGACACATACATTCAGTAATCTACCTAAGTACGCTGCAGATGGACATGAGATTGTATATACAGTTGATGAGACTCCTGTTACAGATTACACAAAGGCAATTTCAGGAGATGCAGCAAACGGCTTTACAATCACAAATACAATCACTGGTAAGGTGAACATTCCAGTTACTAAGGTATGGGTAGGACCAGAAGCTTCTTCTGCAAAGGTAACACTTTACGCAGATGGTGTTGAAAAGGATTCTGTAACACTTAACGCTGCAAATAACTGGGTACATGTATTCGCTAACCTTGATAAGTATAATAACGGTACAGAAATCGTTTATACAATTACAGAAGAGCCAATCGCCAACTACGATTCTGCAGTTACTGGGGATGTAGCTACAGGCTTTACAGTCACAAATACAAACACTGAGAAGGTAGCAGTAGATGTGACAAAGAATTGGGTAGGACCTGCAACAGATTCTGTAACAATCAAGTTACTAGCAGATGGAGTAGAGGTTGAAAGTGCAGTATTAACCGCTACTGATAACTGGATGCACACATTTAGCAATCTACCTAAGTACGCTGCAGATGGACATGAGATTGTTTATACAGTTGATGAATATGATATACCAAGTTACATCAAAGCAATCGAGGGAACATCTACAACAGGCTTTACAGTTACAAACACGATCACTGGTAAGGTAGATATCCCAGTTACGAAGGTATGGGTAGGACCTGCAACAGATAGCGTTACAGTAAATCTATACGCGGATGGCGTTAAGGTTGATACAGTACAACTAACAGCTGCTAACCAGTGGAAGTATACATTCGCTAATCTAGACAAGTATGAAAATGGACGCGAAATCGTATATACAGTTGATGAAGTATTAATCCCTGGATATAAGACGAAGATCACAGGTGATGCACAAACAGGCTTCACAATTACAAACTCCAAGGAGACACCAAAGACAGCAGACCACGTTAATCCGATGGCATATGCAAGCATCTTGGCAATCTCACTCATGGCAGCAATCATCACAATGATTGAAAAGAAAAAAGTTTGCAAGATAATTTGTAAGTAAAAACACTTTAATATGATGCAAAAAGGTAGAGATAGTAGATGAAAGTTAATTTACTGTTTCTACCTTTTTATCTACAGTAAAAAGATACAATTATATGAAATTTTTATGAATTTGAATAAGTAGCATACTTTCATGATAATTAGGATAGTAATTTTGGCTTATTATATACAAAAAAAGAAGCAAAAGTTATGTAAACCTATCACAAAGAATACATATTAAGAAAAGATTAATAATTTAGAGTGGGCATATCGATTGCTAGCCTATACATTTTGTTAGATATCATTAAAGAGATAACTCAAGATTGGGAAACTACAAGGGAATCTACAGAAAGTAAATGTAGATGGAATCGCTGTAAAATGCTTGAGTAAAGGAAACCGACGAAAAAGTGTGCGTCGAAGGAGGGAAGAAATGAAGACATCCAATAAGAGAAAGATTGTAAGCAGTGCAGCTTTTAGGACTTGCGCTATTGATGACACCAACACTAGCGTCTAGAAGTGCAATCCATACATATGCGCAGGCAGCTTTAACAGCAGATGAAGAAGCTAAGATTCAAGCGTTCTTAGCTACTCAACCACAAAATAATGACACAACAAATATTGGTAAGGTAGCAGTTACTCAACCATCAAGTTACACATTCCCAGGTGTAAATAACTATACTTCTTTATTCCAGTCTCGTAGTACAAAGGTTAATATTGATCAAGACTATGAATATGTAATTGAGTCTAGTGATGCAAATAATGGAAAGACAGTAAAGATTAAGAATTGGGCAAGTGTTGATGCCTATGATGTTTTCAAGATGGGTGATGGAAGTCCAACTCCTATAGGTTATGAAGATAAATTCCTTTATGCTAAGGAAGTAACTTTAATTGATACAGCAGATGGCTCTGAATTCACTGTTAAGAACGCAGTGTTTCCAGTAAATAATCCTGATGGTGATCGCCCATGGGAAACATTATGGTATAACCGTTACACATTTGATTTGCCTATTGAGGAATCAGATCCAAGATTTAAAGCTGAAATTGAAGATGCAAGTTTGATTCCACTATTTGGAAATGGATATTGGACATTACATGCGACAGTTGCTGAGATGGTTCCTTATGAGACAATTGTCAAAGTTGACGAATCCTTAAAGACAGGTGAAGTTGAAGAAGACGTTGCAGGTGCACTTGGTAGCAAGGCAGGTAAATACGATATTATGTATAGTCCTGCTGAAGATTTACCAGGAGATACATACAAGCAATATACATCAGACGTAATTTACGCTGATTTACTTGAAAATGTAGATACTGAACCAGCGGTAAAATGATATGTTATCTAAACCTTGGGGTGATGCGACAGTCACAGACTTTACATCTTCACCAGCTACTAACCGTGTACTTCGTGTAGGTATTGACTACACACACTTTGTAACAGAAGATGGTACATCTGTTGTAGCAGCAGATGGAACTCCAGTTGATAAGAAGTTTGGCTTACAGCCACAAGAAACATTTGCAGGTTATGAATATGTTACAACACGTACTGAGGCAAATGGTGATAGAGTTCATGTGTACAAGAAGGCTTCAGCTACTCCAGTAACACCTTCACCTGCCACACCTACAACTCCAGCTGCTCCAGCTCCTGCAGCTCCAAAGCAACACCAAAGACAGGTGATACAAACTTATTCGCTGCTTTCGCTATGTTAGTAACAGGTATGATTGCAAGTGCTGCAGCATTCATTACAAAGAAAAAGAATGCATAATTAAATAAATATTCATTACAAATCCTATTGAGAAATCAGTAGGATTTTTTTGTTTGAACTATGTATAGCATCTATTAGATATATAATTATGCAATTGTATACATATATATTGAGTTAAAAAAATATTAATAAATTATATGAGCATATGAATTGCCGATGAGTGATATGTCAGATACAATAGCCTAGCATTTCGAGTCGTTTTGATACGCAACCGGTTTAAAAAAATCGAATAAGGAACTGTAGTGATTACAGGTACTGGTTTGTTTGTGTACAGTCGAAAGCACGCAAAATATCAAGATAAATCGAAGGAGACCAATATGAAAAGAATTAAGAAGAGAGTGATTAATACAGCAGCGTTAGGTTTGGCGTTACTAGTTACACCAACTCTAACTTACAGAAGTGCAATTAATACTTATGCACAAGCAGCTTTAACAGCTGAAGAAGAAGCTAAGATTCAAGCATTCTTAGCTACAGAACCACAAAATAATGACACAACAAACTTAGGTAAGGTTAAGGTTGACCAACCTACAAGTGGTTACACATTCCCAGGTGTAAATAACTACACTTCATTATTCAAGACAAGAGCAGAGAAGATTACTTTGGACAAAGACTATGAATTTACGATTGATGGTGGTGATCATGCTGGGAAGACAGTAAAGGTAAAGGATTGGGCTAATGTTAAGGGTTATTTAGTAAATTCGATGTCTGATAGCGAACCTGAATTTGAAAATGGTTTGGATAAATACATGTTCACTGATGAAGCGACATTGATTGATCAAGCAGATGGTTCAGAGTTTACTGTAAAGAATGCAGTCCTATCACTTGAGGGTGAAGAGGGTTACCGTATGTTCGATTCATTATGGACTGACAGATATGTATTTGACTTACCTATTGAGGAATCAGATCCAAGATTCAAAGCTGAAATTGAAGATGCAAGTTTGATTCCACTATTTGGAAATGGATATTGGACATTACATGCGACAGTTACTGAGATGGTTCCTTATGAAACAATTGTTAAGATTGACGAATCCTTAAAGACAGGTGAAGTTGAAGAAGACGTTGCAGGTGCACTTGGTAGCAAGGCAGGTAAATACGATATTATGTATAGTCCTTATGAAGATTTACAGGGTGATACATACAAGCAATATACATCAGACGTAATTTACGCTGATTTACTTGAAAAATGTAGATACTGAACCCAAAGCAGTAAAATGATATGTTATCTAAACCTTGGGGTGATGCAACAGTCACAGACTTTACATCCTCACCAGACTACTGATCGTGTACTTCGTGTAGGTATTGACTACACACACTTTGTAACAGAAGATGGAACACCAGTTACTGTTGGTGGTGCAAATGTTGATAAGAAGTTTGGCTTAAAAGATAAAGAAAACTTCGAAGGTTATGAATATGTTACAACACGTACTGAAGCAAACGGTGATAGAGTTCATGTGTACAAGAAGATTGTAGAAACTCCTGCAGAACCAGAGAATACACCAACTCCAGAAACACCTGAGACTCCAGCACAGCCAGAAGCACCATCTCCTGCAACACCAGAGACTCCAGCACAGCCAGAAGCACCAGCTCCTGCAACACCAGAGACTCCAGCGCAGCCAGAAGCACCATCTCCTGCAACACCAGAGACTCCAGCGCAGCCAGAAGCGCCAGCTCCTGTAACACCAGAGACTCCAGCGCAGCCAGAAGCACCAGCTCCTGTAACACCAGAGACTCCAGCGCAGCCAGAAGCGCCAGCTCCTGTAACACCAGAGACTCCAGCGCAGCCAGAAGCACCAGCTCCTGTAACACCAGAGACTCCAGCACAGCCAGAAGCGCCAGCTCCTGCAACACCAGAGACTCCAGTGCAGCCAGAAGCACCAGCTCCCGCAACACCAGAGACTCCAGCGCAGCCAGAAGCGCCAGCTCCTGTAACACCAGAGACTCCAGCGCAGCCAGAAGCACCAGCTCCTGTAACACCAGAGACTCCAGCGCAGCCAGTAGCTCCAGCTACAGTAGCTCCTCGCAGTACAGTCAACACCTAAGACAGGTGATGTCTGGTCTATTCACTTCAGCATTCATGTTATTTACAGGAATGATTGGAAGTGTTAGTGCATTTATTACAAAAAGAAGAATTCTAAGTAAAGATTACGGATAAAAAAAGCCTATTGATGTAAAGAACACATCGATAGGTTTTTTTATTAGAATAAAAAAACTTATAGAATATGATTGCAAAGAACAAGAACGTATGTGAAAATGTGTTCGCATGGTATGCTAAGTATTTATTTGGAATCATCATAAAACGTTGTAGAATAAACTATAGCGATAATGATGATTTTTTAAGTATAAAAACACATCGTTCGTTATCTACGGAGGTATATATGGTAGAACCACTTATTTCAGTTATTATTGCAATTTATAATGGTGAAAAATATATTGATAACTGTTTGTCAAAGGTAGTAGCACAAACATATAAGAATCTTGAAATTCTATGTGTTATCAACGGTACAACTGACTCAACTGAAGAGAAAGTAAGAGAGTGGATGAAAAAGGATGACCGTATTCGTGTATTAGTAACGGAGATTGCTGACCTTGGACGTGCATCAAACATTGGAATTGAAAACACAACAGGACCATACCTATCATTTATAGACGTCGATGACTGGGTGGAACCTGATTATATTGAAAAGCTATATAGCGGTATTCAGAAAGGTTATAAAATCTGTAAGGGTAACTGTATCATGTATGATGGAGTTAAAAATCTACCAGCATACCAAGGAAGAAGTTCAGGAGAGATATCTATCCGTGGAGCGTCCTTCCTGCTCCCATGTAGACACAGTTCAGTTTATGATAGATCACTATTTGAGAAATTAAGATATTTAGAATTCTCCTATTATGAAGACCTTTCACTATGGCCAATTTTAGTTGCGACTGCTCGGATGCGTATACTATATAAATGACATTGTATACAACTACAATCAGACAAATGAAACATCTATCATGACAGTTAGGAATGAGAAGCACCTAGTTTTTGGATAAAGTTTTTTTGCACATATCTTCTCAAATCTAACACCTGATTTAGATAAGGAAGTGAATCTTTTAATCACCGCTTTATTTATTCAGTCCTTCTGGACATCAAATTATCAATATGTACCGAAGGACGAAGTAGGACAGGCATATTTGAAACGTGTGAAGCGGGTTGTAGATAATAGATTGGTAGGGTACTACTACATTGTTGAGAATTTACCTGTTCCAAAAAGAAATGAAGGAACAAATGATTCGTTTTTATCGAGATCCAATTGTATAAAAATAGGAATAGAATTGTATTATCATGCATGAAATACATATTTTTTTGTAAACATACGCTATAACGGGCGAGGTATCAAAAATTCTTATGTAATGCATGGTGAAAAAAACTTCTATGCTAAAGTGTTATTCGATGGAGATAGAAAGAATGAAGAAATTATGAAAGAGAAGAATTATTAATGCAGTTGCACTAGGATTATCGTTGTTGATGGTGCCATCATTTCTTGCAGGTCGTGGCAGATATGGTAGTCATAGATATTATTTTGCTAGAAAAGTTACAGTTATCAACCAAGATGATAATTCCGAAATAGTGTTGGATTATCCGATTTTTAGATTTAAATTCAGGAGAGATTAATTCACACCATATTGTGTCTGGAATATATCCTGACGTTCCTGTTGAGGCAGAAGATCCACGATTCAAACTTTCTTTTGAAAAATGGATATGAAGGGGAAGCGGGAGTATTTGCGTATAGCTCCGGTTATTGGGGGTTTGAAGTTGAATTCGTAGAAAAGTATTCATATGATACGATTATTCAGGTTGATGAATCTTTAAAAATGAATGAAACGATTGTGACTGATGGCTCATTTGGATTAAAAGAAAGTACAGTGAATGTGGGTGAAAACTACAAGATAACTCCTGAGATAGCTTATCAAGAATTTAGACAGCATACAGTGGATGATGTTTATAATCATTTAAAAGATAGATTTGATAACGCTACAGTTGATAATCCAATGATTCAAGGCAATTACGCATGGGCGTCATATATAGGAGAGGCGTAGTTTAATCTTCTGGTCAACCGTATCATTCGTGTAGGTATCGACTATACACATTACGTTATAGAAGATGGTACAGTACTCAAACCTACAACATATGGATTAAATCCAGTTGATACAATTACTGGTTATCAGTTTGTATCTTCTCATCGTGAAGCGAATGGGAACTTAGTGCATGTATATACAGTGCCTACTACTCCAGCACCGTCTACACCGACAACACCTGCTACAGGTGATAAGACTAATGTATTTGCTTCAGCAATTGCGATGATTTCTGCTATTTTTGTTGGTGCAATAACTTTGGTAAAAAGAAATAAAAGAGTTTAATTAACAGCAATGCATGGGATGTAATGTAGTATATACTTCACTACATCCCTTTTATATTAGAAAGTAAGTAAAGTTTCCTAGCATACGGCAGATTAATTAAGGAATATTAGTTAGATTTGAGATTAACATAATGATAGAACGATAGAAAGGAGGATAATTATGCATAAGATCTATCTGTTCTGTTCAGCGGGTATGTCTACATCTCTTTTAGCTAGTAAAATGCAAAAAGTAGCAACACAACATGGTCTAGATATCGAAGTTAAAGCCTTCTCAGATAATTCCATAGAGAAGATTGTTACAGAACATCATCCTGATGCCATTCTTCTAGGACCGCAGGTAAAATATCTATACGATAAGGTTGTGGAACGTTATGGTCATTTAGGAAAACCAATTTTTGTTATCGATTCTGAGGAATACGGTAATATGGACGGAGAGAGAGTTCTCAAACGTGCAATTTTAGAAATTAAAAAGAAAAAAGCAGAAAGCGAAGGTAAATAATTGAATATGAAGGGTTTAGAAAAAATTTTTTTGTCCCAATCGCTGATGCCTTATCGAAGAATAAGGTGTTAGTCGCAATCCGCGATGGGTTTGCACGTGCAGTACCTGTAGTTATCGTTGGATCCATGTTCCTATTAATCTCTAATTTCCCAATTAAGGGTTGGTCTGAGATGATTGCTTCTTTTGCAGGAGAAGGATGGGAAAAATATTTTAATGCTGTAACAGCCGTTACATTTGACTGCTATGCATTACTATCCGTTATTGGTATTGCGTACGCATATGCGCGCGAAAAGAATGTGGATAGAATTGCATCCGCAATGGTAGCTCTTGTTGTGTTCTTGATGATTACTCCTATGAAACATCCTGAATTCGTAAATGCAGATGGCAAGATGTTCTCTGGTTTTGCGTTTAGTAACTTAGGTACTAAGGGTATCTTCTTAGCAATGATTGTTGCAATTATCTCTACGGAAATTTTTGCATTTGCAGTTAAGAAGAAGCTAGTTATTAAGTTACCTGAGGGTGTTCCGCCAGCAGTTATGGATTCATTTGCTGCGTTAATTCCAGCAGGCTTATCCATGCTTGTATTCTTCTTTGTAAACATGTTATTTGTAAATACTCCATATGGTAATGTACATGCATTCATATATCAGGTATTACAAGCACCGTTAGTTGGATTAGGTAAGTCACAAGCATTTGAAGTAATTTATCAGTTCTTAGGTTCATTGTTCTGGTTCTTTGGTATTCATGGACCATCAGTTACAAAAACAGTTTTCGGTCCAATTCATAAGGCATTATCATTAGAAAACTATGAATTGGCTAAGGCTGGTTTACCAATGACAAATATATTCACAAGAGCGTTCTCAGATTTCTTCTGTAACTTTGGTGGTAGTGGATCCACATTGGGTCTAGTAATAATGATGACATTCTTTGCAAAGTCCAAGCGTTTGAAGACTTTAGGAAAAATGGCTCTTCCAGCTGGTATTTTCGGTATCAATGAACCAATTATCTTTGGTTTCCCAATGGTATTGAATGTTACTATGGCGATTCCATTTATCCTGTGTCCTGTTATGAATACAATTATTGCGCAGCTTGCTACAGTGGGAGGATTTATCCCAGTAACTTCTGGTGTACAAATAGCATGGACAACACCAATCTTTATTTCGGGTTATCTAACAACAGGTTCTTTCAATGCTGTAATCTTACAATTCTGCATGTTACTTGCTAATATAGCACTATATTATCCATTCTTTAGAATGCAAGATAATAAGTATCTAGAGGAAGAGCAAAGATTAGCTAATGAAACAAAGAAGGATGAATTAGACGAATTGTCATTTGATGATTTGAAGTTAGACTAATATGAAAGTAATATTAATTTTTTTGATTCTGGCTTAGCTGGAGCAGGAGGTAAGAGTAATCCAAACTGTGCATTAACTGCAACACGAGAGATTGCTGGAACTGCAATGCTGTTAGAACCATATTTCAAGAAAATAGGAGCTCAAATCAGTGCAACTCTTTATTGTGGTATGGATTACTATAAGCAGAATAAAGATGAAGTGGTCATGAAAATGGCCGCAATGGTTAAGAAATTAGAACCGGATTTCGTCTTATGTGGACCATGCTTTAACTTCCCTGAATATAGTGAGATGGCCGCTCGATGTGCAAAAACTGATTTCTGAGAAGACAACAGTAAAAAGTCGCAAGTATGATGGCAATTGAAAATCAAGAAGTAATTGCACAATACAAGAATGATATAGCAATCCTAAAAATGCCTAAGAAAGGTGAAACAGGATTAAGTGAATCATTTGAGAATCTGGCAAAATTCATTGATACATCTGTCAATTATCCAGAAAAACTTGAAGGTATAAAAGAGATAATTTGTTACTAAAATAAGTAAAGCCCGAACAAATTCGAATTGTTCGGGCTTACTTTAAGTATTTACTTTCAAATCATATCTAGGAAGTGTGATCAATTATGAAAAAAAGAAGATATTTTTTTGCTCAAGTTGAAAGACGTAAACAAGATATGATTAATGATATCTGTGCAATGGTACAGATTGATTCAACACGTGGAGAACCACAATTTGGGAAACCTTTTGGAAGTGGACCAGCTGCCGCGTTAGAAAAAGCACTATAGATTTGCAAACGTGAGGGTCTAGCGACAAAAAATATAGATGGCTATATGGGATATAGTAGTTTTGGAGAGAGCCAAAACTATATTGGAATCATTGGTCATGTAGATGTTGTGGAAATAGGAGATGGATGGATTGATCCGCCGTTCTCTGCGGTTGTCCATGATGGTAGAATGGGGATTCGCTTCTCCCTGACTTACCCAACGTGCAATATAGATAAAATCGTAAAACAGGTTCAAACCAAAGCAACAGACCTAGAAGTGAAACTAGTATCTAATTCTCCAGTTGTACTTCACCATAAGGACTCTTGGCTAGTTAAAACTATGCAGAAAGCCTATGAAGAAGCCACAGATACTTCGACCAAGCCAACGACAACAACAGGTGGAACTTACGCGCATGTATGTGATTCGATTATTCCATATGGTCCAAGTTTCTCTGGTCAAAATGGAATTGCCCATCAGCCAAATGAATGGGTGAATATTAATGATTTAGTAAGTTGTGCAAAAATTTATGCATGGACACTATATAAATTATGTATGGCAGAAATCCTAATAAATCCATTGGAGGAGGAAAAATCATGAGAAAATTAGGGGTTTCGATTTATCCGGAGAAAAGTACTGTAGAAGAGATTTTTGCGTATCTAAAAGAGATGCGAGAAATAGGTGCTACAAGAATCTTCTCTTGCTTGTTATCCGTAAATAAACCTGCAGAAGAAGTAAAAAGAAGATTTTTACTAAGATTCATGATTATGCAAAAAGAATTAGGTTATGAAATTATTTTTGGATGTAAATCCATCAGTCTTTAAAAGAATTAGGGGTAAGCTATACAGATTTAAAGTTCTTCCATGATATTCATGCGGATGGTATCCGTATGGATGGAGGTTTTACTGGATTTGAAGAAGCGCTTATGACGTATAATCCATATGGATTAAAAGTTGAAATCAATATGAGTTCAAGAACACATACAATTGATACAATTATGGATTACAAGCCAAATCGCTATCAGTTGTGTGCGTGTCATAACTTTTACCCACATGACCATTCTGGCTTGGATTTTGGATTATTTCTTAAAGAGTTCAGAGAAATTTACAAAGTATGGTTTAAGAACAGCGGCGTTTATTGGTTCATTAGAGAAAGGTGCTTTTGGACCATGGCCGACAACTGATGGACTATGCACATTGGAGATGCATCGTCATATGCCAATTGATATTCAGTTAAAGCATATCGTCGCAACAGATTTGATTGATGATATTATTATCGCTAACTGCTTCCCTAGTCAAGAGGAAAAAAAGAAGCACTGAGAAATGTGCGTCTAGATGTTGTGAATTTTTAAGGTTACATTAGAGCCGAATATTCCAGAGACAGAGAAGAAGATTGTACTGCAAGAGTTACATTTCAGCCGAGGTGATTTGAATCCATGCATGATTCGCTCTAGTAAGAGTAGAACCACATATAGAGGACATCAATTCGATATCTTCAATGCACCTGAGAGGATTCGTCGTGGTGATATCTTAATTGATAGTAGTCTATATGGTACATATGCAGGTGAACTACAGATTGCATTAATAGATATGGATAACGATGGTCGAACAAATGTTGTTGGACATGTTCGTGATGAAGAACTGTTTATAGTCGATGGCTTAAAGCCTTGGCAGAAATTTAGATTTACACTATAGTAACCCAGTATTGTATTATCTGAATTTACAGAGCTGTTGAAGGTTTCAAATGCGTTAATAATATACGAAAAGAAGATGAAATAGGATGATTGATCCTAGATACATCTTCTTTTTAATTTATGAAATAAGATAACTGATGAATTCCTCGTAAGTATTACTTGATATTAAATGAGATAACTTTTCGTAATCTTCTGTAAGAGAAGCTACCCAATCAAAGAATGGTTTGAGTGTTGTGGTATCAAGTTTATCAATTGCAAGAAGGAAAATAAGTTGTACTTCATATTTACCCCATTGGACCGGTTTGTCTAATAACATAATCGAAATTACAGATTTAAGACAAGATGAATCAATCGGGTGTGGTATTGCAAAATTAAAATTAAATGATGTTGGGGATAGTGCTTCACGACGCATGACAGATGGATAGAATGCATCAGTTACAATAGAAGCTTGTTGAAGTTCTTTTTGACATGAACTGTAGAATCTCTTGCGGTGAATGAAAGTGTTGATGAATATAGAAGAACTCTTTTTGAAATTAATCCTTTTTAGGTTTATGTAGAACTCTTTTTGTGTACGTGTTATTTCAATTTCATGAATCATCTCAAAAAAAGCTTAACTTCATCATCTTTATTGTAAAGTAGAGAAACTTCAACTGTTGGGATTGAGAGCTTATGACGCAATGGTATTGAGCATATTAATAAGTCTGGGTTGTCCGCAAGGATTAGTTCTTCTTGGAAGTATGAATACACTTTAACAATCTCGATATATTCGTAGAAGATTGTTTCAATCTTTTTACGCTGTGTACAGAATACTTTTTCACCCAGCGGATAAATCCAAATTGCTCTAAGTTTCTTAGAGTGATAAATACGCTCATATGCCAGTCCAAGATGCAAAGTAATGAACCCAATTTCATCTTCACTGATATTGATACGCAATCTATTTGCAAGGAAAGTTGCAGTACTTATTCCCAATTCAAAAATCAGTGGAAATTTGCGTTTGATTTCTTGTAAAAATAAGTTGGTTGTATATGTTTGACTAATACTGCGCTCAATTAATGATTGTAGATGGAGTGTAAGGCCGAGTTTAAAGTCGTCGTCATTGGAGAAGTCAATGCCGTGATGACCATATATGAAAGCAACCAATTCATTGACAATATCACTGCATAGTAATCCATCTGGCATATAGTTAGAGATTTCCGTATCACTAATCTGTGTAGGGATTATTTCCCATCAGTAATAGTGCAAGGAGAATCACTTCACTCTCAATCACATGCGCTTGGTACAATATAGCAATGCGTTCATAGAATTCTTTGGCAATCTTATATTCGATAGCTTCGTTTATCTTCGAACTAGTATATGTTGATTCAATGTATTTTCCACTTAGAATACGGTCAATAGAGATACTGATATGCAATAGGATAGACGGTAACGCATTCGCATTAATTGCATATCTATGCTCTTGGAGTAAGGATTCAAACTCACTTTTACATTTAAGTAAATCAAAGGTTTGATATAAATTGGACAGTTCATTAATGTTTAAGAAATTCTGCTTGGTTTCATCTATGAGCAAATGTTTATACAATTTACGTAGTTCATTTTCGGAACCTAATAGGACTAGATAGTTTGATGATTTTTTTAGTTTGATATTCTGATAATTTGCTAGTTGTTTACGAATCTCTTTTAGATGCGTATCAAGGGTATATTCTGAGATATATAATTGATTCAATAAATCAGGAATAAAGATTGAGTCACGTGATAAAAAGAAGAGATTTTTAGAATAAATAAGTTTCTCTCGAGAGAACTCTGTAATAAATTTTTGCCGTTCTGATTGAAATTTTTTTATAGTTTTTCTGTGATGAGAGCGTATCCATTGCGAAGATTTGAGATGATCAGCTTCTCAGAATAAATTTTTATTGATTGTATCAATGTCGGAACGGATTGTACGATTGGATACAGATAATAATTTGGCAAGTTCATTTGCGGTAAAACCATTTATTTTTCTTCACGTAGAATATGAAGAATTTTTTTCTTGTCGTTTGTTCATATTGAGCACCTCTGATATCGTAGAAAAAAATATTTTTCCTAATAGTAGGAAAACAAAACATATCCATAAATGAGATAATTGATTAAAAATATTATTAGAAATAATGAGGAAAAATAGATGAAAGAAAAAAACTCATCGATTTTTAGAAATAAGCAACCAGTTCGATTACTATTTAGTATTCTATGCGTAATATTCTCAGCATTATTACAAACATATGCATTAAAAGCATTTCTTAGACCTGCAGGATTATTGTCAAGTGGATTTACGGGACTTGCAATCTTATTAAATGTGATAGGAAGTCAGCATGGATTACAGATTCCTGTTTCACTAATGATTGTGATATTGAATTTACCTGTAGCGATATTATGTGGTAAATCAATTTCTACAAAGTTTACAATTCTATCATCTTTGCAATTTGCATGCGTGTCAATATTTTTAACAGTATTTCAATTTGAAGTTCTATTTGATGATGTTTTACTAAATATTGTAATTGGTGGCGTTTTGTATGGACTGGGAATAGTTGCTGCATTAGTAGCGAATGCTAGCACAGGTGGTACAGACTTTATTGCACTATATGTCTCCAATAAAACTGGAAAGAGTATTTGGACTTATGTATTTATCTATAACTGTATTTTACTATGGATTTTTGGATTTGTCTCTGGTTGGGAGCGTGCTGGATATTCAATCATCATGCAGTTTGTATCTACAAAAAGTAATTGAAGGCTTATATAGAAGATACGATAGAAGTACCATGCAGATAACAAGTACTATACCTGAAGAGATAATAGCTGCATATACGAAAAAAATATAGACATGGAATTTCGGTTTGGGAAAGTTATGGTGGCTACTCGCATAAAAAGAATTACATGTTGAATACAGTTGTATCAACGCTAGAAGTAAAAGAAATTGCACATTTGATTTTAAGTGTGGATCCACGTGCAATTATTAATGTTTATAGAACTGATGATTTCTATGGTGGTTTTTTTATAGGAAACCAATTGATTAGGAGGATGCTGGTATGTGGGCAATGATTGCGACATGGAGAATGGCTTTAGAAGGCGTAGAAGAAGCTGGTCAACTATTGAAAAGAGGGTAAAAAGCAGCGGTGAAGCAATTGAACATGCTATCCGCTGTGTAGAAGATTTTTCCATTTTTTTAAATCCGTTGGATATGGCGGCTTGCCAAATGAGGAAATGATAGTTGAACTTGATGCTGGTTATATGGATGGAAATACAATGGCTGTTGGAGCTGTTGCGGGAATTAAAGATTTTGCAAATCCAATTTCCATTGCGAAGGAACTATCAAAAGATACTGTGAATTGTGTTCTTGTGGCTGAAGGTGCTGAAAAGTATGCTAGCAAGAAAGGTTTTGAAAGAAAGAACTTATTAACAGACCGTGCAAAACAACTTTATCGTAAACGGGTTAAAGAAATTAAAGAAAGAGAATTAAAACCATATGACGGCCATGATACGGTTGGGGAAGTAGTTTTGGACCATACTGGAAGAATGGTTGCAGGTACTTCAACAAGTGGTTTATTTATGAAGAGAGCTGGACGTATCGGTGATTCTCCTATTGTCGGCGGTGGTTTCTATGCAGATTCTGAAGTAGGTGGTGCAACTGCAACAGGTCTTGGTGAAGATTTGATGAAGGGATGTATCTCTTATGAAATTGTTCGTAAGATGAAAGAAGGTTTAACACCACAAGAAGCTTGTCAAAAAACAGTAAATGAACTAGATGCAAAGCTAAAAAAGAGTCGTGGACTTGCAGGTGATTTAAGTGTTGTAGCGATGGATAAATATGGTAACTATGGCTGTGCAACAAACATCCAGAATTTCTCTTTTGTGGTATATCGAGAAAATGAAGAGCCAACAGTATATCGTGCACAGAATGTTGATGGAAATACTGTTATTATAAAAAGCTACACAAGAATGGATCGATGAATATATTCGTGAAAGGATGGCACCGATACAAGAATGAAGAATGATATTTTTGAAGTTTGCGCTGGAAGCGTACAGGACTGTATGAATGCGGAGCAGGGTGGTGCTGATCGAGTAGAGTTAAATAGTGCATTATATCTAGGTGGACTTACACCAAGTTTAGCTATGTTAAAGCTAGTGAAAGAAAAGACATCACTTAAGGTCATATGCATGAATCGTCCACGTGCAGCAGGTTTCTGTTACAACGATGTTGAAATTGAAACCATGTTCGAGGATGCTAGACTTTTATTAGAGAATGGTGCGGATGGAATCTCATTTGGATTCTTAAATCCAGATGCGACAATTAATACGATTCAAACAAAGAAGATGGTTGAACTGATACATCGTTATCATAAGGAAGCAGTATTCCATAGAGCATTTGATTGTGTGTCTGATCCGTATGCAGCGATTCAACAACTTATTGCTTGTGGAGCAGACCGTATTCTAACAAGTGGGTTACACCCAACTGCTATGCAAGGGATTCAAAAATATTTTCGAAAATTACAATCGGAATTTGGTGATAAAATAGAATTGTTAGTAGGTAGTGGCATTAATAGTAATAATATTCAAATAATCAAAGAACAGGCGGGAGTTTATCAATTTCATGGTAGTTGCAAGGAGTGGTGCAAAGATCCTACCACAACAGTTGGAGATGTAAGTTATGCATATCATGAAAGTGATGACTACGATTGCGTTAGTTTGGAGAAAGTAAAAAGTATCGTACAGGAATTGAGAGGAAAGTAAAATGGAAGGCTTGGAGTTAATCTGCTTTTAAAAATTATTGCATCGGCAGGTGAGGCGAGAAATTCATATTTAAATGCATATCGATTTTGCTAAAAGAAAAGATATTGCTGCTGCAAAAAGTATGCAAGAAGCTGAAGAGTTTTTTTAATAAAGCACATCAAGCTCATGCAGAACTTATTACACAAGAAGCAAATGGTGATAGTGTGAGTGTGACGTTATTGCTAGTACATGCGGAAGACCAAGTAATGAGTGTTGAAACACTTAAGATGATTGCTGAAGAAGAAATCTCATTTGTGGAAGGGTTACAGGCATGAGTAAAAAAATAAGCAACTAAGAAAGAAGACAACAGATAACAAACAAAACAATCAAAATGCTTTTTCTTGCTAGAAGAGGGTTTGCATTTGTAATTGATTTTATTATTACAAATCGCTTATCACTTCTTGTGACAGGGATTGTATATGGCTTCATGAACGGTGGAAAAATTCAGATTCTAAATGGTTTTGAAGGTATGCAGCCAATGCAGATTCTTGTGTTATTGCTAAGTGTACTCATCGCGCATGGATTCTATTTTTGTCTTTGTACCCTGCCAAAATTACAGGCGGTTCAACTATGATGCAAAAGGTTATGCAGATTAAAGTTATCCGTGAAGACGGTGAACCAGCAACTTTAAAAGATTTTTCTTTACGTTACTTCGTAGGATCTATTCTATGTGAAGGATTATTCTATGATGCATTCGGCGTTATATTGAGTGGTATTTTTCTTTTGGAATTTTTATGGCTGAGGATTTTAGCAGAATCATCTATATAGTAAGTGCAATTAGTAGTTTACTTTCATTGATTATGGCGCTAATGGATAAAGGAAAATATAGATTCTTCCACGACCAGATTTCCAAGACAGTCATGAAAGATGAATATGTCACAAGTGGTAAAGTACTATAGAACTTGCTGAATTAACCCGTTCAAAAGAGAATGGGTTTTTATATGCATGCATGATTACAATGTATGAAAAATGAATATAAAATATGTGTTATTAGATTGTGTGATATGCAATATTCTATGAGGGATTGAAATGAAAGTCGAGGTTTGCTATACTAAGTCGCGTAAATATTGAAATATATATTTGAAAGAGGGGACTATTACATGAATTTCTTTGATATCTTTGTAAAGACATTATCAAACGAAAAGATCAATTCGGCTATTATTTCTAGCGTAGCGATTATCCTATTAGGTTACATCATGCGCCGTAAGAAGGTATTCGATGATCGCACAGCGAAAGTATTAACACAGGTTGTACTTTCAGTATCAATTGCTGCATTGGCATTTAAGTCATTTATGGCGCCAATCAAACCAGAAACATTTACACAGGGTTTAAATGTATTAATCTGGGGTATCGTAATTTATATCTTACTCATCTTCTTAACAATTCCGCTCTATGCGAAGTTTGAAGGTGATGAACAGGATGCTTTACGTGTACTAAGTATCTTCGGTTCTACAACATTCTTCGGAATTCCTATTGTAAGTGCAATCTATGGTGCAGAAGGTGCGTTATACGCTTCTATCTTCAACATTGGTTACAGAATCTTCTTATATTCTTATGGATATATCAAGATGAGTGGATTAAAGATGACTTCTAAGAACATCAAGTCTATGTTCTTAAATCCAATCGTTATCGCTACATTCTTAGGTCTATTCTTGTGGCTAGCACAAGCTTACTTACCACAGGTTACTGTAGCTGTTAAGGATGCCACAACAGGTGAAATGGTAAATAAGTCAGTTTCATTCATGCGTTTAGACCTTACATCTCCACAGATTACTCAGATTTTAACTTACTTGGCTGGTTTATCTTCTCCACTTGCTTGGTTAGCGATTGGTTCTACACTTGGCTCAGTAAACTTCAAGGATGCGATGACAGACAAGAAGGCATTGTACTATACATTTATTAAGTTATTGATTATCCCTGCATTCAACATCGTTGTATTAGCAATCTTAACAGTAACTCATATCTTACCAGTTAATCTTGTTTCTTTAGGCACGACAGTTATTATGATGGCTACACCTCCAGCAACAGTTGCGGCTTCTTATGCAATTCGTTTTGATAAGGGTGCCCTCATTGCGTCTAACACTTCATTGATTGCGACATTAGCAGCTGTTATTATGGCTCCTATTTGGATCGTTATCGTTGAATTAATTGGACATTTAGGAATCTTTTAATTAAGAATAGTATTATAATAAAGCGGGATAAATATCCCGCTTTCATAAATAATAAACAGAAGGAGTAAAATTATGTCATTTAAAGTAGTATGTTATGGTGTTCGTCCAAATGAAGTAGAGTTTTTCCACAAGTATAATAAGTATAACTATGACTTAAAAAGCTTGTTGAGGGTTTAACAACACATGAGAATATCACTGAGTGTGAAGGTGCTGACGCAGTTTTTACTACGTGGCAACTGTGTTGGAGACCGTCAAAACTTAGAGAAGTTAAAGGAATATGGAATCAAGTATGTATTTACACGTACAGTAGGCTTCAACCATATTGACTTACAAGCAGCAGCGGATTTAGGGTTAATTGTTGCACGTGTTCCTGGTTATTCTCCAAACGCTATCGCTGAATTATCCTTAACATTAGGGTATGATGTTATTACGTCATACAGCAGCTGCGACAAGTGCAACTGCTGCAGGAGACTTCCTAGTTTCACCTACATATTTCTCTAAGGAAATTCGTAACTGTACAGTAGGTATTATTGGTACAGGTAGAATTGGTTTTTACCGAGGCTAAGATGTTTAAGGGCTTAGGCGCTAAGGTTCTTGGCTATGATGTTTATGAAAATGATGCTTGCAGAGAAGTATTAGACTATGTAACTCTTGATGAATTACTAGCACAGTCTGATATCGTAAGCTTGCATGTTCCATACTTCCCTGGTCAGAACGACAAGATGGCTAACGCTGAATTCTTTAGCAAGATGAAGGATGGTTCAATCTTCTTAAATACTGCTCGTGGTGAATTACAGGATAACGAAGCAATCTTAGCTGCTCTTAAGTCTGGTAAGTTAGATGGATATGGAACAGATGTATTCGCTAATGAAACAGCATTCTTCTTCAAGAAGTTAGGTAGTGCTGCAGAGATTTCTGATCCAACGGTTCGTGAGCTTGTTCAAATGTATCCAAAGGTATTGGTAACACCACATATCGGTTCTAATACAGATGAAGCTTTAGCAAATATGATTGAATACTCAATGGATAACTTCAATGAGATTCTAACAACAGGAACAACTAAGAATCTTGTAGCTCTTCCTGAAGCTAAATAATAATCTTTCTTAAGATACTCGAGAGAGTATCTTTTGTTTTTCCTGGGGAAATGATATAATTTGAATATACAGGAGATACAATTATGAACACAAAAGAAGCTGCTCACAAATGGAAATGTTCTATAAAGACGGTAACAAAGTTATGCGCGGATGGAGTCATACCATTAGCAGAGAAAGATGAAAGAGGAAGATGGATGATTCCAGATGAATGTGAAAAACCACCAGTCTCTCGCTTTCGACTTTGTTATCTGATGGATATGATTAACCAACTCAAAGAAGGTGTAGTATATAAACATATCAAATGGGGAATCAGTGAGAAAAGAACTAGTAGAGGGATATAAGTATCTCATTGAAAATGCAATGGTTTTCTTCGTTTAACGTGCATCAATTAGAGAAAGAACTTCCCTAATGCAACTGTTACTTCACGTGGTAAAAGCACTTATGGAAAGAGAAAATAAAGAAGGTTCTAGCCAACGCAAGTTCAATGTAAACTTTAAAATCAATACAGGTATATTTAGTTTTTGAGACAGGATATGAAAAGCAGTAAAGGGAAAGTAATATGGAAAGTATTGAAACTGAACGGTTGATTCTTCGTAAATTTGTATTCTCGGATAAAAGATGATCTATTTGAAATAATGTCTGATGAACAGACGAGTTTAGATGACGGTGGTTATCATGCGTGTAAAGGACAGGATAAAGAATATCTTGCGCTGATGGAAATCCTTAGTGCACAAAGAAGATTCAGTATTATCTTGAAGGAAAAACCAAAAGATGATAGGAATGATTAACCTTCAAGATGACGCAAGAGCAGTCGCTTCCTATGAGTTAGGTTTTGTAATGAATCCAAACTACCGAAGAAAAGGATATACATATGAAGCGGTAAATGCAGTCATAGAATATTATTTTGCGAATCAATTGGTACAGATGTTTAGTGTATCCTGTTTTCCGTACAACAAAGCCTCGCAACATTTAATTGAGAAGTTAGGATTTGTGTATGAAGGAAAAGAACATAAAGCATTTAATCATGCAGTATACGGTCCGATTGATTTATTATGTTATTATAAGGACCGGGATGAGTGTGTAAGATGAAGAAAGTAATTATAATAGGATGTTGTGGTAGTGGAAAAAGTACATTTGCAAGACAGTTGCATGCATGTACAGGAATTCCTCTGTTCCACTTAGACCAATTAAACTGGAATGTGGATAAGACAACAGTAGAGAAATCCGTATTCTTACAACGTGTTAGAGATGTTATTCAAAGTGATTCATGGATTATAGATGGAAATTATGGTTCTTCCATGGAGATGCGTATGCAAGCATGTGATACTGTATTCTTCTTAGACTACCCTGTAGATATATGCATTCAAGGGATTCATGAACGTATAGGTAAGGTACGTACAGATATGCCGTGGGTGGAAGATGAAATAGATGAAGATTTGATTGAATTTGTTAAAAACTATGAAAAGGAAGATAGACCAGAAGTGTATGAACTGCTTAAAAAATATAATGGAAAGGACATTCCATCTTCCATTCTCGTTTAGAAGCCAATCAGTTTTTAGAGTCGTTTAAATAGCTGTTATTTGTCACAACAAAGTTGTGACTTTTTTGATGGAAATCTCATTTGACGCACATTGTGAAAGTGACTAAGATTGATGTGTAAATGAAAAAGGAGGTGGAAATATGATTCTAAGTAATGAGAAGAAATTAGGTCCTACACCTAAGACGGTAGGTGTTGAACAAGAGTTTCAACAGATTGCGAAAACACAGGAATCTAGTCTTCTACAGGAATTAGGTTGTACGCGGAATGGTATTAGCGATGAGGAAAGAGAAGAAAGATTAGAGAAGTATGGCTATAATGATTTGTCTGCGATGCAGAAACATAGTTGGGCGTATTTCCTTGTACATAGTTTTGCGGATGCGTTTATTATCGTTTTACTTGTACTAGCTGATTGTGACTTTTTGTTGTGGAGTCGGATATCTTATCTGGAACAATTATTCTTGCACTGGCGTGTATGAGTGCGGTAATACGTTTCTTCCAGGACTATGGTTCCTATCGTGACATGCAGAAGTTAAAAGAGATGGAGCATGATACAGTTAGGATTCAGGTTCCAACAAAAGATGGTACAGAGGTAAGAGAAGTACCGGTGGAAGAAGTTGTCCCTGGTGATATTCAATTGATTGGATCTGGAGATATTGTCAGTGGTGATTTGTATCTTCTTGAAAGTAAGGACTTATTCGTTTCTGTTTCTGCCTTTTACAGGGGAATCGATTCCAGTAGAAAAAAATATACAGGTGTTGATGATAGGGCTGTCAATGCGGCAGAGATTAAACAATATCTGTTTGAGTGGTTCGACTGTGAATTCTGGTACAGGGTATTGGTGTTGTTGTTCGCACTGGAAAGAGTTCTTATTTAGGTAAGATTTCTTCTACGATTCATACAAAAGAAGAAAGAGACAGATTTTGATAAGAGTTTGTCGAAGATTACAAGAATCTTAATTACTTACATGGTTGTGGTAGTTATCTTTGTATTATTGATTAATGGATTAGTGAAGAAGAATTGGTTAGAAGCTTTCTTATTTTCTATCTCTGTTGCGGTTGGTATTACACCGGTATGTTACCAATGATTGTCAATGGTACACTTGCAAAGGGTGCTAAATTCCTTGCAAAGAAGAAGACAATTGTTAAGAATATGTCTGCGATTCAAAATTTAGGGTGCTATTGATGTTCTATGTACCGATAAGACTGGGTACACTAACGATGGACCATGTTGTTCTTCAAAAAGTATCTCGATGTAAATGGTGAGGATTCACATTTGGTATTGAATTATGCATGGATGAATGCATATTATTCTACAGGAGTTAAGAATCTAATTGACCGTGCAATCTTGGCGTATGGCGAAGAGTAATGCACAAAAAGTATGCTGGTGGTTATGTGAAGTCTGATGAGATTCCATATGACTTTGAACGTCGTAGAATGAGCGTTTTGATTTCTAATCCAGTGTGGTGAGCACTTGGGTGGAAACGTAGAAGAAATTCTCCCGATGCCACAGGATGAAGTCCTTATTACAAAAAGGGTGCTTTAGAGTCTGTATTAGAGTGCTGTAGTCGTATTCGCGTGAAGAAAGAATACATGGATATTCACGAAGAAGATCTTGCGAAAATCAACGCTCTTGCGGAACAGTTAAATAAGGAAGGAATGCATGTTATTGGTGTTGCCGCAAAGAAGAAGAGTATGGGAGATACGACAGTCTTCCATGCGGAAGATGAAACAAACATGACATTCTTAGGCATCATTGCTTTCTTAGATCCACCAAAACCAGATGCAAAAGAAGCGATTCATGGTTTGTATGATGCAGGTGTTCATGTAAAGGTTATTTCTGGTGATGCACCTGTCGTTGTTGAACATGTATGCAATCTTGTTGGTATGAAGGTTGGTGATCAGAAAGCTGTTACAGGTTCTGATCTAGAGAATATGAGTGATGCGGAATTGTCTTCTGTTGTAGAGAAGAATGATATCTTTGCTCGCTTATCTCCAATGCAAAAGAAACGTGTTGTCGATGCGTTACGTAATAATGGTCATGTAGTCGGTTATATGGGTGATGGTGTGAATGATGCACCAAGTCTACATGATGCGGATGTCGGTATCTCAGTGGATAATGGTACTGACGTTGCCAAAGCAAGTGCGGATATTATCTTGTTGGAGAAGAGTTTGACGGTTATTCTCAATGGTATTTATGAAGGTAGACGTATTTATGGAAATATCTTGAAGTATATGAAGATGGCATTATCCAGTAACTTTGGAAATGTCTTCTCAGTACTCATTGCATCGATTTTTCTTGCCATTCTTACCAATGTTGCCATTACAGATTTCTGATTCAAAATTTGATTTATGACTTTACGCAGATTGCGATTCCATGGGATAACGTCGATGATGATTTCCTACAGACACCGCATAAGTGGAATAGTGCTTCACTTGTTTCATTCATGAATGTCATGGGCGGCTTCTCATCTGTCTTTGATGTACTAACGTTCATAGTATTGTGGTTTATTTTAGGATACAATACTTTGGCTATGCAGAATTACTTCCAGACAGGGTTGGTTTCATTGAAGGTTTGATTTCTCAGATTTTTGATTGTACAGTTTATCCGAACATCAAAGCGACCTATCATCGAATCCAAAATGTGATTCTAGATTAGCTCTAGCATCCGCATTTCGGTATCTTTGCGGGTATTTCAATTCCATATTTTTTTGATGATCTTAAAGAACACTGTATTTACAGAAATGCCATTTGTATACTTTATATATTTGATTATCATCTTGGCACTTTATAGTACTACGATTGAAATCGTAAAGAAGTTCTATATCAAGAAACATGGTTCATGGTTATAAAACAATGAGAGAATATTGGAATCTAACGGTTTCAATATTCTTTTTCTTTTATAGCTTGATGGGGATTGGACATAGTAGGAAGGCAATGAAAATATGATAAAATACAACCATCAGGAGAATTTATGCAACAGGAACAACAAAATGCATTTCAATCGTCAATGTATTAGTGAGGCGCTGATACGCTTGATGGAAACAAAGTCATATGATGATATTTCAGTCACGGAAATTTGCCGTATGGCAGGTGTATCACGTATGACCTATTATCGAAATTATAGTAGTAAGCGAGAGATATTCAGCGATTATATGAAGATGATTGTTGATGAGTTTGTTCGCGTACAAAAGCCGAAGGATTTAAAAGTGCGTTCATATGAAATGATTCTTGCGGGATTTTTTTATATTTCTGTAATTATGAGCGCTTCATTGAGTGTTTAGACCAATCGAATTTATCTTCTATCCTGCAGGATGGACTCAATTACTATATCGATAGCTATGTCTTTGAGCAGGGTGAAGATGAGTTACGTAGATATCATCTTGTATTATTACTCAGGAGCTTTATTTAATATTTACACGGTTTGGATGCATAATGGTAAGAAAGGAAAATGTTGAGGATGTGGCGAAAATTGTTTATGAACATGTAAAACGCGAACATCAAACACTTTAATTATCATGTATAATATTTAGTAGAGATTTTAGTATTACACGACAAATAGGAGGAATTACAATGAATTGGAAAAACGTTAGAAGGATTTGATGAGAAATTAGCAAAAGGTCAGCTTTAAAGCACATAAGACTTTTGATGGTAAGGTTGTTGAAGTCTTTATATGGTGCGAAGGATGAAAATGGTAATTTTGTATTACCAAAAGATGATCAAAAATGATGGACATGGTAGATGGTTTGGCATTGAAACAAATGGAGAATATAGAATGTTCTCTTGGCAAAAAGCCAGCGTATTTAGGTGGTGGCGTTGAATACGAGTACTTCTCATAATGATACTGCACTTGAAGATATGGAGAAATGATCTTCGTAAGAAGCAGGAACTATGCCGTCAAGCAGAGAATATCTCTACTGTAGAAGAATTTGAAGAAATTCGTAAAGCAGTTTGAAGCAATCGAAAACTGGAATACTCCAAAGGATGAGGAGTATGCAATTTGGTTTGGTAAGACTTTAGAAAAGTTCAATGCTAGAAGTCAACGTCAAAGCGCAAATGCGGAAGAGAAGAAGAAGTTGATTGAAAAAGGCTGCTAGTTTAGTAGATTCTACAAACTGGAAGGAAACACAGGCAGAATTTAGAAACCTACAGGATGAGTGGGAAGCGCTTGGTAATGCAGGTGTGGAAGATGATTCCTTATGGGAACAGTTCAAGGGCTATCGTAACCAATTCAATGATAAGCGTCGTAACTATTTTTGATAATCTAACACAAGTACATTCTGAAAATGAAAGCGAAGAAACTTGATTTAATCAAGCAAAGCAAAAGAACTTGCTAAAGAAGACTGGTAACTTCCGTGAGACATCTGAAAAGATGAATGGTCTCATGGACGCATGGAAAGTCTCTTGGTAGTGCAGGTCGTGATAAGGATGATGAACTTTGGAATGAGTTTAACGCATCACGTCAGGGCTTCTATGATGAACAGAACAGCGTTCTTTACAGAGCGTGATGAAAAGCAGAAGGAGAGCATCCGTATCAAGAATGCCTTAATTGAAGAAGCGAAAGACAATCAGCTGCCCACAAAGGATTATGGTCGTGAAAAGACTGATCGCATGAAGGCATTGGATAAGGAATGGCGTGCTGCTGGATATTCTGGAAGTGATCAGAATGATGCGTTGTGGGATACATTTACACAGGCAAAAAGAAGTATTCTGGAATGGTAAAGCGTGAAGATAGTCAAAAAGCGTCTTCAGGAAGCTTATGACTATAAGAAGTCTCAACTTCCAATCGTAAGAGAAGAAATCAATAGACTTCAAGAACAAGAATATGAAACAAGTGACTATGAAAGAATTCGCAGTATTCAACGCCAAGTTGAAGAAAAGAAAGCTTTCTTAGAGAAGTTAAAGAGTGATATCGAAGATATCGAAAAGAAATTAAACGCATAATGAAATGACCTCACTTCAAACGAAGTGAGGTTTCAAATAGATAAGAGGAAATGAGGATGTTAAAGAATATCGCTAGAGAACATTATAGAGAAGCGATACGTATGGCATGGCCAGCTGTGCTGGAAAGTGTTTTTGTGTCTCTTGCGGGTATTATCGATACATTTCATGGTTTCCTCAATGGGTACATATGCAGTTGCGGCGACTGGTTTAATTATTCAACCAAAGTTTCTTAGTTTAAGTTTCTTCTTTGCGATTAATGTTGCGGTATCTGCATTAGTCGCACGAAGACTTGGACAGAATAATCGTAGGAATGCAAATCAAGTGTTGGTGACTGCACTTATGATGATTGTACTATTATGTGTTGTGTTGACGGTTGTAACAGTTATTTTTGCCGATCCGTTAATTGTGATATGTGGTTCGAATGTGGATACGCATGAGGGTGCAGTCATTTACTTTCGCATGATACAGGTTGGAATGATATTCAATGTATTATCACTGGTGATTAATGCGTGCTACAACGAGGTGCTGGCAATACTAAGATTGCGATGATCACAAATGTTACATCATCGATCGTAAATATCATCTTCAACTATCTATTGATTGGAGGTAACTTTGGTTTTCCTAAAATGGGGATTATTTGGAGCAGTCGTTTGCGACAGTATTAGGTACAGTATTTGCCTGTGCTATGAGTGTACAATCATTATTTCAGAAAGATAGTTATATTTCGATACCCTATATTCTTAGAAGAGAAGATTCGACCGGACTTTTGGGATCATTTAATGCGATTCAAAAAGTTGGGTGCAAATATTCTGTTTTGAAAACTGGGCTATGCGTGTTGGTTTTATGACAACTGCTGTTCTTGCCGCAAAAGCTTGGTACAGATCAATTTGCGGCATATCAGGTTGGAATGAACATCTATGTCATTAGGGCTTTTGCGTTTGGGGATGGTATGCAGGTTGCGGCAGTATCACTCATCGGTAAAGAGTCTTGGGACAACAGAAAACTAGAACTTAGCAAAGACCTATGGACATGCATGCCAATTCATTGGTGTAGTGATATCAGTGATATTTGCAATGAGTTTTGATGGTAGGTGGAAGAAACGACTAAATCAGTTCTTCTTTGCGGATGAATCCGTAGTTGAAATGGGCGTTATGATTGCTCGGTTCTGTAGCAGTTATTGTACTATTTCAAATATCGCAGATTATTTATGGTGGGATGCTTAAGAGGCGCAGGTGATGTAAAATATACATTGGTTTGTGGCGCTGATCAGTGTCACAATTATCCGACCAATTTCTAACCTGGGTATTAACTTCCGTATTCTCACTTGGTCTAGTAGGGTATTTGGTTAGGTGTATTATCGGATCAGTTTGACAAGGTTTTACATTATTACGATATTCGTTTCCACCAAGGCAAAATGGGTGGAGTATAAAGATATAGAAAGGCATTCAAATGGGTAATAAAACAAGAATTCAAAAATGACGATTCTCAGTATGTTTATTGCGATTGAACTCATTATGGCCATGACACCAATTGGCTATCTTAGCTTAGGGTGCAATTTCCATTACAACAATGCATATACCTGTTATCTTCGTGGTATCTTACTTGGACCAACTAGAGGTGCAATCTTGGGTTTTGTCTTTTGGAATATGACAAGTTTTTTAAAGGCAACCTTTGCGCCAACAATAACAAGTTTCTGCTTTCTCACCTTTCTATTCAGTAGGTGAAATTCATGGCAAATTTCTGGAGTTTACTCATTGCCTTTGGCCCTCGTATTCTACTTGGGATACCTTTCTGGTTTGTTGTATACAACACTTTAAAGAAAGTTAAGAAAGAATAACTTTGTCGCAGAATCAATGATTGCGATTGGTATGACATTAATGCATACACTGATGGTCATGGGATTAATTTGGTTATTCTTTTGGGCAAAGTTTACGCAAATGTGACAGGTTTAGCTGTTTCTGCAGTGATTATTACTGTGATTACAAGTAATGGTATTTTTGGAAATGATTGTGGCAGGCTTTATCATTCCAATGATGATGCGTATACTTCGTCAGTATTAGATAAATTAGAGTTAGAGTAAATAAAAGAAGGGATTTCATCAGTTGAAATTCCTTCTTTTTCTCTTATTCAAAATGGTCTAGTAACACCTAGAATTTTTGTGTGCGGATAGTCTGTTACACCGTAGTAATCTGTTACATATGGTGGCTAAGCCTCAATAACTTTTTCCGTTTCCTAGGTGGGTGCAACATGATAAATCGAGACATATGGACCAGAACTATAGAAAAACAAAGATCACCACGTCTTAAATCTGACGTTGGAACGTGATGCCATAGGTGTATAAAGCCCAAAGTGTACGTGAATCATATTCATTCTCTGGTTTTGCATGGTGAGAAGGTGTTGCAGGATATGGATCAAAAGCCAGCCGCATATAATGCCTGCATGACAAGTCCGCTACAATCAACACCATCACCAGGGTAAGAAGACGTACAAATACGATATGGTGTTCCAAGATATTCATATGCACGTGCAATCATCGCTTCAATTCTTTTCTGCGCTTGTATTGAAATTGCCTGTCTTCATTGGACTAACATAATAACCGTTATCATATGTTAGAGTAGGTGCGGTAGTTTGTGTATAGTCTTGTGCTCCACCAGCTCTAAAGTGATACCAAGTACCATTTTCAAGTAGCCAGCCATTTTCGACCATCATACCATTGGCTTTGAAATAATAGGTAGTACCATGAATGATTTGCCAACCAGATTTCATGGAACCATCATTACTATCACCTAGGTAATACCAATGACCATTAATATATTGCCAACCACTCAGCATGACTCCAGAAGGAGCCATATAATACCAGTACCATTGATAAACTGCCAGCCCGTAAGCATTGCACCAGATGAATTGCAGTAGTAATAATTTTGTGAGAGGTTTAACCAACCTGTCTGCATATTTCCATCATCACCCAAGTAATACCATGTATTATAAACATTTTTGCCAACTGTACTTTTGAATGCCGAAGGCATCTAGGTACTGATAGCGATGCATTTGTATAGACCCAACCAGTAGCCATTTCGCCGGATGGACGCATATAGTAAGTTCTATTGTTGTATATAATCCAGCCAGTTTCCATATCGCCATTCTCATCAGAAGTGATACCAATTTCCATTTATCATTTGCCATCAAATTGTTGAATACCAAAGTTATTTAGGTATTGATAATGTCCATCGGTAAATACCCAACCTTTTGCCATCGTACCGTTTGGATGTAGGTAGTATTTGTGACCGCCATCAAGAAATCCAACCTGTTTGGATATTTCCGTTAGCGTCATAGTAGTACCAGTATCATTCGTATATTGCCACCCTGTTTTGGCTACTGTATTCACTCTTGTGGTTGAAACTGTTTCCTTAGCATGAGTGACTGTAGTCATACACAGAAAGAAAGTGAGACAGGCAACTGCGACAGCTGATTTTCTCTTCATAATTTCTCCCTTAGCTTTTTAAAAATCTTATAATTTTCCTAGTAGATAATACCAAAGAAACCAGCAACAATAGAATATTGATAATTACAAAATATTAAGAAATGTTATGAAGAGAAACTTGCTTTTTGCATGAGCATATATTTTGCAAAGAAATACGACTAATGATACGTTATAAACATAAGTTAGTATTAACGAACAAAAGGAGATATAAATATGAAAATCGTTTTTGCGACAAGAATGGGAAATACAGATGAATTAGTAAGACAGAAGCTAGGCTATACAGATGCGATTCAAATCGTTGATGGTAGTGAAAAAGGTTGATGGAGACTACGTACTCTTCACATATACAGACGGATATGGTGAAGTTCCGGGTGTAGTTAAAGCTTCTTAGACAACAATAAGGCTGGTTTAAAGGGTGTTGTTGCGACTGGTTCTATGGCTCGTCATGCGGATACATCTCGCATTGGCTGGTGATAAGATTGTTAAGGACTTTGGTGGTGTATTAATCGCTAAGGTTGACGTTCAGGGAACTGAAGAAGACCACGCTCAAGATTAAGTCTGCAATTGCGGCTTTATAACGAAAGAAAACATCGGTACGCCGATGTTTTTATAGTTTATAGAGTCTTACGACAGTTTCATCATCGATACCTTCGATGGAAACATCAATGAGTTCATCACGAGAGGTTGGTACATTCTTACCAACGAAGTCTGGTCGTATTGGTAATTCACGATGACCACGATCAATCAGTACTGCAAGCTGTATAGCCTTTTGGACGACCATGCGAGAATACTGCATCAATCGCAGCTCGTATGGTTCTGCCAGTAGAATAACATCATCAACAGTATTACTACATAATCTTGAATGTTTTTCTGGCAAACTGATATCTGTTGTCGTTGGAGTTTCACTAAGTTCTGTAAGGTCATCTCGATATAAAGAGATATCTACCTCTCCGACAGGAAGTTCAACATTTGTGTACTTCTTGATGTTTTCAGCTAGTTTCTTCGCTAGTGGAATGCCACGGCGTTTGATGCCTACCAAACATACATTTAAAGATGAACAATCTCGTTCGATAATCTCGATGAGCGATACGTGTTAATGAGCGCTCAATTTGTGCTGATCCATGAGTTCTGTAATCAGTTCCATATCATACCTCGCAACCTCATTATACAAAAATATTAGATAGAAAGTGATAGGTATCCTATGAATGAAAAAGATTAGAAATACATATTAGAAACAGAGTATCAGAAACCAACAAAACAAGAGCTAAAAAGAAAAGTTAACCGATTTACAATATGAGGTTACACAGAATGCGAAGACAGAGCGTCCCATATCAAAATGAGTATGACGAATTATTTCAGAAGGGTATCTATGTAGATATTGTCTCTGGAGAACCATTATTCTTGTCCACGGATAAGTTCAATTCTGGCTGTGGATGGCCAGCGTTTTCTAAGCCAATTATTCCAGAGTAATTACGGAGAAGGTTGATTTACAGTTTGGTATGATTCGTACAGAAGTGCGTAGTCGTTTTGCGGATAGTCATCTAGGACATGTATTCAACGATGGACCAAAAGACAAAAGGTGGTTTACGTTACTGTATCAATAGTTCTTCCTTGCGCTTTTATTCCGGTTGAAAAAGATGGAAGCGGAAGGATATGGCAGTTATATTGAATTACTAGATAAATAATGGAAAAGTAAAAGGGATTTGTATTTAACAAATTCCCTTTGTAATGATTTGGTTATTGCAATGAAGATAATTTTCTGTTTCTTTGAAAATCCAAAGTATCATAGCCATAACTGTAGAGAATCCAAATAATGTAACGTACATTGGAATGCTTGTTGTATCAGCAGTTTTAACACTTGCTTTGGCAATGACAGTGATTGTTGCTACTTGTGTAGCACTAAGACCATCGTTATCTGTCACCTTATATGTAACGGAATAGGTACCGAGTACATCTTTGTTGAAACCACCGTCGTTGATAATTTGTACGCGATTTAGATATTGCCATCTTCGTAGTCATCTGCGGAAACGGCTAGTGTCATAAGGTCAAGATTATCACCTTGGTAAAATTGTTGTGTTCTTTACTTCTAACACCGGTGCTTGGTTAACCGCTGTATAGATTGCATAAACTGTCATATCACTATTCACGGTTGTACTACCAGTAAATGCAGTACCTGTACCATCGGCTGCTGTATTCCATTCTTTAAATACGAAGAATCCAGTTCTGCTTGGATCTAAAGGCATGGATTGATTTGTTAGTACATCTGAATCAATAGATTTACCTGGTTCTACATTAACAACTGCATGGGTTGTACTATCATTCATAAATGTAACTTTGTTTTTTGGTTGACTCTGAGGGAGTATGTGATGAGTTCTGGCTTATTTGCGTCGCCTCCATCATCTTTTTCACCACTAGCAAGTTGTCTTCCAGCAAATACGATGGTATTACGATCAATATGATGTCTATTATCGTTTTCAGTCGCTGTAGCATCTTGATTTAGAATTGCGTTATTGTCAGTTGTATGAATAAGCTCATATGCGCCATAAACATATCCTGTTACAGTACTATTTTGATTAGGTTCAATATCTGCAGTTACCTTGAGACCATCGATGCTTAGTTTCACGGAATTTACTAGACGTATCTTTGCGTATACATCTTTTTAAGGTCTCGTAGTTTGCAGGTGCGTTGAGTCTAGCAGTAACAACAACTCTTCTGCCATCATTTTCTTTCTTAACGGATAGCGTTAGATTATCAATACCAGTTAGTGTATAAGTGAGTTGAATCAAGAGATTCTAGCCCCTTTGGCAAATCCATAACGAATACTAGTTCGCCATCTGATTGTGTAATTGCAGTCTCAGGCATATTATCCTTCATCATATAATACGCAGGGAATTCGGAGTTTAAAAGACTGATAAATTGGGTAGTAATGTCTTCTTTAAAAAGAGATACATCTACATCAAAAATCTAAAATTGACTGTATCACCAATCATATGCTCAATGACAGCTGATGCTAGATAATCCTCTTTCTCGTATATCTGCACGTGCATTATAGTCGGTGATTCCCTCATTTAATAATTCTGTTGCGTAATTAAAGTTATATGGATTCCACTGTTTTCCACCAGGCCAACGATTAAGGGTAGGGTTGGTAGGTTGTCTATGTGGGAGATCTTTCGCATATATTCCAAACCATTGATTAATCACATCAAGCTCATCAGAATCTACTTGTGGACTGCTTGAAAAATCCGGCACTTGGGAAAAATGGAACTAATTCATTGTAGTTCAGTCTGTTATACCAACTTAAACGACTGCTTGTAAAGTAGTCATTTAGATATGTAGGAACTACCCCTTATAGTTATCATTTTGGAACCAATTTAATTCAGCCCAATAATTATCCTTTGTGTACTCTTTGTATTCGTCAGGCATTTCTTCTGCAATGACTGCGGTATGTAAGAGTGGGGTTGTCATCATTACGCATACCAAGATGACAAAAAGTTTCTTTAAGAATTTCATCATTTCTTCCTCCTTATGATACAAACAATGAACATAGAAGTTGATATTCGCAAAAGGTCAGAATATCGTTGTAGTATTGAAGGATGCTAGTTGAATGACTGATGTAAAAATATTGTTGAGAAAGTCACCATTCATTTGTACAAATAAATGGAAGTGATTAGGCAGTTTGCCCTAATATGATACATATACTATACTATCTTTTTCTTTACAATGTAAAGATTTTTATAGAAATAAAAGAGAAAAATACCTGTGCTGTTTTCTGCACAGGTATTTTAATAGACTGTATTTCTTTGATTATGCGATGGAAGCTGCGTAGATTTTGGCGATAGCTGCTTTTACAGTTGCGTCAAATTCTTCGTCAGCTTTGTTGGTAACGTAAGTCTTGTGCAAATGCACGTGAGAAGGACGCAATCATACCGTGGTTGAGTGAGAGTAGGTGACAAGCCTCATCTTGTGAATATCCACCAGATAACGCAACAACACGTACAACATGAGGATTCTTCATAAGATCTCGCATATAAATTATTTACTGTTGGAATTGTTAACAAACATCACTTTTTACATCAGAATCTAATTTTGTTAGATGTTCGTTGATTACTTCTAACATAAAGGCTTCAGATTCTGCTTTGTGTGGGTTGTGAATGTCTACTTCTGGTTCAATGATTGCGACTGCACCAGCATTCCATACTTGTAGAGCAATATCAAACTGTTGGGTGATGATATCTCGAATACCTTGTTCATCGTAGTCGTAGATTACAGAACGTTCTTTCGTTCCGAAAGATATGACGATCTTCGACAGCATGTTTGAGTGTTTCCGCAAGATTTGGGATAGGCTTCATCAGTTTGACATGATTCTTTTTCTTCCGCCAAACCTTTGTCAATCTTTAAGATTGAACGATTCCTTTCTCTTGCCACAAATAGTCAGCAGTATACTTGCCATCAATCATTCTATCCATTGTGTTTTCAAATAGAATTGCGGCTAAGATACCATCTTTGTTGAAGGATGGTGTTTTGATGATGCGTGTACGCATTTGATGTACACAATCGAACATCTCCTCCTCATTTGCATACGCTGTCTCATCTAGGCCATATGCACGTAAGGCTTTTGGTGTTGATCCACCAGATTGGTCTAAGGCAGCTAATAAATCCTAAATCTGAATGCATTCGTTCTAGTTGTTGTTGATTCATTATCGTACCTCCTAGTTAGTTATAACTAATGTTACTTATATTATAATCCTTTTTACAAATCAGTTCAAAATATGTGAAGACAGTGTGAATCATGTACGAAATTCGATAAAAATAATAATTTTTTAGGCAGAAAATAGTATAATTTTATAAATCTGCACTATAATATTGAATGTTATTTTGTAAGAATGGAAAGATATTTACTTATGAATTTATCGTATAACGCTTTTAGGTTATTTAGTTATATTTCTACCGATTACGATGTTGTTATATCAGACTAGTAAAACAGAAGTATCGTTGGATGGTACTACTAGTTGCGAATCTGGTATTCTTCGGAGTATGGTCACAGTGGTTGGTAGTATATTGTTTGATTACAACATTTATTACCTTTTTCATCGGTAAGAAATTAGGTGAAATGAAAAAGGCACCGGAAGGTGTAGATAAAAAAAGTATTTAAGAAACAGAAGAGACGTATTTTAACAGCTGGTATCTTGTTGAATCTTGCGGTACTTTTTGGCTTTAAAGTATACAAACTTCTTTGCGACAGGTATCTTTGCGGTATTACAGCAGTCATTTACACCGCTCAAGATTCTGGTTCCAATTGGTATTAGTTACTATACATTGCAGCTTGTTTCGTATCTAGCGGATATCAATAGTGGAAAGATTGAGCCAGTGCAGTGCTATGCAAAACTGTTATTGTTTGCGACGTTCTTTCCAACGCTTGTTGAGGGCCCGATTGCTCGTTTCTCTGAGATTGGTGAAACTTTAACAGAAGGTAAGCCAATTGAACAGGAGAATATGATTATTGGATTTGAGCGTATTCTTTGGGGTATGTTTAAGAAAGTTGCGATTGCGGACCATTTGGCGCCTGTTGTATCTTCCATCTTTGCCTCACATGATTCATCCGGCGGGCTTGTGCTAGTTGTCGCAATCTTCTGTACGATTCAGTTGTATATGGATTTTTCTGGATCGATTGATATTGCGATTGGTAGTGCGAGAATCTTTGGTATCATATTACCAGAAAACTTTACATAGCCATTCTTTGCCAAAGGTAAAGCTTCTGATTTCTGGCATCGTTGGCATATAACATTAGGTACGTTCTTTAGAGATTATATTTTTCTATCCAGTATCACTCTCAAAGCCAGTCATGAAGTTGACGAAGTGGTGTAAACAACACCTAGGAAAGACAATCGCAAAGTATATTGGACCCGCAATCGCTTTTATTCTGTGTATGGATATCAAATGGTTTTATGGCATGGTCCACAATGGAATTACATTCTGTATGGTATTTACTACTTCATCTTGATATTTGCTGAATTATTCATGGAGAAACCAACAGAGAACTTCTGTCAGAAATTTCATATCAACCAAAAATGGATTTGGTTACCGTATCTTCCGTTTTCTGAAGTTACTTGTAATTGTATGCTTTTGGTGAGATGGTATTTGCGGCTTCTTCTGGAGCACAGATTATCACGATGATACAATCCCTATTTACACGCTTTGATTGGGCAGATGCTTGGTCAACAATTCCATATCTTGGTATGGATGCCTGGGATTACATTACTGTTGGGGTTGCATTTGTGATTGTGGTGATTGTAGATGTCTCAAAAGAGATTGGTTATCCAATTCGTAAAAAGTATTTGAAGCTAAAACCACTTGTTATACGATGGAGTATTCTATATCTTATGATATTTCTATATAATATTCTTCGGTGCGTATGGGACCGGGATATGATATTATCAAAATGATGTACGCTGGATTCTAGCGTCAAAAAGGAGAAAAATGGAAGAACTATTAGAGATTTTGAAACGATATTAAAAGATGATGCGGATTTTTGAAACACTGCACAACATTGATTGATGATGCTGTATTAGATTCATTTGATATCTTATCTATTATCAGTGCTTTGAATGATCATTATGACATTCAGATTCCAGCATCTGATATTGTACCAGCAAACTTTAACAGCGCTGCTGCGTTACTTGCGATGGTACAAAGATTACAAGCTGAATAAGTTTGTATTACATCTAAAAAGTAAGGGAGTATGTATGAAGAAAGCATTAAAACCAGTTTCGTTTCTATTGGTTTTTGATATGTTTACTGATGGTTACATCATATCTCGTAACACCAAAGGATATGAAAATGTATATGATATTCAGTTGGTAAATCGAAAAATTAATGCAGTGAGCCAAGAAAAAAGAGAATACACTGGATGTCCTATTTACAGGGTGACAGTGAGGCCAGTAATACATTCTCCTTTCCAATATTGGAAAGAACAGGGTATCGCTTCCTATAATCTAGGTGGTAGTGCACAGCGTCTAAAATGACTGCTATACCGTTCTAGAAGACGTATTGAAACATCAGAAACCAAAAGTATTGGTATTAGAGGCTAACACTTTATTCCGCAAGAATGCAGTCTATAACAGTGATGATTCTGTGTTGATGTGGGCAGAAAAACTATTTTCCTGTGCTACATCATCACAATATCTATAAGACGATCAATCTTAGTGTGAATTTACTTGGTGCAACCAAGGAGAATGCATATGCGGATCAATGTAAAGGGTATTATGCACGTGTGAGAATTCGCCCATATCAAGGCTCTGACCAATATATGAAGACCAACAAGCGCGATACAACTCTCTATCCCGAAACACTAGAGTACTTTGAAAAATCGCACAGTTATGTAAAGAGAATAACGTTGAACTGATTGTGGTAAGTGTACCCTCTCCAAAGAACTGGAGTGACGCAAGACATGATACGATTCAGGAGTTATGTAATCAATAGTGATGTTACATATTATGATTTAAATAAATTAGATAACGTGCTCGCCCTTGATTGGACAACAGATACTTTAGACCGTGGAGACCATTTGAATATGAATGGTTCTAAGAAGGTCAATGCTTATTTTGGAAAGATTTTAAAAGAAAAGTATCACATACCTGACCATCGTGGAGAGGTGGATTACGCTATCTGGGATCAGCAGGCAGATGAGCTAAAGTTATATTAAAAGAAGGCTCTCTAGTTAGATCGAGAACCTTCTTTTGTTTAATGATATGAATATGCATTTGAGTTAGCGTTTGCGGTACCTGTTAGATTTACTGGATTACGATAGTACGCTACAACAGCAATATCATCTGGGACATTCGCATTTATATATGCGGCAGAGTCATTTGGTAGGTTGATACAGCCATGTGATCCTGCATATGTATAACGGTCACCACCGAACCATGGTTGCCATGGGGCATCATGGAAGCCGATGTTATATGCAAATACATGAGTAGTTTACTGGTGAATCATATTCAGAACCATCATAGTCTGTACCTTTTTAAGTGTGTGTTTGTGACACGATACTTAATACGGAAGACACCATCTGGAGAACCATCTACCCATATTGATATTTCCAGATACGATAGGGTGATGAGAATACACGTTCACCATGTAATACGTAGTACATGACTTGGTTTGTGTAATCGATTTCAACATAAGTATCACCGATATCATTTTCTAAAGTACCTTGTGCTGTTTGTGACCACATTGGTTGTCTTTCAACCATCATGCCAGATTCAGATCAGACTTTAACTGATTGAATTCTGAATCCTTATCTAGAATATAACGTAGTCACCACCACCGATTTGAATATCATCGCCAGCTTAGTGTTCTAAATGTACGAACTTTACCGTAGGTATTAAAGTTTGCGGCTAGTTCTTCTACATATGCTTGTAACTTAGCATCGTCAACGGTCACATCGTATGTACTATCAGAGATACTTAATACTTTTAGTACAGAAGCTTTATCCATAACTTTCTTGGAAGAACCAATTGTGTAGGATACTGTACTTTTAAGTAGTTTTCAATCTTCTTTACAGCATTTGTAATCTGCTCAGATTCTGATGTGATTTCTGGTGCCGTGAAGTTGTCTTTATTCAGTGTTAATTGGTAGGTTTGGTTATTGATGGCCCTCATCAATTTCTTTTGTACTGCAGCTGTATCTGCACCATACTTCGCTTCAACAACTTTGTATGTATCATCATGAATTGAGATTGTTGCGTTTACTGGATCTTTTGTTAATGACAACAAATTCTTCTAATTGTTTTTGTAGCTTTGATTCACTGTATTCTACTTTAATCTCTTTGTGTTCAGGTTGAATCAAAGAGATGGCCGCATAAATACATTCTGTGACTTGATTTCTTTTTCTACAGATGCCTTTGCATCACTTGCAAGGCTGAGTGAGATATCTTTACCCTTCACTTCGTAAACCTTATCTCCAGGAGCGGTCACTTTAATTTTATAGGTGTTTGTAGAATTTGTAAGTGTATCGATACTTGAATCTACATCCATAAAGCTTACATCTGTATTACCAACTGTTGTACGGTAGAAGAAGTGTTGTTGGAAATAGATAACACCTGCAATATATACACCAATAGCGATGATACTCACAACCCCTAAGAGTATGAGTAAAAACCTTACTGACGCCACCTTTCTTTTTGTTGTTTTGATCTGGCAGACATATATTCACCCTCGTACGTCTCAATATTCTTCAAAAATATATATGACAAGTATAGCATAGATGTATAAAAATATCTCATTTTAATACCTATGAAATAGGGGTGTAAAACCGATAAAATAGAAGAGATGTTATGGAGGAATTATGAAGGCTCTAGTGATATTAATAGTACTGGTAGGCATATTGTGTCTCATTGGTACAATTGTGTTTGTAATACGTTTTAAAGAATTTGCTAAGAGCATCTTTGAAAATGCCAGCTACGCTTGATTGTGATGAATTTACAATCACTGAACAAAGGTGAGTTTTTGCGATTTGGTTCAGGGTACCTTAGGGTAAATTTTTCTCACCCAAGATTGAACATTGTGATAAACGAAGTGGAGACTGGTAGAGAAATCCCTTTATATCGTACGAAGTTCAAAAGTAGAAAGAAGTAGCTTTACACAATATTCTAGACAACACTTTTTGGTTTGACGCAGAACCAGGTAACTATCTAATGACGATTCAGCGTAGTAGAGATACAGAGAATATTCCTTTGATAGATAAGTTATTTAGGACAGACGAACAGCCATTAGATGGTTGTAACGTATTTATCACAAAGAGAATAAATCCTACTTTGATAGTGGCTGGAATTGTGGTGTCAGTTGCTGTAGAATGCAATTGTGTTTGCTATATTTCTACTTTGCAGGACTGATTCTAAGAAACAAAGCAACTGTGTAGTATAATAAACGAAGTAGATTGAAAGAAAAGAGGCTATTTATGAAGGAAAAAATCTATCCATTGTTATTTGGTGGTGATATAAACGTATACTCTGTTGCAAGAGCGTTCCATGAAGCGTATGGATTACGTTCTACATGTTTTGGTAAATATTTATCTGGACCTGCTGTATCGTAGTTCTATAATTGATTATCATGCATGTGAAAAATAATGAAGATGCAGATGCGTATGTAAAGAATGTTGTGACTTTCGCAAACAGTCACCAAGATGGAAAAGTACTTGTCGTAGGTTGTGGTGATGCATACGTAAAGCTAGCTGCTGAAAATAAGCACTTATTTCCAAAGAATTGTATCGTAGCAGGGATTGATGCTGAACTTTTAAATATCCTTATCAACAAAGAAAAATTCTATGAGATGTGCGATAAAGTATGGTTTAGACCATCCAGCAACTTTTATCTATCACAAAGAGATGGGTCATGATTTTACATTGCCATTTGCAGCACCATTCATCTGTAAACCTTCAAACTCTGTAACCTATTGGGAACATCCATTTGAAGGCAATGATAAGGTATTTATCTTACAGACAATGGAAGAATTATATGATGTGTTAGATCGTTGTTATGCGGCTGGTTATCCAGATACAATGATCATTCAAGATTGTATTCCTGGTGATGACTCTTATATGCGTGTATTAACAAACTATTCTGATAAGAATGGAAAGGTTAAGATGATGTGTCTTGGACATGTCTTACTGGAAGAACATACACCTCATGGATTAGGAAATCATGCGGTTATCATGACAGAGAAGAACGAAGAAATCTGTATAAAAGCTAAAGAAGTTCTTAGAAGATATCCATTATGTTGGATTCTCTAACTTCGATATGAAATATGATGAACGCGATGGCAAGTTAAAAGCTATTCTGAGATTAACTGTCGTCAAGGCAGAAGTAACTATCTATGTAACAGGTGCAGGCTTTAATATCGCACGTTATCTAGTGGAAGATTACATCGAAGATAAGGAACTTCCATTTGAAATCTGTGAGAATGAAAGTCTATGGCAGGTTGTACCATCTGATGTCGCAAGAGACTTTATCGTATCTTCCTACCACGATAAGATGAAACAACTAGAAAAAGCAGGTAAGATGACAAACTCCCTTGTATATAAGGGGGAAAAGAACCTTTTCCATCGCTTATGGGTTTGGTATAACTTGAAAGAGACAAAGAAAGAATTACGAGACATACGCAGTAAAGAAATCATAGAGGTGTCATGTATGGAACAGACAAAAAGATAAATTAGGGTATCTTAGGTGGAATGGGTCCACAGGCAACACAAATCTTATATCAGTGGATTCTGGATCGTACGGATGCGGTTTGCGACCAAGCATCATATTCCAACGATAATATTATCTGATACAAAGATGCTAGACCGTACAACTGCAATTCTATCTGGCAATGAGAATATCGTATATGAACGTATGTTACATGATTGTCATTTATTAGGAATCTTGTGGTAGTTGCTGTGCATTGCGATTCCATGTAATACGTCACACTACTTTGCAGACCGTTTACAGAAGGAAATCTCTATTCCAATTATTCATATGCCACGAGAAACGGTAAAACGTTTGGCACAAACAAATCATAAGAAGGTAGCGATTCTTGCGACTGATGGCACAATTAAGACAGGAGTATATCATCGTGAGATTGAAGCTGCAGGTATGCAAGCATGGCAACCAGACGCTGAGACACAAAAGAAGGTGATGTCCTTAATCTATGATGAAATCAAGCGTGGAGAAAAGGGAAATCGGCATAGTTTTGCGGCCATTGATAAAGCGGTAAGAGATGCTGGTTGTGACTGTGCAATTCTTGGTTGTACAGAATTGTCTGTATACCGTGAATATCATGGACTTCCTTCATTCTATATTGATGCGATGGAGGTTTTAGCAGAGGAATGCATTCGCTTCTTTAACCGTGAACCACTACATGTATAGGAGGTTTAGATGAAGAAATACTTATTAAAAGACTATATCTCACTTTTACAAGAGAAAAATGTATTAGGTGATGTTAACCTATCCGATACATGCATGAATACTGTTGTGGAACTTGTTTCCTGTGATTCACAGCAGATTGTTAGTAATACATTATTCTTGTGCAAAGGCGTACATTTCAAAGCACAATATCTACAAGATGCGGTTAATAAGGGTGCCTTTGCATATTTAAGTGAAGTAGAATATCCAGAAGTGAATATTCCGTGGATTCCACTAACAAACGTACGTTATGCAATGGCAAATCTTGCGACGATGTACTACAACGATCCATGGAAAGAACTGAATGTTATTGGACTGACTGGAACAAAAGGAAAATCTACAACAACATATTATGTAAAGACAATCTTAGATACATATCTAAAACGTATTGAGAAACAAGAAAGTGCCGTGATTTCTTCGATTGGCACCTATGATGGTGTTGAACGTTTTGAATCACACTTAACAACACCAGAGCCACTCGACTTAGAAAGACACTTCAGAAATGCAGTTGAGTCGAATATTGACTTTGTGACGATGGAAGTATCTTCACAAGCATTGAAGTATGACCGTGTATTAGGTGTAAACTTCTCCGTTGCGGCATTCTTAAATATTGGCTATGATCACATATCATCAGTTGAACATCCTACATGGGAAGACTACTTTGCGTCTAAGTTACGTATCTTTGAGCAGTGTACATATGGATTGGTAAACTTAGATTCTGAGCATTGTGAAGAGATTTTAGAAGCAGCGAAAGCTAGTAAGAAAGTAATTACGTTCTCGGAAACAAATGAAGATGCCGACTTCTATGGTTACAATGTTCATAAAGTTGGAAATGATATTGTCTTCAATGTTCGTGGAAGTGACTTTGACGAAGAGTTTAAACTATCGATGCCAGGGTTATTTAACGTATCTAATGCACTATGTGCAATTGCAATAGCACGTTTGTATGATATTCCTGTCAGTGATATTCAAGAAGGTCTCTATCAGGCAAAGGTTCCTGGACGTATGGAAATCTATACATCAAACGATCAAAAGATAACTGCAATTGTAGACTACGCACATAACCGGTTATCCTTTCAGAAATTATTTGAATCTGTACGAAATGAATATCCCGGATATCGTGCAACGATTATCTTTGGCTGCCCTGGTAAGAAGGCACAAGATCGCCGTCATGACCTTGGAGAAATTGCAGGAATACGCTGACTACATCTACTTAACTGAAGAAGATGCTGAGAAGAAGATCCACTGGTAATTGCTCAGGAAATCGCAAGAGCAGTTGAAAAAAGAAAAAGGCACCATACGAAATCATTATCAACCGTGAACAAGCCATTGCGCGAGCTGTGGAAGACGCCGCAAAATGCACAAGGTAATACAGTTATCTTGATTACAGGCAGGGTGCAGAAACACGTCAAAAACGTGGCACAGAATACGTTCCGGTGATGTCGGATGTTGAATGCGTTCATTTAGAGTTAAAGAAGTATAACGAGAATAAAAACAAAAAGCATCTTCCATGTGTGAATGCATATCATGCATACAAAGGGAGATGCTTTTAGTCTTATAGTGCCGACAACAGGAATTGAACCTGCGACCTACGCGTTACGAGTGCGTTGCTCTACCAACTGAGCTATGTCGGCGATGTAATTATTATACGTAATATCAATATCTGAATTCAAATCATGATTCGACAGAAATATGATACAGTAGAATACAGAAAAACATAGAGGTATAGTATGAAATTTACAAAGTTAATGTTAACAATGTTATTGGTTTTAGCAGGTTGTGGTAAGCCAACACCTGAAGCACAAGCTAAAAAGACAGCAGAAATATTTATCAATGCATTAGATAGCGGAGATATCGCGAAGGCGAAAAGATCAATCCAGCGAAGATGTTCAGAAGATGTGTGATGCGATTGAATCATCATTTAAGACACCAGCTGAGTTTTTCAACATCAGCAGACTTATCTGAGGATGCTAAGAAAAAGCTAGCTGAAATTGAGAAGGAAATTAGAACTTCATCTTTTGAAAACCCACAGATCAAAAGAAGTAAAAAGAAGTAAATGAAAGAAAAATATGAAGTAATTCTTTCTCAATGGACTACTTAAATACGACAGAAATCAGAAAAATATTTTACAGGTGAAGAATACAAGGCACTAATTGCAACACTATCAGTGGAAGCGACAGAAATCCAAAAAGAAAGACGGTAAAGAAGCTGCTACAAAGTATATGATGGAAAAGCTTGTAGAGAATATTTATTCCGTATATACAGAGAAATTTCAAAAACAAGGAATATACCAATGAGGATTCTGTCATTACACTTGAACAACAAGATGATGGAAAGTGGTTTGTGACAGATATCAAAAGGTACAAACCAAAAATAAGTAGTACTAGAGGAAAATTAAATGTCAAAGAAGAAAATTGCATATATTGGTGCAGGACCTGCAACACTATACAGTATTCAAACTTTTAAAACTTGGTGAATATGACGTCGAAGTATTTGATATGAAACGATCGTGCAGGTGGGGCTTGTTATACAGGAATTCCACAGTTTCGCTTCAATACAAGTTTTTATTGATAAGTTGATGGATGAACTTACAGCTGCAGGAGTTCAGTTTTCACTTTTTCAAAACTACAATTGGAAAAGATATTCCATTCAGTGACTTACAAAAAAAGTTTTATCGCATTGTAGTCGCTATTGGTGCTCAGGTAGAAAAATATGTTTGGTCTTGAAGCAAAAGGTGGCTGTGTTGCAGGATTAACTTTACTGCATGATTTAAACATTAAGCATATGCATAATTTCTACAAAGAGAATTACAAACACGCCATTGTATGGGTGGTGGTAATGTTGCGATGGATTGTTCAAGAAGTCTTGTACGTATCATGGATGATGTAAAAATCATCTATCGTCGTAGCGAAGCGGAGATGCCAGCACACAAGGGCGAAATCAAAGATGCACGTAATGAAGGAGTTACATTCCATTTCTTAGAGAATATTAAAGAAGTATTGCGTGATGAGACGGGAAAAGTAACTGGTGTGAAGGTTATTACAATGGAACTTGGTGAACCGGATGAAAGTGGAAGAAGATCAACCCATGAAGTAGAAGGAAGTGAACATATCATTCCATGTGATTTAGTTGTGGCAGCAATTGGACAAAAAGTAGACTTTAGTGTTCTAGATGAAAAACTAAATTTGACTTCCGGTCAACATCAGAGTACAATAGGAAATGTACTAATAACAGGGGATGCATATTTGTCCTCAATCTATCGCAACAGCGATTAAAGACGGGCGAGAAGTTGCGAAAGAAGTACATGAATCGTTTATTGAAATAGAAAGATAGAGGGAATGATATGAATCAATATCGCATTGGAATAAATATGTTGTTTGCGGCCGCAATCGTGTAAAGCGGTTATCTTATGTACACCACTAGGTTGGTTAACTCCAGTTAGAGTGTATTAATTTCTGCGTGTTTAGTAATTGCGGTTGGTGGTTTATGGTACTATACCAAGCAACTGGTGGACAGAAAGATTACAAACGGTTTGATTTACACAGTTCTTAGCTTTTGGTAGCATATCAAGTTGCGCTGGGAATCATTCGTGGTATCTTCGGAAGTATCATCACACCCTGTAGATTGTGGTTTGTGCTACTCATGTTACCTACGCGTATACAAGTATGAAGATATCCTAAAATTTGTGAAACAATAAGAGTAAAACGTAAATAAAAGCCGAAAGGAAACACATGAATATCATTTTGTAGTGCCTTCGGCATAAGAAAAATTAAAGTGATAATAATCTTAAAATTATAAAGACTTAAGGATTTCAATGTGTTCAACAATATATAATTGTGAGAAGATTAAATCAGTTTAATTGATATTAACAACAAAAATATTATTAATACTATTCATGAAAATATAGGGGGTATTCTTATGAACAAAAAATTACTATCAGGCTTATGTGCAGCAGTACTCTTATCAGGTTTAGTAGGCTGTGGACCTAAAGAACCAAAACAGGACACTACAACAAGTACATCTACAAACGAAACAAAGGAAACAGAAAAATAACACAACAACTACAACAAACAACTCTGAAGTAACTGAGAAGAATTTCAAAGACTTCCCAGAGACAGATGAAAAGTACTTCACATATGATGAATGGCAAGAAGGTTATGTTATCTATAGTTGTACATCTGACGATAAGGTTGTTCGTGTACCAAAGGAAATTAAAGGAAAACCTGTTATCGCAATTGGAGAACGTGGTCTTGCGAACTTGGAACATTGTGAGGCAATCGTATTACCAGATACAGTACGGTATATTGGAGTCGGTGCATTTGCGATTGACGAATCTCTAAAGTATGTATATCTAGGCACTTCTGTAGAAACTGTGGAAAGGGGTGTATTTAATTCTGATAGCAGTTTAGAGTCTGTGGTATTCCCAGAAGGCACAAAAAGTATTGGATCACTAGTATTCTGGGGTGCAGAGTCAATTAAATCCATTACAATCTGCAGCAAGTAACAGAAATTACAGACTTATTCTATTTTGTAAAAACTGTAACCCAGATGTAGAAATTCATACACACCTAAGTGAATCGAAAGCAGAAGAAGTAGCTAACAGTGTAGGACTCAAGGTTGTAAACAATTACGCAGTATTAAACTTAGTGATGAGAGAAGAAAGACAGTGTAGAGAAGACTCTGCACTCATCTTTGTTTATTTCATAACAAATGCGCTGATATATCCTGACAGCATCCAATCATGATGATAAGTGGAATAACATAGGTCACAAGCATAAAGGCGTAAAGCCTATTTAGGGACTCTGACGCCTTTTCCTTCATTTGCTTTCTGCAAGTGTTGCCACTAAAGCCCTCATCCATATTGCTTGTGCAGAATAGAAGATAGATTAGACTAGCTAATCATGAGTAGGTTATTACTGCGATCGAGTCTTCTGTCGATCATATTTGTTTCGCACCTAACGGTGTAATGTTTTTGCAATACATTAAATCCCTAATATACATGGTAGTGATAATACAATAATGACGATTGCGTTGATGAGTGAGGATTTCTTAACGGATACTTTTGTTAGATCAGAGCTAAAGCCAATCATATTTTGGAAGATAGCGATAACTAGTTGAAAGAGCTGCGAAGGACATGAATAAGAAGAATAATGCTCCCCATAATTGTCCTAAGAACATGTGGTTAAATATATTTGGTAATGTCACAAATATAAGTTTTGGTCCTTGTGATGGTTCTACACCAAATGCGAAACATGCTGGGAAGATAATGAAGCCTGCCATGATTGCCACAAGTGTATCTAGTCCTAGTACGTGTAATGCTTCGCCAGTGAGTGCTCGTTTTTTATCGATATAGCTGCCGAAGATTGTCATTGCACCAATACCGATACTAAGTGTAAAGAAGGATTGTCCTAGCGCTGCGAAGATAACTTTACCAATACCAACTTCTTGAATGGCTGCTAGGTTTGGTTTGAGGTAGAACTCTAGTCCTGCTTGTCCTCCTTTTAAGAAGATGGAGTTGATTCCTAGTGCTACCATTAAGATGAGTAGGGCAACCATCATCTTAGAAGTGATTTTTTTCTACTCCGTTTTGTAGTCCCATAGAGCAGATGCCAAAAACAGAGTATGACTGTAATTGCCATGAAGATAAACATTGTGAGTGGTTGGTTCATTAGACTACCAAATTGTTCACCAACTGCAGTTGCGTCTAAACCATTGAAGTCTCCACGTAATGTCTTAAAGAAGTATAGTAATAACCAGCCTGTGATAGTTGTATAGTACATCGCAAGCAAGTAGTTACCGCCCATTCCGAACCATTTTGTAGATATGCCACTTGGTTCCTTTTGGTTCTAATTCATCAAAGGCGAGAGCAATACTTTTTTGGCTGCCTCTACCAACCGCATATTCCATAATAATGATTGGTAGACCTAGTAATATTAAACACGCAATATAGATTAGTACGAAGGCTGCTCCACCATATTGTCCAACGATGTACGGGAAATCTCCAGACGTTGCCTAAGCCGATTGCACAACCTGCGGATAATAAGATAAAGCCGAGGCGTGATGAGAGTTTTTTTCACGTTCCATAATATATACCCCTTTTATAATGCCCTTATCATACCAAATTCTTTTAGAAGTTTTATATATAAAATGTAAAAAATATGAAAAAGATATAGTTTAATGAAAATAATTACTATATCTTTTCAAAAATAATATTTTAAGTATTTATGCGGCTTTTTCAATCTTTTCGAAGTTTAGCGCTATTTGTTAATACAACGATCACAGTATCTGGATGATTTGCGTCTTTTGATCTTAGCACGGTCGAAAGTAATTAATTTATCACCAGCATGGATAACATCATCTTGTTTTACAAATGCTTCAAAGCCTTCGCCATTCATCTGTACTGTATCAACACCAACGTGAATGAGTACTTCTAAACCATCCTTTGGATTGTAATCCGATTGCGTGTTTTGTAGGGAATAACATCATCACTGTTCCATCAAATGGAGCGTAAACTGTTCCTTCTGTTGGGACAATACCAACGGATTGACCCATTGCTTCACCTGCAAATACTGGATCTGGGATTTCGCTTGCAGGAATAACTTTTCCCTTTTACTGGAGAAAGGACTGTACCTTTTTTTCTGTTGTGATAATTGTTTCTGCTTGTGGTTGCTGGAAACTGGAGTAGATGATGTTGTAGTTGTTTCTGTGTTCTTCCGTCACATCATCTTCTTTGCCAGAATAAGAATGTTAGTACAAAGGATGTTCCGCCTGCCAAGTAGCAGGATAGTATATGTTAGTGGGTTTGATGCGATGAGGTAGCCTGGAATACCTGTTACACCGTTGGCTGTTGCGCCAATGTGGAAGATAGCTCCTACTAGAGCACCGACTGCACCACCAACTCGCAGCGAATACGAAATGGCTTTCATCAAGCGTAAGTTTACACCGAAGATAGCTGGTTCTGTAATACCCTAGGGAAGCGGATAATGCGGATGGAATTGCAATTGTCTTTACGCTTTGCGTTCTTTGTCTTTAGACCGACTGCTAAGCAGGCGCCAAACTGTGCAAAGTTTGCGGCAGAAGCGATAGGCATCCATGTGTTTAATGCGCCTGTACTAAGCATGCCCTAATTCAATCGTGTTGTACATGTGATGTAGACCCATGACAACTGTTATAGGATATAGAGCACCCATTGCTAGAGCACCCAAATAGGATTGGCAACGAGTACTGTTGCGGCAGATAATACCCAAGTTTCTAGTGTCGCAAAATACAGGACCAATAACCATGAATGTAGCTAAAGCTGTTAATAGATGACAGTTGTAGTGGTGTTACGAAATAAGTCAATCATTTCAGGGACAATCTATGTAGTTTGATTTCAATCTTACTCATTACCCATACGGCAATCACAACTGGAATCACGTGTCCTTGATAGCCCTAATTGGTTTGACTTGTCCCAAGTGTATAGCCAAAGATATTGATGCCTTTACCAAATAGATACCAAACTTCATATCCGTTTGCGGCTGTCCAACCGTTTGTTAGTGCTGGGTGAACCATCATAAGTCCAATAACTGCACCTAAGAAGATATTTCCACCAAATACATGTGCTGCAGATACCGCAACAAGTACTGGTAGGAATGCAAAGGATGTATTAGAAGCCATATCTAAGAATGCATACCAGTCTGTTGATGCAAAGGATGGGATAGCCTTACCTAACGCTTCTACAAGACCCATCATTAAGCCAGCAGCTACGATAGCTGGTAAGATAGGTACGAATACATCACCAAGTGTCTTGATCAGTTGTTTCCACCATGGCATTTGTGAAGCTGCTGCAGCCTTTACATCATCTTTACTGCCACCAGTTACTCCGCTAATCGCAATGAATTCATCGTAAACTTTATTGACAGTACCGGTACCGATAATAATCTGTAATTGTCCACTAGAATTAAATACACCCTTGTACACCCTTGTACGTTTTTCTAATGTCTTTACGTCAACTTTACTGTTGTCCGCAATCACTAGACGTAAGCGTGTAGCACAGTGTGCAGCACTGATAATATTCTCTTTACCACCTAGTGTCGCAAAGATTTCTTCTGCACATTTTCTATAATTTAGTTCCATAAAATGAGCCCCCTTCTTTTTATGTAATAGCTCGGTTTTATTGTACAATGAAAAATATAAAAAGAAAAATGAAGTTGTTGAAATAGTGACACAAACATGATGTTGATACTTTAAAAGAAAAACATAAGGGCACATGTCTTATGTTTGATTTTGTGATCGATACGATATTGATTTGGTGTACTACCTGTATGTTTTCTTAAAGAATGTATAGAAGTAATTTGAGTTTTCAAGACCGAGTTGTGAGAGATTTCTAACGTGGATAAATCTGTTTCAACGAGTAGTTTTTTTGCTAGTTCAACACGGCTGATATTGATGTATTCCTTCATCGACATTTGCATACTGGGACTTTAAAGATTCGGTTTAAATAGGTAGCGTTATAATCCATAGAGTCCGCAACACTATCTGCAGTTAAAGTCAGTATCACATAAATGTCAGTCAATATAATCCTTCGCATTTGATACAAGATCGAGTATCTTTTTCTTCTTTCATATTTGGCAAGATACTGACTATATGCATGCATGAGATTTAGAATATATGAGTTAATCTCTTGGATATCTGTAATTGTATTCAGTTTATTTTCAAACTGGTAAGTTGGTAAAGCTTTGAAATGGACGTGATAGAACGAATACGATCACGTAAGCTAGAATATAACTTTTGTATAGAAGAATAGTAGGGAATTGTAATGCAAGGGATTTCATGAGATTAAACCACTCTTGGAAGGATATTGTATATCTTCTTCTCCGACCATGTTCGACTGTATAGAGTAAATCGTTGTTCGGCTTTCTTGAATTGTAGAGAAAGTTTGTCATGAAGTGTGGCATATCAGATTCTGTATAGAAGAATTTTAGTAGAATCTAGAGATACGTAGGTAAGTAGAGTTGGGATAGCTTTTTGATATGAGGTATAGACTCTTGAGAGAGGTTTTGGCATCACCTGAGGAATACTTTGATGTGATGTGTTTTTCGCATAATTAGAAAGCGCATCAATATCTACTGTATTTGAGATGACGGTATGTAGGTTGTTAATGGTATGTACTTCTTTCTGTCGCCAAATAAATGTGAGAATATGTTTTGTTTGGTTAGACTATCTAAGATACAGATGTAGATGTCCTTTGTTGTATCAAAATCCAAGTGTATTTCTTAATAGAGGAAGCTTTTTGATTCAAGAGTAGTTTTGTAAGATAGTCCTGTTTCGCTTTGTGCGTCGCTTCTTCCATCTTGTGTTGTTGGTCATGAATCCAGAGTGTAACAGCGTTATTTACACGAGTTTTTAGAAGATGATTTAAGCTCAAACTTATCCATAATTTCATAGAGAGGTGTGTAGTAATACTTATTGATGAAATATCCCTAAAATCACAAATCAGGATAAAGTGTAATGACAATAATCTCTAAAGAAATAATGGAAGATACGAAGAAATACTACTGATGATACGTATTGATTTTAACCTGTTTTGATGATATATAAACTATAGTCCTGTTGGTAAGAGTAGAAGTATACATAGTCACCAATGGTTTTGAAGTGACTATCATTATCGGAAGTAAAGTCTAGCGTTTCAATCGGAAGACTAGAATCCGCAGTTGAACTGAAAAACTTATCCATTTCTGGTTCGTATATAAATTCAGTAGCCTCTGTATCTCTAAATAGAGAACGATTGAATAAATAAGCGTCAATATTTACAACCATGGATACTTGTGTATCTCGAAAAATCCGTAAATTGTAATGTATAAACCCAAACGTTCTTCGATAGCTGGCGTAGGCGCAATAAATGAGTGTTAGGTGTAAATGCATCCTTATCTTGAAATTGATCTAAGGTAGATGAGCCCGAACTGGTTGTATATACCGTATTGGATGCTTTGTTTAATAGATAAATAGAATGAATAAATGGATTTGTACTATCTAAAGCATGTAAGGTACGTAGGTATTTTGTGGCTTGTGTTGGGAGATAAATCTGTTGCGTTACGTAAGACTGATGGCTTCACTTGAATAGAAGGTATTATATGCTGCATAACGAACAGTATCTAAGGAGTGTGCCATCAGATTCTTGAAGTTTTCTTGAGTTTTGATGTGATAATCAATCAGACTTTTCTTTTTAGAGTCATTGATACTTTTTGAGCAACAATAGACTTACGAAAGATGAAAAATAATGCGACAATCAGAATCAATCGCTTTTCGTAATCTATCAATACTGTTCTGTAATTTCTGTAGATTCATTCATATAGTAGGGCACTTTTCTAGATATTTAAATAATTTGATATTCACATAATATCACAATTTTTAAGTTTTAAATATGCACTAGTCTTTCCTACAATATGGTTAGTAAGTGAACTCAGGAGGAAAGAAATCATGAAAAATTTTTTTCTTACTACTTGCAGCATCCGCAATGTTAATTGGATGCACAAATAAACCTGCATCAACTTCCACAACAACAACTGAAAATACAAACTCAGGTGGAAAGTCAAAGGTTATGTTGTACTCCTCATTAAAGGAACAACAGTTAGAAGCTTTAAAGGAAGGATTTGAAGCTGCTCACCCAGAATATTCTTTAGACTACTACGCAGCTGGCACATCTAAGGTTGCAACAAAGATTGCGACAGAAAAAGCAGTCTGGTCAAATCGCAACTGACTTAGTATGGATCGGTGACCCATCCAACTATGTAACATTTAAGGAACAGGGAATCTTAGAAGCTTATGAATCTCCAGAAGCTGCTAAGATCGACGAAAAGTTCAAAGATCCAGAACACTTCTATACAGGCGCACGTCTTGTAGTTATGGGATTAACAACAAACACAAACACAGTTCCAGAAAAATGAAGTTCCAAAGACTTGGAAAGACTTATTAAAGGATGACTTCAAGGGCCAGATCGTTATGACAGACCCAGGTGAATCCGGAACAACATTCTACTTAGTAGCTAGCTTGATGAACAATCCAGAATATGGTGTTGAATTCTTCGAGAAGTTAAAGGAACACGGTGCTGAATTAGAATCAGGTACAACTTCTACACATACAAAGGTAGCAGCAGCTGCTTATAAAGGTAGCTATTGGTGTTGACTACGTTACACAATCTCTAGCAGATAAGGGTTCTACAATTCGTTTCACATATCCAGAAAAAGGATCTAATCGCTGTATCTAGTCCAATCGCATTACTCAAAAGACTCACCAAACCCAGAAGGTGGTAAGGCTTTATATGACTACATCCTTTCTAAGGAAGGACAAGAAATTCTTGCGAAGAATGACACAATGCCAATCCGTGGAGATGTTAAGAAGGAAGGCACACTATCATTAGATGAAATTATCGCTCGTGCAATGGTTGCGGATGACAAGGCAATCGCTGAACAGAGTGCAGAAATCTTAGAGAAGTTCGACAAGATTTTCAAATAAACAACTAGGAGAAAACCATGGCAAAAGTACAATTTAACGATGTATCTTTTAGCTATGGAGACAAAAAGATTATCCAAAAACCTATCATTAGAAGTAAATGATGGCGAAATTATGGGTGTAATTGGACCCTCCGGGTGCGGTAAAACTACATTGATTAGACTTCTGTGGTTTTATCAAGCCTGAAACAGGGTCCATTTTTATTGGAGAAACTTGTGTCTTCGACGCTAAAAAAGAGAATTAATATCCCACCAGAAAGAAGAAATATTGGTGTTGTATTCCAAGACTATGCGGTATGGCCACATTTAACAGTATTGGAAAATGTAAAGTATCCATTAAAGAAGAAGAGAATGGATAAGAAACAAATGCAGGAAATCGCAATGAATGCGCTCAAGCAGGTACAGATGGAAACTTATGCAAACCACTTACCTTCACAGTTGTCCGGTGGACAACAGCAGCGTGTAGCGATTGCTCGTGCACTTGTATCATCAAAAGAATTAATCGTGTTAGATGAGCCTATCACAAACTTAGACTTGAAACTACGTCAAGAGATGTTGAAGGAAATTCGTGAGATTCAGGCAACAATTGGTACAACAATCGTTTATATCTCTCATGACCAAGAAGCTTCTTTAGAGTTATGTGATCGTCTTGCGATTATGGACCAACAGGGTAACATCCGTCAGTTAGGTAATGACTACGATATCGTTATGAAGCCTAAGGATCGTTATATCTTTGAATTTGTAGGGTATTTCTAACTTCGTAGATGTTGTGAGCGAAAGGAAGATGGTATCTATATCAATGCGGAAAATGGATTTAGTGAAGTTAGATGAAAAGTCTGCACTGGAAAAATCCAACAAAGGCATATCAATTAGCATTTAGACCAATGGATGCAGTATTTGATAATGAAAGTCCTATCAAGGGTAAGGTAGTTACAGAAACTTTCCTAGGAAATATTACAAACTACTTTATTCAATTAGGTGATAAACAAATCCGTCTTCAACAATCTGCTTTAGATGTAATGAAGTACGGCAAAGGCAAAAGGAAGGCCAAGAAGTTGGCTTGAAGTTTGTTCGTAAGTTCTATTATGAAAAGGAGGAGGCATAATGTTTAAGCGTAAAAACGTTAAATAATGATTTAGCTGCGCTAGACGGTCGTAAGTTTTCTTTAGATAAAATTATGATTATCGCAAGCTTTTATCATCCTTGCGATTATTGCGATCGTTCCGGTTGCCTCCATTATCGTAAATGCTTTATTCGTAGATGGAAAACTAGCATTAGATAGTTTCTTCAAAGTTCTATTGAATAAAGAAAACATCGAGTGCGATGTGGAATACAATTACCATTGCATTCTGGGTAACAATTTTTCGGTACTATCATGGGCTTGTTCTATGCATGGTTACTTGGACGTAGTGATATTCCCTATGAAGGGATTCATGCGTGCATTGTTTAGTATTCCATACATGTTTCCCTCCATTCTTTGGAGCCATGGCTTGGGACTTATTGTTATCGGGTAGAGGTGGATATTTAAACAACTGGTTAATGACTACCTTCCACTTAACAAAGGCACCTATTAACATCAACTCCATCTGGGGAATTATCTTCGTTGAAGTTTCTTACTACTTCCCATTTGTATTCATGCAGGTAGTAAGTGCATTAGAGAGAATGGACCCAACACTAGAAGAATCTGCACGTATTGCTGGTGCTTCACAGGGATATGTTATTCGTAAGATTACATTACCACTTGTTAAGCCTGCAATTTCATCTGGTGCGTTATTGATTATGATTTCATCATTATCACACTTCGGTGTTCCTTCTATCTTAGGATTCTCACAGAACATCTACACATTACCAACACGTATCTTCCAGCTCATTAACCGTGCGGCTGGTGACTTCCAAGGTATTCGTGAAGCGACAATTCTATCAATCTTATTAGTTGTTGTTGTATCTGTAGCACTTGTATTACAGAAGGCTATCTTGAAGTCTGGAAGCTATGACATTATCAAGGGTAAGAGTATGCGTCCAACCGTAATTAAATTACGTTCCGCTAAGATTCCTCTCTTGATTATCTCTATCGTGACATTAGTTATCATCGTTGTTGTACCATTAGGAATGATCTTCTTAGTTGGTCTATTGAAGTCTTACGGTCTACCACTTGTTCCAAGTAACTTTGACTTCAGTAACTACACAAATATCTTATTCAACAACAAGATGGTTCGTGATGGTGTTTCAACTCCTTGATCCTAGCAGTAAGCTCAGGTATCTTTGCAATGTTACTAGGTGTAATGATTGCTTATGTAATCATCAAGATCAAGCCAAAGGGAAAAGGGTGCTTTGGAATTCTTAGCTACACTTCCATACTCTTTACCAGGTACAGTACTTGCAATCGGTGTCATTCTTGCATGGTCTGGTAAGATCTTTAAATATCAACCTATATAACACACTATGGATTATCTTCATTGCATATATTGCACGTTACTTGTCATTCTCTATGAACGCAGCTTCCGCTGCCTTAAGACAGGTACACCCATCCTTGGAAGAGGCTTCACGTTCTTGCGGTGCATCTCATACAGAATCCCTCAAGGATATTACACTTCCACTCATTCGTCCTGCGATGTTATCAGGCTTTCTTCCTAATCTTCTTGCCAGCAATGCGTGAATTAACAACAAGTTCACTCTTGTATGGACCATATACAAGAACATTAGGGTGTAGCTATCTACATGTTACGTAGTGATGGATATATTACACAGGCTTCAGCACTTGCAACTCTAACAATCTTATTGATCGTTGTTGTAAACTGGATTATCAACTTTATTACTAAAAGGAAAGAAAGGGCGTATAAAGTATGAATCAGATTGAATTAATTAATGTAAGAAAAGACTATACGACCAAAAACATTTAGGTACAGTCACAGCAGTGAAATAACTTTCAACCTAACAATCAAGAAGGGTGAATGTTTCTCGTTTCTTAGGTCCTTCTGGATGTGGTAAGACAACAACTTTACGTATGCTTGCAGGTTTTGAAGATTTAAGTGAAGGTGAAATTCGTTTAGAGGGTAAGGTTGTATCTAACAAGGCGAAGAACTTATACGTTCCACCTGAACACCGTAACTTAGGAATGGTGTTCCAGGCATTCGCTGTATGGCCACACTTAAACGTATTTGATAACGTTGCATTCCCATTACAAGTTCAAAAAAACGTCCAAAGGCAGAGATTGAGGAACGTGTAAATCTTGCGCTAAAACAGACGAACTTATTAGACCAAGCAAAGGTATTCCCATCTGATTTATCTGGTGGTGAACAGCAGAGAATTGCGTTAGCACGTTCTATCGTTGTTAACCCAGGTATCTTATTATTAGATGAGCCTTTATCTAACCTTGATCCAAAGTTAAGAGAGAGTATGCGTTTTGAAATCAAGCGTCTACAAAAGGAATACAACTTCACAATCGTATTCGTAACGCATGACCAATCAGAAGCCTTAGCGTTATCTGATCGTCTACTTGTTATGAACAAGGGTGAAATCATCCAAATCGGTACACCACAAGAACTCTATAACAAGCCAGTAAATTTATTCGTACATAACTTCTTAGGTGAATCTAACTTTACAAAGGTTGAGTATAGAGATGGCAAGGTATATGCCGATGGTGATACAACACAACCATTACCATGTGATATCAAACACATGGATAAAGCAGTGAAAGCTTGCGACTAGACCAAGTGAGATTGAAATCAATCATGAGTCTGGCATCAAGACAAAGATTACAAAGCGTATTATCTTATCTGAATATACAGAATACTATGTAAGTTTAGGTACACAGGAATTAAAGATTCAAGCACCACACCACCAAGTATTGGCAGTGGGTGATGAATGTTATATCCGTTTAGTAAACCCTGTATATTATGATGCGGAAGAACGTAATTTAACACACGCTGAATAAACATAAAAAGGAGTGAATTCACTCCTTTTTGTTGTATTTATCTACTGATATTTAATGCAAGTGCACCATAGATACCTGCTTTGTTACCAAGCTTTTGCTTGATGAATTTGTACACCATCAAAGCCTGGAATTACATATTTTTGATATGCTTTTTAATATTGTTAAATACATATTCTTGTTCAAGAATACCACCGCCAAGAATGAATAGTGGTACGTTATATACGTGTGTTAAAGAACATAAACCAATCGCAATCTGTTCAATCCAAGCATCTAAAACAGCTTTGATTTTCAGGCTCATCTAAGTGCTCAAATAGGATTCTTCCATTTGTAATGCATGGATTAACTTGTTGTGCATTTTTGATGAGTGCAGTTGTGGATGCTAGAGATTCGTAACTACCATCCCATGGTTTATTAACTGTTGATGATTGCAATATCATACCACCTAACATCACACCTGCAGATTTACCTGCACCATAGTATGGCTGACCATTTAGGGTATATACCTCCACCAATGCCAGTGCCATAGGTTAGACAGATGAAAATCTTTGTAGCCTTTGCCTCGCGCCGTATTGATTTTTCACCACGAGCAGCGGCGTATACATCATTTTCAACTGTGACTTTGACGTTGAATTCTTTTTCGAATATCTTCTTTACTTGCATGCCTGTATAACCTGGCATGTTTTCATTTGCATAGTGGATAGAACCATCATCGTTATTGACTTGTCCACAGGTGCTAATACCGATGCCATCACATGGCATGTATTGTTTGATAAATGCAATACAGCGGTCAATGACATCTTTTGCGCCTTGTTTTGGCTAGTGTTGGAATTTCTGCTTCTTGGACAAGTACTTCATCTTCGAAAGATACCAACTTTGATGTTTGTGCCACCAATATCTAGAGTAACAATCTTACGCATCAAGAGCCGCCTTAAACTTCTTTGTGATTTCGAGTGGTCTAGTGATTGCGGAACCTACAACAACAGCGTGTACACCAATATCCATCGCATGACGGCACTGTTCAGGTGTTGAGATATTTCCTTCCGCAATAACAGGTTTACCACACTGTTCTACAAGTGTCTTAATCATTCTGTATGGAGGTAGGCTGCAGCCCTTTGTGTACTCTGTATAGCCTGCCATTGTTGTGCCAATTAAGTCAAAACCAATCTCTGCCGCATGCATGCCTTCTTCAATGTTGGAACAATCTGCCATGAAATAACTGATCTGGATATTTTTTTCACGTACTGCCTTTGAAGAAGGTATCTAGGTCTAATTGACCAGGACGTGTACGCTTTGTGGCATCCATTGCGATGACTTCAACACCAATTTCTACTAACGCATCAACTTCTTTCATTGTTGGTGTGATGTATACATCTGGTGCATCTTCATAATCAATCTTTGATAATACCGATCACTGGTAAATCAACTGTCTTTTTTTAATCTCAATGATATCTTCTACGCTATTTGCACGGATTCCTTTAGAACCGCCTAAATATGCCGCATAAGCCATTCTGGACATGATGTAACTGCTGTGTAATGGCTCGCTAGGTAATGCTTGGCAAGAGACAATTAATTGTCCCTTGATTGCGTCTAAAATTTGTTTATTTTTTTCGTTCATATGTTTTTACTCCTGTTAGTTTCATTGTATACACTTCAAAGAGTATTTGACAATCTGTTCTTTTTGGGGCATAACTAAAAACAAATACAAGGACGGAAAATTATGGAAACTAAAATTCAATATGGCTCCAGAGAGCTAAAGGTTTTAAAAACCTATGATACTGTCATTGTCGGTGGAGGTAGTGCAGGTAGTTCTAGCAGGTTATACTTCAGCCAAGAATGGCTTTTTCTACATTAATCATTGATAAGGCAATTCGTCTTGGTGGTAGATGCTACAAACGCACTTGTAACACCGATGATGCGCTCGTTTTACAAATCATCATCAGAATTTCTACGATCTTGAAAATGAGATGAAGAAATATGGTGAAACACGTGACCAACACGGAACTGCCCAAAGATGGTTTTCTGCAGAGGCAATGGCAGATGCGTGGGAAAGTCTTTATACAAGCTGTGGTGGTGAGTTACTCTATGATGCGTCTGTTTGTGATGTAATTTCTAGAAGATCAAAAAGATTAAGTATGTTATCGCCAAATACGATTGAAGGCTTTAGTTGCGATTGGTGGAAGACAGTTCGTGGATGCCAGTGGTGATGCAGTGCTATCACGTTTATCTGGTGTAGAAGTATTGTGGTGATGAAGAGGGAAATAACCAGATTACTTCACTACGTTTTGAAGTTGGTGGTATCGATATTGAAAAATATCGTGAATATGTATTCTCACTAGATGATACTTACAGTATTCATCGTATCAAGGGTGACCAGTTTTGAATCAGCGATGGTAGCTGGCAAGAACTTTTGCGATGGAGCCACTATTCCGCAAAGGGTGTAGAGGCAGGTATCCTGATTCCACAGGATCTACACTATTTCCAAAACTTTACAATTCCTGATAAGACAGGGTGTAATGTCATTTAACTGTCCCTCACCTAGTGGATTTAAAGAACAATACACATGCGCTAGAGCGTTCTGCTGCTATCGTATATGGTCATCAGTGTATTCGTCGTCTTGTTCGTTTCTTGAAGGAAATGATGCCAGGCTTTTGAAAAACTGTTATTTGGTACAGGTAGCGAATATGCTAGGTGTACGCGAATCATGGCAGATTGTTGGTAAACTTTTGATGCATGAAGAAGACTATCCCAAGACAAGGCTAGATACGAAGATGCAGTAGCCCGTGGTGACTGGTATATCGATGTCCATTCCGCAAATAAGAGTTTGGTGCACCAGATTTCCTATCAACCAGGCGATTACTATGAAATTCCATATCGTGCAATGGTTACCAAATGAAGTGGAAAAACCTCGTTGTGGCAGGTAGATGTATCTCTACAACGTTCTTGATGCAGGCAAGTGTCAGAATTATTCCAACCTGCATTGATATGGGTGAAGCTGCAGGTATGGCAACAATACTAGCAAATCAAACAGACACTCCACTCAATGCACTAAATGGCAAAGATATCGCAGAAAAGCTGGGTGAATATCGTTAATCAAAATCAAGTACTCTATCGCTAGAGTACTTTTTTATGCAAAAGCAGAAAGCGTTTACAAATTCCTATTGCATTTCTTAAAAGTTAGGGTGTATTTTAGAAAGTACGATTTATTTCGGAGTCCGAATTAAAGGAGCTTGCATGGGGAAAACAGGGTTAAAAGACATTAAAAATCAGAATACCAATTTAATCATGCAACAGATCATGCAAGCAAGGAGTATCTCACGTATTGAACTTGCACAGGAAACGGGTTTATCACCAAGTACTGTTAGTTCAATTGTTGGAGATTTGCTAGGCAAAGGGGTATCATTGTAGAAACTGGCACACAGACAGTTGAAAAAGGGTAGAAGCCGCAAAGACTTATCTATCGCTGCAGATTTTGGTAGTGTTGCAGTATTTGAAATCAGTCGACGCTCAGTCTTCTTCTGTTTTATTCGATATGTGTCTAGAAACGCTTGTTTCGACATGCATTACGAAACATAGAGTAACAGGGTAATGACTTTGTTTGAATTATTGGTAGAAACTGTAAAGATATATGCAGACCATAACATTCTTGGGATTGGTCTTATTACTGCATGATGATGTACAGCCTAGTGATTTAAATACGATTTATGATACAGGATACGCATCTGCGACGATTAGTTTACAAGGTGCACTCAGTAGCCAGTTACATATTCCAATCAGTGAAGAAACATGCAGTAGCTTTTACAATCACAAATGCATTCAATGAAGAAACACTGCATGAAAATGTAAACTGTGCACATGTGATGGTTGGTGAAAAAGTATTTACAACGATTACAATCGATGGACAGAAAAGTTCCACTACGCTCTGAATTCTGTAAAGAACTATCATCAGAAAACTACAGGCACAAAGGAAGTTAATCATACTCAACACGTTATGTACGATGTTTGATATCGAAAAAGATCTTTCATGATGGGTACGGACTTTCAGTTCTATCAAAAACTCAAACTTCAAAAATAAACATGTGGAACTGATACAGGTCCACACAGAAGATACGGATACTTTATCACCACTTATGGCTGAGAAAGTAAGAAATGAATTGTTATTTGTTTAGGAACCAACGACAACAGTCGTGTTCATATAGGAAAGGGAATTTGAATATGCTTCAAGGTATTTTAATTATTTTTAGCCTTCGTTATCATCGCAGCATTGATGATGACAAAAAGATTCCTACATTACTAGCATTACCTTTAATGGCAGTTGTAATTCTGCTTGATTGCTGGTGTTCCAGCAATTGGTGTAAACGCTGATGGTGTAGCAATCGGATGGTTGCAGGCAGTTCTAGAAGCTGGAACTGTTCGTATGGGCGCAGCTATCATGGCGGTTATTTTCGGTTCATGGTTAGGTCAATTAATGAACAAGACAGGTATTACAGAAAATATCATTAAGAAATCCGCCGAATTAGGTGGCGATAAGCCATTAGTTGTAACACTGATTCTCTGTGTTGCGGTAGCATTACTCTTCACAACATTAAGTGGACTTGGCTCCATCATCATGGTTGGTTCTATCGTATTACCAATCTTGATTTCTATCGGTGTTCCCTGCTTTATCAGCAGCATCAATCTTCTTAATGTCATTCACAACAGGTTTAACATTCAACATCGCTAACTGGAAGATGTTTGCAGGTATCTTCTCACTTGAAATCGATCAGATTCGTAACTTTGAGATTTACCTCATGGCAGCTACAGCAGTAGCTACATTAATCTTGATCTTCGTTGAATTTAAGAAGAACGGTATCAAGTTTGCATTCTCAGCTCCAGCCTAAGCAAGAAGCTAAAGACAACACAACTAACTGGTGTTAGAGGTGGACTAGCAATGTTAACACCATTAATCCCAATCGTACTTGTTGCAGGTCTTAAGGTTCCAGTTTGCCCTGCATTCATGGTTGGTATTGCATGGGCATTACTATTCACATCAACATCTTTCGCAAAAGGCAATGAACACACTTACAAAGACATGCTATGACGGTATCACAGATGCTGGTCCAGCAGTGATCTTGATGGTAGGTATCGGTATCCTTTACTTAGCAGTTACACACCCAATGGTAAAAGAAGTTCTCAATCCATTCTTATTAGCTGTAACACCTAAGTCTATGGTTACATACGTCCTATTCTTCTCACTATTAGCGCCTTTAGCACTTTACCGTGGACCAATGAACTTATTCGGTTTAGGTTCTGGTATTGCAGCGTTAATTATTGGTTTAGGAACATTATCTCCACTAGCAGTTATGGGTGCATTCTTATCTGCTGAACGTATCCAGGGTTGTGGTGACCAACAAATACACAGAACGTTTGGACAGCAAACTTCTGTGAAGTAGATGTCAACAGCATTACACGTAAATTACTACCTTACCTATGGGTAATCGCAGTATTTGGTGTAGTATTATCAGCCGTATTATTTTTCAATTAAATAAAACTGAAGGGTGCTTATTCTTTAAGTACCCTCAGTTATTTAAAATGAGTACAAGTTTAACTTGTGTTGATTTTAGATAGTCATTTGAGGAGGGTATATGAAAGTTCGTATTGGTATTGACGTAGGTGGTACATTTACAGATGCAGTTGCAATTAACAACGAAACATATGAGTTGATTGGAACAGTTAAGATTCCTACAACACACTTTGCACCTGAAGGTGTAGCAGCAGGTATCGTTCAAGTATTACACAAGATTATGGGAAGAATATAACATTCAACCAGATGATGTTGTATTTATTGCTCATGGTACAACCCAGGCAACAAATGCCTTACTAGAAGGAGACGTTGTTAAGGTAGGTGTTGTAACACTTGGTAAAGGTTTACAAGGTGCTAAATCAAAGAGTGATACAACAATCGATAATATCGAATTAGCAAAAGGAAAGTATCTCTACTCTGAAAATGAGTTTGTAGATACTTCTGATACATCAAAGATTGATGAGGCAATTATCAATGCAATCAAATCTCTACAAGAAAAGGGATGTAAGAGTATCGTAGCAGCTGAAGCGTTCTCTGTTGATGATCCCACAAATGAAAATTTAGTAATCAAAGCATTGTACAGAACAGAATATTCCATCAACTGCGACAAACGATATTTCAAAGTTATATGGCTTAAAGATTAGAACACGTACAGCAGTTGTAAACGCTAGTATCATGCCTAAGATGTTAGAAGCTGCCACAATGACAGATGAATCTATCAAGAAGGCAAACATTAAAGAATCCCCTCATGGTTATGCGTTGTGATGGTGGTGTTATGACGGTTGAGGAAGTAAGAAATCGTCCAATCCTAACAATCCTATCAGGACCAGCAGCTGGTGTTGCTGGGTGCTTTGATGTATGAGAAATTAACAGATGGTATCTTCTTTGAAGTAGGTGGAACATCAACAGATATCTCATGCGTAAAAGATGGTAAGGTTATGATCAAGTACGCTGAAGTTGGTGGACATAAGACATACTTTAAATTCTCTTGATGTACGTACCGTAGGTATCGGTGGTGGATCAATGGTGGAAATTAAAGATGGTAAAGCTGTTAATATCGGTCCAAGATCTGCACATATCGCAAACCTTGAATATGAAGTATATACAGATCCAAGTTTAATTGTTGATCCTGTATTAAAGACAATTCAACCAATGAATGGTGACCCTGAGTATGCATACATTGAATGTAGTAATGGTACAAAGGTATCTCTAACAATGGCAGGTGCCGCAAACATTGCAGGTTATGTACATCCAGAAGACTATGCATATGGTAAATGTAGAGGCTGCACGTAAAAGCATGGCAAACCACTGGCAGATAACATGGGCTTATCTGTAGAAGAAAACTGCGAAGAAGGTAATGGCATATGCAGCAGAAAAGAATGGCAAGGTAGTCAAAGATTTAATGCATGACTATCAGATGGATCCACGTACAACATTGTTTCGTTGGAGGTGGAGGAGGTGCAGCCAGTGTTGTACCACATCTAGCTGAGACAATGAACCACCAGTTCAAGATTGCAAAAGAACGCTCCAGTTATCTCAACAATCGAGTGTGCACTAGCGATGGTTCGTGATATGGTGGAACGTTCCGTATCCAATCCAACTGAAGAAGATATCATCAGTGTACGTCGTGAAGCAGAACTTAAAAGCAATTCAAAAATGGTGCATCACCAGATACAGTTGAAGTATCTGTTGAAGTAGATACACAACGTAATATCATTCGTGCAATCGCAGTAGGTGCTACTAGAATTACGTAGTAAAAGATCGTCTCAAGAAACAACTTACTAAAGAAGAGTTACTCGATACAGTTGCGCATAACTTAGATGTTGATAAATCAACATTAGAAATTTCTGCAGAAAATGGCAGTATGTACGCAGTACAAGCAACCATTACAGAAAAGAAAACTCTTTGGCATTGTTAAGAAGACAACAAAACCACTACGTTTAATTGATGATGAAGGTGTTATTCGTCTACAGAAGAAGAATGCATGGTCACGTCAATCTTCAGCCGCAAGCTGGCAAGCAGATGTGGATTGGATGATTGAAGAACTAACGGAATATAACGATGGTGGCGCAAACCTACCAAACCTATATATTGTATTAGGAAAGCGTGTTATCGACTTATCTGGTTTACAGAACGCAGAGCAGATTAAAGTCAATCGGTGGTGTTGAATTAAGCGGTATCGCGGCTGACACAAAACTGATTGTAATTGCGACAAAGAGAGTTGATGGCTAATATGCCAGGATTTACATATCCCTTTCCCAACCAAAAGATCTTGGTATCAAGAACTCACTTATGATTATTGTTATAACAAGATTAAGGAAGAAGATAAGGAGCGCATCGTAGATGAGGCTTGGAAAAAGGGTGAGGAAACCGCAAAAGGAAGTATTCGTAAAAAGTTTAATGGTAGCTATGACTTTTCGCAAGATCTGTGCACAGAATCAGGACTACAGTTAAATGATAAAGATACCGACTACGTTGTTGGTAACCAAAGATACTTTAGTGATTATGTATCCGGAACTAATCAGATTAACCTCTACCTAAAAGTCTATTGCAAAAGTGGGCAGAAGAGAATCAGTTATCTATGGATGATGCAATCAACCTCATCCTTAGCTACTGAATATTTTCCACTTCATGGAGATGAATGTGATAGGGCAGCTCAGTAAATCCTACGAAGTGCCAATGTTAGTAATCGGCAAATTCAAAGCTAGGTAAAACAGGTATCCATGCATTATCCGAAATCGATGCACATGGATTTGCCCATCAGTATTATCTTTTAGCAACTCAAATAAACATTAAAAGCAGGTACAAATCCTGCTTTATTTATAAGTGCATGCATGTTAAATTCTATTATAGAATTAGACTTTGATATTTATTTGATAGTATTTTTGAAGCACCCAATATCAATAATAATTTTACCTTTTCGTAGTTTGATCATTCCTTCTGATTTCATGATATCCAAGTATCTATACAATGATCGAAGGTTTATGTGGAGAAAGTCTGCTAACTCACTTCTTCCTCAATGGACAAATATATGGAATTGAATCACAAGATTTTAGGTATAGATAGTAACCAACTATATCTTCTCTTTTTGGGAAAGTACTTTGTGTTTCAGCGTGCTCCATTGCATGAGTAGTTACCTTGCTAAAATTTTCAGTATTGTAAAACTTATTTCAAAGCTAGACGATAGTATTTTCATAAAATTCACTGTTATGAAGTTTTAAAACATAACAGTCTGTTTTTGCTATAACAAATCCAGTATATTCTTTTTCTCAGTTAAATATCTCAGTAATCCTCAGACAATCAATCGCATTTACTTCATCAATTGTATTATTGATATTCCATTCAATATCATTAGTACTACACCTTCACCACTTAATAAAAATATAAATATAATCTGCAGGTTGACCTTGCGTTATGATTGTTTTTTTCCTTTTTATCTGGAAGATATATGTTTCGTGCAGTAATTCTGTTAGTTGGTAAATTGTTTTTGAGGTAAGTCGGTTAACGGATTGTTTAAGAAAAATTATATTGAATGCATGTTTTAAGTTTTTATTTATCATAATTGAAGTTTATCAAAAAGAAACTGACAACTGTCATTTTCTTTTTATATTTCTTTTCGATATCACTGAAGGTACAAGTAAATTTTTACGGAATGCTACTAGAGGTGATTACATCCATAGATAAAGATTAGGAGGATATATGACTATGGAAACAACAAAAAGTATTCTATTAAAAGACGATTTTTACAATGCAGGCAATTTTATCATTCCAGTATGTGTTGCTGTCAATTTTGTAGGTGGACAACTTGCTGGACTATTAAAGTTACCAATGTATTTAGATACTATTGGAACAATTTTTGCATCATTATTATGCGGTCCATGGCTGGTGCTGTAGCTGGTGGTTTAACAATGTTGTAACTGGAATAGCAAATCCAACTAATTTTGCGTTTATCCCAGTAAATATTATTGCAGGTTTAGTAACTGGTTTCTTGGCAAGATATGTTTAACAAGACATGGAAGTGGTTACTATCTATGTTTATTATGGCTTGGGTATCTATTATTGTTTCTGCACCAATTGTGTTCTTGTATACGGTGGAGTAACAGGTGGAGGAACTCTTTAATTACAGCAGCAGCTTTCGGCAGCAGGTGCAAATATTTGGACGGCATTCTTTGGAACAGAAGGTGTTTTCCAAGTATTAGATAGAATTATCTCATTCTTAATTTGTTGGGCAGTTATTAAAGTGATTCCTACTAGAAAACCTAATTAAATTCTAGCCTTGGTGAGTTATACATTAAAAAGAAATAGCAAATAGTCACTCTATGTGCTCCATATTGAAAGGCAAGTATGGAAAAAGACATTTGTAGAACAAATACAGATTAACAAATCAAATAAAATCTGTGGCTTTACATCCAAAAACAAAATTAGTCATTTTAATATCCTATTCAATCTGCTCATTTATTTTCATGACACTGAATTTGACTAATTTAGATATTCCGATTCTAGTTATACCATGGTTTTTGTATTGCCTATTTTGGCATTGCTGAGTGGTAGTATTAAAAACAATTTTTAAAAAGGATTTAAGGTTATATTTACGGTATCCATGATTGTATTTCTAGTACAGTTATTCCTAATACTGTGCGGGGCAGAGTTGTGGAGATCTCTACTTTTGAGTATATATCAAGGTGGTTTGAAAATCAGCTATCAATCTGACATCTCATGATTACTAATATTGCAGGAATATTTTTATGGTATTTCCAGACTACAACTAATCAAGAAATATCCAGAGCTTTAGAAGAATCCGGAATGAATTATAAAGCTGCTTTTTGTCTTTCACCTCATCACTGAAAATGATAGATGTATTAGGAAAGAATAGTAGGACTATCATGAATGCTCAACAAGCACGTGGCGTTGGAAACCGAGGGAAACCTATTAGTAAGAGCAAAAGCATTTTTCCCTTCAATGGTTCCTTTAATCCTGGAGCAGTTATTAATGCAGATGAAAAAGCGTTAACTTTAGAAGCAAGAGGATTTAACTATCAATGTAAGAAAACAAGGTTATTTAATTTTGAAAAATCTGGTTGGGGAAAAAGCAGGTAACATTAATCAGTATCGGTATAACAATAATTGTTTTAGGATGGAGAATTTTATGGCAGATCATGTAATCGAGTGCAAGAATATTACATACTTATCCTATTTCAGATGAACCGGCACTCAAAAATTTAAGTCTTAATATCGAAAGAGGAAAGTTTTATGGAATAATCGGAAATAATGGTTCTGGAAAATCTACCCTATGCGCAATATTGAGAGGGTTTGCTCCTGCATATTTTGTAAAGGGAAATTAGATGGTGAAGTGATATTTAATGGGAAAGATATTAGTCATATATGGGTATGAGCTATCTAAAATGATAGGCTATGTTTTCCAAAAATCCATTTACACAAATCAGCGGAATAAAAGAAACTGTTTTGAAGAGATTGCATATGGGCTCATCCCGGAACACCAGTAGAAGAAATTGAGAAACGTGTTATTGAAGTAAATGAAGTTAACTAATACTGAAGAGTTAGCAATGAAGAATCCGTATGAGTTTTCTGGTGGTCAAATGCAGAGAGTTGCATTAGCGTCGGTAATTGTACCAAATCCAGATGTTCTAATTATCGATGAGCCAACAAGCCAACTGGACCCACAAGGTACTGAGAGTGTTTTTGAAATAATAAGAAAATTAAAGGAACAGAAGAAAACAATTATATTAGTTGAACACAAAATAGATTTAATAGGAATTTACAGATTATGTAATCATTCTTAAAGATGGCGAAGTTCTTAAAGAAGGTGATACAAATTTGTATTAACTGATATATCGTTATTAGAGCATGGAATTGGCAACTCCACAAGTCACTCAGTTAGCTATTCAATTGAAAGAAAATGGTTTTGCCAATCAATTCAATAAGTGTTACTGAAGATAGTTTGGTCGCCATTCTTAAGAATTTACTAGGTGAAAGGGGATAGAAATGCAGGACATTAATTTGAAGGATGTGTATTGCTATCCAAATGGATTTTGCGCAGTTGATAATATCAATATTGAAATTGGGAAAGGTGAGAATGTTGTTATTGTTACCAAAAATGGTGCTGGCAAAACTACAACAGTAAAATGATGAATGGGTTATTAAAACCCCTCGTCTGAAATGTGCTGGTTGGAAATAAAAATACTAAGGATTATACAACTGCACAGATTTCCGTCATGTTGGATATGTATTTCAGAAATCCGGATGACCAGATTTTTCACTCCACAGTCGAATTAGAAATAAGATATGGTCCCGCAACAATGGGATTATCAAAGGAGATTGAAAATCAGAGGGTTGAAAAGAGCATTACAGATGACGGGTCTAACTAAGCATCGAGATGAAAACCCATATAATCTACCACTATCTATACGTAAATTTGTTACAATTGCTGCAATTATAGCAATGGATACAGATGATGATATGACGAACCTACAGCAGGTGACAAGATTTAGAAGGGACACAGCAGTTAATTAAAGTAATCAATACTTTACATGAAGAGGGAAAGACATTGATTACTATTTCATGATATGGAGTTTGCAGCTAATAATTTTGAAAAATAATAGTAATGGCTAATAAAAAGTGGTTAAGATTGGAAAAGCCAGAAGATATATTCTACGATTTTACAACCTTAAATCAAGCAATGCTTACAACCATATGTATGTAGAATAGTTTCAAAACTAGGTGTAGAGTCTAAAAGCAATTAGTCTAAATGATGCAACACAAGCTATCTTAGAGAGATGGAAGAAGAATGCAAAATAGAAGATTTATTTTTGGGTTTGTTGCATTTGGATTATATTTTTTGACTGGGGCTGCTTGTATTGTCGTCGGTAGTGGATTATCACATTTTGCCGATAAGTTTGGAACTGATATTAAAAACAATAGTACTTGGGTCCTTATATTCACTAGGAGGGTAGGGCACTGTATATTTGACAGGAAAACTTGTAGAGAAGATAGGCTCACTTAAAGTCACAATATTGGGAATATGGTTAATGGGAATTTATTTGACTGGTATTGCATATACACATTCGTTTTGACTGTGCACTCGTGTTTGCCTATATAGGTGGAGTAGGTATGGGAGCTCAAGATACTGTATGTCCGTTATTTTTAAGCGTAGCTTTTCCAGATAATTACGCAGGATCATTGAGTGCTGGTCAGGGATTATTTGGTTTAGGAGGATTTATTACACCTTTTTAACGGGTGTTATGTTAATGAATAAAACTACCATTCTATTTTTGCATATTATATGTTACTTATTTTTGCAGTAATTATATTTATTTTTGTTTTATATCAGAAAAATAATTAATACAACATTTGATCAAAATAGAATTTAACAGTTTCTGAAGAGACACAAATTAAACCATTATATACAAAAGAATAAAGTTATAGCTTTTTGTTGCTATATTGTTGGCTGCTGCAACATATAGTACTACTGTAAATACAGTTGGGCTTTATAACCACATTTGCAGAATATCAAGGGTTTACAAGTGCAAATGCAGTATTTTTACTAACTGTATATAACATTGGCTCGGTTATAGGTTCCTTGATATTCATATTGATTTTAAAGAGAGTTTCTGCAGTTAATGTTTTAATTGTAAATAATATTTTATCAATTGCTATTTTTGCGGTTTTAGAGTGTCTAAAAGATCCAGCAATTTATTTTATCTCTTTTTCTGCAGGATTTTTGCATAGGGTGTACTTCTTTAGTTTAATCGTGGAAATTACAACAAGAATAGGATACGAACATATAAGTGTTGCAGGTGCATACGTAGCAGTTGCAGGCGGTTTTTCAGATGTGCTCACCCAATTGTTACAGGACTTATTGTTGGAATATTTGTGTTGCATCAATTTACAGGCATGCATTCATCACAATAATTATTGGCAACTATATTAGCTATCATAGTTCGAATATATACATATGAAAGTGGAGGTACTTATGTCAATTCAAAGTAAAGAAGTGTTAAATGAAAAAGGTCATCAATACCATATTTGTGTAGAAAAAGGGCAGATAGGAAAATATGTTCTTCTTCCGTGAGATCCAGGTAGAACAGACCTGATTGCAAGATTTTTAGATAATCCTAAGCTGGTCGCACATAATCGGGGAACATAAAACATGGACTGGATACTTAGATGGAGAAATGGTATCGTTACATAGTACAGGAATGGGTGGTCCATCGGCAGCAATTTGTTTGGAAGAGTTAATACATGCCGGTGCTGGAAACATTTATCCGTGTTGGTACATGTGGAAGAATTTGTGAAGAAAGTTATAACAAAAATATGAAGGTGTTGTGATTACTGGTGCAATTCGTCATGAAGGGACAACAGTTCAGTATATACCAATTGAATATCCCGCAATGGCTGATCGACATGTCACAGAAGCTTTAGTTCAATCAGCAGAAGAACAGGGATTTTGCTTTGCAGAAGGTGTAGCACAATGCAAAGATTCATTTTATGGACAACATGATCCTGATAGTATGCCAAATGGATTTATGCTGAAATCATATTGGGAAGCATGGGAAAAAGCAGGTGTAATGGCTTCAGAAATGGAAAGCGCAACAGTGTTTATTGTTTCTGCAATACGTGGAAGAGAGCGGGCGCATTAATGGCTTATGAGCATATGAATGAAAATACAATTAAGACAGCAATAGGAGCAATAAAAAAATTGATCAAGTCAGATAGAATGCAAAGCGAGAAATAGCATTATGAAACAGAAAATTATTATTGATACAGATTGTGGTTCGGACGATGCGATGGCTATAGCCATGGCAATGAATGATACTAAGTATGAAGTGATTATGTTTTCTACTGTTGCAGGAAATGTAACATTGGATCAAGCAACTGATAATACGTTGCTCATATTAGAAAAAGTCAATACATACTCTTCCACCAGTATATAAAGGCTGTGCGACGATGCTGAATAAACAGTTGTTTTATGCATATGAGACGCATGGGAATGATGGGATGGGCGATTATGATATAAGCTACATATCTAAAGTGTAATGAAGAAAAATGGAATTTTGAAAATGCTTGAGTTTTTGGAAAGAGAACCAAATAAAAACAATTGATATTATTGCTTTTGGGACCTTTAACCAATATAGCGGTTGCTTTCAAACTAAATCCAGACTCCATGAATCGTGCAAGAAATATATATGTTATGGGAACATCAGGACTAGGTGTTGGAACATGTTTCTCCGGTAGCAGAATTTAATGTATGGCAAGATCCCGAAGCTGCTAAAGCAGTTGTAGAAGCAGTGATTCCCAAATTTGTATTTTATCGGATGGGATGCATGTCTAGATGATAACATGCTAGATAAAGATGATATTGAAAAATTTATACTAGTGGTGATCTAGGAAGATTTGTAATTGAAATCAATAGAAAAACTATTAGAAATTAATTACGGACGTTTTTCAGGAAAAATTTTAGATATGGCAGATCCTGCGGCAATGGCGGCAGCGTTACACCCTGAGTGTATTGATAAGTGCAAAAATATTACTGTGAAGTAGATACATCAAAGGGGCTGAGGAAGGTGGTGTCCTGATTGATGTAAATGAATTTTCAGGTAAAGAGCCAAAATGCATATATAATAAGTCATTTGATTCCAAGCGAGTATAAGAATTACCTGTTTAAAACATTATGTAAATAAAGGATATATACAAATTATTTCTAAATTTAGAAAGTTAAATTTTAGAGAAAATAATATTCTTAACCATCTATACAAGAAACAAAGTTGCAATTATATTGTTGCAACTTTTTGTAATTTAATCAAACATGCAAAATAGCATTAAATAGTATTAAGGAGAACAGTATATGGAACTATCAAAAGTAACAATGATATTACGTGGATATAATGTAGAAACAAGTAAGAAAAAGTTGCGGAAGTATTATTACATGCAAAATATGTAAGAAATATGGAAATAACTTTAAATACTGATAATGCATATGAAATTATTCGAATAATATCAGATGAATTTCAAGGAAAGTTAATATAGGGCTGGAACAGTCCAAACTTATGATGAACTTAAAAAGCAGTAGATGCAGGTGCAAAATTTGTTCTTTCGCCAAGACAGATGACAGAGGACATGCTTGCATATTGTAAGGAAAGGGGTATAGTCAGTGTGCCGTGGTCATTTACGCTTCTGAAATTGCAGGACCAGTTTGCGATGGGGGCGGACATTGTTAAAATTTTTCCAGCTAACGAACTAAGTTTGAAGTATGCAAAGAAAGTCTGTAGAGCCAATGGAGATCTTAAATTAATGGCTGTTGGTGGAATCAATAGAGGAAATGTAAGGAAGCTTTAGATTCTGGATAAATATGTTGGTACTGCAGGAGGGCTATTTCCTAAAGAACAAATATTACAGATGGATAAAGAGAAGATGCTTATTAGTCTGAAGGAGTTTGAAGCTGAACTAGATTAAGGAGAGCCATGAAGGATATACAGAAAAGAAGAAAATTAATAATCGACTTGCTGATTAATGCAGAAGATTACTTAACAGTAAAGAAGATATCATCTCTTTTTAGGTGTATCTGAAAGAACGGTACATAATGATTTGGATTATCTACAGGACAAGTATGAAATTATTAAGAAAAGTGGAGTAGGTATTAGGTTAGTATCAAATACAATCTAATCGATACAGAAATAACTTTAGATGGTAGACGGTTAGGATATTATAAAATTAATCTTAGAAGGAAGAACAGTCACGATAAATGAGCTTAAAAGAACAGTATTATGTATCTCAAAGTTCAATATTAAATGATTTAAGATGGATAAGGAATAATTTTCTAAAATCTTATAATGCAAATCTTTTTAGTTCTGAAAAAGGTACGAAAGTTATTTGCTCTGAAAACGAAAGAATTAAAATATTGGTTTCGTATAGTAATTTAGCGATTAACTTAGATCAAACAATATTTCAAAAAGAGGAAATTATAAGAAAGTTTTCTTTTGATCTATCCTGAAAATATTTGTGAAACATGCTGGCAGTGTTATTGAAATCTGTTTAGAAATGAGCACTTCACAGAAAGCAGAGTATTACTTATAAAATGTCTATAGATTTCTACTTTGCACTAATCTTTAGATTGCAATTAGGAAATCACCTAGTGGTCGAAAAATAAAAATGAATTTTGGCATACTATGCAAGTTATGGAACTGACAAATTATCTTCTGGCTCGCGATGTCTATAATTTAATAAATGAAAATTTAGATACTAAGGTGAAACCTACTGAAGAGGATGTCTTATACCCATCGATGCTATTACGAGCAAAATAAAAATTCGTTTTTGAAATCGACAAATGGGATAGATGATTATTCTAAGCAATTTGCATCTAGTCTGATTGATAAAATGTCGGAAGTTCTAGGATAGATTTAACTGGTAATTTGCAATTGGTTGAAATGATTTGTTCGCACTTTGTAAATGCAATGTCTCGAAAGAATCAAAATAAAAGTTAAACTAGAAAAATCCAATGCTACAAATTATTAAGCAGGAATACCAAGCAATGTTTGAGTTGGTATGGTTAATAGTTGATGCAATAGATCATGATGTTTCAAAAATATTAGTGAAGATGAAATAGGTTTTTAATGCTATATTTCCAGAATGAAATGGAAAAGAACAAGAAAAGTAAAAATAATTGTTGTTTGTCCGAATGGGATAGTCGCATCTAATCTTTATTGCATCTAAGATAAGAGAATTTCTTCCACCTATGGATATTATCGAAGTAACATCCATTGACAAAATTTCAAAAATGATATTTCAGGGTATTCATTTATCGTTTCGACTACGCATTAGATGAACAGGTAATTCCTATCATTCAAGTTTCAAATGCTATTAACAATTCAAGATATTAATAATATCAAAGATATGTATGAGGGCATTAGTGAATGTAAAAAGCATTAATACAATTGTTAGTCAATCTAAAAACTAAATATTTGTCCGAAGGAGATATATTTTGGAGTAAACCTCTAACTAGGAAAATGTAATTCATGAGGTATGCAAAAATTATTAGCTAGTGGAAAGTAAAAATGGTTTTTAGTGAATTGGTTCTTAATCGAGAGAAGATATCTTCTACAAGTATATCAACAGGTGGTAATTCACATGCATCTTGTAAATATGTAAATGAGACACTGTTTTGCATTATATGCAAGTAGTAAAACCTCATTGATTGGGGAGATTACTCAGTAAAAGTGATTATTTTCTTTGCTTTAGCAGAGCCGGATATGCCTAACTCAAGGAGAATTCTTACAGAGGCATTTAATTTTTATTAGAGAACAAAATGTTGTTGATACATTAGCAAATGTGAGTTCAAGGGACAAATTAATAGATTTGATATATTTTGGAGGATGATTGATGAGAAATTAATTTTTACAGGATTGAGTATACAGACATCTTTACTCAATTTCTGTTATAAGAAATTAAAAAGAGTTGGATTATATATCGATATTTCAGAATTTGCGGATGAAATAAAAGAGAAGAGATTATGCCAACATCCGTTGGTTTTTGGAGTAGCGATTCTCGCGGTAGATGTACAGCTGTTAAACGTACTATTCATTGTATTCATTAAATCTAGTGAGCCATTTTGGAATAGTGATGATTCTGAAAAGTCTGATTTAATCTTCATGATTGGTGTACCTGAGGGAGACAATGCAGGCAATATGCACTTGCGCATACTTTTCCTCCCATTAGTAAGAAGCTGATGCATGATGAATTTAGGATGCTCTCAAGAAATGGTACAGATAAGGAAGTATATCAATTATTAAATGAAATTGATCAAACAACAACGGGAGGATGTAACAAATGAAAATTATTGGTATTACAGCATGTCCAACAGGGATTGTGCACACATACATGGCGCAAGAGTGCTTGGAAAAAGAAATTAAAAAGAGGCATCGATGTAAAAATAGAAACACAAGGTGGCCTTTGGAATTGAAAATGAATTAATACTAGAGGATGATGTAGCTTCAGCTGATGTTGTTATTCTTGCAGTTAGTGTAGTAATTCGAAGGTGAGGAAAGATTTGAAGGAGAAGATTATCAACACAGATGTAAACGAGGTAATTTCAAATACCGCAGGTTTGATAGACCGCAGTTGAACTAGCGAAAGGGGAACAATGAAGCAGGTATTAAAAGATGTTCAAAAAGGCATTACTAAGTGGCGTATCATTCATGATGCCAATCGTTGTGGCTGGAGGTGTTATACTGGCTGTATCGTTATTAGAGCAGAGCAAACAGCTAAAGGGCTTGTTCCAGCAAATGATATATTAAAATTTTTAAATACTCTAGGTAAAGCGGAATGGCAATGATGATTCCGGTTTTCTGCACACATTGCATATTCTATGGCTGGCAAACCAGGTTTAACTCCAGGCTTTTATTTTAGGTTTCATGGCATAATGCCGTTAGCATTAATGGTACAGATGTAAAAACTGGCTTCTTGGGAGCAATGATTTTGGGTATCTTAAGTGGCTATGCGTAGTTAAGTGGATGAAGTCGTGGAATGTTGGAAAACTCACCCGCTCAGTGATGCTCATTATCATTATCCCAGTACTTACCGTTTTGGGACTAGGACTAATTTATTATTTTGTAATTGGATACCCAATTGCAATTCTGGTAAATGCATTATTACTTTATGACAGGACTATCAACTACAAATGCAATTGGTTTAGTATATTGATGGGTGCAGTTGCTGAGATTGATTTTGGTGGACCAGTGACAAAGACGGTATCTATGTTCACATTACTTTAATCAATGAAGGCGTATTCTAAATAAAATGGAATTTTCTGTGTATTAGTAGCAGTTCCTCCTATTGGCATTTTCTTGGCTACTATTCTTTTCAAAAAGAAATTTAATGAAGAGGATAGGATACGTCAAAAGCTGTTGGTATCTATGGGATGCTTAGGAATCACAGAAGGAGCAATTCCTTATGCATTAAAAAGATCCAAAGTCTGCATATCCAGCAACAATTATTGGTGGTATTGTTGGTGCAATTATTGCTTTATTTGGCAGTTGAATGCCCAGTGCCACATGGTGGATTTATTGTCTTGCCAGTTGTCTTCAGGACGAATCTTATTTTGTAGTTGCTATTTTTAGTTGGCTCTCAGCAACTGCTGTAGTTCTTGGATTACTACGCAGATGCTAGCAGAAAATACAGGAATCAAAATAATTAAAAACTCTTCACCCAACTTATACTGATGCTACCTACTCAAAAGTATTACTTGAAAGCAGGTAGTTTTTATATTGTTGTCATCGCATGTAAGATATCATCTATACTAAAAGTAAGTTATAGAGGTACTAATGATGGAAAATAAAAGAAGAGAAAAGTATGTTTCAAGAAGCTCGTATGAAGTTGAAACTAACACGAAATAAAGTTGCAGACTTTATCAGATGGTTTTTTCAATGAGAGTCGTCTGGAGAAGATTGAAACTGGTAAGCTTTGAAATTCATCCTGAAGAAGTTGTGAAGCTTGCTGGAAATCTATAAGGATAAAGAGTTATGTAGTACATTCTGTGCAACGGAATGCCCAGTTGGAACTCAAGCGCGGAATGAAGGTTGTCAAAGAGAAGAACTTATCTCAGATTGTATTGAGATGCTTACGACTTTTGCAGTCTTTTAGATGAAAAAGAAAGTAAGATTAATTGAAAATGACAGTGGATGGGAAAAATGATGATAAGGAAATCCATGATTTTAAAATTATTCAAGATCAACTGGGAAAACAAATGGAGTGAAATCAATCCACCTTTGGAGCTGTGATTGATACATGTTGATGACTAGCATTTTGTAATAATCGCTATAGAGTGGTTTTTCGTAATATTCTGAAAAATGGGAAATGAATGTTACGAGATATAATTCATATATAGAATAAGGGGGATGAAATAATGAACATACAGAAGAACCCACAGTTTCATCAGTTTGGGTAGAATGAAGTTTCATCAAGAAAAATTTAAAGAATAATACTGCGATGGGTTACGTGATTGGAATTATTGTTACACTTGTTATCGCGTGTTGGATTCTACTTTTCTTGCCAGCAATCAATTTAAAGAGTATTCACTCTGGGCATTCTATTAGAGTTGGTGCAGTATACCTTATCGTACAGGCACTAGTGATTCTGTCGCGCAAAGAAAAGGAGAATCTATAGGGATTGCGCTTGTGGAATGTATTCTCTTGTATGCATGGTGCTAGGTAGTATTACTAGTATGCGTTTATTTCATGCGAAAGAATATTCATCCATCTTAAAAAGTAGATGAAGGAAGTACGGAAGATATTCCATCTGTTAGTGGAACAAGCTCCATTGGTGTTAATGGATACCGCAAGTGCTGAGAAAAACCTCGGTGATCGTAAGATTGGTTCCTTGAGTGATGTTGTTTCACAGTTTAATGTTGGTGAGTATATGCAAATTGATTACCAAAATAGTCCAACTCAAGGTAGCACCTTTACAATATGATGGATTCTTTAAATGGTTTGGAAACCATGAAAATGGCATTCCAGGTTATGTAAAAGTAAACCAGTTACGATGGATGCAGAATATGTTTCAATGACAAGTAAGATGAAGTATGTGCCTAGTGCTTACTTCAATGAGAATTTAGAAAGACATATTCGTTTTACATATCCAACAACGATGTTTCTACAAATCTTCATTTTGAAATTGATGAAGAAGGTAATCTTGGTATATCGCTTTCTACTTATACAAATAGTATTTCTCTTTTGGTGGTAAGAAGATTACAGGTGCTATCTTAGTTAATCCAATTGATGGCACAATGACAAAGCTTGATGTGAAAGATGTTCCTCGTTGGGCAGATATTATTTACCCAGGAAATCTTATCGTAGATCAGTATAACGACTTTGCTAAATTACACTCGTGGATTCTTGAATAGTATGGGACCAAATTGATTGTAGACAGACCACAACTGTAGAAATTAAGAATGAAGATGGTGATAAGAGTTATCGTACAGACTACGGATATATCGCAAAAGATGGAGATATCTGGATTTATACGGGTGTAACCTCTGTAAATGGTGATTCTAGTAATATCGGATTTATCATGGCAAATGAACGTACATCCGAGACAAAGTTCATTTTAGCTTCTGGTGCAGATGAAGGTAGTGGTATGCATTCAGCTGAAGGTGAAGTACAAGAGAAGGGATATCACGCATCTTTCCCATCATTAATTAATGTAGATGGTACACCAACATATATTATGGTGTTAAAAGGATGATAATGGTTTGGTGAAAATGTATGCTTGTGTCAATGTTGAGCAATATAATATGGTTGTGACAGCATATAACCAAAAGGATGCAATCGAACAGTATCGTCGTTTACTAAAGGGTGAAATTAGTACGGAACAAGCAAATCAAGAAGTAAATGATGCTGTAGATACTTAACTATAAAGAGAAGGAAATTACGATAGCGAAACTTGAAAAGATTGATATTGGTGGTAATACATATCTTTATATCATTGATACAGATCAAAAATGATTTATAAAGCAAAGTACGCTGATGTAATCAAGATGATCAATGTAAATGTTGGTGATAAGATTACAATTAAGACAGATGGTACATATTATTTATATGAGTAAGGGGAGGCCTCTTACTTTTTATGATACTGAATTTGCATGCATGATTTAAGATTTATTGACTTTTGAATCATCCTTTTGAGTAATATTTTAGTAGAAATATCAATGAGGAAGTTATCATGATTGAGCTTAACTCGTTTTCATTAAATTATACTGATTTGTATATTTTTTGAGACGAGTTTTTCGTTGAGAGGGATTATGAAAAATCAAAAAGATATTGAACAATAATACTGCCGTCATTGATGATAACGGTAACGAAGTAATTGTGGTTGGAAAAAGGTATCTGTTTTCAGCGTAAAGCGGGAGATTCTATTAATAGTGCATTAGTTGAGAAACGATTCTTTTTATCTTCTAATGATTTCAATCTTAATCTGCAGAAGGTATTGGTATCTTTGCCACTAAGTGAAATCAATATTGTGGATAGAATAATCCAAAACATACGTTTATCTTTGACAAAGAAATTTAGTGATATGTTATATGTTTCTTTGTGTGATCATGTACATTATGCTTTAAAGAATTATGCGGATGGAGTTTCTGTGCGTAATGATTTATTAAAATGAAATATCGCATTTTTATCCAGATGAATATGAACTTGGGGTACAAGGTATTCAAATAATAAATGAAGAAACTGGGGTAGAACTACTGATTGATGAGGCTGGTTTTATTGCAATGCATATCATCAATTTGAAACTGAAAAATAGTATTGGTACTGCAAATGTTAGGAAAGTTACGATCATTATTGATGAAATCTTAAAAATCATATCGAATTACTTCAACGTGGAGATTGATGAAAAGTCATTGGTATATTTTAGACTAATTAGTCACTTAAAAAGTATTTTGCAAGGAACATTGTTACACATCATCAATTTGGAAGTGATGATAAGAATGAAGCATTGTTGAATATGTTAAAGGAAGCATATAAAGACGCATACTTATGCGCGATAAACATCAAAGAATTTATACATGCAAAAATATGAAGTGGAAATAGGAAACGAAGAGTTAACATATTTAATAATTCATATTCAAAGATCAATATCATGAAAGGGGGATCAATATGAATGAGAATCAAAAGTTAGCACAGTTTATTTTGGAAAATGTTGGAGGAAAGGAGAATGTAGAGTCTGCGTTACACACTGCATGACACGATTACGCTTAAAGTTAAAAAGATAATTCTAAAGCGAATCGCGCAAATCTAGATAATCATTCAGGTATTATTTCTACTCAGTTGCTGAGGGAAAATTACAAGTGATTATTGGAACACAAGTAGGAGATGTATACGAAGAGTTTATTAAACTTGTACATGTGGTAGAAGAAACCTCAAGAAGAAACACAAAAAGATCAAAACGTTCTAAATCGATTTGCGGCATTAATTACAAAAATTGTAGTTCCATCTATTAGGTGTTTTATGTGCTTGCGGAATTATTGCGGGTGTTAATTCAATTCTATTATCAACAGGGGTTATCACAAGTGGTGATGGTACAAACATTCTATTATCTAACTTAGGTAATGCATGTTTAACATTCTTCCCGGTTATTTTAGGTTATACAAGTGCGACTGCATTTGGTATGGATCCATTTATCGGTATGATCCTAGGTGCGTTTATGATTTATCCAGGCATGGCTCAGTCGATTAATGCAGGTGATCCATTGTTTACACTATTTGCAGGTACACCTATAGAAATGCCTGGTATTTAATACATTCTTAGGAATTCCAATTATTTTCCTGCAACAGGATATACTTCAACGGTTATTCCTATTATGATGGTAAACTTCTTGGCTTCTAAGATTGAGAAGACTTTAAAACAAGTACTACCGCGTGTAACAAGACAGTTTATGGTTCCTTTCTTTACAATTCTATTTGCGGGAATCGTAGGTGTGTTATTAGTTGGACCAATCTCAATGATTATCCAAAACTTATTGCAAGCTGGATTAAATAGTTTGATTTCAACATCTAAGATTTTGCATTTGCAGTAATTATTACATTAATTTATCAACCATTGGTTATTTTTGGTTTGCATTACCATTAATTACTTTAGGAATTATGGAATATGGCTCATTAGGAAATTCTCATTGTAGCATCAATCTTCCTGCAAGCTTTGCACATATGGCAGCTTGTCTTGCGGTATTCCTAAAGAGTAAAGATATTAAGGTAAACGAATATAGCTTTCCCTGCATTCTTGAGTGCATGTTTCTGTATTATTGAGCCTTCGATTTATGGTGTTACATTACCAGTTAAGAAGCGTTTTGGTTTCTGTATGATTGGTGGATTAGTAGGTGGTTTAATCTTGGCTTTATCAAATTCCCAATGTATGCGATTAGTATGGGCGTAACAGGTGTTATGTCATGATTAATCCAAATGTTTGCAGGTATCAGGACTAGTTTATGGTTATTGCATGTATTGTTGCAATGTTAGTAACATTTACTCTTACATTTATTATCATTTCAAGAAACAAAGGAAGTGAAATAAATGAGTTTTTCCCAAAGAGATAAAATGTTGGGTTACTGTTTGCAGTTGTGCTGTAGACGCATGAAATGCTCATCTGAAACGATGAGTCGCACAATATTGATGAAAGCATTCCGAGGGTATTCATGCATTATTACCATCTTTCGCAGAATGATTTCTTCAAGGAAAATTTAAAGTGGGTGAGGTGACAGATGATACTGTGAATACCTTTTACTGGTATGTGATTCAAACTATTGAAGATGGAAAATTTGATACGGAATTATACCTTCGTAAATTATTACGATGGGCAGATGAAAATCCAGAAAAGAATGCTAGTCAAATTGGACCATCTACTTCAAAAAGGCTCTAGATTTATTACGTGCTGGTAAAAAGTTATGTAGAGTCTGGAAAAGTATGGAACTCACGAATGGCTCTGCTATGAAGGTTAGTCCGCTTTGGGATTCTGCATAATTATCATGATATCCAAGGTTTAGTAGATGATGTTTGTAAACTATGTCTTCCAACGCACAATACATGTATTGCGATTGCAGGTGCGAGTGTTATCGCAACTCTAGCTAGTTATGCGTTGCGACATGAATATGATGAAGAAGAAATTTGGTCACCAGCGAAAACTTGCAATTGTAGAGGGAATGAAACATGGAAACCAACTTCCATCACCATCGCTATCAAAGAGACTTGATTTAATTCTACAAGATATTAAGACATTATCTGAGAAAGAGGTTCTTGAGAAAACTGAGATAGTCTACGGTGTTGGTTTTTGAGACTATTGAAACAATTCCGGCTGTACTTGCAATGACGATTATCCTAAGCAAAGGGAATCCAATGAAGTCTGCTCAATTATCAGCTAATATTGCTGGAGATAGTGATACGATTGGTTCTATATCCACTGCTATCTGTGGCGCATTTTCATCCAGAATTTAATAGTTTAGATATCAAACACATTGAGGAAGTCAATGGAATCAATTTAAAAGTATGTAGATGGATTAGAAAGAGTATTCAATAGCATAAAAAGGACTCCAATATGATATTGAAGTCCTTTTTCAATGGTGCGGATAACAGGAATCGAACCTGCAATCCGAAGGAACTAGATCCTAAATCTAGCGCGTCTGCCAGTTCCGCCATATCCGCGTAGCAGATAATAATAGCAGAATAGTAAGACGATGAAAAGCATAAAAATGATTAATTGTTTGATTGTGTGTTAATTAACTGGTTTACATAGTATGGAAAATTGCTTTTCCCACCATGGCCAATCGTGGCTAACGTCGAATCCCCAGTACTCAACATGAGCTGGGATATTCTTATATTTTGAGTAGTTCTTCTAAGCGATGCGTATCCTCTAACATAGATGTTCCTAGCTACTCCTGTCCACAACAGATATAAATCTGTTTCGGCGGTATCAACATATGGATGATCATAGTGCATTCCGTTGATAAAGTCATTTGGAGAATTTTGGTAGATGATTCGTTGGCTGTAGGGACTGAAAGATGGGTAAGTGCTATATACACCAGATAAACAGATACATCCTGCAAATAAGTCTGGCATACGGAACAAGATATTCAATGCGTGATAAGCACCTAGTGAGCATCCAGTTGTATAAACTTTACTTTCTCTTTGGCTTGGATGCATAAGTCACGGAATAGTGGTAATAGTTCTTGCAAATATAATTAAAATACGCTTCATGAGCACTGATGCGACTGCTGATATTTTTCCATTCTGCAGACCAGATTCTCCATCGATGGAGCTGACAACATAGTACCATGACTTTTCCCTTGATCAATCTGATATGAAATGGATTGGATTAGGTTGCGGTTTTCTCATAGTCGTAGAATCTTCCATCTTGAGATGGAAAGGCAAGTATACAATACCCGCATGACCAAAAACCTTAAAATTCCATATCACGATTTAAATAATTACTATAACTCTGTAGTTTATCTGCATGTGACTTTCACTTCCTTTCCGTCACAAAAATCAACAAACTCATGTGAGTTCCTTCATCGTTTTTAAAGCGGGCAACGTAGAATTCAGTACCCATCGCTGCATCTAGTACCTGTGGCATTCTTTCGTGCATGACGACGCTTGCGCCAAAGCGCTGGAAGACTTCAAGACCAGAGGAGCATAATGACTACCATCACGTAGGCCGACGTGTACACAGTGGTAGATGAGGATGTGGCGATACCATATTCGTACATGCATGCTACATCTTTGCACAGATCATGTAGATGCTGATGATCTTGCGAGTAGTTGATCATATCTGTCATGTATCCACCGGTGGACGCATGTTCACTTCGAGACCGATTAAACACCTTCTTACAAGTCCTTCTTTATCTTCTGTCATACGGAAATACTCTGTATGGAAGAAACGTGAACGAAGGTTGAAGGCATGGATAAAGTCGTTCACCTATCTGTTACATCTTTGGTATTTCAATTTCATTCCAGAAGATACAGTCTGTCTTTTCCATTTACAATTTCATAACTGGATTTGGGGAATACGTGACATGTACGGTAAACGATTTTGTTGTTTTCATCTACAGATGCCATCAAATGACAAGATGTATCCTGAATATATTCTTCCATGATATATTCATGTGAGTTGAATTTTATAGAAGTTCAAGTTCGCTATTATTGCGAATCTTCCAAGTTGCGCTTAGAACCTACACCATGTTAGGCTTTTACTACACTGGATAACCCACTTTAGAGATAAACTCTCTACCAGCTTCTAAAGTGGATACGATATGATAGCGTGCGGTTGGCACATTTGCTTTAGTGATAGTATGCTTTCATTTCAGACTTTAGCTTATAATGCACAACATCATCTGCTTTATCACCAGTGGTAATATTAAAATCCTGACGTAGTTTTTGCGTCTTGAAACTAACCAATATTCATTGTTGGACTCTAGCCAATCAATTTGCCATAACGATGGGCAAACCAATGCGACTGCACGATATACTCATCTTAGTTTTCTAGTGAACTTACTTGATAGTAATCATCAAAAGCTGACTTTTTGTACATCACTTAAAGAGTTATAATGTGCGTCACTGATTGCGAGAACGGCCACTAATTGTTTCCAAGCAAGTGGAATTGATAATATGTCTTAGGAAAAATTAGGGAGATAAAGATAAAGTTTTTGCATAATATTCACCACTTTTGTATGATTTTAGCATATTTTAGAGTATACAGATGAAGAAGACACATACTTTTTCACTAGAAAGTTTATAATAGTAACTAGGAGGTATTTATAATGGGCGAACTATTATTACAATTAAGAAAAGATAACATGAAGAGCAATGAAGGAACATGATACTCTCAACCAAGGGTGTGTTGAGTCTCGTGATTTCCGCACTGCACTTGCGGAGAAAGAAGCTGGTCATACGTTGAGAAGAATGATGAGCTAGCGTACGTTCAACGTGAAATCAAACAGACAAATGAAACGATCGAGAGTATTCTGAAAATCGTGAAGATTTAAAGGAAGAGGCTCAAAAGAAGTTGGTATTACTTTCTTCCTATTTACCAAAGCAGTTAACAGAAGAAAGAGATTCATCAGATTATCGAAGGAATCTTACAAGAAAAGGATAGAACCTCTTAAGCGTAATCAGGGTCCTGTGATGAGAGAGATTCTTGATAAGTATAAGGGTCAAACAGACGGTAAGACGGTTAACCGGATTCTTAGTACAATCTCAGCATTACAAGTAACTTTCGTTACTTGCGATTGTTTGGTCAAAATTTGTAATCTGTCGAACAACTCGGCAGCTAATGTAATACCCGCAACCAGTGGTACTACGAAGGCAGTGGAACCTGAATACTCCATTTCACCGCTTTTTCTTGTTCTCATCGGGATATTCAGATTGGCTTGATTGGTAGCCTCTGTCGAACAACATACCTGTAAGTCTTTGATGTTGCGTACGCGTAACTCATGTCGCATGACTTTTGCGAGTGGATCATTTTTGTGTCGTAGATATCCACTCACGCGACTCTTTTGTTGGATCGAAAGCGATTAAGCCATGCAACCCATCGCAGAGATGATAGGGATACCCAAACTCTTAGCGGTTACAGATTAAATCAATCTTAGCGGCTAACGTTGTCAATAGCATCGATAATATAGTCGTATTGGCTAAAGTCAAACTGATCTTTGGTTTCTGCAAATAGAAGTAGATAAAGAGTTCACAACCGTGTCTGGACTGATTAGTAGTGGATGCGCTCTTTCATTACGTCTACTTTGTATTGGTCGATGGTTGCGTCGGTTGCGATAGAGTTGTCGGTTGATATTGGTGGAGTGAAACCCATGTCGTGCCGACAATATCGATTTTACCAAATCCCACTGCGTGCTAAAAGCCTCAATGGCGTATCCACCAACTCCACCAACACCAAATACGATGACGTGTGCTTGTTGGATCTTTTATGTAGTGCGTCTCTTCCGATGACGCGTTGTGTTCTAGAAAAACGATTGATCATGTTTATACCTCGCAGTTTATTGTAACGTAAATTTGATATGGATGGAACGTATCTGCAGTGATTAATAAATTGGTGTAAAATAGTGGCGAGGTAATAAACATGGGCAGAAGTAAAGACAAATGTGATGCGTATTTTTGGAGTACAGAAGGAATTACGTATCAGGAACATACCTATGACGTGAGTGATGGTTTGATAGATGGCGTATCAGTTGCGCAAAAAGTGTGGAGAAGATCCAGAACAAGTTTTTAAGACGCTAGTTACAAAAAGGTGATGATGGCAAATCATTATGTATTTGTAATTCCAGTAAAAAGAGAAGTTAGATTTAAAAGCTTGTGCACGTGCAGTTGGTGTAAAAGAGTGTAGCGATGTTACCACAGAAGGAACTGTTGAAGACAACGGTTATGTCCATGGTGATGTTCACCAATTGGGATGAAAGAAATTATTTGTGACAGTATATGATGAAACAATCGTATTGTTTGACACAAATTCTTGTCTCAGGTGGTAAAAGTCGGAACACAGATTGAAATTGCGCCTGATGATATTATCAAAATTACAGAGGGTAAGGTTGCAGGTTTAATATCAATAAAGAATAGTGGAGAACTTATCTGGTTTTCCACTTTTTATGAGATAGTGATTAGAAATCGAAACTATATCCACACATGTCGATGAAACAGTCGCGTAATTCGGCAGATCTTCCAGGTGTAAAGTATTGAATGCCTTCATCAAGGATTGGTACAAGTATCATCCATAGGATAATGACCATCTTTTGTTGGCGCTCTTGAATGGTATGTGAACTGACAGTCGATGCAAGATGCCAAGTAGAGCGTATTCGCTAAAGTGGGCAAATTTACGAATGAGTGTGTGGAATAGTTGGAATGGTATGAAATGTAGGAATTGTAATTGATCATAAATACGATAGCTTAGTGTTTGGCTCAGATTTGCGGAGACTTTTCCGGTTTGTGCTGAGTTATGAAATATCCAGTGTATATGCGATGACGATAGTCCAAAAGGATGATCTTTTTATACGGTTATCTTTCATTAGGCATTCTCCATATCGTAGTACCTATGATATAATACCTTCCATGAATAAGAAAAGTGTAATCAATTTTTTGATGGTTTTAGCCGGAACGTTTTTATTGTCTATGTCAGTAGAATTTTTTATTTTACCGTACAAGATTCTTTCCGGTGGCGTCGCTGGTCTTGCGGTTGCCTTTGAGCCATTCTTCCACATAGATAAGACCTTGTTTGCGAACTCAGCGGTGATTGGCTTCCAATTTTAGAGCAGTTATCCCTGTAGAATTTTGCCTTAACAACGATGTTGTCTTCACTTGCCTATCCAGTATTTAACAACTTGTTGATTAAGGTTCCAAATCCAATCACTGTTGATCCGATTTTGGCTGCTTTATATGCAGGACTCCTTGGCGGTACTGGTATTGGTATTGTGATGAGAGCGGGGTCAGTACAGGTGGTATGGATATACCTGCTTTGATTTTACATAAGTTTACAGGTGTACAAATTTCAGTTTTGGTTATTATTATTGATACTTTAACGGTTGGATTAGGTATTGCGGCGTATGGCATTAACTCCTGCACTACTTTGGTCTTGTGTCCGTGTTTGCGTCTGGCTTTGCGATTGGAAAGGTGCTGAGTGCTGGACAAAGCAATGCCAAGTCTGTAGCATATTATTTTCCAGTCATTGGGAAGAGTTAAGAGATGGAATCTACCAGGAACTCAATCGTGGTGTTACGATTTTAGATGGTCGTGGTGGATTCAACAGTGAAACTAAGAATGTCGTATTGGTTGTTGTATCGACACGTCAATATGCAAGTTTAATTTCATTAATTAATCGAATTGATCCAAAAGCATTTGTGATTACAAATGATGCGTCTGATATGCGCATGGTGAAGGTTTCACCTACGCTTCATCCAATATTTAACAGAATGTGATAAAATTATTGGGCAGGATTTCACAAGTAAGGAGGTACCTATGATTCAATGCAACCATGTTTACAAACGATATAAAAATGGTACGAATGCACTGTATGATATAAATTTATCAGTTGATCAGGGCGAATTTGTTTACGTTATTGGTCCAACTGGCTCTGTAAGTCTACTTTAATTAAGTTGATGGATGCGGAGGAAATGTGTACAAAAGGCAACGTAAAAAGTTGTTGGTATTGATGTTGGCGAATTATCTAAGCGTCAGATTCCTATCTATCGCCGTAATATCGGTGTTGTATTCCAGGATTATAAATTGTTGCCACATTTAACCGTATTTGAAAATATTGCGTATGCCCAGAAGTAATCGGTATGAAAAAGGCACAGATTCGCAAGCGTACAATCGAAGTGATGAAAGTCGTGGGCTTAGTGAAAAGGGCAATCTTTTCCAAAGGAAATTATCTGGTGGACAACAGCAGCGTGAGCGATTGCGCGTGCGATTGCCAAACCGTCCTAAGGTTTTGATTGCGGATGAGCCTACCGGTAACTTTGGACCCGGCAAAATCTGGATGAGATTATGGACTTACTACAGGAAATCAATCAGCGTTATGGTACAACCGTTGTGATGGTTACCCATGATATTACGCTTGTAAATAGTATCGTAAGCGTACGATTGTTTTGGAACAAGGACACATTGTGGCTGATCGTTCCGAAGGAGGTTATGTCTCGTCATGATTAGACCAATTCGTGAAGGTATTCGTGTTGGTAGACACTAGGGCAATGTCTCTTTCCGAGTGCAATTGCGGTTACAGTAACATTAATGATTAGATAGTTTGTTCTTGGTATTGAGTTATCACTTAGAACAGTTTACCGTTCGTAGAGTCTTCCGTTGAAATTTCTGTAATGGTTTCGTATGATGCGGAGTCTTCATCAAGTCTAAAAACAGATTGAGAAGGCAACTCTGCAATTGACGGGGTAGAAAAAGGTAACATATTCGTCGAAAGATGATGAGTTAAAATATTACATCAACAGTTTTGAAGATGAGCGTACAAGAGCGGTGTGTTTGAACCATTTAAGGCAGATAACCCTATGCATGACGCCTACTACGTAGAAACAAAAGAATGGCGCAAATCTTGAAGAGTATCGCTAAGAAGATCAAACAGATTAGTGGAGTTGATAGTGTCAACTATGGTGGTCAAAGTACTTTTAAACATGGTTGATGCGATGTCATCCATTCGTCGTTTTGGTGGAATCTTAGTAGCTGCCTTTAACCCTCACTTGCAAATCTTCTTAATTCAAAATACAATCAAACTTACCATTTATGCTCGTAAGGATGAAATTACGATCATGAAACATGTAGGTGTTGACAAATGGATTTATCCGTGCCCTTTCCTTTGGGAGGGCATTATTACAGGAATTCTCGGCGCAATCATTCCAATTGGTCTAACGATTTGGGGTTACATTGTGATCTTTGACAAGACTTCTGGTGTGTTGATCTCAATATGTTCCCGTTTAGAGAGGCATTCCCATTCTTATACTATGTTTCAGGTATCTTATTATTAGTTGGTATTCTTTGTTGGTCTTTTCGAAGCTGGCCTCCGTAACGAAGTATTTGAGGATAAGCGATGATTAACGAAGATATGTTTATGCCTGTTGATGGCTGTGATTATGGTTGGAAATCAATCGAGTACTGTTATTGCGGATGAAGATTATTCCAACTCTGAATATTGGTTAAATCGTTGTACAAACTACGATAAGGATAATGCTAGCGCATGTGAAGCGTATAAGGCTTACTTAGAGCCTCTCAGAATGCAGAGATGAGTCAACAGATTGCGGCTTGAAGGCTCAAAAGGCTGATATGGAGCCAATATCTCAAAAATATGCAGCGAAGATTTCGGAGTATCAGACTCAGATTGATACAAAACAAGCTGAAATTACACAAAAAGAAGCTGAAATTGACGCAAAGCAGAAGGAAATCTGATTCTAAGCGAGGCTGAGATTGACCAAAATCAAAAGACTGCAGATAAACTACAAGATAAAAGTAAAGACACGTATGGTATTGAATCAACCTACTATGCGTACAAATCAATATATTGATATTTTGAGTCGGTGCGAATAACTTTACAGAACTTTATTCGTATTGCGAATGGTTTAAGTACAATTTCTCAATCACGATAAGAAGACTTTGAGACGAACTTGTTCAGATTATCGCAACGTTAAACAAACAAAAAAGAAGAGCTTGTTGTTGCGAAGAATGAACTAGAGATTCAAAAGAAGGAAAAACAGGACCAACAGAAAGAACTCATTACTACAAACTTATGTGCAGATTGCCCAAGAGGCAGCGCAGAAGACGGCGGCTGCACTTCGTGGTTCAATCGAAACGAAGAACTCGGATATGCACAAAACAATGCGGGGCGTTGATGTCGGTATCACTGCTCAAATTGAAGCGATTCCCTACAACAAATGGTTGGACTTATCCAGTAGATGGCGGTTGGCGTAGTGCTGGTACTTGGTCTTATCCAGATGGAAGTATTCATTTGGGATATGATGCTGCAGCTGGTTATGGTGCGACAATTCGTGCAGTTGCCAATGGTGTTGTACTAAGAGGTGTTAATGGATGTCCAACAGTTGGTTATCTAGGTGATAGTTGTGGATATCAATTTGGTGGTGCTTCCTATTCTGGTAACCAGGTTATCTTGCTTGTAACAGTCAACGGTAGTTTTGTATGGTGTGGATTACTCCACATGACATTAAATACACCAGCTGCGACTGGTACGATTGTAAATGCAGGTGATGTGATTGGACAGGTAGGCTCCTCTGGTAATACGACTGGACCACACCTGTCACGTGAAAATCTTCTACTTAGGAGATGCGTCTGGATTTGCGTGACTACGCTGCTAACTGGAATGGTGACGTCAGCTTTGGTGCAGGCTGGACTGGCGGAAGATATGGATTGTATGGAAGACGTTGTAGTGATGGCGTCGGTGCTCCATGCCGTATCCAACCTGAAGAAGTATTTGGTTATTAAAATAGTATTTAAGAGTCTCTTCTAAAATAGAGACTCTTTTAGAAAAGATAGAGGCAGTAAAATGGACGAAAAACAAAGAAGAATTACAGAACGATGAAAAAGTATATAGTATTCCTTTCCGTCGTCATTTATGGCAGAAGAAGTGGCTTTAAAACAAGAACAGAAGAAAGTAAAACGTCTACGTATCCTTATGGTAGCGTTTGTCGTAGTTGCCTTAGTAGGTGGTTGGTTGCTTGGCTCAGTACTACCATTATCTTCACTCGTACCTGCGCGTAAGAATGTGGTGAATAATCTTCCTTTGAATTTGATGAGAAAATCAATGGTGTTTTTACAGGTGATGGAGAATGATTGGTTTTTGCTGATCAAGTAGAAAAATATTGATACGAAAATTAACAGACCAAGCTCTAAAGGGTATTACAACCAATGATGTTGATAAGCATACAGAATATATGACGGCTGATGAGATGAAGCAGTTTACAGACTCTATCAACCGTACTATGTAGGGATTGGTGTACAGTTCTTACAGGCCAATGGAATCAACATTATCGAGCGTGTCTTCCGTAATTCACCAGCGGATAAAGCAGGTGAAAAAGCTGGAGATATCATGAATAAGGTCAATGGTGAATCACTCACTGGTAAGACAACAGAAGAAATCAAGAACCTAGTACAGGGTGATAGTGGTACAGATGTAACGATTGAATTCATCCGTCAGAACAACCTCTTGAGATAACAATTACTCGTGCAGCTGCCAGTCGCAACTGCGTTTGGAGAGATTCTAAGTGATAATACAGGTTACTTACAGATTTATCAGTTTGGTGAAAATACAACTAATGAAGTAAAGGCATACCTAGATGATTTCAAGAATGCGAATGTATCAAATATCGTGATTGACTTACGTGATAACGGTGGTGGATATCTAACCGCATTACAAGGCATTGCGTCATATTTCTGCCAAAGGATACGCTTGCGATGAAGCAAGTGTATGCGGATGGTACGACGGAAGAAATCCGTACAACAGATGCATGTATGACAACATCAAGAAGATTGCCATCTTCAGTAAATAAGAATACAGCGAGCGCATCGGAGGTGCTCACAATGGCACTCAAGGAACAACATCAGGATGTAACAATAATTGGTGTAACAACCTATGGTAAAGGTACAGTACAGGTATCACGTGTATTCAAAGATGGTTCCGCACTTAAATATACAACTTCAAAAATGGACTTCCCGAACGATGTTTTAAGTTAATGGTGTTGGTATTACACCAGACGATGAAGTGAAGTTACATGAAGTGATGTATACTTCTTTACCAAAGATGAATGATACGGATCGTTACGCTTATGATAGTGTTGGTGAACCGGTTAAAATTCGCCCAACTTTGTTTGGATTATCTGGGGTATAACGTTGGTCGTACCGACGAGTTATTTCTCTTCTCAAACAGAAGAGGCATTACGTCAGTTTGAGACAGAAAAAGGTATTACAGCAGATGGTGACAGATAAAGAAACATTTAATACGCTCTATATAGCTGTGGTACTAGATTGGAATACAACAAAGACACATGATGTTCAACTACAGAAAGCTCAGGAAGTTTTAAATGGATGATCGTAAGTTTGAACTTGTATCACCACTTTAAGCCGACGGGAGATCAACTGAAGGCGATAGCGGAGCTTGTGGAAGGCTTGCGTATGCAGGGAAGAAGGAACAGGTTCTAGAGGGTGCTACTGGTACTGGTGAGACATTTACCCCTATGGCGAATATCATTGCACAGATGAATCGACCAACGTTAGTGTTTTCGCACAATAAGACCCTAGCTGGTCAGTTATATTCTGAGTTTGAAAGAACTGTTCCCACACAATCGTGTAGAGTTCTTTGTATCAAACTTCGATTATTATCAACCTGAGGGCATATATGCCTAAGAGTGATATGTATATTGAAAAAGACAGCTGCAATCAATGAAGAACTAGATATGTTTCGTGAATCTCACTCTGAACTCTCTTCTGAAAGAAGAGATACAACTCGTTGTCTATCTGTTGCATGTATCTACGCGGCTAGCGATCCTATTGAGTATAAGAACATGTTCTACACGATACGTGTAGGAGAAAGAATCGACCGTAATGATTTTGATGCGCCGTTTGATTGAACTACAGTACTCACGTAACGACGTTGATCAAAACAAGAGGTACGATACGTGTACGTGGAGACATTATTGATTTAAATATCATCTATACAAATGAATTTTAATATTCGTATTGAGATGTTTGGAGATGAGATAGAACGTATTACAGAGATTGACCCTTTAACAGGAAAGACCATGAATGCATACCAGCTTTTTATAACATCTTCCCAGCGAGTAGGTTATGCCCAAAGGAGACGATGCAGAGCGTGTGATGCGATTGAAGCAGAACTTGAAGATCGTTTAGAGATTTCCATAAGAAGGGCAAACCACTGAAGCAGAACGCTTAGAACAGCGTACACGCTTTGATCTGAGGCATTAAGAGAAAATGGATACTGTTCTGGAATTGAAAACCATTCTATGCATATCGATGGTAGTAAAAGTAGGGCAGCGTCCATGGAATCTCTTTGATTACTTCCCTAAGGATTTCTGTTGTTTGTGGATGAATCATGTATCCTTACCACAGGTAAGAGGTATGTACAATGGTGATCGTCAACGTAAGGAAGTCTTTGTAGTGAATATGGTTTCGCTTACCATCCGCACTAGAAAATCGTCCAATGAAATTTGATGAATTCACGATGATGATGAATCAGGTTGTATATTGTTCCGCAACACCGTGACTTTGAATTAGAAGCTGTGGATCATCATAACGGAACAGATTATTCGTCCGACTGGATTACTGGATCCAAAGATTACGGTCAAGCCAACCAAGGGACAGATTGATGATATCTGTAGTAATTTGATGCAAGACTTAAACGCAATGAACGTGTGTTAATTACAAACATTAACTGTACTGCATGGCGAAGATTTAACAGCATATCTCAAAGAACGTGGGTATAAGTATCGCGCATTTACACCATGAGACAAAGACCTGGAACGTACCGAAGTCATTCGTATTTACGTTTAGGAAAGGTTGATGCGATTGTTGGTAATAACTTTGTTGCGTGGAAGGTTTGATATTCCCGAAGTATCCTTGGTATGTATCTTAGATGCGGACAAGGAAGGTTTTCACGTAGTCATCGTTCTTTAATTCAGACAATTGACGTGCTGCCCGTAATGCGAATGGTGAAGTCTACATGTACGCAGATGTCGGATTTGATCTGACGTTACGCGCAATCAATGAAACAGAGCGTCGTCGCAAGATTCAAGAAGCGTATAACGCAGAACATGGCATCATCCTACAACGGTTAAGAAGAATGCTGAAGAGGCGATCTGTGGAAAGAGACTATGAAATGGCTGCGAAATACATGCAGAAGAAAAGCAAAACTCTCTCAGAAAGATAAGGCAAAACTCATCGCAGATATGGAAGTTGAAATGCGTGAGGCAGCCGCAAGTCTAAACTTTGAAAGAGCAGCTGAACTTCGTGATATTCTCTTGAATTAAAAATCAGAGTAAATTATGAAAAACAGATATTGTACAAGATGAACTAAACTGATTTTGACATATCCACATAAGACGATACACTAAATTGATAGCCTTTGTACGATTATATCGTTCTCTGATTGTGACGTGGATATTAAAAATTTGATTCATGAAGGAACGGATGAATCAGGCAGGATGATTATTGTTATTGCGCTTGTTTGTATACCACTACTTTTGTTTATTAGTTTGCTGTCTATCTGAATACAGTGAAATTAGAAATGATAAAAACAACCTTTAAAAATACTATACTTACGGAAGTAGAGGACATAGTGTATTGAATTTTCGATTTGCAATGGAAGATATCCAAGAAATGAAAAAGGAAGTAAACTCTACACTTGGTTGTTCGAAGGTAACGATGAAAATCAAGAATCCTATCTTTGTGGATTTTTATGAGAAGAAGATAGATAAGCAAAATAAATGTCACGTCATAGCTGAAAGAGAGAAAGTAGATTTTTCATCCAAGAGTTTTGAATCAATATTCAGATAAACTCTAGGTTTTAGATGTTAAGAAAATTACTGTAAAAATGTTCCTGCATAGAGCATTTTTACAGTTCGAGTATAATAGAGGGGACGTATGAGGTACAGACTATGGATTATACAAAGTTAGTAGCAAAAAGAGCAGTAGATATGAAACCATCGGGAATCCGGGTAAATTCTTTCGATTTTGGTTGCTGGAAATACCAGATTGCATATCATTGAGTGTTGGTGAGCCTGATTTCAAGACACCATGGGATATTCGTGATGCGGCAATTCATACAATTGAACTAGGTAAGATGCAATATACGACGAATGCAGGTTTAAGGAGTTACGTCTGGGTGATTCGTGAATATCTGCTTCGTAAAATATAATCTGGATTACGATATTGATCAGATGATTGCGACAGTAGGCGCAAGTGAAGGAATTGACCTTGTATTCCGCGTACAACTCAGAAGAAGGTGACGAAGTCATCTTGCCAGATCCAGGATACGTTACATATCAACCAACAGCCACTTTTGCGGGTGCGAACAAAGTATGTAAGGGCTAAGGTTGAAAATGGTTTTTAGAACCAAGCGGCAGATATCAAGGCTGCGATTACAGATAAGACAAAGGCACCTACTATCTTACCCAAATAATCCAACAGGCGCAGTTTTATCTTATAAAGAGATGGAAGAAATCGCAGGAAGTATTACGGGACACAAATATTCTTGTCATCTCTGATGAAATCTATTCTGAACTAATTTACGGGGATAGTAAGTTTACCTTCGCATCGATTCCAGGGATGAAGGAAAGAACCATCGTACTAAATGGTTTCTCTAAGACCTTTTCGATGACAGGCTGGCGTTTGGGATATGTACTAGCGCCAAGAGAACTAATCAAAGTGATGTTAAGAGTACATCAAAACTGTGTTATGGCAGCACCTACCGTGAGTCAATACGCGGCAATTACAGCCCCTACGTGATTGTGATAGAGATGTTGAAGAAATGCGTAAACAATATGATATGCGTCGTCAGTATTGTACGTAAGCTCAATGAAATGGGATTAGAAACATTTGAACCAAAGGGTGCGTTCTATGTTTTCCCAAATATTTCAAGTCTTAGTATGACAAGCGATGAGTTCTGTGAGAAGTTATTGAATGAACAGCATGTCGCAATTATTCCGTGTACTGCATTTGGAGAGAGTGGACTGAAGTTTTATGAGAATTAGTTATGCGTATAGTATCGAACACTTGCAAGAAGCGATGAGACGTATTGCCAGTTTATAAAGGATCACAAAAGGAGATAAATAAGATGGACAACCTAAAGTTAATTTGATTTACTTGTACAAAATCCACGTGCAAGTATTACAGACTTAGCAGATATTTTGGTGAAACAGAAGAATCCGTTATCAACGCAAAGAAAGAACTAGAAGAGAATAAGATTATCTGTGGTTACCATACAATGGTGAATTGGGACAAGGCAAATATCGACCATGTGGATGCGATGATTGGCGTTAGCGCAAAACCAGAACGTGGTAGCGGTTATGATAAGATTGCGGAAAGAATTGCACACTTTCCAGAAGTGAGTAGCCTATTCTCATGAGTGGTAATTCTGAGTTTTTGGTAATGTAAATGGAAAGACAATGCGTGGTAGGTCGCTGATTCTCGTTGGTGAAAAGTTAGCACCAATTGAAGGTGTTGCGGCTACTGTCACAATGTTTGTACTAAAGTAGTATAAGGTAAATGGTGTAACCATGGACCCACATAGTGAAGCGGGCGATGAAAGAATGCCAGTATCCGCATAAATAGCGAGTAGAATCACTTTTTGTCAGAAAGGCAGAAGTGATTTTTCTTACTTTGTTTGGGGAACTGGTACTACATTATGGCGAGTGGGTTACCCCTGCCCTTGCCAGAAATGGCCGTTAGACCAGAAGGAGGTGTACGGAATGAAAGAAGTATGAAGTCATGTACATCATCAATGAATCTGTTGAAACAGAGAAGAGAGCTGAATTAATCGAGACTCTCAGCAAGATCATCACTGGACAACGGTGGTAAGATTGCAAAGACAGATGAATGGGGCATGCGTGAATTCGCATATCACATTGATGACATGAAGAAGGGTTAGCTCAGTAGTAACAGCATTTGAAGCAGATAATGCCTGCGTTAAGGAATTCGATCGTTTGATGGGAATCAACGCAAATGTTGTTCGTTTCTATGATTACCGTGACGAAGCTCCGGCTAAGGGAGCTAAGTAATGATTAACCGCGTTGTTTTGCTGGCAGACCAACACGTGATGTGGAAGTTCGTGACAGCTAGTGGCTTATCCGTTGCGACATTTACCGTTGCCGTGATCGTCGTATGGCTCGTGGACAGGATGGAAACAATCAACAGTCTGCAGACTTCATCAGTTGTGTCGCTTGGCGACAGGCTGCCGATTTCTTAGGCTCATATGCACGTAAGGGTGCGTTAGTGGGTGTTGAAGGAAGAATCCAGACACGTAACTATGATCGTGATGGACAGAAAGTTTATGTTACAGAAATCGTTTGCTGATACTGTAAACTTACTTGAATCTAAGAGTCAATCACAGAACAGAGCACAGAACAGTGGTTATCAAGACAACAGTTATCAACAGTCAGAGCTCACAACCAAAAACCCATCTACAAATGATGATTTTGTGAGTGATGACTTGGCGCAGGAATCGGAATGATATTTCCAGCGATGACCTGCCATTCTCAAAATAAAGGAGAACAGACAATGGCATTCAGAAAACAAAGAATGGCCGCAGAAAGGTCTGCTACTTTACAAAAACAACATCACTTATATCGATTATAAGGATGTAGAGCTCTTGAAGAAATTCGTTGAGCGCAAATGGAAAGATTACTCCACGTCGCGTTACAGGAACTCGTGCGAAGTACCAGAGAATGTTAGCAATCGCTATCAAGCGTGCTCGTCAAATGGCTTTTATTACCATACGTAGAAGATTACATGACAAATCGACTCATCAATTTACATAGTCGTATGTAAAAAGAAGCATTGCGCTTTTTTTGAAGTTTACATGATATGTGCAAAGACGGTCGCCAATACAACAGTGATAATACCAGATGTACAGATTGCAAGACCCGCCATAGCCCCTTGTAAGTCACCGAGTTCGATTGCTTTTGGATGTGCCGATTGCGTGAGCACTAGCGCCAAGGGCCAAGCCTGAGCAATTGGGTCGGTGATAGCTGGGAAAACCTGAAGACAATATCTCGCGATGATTGCACCAAAGATACCTGTTACGATGATAACTGCAACTGTTACTGGTACGATACCACTCTAGTTCTTCTGCAATACCCATACCGATTGCAGTAGTAATTGATTTTGGTAAGAAGGTAACGTATTGTTCGTGGTTGAAACGAAATAATAAAAGCAAGGATCAGTACTGCTGTTACACTGCTAGTACAGCCGCATGCGATAGAGATTGTAATCATTTTCACTGATTTTAGTCTTCAACTTCCTTGTAAAGAGGTACAGTTAACGCAACTGTCGCTGGTGTTAACAACCAACTGAGATATTTTATGAAGAGTAGTAGGAATCGTAATCAACATGGAAAAATCTCGACAAAACCGATTGTAAAAATAATCGCAATGAGTAATGGATTAAAGATTGGTAACTTGAATTTTTCACGGCATAAGAGTCCAAACAAAGAAGCCCATCAATGAGATGACAACACCCATCGTTGCACTATTTAACATTACATTATTCATGATCAGAATTCTCCTTGCGTAATAACATAGATACTTTTGCCAGTGATAACCATAACAACAAATGTAGAAATCATCATGATAATGATGGATTGGATTAAAATTGGTTTGATTGATGTGGTAGATTGGATTAAACCAACGGCTGCTGGTATAAAACATAATAGGGCATAATATCAACTCAAGAAATCAGCTGTATCATGTACTTCATTGATTTTGAAAGATACCATGGTTGAGTAGGAGTGAATAATAAAACAAGACCATAGATAGAAGAAGGGATTGGTAATGGTATAAATTCATGCAGGATTTCACCAATACATGTAAAGAATAAGATAATTAAAAACTGACGCATGTGCTTTCATAGAAAAACCTCCAAACGCATGTTATTATCCCATTATTTTATTGATAAGGATACCTATTTTTAAGTTTTTGATGATAGTGCTTTTCATTCTAGCGAATATATACATTTTGTAGTAAAATGTTGGAAAAATTGTAACAAATACCCTTTGTAATCGTCTTGTTTATTTCATATAATACCCAGTGTGCCACATATCGATATGCTTGAATTGGCGGAAGTGTCTCTACCTGCTACCTTATTAGCGGGACTACGGTTGTCTCCTATTCTTTTTAGTGACTTCCTGTTGAGATGATTCTTGGCAGGATTTTTATTTTTAAGGGCAGCGATGTGTGAAAAACAAGGGGGGATATTTATGTTAGAAAAGTTATTTCATTTAAAGGAAAAACGGCACAACAGTTAGAAAACAGAATTGATCGCAGCGGTGTTACAACATTTATTAGCAATGGTTTATATCCTTGCGCTCAATCCATCCATCTTAAGTGCTTCTGGTATGGATGCAGGTTCTATCTTGACAGCGACTGCAGTCGCATCCGCAATTGCATGTTTCTGCATGGCTGCATTCTCCAATACACCATTTGCATTATCTGCTGGTTTAGGTTTGAATGCTTACTCGCATACACAGTGTGTGGTGTTATGGGTTATCCTCGGCAGGTTGCGTTAACAGCAGTACTTGTAGAAGGTATTATCTTTATCTTTGCGTCACTAACAAGTGTTCGTGAAGCAATCTTCAACGCAATTCCAGTACAGTTAAAGGTTGCTGTATCTGTAGGTATTGGTTTCTTTATCGCATTTATTGGTGTACAAAATGCACATATCATCGTTGATGGCGCAACACTCGTTAGTCTATATTCATTTACAAGCGGTATTGCGAATGGAACATTCTCATCACAGGGTGTAGGTGTTATCTTGTGTATGATTGGTGTCATCTCGATTGTGATAATGTTAATCAAGGGTGTTAAGGGACATATGTTATGGGGCATCTTACTAACTTGGGTATTAGGTATTATCTGCCAACTAGTAGGTATCTATGTACCGAATCCAGAATTGGGTTACTATTCATTAATCCCAACAGCGTTCTTTCTCAATGCCAAATTCTATCGCTCCTACATTCTTCCAATTTGACTTTATGTTTGTGGCAAGTCACCTTACGAACTTTGTGGTAGTTGTATTTGCATTCTTATTTGTAGATGTCTTCGATACACTTGGAACAGCTGCATTGATGTGCTTCTAAGGCAAATATAGACAAGGATGGAAAGCTACCAAGAATTAAGGGTGTGCTATTAGCTGACGCTGTTGGTACAACAGTAGGTGCTATCTTGGTACATCCACAATCACAACATTCGTTGAATCTTCTTCTGGTATTATGGAAGGTGGTAGAACAGGTTTAACAAGTGTTACAAACAGGTATCTTGTTCTTAGCTGCTTTGTTCTTATCACCATTATTCTTAACAATTCCTTCCTTTGCGACAGCACCTGCATTGATCGTTGTTGGTTTCTGATGATGCAGCAGGTTGTTAATATCGAATGGAACGATATCACAAAGGCATTCCATGCTTTGTATGCATTACAATGATGGGCTTTGTATATTCAATTTCTGAAGGTATTGCATTTGGTTTTATCTTCTATACATTCATTCATGTGATTAGAGGTAAGGCAAAGGAAATTTCACTCTTGATGTATATTCTATAGGATTATTCATCTTGAAGTTCTTCATTATCTAAAACAAATAATCAGGTCTCACTTCAATGTGGACCTCATTTATAATACTGATAAGAGGTGTTTGATGATTTATACAGTAACGATGAATCCTTCACTGGATTATATTGTGCAAATTAGAAACATTTGAAGAAGGAAAACTCAATCGTTCTATCTTTGAGCAGATTGATGTTGGTGGAAAGGGAATTAATGTGTCCATCGCTTTGAAACATCTAGGAAGAATTAGGTACACCACTTGGATATGTGGCTGGTTTTACTGGGGATGAGATTGAACGTCGTGTGAGTAGTCATGGACTTATTCCAGAGTTTATTAAGTTAGACTCATGGAGAATCTCGTATCAATATCAAGATGAAACATGAAACAGAAACAGAAATTAACGCTAGTGGACCAACGGTGGAAAAAGAAGATATTGAAAAGCTATATGTAAAGTTGGAACATCTTACAGATGGCGATGTACTCATCCTTTCTGGTAGTATGGCATCTGCGTGTTGAAGAGAATTTTATGCAGATGTAATGAAGTTTCTACAAGGAAGAAAGATACGGATTATCGTAGATGCTGGAGGTAGTGTATTAAAGACAGTACTTCCATATCATCCATATTTAATCAAACCAAATCAACAGGAATTGTCGAGATATTTTCTGAAACTGTTTTAGAGAATCAAATGGAAGAATATGCATGCAAGTTGGTTTCAATGGGTGCACAAAATGTACTTGTTTCATTAGGGGATCGCGGTGCACTTCTGGTGAATCACAGGGTATATCGCTGCCATGCGCCAAATGGAAATGTTATTAATTCTGTAGGTGCTGGAGACTCTATGGTGGCTGCGTTTTTAACCAGTAAGTTAAATGGAGAAGATGATCAAACAGCACTTGAAAAGTCAGTTGCGATGGGATCGGCGACTGCTTTTCTCCTATGGAATTGCGGACCGGGAAGCTGTAGATGTTTTATATAAAGAGATGGTGAAATAAATGGATGAATTTCAAGAATATTATTATCATCATCCTCACGCAAATGAATTGGATACAGTTGTTTTGAGCTGCCATGCATGCAAAGGGGTGGTTATAAAGTTATTTTAAAAGATACTATCTTTTTATCCGGAAGGTGAGTGGATAACCTTGTGATAAAGGTACAATCAAGGTATCGAAGTAATCGATGTACAACGAGAAAAAGAAGGGATTGTACATATCACAAAAGATTTCTCTTCCGGTAGGAGGCAAGGTTCACTGTAAGATTGATTGGGAGTATCGCTTTGACTTAATGCAGAATCATACTGGAGAACATATCTTTTCTGGTGTTGTTAAACAGTTATATGGATATTCTAATGTTGGTTTTCATATGGGTGAATATATCAGTGCTGATTTTAATGGAGAATTGACAGAAGCGAATATTGAAGAAGTTGAAAGACGGGTAAATCAAGCAATTTGGACAAATCTTTCTGTGCAAGAAATTTTCTGTTCTCCACATGAAACGGCGAAGTATGAGTATCGTTCTAAGATTGAGATTGCAGGGATAACACGTATTGTATCAATTGAGGGTTATGACATGTGCGCATGTTGCGGTATGTATGTATACGGGTGAGATTGGAATCTGTAAGGTGATTAGCTTTGAAAAAGTTACAGAAATCAAAAACAAGAGTCTTCTTGTTGAGTGGAAGAAGAGCGTTTATCTATCTTGATCGTATCCAGCAAGAAAAACGCTATGATTTCAAAAATGTTGTCTGCTAAGCCACCAGAGATATCGGTGGCTGTAAGTCATCTTCAACAACGCTATTTAGATGTACAGAAATCATATCGTTCTGTTTCAATGGAAATGATGATGAAGGACGCAGATAAAATTCCTACACATGATGCGATTCTATATACTTCTGTCCTTGCGGATTCTGAAGGAATGCGTGCATTCTGCAATCGTTGCATTGAGAAGGAATCTCTACCGTCATGGTAATTGCGAAGACAGAAGTGGGATATTCTTATGTCATCATGAGTCGTACGATTGACTTACTATCGATTCGTGCTGAATTTAACGCGCAGCTATTCATGCTAAGGGTGGTGGCAATCGTGAAATGATGCAGGTAGTTGTACTGGGCGACTTTGACAGAAATCTCTACCGCATTTCATGCGGTTACTGGTATCTCAATGTATATCGTTTCCTAACATTTCCACGAAATAATAAATTCTTTAACTAGTATCACAAAAAGCGTAAGCAGAGTGAATATTTTCGTTTGACATCATAAAGTCATGTGATACGATTGATTTGTTAAAAAGCGAAGGAGGCTTAAAAATGAAACTTGTTTTAATTAGACATGGTGAAAGTGAATGGAATAAGCTCAACCTTTTTCACAGAGTTGGACAGACGTTGAACTTTCTGAGAAAGGGTGTAGAAGAAGCTAAGGCTGGCGGACGTGCTTTAAAGGAAGCAGGATTCGACTTTTGATCTTTGCTATACATCATATTTAGCGTGCAATTCACACATTAAACTTTGTGTTATCTGAAATGGACCGTGAATGGTTACCAGTTACGAAGACTTGGAAGCTCAATGAGAGACACTATGGTGCTTTTGACAGGGCTTAAATAAGGCTGAAACAGCTGAGAAGTATGGTGAAGAGAAGGTTAAGATCTGGAGAAGATCATTTGATGTTCAGCCACCCTGCTTTTAGATCCAACAGATGATAGAAATCCAGCATTACAGGAAGCTTACCGTATGAAAATAAGGATGAACTTCCATTAGCTGAATCTTAAAAGGATACAATCGCTCGTGCAGTTCCTCACTATGAGCAGGAAATCTTACCCTCAGATGAAGGCTGGTAAGCGTGTCATCATCGCTGCTCACGGTAACAGCTTACGTGCTCTTGTTAAGTATTTCGAAAAACTTAACAGATGAAGAAATCATCGGTGTAAATATCCCTACAGGTGTTCCACTCGTTTATACATTTGACGACAATGGAAAGTTCATCTCTAAGGAATACTTAGGGTGACCGTGCTGCGATTGAAGCTAAGATGGCTGCAGTTGCGAAGCAAGGAAGCGTTCAAAAAAGTAAACAAATAGAAAAGAGCCGCTTGGCTCTTTTTATCATGCGATTGCGTCTAGCTGTGCTTTTACGTACACAAGAATGTTTTTAGTAATTGTTTTAATAAATTATCTGGCGTATTTTCCATCTTGGAGATATCTAAACTGATCAGTACCGTTGCGTATCCTCCAACTGGAATTGCTTGAGAAATCGTTAAAACACTTGCATTGTGCTTTACTCAATGTTTGTAGTACCGCTGTTAATGCACCGCTTTCATCTTTTTAAAAAGAAGAGAGTTGTCATCGTGCGTGAAGTGGCGTTATCTGAAATCTCAAATAGATAGTCTTTATAACGATAGTAGGTATTTCTGGAAATACCTACTTTTTGACAACTTCTGTCACCGTTTCGACTTCGTGATTTTTCAAGTAGAGATCTTGCTTGAATGACTTGGTTTGAAGTATTCTGGCAAAAATCTTTTATGAACGATTAGGTAATCGGAGTTTTGCATGTGCTTACCTTTCTATTTCTGTACCATGATAGGCAACATCCAACTGTAGACACTGCCAATGATGTGGAAGTAGAGGCAACCTTTAAACGTGCTGCTGTACTTAATTCTTTCTTTGCAATACTTAAGCAGGTTGAACCTGAGCCGCTGATGAGTAAGATTCCATCAGTATCTTCCTTTACAATTTTGTTGGATTGTCTCAAAATTTGGAATTAATTTTTGCGATAAGGTTCATGAATGATATCGTGCGTTGAGGCTGAAAGTAGAGAGAGATTTCCTTCCTGAAGTGCTTGTGATGTGAGTATCGCATTACTAATAGCTGTAGCGACTTTTCGCGCGTGGGTAATGATCTGGTAATGCGGCACGTGCTTCTTCTGTGCTTAACTCGACGTTTGGGCACAAGAGCGGTATATTTCAATCTTTATGGATTGGAAGTTTATGGGATAAGAGTGTTTCTGATCGATTTTTCATGCCTGCACAAAGTCCACCATATAGGCATGGCGCAATATTATCGGGATGGCCCTCAATACGGCAGGCTAAACGATAGATTTCTGCTTCACTGAGAATGTTGTTGTGCAAAAACACTAGCAGCGACAAGTCCACCAATGATAAAGGAAGCGCTACTTCCTGAGTCCTCGACTAATTGGAATATGGCAATCAAAGATAACATGAATCGGGCTGTATTTTCCAATCGTCTCACAGCCAAGGCGATAGGCCCCTTAGGAAAAGATTGTTATCATTGTTGTATTCTTCATCTATATTTTCTAGGAAGTTATAATCATATCTTTCAACTTGAAAAATGTTATAGTTTTTAGCGCAATGCCAAGGCAATCAAAGCCAGAGCCAAGATTTGCGGATGTGGCAGGCGTTTTAATTGTGATCATGTTGTAAATCCTCCAAGCGTTTTTGCGATTGTGTCTAGTGCATCTTCTTTTCAATGACTTTTTGTAAAGCGTATTGGCATATCTTTTTAAGCAGGCTAGATTTTTAGGAATTGCAACGGATGTGTAGTCATGTAAAGCGTACATCGCTTCAAATTCATCGTCGCAAGATTTTTCCTGTAAGGGTCGCATATACATCTTTCGCAAACTTATATGCACTCGCTGTGGATAATACGATACATGGTGTAGTATCATTTTGATTCTTGTTTATATGCAGTGGCATGCATGTATGGCGACTGCTGTATGTGGATCGATGAGAATATGTTCGTTGTGGAAGGTATCGTAAATCACTTTCTTGCATTCTTCTTCTGAACAATCATATGCTGTAAAGCTTTCTTGTAATGCATGACGTAATTCTTCGGAGATTGTGTAATGTCCATCTTCCTTGAGAGAAATCATATATTGATTAATCAATACGTCATTGTGATCGCTAAGAAGGAATAATAAACGCTCTAGGTTACTGGATACTAGGATATCCATCGATGGGGATATCGGCAGGAATAAACGCTCTATTTGCGTTGTAGGAACCTGTACGGATAAAATTCTGTTAGTACATTATTTGAGTTAGACGCACATACTAGTTTTTTAACGGGTAAGCCTAACTTTTTGCCAGATATCCAGCAAGGATATTACCGAAGTTACCGCTAGGTACAACAAAGTTAACTGCATCGCCCAATTGAATATCACCGCTCTTAACAAGTTTTGTGTAGGAGTCGAAATAATAGACGATTTGTGGGAGCAAGCGACCAATATTAATGGAGTTAGCGGAAGATAGTTTCAAATGCTTGCATGCGTTTAGTACAACTGGATTTTTCATCGCTTCTTTTACAATCTGTTGGCAATCATCAAAGTTTCCTTTGACTGCGATGACTTCGACATTTTTACCTAGTGATGTTCGCATTTGTCTCTTTTGGATATCAGATACGCCGATTTCTGGATAAAAGTACTGTAATGGCAGTGTTTTTGACATCCGCAAACCCATTGATTGCGGCTTTGCCCGGTATCGCCACTTGTGGCAGTGAGAATGGAGATGAGGTCATTTTTCATTCTGGTTTTTGTATCGCGGCTGTTAATAGATGCGGTAGTAGTGTTAAAGCTACATCTTTAAAGGCGCTGGTTGGACCGTGCCATAGTTCCGTTAGCCAAACCATCGTGATATTTGCATAGTGGTGCTACTTCGTTGTTTTCAAATGAGTTTTGATAGGCATTTTGAACACATTGTTGGATCTGTTCTTGGCTAAAGTCACTTAAAAAGAGATAGAATATACTGTGCTAACTCTAGATAGTTCATCTTTAGTGTAGAGGATAAATCTACCTTTTGATCAAGTGATTGGGGTGTATAGAGACCACCATCAGCAGCGAGACCTTGGATAATCGCTTCAGAGGATGATACAACTTTATCTTTATTTCGTGTACTAATATATTTCATAGGGCTTCCTTCTTGTTTCAAATATAGAAAAATGATACACTGTTTGTGTTTTTAAATACAAGTGTATCTATTTTTAGAAACAGAGGTTCATATGAAAATTGGATTATTGGGACATGGAACTGTAGGTTCTGGTGTTAGAAAGATTATTGATGAAAAGAATACGAAAAGAAGTCTCTCAACTGGAGATTTCTAGGATATTGGTGCGCTATGAAAAGGATATTACGGATCAGCGCATGACAGTAGATATTCATGACATCGTGGATGATCCTACAATTGATGTGGTAGTGGAATGTATCGGTGGTGATGAGCCAGCATTTAGTTATGTTCAAGCGGCGTTATTCAATGGAAAGCATGTTGTGACAAGCAATAAGAAGATGTTGGTGAATCACTTGGGAGAACTATTAGAAACCGCACGTACACGTGGTGTTAGTTTAAAGTATGAGGCTGCGTGTGGTGGTGGAATTCCATGGATGAGTAATTTAGATCGGACAAAACGTATCGATGATGTTGAAAGCTTCCGTGGTATCTTTAATGGGACCACTAACTACATCTTAAGTAAGATGAGTGATGAGGGATCGGAGTTTTCGGTTGCCTTAAAGGAAGCACAGGACTGTGGATATGCGGAATTTGATCCATCAGATGATATTGATGGCATGGATACAGCGTACAAAGTCGTACTATCAAGCTGTAAGGGTTTGGTGTGCTTACAGCATTCAAGATATTGATATCTATGGGATTCGTTATATTAGTGCTAGAGATATTGCGTACACATGCACGCATGATTATGTGTGTAAATTAATCGGTACTGGTATAAAATCTAATGATAGCGTTAGTGCTACAGTTATCCCAACCTTTATTCCAAAAGAGAACCTTTTTGCGACAATATCGGCAAACTTCAACGCAATTGAAAGTGATTCAAGAACACTTGGTAAGATGACTTATGTTGGTCAAGGTGCAGGTTCTTATCCAACAGCACATGCGGTTGTACAGGATTTGATTGATTTACTCTATAAACAAGATATATCAGTCTTAAGAGAAGAGAGTATTCATGTTGACAATACGAGTCGTGTATCCTCATTCTATGTTCGCTCAATCAATCTTGATAATATCCAAGATATGATTGAAGAAAGAATTGATGAAGATACATGCATTACAAAAGAAATATCGTTTGTAGAACTGGCTTCTTTGATTGGAAAAATTAGAAGATGGTGCAGTATTTGTGGCGGAGGTAATGCATGATTGTAAGTAAGTTTGGTAGCTCCTCAGTAGCTAGTAAAGAACAATTTGAAAAAGTAAAGCGCATTGTGGATGCGAATACAAATCGTAAGTTTATTGTCGTAAGTGCGTGTGGTAAAGAAAATCGTGATGATTATAAAAGTGACGGATTTACTTTATCTTTTACATGCACATATTAACTATGATGTATCCTACGAAACAATTTTTAATCTTGTAAAAGAGAAATATCAACGTATATGTGATTCGCTTTGCGTTGAAGATTGATTTGGAAAAAGAATTCGCAAGTGTCAAAGAGATGTTGGATCACATGCGCCAGTTGATTACATTGTTTCACGTGGGGAATATTTAACTGCTAGATGCATGGCTGAATATTTAGGGCGCAAAGTTTTTAGATGCGAAAGATGTAATTGCGTTTTAAGTATAATGGAGATTTTTGACTTTGAGAAGATTAAACAGAATCTAGATAAACTAGTAGATATGAATCAGAAGTATGTTATTCTCGGTTTCTATGGGGCTTTGCCAAATGGACAAATCAAAGTGATGAGTCGTGGGGTAGTGATATTACTGGTTCAATATTGGCAAATATCGTAGATGCGGAAGTTTATGAAAACTGGACTGATGTATCTGGAATATTGGTGGCTGATCCTCGAATCATTGATAACCCACATCAAATTCCGGTAATTACGTATAGTGAACTACGTGGGATGAGCTACATGGGTGCTAATGTACTTCATGATGATGCGATTTTTCCAGTTCGTGAAAAAGAATATTCCAATTCATATCTTGAATACAAATGATCCAGAGAATCACTGGAACATTCATTCAAGATGATTGTGAAGAGTATGATAAAGCCAATAGCACTTCAACGGTTACAGGTATTACGGGTCGAAGAGATTACGCTTCCTTTACCGTTGTAAAGAGTCATAGTTCTACAGAGGTTGGCTTTTTACGAAGATTATTATTCATCTTTGAGGAGTATCATATTTCTATCGAGAGTGTACCAATTACGGTAGATACATTTACGGTTATTGTACAAAAGGGGTGCAATCGAACAATGTAAGTATGAGATTCTTGCGAAAAATCAAGAAGGAATTAGAACCGGATGAACTGATGCTGGAAGAAGATTTAGCTGATGGTAGCCATTGTTGGAAGAGGTATGAAACAAGTGCCAGGTGCTTCAGGGCAGTTATTAAGTGAGTTTGGTGATCATAAGATCAATATTAAAGTAATCAATCAGAGTGCAGATGAATTATCTGTGGTGGTAGGTGTATCAAAATCATGACTTCCACAATGCGATTCGCTGTATCTATGAACGTTTTTATTCAAGAAGAGAGGGAACATGCATGAAAAATTGGAATTTTTAGGTGCAACGGGCGCAGTTGGAAGACAAATGCTAGAATGCATCGAAGAACAAAACCTTGCGGTAGATGAATTGCGTTTATTTTCCAGCCCAAGATCGGCTGGACGCGTATTATCGTTTCATGGCAGAAGGAATCACGGTACAGGTTGTAGATGAGAATTCTTTTTGAAGGATTAGATTATGTATTGGGCGCAGTATCCAATGCATTAACGAAGGAATATTTACCTTTGATTCAAAAAGGCAAATGCAGTGCTTATTGATAATTCTAGTGCTTTTTCGTTTACAGGATGATGTGCCGTTAGTGGTTCCAGAGATTAACAGGGGATGACGCGCTTCATCATCATGGCATTATTTCAAATCCAAACTGTTCTACGATTATTGCGTTGATGGCAATTGCGCCAATTCATCGCTTATCCAAAATCAAGCATGTAAATGCGACAACATTCCAAGCTGTCAGTGGTGCAGGTGTTGAAGGGATGCGTGAATTACGTCAGCAGATTATAGAACTTGATAAAGGAGAAGAGGTTCATCCAAATGTCTTCCCAGCACAGATTGCGTATAACTGTATTGCCCAGATTGGCTCATATCTAGAGGATGGTTATACAACAGAAGAAGCGAAGATGCATAATGAGGGGTCGTAAGATCATGCATGCGGATGATATGCAGGTAAACTGCACTTGTGTACGTGTACCGGTGTATCGTTCTCATTCCATTTCATTGACAGTGGAAACAGAACAGGAAGTTTCATTAGATGCAATTCGTCAAGCAATTAAAAACTTCCTGGTGTACAACTGATTGAAGACCATGTGCCTACGCCGATTGAGACATCGAATCAAGATGTTGTCTATGTAGGTCGTGTCCGTAAAGATACAAGTCGAGTAAAATAGTATTAGTCTTTGGTGTTGTGGAGATCAAATTCGTAAAGGTGCTGCCTCAAATGCGGTTAGTATCATGACTTATTTAGAACAAAAACGCTGAGGTTTCTGTTAGGGTATTTTAGTGAGATGTGCTAAAATATGGCATAGAGAGACAGAGAGGAGACAACTATGTTTAATAGACTATTTGGTGCTCTTGCGGTGGCTGTCGGAATTGGTGCAGTCGTTGCAGTAAAACTTTTAAAGGATCAGAAAGAAACAGAAAATAAAGAAGAAGACGATGATAATGAAGTGCGTTTTATAACTCTTTCAGATGGAGATGGTGTAGCACAGCCTACTTATGACGCAAGTGATCGTTCGGTTGAAGTACAGGAAGTATGTGGTGATATCCATATCTCAATCCTGACTTCGTAGAAGAATTGTTAACAGAAGCAGCTTCTTTAAATGGTATGTTTGAACCAGATACACTCGTTACGATTCATCACTACGTATCATTCGATAGCGAAAAGAACTTTGAAGCATTCGCGGATATTATGACAGCGGCAGGCTATGAGTGTTCTCAAGAGGGTATCACAAAAGAAATTATTTGTAGAGGATGGCGCAATCATCAGCGATATCTTAAATGTCGCAAATCAAGCAGCTGTATTAAATGAGCAGTTACCAAAACTACTCCATTCAAAAGTAGTTTTAACACATTTTCATAAGTATAAAGTTGGAGTGAGAGTTTCAAACTTTTTATACGATTGTAAGAAATTCGTAGAAAACAATGAGATTTAGGGTCTGTAGTTTGAGTGTAAGTGAAAAGAATGATATAATATGCACGCTTTGTAAGGATACAAAAGCCGCGTAAGAAGTACAGGAGATAAGAGCACATGGGGATTATTGAAGTAAAAATCTCAGTTTTGCATATGATGAAAGTGCGAAGACAATTGATGAAGTTTCTTTTCGATTGAGGAAGGAACCTATACAACAATTATCGGACACAATGGTGTGGGAAATCCACAATCGCAAAAGTTGATTGCGGGTCTTTTAGAAAAGGCTTCCGGTTCTATCATGGTGGATGGCATGGAATTAAATGTAGAAAACTTAAACAAGATTCGTTCCGATATCGGTATTGTTTTCCAGAACCCAGATAACCAGTTTATTGGTTCCACGGTGAGAGATGATATCGCTTTTGGGCTTGAAAACCATTGTGTTCCACAAGAAGATATGGACCGGATCATCAAAGAAAACGCAGCTTTAGTCGGCATGACAAAGTATCTGGAACCAAGAACCTACACGATTAAGTGGTGGTCAGAAACAGCGTGTTGCGATTGCGGGTGTTCTTGCGATGAAACCAAAGATTCTCATCTTTGATGAAGCAACATCCATGTTAGATCCACAAGGGAAAGATGAAATTAAACGAGTAATTACTGCACTACACGGTGAAAGTAAATTAACGATTCTTCCATCACACATGACATTGATGAAGTTGCTAAGAGTGATTATGTCGTTGCGATGGATGGTGGTCATGTGGCAATCACAGGAACACCAAAAGAAGTCTTCAAAGATCCAGAAAAGTTAAAGAAGATGAAGCTCGATGTCCCTTTTTAGCTTAAAGTTGAGTGAGGAATTGCAGGCATGTGGTCTGCATGTTTCATCACATATTACACAGGAAGGACTGGTGGAAGAATTATGCCAATTACATTCGAGCATGTAAAATATGTCTATAGTACCGGTCACACCTTACCAATCATGATGCTTTACAGGATATCAATCTCAATATTACAGAAAATAAAAATTACAGCGATTATCGGTACAGACAGGGTCTGGTAAAAAGTACATTGATTCAACATTTAAACGCATTACTATTACCAACCGAAGGAACAATTCATATTCTTGATCGTACGATTAGCGCAAAGGAGACACCAAAGAAACTCAAATCTCTGCGTGGGATGTAGGTCTTGTCTTCCAGTTTCCTGAATACCAGTTATTTGAGGAAACTGTGCTGAAGGATGTAGCGTTTGGCCCAAAAAGAACTTTGGATGTACGGAAGAAGTAGCCATTAAGAAGGCCAAAGATGCGCTCAAGTTAGTTGGACTAGGTGTAGAAAACTATGAAAAGAGCCCATTAGAATTATCTGCGGACAAAAGAGAAGAACAGCGATTGCGGGTATTTTTAGCGATGGATCCAAAGGTCATTGTCTTGGATGAGCCAACGGCAGGACTTGATCCAATCGGCAATCAGTACAGATGATGGAGTTGTTCTATGCATTAAATCGTAAATATAACAAGACGGTGCTGATTGTATCGCATGATATGGAACAGGTATACAAATATTGTGATGAGGTGGTTGTAGTGGAAGATGGAAAGATTCGCTTCCACGATAGTACGAAGAAGTGATAACCCTGAACTTTGTCGCTATGAATATCTTACCGCCAGCATTCATTCAGATGAAAGATAGCTTACGCAAGAGTGATTTGAAATTCCGGATGAAATCAACGATATTCATTCGCTTAGTGAAAGAAAATTGTAAGGCAGGTGAAGAAACATGGGTAATTTTACACTTGGACGTTATCTGCCATTAGATTCACCAGTGCATAAGATGGATCCACGCGATCATAGCGATGTTGGTGATGTTAATAGCGGTGTTTATTCCAGCAGGCTGATTGGATATGGAGTTATCTTTGCTAAAAATGCAAGTACGATACTTATCTCAAAATTGAGTTTTTGGCTTTATTTGAAACTCAATGAAGCCGATGTTAATGATGTTATTCTTCTTATTAATCATCAATGCATTTGTGATGAAAACAGGAAAACCATTAGTAGCACCTCGGCAATTTTGTTATCTATAGTGATGCAGTATTTCAAAACTATATATCGCGATTCGACTGATGTTGATGATTATGGATTACAACTTGTCTAACCGCCACTGACTAAACCTCTAGATATGACTTTTGGGTATTGAAGATTTATTAATGCCTTTAAAGAGATTCCGTACCGCACATGAGATTGCGATGTTAATTAGTATTGCGCTGTTTTTATTCCAGACCTAATTGAAGAAACACAACGGTATTATGAAAGCACAACAATCGCGTGGTGTTGATATGAAGGAAGGAAAACTGATGGAGAGAGTCATGGCGATTCTTTCTCTGATTGTTCCACTATTTGTATCTGCTTTACAACGTGCAGAAGATCTTGCGAATGCTATGGAAGCCAGAGGGTACGCACTGTGAGAAAAAGCGCACACGCTATAAAGTCTTGAAGATGGAAAACGAGATTATCTTATTGCTTGGTGCTTTTACAACTCTAATCGTGATGATTGGATTGGTGATTTTATTATGATGCGTTATAAATGTGTCGTATCTATGTTGGAAGAACTATTTGGCTGGCAAATCACAGCGCAAGGGAATTCTATTCAGGAAATCCCTAGAGGCTGTAATTGAGCGAATTACACAGGAAAAAGGTTAATGTGATTGATCAGGTAGAACGGATGCTGGAGTAAACGCAAGAGCACAGGTATTCATGTTTGATACAAAACGAAATGCCTGCACGGAAATGGATGGGCGCAATCAATGCTTTTCTTGCCAGATGATATTCATATCATGTCGGTAGAAGAAGAGGATGATTGTTTTCATGCAAGATATATGTACGCTTCAAACAGTATAACTATCGTATCAATCATGGGGCCATAATGTATTTACAAAGGATACAGCTCAATGTCCAACTATCTGGATGTAGAAAAGATGAGGAAGGTATCCCTTCCTTGTAGGAACACATGATTTTACATCCTTGAATTCCAGTTCACTAGAAGAATATCCAGACCAAGTAAGAACAGTAAATTCCATTACATTAACGGAAGAAGATGGTGTGATTACATTAGCCTTTGTAGGAAAAGGACTTTACGTTACATGGTTCGCATGATGGCTTCTGTACTAATTGAAGCTGGAGCATAAGTATGAACCGTCACATATCCAAGATATTCTAGATGCGAAGCGTAAAAGCCCACACAAAAACAGTCCTGCTGAAGGGTTGATATTGAATATGTTGATTACTTTAAAACATTAGCACATATGAAACAGGAATGGTTCGTGAGCTTTTTAAAGGGGGATGATACCTCCTGTACAAAACTGAGAACTAGCTGCTCTAGGAGCAAGCAAATCAAGAGAACGCTAGTCATCAACGTCTGTGATGACAACAAGACACAGTCAAGAATTATTGGGGTATTATGAAATCGACCAAGGGCAAGCTAGCATCCATATTCTGAAGAGGAACGTGGCATTCCACCAGCAAATATCCTGCTTCCACAGCTTGAAGAACGCTTACAAGCAAGCAAACTTACGCCAATTTCTTATATGGACAAAAAGTGGAAGAATTGTATCAAATTCAGTCGAAGAATCGAAAATAATCTAATTGACTTGTGGGGTATCAACGGCTAAAATGGTAAATGGCACTTCATGCCAATGTAGCCCCGGAAACACACATATGGAGGAAAGTAAAATGCGTCAAAACAACTCATGTTAAAGCTATGAAGTTGTTCGTCAGTGGTATATCGTTGATGGAACAGACTGCACATTAGGACGTCTAGCTACTCAGGTAGCAACATTATTAAGAGGCAAGCACAGCTCGCTCTACACACCACACGTTGACTGTGGAGATTATGTAATCGTAATCAATGCAGACAAGATTAAGATTAGTGGGTGACCGTGGATGCAAAAGAAGTTCTACTATAGTCATTCTATGTATCCAGGAGGACTCGTACAAGAAGTGCTGCGTTGTTATGCGCGAAACTACACTGTTAAATGGGTTGAAAAGCCATCAAGGGTAATATGTTACCACATAACAAATTGGGTGATGCACAACGCGTTACGTATTTGTTTACACCTGCGTGCTGAACGACCAACGCAGCTCAGAAGCCCGTTGAGCTGAAGGTAAAGCAGGAGGATAAGAGAAGATGGGCAACTCAAGAAGAAAGTAACTTTATGTTGGAACAGGCACGTGCCGTAAGCAGTCCGTTGCTCGTGTCTTCATGACCTCGCACAGGTGTTGTAACGAGTCAATGGTCGTACTTTGTAGCACGCCTCACCACAAGCAACATTTACGCGTGGTAGCGATGCACCATTAGTACTCGCTGAAACCAAGCGAACAGTTCGATATCAAGATCAACGTAGCAGGGTGGCGGTTATACTGCGCTGTTGGTAATGCGTCATGGTATTGCTAGAGCCTTTTCTTAGAAGCTTCTGCTGATTAAGCAGACCAGTATTAAAGTAGGTCGTTTCCTAACACGTGATTCCCGTGAGAAGGAAAGAAAAGAAGTACGGCTTTAAAGGGTGCCTCGTCGCGCTCCACAGTTCTCCAAGCGTTAATTTGCCGGATTGGACAGTACAACAAACAAAGTTAGAACACTTTGCATATATTTTGCAGGTGTATATCTTTGAGCGTTTAAAAGATTACACAGGCTTTAAGGGATTAATTTAAAATGGATCATTTTGGCTAGCACAGATAGTATTATCCATTCCAATTGCTTACCCAAATGATGTATCAAAGTTTATGCATTCAATATGATATATCTCATTGTGAGTAGATATTGCCTGCTTTATATCATACAAGAGTATATGATTATCTTTTACACATGGTGAAAAGACGAAGTTTATATAGATATCTGTTTATTGAAGCGGTGGGAAAGATACACATATTTCTTGGCCGGAAACATAAAGTTACAAACCTCATGAATCGAGCTTGTAAAGCTCGACCACCTCAACTTTAATGGGAAAAATTTCTAATTATTTTCTCTTATAAAACTTGAGGTGGTCGAACAAATATTGTACTTATAGGTGTAAAGTAATACTTTTAGATTATTATTGAATTTCTAAAAGCCTTATTTTACAGTGTTTTATATTGTTCTAATAAAGTGATTAACTCGTGTGTCTCGTTAGCTACCTAATCTGTGACAATGTTGTTGGTATCTATTTTAGGTTTTGAGGCTGCGCGATGATTGAAAATCAACTATCTAGATAATGTAGTTTAGAGAAAGAAAAGCGATTAGCAGTGAAGCGACTGTTAATCGCTTTTGAGTCTCATATTATCTGCTGTACATAGCTGTGAAAACGAGTAGTTAAAGGTAGATATAATCTCGTGAAAATTACAGGTTAGAAGTCGAAAGTTAGGAGACCATTTTCAATCCCAATGTCCGCAAAAATAGATTTTCATTATAGATTTACATTCAGGACACTGAGCGTGTCTATCAATACTATCATCAGTACGACCTGTGAAACCCTCTACTACCGATGTGTGTCCATTGCACGATGCACTATTCGTGATTATATTGTTCAAATAGGTCATAATGACGATCTAAACTCACGATGGTGAGACATAGTCATAACCATTTCCTGAGAACGCGACTGACCAACGCGTATTTTTATTTTGCTGAAGCATCATATCCGTCTTTGGGTACATATAAATCAAGTTTAGGACATCTCACAAGTTTTCCGCATTCATTGCATTGAACAACTATATATCATTCACAAGATATAGCATCGTCTGGAAAAAGCTCATTCTCTCCCTTAGTTCACCCAAATTTCCCTCTTTCATTTTGTGAGTTAGCTTCACAGCAAGCTGGCAGGGTATAAAACCAAAACCTAAATTTGCTGCGAAACCATACCCACACTTTTCGCATTTACATCCAAGAGTTATACCATCATTTTCCAATTATCCATTTCTATATTTAATTGTCTATTAAAAATAGGTTACGATTTTATCGCCATTCTCATATCGAAACCAATCAACAAAGTTCAACTACATTATATATCTTTATATATCTTTCGTTATATTGATAACTACTATTTTGGTTATAGTGAAATACTGCTTTGTTTTATGAAAAATATCTCAAGGTGATTGAGATAAATTTGTTTTATTGTAATTTCATTTTTCGTAGATATAGTTGATAGAAATATACACCAAAACAAGTGCCGATGGTATTGGTCACAATATCACTCACATTGCTAAACTGCGATCAAACGAGAGGAGTGGTTGTAGGACCAATACTAATACTTGAGAAAAGCCCGATGAGAATAACCTCGCCATGGTTTGAATTTTGTGGTATTTTGTCGAATTAAAGCTGAAATGGTATAAACACACGACATATTTAATAATGACTCAGTTAACACTTTCCACGTTGTAACTGCTAGTCAATAAACGGATAGAAGTTTTGTCTCTTGTATGAGAAAACCATTGAATGTTATTTGGTATATGGATGATGATAGGCATGAGTGTTAACGATCACTCGTGACGCAAATATACAGATATAGTGCTGCATACCAAATGAATTTCTTTCTCGATAGCTGTTTCATCTTGGTAAAAGACAAAACAATATAGACATCCTAGAGTGATGAAATCCGGCAACATGGGTAGAATTTTACGCATACAGAAACTATATTAACACACATGATAGAGTAATATGTCAAAATGATTATTGTGTGGACGGAGGTCAAATGAAATTTCCTTTGAACAGTTTACATTAATCACAGATATTGTTATCTTTTGGGCTGATGATTTTGTTATATCTATCATCGATTGTTTATCTGGTGGTTAGTATGTTTAAGCGCAAGGTTCCAAAGTTACCCGATGCAGAAGAATCATCGTTATGCACTTTCATCTCTGCGAGAAATGAAAAAGGTGTCATTGAGAATTGCTAGATAGTTTACGTAATCAAACCCATCCGGATGAAATGTACGATATGTATGTTGTGGCGGATAATTGTGGTCGGATGAAACTGCTGAGGTAGCTCGTCAGCATGGTGCCATTGTATTTGAAACGTTTTCACCAAGTAAAGAGCCGGCAAGGGTTACGCACTAAACTTCCTTTATCACAATGTGATTGAGCGCAAGGTGAAGATTACTATGAAGCTTTCATGGTATTTGGACGCGGATAATATCATCGGATAAGAATTTCTTGCGAGAGTAGCGTTAACAAGACATTTGATGCAGGAGAGAGTTTGATGTGCGACGTGACGACGTATCGTAACTCTAAGAACTTTTGATGAAAAACCGGGTTGACAGCCGCATATTCTATCTCGGTTTATGCATGAAGCACGTCACTTAAACCATCCACGTATGTTGTTGGGTGCAGAAAAGTGATTTCCGTGGAACTGGCTTTTGTCAAGTTCTCAAGGAAAAGTATGAAGGACAATGAGGGCTGGGCCAGTATTACCCATTAACAGAGGATATTCAATTCTCGGTCAGTGGCACTATCAATCAGTTGAAGATTGGCTATTGTGATACAGCTGATTTTATATATGACGAACAAACCATCTTCTTGGAAACACTCTTGAAACAACGTAGCTGCGTTGGGCAAAAGGGATTCTACCAGATTGATGGTAGATACTTGGGTGATTCTGTCAAAGGGTAAGGTCTCTAACAGCGAAGGGCAGACGTCTAGCATTCTATGATATCTGATGATGACGGTGTTACCAGCCAGCTTATTAACGATTGCGATTCTGGGTTTTGTAGCTATGGGTAATGGCTTCCGCTGGATTAATGCCATATTATGTACGCCTTGTTTTCCAACGAGAAACAAGTTGTGGTTTGTATTTAGCACGATTGGCGGCTTCTGGATATCGTTAATGATTATTGGGGCAATCACCGCTGGTGTTGGAGTGGGATCGTATTGAGACAAATAACTGGGCAAAGATTAAAGCATCTATTGTTATTTCCATTATTCTTGTTGTCATACCTACCACATATGCAGGCATTATTTTCTAAGCGCATTGGGCTCCAATTCGAGCACTCATTCTACTGGAAGAGCTAAATAAGAAGAATGAACAGATAAAGTGGACAGAAGTGTTCACTCTCTCTTCGATAATGAAAACTGTTTGATGTAGGATTGGCGGATGGTAGTAGAAAATATGGGCGGAATCATGAGGATTCTACGATGAAATATGATTTTACAACGATAATGGATCGTCGGGCAAAGATGCGATAGCGATTGATGGTGTTAAGTTTACCAGGAAAACCTGGACTTCCTGATGAGGGATTTGATGATTCCAATGTGTGATTGCGATGAACTTTCCAACAGTTCTGCAGGAAGTAATCATAGCGCGTTGTAAGCCACTCTGCATTTGCCTCGTCATGGTAAAGATGCGGTAGCGGTTGACGGTATGGGATGGCAGGAAACCTGAGTCTGATGAAGGTTTTGATGTAATTCCAATGTGGATTGCGGATATGAACTTTCCTACAGTTCCTACTGTACAGGAAGAAATCGTAAAGCGTGTCAATCATCCTGCATTTGGATATTTTTCACCAAGTGAAGAATACTATCAGAGTATCATTGATTGGCAATACAAGCGTAATGGAGGATAGGTTATTGCCAGAACATATTGGGATATGAAAAATGGTGTTCTGGGTGGTCTGTTGTCTGCTTTAATCAGCTTACGCTGCATCCTGGAGATGCGGTGTTAGTACATAGTCCAACATATATTGGATTTACGCATTGCTTGAATAATAATGGCTTTTATATTGTACATAGTCCACTTGTAAAGGATGAAGATGGTATCTGGCGGATGGATTATGCGAGATATGGAAGAGAAGATTAAGCAAAATCATATTCATGTGGCAATCTTTCTGTTCCCCTACACAACCCTTGTGGTCGTGTGTGGCAGTTGGATGAAATTCAAAAAGCAATGGAAGTCTATGAACGTAATGATGTAGTTGTTATCTCGGATGAAATCTGGTCAGATATTATATTAGAAGGATATAAGCATATTCCTACACAATCTGTGAATGCATGGGCACACTGAACATGTAGTTGCATTATACGCACCAAGTAAGACGTTTAATCTTGCAGGACTGGTGGGGGCATATCACATTATCTATAATCAGACACTGCGTGATCGAATACATTCGAAAGCCTCAAAATCTCACTACAACAATATGAATGTATTGTCCATGCATGCATTAATTGGTGCCTATAAACCAGAAGGGCATGCATGGTTGGAAGAACTGCGAGAAGTAATTACTGGTAATGTAAATTATGCAGTAGAGTATATCAAAGAGAACTTCTGAAGGTGTAGAGCTAATGAAGCCAGAAGGAACATATATGTTATTTATTGATTGTGAAAAGTGGTGTAAGCAGCACAGAAAAACAATCGAAGAAGTTGAAAAAGCTGGATATCGTGTTGGTGTAGCTTGGCAAGATGGGCGCATGTTTCATGGGCTGTATAGTATTCGTATGAATCTAGCACTACCTTTATCACGTGTACAAGAAGCTTTTTAAACGTTTAGATCAATATGTATTTAATGCAAAGTGGTAGTAAAAATCCGTCATTGACGGATTTTTTCAATGGTCGGGGTGACGAGATTCGAACTCACGACCTCTTCGTCCCGAACGAAGCGCTCTACCAAGCTGAGCCACACCCCGATACTCTACTGTTTATTATATCAAACTGAGAGTATGTGGAGAGTGAAAATTTACTGCTTTGATTGCTTTATGAGATAGAGAATACCACTAATAACACTCGTAATAATTGCTAGTACAATATACATTAATAGAAAAACCCTGCAATACCTGCCACAATATCAACGAAGTCCATTGTACCGGTATGGGTAATGCCTTGACCAATTTCAATCGCAAAGGTAATCACAATAATGAGTGTAAATACATAGATGAAAAGTTAATGTTAAAAGTGATGTATCGCTTTATGAGGAATTTGAAGAGTGGATATATAATCGCAATCATCAAAAAATTCCTAATATACCAATGACTACAAAGTGCAAGTCTTTATCAGATAGTCCAATCAGATTATTATCATTCCATGTCAAAATTGTATTATGAATAGAAGTGATTAGTTCAATCAGAAAATAGAGAATTTTTGTTAACATAGGGACCCTCCTTGGGGAGTATCATAGCAGAATTCGATACTATTATAAAAGTGATAAAATGATGAGACTTTCAATGAAAGTGATTTAGCAAAACCTAGGGGAATCGAATTTGGTTGGATATGGTATAATATTGGCATGCGAAAAGCGACTTTTCATAGTGCTTTTTGGGAGATTATTATGAATCAAAATGTTAGAAAGATTACCGAAGGGGCAATGATGGTTGCCTTAATCGGCGTATTTATGTTAATCGATAGACAGTTCCAAGGAACATTTAGCAGTATGTTTGTGTTCCTGTTGCCACTTCCAATGGTTTATTTTGGAGCGAAATATGGACTGCGTGATAGCTTGATGGTTTTGGCTGCTATCATCTTTTGTGTCCTTTTATTTTCGCAAGTCCATTTGCATATTCTTCTTTTGTCGCTGAAGCGATTATTGGTTTGGTATATGGATGTGGTATCTATCAAAATGTAGAGAGTAAGCGATTATTGTTAAGAACAATGGTTCTTGGAGGTCTTACAGAGCTGCTTGCGGTTGTGATTAATGTGGCTATCTTTGGCGTTAGTTTCGATCAGCTTGTATTAGAATTACGTCAAACCTTTGATATGATGCAAAAATCAATGGGTTTAACGGTGAAATACAAATGTGATATCAACGTATTATTGCGTAATGTATTCTTCGTAAGTACGTTGATGTTAGGTGTATTAGAAGCGATCGTGACACATATTTCATCAAGATTATTACTCAAGAGATTACGTATGAAGGTTCCTGAATCAACACTGCTCTATCTATACTTTTCCACCTAAAGTGGATTGGATATGTAGCACTTTAGTTGGAATGTTTGGGTATTTGTATGTCGGTTCTGGTTATATTAAAACAGAACCAGCTCTAACAATTATTTCAGCGTTAGGGAACATTTGCTTATTTCTATCTAACAGCGATGGGTGTTGTTGGATTACTGGTTATGATTGGATTAATGGCAAAGGAAAGTCGCAAAAATCTTAACATTTGTAGTGTTTATCTTAGCGATAGTCCTGTCATTTCCAGTTGCGATTTATGGATTTTTATATATCACAACAAATATGCATCAGAGAATAGTAGAGGAGGGATATCATGCAACAAAAATGAATCGAATTAAACAAGCTTGTTTTTTTGTGGCACTTGCTATCCAACTTGCGGTTGTTATCTTATTGCAGTTGATTTTTCAAATTAAATATCTTTGCCAGGTATCTTGGTGTTGATTGCAGAGGCTCTAATAGCAGTATATCTCTTAGAGTTTTTCCAATCTGCAAATGAAGAAGAGTCCATTGGTCTAGAAAAGTATCTAGGTGGTTCTTACGCGGATGCGTATCTAGTTGGTGGCGTAGGTATGATGAACTACGATGAAAACTATGTCATTACATGGCAAAGTGAGCTCTTTAAAGGAAAGAGGACTTGATCGTATTGGTTCTAAACTACTGACTTGGTTACCTGAAGCCAATGACATTATTTCCGGGGAAACGGAAAAGGTTAATGTTCAGATTGACCAATATGTTTATGAAGTAAGTAAGCGTGAAAATGCGCCAACGATATTCTTTAAAGATATTACACTTTTAGATAAGTATCGTGGTAAGTATAACGAAGAACATGTTGTACTTGGTCTAGCGAGTTTTGATAACTATGAAGAAAGTACGATGTATGCGGATGATGCGGATATTGCAAATATCAATGCGACAATTCGTACACCACTCAACGAATACTTCCAACAGTATGGTGTATTCTCTAGAAGATTAAATAACAATCGTTATTTATTAGTACTCAACGAAAGAATCTATCGTGAGATTGCGGCAGATCGTTTCTCAATTCTAAATATTGTGCGTAAGGCTTCACAGAAGGCTGAAGTATCTATCACATTGTCTATGGCTTTTCGCCAAGGGTAGTTCAAACTTTGCGGAACTTGATGAGACAGTTACGAAAGTTAATGGATCTTGCGCAAACGCGTGGTGGTGACCAAAGGTTGCGATTCAGGTGGTTGGCGAAGATGTTAAATACTTTTGGTGGTTCAACTGAAGCTGCTGAGAAGAGAAGTCGTGTACGTGTACGCGTTATGGCACATGCATTACGTGACCTCATTCAACATTCTTCCAACGTAATTATCTGTGGACATAAGAATGCAGACTTTGACTGTATTGGTTCTGCAATTTGTTTATCTAAAATGGCATCTGCTTTTCAATAAACCGGTCAGCATTATTGCTAAGACGGGTGGTATTGAAGAAAAGTTAGAAGCTGCAATGAAAGAAAATGAGCAGGAACTAGCAGAAGGCGTAACATTTGTAACAGAAGGTGAAGCCATCAATCAACTGAAGGATGATACACTTGTCATCATGACGGATCATCACAACATTCTACAGTCTAATGGTGCAAAACTATTGGAGATGGCAAAACGTATTGTGGTAATTGACCATCACCGCAGAAGTACAGATATGGGTATAAAGCCTATTCTGATTTATATCGAAGCAGGTGCTTCTAGTACTTGTGAAATCTTGACGGAAATGATTCCGTTTGTATCAAGTAAAGTAGATATTTCTGAATTAGAAGCGACATTCATGCTTGCAGGTATGACAATTGATACACGGAAGTGGCGTGAAAGAACAGGTGTACGTACCTATGATGCGGCAAGTGCTTTACGTAAACTTGGAGCTGATCCACAGGTTGCGTATGACTATCTAAAAGATACATATGAAGAGTTTACATTAAAGAGTGCAATTATGAATGCAAGTGAAAGTTATCCAGATGGTATTGTAATTGCGGCTGTAGAAAACGAGAAGATTACACGTTCTATTATGAGTCAGGTTGCGGATAGTTTATTAAGTATTCAAGATGTAAAGGCAGCCTTTGTTATTGCACAGGATAAGAATACAGGAATCAATAGTATTTCTGCACGCTCAAATGGTGAAATAAACGTACAGGCAATTATGGAAGCCATGCATGGTGGTGGACATATGACAGCTGCCGCAACACAACGTAAGGATGCGACAGTCAAAGAACTCAAAGAAGAGTTAATTAATATTATTGAACAACAAAAGAAGGAGGCAGAAGATGAAAGTAATTCTTAAACAAGATGTTAAAAAAGTAGGAAAGCGTGGAGATATCGTCGATGTTTCTGATGGTTACGGAAGAAATTTCTTAATCGCAAGAGGACTTGCGGTGGCAGAATCTAAGGCTAGCTTAGAAATCTTAAAAGAACAGAAATCAGAAGAAGCTGCACTAGAAGCACAGCGTGAACAAGAAGCACGTGAAAAAGCTGCTTTATTAGAAAAGACAGTAGTTACTTTCACAGTGAAGTCTGGTAAAGAAGGAAGAGTCTTCGGTTCTGTTTCCACAAAGCAGATTGTGGAGGCTTTGAATAAACAAGGCATTATTATCGAAAAGCGCAAGATTATTGATACAGAACCGATTCATAGTCTTGGCACAACAAGAGTAAAAGTTGAATTACACAAGAATGTTATCGGTACAATCGTTGTAAAAAGTACTGGGAAGTGAGAACTAAATATGCCACGCGTATTGCCTTCTGCACCAGAGGCAGAAGCTAGTTTACTGGAACCATGCTTGTATACCCAAGTTCTTCTCGCACAGCACTAGAAGAAGGGCTTGAGGCTGATGATTTCTTCATTGAAGCCAATCGTCGTATCTATCATGCATGCGAAGAGCTGTATCAAGAAGGTATACAGATTGACTCTACCACTGTTGCGACACGTTTAAAGGATACAGATCTTTTTAGATAAGTCTGGTGGAATGGAATACATTCTAAATTTAATGAATGCAGCAGTAACAAGTGCGAATACATTAACGTATGTTAATTTGATTCGTGATAAAGCGATGATGCGTCGTATGATTGAAGCTGCTGAAAGAGTTGCGGAAGAAGGCTTTAATGGGACAGACAGACTTTGAATGATTATCTTGATCGTTCTGAGAAAGAAATCTTGAATGTATCTCGTAATCGCAAAGCTGGTGAATTTAAGAATCCTAACGATGTCTTAAATGAAGTGTTAAAGACAATTCGTGCAGCATCTCAGAATTCAACAGATATTACTGGTTTAAAGACAGGCTTTAATGATCTTGACCGTATTACACATGGTTTACAGCGTGGAGATATGATTGTCTTGGCTGCGCGTCCATCTATGGGTAAAAACAGCGGTTGCCTTAAACTATAGCGATGAACGTTGCACTTATTCCGCAAGCTCAAAAAGGTGCAATTGCGATTTTCTCACTTGAGATGGGCGCAGAACAGTTAGCGATGCGTTTGTTAAGTGCGAAGAGTCATATTCAAGGTGATAAGTTAAAGACTGGTCGTTTAACAAATGAAGAATGGAATCGTATTAATGAAGCTTCAGCAGAGTTAAAAGCTTCCAATATTTATATCGATGATATGGCAGGAATCAAGATTCCTGAAATCTTCTCAAAATGTCGTCGTTTACAGGCGGAACATGGCTTAAACATGGTTATGATCGACTATATTCAGTTAATCAGTGGACCATCCGATCGTTCTGGTGTAAACCGTCAGCAGGAAGTATCTGATATTTCTCGTAGCTTAAAAGCTCTTGCACGTGAGCTAAAGGTTCCAGTTGTGGCCTTATCTCAGTTAAGTCGTAGTGTTGAAACACGTGAAGATAAAAGACCAATGTTAAGTGACTTACGTGAATCTGGAGCGATTGAGCAGGATGCCGATATCGTTATGATGTTATATCGTGAGTCCTACTATAACGAAGAAGCAAAAGAACAAGCTAGAGAATCTGGAACAGAACGTTTAGAAATCAATCTGGCAAAGCATCGTAATGGTGCAACAGGTAGAGTTTATGTAGCGTTTGAAGCAGATACGAACGCACTCTATAACATTGCCCCAAATAAACCACAATAATGAAGGAGGAAGGCATGAAAAATTTGATTGCTGTAACAATATGCTTAGTGTTATCAATCGCAATTGTAATCGTGCCTTCTTTTTTCTATCCTTCCTATGAGGGTGTTGTAGCAGGAACAGTTGGTGATTTTAACCAAACTGTAGAAATGGTTACTTCTGATATACATAAAGTATATAAGTTGTATAAAAGATCAAAAAGTTGATAGGTATCATAAAAGATAAAACTTACATGGATGAACATCTAAATACCGTTTATGAAACAAAGTATGCGAGCATGTTTCCAAATACACATATTAGTATTGCCAGTAACATGTATCTTGTTGAAGAGATGAGTTCAAATGTCTATACAGATGCAGATACTGAAATCATGCAGTATTTAGATGATCATTCTCTATACAGCATTGCTTGTAAATCGATCTCTTTTTCAAATGGCGATGAAGAATATGCAAGAATTTTTGTGAAGTCAGAAGAGATTTATCAAGAAGCGTTACAGAAGTATTTAACCTATTTTATTGATGAGGATACACTAGAAGCGATTCATGAGCACCAGACAATTTCAAATCTAATGGAATATGGTGAAATGATAATGGGTTTTAAAAATCAATGAAACAATACAGATTGCGGATGCGTACGCATCCGTAGGAGAAATCAAGACCACGGAAGAAGAAGTGTTACGCTACTTATCCTATGGTAATAATGAGAGTCTTGTATACTATACGGTTGAAGAAGGAGATACACTAGCTTCAATAGGTTTACAGAATTATGGTTTAACTGCTGAGCAGTTAATGCGTATCAATCAAGGCGTTATTACCGATGTAAATCAAACGTTAACTGCAGGCACAAAACTATGTGTAACATACTTCACTTCACCAATTGATGTATATGTTTATAAACAAAGATTACAGAAGGAAATATTGTTCTATAAGACCTCTGTATTAGAAGATAATACAGTTGAAACTGGTAAAAACTGTGGTTAGACAGATTGGGGCGAATGGTTCAAAGAATGTACTCTATCATGAAACATGGGTGAATGGAGTACTAAATACAGGACAAGAACTATCCTCGGTTGTAACAGCAGCAGGACAAGATGAAGTAATTGCGATTGGAAAGAATAGTGATTTAAGTATTGGTAGTGGTAGCTTAGCATATCCTGTAGAACATCCTGAAATCATTTGTGAGTATGGCTGTTATGCAGGGTTTGAGTCGATTGATTTTATCAATCGATATAATCGATGGGGAAATGTGTTGGCTGTTGATACAGGAAGTATCAAAGAGAAGGGTTATACAGATGAACTGGGTAACTATGTAATTATTGACCACCATAATGGGTATCAGAGTGTATATGGGACATATGTACTTACCATGCTCACTAGAAGTTGATACCATCGTTAGAAAAGGCGATGTAATTGGTAAGATTGGTATGACTGGTAAAGCGACTGGACCACATTTAACATTTAGCTTATATAAGGATGATGAGCCAGTGAATGCATGTTCTGCATTGATAAATTGTGAGGGTTTGAACTGATGATGGAATTTGCATTATTAGCGAGTGGTTCAAAAAGGGAATAGCTTTTGTGATTGTGGACGGTACTACAAAAAGTTATGATTGATTGTGGTACAACAAAAAAATATCTATTTGAACGCTTAAAAAGAACTAGAGATATCATTGGATGATTTAGATGCAGTATTAATCACACATAATCATTCTGATCATATCTCTCAAATTAAACATTTCGCATCATTACCAATCTACTCACCGATTGAGATACCAAATATAGATACCTTTTATGTAAAACCTGGTTCTTCCTTTACGATTGAAACCTTGCGCTTTACGCCAATTGCGCTATCGCATGATGCGTTAAATACTGTTGGATATATCGTTGAAAATGGAATTGAAAAACTAGTATATATCACAGATACGGGATATATCAATGAGAAACATATTCCACGTATCAAAGATGCGGATTACATCGTCTTAGAGTCTAATCATGATGTACAGATGCTCATGGCGACAAGTCGTCCACAATTTACGAAACAGAGAATCTATAGCGATACAGGGCACTTGTGCAACGAAGATTGTGCAGCTGTATTAGATCAAATTGTTACAGAGAAAACTAAAATGATTATTCTTGCGCATTTAAGTGAACAAGCAAATACACGCAAGAAAGCTTTAGATACAACAATACATGCATTACAAAATCATCGGGGTTCACTGCATGAAAATTTACTAGTATGTGCAGCAGGACAATATGAGATGATTAGAAAGGGTATATATGATGAAAAAGTTGATGCCGGTAGCGTTAGCGCTATTATTGGTATGGAATCTAGTCCTAACAATGATGTTGATTAGGAATCTTCAAAAGAATAATACAGGTAATAATTCTCTTGAGGATATGAATAGTACAAACTATACAACATCAGACTATACCAATGCGATTGAAAAGAGCAGAAGTAGTGTAGTAACTGTTGAAAGTGATGGTTCCTACTATAGTGGTATTATCATTGCAAAGGAGAAGGAAACAGTACATATATTAACAACTACAAAAGCTATAAAGAATGGTAGTCCTAATGTAGTGTTTGATAGTGGTGTACGCGTTAGTTCTACAATTGTAGGAGATGATACTGATAGTGGATTAGCAGTTATTCAGGTTACTACAAACTTTGAGGTTAAACCGTTTACTTTTTTAGATACGAATGTTTTAGCACAAGGTGCTAATGTCGTGGTGATGAGTGGTAGAAATCTAACGACGGGTAGTGCTGTTATTAGCAGTGGTATTACTTCAGAACCTGGTGTATGGCGTATGAGTAGTACAACCACTTGGTTATCTTCCATGCTAGAAATGGATACACCAATTACTTCAATTCAAGAAGGTGGGGCAGTAATCGATTTAAATGGGTCACTTGTTGGAGTTGTAGCAAATCAACCATATCAAGGAAATTCCCGTATGGAGTACGCAATCACTGCAAATGAAATTAAGTTGATTTACAATGCACTCAAGACAAATGGAAAAGTAGTGCGTGGTGCACTAGGTGTTGTGGTGCGTAATGTTTCGAGTATGCTTGCATATGAGAAGAGTGCGCATGGTATTAGCATAGATATGAAGACGGGATTATATGTTCAAACAGTAGTTGAAAAGCCAGACACAGGAGAGGGTCTTCAGGAAGGAGATATCATCACAATGATTGATGGTATTGAAATGTCATCGTATCAAGATGTGCTTGCAAGATTGTATATGCATTCTGCTGGTGATACTGTGAAATGTATCTATTATCCGTGGTGGTGAAAGTAAGCAGATAGGTGTGGTTCTGCAATGATTAAAATTATTGCCTGTGGCAAACTGAAAGAGAAGTGGATGAAGGAAGGTATCGCTGAGTATGTAAAGCGTATCCGTCCATACGATAAGATTGAAGTAATTGAAGTCCAGGATGAAAAAGCACCAGAGACAAATTCCGCTGCTGAAAATGAACAAGTAAAGATTGTAGAAGGGCAGCGGTTATTAAAGAATGTACGTGATGATGAATATCTCATCTTGTTAGATCTTGCAGGACAAGATATCGATTCTGTGGCTTTTAGCAAATAAAATCCAGGATTGTTATAACCATGCTAGAAGTAAGATTACATTTGTGATTGGTGGATCTTTGGGGTTAAGTAGTGAGCTAATTGCGCGTGCTGATTTTCGTTGGCGTATCTCAAAAGCAACCTTTCCACATCAACTTTGTAGAATCTTAGTGGTAGAACAAATCTATCGTAGCTTCCGCATTCTACATAACGAGCCATATCACAAGTAAATTTCTAACATAGAAATATTGTATCGAATTGCAACTTCCTACAATGTAAACGCTTGTATATGAAACAAGTATGTTATAAAATACAGATATAGTAAGTAAAAAAATGATCAGGAGGATAAACCAATGAAAGAGATTACTGTTACAGTTGTTGACCCAGTAGGATTACACGCACGTCCTGCTACAGTGGCTGTAAATGCTGCAAGCAAGTTTAAGAGTGAAGTAAAGGTATCCTATAAGGGACGTACAGTGAATATGAAGTCCATTATGGGTGTTATGTCACTTGGTATTCCAACACAGTCCGAAATTACAATTTCCTGTGAAGGTGACGACGAAGACTCAGCTGTTAAGACAATTGAAGATGTTCTTCGCGCTCAAAAAAAGTTATTGCTTAATAGATAACGATAAGGGGAGAAAGATGTTTTTGACATCTTTCTTTTTCTTATGTTAAAAATAGGAATAAGGAGCTAGAAATTATGTATTTAGATGAATATAAACGTTGGCTATCTGCAAACTTAATCGACTTTGATTTACATGCAGAATTAGCTGGTATTGAAAATGATGAAGAAGCAATCAAGGAAAGATTTCGCAGTATCCTTGAAGTTTGGTACAGCTGGTTTAAGAGGTACTCTTGGTGCTGGTACAAACCGCATGAATATCTGGGTTGTTCGTCAGGCTACACAGGGTGTCGCTGATTGGGTTAAAACACAGGGTGGAACACAAACTGTTGCGATTAGTTATGACAGCCGTTTAAAGGGTTGGACATTTGCGAAGGATGCGGCTGCTGTATTAGCAGCTAACGGTATTAACGTTCGTCTTTATGATGAACTAATGCCTGTACCTGCCTTTAAGTTTTGCGACAAGATACTATCACTGTAATGCAGGTATTATGATTACTGCATCCCACAACCCTGCAAAATATAACGGTTTTAAGGCGTATGGACCAGATGGTTGTCAGATGACAGATGATGCGGCTGCGATTGTATACGATCAGATTCAGAAGACAGACGTACTAACGGGTGCGAAATACGTTTCCTTTGCGGAGGGTGTAGCGAAGGGTCTTATCCAGTTTGTTGGTGATGATTGCAAGGAAGCACTTTATCAAGCAACAGAAGCTGAGACAAGTTCGTCCAGGTTTATGTAAGACTGCTGGTTTGAAACTTGTTTATTCCCCATTAAATGGTACAGGTCTTGTGCCTGTAACACGTGTGTTAAGCGATATAGGTATTACAGATATTACAATCGTTCCTGAACAGGAATATCCAAATGGATACTTTACAACATGTTCATATCCAAACCCTGAAATTTATGAAGCATTAGAAAAAGGATTAGAACTTGCGAAGAAGGTAGGAGCAGACTTGATGCTTGCGACTGACCCGGACGCCGACCGTGTAGGTATTGCGATGAAGTGTCCAGATGGTTCTTATGAACTTGTCTCTGGTAACGAAATGGGTGTACTCTTATTAGATTACATTTGTGCAGGACGTATTGAAAAGGGCACAGTGCCTAAGAATCCAGTCGCTGTGAAGTCAATTGTATCTACACCTCTAGCGGATTTAGTTGCGAAGCACTATGGTGTTGAATTACGTCATACATTAACAGGTTTCAAGTGGATTGGTGATCAGATTGCACAACTTGAAGCAAATGGTGAAGAAGAGCGTTTTATCTTTGGTTTTGAAGAGAGCTATGGTTACTTAGCTGGTTCTTATGTACGTGATAAGGATGCGGTTGTTGGTTCCATGTTAATCTGTGAGATGGCTGCGTACTACCGTAGTATTGGTTCCTCAATCAAACAGCGCTTGGAAGAAATCTATGCACAGTATGGACGTTTCCTCAATCAGGTAGATAGCTTTGAATTTGCAGGTCTTTCCGGTATGGATAAGATGGCTGGTATTATGAATACTCTTCGTACAAATCCACCAGTAGAATTTGCAGGACGTAAGGTTGTATCTGTAACAGACTATAATAAGCCTGAAGAGACAGGATTACCTAAGGCAAATGTACTGATCTTTTCGGTTTAGAAGATGGTGCGACAGTAGTGGTTCGTCCTTCTGGTACAGAGCCTAAGATCAAGACATACTTTACAACTTTAGGTAAAGACTTGGCTGAAGCACAGAAGGAAAAAGGATGAGTTAGCAGCAGTACTTAAGCCTTTATTCTCCTAAGAAATTTAAATACAGATAGATGCAGGTTGATATCTGCATCTTTTTGTTTGAAATTCGATGTTTGTTTGTACGTTTTTCATCATCTATCTGTATCTATTCAATACTGGCAATGTTAAAATAAGTGTAACGTAGTTACGGAGGATCACATATGAATTTAGAACGTATCATTGAGGAGTTTCATCAAGGACATTCCTTGAATGCATATGAGGTGTTTGGTGCCCATTTTGTGGACGGAGGAGTTCGCTTCACAGTGTATGCGCCCCATGCGGAAAATGTATGGGTCGTTGGATCATTTACAAACTGGGATGAAAACCAGATTTTGATGGAAAGAATGAACTTCCAAGGTGTATGGTCAATCACAGTTCCATATTTAAATGAATGGGAAGTTTATAAATATAAGATTCAAACAAGAACAGGAAATATTCTATATAAAGCTGACCCATTTGCTTTCTATAGTGAGACAAGACCAAATACGGCTAGTAAGCTTGTTGATTTAAACAAACTGACTTGGACAGATGATAAGTGGTTACAAGAGCGTAGTTTAAACTTTGATAAACCAATGAATATCTATGAGTTATATGTCGGTGGTTGGAAACGTAATGGTGAACATCCATATTCCTATGACATGCTTGCAGATGAACTGATTCCATATATCAAAAGAGAAATGGATATACACATATTGAGTTAATGCCCATTGAGTGAGTATCCATTTGATGGATCTTGAGGGATATCAGGTGAGTGGATACTATTCCTTAACGAGTCGTTATGGAAATCCACAGGAGTTTAACCGCTTTGTGGACCGTTGCCACGCGGCTGGAATAGGTATCATCATTGATATGGTACCTGTTCACTTTGTAAAAGATGAGTTTGGTTTACGTTACTTTGATGGTGAAGCGTTATATGAGTATCCAAAACGAATATGACGCAAACTCTGAGTGGGGTACGATGAACTTTAACTTATGGAATGAAGAAGTGCGTTCCTTCTTAATGTCATCAGCTGCCTTCTGCAAAATATGTATCATATGGATGGTATTCGTATTGATGCGGTATCTAACCTCATTTATTGGGCTGGTAATCGTGATAGAGGCACAAATGATGGTGCGATTTACTTTGTAAAAAACGTTTGAATTATTACATGCATAAGGAATTCCCAACCGTCATGATGATTGCCGAAGATAGTTCTGATTTCCCGAACGTAACAGTAGCGACGGAAAAAGGATGGATTTGGGATTTGACTATAAGTGGGATCTTGGTTGGATGAATGATACTCTCAAGTATTATGGAACAGACCCTATCTATCGTTACTATGATCATCATAAGTTGACCTTCTCAATGGCATACTTCTATAGTGAGAAGTTCTTAATGCCATTTAGTCATGATGAAAATGTACATGGCAAGCGTACTGTCATCGACCGCATGTGGGGTGACTATGATGCAAAGTTTGCGCAAGCAAAGAACTTGTATGCATACATGTATGCTCATCCCGGTAAGAAGTTAAACTTTATGGGTAATGAGCTTGGTTCCTTCCGTGAGTTTGATGAAACTCGTGAGATTGACTGGGAATTACTCCAGTATCCAAAGCACTATTCCTTCAATTTATTTATTAAGAAGTTAAATGAGTTATATTTGTCACATGCGTGCTTGTATGAAGCGGATTATAGCTATGATAGCTTTTAAGTGGATTGATGCGGATAACAATATACAAAGCGTATATTCATTCTATCGTAGTAGTAAGGATGAATATCTTGTATGTGTATTGAACTTAAGTAATACAACATATGAGAATTTTGAGTTAGAAATGCCACAAGGTGGATTCTATAAAGAGGTATTGAATTCAGATGACCAAATGTATGGTGGTAATGGAATGATCCATCCTAGAGCGATTCGTACTTCAAAAGAAAGATGGAAAGAATATCTTGAAGATGAATCTTGCACGATTTGCGGCAGTTTGGTTTGTAGCGAAAAAGAGGTAAGAAATAAAAGATGTCAATATTTCAATGCGTATTTAGATGATTTTTGGGAAAAATTACTGTAACGATTGATCGTAGCTTTTATCATGGTGAATCAAGTCGATTTTCAATTGACGGGACATGGTGGTTATATCGAGGAACTATCAATTGAAGGTGTAGAGACACATGATAGTTTTGTCCTATATCGTCTAAAGGGTTTATATGAACCCTAACTTTCCGTATGGATTATCAGGTTCGTGAAAGTCATGGTAGATATACACCATTGATTGCACGTTTGATTGTAAAGCGCGAGCGCTTTTAATGCCTTGTATGGGTTATGAGAAAGATGACTTTAGGATCACACTATACACCTGAATATACATGGTTTAAGGTATGGGCACCAACTGCGGTAAATGTATCACTATCCTTAGATGTTAGTGGTGTTCAGATATTAAAGGCAATGGAACCTAGTGAAATGGGTACTTGGTATGTAAAGGTGCCGGGTGACTTTAAACATGCGACATATACATATTTAGTAGAGCGTAATGGTAAAGTGGTGAAATCTTAGACCCATATGCATATAGTTGTAATGGAAATGCAAAGGCAAGTGCAGTGATTGATTTATCTGAATTAGATAAGATTAAAGATTATCCTTTTGAAGATACAATCGCACCTACAGAAGCAATCATCTATGAATGTAGTGTTCGTGATATGACAATGCATCCATTTACTGGTACTACAACACACGGAAAGTTTAAATCATTATGTGAGGATGGAACGGAATATAGAGGTCTTCCAACGGGATTAAACTATATTAAATCCTTAGGTGTAACGCATGTTCAGTTTATGCCATTAACAGACTTTTAGTACGGTTGATGATTTCAAACCAGAACTCAACTATAACTGGGGTTATGACCCTCGTCAGTATCTATCGTTAAAGGGAAGTTTCAGTTCTGATCCAGACCATCCATATGTACGCATGAAAGAGTTTAAAGAGTTAGTAGCATGTCTTCACCGCAATCATCTACGTGTCACATTAGATGTTGTCTTTAACCACGTCTATGATGTTGCGGAAAGTGCGTTTGACTGCCTAGTGCCATATTACTACTTCCGTTATAACGAAGAGGGTTATATGTCCAATGGTTCATACTGTGGAAATGACTTTGCTTCAGAAATGCCAATGGCTTCTAGATATCTTGTATATGTCATTCGTAGTTTAATGCAGATTTATGGTATTGATGGCTTCCGTTTTGACTTAATGGGAATTATTGATGTTGCTACGATGAATAAGATTCGTAACGAAGCAATTCGTAATAACCCAAGTGCGTTAATTTATGGTGAAGGCTGGGATATGCCAACGATGTTACAAGGATCACAAAAAGCAAATATTCATAACCAAGGAGCAATGCCTCACATTGGTCACTTCAACGACTATTTCCGTGATGTAATTAAAGGCAAGACAAGCGAAAGTGAAAAGTATGAACGCGGTTATGCAACTGGTAAGTGGGAAAATGCATTTGCTAGCTTAGCAGGTTTAACAGCGAACGTTCTTGATACACCGCATTATAAGAGATTCTTCTCACCAGATCAGTCTATTAATGGCTTTGAAACGCATGATAATAGTACAGTGTGGGATAAGATGCATGCATGTTGTAATAATGAAGATAGAGCCACTCGTATTCGTCGTCAGAAGATGATGATTGCGATTACGATGGTTTCACAAGGTATACCATTTGTACATGCTGGTTTCGAATTCTGTGATACAAAGAAGGATAATCATAATTCTTATAACGCTCCGGATGAAATTAATCGTATGGACTGGGAAAGAATGGAATATTACCAAGAAGTTGTAAAGTACTTCCGTAAGGCAACTGCACTTCGTAGATCAGTAAGTGAATTCTGTCTGAAAACTGCGTTAGAAATCAATGAAAAAGTGAAGGTTTGGGTTGCGGATGACCAGACTGTATTCTATGATATTGCAGGTTCGAAGGGTAATGCTGAAACGATTCGTGTCATTATTAATCCATCAACTGGTGATCGCTTCTATAGTTTTGATGAGAAGTGGCAAGTCATCTTTGATGAAAATGGTAATAGTCAAACGGGTAAATCGAATCAAGTTTGTGTTCCAGCATTAAGCCTAATCGTATGCAAGAGGTAAAATATGGGATTATTTGCAAATTTATTCGACAGTGAAAAAAAGACATTTTCATCAAGCTGAAGTGCTCGCAGATAAGGTTTTGAAAATTAGAGGAAACATATGCGCAAAAACAGATGATGAGTTACGTGAAGTAACAAAAACAACTACAAGAAAAAATACAGGCAGGAACATCTTTAAAAGATGTTCTGCCTGATGCTTTTGCGAATGCTCGTGAAGCTGCAAAACGTGTATTAAATGAATTTCCATATCGTGTTCAGGTATTAGGTGGTGTCCTACTACATGAAGGTGATATTGCGGAAATGAAGACCGGTGAAGGTAAGACTCTGACAGCTGTTATGCCAATCTACTTACATGCATTAGCAGGTAAAGGTGCACATGTTGTAACAGTCAATGAATATCTAGCAAAGCGTGATGCTGAGTGGATGGGTCGTGTATATACCTTCCTTGGACTAACGGTTGGATGCAACTTACACTCTCTTACTGAAAGTGAGAAGAGACAGGCATATGCTTGTGATATTACATATACAACAAACTCTGAACTTGGATTTGATTATCTAAGAGATAACATGGTCATGCGTAAGGAGCAGCGTGTATTACGTGGATTACATTATGCCGTATTGGATGAAGTTGACTCTATCTTAATCGATGAAGCTAGAACACCATTAATTATCAGTGGTCCAGGACCAGTTTTAGATCAACAATATATTCAAGCGGACCGTTTTGCGAAGAGCTGTAAAAGAGATGTTGATTTTGAAATTGATAGAGAAGATCGGACAGTTGTATTGACAGAGGCAGGTTTAAAGAAGGCTGACCGTTCCTTTGGCATTGAAAACATCTATAATGGTGAACATGCAAGCATAGTGCATTATATTCAAAATGCAATGCGTGCAAACTATCTTATGACAAGAGATGTTGAATATGTCGTTGGAGACGATGAGATTATTCTTGTTGACCAGTTTACTGGCAGAAAAATGGCTGGACGTGAATTTAGCGATGGATTACATCAAGCAATTCAAGCCAAAGAAAATGTTGGTATCAAGCAAGAGACAATTACACTTGCAACAATTACATATCAGAACTTCTTCCGTTTATATGATTTGTTAAGTGGTATGACAGGTACTGCAAAGACAGAAGAAGATGAATTTTTAAATACATATAACATGCGTGTATATGAAGTACCAACAAATAGACCAGTGGCTCGTATTGATGAACCGGATTTAGTATTTTAAAGATAGACATGAAAAATATGAAGCTATTGTTGCACATACAAAAAGAATTGTATGAAAAGGGACAACCAGTATTAATTGGTACTTTATCTATCGGTATTAACGAAGCACTCAGCGAAATGTTAAAGAAACAAAAATATTCCTCATCATGTATTAAATGCAAAAAAATGATGAGAATGAAGCGGAGATTATTGCAAAAGGCAGGTCAGAAAGTTTGCGGTAACGGTAGCGACAAAATATGGCTGGTCGTGGTACGGATATTAAGCTAGGTGATGGTGTAAAAGAACTAGGCGGTCTTGCGGTACTTGGTAGTGAGCGTCACGAAGCAAAAGCGTATTGATAATCAGTTACGTGGACGTTCTGGTCGTCAAGGTGACCCAGGATTTTTCAAGATTCTACTGTTCGATGGATGATGATTTGATTGTTGAATATCATACGGACGAAAGTGAAGAGTTTGATTGAGCGCTTTCGAACATGATAAAGAAAAACATCAATAAGATGAGAGCACTCATTGACCGTACACAAGAACGTGCAGAAGGTTTACACTTTGATACACGTAAGAATACATTAGAGTATGATGATGTATTAATGGCACAACGCCATCTAATCTATGATCAAAGAGACAAGGTTCTCGATCTTGAAGATATGGAACCACTCGTTCGTGAGCTTATCAAAGAGAATGTATCTTCTGCGATTGAAGAATATTATCAGATTCCTAATAAGAATGAAGCAAAGCAAAAACTTGCAGAGTACCTAAATGGTATGGGAATTGATGGTATGCAGTATGCTGAAACAATCCATAGAGGGATCACAAGAAGAGATTACTGATGCAATTATGGATGTATATCACACAAAGACTGCAGAGCTTCCACAAGAAGAACTACAGAGTATGGTGAAGTTTATATTCTTACAGATTCTTGACCGTGAGTGGATTCATCACGTGGATGTTATGGAACATTTAAAAACGAGCATTCGCTTACGTAGTTATGCAAATATTAAGCCGGTCGATGCATATCGTGAAGAGGGATTTAATCGATTTAATGCAATGATGCAGAATATATCAGAACAGACAGTCTCTACATTATTGCACATCCAAACAAACGTAGCATCGGAATAGAATATGTAAAAATAAAGACAGAATACTTTTTGGAGAGTATTCTGTCTTTTTGATTTTTACAAAAAAATAATCATAAATTTTATAGATAAATGAATTATAATAATATAGATATATAAACATTATTTGGAGGGGAATTATGGTCAAGAAGATATGGAAGTATTTACAAGTCACATTGTTAACAATTTTACTATCCATTTCATCACTTTCAGTGCTACCTGTAGCAGCTCTAGATGAAGTAAAGGATGATACAGACTTATCAAAAGCTCGAGTTATATCAATTTACACTTACACAAGAAAACATGGAGATTGTTTCGCAATCAGCTTCTGTTGTGAAAGATATCGTTGATCCAAATGGATCATGGAAACAGGCAACAGTATTTTCATTGAAGGTTGATAAAAATAATACTGCAGAAACATTCGATGCACCACTTAAATTGAAATTCTCCAATGCAGGTACTTTGTATGGGAAGAATGTAGATGTTTTTGTGACTGTCAATAAAGTAAATACAACTCTCCTTGCGAGAAATAGTGAGTACAACGATCCAAATAAGACAGTTCTCCCATTTTTTTAACAGTTGATGAAAAATTGGGGCACAAAGTCTATTCAGATTATGGATTACATCTATCCAACACATCCAAAATATTACGCATAATTTGGAAGGTGCATATGCATTTGATGCGGATGTAACTGCAGAATTTAAATATCAGGACGGTACTCCATGTGACATTAAGATGGTTATGTTGCCATCAGATATCGATGTCGTTAAAGGTAGTCGTAAAGAAGCATTCTCAATCTATGATATGAATAATTCTGTGGATAAGATTGTTATGAATAATGCTAACTATCTTACACGTACAACCAATGGAGATAAAACAACTTGGGAACCATCAGATGGTAGAGGAACAAGTGGAGATGCTGAGTACAACGCATCTGGATTTGCAGTACGTTCAACAGACAACAAGATGCATTTTGAATATACAACAACAGCAATTTGTGGTGGACTATTTGGATTCTTTTGCGGAAGCAAAAAGCTCCAGAACCAACAAAAGCAAGTAGATAAAGCAGAAGTTCCTGCTAAAAATTGGGGAAGAACTCATATATACAACAGAATATACAATCCCTACTGCAGGTAAAAAAATATCATTGGTTCTTTCAGTAAAATGAGCATGACCGATGAATTTGATGAAAGATTAGATTTCAGAGTGCTACTGTAAAACTTGCTGGACAGACTTTGACAGAAAATGATGATTATACTGTTGAAAAAGAATGGGCAGAAAGTAACAGTTCATATTGATAAAAAAAGCACTTAGGAAAATCGAATAGTGGCAAGAAGTTTGAGATTGTCTTTCAAAGTAAAGACAAATGAAAAGATTGTAGATAACGGAACTGTAATTAAAAAAACAAAGTAACGCAAACAGTTGATAATGTAATTACTCCTTCTAACGAGGTGGAAACTAAGGTTCTCTACAACAAGACACATGAATATATTAGTGGCACCCCTGGAAAAGAACTACCAACTGAAGTGAAGGTTTTATTACCAGATGATGTTCATAATATTCCTAATGGCACTACTGTAACTCCAGATACTCCAAAAAGGAAATGTCACAAAAGTGAGTGTACCTGAAGGAAACTGGGTATTTCAGAGGATATGATAAGCAACAAGAAACAATCAATAATAAAGATGCACACTTTATTGGTGTATGGGTGATTGAACCATATGAATCACCAGTTAAAAGATGTAGCATTCGCTGCAGATCCAACAACAAGTATTGATAATAAACCTGTTAAACCAGGGTGATGAATTAGAATATTCCATCAAAGTTCAAAAGAATATAACGACATCACAACGTGATGTGACAATGACGGATATTATTCCTGAAAATACAACATATGTGGAAGGCTCTGCATCTCCAACAGGTACATATGATGCGGTAACAAGAACATTAACTTTAGAGAAAAACAGGTTTAGCAGCAGATGCGGAAGTTGTTTTCCGCTTCAAGGTTAAAGTAAATGAAGACGCAAATAGTGTTGTGATTGAAAATACAGCAACTGTTAAGTCTGGAGATAATACATTTACAACGAATACAACAAAGAATCCTACTCCAACACCTCCATTAAAAGATGTTCATGAGGAAGGTAAGCTAGATACAAGTATCAATAATCGTCCCGTATCTGCTGGTCAAATTCTAACCTATACAATCTCATACAGAAATACAACAGGTGAAAAGCGTACAGTGATTGTGAGTGATACAATTCCTGCTCATACACAATATATTGATGGAACAGCAAACGAAGCAGGTGTATATAATCCGACAACAAAGACATTGCAGTGGCAGAAGGTTGATTTAGAAGCAGGTGATGTTGTAACATTCCAGTTCAATGTGAAAGTTGATGCGGATGTTGATGGAGAAGTCATTGAAAACCATGCAGATGTAGATGATGGTATTAATCGATATGTAACGAATACAACAAAGAATCCAACCCCAAAAGAAAGTTACACCTAAGACATCAGATACTATGAATGTATGGTTATATGCATGTGTATTATTATCAACATTTGGTGGTAGGAATGATTGTTCTTCAAAAAGATTTTTTTAATGCACTTTAATAGTGATAAAAATGATTAAAAAAACAAAGGATACTTAGACTATTGAAGAGATAGTTTAGGTATCTTTTTTATACTTTTAACATGATGTGTTGATGACATGAAATATATGTGAAAGTCGATCTGGTTTTCCTACATGCATAATTATTTTGGTAATATCATTATTTTTGCATACTTTAAATATAAAAGAATTATATTTGGTATTTTCATGAGGTAAAAATGAAATACTTTTTTTCAGAAATAAAAATACTGTAAGAAAATAAAAAATATGATTACTCGATGAATAAAAAAATGACAGATTTTTCATTTGTATGGGGTATTCATTTGTGAAAAATAGTCTATCATAAAAATCAATACATGGAGGGAAAAATTATAATGAAAAAAAGTTGAGTATCTCTTTAGTTGCTCTTGTTTTAGCCGGATCATTAGTAGGCTGTAACAAGACAACTGAAACAACAACTTCTACTAAAGATGAAGGCCGGTACATATACAGCTTCAGCTGCTGGTATGAACGACGATGTTACTGTAGAAGTAGAAGTAACAGAAAATGAAATTAAGTCAGTTAAGGTTACTTCACATGCTGAAACACCAGGTATTGGTGGAGAGCTTGTTGACAAGGATGGAAAGGTTGTTACAACTGGGGGCGTAGCACCTGTTCAATTAATTCCTGAAGAAATCGTTAAGCATCAAAGTTTATCTGTTGATAACGTAACTGGTGCAACAATCACATCAGGAGCTATTAAGACTGCTGTTAAGGACGCTATCAAACAAGCAGGTGGCGATCCAGATGCATTTAAGAATAAGGCAACATACGAAGAAAGAAAAAGACGTTGAAGCAGACGTTGTCGTTGTAGGTGGCGGCGGAGCTGGTCTTGCAAGTGCAGTTGAACTCTTTACAAGGTGGTAAGAGCGTAGCAATTATCGAAAAAAAGCCGGTGAAATCGGCGGTGATACATTAGTTTGTGGTGCTATCTACAATGCACCAGATCCAGCATTACAACAGCATGCTGAAATGAGTGATGCAGTTAAGACTACGATTGAAAAAAAGCTTTAGCTGAAACACCAGTTAACGAACAACATGCAGCATTACAAGCTGAAGTTCAAGCTCAGTGGGATGCATATAAGGCTGCAGGTAGAACAGACTTATTCGACTCCAAGGAATGGTATGCATTACAGACTTGGATCAATGGTGATAAGGTTGCTAACTTAGATTTAGTTAAGGCATTATGCTATAATGCATTTGGTGGCTATGAATGGATTGAATCCATGGGAATGAAATTCCAAGATAAGATTTCTCAGGGTGCTGGTTCCTCTATGGCAACGTACACACATCTACAATGAAGATGGGTGCAGGCTTTATCTCCACATATGCAGACATGCTTGAGAAGTATGGCGATAAGGTTACATTATTAACAGAAACAACAGCTACTAAACTTGTAGTTGACAACAACCAAGTGAAGGCTGTTAAGGCAACAGACAACCATACAGGCAAAGAAATTACAGTTACTGGTAAAGACGGTGTCGTATTAGCAACTGGTGGTTTCGGTGCTAACGCTAAGATGGTTCAAGAATACAATACAACAGGTAAGTGGCTAGATCTTTCTAAGACAGGTACAACAAACCGTTTCTCAGCATCACAGGGTGATGGTATCACAATAGCTAAGGATGCTGGTGCTTCATTAACAGATATGGAACAATTACAGCTTCTATATTTAGGTAACTTAGTTGACGGTCAGATTTCTAAGTACCCAGCACGTGATGTTAATGGTACAGACCAGATTATCTTCATCAATAAGGAAGGTAAGCGTTTCGTTCGTGAAGACGGTCGTCGTGACCAGATTTGCGGTGGCGTTCTAAATCAAACAGACAAGATGTTCTACATCCTTGAAAGTGGAGATGGCGCTGGTTATAAAGATATTAAAGATCCATCATGGAGAAGTGGTGACGGATTCACATTTGAATACCTCGAAAAGAATGGCTTCATCGTTTATGCAGATACATTAGAAGAACTCGCTAAGAAGTTAAATATGGATCCTGCAACATTACAGGCAACTGTAGATGAATTCAACAAGAGCGTTGAAAGTGGAAGCGATGAATTCGGAAGAACTCTATACTCCACAAAACTTGAAAAAGGACCATGGGTTGCAACTCCTCGTCAGGCTTGCGTTCACCATACAATGGGTGGTGTAACAATTGACACAGAAGCACGTGTACTCAATGAAAAGGGAGAAGTAATCAAGGGCTTATACGCTGCTGGTGAAGTTACTGGTGGTATCCACGGTGCTAACCGTTTAGGTGGTAACGCTGTAGTAGATACAGTAGTATTCGGTAAGTTATCTGCTGATACATTACTAGCTGATACAAAAAAAGTAAGCAATTAGAATAATCAAGGAAAGGTCTGAGTTTCGCTCAGACCTTTTCTTTGTAAATAAGGATAAATGAATATGAATAAATCTTTTAAATATATTTTACTAGATCTACTATTATTTTTTTGATAGGGATGTAATCTATTCAATCAAAAACTTAAGAAAACCTGTTATCTATACTATAGCTAGAGAAAACAACAGTAGTAGACGTAAAAGTGAAATCTTAAAGGCATATTCACTGCAGCATATCCAAAGAATAATGATGACATGGAAAACCGTTGAAGGAATCAATAACGATTCAACCACAGAAGTTAGACAGTGTAGAACGTAATAGATTTATGGTTGTCGAGTGGGGTGGAACAGAATATAAATCGTAATATTTCTCAAAAAGCATACTTCTGTTATACTAAGGAACAAGGAGAATGAATAAATGAAGATAAGAAAGTTTTTACTTGGCTTAATTGCCATGGCACTTCTTTGTGTAATTTCACCTGTACATGCAGAAGAAACAAATGCTGATTTCGATCAGTTTATGCGAAATGAATTCATCCAAATGATGGAAGATGATTATATATCATTACATTTTGCGTTAAAGGATTATGAAAAATATGGTATTACAAAACCAAAACCAACGATTGGTGAACCTCCAACTTTAGATAACTCAAAGAGTATCGCAAAAGTAGAGGAGTCTTTAAAGGAATTAGAGAAGTTCAATTATGATGAGTTGTCAGATGTACAACAACATGATTACGATACATATAAGTATTACTTAGAAAGTACTCGTGAGTTATTAAACTATCCAATGTTTGATTTCCAGTTCTTACCAAACCGCGGTATTCAAAGTAATCTGATTACAAACTTTACAGAGTTTATTTTCTATAAGCAGGAAGATATTGACGACTATTTATCTGTTTTAGAGAGTGTTCCAGCATATATTGATGGAGCATTAGAAGTCACTCGTACACAGGTAGCAAATGGATACTTCATGACAGATGCTGCTTTGGATAGCACATTAGATGGTATTGCAAAAGTTTGTTGCAAAGACAGACAATAACCCACTCATTCAAATCTTTAATCAGAACATTGATAAGTTTGAAGGTTTGACAGAGGAACAACGTGTTGCATATAAAAGAAAAAGAATCGTAACTTTTATTTTAAATACATTTATTCCTGAATATCAGAAAGCTTGCACAAGAACTTGAAACATTCCGTGGAACTCGTACATCTTTAAGTTTATATGACTTGCCAGATGGAAAAGAATACTACGCAGCATTATTACGTTCTAAGTCTAGTTCATCTGCTTCTTTACAAGAGTTATTTGAATTAACAGATGAGCAGTTAAAGAAGTTAATTGATGAAGCTAGAAGTTTATACTTGAACGCTAAGAAATCGGATAACTTAGAAGAAACATTACCAGAAAAAGATCCAACCGAGATTCTAAATACATTACAAGGACAATTACAGGAATTCCCTGAAGGACCTGAAAGTGACATTTACAGCAAGCTACTTAGATCCATCTGTTGCCAATGATGGTATTGTGGCATATTATATGCAGCCACCAATCGATGATATCGTAAATAACGTTATCAAGATTAATGGTGCTAACGTAAATTCAACGAATGAAATGTATACTACTTTAGCACACGAAGGTTTCCCTGGACACTTATTCCAGATTACTTGGTATTTGAATACAAATCCAAATCCATTACGTACACAGCTCAGCAATATTGGTTATACAGAAGGTTGGGCAATGTACTGTGAAGATGTTGCTTGGGCATATTGTGAATTAAATGATGGTGCAAAGGAAGAAAAACCGTATCAATACAAAACCTAAACTATATCTTACCTGCACAGGCTGATTTCTTAGTAAATGGTATGGGATGGGATGAGAAGAAGTTAGGCAAGTACTATGAATCATTAGGATTAAATGCTGCAGCAGCATCCAATGTTATTAAGGCTGTAACACAAGAACCAGCTTCTATTGTTCCTTATGGTGTAGGTTTAACATATTACCTTCACTTCCGTGATCAGGCAAAAGCTGCACTTGGCAGAAAAGTTTGATGTAGTAGAATTTAACCGTATGTTATTAATACATGGTGATCGTCCCATTTGATATCGTACAAAAAGGACTTAGAGAAGTATCTCGAAGCAAGTGGTGTAAGTGCTACAACATCAACTTCTAACAAGCCATTTGTTAATCCAGGGTAAGATTGGTCTTTGGGTATCGTTAGCAGCTACAGTATTAATTTTTAGTTGTTGTATTTATTCGCAAGAAAAAGAAAATAACTATCAATAAACTAGTGAAAAAAATCATACCGAAGTGGTATGATTTTTTTATAGAGGAGTACATATTAAAATGGATAATCAATGGACAGAATGGTTGCATCAAGAGTGGAAGAAAGAATACTTCTTGAAGCTATCAGATTTTTTTAAAGAATGCCTATGAAACAAAAAGAGATTTATCCACCAAAACAGCAAGTTTTCTCTGCCTTTCATCATTGTGATTATGAGGACATCAAGGTAGTTATTCTTGACCAAGATCCATATCATCAAAAAGGACAGGCTCATGGTTTGTGTTTTTTTCTGTAAATCCAGGGGTAAAAGATACCACCAAGTCTTTTGAATATGTACAAAGAATTACAAGTAGAATATGGATATCCAATTCCCAAATAATGGTTATCTTGTACCATGGGCAAAACAAGGAGTATTCCTATTGAATACAGTGATGACTGTAGAAGATTCTCACCCACAGAGTCATGCTGGCATGGGATGGGAGACTTTTCACGGATCATGTAATCCAAAAAATTAATGAAAAAAATGAACCGGTAGTCTTCTTGTTGTGGGGAAGAGCAGCTAGAAATAAAGCATGCATGATTGATAAAAACAAAGCATCTTGTACTAGAGGCTGCACATCCATCACCACTGTCTGCATACAATGGTTTTTTTCGGCTGTAACCACTTCAAGAAAGCCAATGAATTTCTAGAAAATAATAATCGTAAAGGAATTGATTGGCAGATTAAAGATATTTGATAAATTTCATCAAAAATGAGTGAAAAATCTGTATATTTTTACGTATTGGTAATGTTCTGATTATCAATATTAGTTTATAATGTAAGCGTATCCATAGTTTTTAATAAGGAGGACTTTATGAGATCTAATGCAATGGTTGCGATGATTCTTGCCGGTGGCCGTGGAAGCCGTCTGCATGACTTTAACAAAGAAGGTCGCAAAGCCTGCAGTGCATTTTGGAGGAAAGTATAGAATTATCGATTTTTCCACTGAGTAATTGTGCAAATTCAGGTATTAACACAGTAGGTGTACTAACACAATATGAATCAGTTTTATTAAATGCGTATGTTGCAAAAGGACCAGTTCTGGGGTCTTGATACAAACGATGGTGGTGTATTCGTACTTCCACCACGTGAAAGGGATCAGAAGGGTTTTTGAAGTATATCGTGGAACAGCGGACGCAATTACACAGAACATTGACTTCTTAGATAGTATGGCACCAGAATATGTACTCATTTTATCAGGTGACCATATCTATAAGATGAACTATGAAAAGATGTTGAAGCATCATATCGCAAAAGGGTGCTGATGCGACAATTGCTGTATTACAAGTTCCTTTAAAGGAAGCTTCTAGATTCGGTATCATGAACTGTGATAAAAACGACATGATTCAAGAGTTTGAAGAAAAGCCAGCACATCCAAAGAGTAACTTAGCTTCAATGGGTATTTATATCTTTACATATAAGACATTACGTAAATACTTACTTGAAGATGATAAGAATGAGAACTCCTCACATGACTTTGGTAAGGATATCATTCCTGCATACTTAGATGATAATAAAGTTCTTGCGGCATATCGCTTTAAGGGATACTGGAAAGATGTTGGAACAATCGATTCACTTTGGGAATCCAATATGGATTTATTAAAGAATGATAATGCCCTCAACTTAGGTGATCCTGATTGGAAGATTTATACAGAAGATATCAACGCATTACCACAGTTTATCGGTGAAGGAGCGGTTGTACATAATAGTTATATTACACAGGGTACTGTTGTATTAGGTGAGGTTAACAACTCGGTATTAGGTACAAATTCCTTTATTGATGTAGGTGCTAATTGTACAAGATTCTGTCATTTTAACAGGGTGCTAAGATTGGTGCAGGTGCGAAGATTACACGTTGCATCGTTGCCGATAATGTGGAGATTGGACCAGGTGTTGTCTTAGGTTCAGCGGATAGTGATCATATTGAATTGATTGCTAAGGATGTTACGGAGTAGGAGGAGAAATCATGAAAGCTTTGGGTATTATTGCATTTGAAGACAGTTCCGTGAATATTGAGGGACTTGGTGATTTCAGACCTGTTCCAGCAACAGCGTTTATGGGAAGATATCGTATTATCGACTTCATTCTCAGTAATATGACAAACTCTGGTATTGATAGTGTTCAGGTTTACTGTAAAGAAAAACCACGTAACCTAATTGAACACTTAGGAGATGGTCGTCATTACAACATTAACTCTAAGCGTGGTAAGTTACGTATCTTATTTGGTGAAAAGACATTCTCATCACCTGTATATAATCATGATATTGCAAACTATATCTTAAACATGCAGTACATTGAGAAAGATAAGAACCCATATGTTGTCATTGCACCAAGCTACTTTATCTATAATATCGACTTTAGCGAAGTATTGGATGCACATATTGAAAGTGGTGCAGATATTACAGCATATATACAAATACATCTGATGCTAAGACAGCATTCCATGGATGCGATACATTCACAATGGATAAGGATAAGAGAGTTCTTTCTATCGATAAGAACCGTGGAAAGTACAAGACACGCTCTGTTTCCTTAGAAGCATACGTGATGAGAAAAGACTTGTTTATTACATTAGTAAAGACTGGTGCTGAAATTTCGTCACTATACTGGTTCAAAGATGTATTACGTGAAGTAGTAAACGAAGTAGATATTCGCGGATATGCAGTCAAGGGATTTGTTGCATGTATCAACAATCAAAAAGAATACTATCGTATTAATATGGAATTGAAGGATCACAAGGTTGCCTTTAACTTATTCAAGTCAAATTGGCCAATCTATACGCATACAAATAACTCTAGTCCATCCTTGTTTACGAAGGACTCTGATGTTACTGCAAGCGTAGTTGCCAATGGTTGTGAAGTAGATGGTACAGTTAAGAATTCAATCATCAGTAGAAATGTAAAGATCGGTAAAGATGCAGTAATCGAAAATAGTATTGTATTACCAGGTGCTGTCATTGGTGATGGTGTTCACCTTGATCATGTCATCGTTGATAAGTACGCAACAATCCATAAGGTAAAAGAACTTGTTGGAACAGAAGATAATCTTATTTATGTAAAGCGTAGAGATTGTATCTAGGAAGCGAGGAGTATTCAATGAGCAGATCAGTATTGTTTGTGGCAGGAGAAGGCTTACCATTTATTAAAACGGGAGGTCTAGCTGATGTTATCGGTAGTTTGCCAAGAACATTAGCGAAGCGTGGTCATGATGTACGTGTAGTCTTGCCTTTGTACAAAAAGATTATTGAAAAACATTATGATAAGTTAGAAAGACTTGGTACAATTCAAGTTCGTTCTGGATGGATTGATCAACCAGCTACTTTCTATCGTTGTGATGTAGATGGAGTTGTATACTACTTCGTTGAACATCAAGGATATTTTGAAAGAGATGGACTATATGGCTATGAAGATGATGGCGAAAGATTTGCCTTCTTCCAACGTGCCGTATTAGATATGATTTATTTCATCAACTGGTGGCCAAATATTATTCATGAAAATGATTGGCAGACTGGTATGATGCCTTTAATGGCGCATGCATGTTATGCGGATGACTATCGTTATCAACAGATCAAGCATGTTTATACAATCCACAACTTAGCATTCCAAGGCAACTTTGGTGTCGAAATGATGGAGAGTTGCCTAGGACTGGATTACAGTTACTTTCGATAATGGTTCCATTAAATTTGATACAGGTATCAGCTTTATGAAGGCTGCAATTGTATATGCGGATAAGATTACAACGGTATCTCCAACATACGCTGAAGAGATTTTGACACAAACCTATGGCGAACGTATGGATTCTGTACTGCGTTATCGTCGTGGCGATCTGTGGGGTATCGTAAACGGTATCGATACTGTAGATTGGAATCCAAAGACAGATACACATATCGCAAAGAATTTTGATATCAGAAACTATGTGTCTGGCAAGAAGGAAAATAAGAAGGCTCTACAGGAAACACTTGGCTTAGAGGTGAAGAGTGATGTTGCGCTTATCGGTATCGTATCTCGACTAACAGAACAAAAGGGTATGTATATGGTCACAGAGAAGTTACGTGAGATTATGGATCAAAATGTTCAGTTTGTAGTTCTAGGTACAGGTGAAGCAAACGCAGAAAATTCATTTAAGTGGTTAGAGTCTGAATATAAGGGTAGAGCAGTATACTATTGTGGATACAATGAAGATCTTGCACACCTAATCTATGCAGGTTGTGATATGTTCTTTATGCCTTCCATCTATGAACCATGTGGAATAGGACAGTTAATTGCCATGCATTACGGTACGCTACCAATTGTACGTGAAACAGGTGGATCTAAAGGATACAGTTCATCCATATAACCAATATACAGGTGAAGGTAACGGCTTCAGTTTCTGGGCAGCAAATCCTAATGACATGATGTATACACTACGTTATGCATTAGAGCAGTACTACAACAATAAGACTGGATGGAAGGGCTTAGTGAAAGAGTGCAATGAATACTGACGTTAGTTGGGATCAAAGTGCTAGTCAATATGAACAGTTGTATTACTCAATTTGTAACTGGGATTAAGAGATTTCTAGAATTAGATATAAGAAGGCAGAGAATATCTGTCTTTTTATGTTGATTGGAAATACAAATGTAAATAAACGATTAAAAATAATATAAGAAAGTTGGTTAAATTGAAAATGAGAGAAAGCAATACTATTTGATTTTAGATGGTACATTACTACCAATGGACCAGGACATATTTGTCAAAACGTATTTTGGATTAATGGCAAAGAGGATGGCTCAGTTTGGTTATAAACCAGATGAGCTAATTCATACGATTTGGACTGGTATACAGCTGTTATAAAAAATGATGGAACACTAACAAATGAGGATTTGTTTTGGAAGTGCTTTTGCGGAAGTGTATGGGGATGAGAAAACACGAAATGACCGTGTAAAAATTTGATGAGTTCTATCGTGAGGATTTTCCCAAAGGTAGAGAGTATCTGTGGTTTTCAACCACTAGCAAAAAGAGATTGTTCAATATGCAAAGCAGCAGGGATATAGGGTTGTGCTTGCAACGAATCCTTTATTTCCAAGAATCGCTACAGAGGAAAGAATTCGTTGGGCAGGGCTAGAGCCAAGTGATTTTGAGTTGGTTACCACTTATGAAAATAGTCATGCATGCAAACCTAGTCTATTATTTTATCAAGAGATATTAGATACCTTAGGTTTAGAGGGTAGTGAATGCCTTATGGTTGGCAATGATATTGGCGAAGATGGTGTTGTAAAGAAATTAGGGATGGATATCTTTTATATTACAGATTGCTTAATCAATCCAGATGGGATTGACGTTGAACATGAATTACACGGAAGCTTTGAGGACTTGAAAGAGTATATTTGCCTAGGTTAAAAAGGAGAATGTGGAAATGTTAAAAAAACAGAGTGATAACACTGATTTTTATTAGTATGTTTGTATCTTATGTTTTCTCATGTTGCAGAAAGTTATGTAGCTTTCTACGTAGCTCTATTCATCATTAATCCGATTGCATTTTTGATAGGTGGATTGCTATATGGAAAAGTACAAGGTTTTGATTTGTTAATTTTAGGCTTAGTGATAATCCTATTCATTCCGGTTAGTCTTAATCTATTTGCTGGTTGGGGGTATTATATCTTTGCAGGAATTTATGCAGCTATAATGGGTCTGGGAATGGTAATTGGAAATAAATTTTTTTAAAGAAAAAAAGAGGTCTAATCAGAAAGTTTGATTAGACCATTTGTTATTTTTGCACAAAATAAAATACAGAATATTTTTTTGGAAGCGTTTTCTTTTCATACAAATTAAGAAAAAAATTGTCTTAAAACAGTCATTATTTGCGTTTCTTCATTTTCAAGTTTGGCGTGCAAGTGTTATAATTTCAGCAGTATATAGGAGGATAATTCAAATGTCTAAAGTTACTGTAAAAAGACTTAGATGTTAAAGGAAAACACGTCATTGTTCGTGTTGACTTCAACGTTCCACACAAGGGAAATGTAATCACTGATGATAATCGTGTTCGTGCAGCATTGCCAACAATTAATTATCTTACAGAGAAATGGAGCAAAAGGTATTACTTTTGAGCCACTTAGGTAAGATTAAGACTGATGAGGACTATGCAAAAGAACGACATGTCTATCGTTGCGGATTGCTTAGCTTCCCCTACAGAGTGCACCTGTGAAGTTCGTAAATGCAACTCGTGGTGCTGAACTTGAAGAAGCAGTTGCTGCTCAGGAAAGAGGGTTCAATCGTATTGATGCAGAACACTCGTTATGAGAAGGGCGAAACAAAGAATGATGAAGAGTTAGGTAAATACTGGGCTTCATTAGGCGATTTATTCGTAGAAGATGCATTTCGGTTCTGTACATAGAGCTCACGCATCAACAGTTGGTATTCCAACACATATTCCTTCAGCTTTAGGTTTCTTAGTTGAAAAGGAAGTTAACTTCTTTAGGAAAGGCTGTGAATGACCCACAAAGACCATTCGTTGCTATCTTAGGTGGTGCGAAGGTTTCTGATAAGATTGGTGTTATCGAAAAACTTATTGAAGATTGCTGATAAGGTAATCATCGGTGGAGGAATGGCTTATACATTCTCAGCTGCTAAGGGTGGCAAGATTGGTACATCTTTATTAGAAGCTGACAAGATGGAATTAGCGAATGAATTCATGAATAAGGGGTAGCAGGTAAGTTATTCTTACCAGTAGATACAGTTGTAGCAAATGACTTCTAACCCAACAGAAATCAAGATAGTACCTGCTGGAGAAATTCCAGATGGCTTTTATGGGCTTAGATATCGGTCCTGAAATCTATCAAGAAGTTCCAAGATGAATTAGTTGGTGCTAAGACAGTATTCTGGAATGGACCAATGGGTGTATTCGAAGATGAGAGATTTGCTAAGGGTACAATCGCTATCTGTGAAACATTAGCTAACCTTGATGGTGCTACAACAATCATCGGTGGTGGTGACTCTGCTTCTGCTGCTAAGAACTTAGGTTTCGCAGAGAAGTTCAGCCACATCTCTACAGGTGGTGGAGCATCTCTAGAATATATGGAAGGAAAGGAACTCCCAGGAATCGCTATTATTCCTGAGAAGTAAGGAAAAGAAACATGACAAGAAAACCAGTAATTTTTGGTAACTGGAAAATGAACAAGACACCTTCAGAAGCTGCTGAGTTCATGAAGGGTATTGAAGAAGTATTAACAGGAACAGAAGCTGCTGATTATGGTATTGGTGCTCCATACGTAGACTTAGACGTTTGCGTTAAGGCTGCTAAGAACTTACTGATCGCTGCTGAAAACTGTCATGAAAAGGATTCTGGTGCATATACAGGCGAAGTATCTGTACCAATGTTAAAGGAAATCGGTATTACATACTGCATTATCGGTCACTCTGAAAGACGTACATACTACAACGAAACAGATGCTGCTTGTGCTGCTAAGTGCAAGAGATTATTCGCTGACAACATCACACCTATCTTATGTGTAGGGTGAAACAGAAGCTGAATACGATGCTGGTAAGACTGAAGAAGTTGTTAAGTCTCAGTTAGCTGGTTCTTTAGCTGGATTAACAGCTGAAGAAGTATCCAAGATGGTTGTGCTTATGAACCAATCTGGGCTATCGGAACAGGTAAGAGTGCTGATGTAAATACAGCTGAAGCTTGCTGCAAGCTAGTTCGTGAAACAGTGAAGGGCTTATATGATGAAGCAACTGCTCAAGCAGTTCGTATCCAATACGGAGGATCTGTTAAGCCAACAAACATCAAGGAATATATGGCTTGCGAAGACATCGATGGTGCGTTAATCGGTGGTGCATCCTTAAAGGTTGAATCCTTCAAGGAAATTATTGACGCTACAAAATAGGTTCTTACTCAGCCTAGCTGAGAGAATATGTTTTAGGTTATCATAGGAGGAAAATTTAGATGCCTAATTTTATTGATCCAATTGCTGAAGTGCATGCACGCGAAGTCTTAGACTCTCGTGGAAATCCAACAGTAGAATGTGAAGTTACAACTGAGTCAGGTGCTTGGGGACGTGCTATCGTTCCATCAGGTGCGTCTACAGGTGAACGTGAAGCTTTTAGAGCTTCGTGACGGTGACAAGAGCCGTTTCCTTGGAACAGGAACATTAAAGGCTGTTGCTAACGTAAATGAAAAAGATTGCTCCAAAAAGTTATCGGTTTAAATGTATTTGACCAGAACTTAATTGATAAGACAATGCTTGATCTTGATGGAACACCATTCAAGAGTAACCTTGGTGCAAATGCTACATTAGCTGTTTCATTAGCTGCTGCTCGTGCTGCTGCTGATGCTTGTGGCTTACCATTATACAAGTATATTGGTGGTGCAAATGCTAAGGTATTACCAATTCCAATGATGAACGTATTAAACGGTGGTAAGCACGCTGATTCTTCTGCAGACTGCCAAGAATACATGATTATGCCAGTAGGTGCTAAGAACTTACACGAAGCAGTTCGTATGGGTGCTGAGGTATTCCACAACTTAAAGAAGGTATTAAAGTCTTACAAGTACAACACAGCTGTAGGGTGATGAAGGTGGATATGCTCCATCATGCGTACCTGGAAACAACGGTCCATTAGAAACATTAGGTAATGAAGGTCCCATTAGCTTTTAATGGTTGAAGCTGTTGAGAAAGGCTGGCTACAAGTTAGGTGAAGGATATTTGCTTCGCTATGGACTTAGCTGCTTCTGAATTCTATAACGCTGAAAAAGGGTGTTTATGAATTAACACGTTCTGGTGAAGGTGATAAGACATCTGAACAGATGATTGACATGTTAGCTTCATGGGTAGAGAAGTATCCATTAATCTCAATCGAAGACGGCTTTAGCTGAAAAACGACTGGGATGGTTGGGTTAAGTTAACAGAACGTTTAGGCGAAAAGGTTCAGCTTGTTGGTGATGACCTCTTCGTTACAAAACACAACATATATCAAGAAGGGTATTGAATTAAAGGCAGCTAACGCTGTATTAATCAAGGTTAACCAGATTGGTACATTAACAGAAACATTAGATTCTATCGAAATGGCTAAGGAAGCTAAGTATACAGCAGTTGTATCTCACCGTTCAGGTGAATCTGAAGATTCAACAATCGCTGACTTAGTAGTTGCTACAAACGCTAGCCAGATCAAGACAGGTTCTATGAGCCGTACAGACCGTATCGCTAAGTACAACCAGTTGATGAGAATCGAAGAAGAATTAGGGTGAAGTTGCAGAATACCGTGGAAGACAGGCTTTCTACAACGTTAAGGCTCTTTCTTCAAAATAAGAATGATTTGAAAAAGTTCACTCATATGTGAACTTTTTATGGAAAAATACAAATAAATTATCGTATGAATTCCCTTTAAAAAAGAATTGAATGATACTATTAGTGTAGGGAGGATTTCAAAGATGAAATTTATTGATGAAGCACGTGCGTATCAAGATAATATGATTGAAGATTTACGACAGCTTGTAAAGATTGAATCCGTACGTGATGACGCTGCTGCGACAAAAGATGCACCTTTTGGACCAAACATTGCAAAGTGCTTAGACAAAGCATTAGAGATTGGAAAACGCGATGGTTTTAAAGTAGAGAATGTAGATGGTTATGCTGGTGTAATTCAGTATGGTGATTTAGAAGAATCTGTTGGTGTACTTGGACATTTTGGATGTTGTGCCTATCGGTGATGGCTGGACATTTTGATCCACTCGGTGGAGAAATCAAAGATGGCTATATCATGGGTAGAGGTACATGTGATGATAAGGGCCCTGCAATTTGCGGCTTATTATGCAATGAAGATTCTAAAGGACAAGGGCTATAAAGTTAAAACATAATATTCAAATGATTTTGGGTACAGATGAAGAAAACACATCTGCTGGTATTCTTTACTATAAGAAGGTACGTAAGAATCCAATTATGGGTATCGTACCAGATGCAGACTTCCCATGTATTTATGCGGAAAAGGGTATTTTAGACTTTACTGCACAAGGTAAGATTGACTCCTGTATCAAATATATGAAGTCTGGTACTGCATTTAATGTAGTTATCAGTAAAGCGGATGTAATCGTTGATAAGCCACTTGCAAAGGAATACTTTGAGAAGTTCCTACTTGCTAATGAATTGACTGGTGAATGTCATGAAGATGAAGCTGGATCACATTATCATATCGATGGTAAGCCATTCCATGCATCTCGTCCTTATATGGGTGTAAATGCGGCTGTGAAGATGTTTGAATTTATTGGTAGTTGCTATAATGATGAATTTAGCTTAAATGCTGTGAAGTTATTCAAGGATCCTTATGGGGTTGGATTAAAGGTTGCTTATGATGGAGCGTACATGGGTCCATTAACCTTCAATATGGGTAAAGCCAATATTGAAGCTGGTCAGGTGTACTTTGCATTAGATTATCGTTATCCAAATGAATGTGAAGGTAGTGATTTACTAAAGAGAAGTGCAGATATCATCCAGGAAATATTACATATTGAAACTGAACTGGTAGATGATTCTAAGTGGTTATTGAATGATCCCTAACAGTGAACTAATTCAAACTCTGCTTGAAGCACTATCGTGCATTCAGTGGTGATACTTATACACCTCCTCTACGTATCGGTGGTGGTACATATGCGCGTAGTTTTGATAATTTTGCGGCATTTGGCCCAATCTTCCCAACACGTGAATATGCGTCATGGGTAGGTGCTGAACATGAAGCAGATGAAGGATTTGAAATTGAAACAATGATTCTTGCTTGTGCAATTTACGCAAATGTTCTATTTGATTTAGCTTGTGAACAATAAAGAATGAAATGATTTAAATTAGGAAGTATCTACGGATACTTCCTTTTATGATAGAGAATACATGTGCCAATGGAGTAATTATGTGGTTAAATAATAGGTATGAAAACAACCAAGAAGTTACCAAAACAAGATAGAGTATTTTCATTACGCTATTATTGGCATGGATTACCAGAAATTTTGTATTATCAGATTCCTGCAAAAATCATTCTGTTTATGATGGTTTCCTTTGCGGAAGGAATTCTTGGTTCTATCATGAACCTAACGGGTATCTACTCTGTAAGTAGTGGAGAACTTCCATCATTACTTCGTAGTTGGTATGGTTGGGCTGTTTTAATTGCTTTATCAATATTATTTACGATATATATGGCACTTGATATTATCATATTGATTTTATTAAGCCGCAATATTCTATATAATCAAAAGAAAAAGATGAAGGAAATCATCTCTACTGCGGTTCGTATATCTCGAAAGTTTATTAACTTTAGAGGCTGTCTAGATTGGAATGTATTTTGCGGTTATTATTCCACTGAATACCGCAATGATAGGATTACATCTAACAAAAACATGCAGTACCACAGTTTATTTATTCTGTCATACGTTCAAATAACACATATATGCTTGCATATGTTATTTTAGTGTTACTTTTTAGACTTTGTTGGAATCATCCATATATTTACTTTCCATGGAGTCCTTTTTTGATAACTATTCACTAGCTACATCCATGCATGAATCAAGAAGTTTATTTTTTTAAGAACTGGAAAAGTGTTATTTTTGTCGTACTTAAAATTCTTTGGGATGTTCTTATTGATACTTGTGATAGGGATAGTGACTATTATTGTTATACCGTACTATGTATCACATTGGATTATGCAAGTGAAATTCTGGTATCACTATCTGATTATTATGGTAGTGATTCTGGGTCTTATTTTTTTATCTTCTTATTTACAATGATATTTATTCAGGCACAAGCAATGTGTATCACTCGTGTCTATGATGAATGTACACTTGCAGGGTATCAAGAAGAAAAAGTTTACAACACCTGTTCTATTCCAAAAAGAGTTTCCGCTTTGTTATATCGATAAGTCTTTTAGCATCACTTATATTAGGTTATATTGGTGCGAGGATTTTCGATGAATTATTCCCAAAGGAATATGCAACAGAAGTGATTGCACATCGCGGTGGAGGAGATTTGTCAACAGAAAACACAGTAGAGTCAATTCGTGCTGCGATAGAGGCTGGTGCCAGTGCATCCGAAATAGATGTTCAAAGAACTGCAGATGGTCATTATGTCATCTTCCATGATAATACGCTAAAAACGATTATGTAATGATCCCCATACAATACAAGAGCTCACGTTAGAAGAGATTAAGAAACTTAGAATTACAGCCCCTGATGGTCATCAGGTGAGAATCGCAACATTAGAAGAGATATTAAATACTGCAAAGGATGAAATTAAACTCTATATCGAACTAAAGGGTAAAAAGTGCAGGTATGCAGATGGCAAATGATGTCTATCAAATGCTTGTAGAAAGAGATATGGTTAATCAAGTACGCATAATCAGTTTGAATGCTAACCTGATTACACAAGTAGAACGAACCTATCCGGATGTAGAAACAGAGTATCTCTGCTTTTATTGCCTATGGGGAAATCGAGTCAATGGAAGTAGATGCGGTTGGTTTAGAAGAAGAATTAGCTACTACACAAAGAATTGATAACCTACATGAAGCAGGGAAGAAAGTTGATGTTTGGACCGCAAATTCTTTTTGGATCAATCATACGATTTATGGTATCGGATGTAGATGGTATTATCACAGATAGCGTTCAACTGGCATTGAATATTAGAGATGGAAAGAGTGATTTACCTGACTTTACAAGGTTATTGCGAATTTTTCTTTCCACAATTCTAATATGCATGCATGTATTTATATATGAAATATACTTGAATAATTTATAATGTATTAATTTTTCTTGCAATCAACAATGATGTATAATAAAACCACTGTAAAGATAAGGTGAATCATTCCTACCTTTATAGTGGTTTTAATGAATATAAAAGGGAGATATTATGGAAAACTTCATTCGTAATTTAACAAAAGAGAAGACTCTGATTAATAAAGTATTCCTTGCGTTATTATGCAGTCAGTTGGCAATCATTCTAGCTTCATTCTTTAAGATTGCTGTATTACCAAGCTTCGAGGGAACTAAATCTATACGCAATGGCTAGTATGGCAACACTATTCTTGATTTCATCAGTCATTGAAATAGTGTTTACACTAAAGAAAAATGAGAAAGTATTCATTACACTTAGAGTTATTAACTTGTTATGGCTATTCAGTTTAATTGGACATCTTGTAAAGCAAATTGAAAATTTACAAAAGACAGAAGCTCTTTTAGATTTTGGTACTGGTGTGGTAGAGAATCTTTATTCATGGTTATCATTTGGAATTGTTAATTTCTCAATCCCTAGATCTGGATATTCTTATTTATTAGGTACAGTCAATATTATTCGCATTCTAGCGGATATTAGTTTAGTTATCTTACTAATATATGTATATTTAAGATTTTTCAAAAAGGATGAATTTGATACGACACCATGTTTTGAAGGTAGTTTAATCGCAAAGTTACAGACTGCATATAAACTAGATAAAGGTTGTAACAGGAGCGAGTGTTGCATTAATTCTTTCACTATTCTTGAGATTTTTGGAGTAATGGACGTATTGAAGTACCTGCATTCGGTACAAGACCATTTATTGCGTCAGCGACGATAGCTCTTGGTGTATTTATGATTCATGGAGTACTTACAAAAGATGCACAGAAGTTAGAGAAATCTATCCTTATAACACTGATTTACATTTATTCTTTTGGAATCCAATCTCTGCGTTCCGTCAGGGTGTAGGTATAGGATATCTAGTATATTTAGTTGCGATTATTACTCTTGGTGTTGTCTATATTAAGCGCCATGAAGCAAAAAAGCTGACAGAACCACAGCCTGTAAAACAAGAAGAAATTAAAACACCTGAAGAGTCTATAAAGGCAGAAGAGACTGTTACAGTGGAAGAACAGTCTATTAAAGATGAACATCCAGTTGATAATGAAGAATCAAAACCTGAAGAAACTATCCAGGAAGAGAAAACTGTAGTTGCAGAAGAACCTATTAAGGATGATGAGGTTATAAATGAAGAAACTTCTAAATCAGAAGAAGAGGATTCTGAGAAGAAGTAAAGTGGTATTGGACATCAATATAAAGCGGTGTTATAATACTGTGGCAAGCGAAAGGAGCTTTTTAGATGCTTAACGCTATATTAATGATTGTATCGGCTTTGCTGATTGTTTTATCACTATTACAGGGTGGAAAATCTGACGGTATTTCTAGTGCATTCACTGGAAATGGCGGTTTAAATCTATTTGCCAACACGAAGGAAAGAGGGTCTGAAAAGGTCATTTCTAATCTAACGTTGGTACTTGGAATTGCATTTTTTGCTTTAGTTATCGCGATAAGAGTGATTAAGTAACCGGTGAAAGCCGGTTTTTTCTTACGAAGAGACATTGGTTATTATCAGATATTGCTTAGAATAAGCTATAACAGAAAGAAGAATTATGGAAAATTTAAAAGAGAAACTATTAGAATACATTGAAAATCATCCAAAGAAGAATCGTAAAGTGGACGATATTTTAAGTGCACTCGGAATGACATCTTCATCAGACTTCGTGAAAGTGAGCCAAGCATTATCTGAATTAGAAAAAGAATTACTATTATTTAGAGCAGATGACAACCAATATTTAACACAAAAACAGGCGGGTGTAGTAACTGGTAGAATTTCTATCAATCGTTCAGGACTTGGTTTTGTAGACCGTGAAGATAGGGAATCAATTAAGATTGATCCTACTGATCAAAATACTGCACTAGATGGAGATACTGTACTTGTCCGCTGCAAGCCTTGGGAAACTTATGGTGAAGTATTAAGAGTTATTTCACGTGCAAAGGATTTTCATGATTGGAACATTCTTATCACGTGGGAAGAGACTAAAAGTTTATTCCTGATGATGAAAAGCTTCAAGATAAATTAATTACAGTAAAATATGATCAAGATTTCCTTCCTGTCGAGGGAATGAAGGTTCTTTGTCGTATACAGAAGTATGGCACTGCAATTGTTGTATATGTTGAACGTGTCATTGGTTATAAGGATGATCCAGGAGTGGATATTCTTGCGATTCTTTTAGACCATGATATTGACCCACAATTCCCTGAAGCTGTTATGGAAGAGGTTAAAACAATTCCTCAAGAAATTCAGGAAAGTGATAAGAAAGAGCGCGTTGATTTAACAAATGAAACAATCGTCACAATTGACGGTGATGATTCTAAGGATTTTGATGATGCCGTAAGTGTAACTCCTGTTGAAAACGGTTGGGTATTAAAAGTATCTATTGCGGATGTATCTCATTATGTAACAGAGAATAGTGCTTTAGATAAAGAAGCTTTTGCACGTGGTTGTTCAACCTATGTAACAGATAGAGTTGTACCAATGTTGCCACACGAATTGAGTAATGGTATCTGTTCCTTAAATCCATATGTAGAAAGACTAACAATTACATGTCAGATGAATGTGAATCAGAGCGGTAAGATTGAAGAATACTCGGTTTATCCAAGTGTAATTCGCTCTACAGAGCGTATGACATATGCAAATGTAAATAGAATTCTTGATGGTGATGAAAAACTTCAGGAAGAATATAAGCATTTAGGAAATCTATTCTTTGATTTAAGAGATTGTGCTGATGCAATTCGTGCAAGTCGTACAGCGAAAGGTGCTATTGACTTTGATGGTACAGAAACAGTTGTGGAAGTTAATGAGAATGGTCATCCAATTGATGTACATGCACGCATAAGTGGTCATGCGGAAAGAATTATAGAAGACTGTATGATTGCGGCCAATGTGTCCGTAGCTAACTATATGAAGTGGTTAGATGTACCATCTATCTATCGTATTCACGAGGCTCCAACTGCAAAGAAGATGAAAGAATTTGTTCGTATCTCAGAAGGTATGGGACATAAACTGGTATTAGGTAAAACAGCAATTTATCCAAATGAATTACAGAGATATTTAGCATCAGTACATGATATCCCTGAATATCCAGTATTAAGTACTATGTTACTAAGATGCATGCAGAAGGCAAGATATGATGCTTCTTGTGTAGGACACTTTGGTCTTGCGGAAGATGAGTATCTACACTTCACATCACCAATTCGTCGTTATCCAGACTTGATTGTACATCGCATGTTACGTAAGTATTGTTTCCAAGCAAATGATAACTTAGAACAACGTACAATTGATTTAGAAAAATGTAAAGAACAAGCTGAACATGCGAGCATTCGTGAAAGAAACAGTCAAGATGCGGAATACGCATGTGAAGATATGAAGATTGCTGAATACATGCACGAAAGAATTGGTAAGACTTACTCGGGTATTATTTCAAGTATTACGAACTTTGGAATGTATGTAAAAACTAGAGAATACTGTAGAAGGTATGATTCGCGTTGCAGATTTAGATGATGACTATTATGAGTTTAATAAGGATCGTTTTGAACTTGTAGGTCAAAGACGTAAGAAGACATATCGTATCGGTATGCCTATAAAGGTAACAGTTGTTGATGCGAATAAAGATGCAGGTACTGTTGATTTTGCAAATCGCAAAGAAACCTTCTAGATTTACATCAGGACGTGATCGTTTCTCAGAGAGCATCGTGCTACTCAAACACGTAAGCCAAGAGAAGATAAAAAAATTCGGAGATAAGAAATTCTCTGACAGAAAGTTCTCTGATAAGAAGCATCCAGACAAGAAATTTTGGCGATAAGAAAGTTTGGGGACAAGAAGGAAAGAAAACCATTCTCGTCAGATCGACGTGGTAAATTTGGTGGCTCCAAACCAGCACATGCAAAACAAGGTGATAAAAAAACCATTCTTTAAAGGAAAATCAACCGGAAGGAAGATGACGCATGGCAGAAAAAGACACATGAAAAACAGTAGCCCTAAATAGACGTGCTTCACACGACTACTTTCTTGAGGAGAAGTTCGAGTGTGGTATTGTTTTGACAGGCACAGAGATAAAATCAGTTAGACAGGGTAAGATACAATTCCAAGATTCTTATATTTCCATTTATCGTGGAGAAGCTTGGATTAAAGGAATGCATATCTCTCCATATAAATATGGAAATATCTTTAATGTCGATGAAACACGTGATCGAAAAAGCTGTTATTACATAAGTTAGAGATATTCCGTTTACACCAAAAAGTAAAGTTAAAAGGCTATACTTTAATTCCAGTACGCATGTA